>Ga0209343_10000051_pt1 | contig 138749 bp, 132 predicted proteins | sample RifCSPlowO2_02_FD_184026 | JGI IMG/M metagenome (GOLD analysis project Ga0209343, IMG submission 184026) | Groundwater microbial communities from Rifle, Colorado - Rifle CSP2_plank lowO2_0.2 (SPAdes) (version 2) | ecosystem: Environmental > Aquatic > Deep subsurface > Groundwater | place... | reverse complement strand
CGGGGCGACTTCTCAAATTTATCAGAGCGCAAGCTTATGGACTGTTTGAATCGGCTCGGTTATGACATTGAGATCAAGGTCAAGCCAACTTCTGAGCCTATTGGACACCTGATGCTGGCCGTTGCTTGATAGTTCGCTATAAGCAGCGCGTGAGTATACCCTCATTCACCGACCGCTTTATCCACGATCCGGGATTTTACCATCGTAGATTGATCGCTACAAAGCGGTCAGTCGCCGCTGACGGCTGTGTGTCGTTAGCTGCCCTTCGCAGAGACTAATTCCGAAGTCAGTCCGAAATAATTTCCCACCTTATGCCGCTACTGTCGCAGCGTAGCGCATTCGCCTTGTTGTTCCAGTCACCCAGCACCCATCGTTCGCAATCGTGCCCGTCGATAATATGCTCATGGTTGCCCGGACGATGGGTGTGACCGTGGATCAGGCGCGGATAACCATGTTCGCGCAGCAGTGCGGCAACCGCTTCATCGCTCACATCCATGATCGCACTGCCCTTGTTTTCCTTTTCAGCCATGCTGCGCGAACGCAATTGGGCGATATAGGCCTTGCGATCCACCAGTGATTTTGCAAGAAATTGCCGCTGGAAATCCGCGTCATGCACTTGGGCGCGGTAGCGCTGATATTCCGCATCATGGGTGCACAGCGTGTCACCGTGGCTGAGCAGCGTCGGTGTGCCGTATAAATCGATCAGCGCGGGGTCGTTCAACAGCGTGGCCTGACAGGCATTTGCCAGCACTTCGCCCATCAGCAGGTCGCGGTTGCCATGCATCAGGTAAACCCCGATGCCATGCTGCGCGAGACTACGCAGCGCGGCAATCACCTCGGTGTGAAAAGCATCGTCGAGGTCATCGTCGCCCGCCCAGTAATCGAACAGGTCGCCGAGGATGTAAAGCGCTTCCGCCCTTTGTGCGGGTTCGGAACAGGCTTGTGACGCAATTCCGGCGATGAAGCGCCGAAACGCCGCCATGCTGTGAGGCTGTTCTGCACCGAGATGCAGGTCGGAGATAAACAGGGTATGGGGCATGAAAAACAAAACGGCGCAGAGTGCGCCGTTTCTTGATTACTTCACCGCCTCTGCTTTGGTGATGACGACATCCTGCTCGGGGACATCATGATGTCCGGCGTTAAAGCCGGTCTTGACATTGCCTATCTTGTCCACTACATCCATGCCATCCACCACTTTGCCGAATACGCAGTAGCCCCAGCCGTCCTGCCCCGGATGATTGAGGAAAAAATTGCTCTTTGTATTGATGAAGAATTGCGCGGTGGCGGAGTGCGGGTCGGAAGTGCGCGCCATGGCGATAGTGTAAGTGTCGTTGGTCAAACCGTTGGCCGCTTCATTTTTGATCGGCGTGCCGGTTTTCTTTTGCTTCATGCCTGGCTCAAAGCCGCCACCCTGGATCATGAAATTGAGAATCACGCGATGAAAAATGGTGTTCTCGTAGAAGCCGCTGTTCACGTATTCGAGAAAATTTTTGACGGTATCCGGAGCTTTTTCGGCATCCAGTTGCAACGTAATGGTGCCGAGATTGGTGTGCAGTTTGACCATGGTTTTTTTGCCTTGAGTTAAAGAATGGGAAGTTTGCATTACGCAGCACAGCAGCACTGCGAAAAAGACGGTGAACAGGCGTTTCATGTTATGCGGCTCCTTCGTAAACGATCTGCCAGCGATTGTTCTGTTTGATCCAGTACTGGCGTTTTTTCATGCGGTTGGACAGGTTGCTGCTATTGTAGTCCTGCTCGAAATTAACCACCGCCATGTCGGGTTGCTCCGGATAGGTGAATACGCTGACATTCGAAATATTGACTTTGATCCACGATTTTGCACTGTTTACCAGTTGCTTCTGCTTTACCCATGCCGAAAAATCCATGTTGTCGCTGGAAAAATTGCGCGAGTAATGCTTGAGGTAAGTATCCGTGTTCAGGCTGGACCAATCCTTGCGCCATTGCTCGACTTCCTGCAACAACACGTCTCGCTCGACCCGGTCTTGTTCGTTGGCCCAGTCTATCCGGTTGGTAATGATGACCGGCGTAACCCCAACTTGCAGGTAACGGGCGAGTTTATCCAGATCGTCATTGGCCAGCACCACACAACCGTTGCTCGCGCGCGGCGGGCGGCTGTACGTATCGCTGGGCGTGCCATGCAGCCAGATACCTTGCCCGGTGCGCCCGTTTTTGCGATCCCATTCATTCGGGTAACTGAGCGGGTAAGCGCCGCTTCCATACATGTCGGCCAGCTTGTTTTTCGGCAAGTTGGCTATTACGAAATACACGCCGATAGGTGTGCGCTGATCGCCTTCGGAAACTTTTTCGGTGCCGAGCTTACCGATAGTGATGTAGTAGTCCGCCACGTAGCGCGGTTCACCTTTGACATTCTCGTAGACGTACAGCGTGGAACGGCTGGTGTCCACAACGATGGCATACTTCTGTTGCGCATCGAGTTTCCAGAGGTAGCGCGGGGGGAACTTGCTGGAGAGGTGTGCCTGGACGCGTTGCAGGCGCACCCGCGCTTCGTCGCGCAAATCTTCAATCATGCCGCGCGGCGCGTTTGCCGCACTGCCGAAATTATTGATCGCACCGGCGCGCGCCATCAGCAAATCGCCTTTGACCAGATAGGCCAGCTTGAAATTTGGATTGATTCGCAACAGATTGTCCACTTCGTTAAGTGCGATATCGAGGCGGTTGTTTTTGATGGCTTGCAGGCTTTTTGCCAACTGCGCCTCAGTGCTGTGGGAATCCGGCGCAGCGCACGCCGCACCCGTCAGCAAGGCGCATAACAACGAAGAAATCAGTGTCCTGTATAGCATAATTACTTGGCGCGCTCTTCAATAATCAACCAGTTGCCGCCGGATTTCACCATTAACAAGGTTTTATTGCCGGAAGTTTTCAGGTGTTTGGCCTGGTAGGATTGATGAAACTTCACGGTAGCATGATTGCTATCGCTGAAGCTTACAGTCGCGTTGCTGACGCCGACCTGGATGGATTGCGCTTTACTGATACGCTCCTGGCGTGCGGCTTCCCAGTCAGCCCGTTTTTCACCGCCGGGCACCTTGAAATCGGCAGCATAGAATGACAGGTATTTCTTTACGTCCCTGGATGACCATGCGGCAGCCCATGCATTGACGGTTTTCAATACTTCGCCGCTGTTATCGACTGCGGCAGATACAACAGTTTTTTCCGGTATATTCGCCTTGGCGGCGGGCGCGGCTACTGCTGATGCCCGTACATTGGCAGCGGGGGGCGCGGGCATCGCGGGAGCAGTTTGCGGCTTACCCATACCGGCAATGTCGGTGGCCGCTTTGCCCGATGCAGGAGATTTGGCGCGGGCGCTGGCCGAGAACAAATCCTGAATCATTGCCAGCTTGGTCTTTGTGGTGGCGTTGCTGCGATCAAGCTGCAGCGCGCGGTCATATGCCTGGCTGGCCATTTTTGCGTAAATGTCACCCAAATTCTCGTGCGCGGTGCTATAGCTGGGATGGGTGCGTATCGCCGTTTCCAGCGCCAATTTGGCTTTGTCGTATTGACCCTGGCTGTCATACAACACGGCCAGATTGTTATACGGCTCGGGCAACTCCGGATAGTCCTCGGTCAGAGCCTGGAATGTCTTGATGGCATCGACAGCCCTGCCCTGCTCGGTGAAAATCAATCCCTTCAAAAAGCGCGCTTGCGCGTCTTTCGGTTTGCCGGACAAAATACCGTTCACCTTGTCCATCGCCTGGCTGTATTGTTTCTGTTTAAATAATTTGTTTGCATCCTGAAGGTCATCTGCGCGAACAGCCATGCTGGCAGTTAACAGCAACACGCCTGCAAACATGGCGGCATAACGGCAAAAACAATTGTTCATATTCATCGTGTTATCAATTTATTTAACAAATCCTGAATCATCTTCAGCTTGGCTTTCGTGGTAGCGTTGCCCTGATCCAGTTGCAGCGCGCGGTCATAAGCCTGGCTGGCCATCTTCGTATAAATGTCGCCAAGGTTCTCGTGCGCGGTGGCATAGCTTGGGTGGGCGCGTATCGCCATTTCCAGCGAAAGCTTGGCTTTATCGTATTCACCTTGGCCTGCATACAAGACGGCCAGGTTGTTATACGGCTCTGGTTGCTCCGGATAGTCTTCGGTCAAGGCCGTGAATATCTTGATCGCTTCTGCGGCATTGCCCTGCTCGGTGAGAATCAGACCCTTCAGAAAACGTGCCCGAGCGTCTTTCGGCTTGTCGGACAAAATGCCATTCACCTTATCCAATGCCTGGCTGAGTTGCTTTTGCTGAAGCAGCTTGCTGGCATCCTGAATGTCATCTGCATAAACAGCATGGCTAACGGCTAACAGCAATGCGGCAGCAAATAGGGCGGCATGACGGCAATAACGATTAAACATATTCATCGTGTTATTCGGTTCCTTGAGTGCTCAGACTTCGACCAGCGGCGAATTCTACCAAAAAATCAGTGTAGTTACACAGTGTTGTAAGGATTGAGAAGCGGCGATTGGGGGCAGGATAGTGATAAAACGATAATTAGCTTAATCTCCCATTTCACAATCACCGATCTTCTGTGCCCGGTGTTTTCAGGTAAAATTCGCGGCATATTTCGCCGACCCAATATAACACCAATCCAAACAATAGCCAGAAAACCAAGCATGAGCGGCACAACACAACCCGTCGTTTCTCCGGCGCACATTTCGAATTTCATCCGTACCATCATCGATGCCGATCTGGCAAGCGGCAAGCACCAGAGCATTGTCACGCGCTTCCCGCCTGAGCCGAACGGCTATCTGCATGTCGGCCATGCCAAGTCCATCTGCCTGAATTTCGGGCTGGCACAGGATTACCACGGCAAATGTAACCTGCGTTTCGACGACACCAACCCGGAAAAGGAAAGCGAGGAATACGCGCAATCCATCCAGGAGGATGTACGCTGGCTGGGTTTTCAGTGGGACGGCGAGGTGCGCTGGGCGTCGGATTACTTCGAGCAGTTATATCAATATGCGGCCGAACTGATCCAGAAAGGCTTGGCGTATGTGGATGACCTCACACCGGAGCAAATGCGCGAATATCGCGGCACGCTCACCCAATCAGGAAAGAACAGCCCGTACCGCGACCGCAGCGTGGCGGAGAACCTCGACCTGTTCGCGCGCATGAGAAACGGGGAATTTGCCGACGGCGCGAAAGTGCTGCGCGCCAAAATCGACATGGCCTCGCCCAACATCAACCTGCGCGACCCCGCCATCTACCGCATCCGCCGCGCGCACCACATCCGCACCGGCGACCAGTGGTGCATCTACCCGATGTACGACTACACGCACTGCATCTCCGACGCGCTGGAAGGTATCACCCATTCGATCTGCACGCTGGAATTCGAGGATCACCGCCCGCTGTACGACTGGGTGCTGAACAACCTCACCATCCCCTGCCACCCGCGCCAATACGAGTTTTCGCGTCTGGAGCTGCACTACACAATCACCAGCAAGCGAAAGCTGTTGCAACTAGTGAACGAGAAACATGTGAGCGGCTGGGATGATCCGCGCATGCCCACGATCATCGGCATGAGAAGGCGCGGCTACACACCGGAAGGCATCCGCGAATTCGCCAAACGCATCGGCGTATCCAAGAGCGAAAACATCGTCGACATGGCGATCATGGAAGGCGCGATCCGCGAAGATTTGGAATTGCGCGCGCCGCGCGTGATGGCGGTCATCAATCCGCTCAAGGTGACCATCACCAACTTCGACGGCGCGCAGTCGCGCGAGGCGGGCTTTCACCCAAATCACCCCGAATTCGGCAACCGCGTTGTGCCGTTCGGCAAGGAGTTGTTCATCGAGGCCGACGACTTCGCCGAAACACCGCCACCAGGTTGGCAACGGCTCACTCTCGGCGGCGAAGTGCGGCTGCGCTACAGCTACGTGATGCGCTGCGACGAAGCGGTGAAGGATGCGACGGGTAAAATCGTCGAGCTGCGTTGCAGCATCGACCACAACACGCTGGGCAAAAACCCCGAAAGGCGCAAGGTAAAAGGCGTGATCCACTTTTTGGCTCGCGAACATGCGCTGCCCGCCGAGATTCGTTTGTATGACCGCCTATTTACCGTGCCGGAGCCGGATGCAGAAAAGGATGTAGATTTCTGCAAATACCTCAATCCGGCCTCGCTCACCGTGGTGCAGGGCTGGGTGGAAAGTTGCGTGAAAAATGCCGCGCCGGAAACGCGCTACCAGTTTGAGCGCCTGGGTTATTTCTGCACCGACCGGTGTGACCATCAGCCCGGCAATAAACTGGTGTTTAACCGTACCGTGACGTTGAAGGATGCCTATTACGCAGAAGCACATGGAGTTGCAACAAGCGCATTTACTGCTGATAGTGTGGTTGTGAATGGTAAGGGGCAACGTAAATAATGCTAAAAATCTACAACACCCTCGCCCGCGATAAGCAGGAATTTATCCCCATCGAACCGAACACCGTGCGCATGTATGTGTGCGGCATGACGGTGTACGACTATTGTCATCTCGGGCACGCGCGGGTGCTGGTGGTGTTCGACATGGTGTACCGTTGGCTGAAGGCCTCCGGCTTTGAGGTGACCTACGTGCGCAACATCACCGATATCGACGACAAGATCATCAAGCGCGCGGCGGAGAACAGCGAGTCGATCCATGCGCTCACTTCGCGTTTCATTGCCGCGATGCACGAGGATGCCGATGCGCTGGGCGTTCAGCGCCCAGACCATGAGCCGTGCGCCACGCAATATGTGCCGCAGATGCTGGAGATGATCGCACAACTGGAGAAGAACGGCTTGGCCTATCGTGCGGCGGACGGCGACGTAAACTACGCGGTGCGCAAGTTCGACGGCTACGGCAAACTGTCCGGAAAATCGCTCGAGGATCTGCGCGCCGGCGAGCGTGTGGATGTGGCAGAAAATAAAAACGACCCACTCGACTTTGTGTTGTGGAAGCATGCTAGGGAACAGGAAGCCGACGAAGTGAAATGGGATTCGCCATGGGGCAAGGGGCGTCCCGGCTGGCATATCGAATGCTCGGCGATGGGATCCGAAATTCTCGGCAGGCATTTCGACATTCACGGCGGCGGTGCGGACTTGCAGTTCCCGCACCACGAGAACGAGATCGCGCAGAGCGAGGGTGCGCACCAGTGTCAATTCGTGAATTACTGGATGCACAACGGTTTCGTGCGCGTGGACGAGGAGAAAATGTCCAAATCGCTCGGCAATTTTTTCACGATCCGCGAGGTACTGAAGAAGTACGACGCCGAGGTGGTGCGCTTCTTCATCCTGCGCGCGCACTATCGCAGCCCGCTGAATTATTCCGACATGCATCTGGACGATGCGAAGGCCGCGCTGACGCGGCTGTATACGGCGTTGAAAGGAAAATCGGTAACGGAACAGCAGATAGATTGGAGTGAAGGTGGATATGAGTTCCGTTTCAAAGAAGCAATGGATGATGATTTCAATACACCTGAGGCAATAGCCGTTTTATTTCACTTAGCTAATGAAATTTTCAAACATCAGACAACAAGTGCTGATGCCTTTGGGTCGCATATAATTTTCTTGCAAGGCAAGCTGAAAGCGCTGGGCGGTGTGCTCGGTTTTCTGCAACGCGACCCACAGGCATTTTTACAAGGAAGTGCAGACAAAGACGGGCTTGACGATACTGCGATCACCGCACAAATCGAAGCGCGTATCGCCGCCAAGAAGGTCAAAAACTTTCCCGAAGCCGACCGCATCCGCAAGGAGTTACTGGATGCGGGCATCGTGCTAGAAGACTCGCCGCAAGGGACGACCTGGAGAAGAACTTAAGGCAACTTTCCTGCCGTCACCATACGGTTTAACAAAATGTTGTTGGATAACCACACGACCCGATCGTCAAAGTTCGGCGTCGGGGTATGGTTGACGTAATTGTTGTCGGCGCTGCCGTCGCTGTTTTCCTGTTCGTCGCCATCACTGCCGACCGGTAATTGTGTGCCTTGAGTGGTATAAGCCCCGGCGGCGTTCTTGCCGTGCGAGATGATGACGGCAGGTACATCGATCGCGACAGTTGTTCCCCCCGACGCGGCTGACAGCACGTCCAGGGTGCCGCTGGAACATATCGCAAAAGTGGACAGGGCGGGCACCGGGCTGGGTGTGCAGCCATAAGTTGTGCTGCCGACGGCATCGGCAAAATCGCTGCTTACGCGGTAAGCATAACGGTTTCCCCACGCATCTGTCTCGTCCACACCCAGCGTCGCCCACGGCAGGACGCCTGCCGAATTGCTGCTGATACAAGGTGGAGTGCGCTCGGTGCCCGCACCGGTTTGCCCCGTGGCGATAGAAGGGTCGGCGGGGCAAGGCAGGCGGCCATTTGAAATAGCAAAGCCCATCAAAGCATCCTGTATTTCTCCCATGGATATTCGGGTCTCGTTGATACGCCGCGATTCCATCTGGGCGGACAAGGTCGGCATCAGCCCGCCGAGCAATAGCCCGACGATCATCAGCACCATCGCCATTTCCAGAAGTGTAAAACCGGAAATATTTTTCTTCATTAACACGGAGTCACGGTGAGATCGGGTTTGATGCAGTAAAGCACGTCATTGAAACTGCCGGTTTCTGCACCGCTCTGATAGTCGCTGTTGCCGGATGCGTTCGGATGGTTTGTGAAATTGTGCCCTTCCAGATAATTGGCAAAATTGAGGTGGTCGGTGCCGCTCGCGCGCACCTGGCTGTCGATTTTCTTGCCGGCGAATATCACCACGGCGGCATAGGCCCCCGCGCCATTTACCGTCAGGCAAATACCGCAGGCCGCAGAGCCGCTGCCGGGCTTGAAGTTATCGGCAAGCGCATAAAACAAGTGATCCTTCCAGTTGGCCCACCACGGGTAATAGGCAGGCCATTCCGGAACGCCGGGACAGTTGCTCCCGTCACTTTTCAACTGGTAGTGGGGAGATGTGATCATGTTGCTGGTCGCCGCGTCCGAGGCATTGACCCGGAAAGGCAACCGCCCGGAGAGAAGGCCGCTTTCGTCGTCGTAATTGCCGCTTGTCCAGTAATCTTCAACAGGGCTAAGGAGCGCACCCGGCCAGGGAAGCCGCTTATCTGCCATGCCCGCGTTGTTTCTGCGGCCATAATCGGCGATGCACTCTGCTGCTTTCTGAGCCATCCGCCGCAGGGGGTTCCGGGCGGGATCGGTGAAATCGGACCGGCGCATGATTGCATTGAAAATGTCGTCTCTGGTGATGAAAATCATCTGGTTGTTCATCTGCGCGGAAGCGCCGAGATGAAATTGGCTGATAGCATTCGCTATGCTGGAAACGAAAGCGTTGTCGAGATAGTTGCTTGCGGTGTAGTTGCCGCCGCAGACGGGTGCAGCACCGTCGTGCGAACGGTTCTGGCTGCCAAGCGCGGAGCCGGGCGCGAACACAACCGCAACCACGTTCTGCGCGATGGTTGCATCGCTCGTGTCGAGTATTTCAAACAGGCCGCTATTGTCCAAGTTCATCAGATCGGTCTTGGGGTTGTGTTTGTAAGTCCCGGAAACCGCATACCAGAGGCATTCCCCGTCGCCATCGCGCAGCGCCGGTAATTCCAGCGTTTTCCATGGGAGCCTGCCCATACTGCTGACATTCTTGACACCGCAAGAGAGTTTCGTGCTGCCTTCCGCGGGGCTGCCGGAAATATCCTTGCCATCGATATCCGGGCAGGGAAGGTAACCATGCACCTGACCCGCGTGAGTGTCGCCATAGGTGATGGCATAACTGACCAACGCTTCCTTGGCCTGAGCCAGCGCACTGGAGGTTGTTTTCTGGCGCGCATGCTTCAGCCTGGATGCACTGAGCGAATTTATCAGCACGGCGGAAATTCCCATTACCATAATCACCAGCATCACCATCAGCGCGGCACCGCTCATTTTTGCTTTAGCAGGGCGGCGTGGCAAGTACATGGTGTTCTATTTTTCCGAAGCGGGAGGGTTGATGAGCACTCTTTGCCCGACCTTTACCTTGACCGGCTCAGATTGCACCGGCGTGGAGATCAACAGGCTTTCCGGCGCACGATCATCGTTCACGCCATCCGGCTGCGGCACGCCGTTGATCCAGACAGTACGCGCCCCGCCGTGCTTCTGCACAATGCCGTTGACGGTTAGCGCACGGCTATTGGCACCTGAACCGGTGTTTTGCGATTTTCCATGTTCCAGTTGCGCGCGTTGTTCGGGCGTGAAAAATAGTCTGCCCAGCTCTTCCGCGCTGGCTGTAGTTGCCGTGAGCAGCAGCGCTACCAATGCCAGTTTTTTGGCGGTACCGCAATTGCCTGTTTTAAAGGTTGCATTCACCGAGGCGCGTTCCGGTTCTTCAATGTTATCCAGCCGCCGCTGCATTCTGCTTTGAGGCGCAAAAAACCGTTTGCCTCGGCGTTACCGCGTTGCAAGGCGCAGCCTTCCAGCTGATAGTGGCCTTTCATCTGGTTGCGTAGCGCATCGAAAAAATTCAGCAGTTGCGCTTCATGCAGCAAGTCGAATTGCAATTTCATTTCGCTGTACCGCACATGGAAGTTTCCGCTTTCAGAAGCGGATATTGCGGCATGATTTTTTTGCGGTGCGATGTTGTATCGAAAATCGGTTACAAGGTTTTGCTGGCGGAGTTTTTCAAACCCTTCTATCCAGTCCAGGCGTTGTTCATCGCCCATGACTTTACGCTCCTCCAGCGCGCTGTATTCACCTGAATAAACCAGCATATTTTCCTGATCCTGGCGCGCTGCTGCCAACCTGTTTTGCGCTTCATTCAGCAGGCGCAGCGCATTGTGCCTGTTTTCTTTCGCTTTCTCCGCATACTGGCTGCTGCCGTATAAAACGGTAATACCCAACAGTGCCGATGCGCAGGCCATCAGGATGCTGCGGCGTAACAAGAGAAAATCGGTTTTTGAGAATTTCATGCTGGCGCTTCCCGGACAAGCTGCAAGGAAAAATCGAGCGTTTTTTCCTGCGTTTCGTGCCGGCCTGCAATGCTGCCGCCGGGACCGATATCCAGCGGCTTATCCATGAGGGTGACCCGATAGCCGACTGCGCTTAATTCGCGTTGAAAACGATCCAGATACGCCAGCGCGGCGCGGTAATCGCTGGCGAAGCCATGCAGATTTGCCCTCATGACAACGGTTGTGCCGGTGCTTGCCGTGGCCGAATTTGAAACCTGCCCGGCAATTGCGTCAATATCGTTGTGGCCCGATCCGGTTGCATTTATACGCCAGTTAATATTGTCCAAATTTATCTTCGGAAAATGGTCGAGCACGGCGCCGATCGGTTTCAGGATGGCTTGAGGGCTGGATGCGTGGCGGTCGAGTTTCCGCATGATCGTTACGCTGGCCTTCATATCCTCGGCGGAGGCGAGAGCGCCAACGATGTCAACCCCATCGACCTCCTGTTTTATTTTCCGGATTTCAAACAAGGCGCTTTGAGCCTGGATATTGAGAGAGTCGGTCGCCGCCGCGTTGCCGTTGTTAAGCATGACATTTGCAGCGCCCCACAACAGGCTGCCAACCAGAACAACCCCGCTAACCCTGTTGAGGGCGTCCCGCAGCCGCCAGAGGGTGAAGTGATGCGTATGCGCGGCATTCGCATAGTGGGTTTTGGGTGGTCGGGAAGCCAATTCGTGCAAGAAAATCTGGCGGGCATCCGAATCGGCGAAGCGGCAGTCGATCTTGAGCCTTGTGGCGACCTCATCGAGACTGGCAAACTCGTAACGCATGCCTGTTCCTTGCGGAAGATTTTCTTGCAGCACGGCAAGATCGCTGCCATGCCCGAGGATGAGCACATCAAGGTTTTGCCCTTCCGGCAGCAGGCTCAGGCTCTTTAAATACTGGCAAGTGCGGCCCAGTTCCTTTGCCACCGCCTCCTGGAACGAGGGCACCGCATGAACCGGAGTCAGCCGGGAAATCAACAGGCGGCATTCAACGAAATAGCTTTGGCGCAGCCCGGCAGATTTCTCCCATGAAACGAGGAGCAGGTGGTTCGAGGTGTGATTTCTGACCAAAGGCGCGCTGACCTGCGGCACGGAATAAATTCCCGCAAGCGGAATTTTGTGCGCCTGCATGATGTCCAGCCAGGGCGTAATAAGCGCGGAGTTGGTCAATGCCGAAAACAGCATTTCATCGTCGCGTCGCCCGGTTTTTTGCCGTTGCCAAAGGGTGGCCTGATGGAATGGCGTGCCGCGATAATATTGCTCGAACTTGCGCTGCAAGAACGCGTTGCGGTTACGGCCTCTCAGATGGGGAATGGTTTCCGGGCGAAAATCTTCCTCGATTAAATCGGCCAGCAAATAGGCCGGGCACTTTACCGGTTGCAGGAAGGCCGCGAAGCCTTGACGCCCCTCATGCGAGCTATCGAATTCCTGTTGTTCAATTATTTTTCCGCCTTCCATCAGCTGCGCATGCAACCGGTTTGCGCTTAGAAACAGCAGCAGGCGGCGGCCCATCAGAAATTCACCTTGCCGATGATGTCGTAGATCGGCGACAGCACCGACAACATCACCCATCCGAGCAATGCGCCCAGGATGATGGTCATAGCAGGTTCGATCATGACCTGCACTTTCCTGATGGAATCCTTCACGTCGCGGTCGTAAAAGTAGCCGACGTTGAGCAGCGCTTTATCTAGCGAGCCCGTAGTCTCGCCAACTTTGAGCATGCGTATCACCAGTGGCGGGAACATGCCGGTGTTCTGGAAACTCTGGGTGAGATTCCTGCCGGATTCGATTTCATGCCTGATATCGTCAAGGCTTTTGGCGATGGCACTGTTGTCGACCACATCGCGCGAATGGCCGATGCACTCGATGATGCTGATGCCGGAGCCATACATCATCGCAAAAGTGTTGGCGAAACGCGCCAGGATAATCTTGCGCAGGATCGGGCCGGTGAGCCACAGTTCGAGCTTGAGCCGGTCAAATTTGAAACGCATTTCCGGGCTGGAGGCGATCAGAAATTTTGCGGCGACGGGAAGCGCAATGGACAGCGCGGCCAGCACATACCAGTAACCGGCAATAAAGGCGGAAACGGCAAGCAAGGCGCGTGTTTGCGCCGGGATTTCCTGCCCCATGCTCTTGATAAAACCGACCAGTTGCGGCACCAGATAAACCATCAGGAATATCGTGATCGCCAGCACGACGGCGCCGACGAAGACCGGATAGAGCATGATGTTTCTCGTATGTGAAGCCATCTCATCCTGCCATTTCAACGATTCGGTGATGTGGCCGAATATCTCAGACAGTCGGCCGCTTTCTTCACCCGCATGAATCAGGCTGACAGAAATTTTGCCGAACGCATCCGGATGTTGCGCCATCGCCTGAGAAAGTTTTTTGCCGCCTTCGATGGATTCGATCAGGCTCGCGATGATCTTGCGGAAATACGCATCATGCATCGTGTCGCGCAAATCCCCGAGGCTTTCCAGCAAAGGCACACCGGCGCTGGCAAGCTGTTCTAGGTTGAAGAAAAAAGTGATCAATTCGGCGCGCTTGATTTTGTTGCGAAACAACCGGATTTTGCCACCGTCCAATTTCGCATCGATCAAATCCAGCCCACCGCGCTTCAGCCGCAACTCCAGATCCACCAGATTGACCGCATCATGCAATCCATTATGGCGCTTGCCCTGCACGTCGATGGCAAGGTAGGAATAGAGCGTCATATAAATGCAGGCTGCATTTGTAGGTGCGAATTTATTCGCACATGGCTCGTTGTCAGTGCGAATAAATTCGCACCTACACAACCGTCAGTTGCTGTTTTAAGATTCATCTGTCTATCCGATCATTCAGATTCACCACGCGGCCAACTTCCTCCACAGACGTGACGCCCTGCAAAATGCGCCGCACACCGTCCACCGCCAGCGTGCGGAACCCCTTTGCGAGCGCGGTCTCCCGGATTTGCTTTGTACTGGCACGCTGCGCGACCAAATCGTCCAGATCGTGATCCATGTTGAGCAATTCCATGATGGCGAGCCGCCCCTTGAAGCCCTGATGATGGCAGGCGTCGCAGCCTGTGGCGCGATACAGCGCGATGTCCCGCTCGGCGGCGATGCACAGCAACTTGCGTTCTGCCGCGTCCGGCGAATAGGGCGCTTTGCATTCCTGGCACAATACGCGCACCAGCCGTTGCGCCACGATGCCGATGATGTTGCCGGACAGGATGTCCGGCAGGATGCCGATGTCGAGCAGGCGCGGGATCGCGCCGATGGCCGAATTGGTGTGCAGCGTCGCATACACCTGATGGCCGGTCATCGCGGCGCGGAACGCCATTTCGGCGGTCGGGTGGTCGCGGATTTCGCCGACCAGAATAATGTCGGGATCCTGGCGCATCATCGAGCGGATGCCGTTAACGAAATCAAGCTTGGCCGCCTCGTTGATCGAAGTCTGGCGGATCATCGCCATCGGATATTCCACCGGGTCTTCCAGCGTCATGATGTTGACCGACTCTGTGTTGGCGTGGCTCAGCACGGAATACAGCGTGGTGGTTTTGCCGCTGCCGGTCGGGCCGGTGACCAGCACGATGCCTTCCGGTTTGGCGATGACCGTTTTGAGCAGGCCGAGCATCGCATCGTCAAGGCCAAGCTGGTCGAGCGGCACGATGCCTTTCTGCCGATCGAGGATGCGCAGCACCAGATTTTCACCATGCGTGGTGGGGTGCGAGGCCATGCGAAAATCGATCGGACGTCCCGACAGGCGCAGGGAAACACGCCCGTCCTGCGGCGCGCGCGTTTCGGCGATGTTCATGTTGCCCATCACTTTCAGGCGCACCACCATCGACGGCCAGAAGCTTTTGTGCAGGCTGCGCACTTGGCGCAGCACGCCGTCGATGCGGTAGCGGATGCGCAAAAAACTGCTCTCCGGTTCGAAGTGGATGTCCGACGCGCCGTGCTGCACCGCTTCGGTCAGCAGCGCGTCGATCAGGCGCACCACCGGCTGGCTGAATTCATTTGCGCCCGATTGCAGCGCCTGATGCTCCATTTCGCCCGGCTCGATTTCGTGCAGGATGCCGTCGATAGAAAGCTCGAAACCGTAGTGCTGGTCGATGCCGCGCAGGATGTCCGATTCGCCGGCGAGCTGGGTAATCAGGCGGAACTCATCCTTGAGCAGGGCGCGCACCTGATCCAGCGCGATGATGTTGTCCGGGTCGGCAACCGCCAGGATCAGGATGCAGCCGGGCCGATCGACCGACAGAGGCAACAATTGATGGCGGCGCGCAACTTCTTTCGGAATCAGCGCCAGTGCGGCGGGGTCGATGATGACGGTGGCAAGGTCTACGCTCTCCTGGCCAAGATTTTCCGCCATCACATCGCGGATGGCGGCTTCGGTCAAAAAACCAAAACGCACCAGTAGCCTGCCCAAAGGTTGATGTGACTTGCCCTGTTCCTGCAGGGCGATGCGCAACTGGTCTTCACTGATCACGCCCTTGTCGATCAAGGTACGACCCAGCGGCCGCTTGGCTCCCCCTCGCATCTGCTCGATTTGGTTATCGCTCAAGAGGAGGGCGGCTGGCAAAGGCGGCTAGATCGGGGAAAGAATCATTTCAGGGAACCTCTCAAGGGAGTCTCTAAAAGCTATTCGGATCGGCAAAACCTGCTCCGGCTACACCGGTAAACAACCAGCCAACCTTGCAAGTTGACAGTTATACCAGACAAGGCGGCAACTTCAAAGAACGTAACCGGACGGCTTCAAGCATATTCAGTGCCTTGGCGTGCCCCTGTTGGGCAGCCTGTGAAAAAAGCGAGGATGCAAAATCAATATTTCTCGGCACACCCCTGCCGTAAAGATAGAGCAGGCCCAAGCGGTACTGGGCTTCGATGCTGCCGAGCTTGGACGCCTTGCAATAGAGCATGGCTGCGCGCCGTATTTTGCCGGGATTGCTTGTGGAGAGTTCGAGTACCATGGCTTCATTCAGCAGCGCGCGCACCTGTGGCGGCTCGGTAGCCAGACCAGTATCTTGCGCATGGCTTATCAGCGGAAACAACGCGAGGGACAACACGGCGCATATCCACATCCATTTATTGCATACAACCGTGTGCCAACAAACCTGTGCGACACCTTTCCCGGCAACCTTCTTTGCCTGGAAATCGAATGCCTGCGCCTCCCCTGATTTCACAACATTCACAACCACCGTCCGCCCGGTAACTCCGTGATATGGAATGTACGTCCCCGACCGGAGAATTCATATTGGACTATGGTTCTATGTGAACGGGTTTTTCACTCCTTCTGGCGGCGATATTCCGATGAAAACTCGCTCCGCCACTTGACGGCAAATCGCTGGATGGGTTCTACTTCGGAAACTTTTCCGCACTGCCCAAAGCAGCGGGGAAATTAATCTCATGGTTTCTGCCTGAATATCGGAAACCCTGTTCATCTAGCGAAGCTACTTCACTTGAGACCAACATGAAATTTCTGGTTACCGGAGCCAACGGCTTTGTTGGGCAACACCTCTGCGCTGAATTGCTTCGGCAGGGGCAATCTGTCCGCGCTGCGGTGCGTTCGGCTAATCCGCTGGCCAACGGTATTGAAGTGGCCGTAGTCGGTACAATCGATGGCGAAACAAATTGGACGGATGCGCTACGCGATGTGGATGTGGTAATCCACCTCGCGGCACGGGTACATGTGATGAAAGACATCGCCACCGACCCGCTAACGGAATTCCTCAAGGTCAATACACAAGGCACGGCCAACTTAGCCTCTCAGGCAGCGGCAGCCGGAGTGAAGCGGTTTGTCTATGTCAGTTCGATCAAGGTAAACGGTGAGCAGACTACTGAGGCCCAACCCTTCAACGAATCCGACAAACCCAATCCACAGGATGCCTATGGCATTTCAAAATGGCAGGCTGAGCAAGTTTTGCAGCGCGTTGCGCAGGAAACCGGCCTTGAACACGTAATCGTACGCCCGCCACTGGTATATGGGCCTGGTGTAAAAGGAAATTTCGCCAGATTGCTGTCGGCAGTGCAAAAAGGCATTCCCCTGCCGTTTGCAAGCATACGCAACAAACGCAGCCTGATTTATGTAGGCAATCTGGTGGATGCCTTAATTGCCTGTGCAAGTCATCCTGCCGCTGCCGGAAAAACCTACCTGGTGCGTGATGGCGAAGACATTTCAACTCCAGACCTTGTGCGGCAGTTAGCAATAGGCTCGGGGAGAACTGCCAGACTATTTCCGCTACCTGTAAAGTTATTGCGCAGACTGGGCAGATTATTCGGCAAGTTAGAATCCGTGGAGCGCATAGTAGATTCGCTGCGCGTAAATGACGATCTCATTCGTAAGGAACTGTGCTGGAAACCAAGATTTACCTCGCAAAAAGGCCTGCATGAAACATGCACACTGGTAAGTTGTGATCAGCATTGTCGGCGTATTGGTTAAATTGCTATAACTCGCGTCGCCGGAATAATTGCAATCTTTACATAAATTACTATATTGCTTCAGCGGAGGATATCAGGGCGACGTTTCATCAAGTCACCATACATATCCACATATGACTTCACCATCTGATCAGCCGTAAAATGCTTCCAATATCGTGCCTCTGCACGTCCGCCCATTTCTGCGGCTTCATCAGGGTGTTCCCATAAATACTGCATTGCTTGCCGCAATGCCATTGGGTCGCTGGGAGGCACAACAAGGCCGGTCTCATCACCGATATTGATGAAAGTCGTGCCGGTGCCAATCTCGCTAGAAATCATTGGCTTACCGTACATTGCACCTTCCAGCAGCGAGATGCCAAAGGCCTCAGAACGCAAATGTGAAGGAAAAACTACCCCATAACACAATGTTAGCAGCGCAACTTTATCTTCATCGGGCAACTGCCCCAAAAAATGGATGTTGCGTAAGCCAAGCTGCTCTGCCTGAGCTTTCAATTCCTGCTCAATTGGCCCAGCACCAACAATTACGATGGGGTAATTGGTGCCTTGCGCGGCCTCAATCAAAATGTGCAGCCCTTTGTAGTAACGAAGTACTCCGACAAAAAGGAAAAAACGTCCTCCCAGTTTTAAATGCCAGTGTTCAAGTAGCTCAGGCGTGGGCGACGGATAAGTCGACTTATCCAGCCCATATGTAATTTCCACAATTTTGTCGCGATAACGATTCAATACCGGGCTGGTAGCCAAGTAGTTAGGTGAAGTTGCGACAATCCGATCGACACTGGAGAGAAAACGGTTCTTAAGCGGACGGTACAGCTTCAGCAATGTCTTTTGTCGGATAATATCCGAGTGATATGTAACAACGGTTGGTTTTCCATGGCGTGTGGCAAAATGGACTATATCCATGAACGGCCAAGGGTAGTGCAAATGAATAATATCGGCTTGCTTGGCGAGTGCAGCAAACTTATGAAAAGCCGACAATGAAAATCCCGTTGACGCCACATGAAAGTCTAGCTGAGCTTGATGAACAAGGTGGCCAGAAAACTCTATAGGCGTTTTTTGCGCGTTAGCGGAAAGTGCCAACACTTCGCTGGTATAACCATAGCGAGTGGTTCCTTTACACAGCTGAAAAATAACCTGTTCTATCCCACCGAATGAATCCGGATAGTAAGTCTTGAAAAAATGCAAAACACGCGGCGAATCTTGGCTCACGAAATCATCTCGCTATATACTGACACTGTCTCCTCTGCACAGCGCTGCCAGCTAAAAGTGCCCGCTTGAAATAACCCTTTGCTTTTTGCCTTGCTGCGCCAGATTTCATCTTCCAGCCCTGCTAAAATCAATTGACTTAAAGCATCTACATCCTGCGGCGCACACATGGCTGCGGCATCTCCTGCCACTTCAGGTAACGTAGATGAATTAGAGCAAACAACCGGTATGCCTGACGCCATCGCTTCCAACACAGGCAATCCAAAGCCTTCATATAAAGACGGAAACACAAAAAGACGTGCGCCCGAAAAAATTAATGGCAACTCTTCGGCATCCACAAAACCCAAGTAATGCGCCCATCCACCCTTCACGGCAGCTTCAATACGCGCATGCAGCTTTTCGCTACGCCAACCACGATACCCAACCAACACTAACGGCCACTGCTGTCGAGTAGATTGCGGCAGCAGTGTATAAGCATCAAGTAGGGTGTCCAGATTTTTTCGCGGCTCAATAGTACCCACATATAAACAATAGCCTCCTGCTTTTAAGCCGTGTCTTACCAATACCGGATGCAACTCATCCGATATTCTGGGCCGAAAATCAGATGAAGATGCCAAGGAAACTGCACGTATTTTCTCTAATGGCCAGCCAAAATAAGAAGCAACTTCTTGCCGGGTGTATTCTGAATCAGTGATCAGCATATCCGCCCTTTTAATTGTAAGCGCAATTTCTTTGCGCATATATCTTACTCGTTCAGGGGGATGACAGTGCGCCCAGGTAAAGACCGAAAGATCGTGAAATGTGCATACGGATGGCCCATCAAACGGCGGCAAATAAAAGTTCGGGCCATGAAAAATATGATCGGAATAGCCGCGTAACGCATATCGTTTGGCCAATGCAGCCGCAGACCTATACATTTCGATAACCACACGATTTTTGAGAATCGATCGGCGTAAATTGGCTGAAATTGAGCGGGTAGATTTGACTGATTGAGTGTTCTCTGGCAGATCACAATTAAAGCGATGGCCCGATAAAAAGCAGAGCTGCTCAATTTGAGGTAGTTTTTTGAGGTGCTGGGCAAGCTCAAATGTGTAACGACCAATACCTGTCAGCGGAAACCGCACAGGGTCAATTGACAAAATAACTTTCATGTACTTGCCGACAGCATCCAGCGCAATGTATCTTCCAGCGAATACTGCTGCAATTGCCCAACGCAAGCTTCCAGCTTTGCCGGATTGCCACACAGGCGATGGATATCGTTGGCACGCACAAAATCCGGATTCACATTGACGTGCAAATCATGGTCTGTGATACATTTTAATGCATCAATAACCGAGTTAAGGCTTATTGGCCGCCCAGAACATACGTTATATGTTTGCCCTGGCTTTCCCACCTGTAACAAACGTAGATAAGCTTCGCACACGGTGCGCACATCATTAAATTCACGTTCCACGTCCAGATTGCCCAACTCAACTGACACAGCACGCCGTTTAAAGTGCTCAATCAGCTTGGGAATTACAAAGCGTGCGTCGTGACCCACGCCGGTGTAATTAAATGGTCGCACGGTCAACAGTGACAAACGATCTGCAAATGTGGCCGACATAAACTCCATTGCCAGCTTGCTCATCGCATAGTGATTAATCGGTGCTGGACAAGTAGATTCATCAATGGGAGATTTATTTGCATTGCCATAGACATTTGCGCTGCTAGCCAAAAGTACAAGCCTAGGAGCTTCAGGCAAAGCAACCAATGCCTTGAGCAAATTCAACGTGCCAAACAGATTGACTCGATAAAAAGCTTCTTCATCAGCGTGGGTCACTGCGCTGATTGCTGCGAGGTGCACTACAAAGTCAGGTGCAATGGCAGCAACCCCGGTTTCCATGGCCTCCGCATTCGTCAAATCAACAGCTAGCGGATACACCTTGTAGCCAGCGTACTGCGCGGCTTTAGTAAAATGCTGGCCCGTAAAACCATCGGCACCAGTTAGTAACAATTTTGGCATTAGAACGAAAAGCCTTGCTGGTTGCGCTGCAAATCCGCTTCGACCATCATCTGGCATAACTGCTCCAGCGTAGTTATTGGTTCCCAGCCAAGTTTGGCTTTGGCTTTAGCGGGGTTGCCAATCAACAATTCCACCTCGGCTGGTCTGTAAAACTTGAAATTAACACGCATCACCGTTTTTCCAGAACTCACATCAACAGCGGTTTCATTCTCATTTTTACCTTTGAAATCTAACTCCATCCCTGTTGCCTTGAACGCCATGCGCACAAAATCGCGTACTGTTTCGGTGCGATTGGTAGCTAATATATAAGTGTCTGGCTCATCTGCTTGCAACATGCGCCACATGCCTTCTACGTACTCCTTAGCAAAACCCCAGTCACGCTTGGCATCTAGGTTCCCCAGTTCCAACACATCGAGCTTGCCCAGCTTGATTTTGGCCACACCATCCGTGATCTTGCGCGTCACAAATTCTAAACCGCGCAACGGCGACTCATGATTGAACAAAATGCCACTTGAGCCAAAGATACCGTAGCTCTCGCGATAATTGATCGTCATCCAGTGAGCATAGAGTTTGGCTACACCATAGGGGCTACGCGGATAGAAAGGCGTATTTTCCACTTGCGGAACGGACTGCACCTTGCCAAACATTTCCGATGTACTAGCTTGATAAAAACGAATCTTCGGATTGACTATACGAATCGCCTCCAACAAATTCAGCGGGCCGATGGCAGTAATTTCTGCAGTAGCCACAGGTTGATCAAACGACACGCCCACAAAACTTTGTGCGGCAAGGTTATAAACCTCCGTTGCTCCTGTACTTTGCAATAACCTGATACTGGAAGAGAGATCGGTAAGATCATATTCCACCAAATGCAGATTTGGATTTTTATCAACCTCCAGCTCTTGAATTCGCCAGAAATTGACAGAGCTGGTGCGCCGATAGGCACCGTAAACAACATAACCCTTTTCTAATAGCAGTTGCGCCAAGTAGGCGCCATCTTGTCCAGTGATCCCAGTGATAACAGCTTTTTTCAAGTTTTCTACCTCCTTACAGCAAGTATCCCCCGGCAAAGCCGGGGGCTTTATTTTGTGAGCCGCTCAAAGCGGCTAAACGGGGTCGCTTACGCGGCCCCTTCCCTTTGAGTCACCTGATGGGTGGCCAGTCAACGCCACAAGTTCATCTGCTCCAGACGCCTGTTTTACCTCCTGATGGCGAATGTATTCCCGTATCAACTCTTCGTCCCGTCCTACCGTTGATACAAAGTACCCTCTCACCCAGAAGTGTTGCCCCGTAAAGTTGCGCTTGCGCTCCCCGTACACCCGTGCCAGATGGATTGCGCTCTTGCCCTTGATATACCCAACCACCTCCGATACCGCATACTTCGGCGGGATCGAGATCAGCATGTGTACGTGATCATGCATCAGATGCCCTTCTTCTACTTTGCTTTCCTTATACCCGGCCAGCTTCTTGAATATCTCCCCAAGATGCGGCCTGAGTTGCTCGTACAGCGTCTTTCTCCTGCACTTGGGAATGAACACCACATGGTATTTGCACTCCCATCTACTATGGCTTAGGCTTTCTCCGTCGTCCATCTCGATTCTCCTTTCTTCGTGTGCTTGGCGGCTCACGAGTTGGAGTGTCGCAGATGGACTCCCGTAAATGTCAAACTGCTACTGTCACCCCGGCATAGCCGGTGGATTTCCCTTCATGGGTTAAGTTACAAGAAATTTACATGCATTGGTCTTTGTCCAGTGCACGGAAGTATGCGTTGTATGCCTTTGGCGTGATTGTCGAGCGCCACACTTACATAATGCTGAATCGGCAAAGTGCCCATCATTGTCTGAGCGTCGAATGCGGGGGAAGCCAGGTAATTCATTGCTCTCCAGTAGCGTTCAGATTTCCAAATATCGATGAATCGTTCTTCAGTAAAATTGCCAATGTGGAGTTTGGAGTAGCGGGCATTAAAAAACATGCCTGAAGGTGCCACTAAACCACTACCACTGATTTGCAGCAAAAACTGAGGCCCATAAAAGCGCTTGTAAGATGGCTTGTCGCCGTCCTTGATCTTGTTCCATTTGACAATAATTTTGGTTTGTTCATTACTCATAGACTCTGCTTGAACAAGCAAGTCATGAAGGCTTTCATACTGGTTATAGTCAATGCCCAGCGTGTGCTGCTCGTCATCTGAGCAATGCTTAATTACTGCATAATCAACACCCAAGTCAAGGCCAAGTTGTGCGAATGGGATGATCTCGTCCTTCAAATTCGGCATCAGCACCATTTGAATGCCGAGCGTTACCGACAGATTATTTCGCTTCTTTAAATCAACAGCGTATTTGATATGTTTTATGGCACGGTCAAATACCTCGGTGTGTTCTGGCCCTTTGTACATAATACTGGCATAGCTTTCCGGCCTGCCAGCAGCAACGGTAAAACGTACCCAAGTAAGGTGCGATAACACCTGCTCAATCTTCTCAGGCTCCCATTCCCAAGCATTCGTCGCATTTCCAACATCGATGCCGAGCTCAGCAGCGTGTTGAATGAACGGCACATATGCATTTGATAACGTGCTTTCCCCATCCGAAACAAGCGAAACGCTGCGTATGCCGATAGCGGCAAAATCGTCGAGCAGATTGAGCGCGTTGGAAATTTTGATGCTACTGCGCGCCTGTGACTCCTGCATCATGGCATAGCAAAATGAGCACATGGCCCCACATGCGCGAGTTAGAGACATATCAACACTGACGGGAGCTATTCGCTCACCTGCTTCCCATGCGTCTACACGGTCTGTGTGATAGGAAAGCTTATGGGAGTCTAGGATCAGCGCACCTTCGCGCGTTTGAACTGCCGCGCTCATGATTTCACCTCAATACCACGAAGGTTCCGCAGTGAGCTACGATCTCCAAACGGTTCGAGCCAAACAACCAGCCCCGGATCAATCGATTCTTTCAGGAATGCCTCCAAGTCAAGCAACAGAGTCCCACGCTTATCAGCGTTAACAGGTTCGAGCAACCTTACAATCACTTGTCCATCCAGTTTTGCTTCGACAGCCACGAGAGTTTTATTTACGCATGTCATCTTAGCTGTCACTGTGCTATTAACTAGTGCAAGTTTCTCGTTATCAGATAATTGACACCAAGCCTGTCCCGGTGTTGGCGTTTCTGTATTTGCATAACAAAGATTACTACTCATAATTGATTGGTCTTAAATTTAAATTTCGATTGATGGCAATCAAAAGGGTCCAGTAAATCCACGATTCGGTGTGTCATGCGGTCCGTCGCGCAATACCGATTGACACAGCGCGCGATAGATGTCAGAGTTTTTGTCAACCTCCAGCATATCAAGCACTGCGTCAACAATGATTTGAGGGCTAGGGTAATAGCGCTCGGCCATAAAATGAGACGTGGGCGTCGGGTGATCAGGTGATGCAATGCGCACAGGATTTGTTATTAACGCATCAAAGGCTTGCTCGACCACTTGGCTGATTAATTCGCCTGCGACACCTCCGGTACGAAATGCCGTATCCGCTACAATCAATCGCCCCGTTTTTCGAACTGAAAATAACACACTCGCCACATCAAGAGGGCGCACACTACGCATATCCAAAACTTCGATGGCGATACCCATGATAGACATCAGAGCCTTGGCTGCGATCAAGGATTCAACCACCATGTAGGAAAAAGCAGCGACCGTGACAGTATCACCTTCGTGCAGCACTTTTGCCTGTCCCAGTGGAACCCGATAGTATTCTTCAGGGACATTATCTTTGATCTGGTGCAGCCAGCGATGCTCGATAAACATAACCGGGTTGTTGTCTTCAATCGCGGAAATTAGCATTCCCTTCGCGTCATAGGCAGTTGTCGGCATGATGACTTTCAGTCCGGGCACCAGCGAGAACATCGCTTGCAGACTTTGCGAATGCTGCGGGCCTTGCCCCCAGCCGCGACCAACGATTACGCGCACAACCATTGGAACGGATGCTTTGCCGTCAAACATGTAATACCATTTGGCGGCATTATTCACTAATTGATCCATCGCCAACAAGGCGAAATCGATACGCTGATGAACCATGACAGGGCGCATGCCCGAGAGTGCAGCCCCAATGCAAATACCTGTCAAGCCATTTTCAGCAAGCGGCATATCGAATACACGCCGAGTCCCAAATTTTTCACGCAATCCAGCAGTCGTGTTAAAAATCGCTTTGGGATCGGGCACACCTTCCCCAATAATTATCACTCTCGGATTTTTATCCATAGCATTGTCAAGGCCTTCGCGAATCGCCTGTGCATAGGTGATATCCCGCTTCCCCAAATCAGGCATAAACTCGTTCCCCAGCATCTTTAGCAGAAGGTTTTGCACTTGATAGTGCAAACTTGAATGCGTCGGAGATTTCTTCATAAATCTCCGCCTCAAATCGCTCCATCTCCAGTTGAAATAATGTATTGTTTTGTTTAAGCCGTGTTGTAAATTTTGCAATCGGGCAATTTTTCAAGCCATTCTCGATTTCCAGCACTGATCGATAACCAAGATTATCGTCAAAATCAGGGCCGCAATGCTCCCTCCAGCGATACGTACCCAATTCAATAAATTGCGGGCCTTTGCCTTGCCGTGCGCTAACAACAGCGGTTTGTGCAATAGACAGAACTTCCTCAACATCATTGCCATCGCCGACATAAGCGGTTAATCCATGCGCTTCGGCTATTCGGTAAATTGGTCGATTCGGCTGTCTCTCGTCCAAGCGTGTGTAAACGGAAAACCTGTTGTTCTCACAAACAAAAATAACCGGGAGTCTATGTAGCGCGGCAAAATTCAATGACTCGTGAACAACACCTTCTTCAAAACAACCATCACCAAAAAAAATCACGCTGATGCGTTTTTCCTCTTTTAAAGAGGCCGCCCACGCAGCGCCTACCGCAAGCGGTACTGTCCCACCAACGATCGGAGTCGCGCCCATAAAACCAACATCCAAATCGATCAAATGCATAGATCCGCCTCGCCCGCCACAGCAACCGGTAGAACGCCCATACAATTCTGCAATCATGGCCTTCATATTGCCACCCTTGGCAAGATAATGGCCGTGTGCACGATGATTGCTAAACATTACATCGTTTTCTGAAAGTGCTGCGCATACGCCAACAGCGATTGCCTCCTGCCCGATGCATAAATGCATCGGGCAACGCATTTCCTGCTCCGTGTAACGATCAGCAATTGCTTCTTCGACACGTCTGATTCGCAGCATAGAGCGAAACAACGCGAGATGGTTTTCCATTTTTATCAGTCAAATCCCTGTTATTTCAGCAAGGTAGAAACGTACTTATTGAGACCAACCGGGTTAATGGGTTCTCTATTGCAGACAATCTGAACATCCATCGCCGCTGCGACACTACCGACAAAAGCAGCGACTTCGGCATTCAGACCTTTCGCGACACATAGCCCAGCCAAAGACAAAAAAGCATCTCCTGCGCCGATCCGATCAACAACCCTAGTGGCCAATGCGGGCACTTTGTGAAACACCTTGCTCTCCCTGTCGAACATCATCACACCTTTAGTTCCCCGTGTGGTAGCCAGTTGCTTAACATGAACCCGATCTCCAATTTGTTTCGCTACGACTTCTATCGAATCATGGCGATTGTGTGCCGCCATTCGCAGTTCCGGTTCATTGAGAGAAACGAAGTCTGCTCTCGGATAACGGTGAATTGCATGGTAGCCACGATTGCCGCTGTTGATTTGGGTATTAACAGCAAGAAATTTAGCCTTGGCATCTAACGCGGCAATCATATCTTGAGTAATAAATCCATTGCCAAAATCCGGCACAACCACTACGTCATACGAACCAACATTGGCATCAAGCCAGTGGCAAATATTACCCTCCGCTTCCGCTAATACGGGATCTTCCCTGAAGAAATAAACCTCGAAAAGCTTGGACATATCGGCATCAACAAATCGTCGCTTTGTAACTGTCGGAGCATCTTTGAAATAGTAAAAACGCGGGGTAATATTCGGCAACAACTTGTCGCGGATAAATTGTTCGTGATTATCGACGGCTCCCAGCCCTGTCATCAGGGTTACGCTGTCGACAAAACCGGCAATATGGTTTGCAACCGCAATTGCACCGCCAGCGAATTGCTCCTCGGAATCATAACGGACAGCAAAAATATTGCCCTTGCCAGTTTGACCGAGTGGAGTTGAATAATGGTACTGATCAATGATCGCATCACCAATCACCAACACCTTCAGATCGGAAAGTGATGCAATCTGGCGTTGTATCTCTTTGTCCGCCCAACGGCTACGGAAGCCTTGTAGAAACTCCTTGGTTTCTGGTGGAAAAACGTTGAAATGCTCATTCAGCAAATTACTGGAGCTAAAGGTAATTTCATCAGTATAGAATATATGGCCACCATGCACCTCAACCGCTTCCTGTTCCAGCGCAATGTTTCCGGTTACATCATCTCCGTGCGAGCGATATTCCCCACCTTTGGCATAAACATTCGGGCGGATTTCATTCAACGCCTCGACAGCGGAAACTGCATGGTTAATTGCCACAAAATCGACACAAGCTAATGCCGCGAGATTTTCTGCGCGCAAATGTTCACTGAATACCGGACGCCCTGGGCCTTTATTCACATAGGCATCGGCAGTAACAGTCACCAATAATATGTCGCCCTCCCGCTTTGCCCGCTGAAGATAGCGTATATGACCAGCGTGCATCAAATCAAAAGTGCCGTGACACAAAACCACACACTTTCCTTCTGTCCGCAGTTGCCGGGAACGCCTTCCCATCTCCTCCAAATCAATTATTTTTTCAGTTGTCATACTATTCCTGATTCTTCACAACCCGACCCGAATCGGTCAGATATGTTGTGCAAAATAAACTGATGCCCGATCTCCACCAATCCATAATTATCAGAATCAAGCCAAATATTAATATCTCCCATAGATCGTAACGGGTTGTTACCAGCGAATCCGCTCAGGGTAATAACTTTTCCACCGATATCAACCATTTTTGCGGCTGCATTGCGAATATTATTTGAATTCCCGGAGCTGCTAATCGCAATCAGCACATCCCCCGGTTTCGCCATTTGCGCCAGCATTCGTGAAAAAGCATTCTCATAGCCATAGTCGTTTGCCATGCAAGTTATAAGCGCGGGTTCGTGCAATGTGAACGCACGCAATTTGGCAACATTAACAAAATCAATAACTGCGTGACTCGCCACCCCAGCGCTTCCGCCGTTGCCAATTACATAAACGCTACCCAAGTTTTTACGCACTTCGGCAAGTAACTGCATGGCAGCCGACATGCCTGGTTCTATCCCTAGTGGTGCGCCATCATTCCTCGTTATCTCACTACACCCAAGCAATGATCCAAATTGGGCAATATAAGAAATCAGCGACAGGTTTTTCATCGTAATTAGCATCACTTTTGTCCTTCACCCAAATATTGGAACCACACGGCGGTGGCCTGATCAATGGAGGCAGGATTCCATACCGGCGCATCTTTCCAGTCATTAATCCGCTCCAGCATGCGCCCTACGCCCACTTCAAAACTGACTCGCGCATTCCAGCCAAGCAATTTTTTTATCTTGGTCACATCACCAAATGTGCAATCCGGTTCTCCTGGACGTTTGGTGATGTACTCGATATCACCCCCAAGCAATTCGACAAGACGATTAACGCTGTAGTGATTTCCACTGCCCACATTCATTGCCTCCCCTGAAATAGCCGACTCTGCCGCGCATAAGAATGCTTCGGCAACATCAGTCACATAGGTGAAATCCCGGGTTTGCGTTCCATCGCCAACTACGGTAAATGGGCGCCTGTTGAGCTTTTGCGCCAGAAATACACCAAACACAGCACCATATGCCCCCGATGTGCGTGAACGTGTTCCAAACACATTGAACAATCGTAAAGAAATAGCTGGCAGCTTATAAACATTAGCCCAGTGCATCACCAATTCCTCGCCCATGTACTTGGTTAGTGCGTAAGGGTACTGAGGCTTAATTGGTGATGATTCAGGTGTTGGATAAATATCGGGGATACCATAACTTGACGAGGATGCGGCATAGAGAACCCGTTTTACGCCATAACGGCGAGCACATTCAAGCACGTTGAAAGTGCCAGTAACATTAGTGCTGTAATACTGAGACGGCATCTCGATAGAAGGCACGATATCCGCCAAACCAGCGAGATGAAAAACCCAGTCAATTCTATCAAACAACGGATCCAACGAAGCAACATCGCGGATATCTGCTTGAGCAAATCTAAATCTCGAATGCCCGGAAATCGACTGAAGATTTTTCAACCTACCCGACAGTAAGCTATCTACGACAAGTACATCGTGGCCTTTTTCGATAAGCAATTCTGCCAAATGACTACCAATGAAACCGGCTCCGCCGGTAATTAATGTTTTCATAATGAAATCAAATAAAGTTGATATGCTGCACCAAGTTCTCACGCATCTGGTAAAGATAATGATTTACTTCATCCATACGACAATTTTTCCGACATTCCTTGATATCCAGTTCATTTCTAATGTAGTAAAAATTAGCTTTGCGTTGCTCGCCTTCCCATATTTCCTGAAATGATTTTTTGTTCAAATTGCCATATTCAAAACGTTTGTCGAGTAAATAAGCGCTACATCCATAGACCGAGCCGTCGGCCATGACATAAGCCCAAAAAAACGGTGTTGCGTTACATTTCTTGTAGCGCTTGTTTTCATCTTCCATGTATTTTTTCATGGTGTTTTCACGAAACACCACCTGAAAGTGCTCTGTATTTAATTTTCGTAGCGATTCAGCCATCTCCATATAAGCACTGTAATCAATTTTTTCATATACATGGGTTTCGCTAAACATATGCTGTGAATACGGCTTGACCACCAGATAATCCAGTCTAATTTCATCCCGGCACAGCAGAGCTAGTTCCTCCATCTCATCTGCATTCTCGGGTAGTAACAAAGATTGCACCCCGATCGTACAATCTAAGCCATGTGCTTTTTTGTATTCAATCGCACGTTTCAGATTGTCAATAACCATCCCAAAATCTCGTTCTTTGGTTTGGTGAATTTTTGCGTAAGTAGCCGCTCTGCCGGCATTGATGGAAACTTTAATCCAGGAAGTTAACGGCAAAGATTGCTCGATAAACGCTTGGTTCAACACCGTGGCATTAGTAGTAAACGAGACATCTATACCGGCGTCTTTGGTAGCCTTAACGATCTCATTGATTTTTTTATTTAAAAGCGGCTCTCCTTCGCCAGCGTACATTATACTCTTTACACCGAGTCTACCCATTTCAGCGAGCCTGCCAGAAAACATATCAACGTCCAACATTTGACTTTTGTAGCCAATATAATCTACAGCGCAAAAAGTGCAACGGTGGTTACATGCGCCAACTGGGGATACTTCAATATAAATAGGGTAAACGCTTTTGGCTTTTGCCCAATCTTCACCAGCCTCAATAAATTGCGCAACGCGATGAGGATGAAAAATGAGTTTGTGGCTGTCAATACGAAAAAGATCGGTCATTTATTTATCACAGTCCGTTATAACTACAGGCGAAGTTTTATGAAATACCCAATGTCTTTGAATAAGAAAGCTCATAGGCGTCAACAATGCCAAACCAAGAGCCTTTCCTAGCAAGGAAGGTAAGCCAAACCAGTCAATAAACAACCAAGCCAACGAGAAGTCCATACTAAAATAGATCAGGTCGTTAATTAAAAAACGGCGTATCTGTGCCCAAGTCGCCAACGACGATGTAAAAGTGAAGAATTTCTGAAGAGGAAAGATATAGCAAATCAACACCACATGAATAATCAGTGACGTTGTTAATGTACTGAAACCAAAGCGCTCGCGCAGAACCCAGAAAAGCACATAATTAATAATAACCCCGCTGCCACCTACCGCAGCATGGCGAAAAAACTGCCAAGTGGCGTGGTCTGCGAACAAGAACTTTTTAATCACTCCAAGCCACCCTTTATTGACTCCGACTTCTCTACCGAAAAACCCATTATTTTTCGCATCAAACGAAAGCCTTGCGCAAGATGTAGCGCCCACTCCGAGCCAATCAGGTATCGACCTGCGCTATTACGTTGCAGCCATCCCATCAGAACAAGCCGCTCTAAGCGAACCATAACCATGTCACGTGGTGAGTAAAAAGCACAAATTTCTTCTTGGCGTAACATCCCGTGCTCCAAAACATTCAACAGGATGCGTATCCGCCGCGCCGTTTCGCTCATATTAAAAAGATGAAAGTAGGAGTACATCACCGTATTGTATACGATGAGGCAATATACCATCAGCGCGCTTCCATGCAATAAACCTTCAGCAACAGCGGTGGATGCCAACACCGTCATGAGTATGATATCGCCTGTGATAATCACTCCACCTAAAACTTTCTGGGGTGATTGCGTCGAGCGTGTACCGAACAGCCGACAGTAGAATACATGACCAACCACGGCCATTATGATGACACTCAACGTAAAAACCAATGGGGCAGTCACGTAGTCAGCTCTTGGTAGCGACGGTATGACACCGATGCAGGGTGGAGTTGAATATCTGCACGTCCCTCCCGGCGTGTGAAATGGATATCCCACACCAGCCGTAGGTATCCGCCCATGACGTTGGCCAAAGAGCGTAAACTAAGTGCCTTTGAGTTGCCACTGCCACGTGCCGCAAGCAAATGTGGAGTTTCAGCATAAAAGTAGCCTGTTCGGATTAGCTTGATCAGCAGTTCCGACTGATAGAGAAAACCTGTAGTCTTTAATTCGATGCCATCCAGCAGGTGGCGATTGTAGATTACGGTACCATTTGTGTAATTTAGGCTCAACCCAAAAGATATGTTAATAATAAGACGATAAGCTGAAGAAATAAAGCGCCGCGCAAGCGATCTCATTTCAACATTCATAATAAAAGGTACAATGATATCGACACTCCGCGTCAAATCGTAATAGCACAAAGCATCAAGCGGATCATTCTCGTTGTCACCCGGCATGAGCATTACAAAGTCGCTCTTGGCGGCCTTAACACCATCCCAAAACGATGCTCCCACACCTTGTGGCTTGTCGTGAGAGATCAACATTACCCGCGAATCTCGCTCAACCCAGCCAGAAATTACCTCAGCTGTGCCGTCACTGCTGCCGTCGTTTACGACTAGGATAGTCCCATCAATGTGGTAATGATCAAAAGCCCGCAAAGTCTCACCAATTGCCGCTGCAACGTTGGCTTCCTCGTTTAGACAAGGCATCACAACCGACAGCGTGGGTAGTTTCTGTACAATCAGTTTTTCCATTCTGCTTAACCTTTACCAGCAGCCAGCCCTAACAGGCGACGGTAATAATAAAAGAATAATGCTAGCACACGTCCAGCTGGCGCTAAGATAATATTTCCTTGATGTTCTAGCAAAAGCCGGTCGCCATTCAGCTCATCCAGCTTAACAGTGATAAGACCAGTACCGCCGACGGTCGCTACAACTTCTTCCGCCATCATTTTGGGCGTATCGCCGCTCGCCAGAGCATGTACACACAGTAGTACTTGGAAAGAGGGGATATCTTCTTTAAGGGCAGGGTATGTTTGAATGTACGCCGCCGACACTGCCGAATACAACAACAGGATCATCAACACTTCACTAATAGGCATGCCAACAAAAACAGCGATAGCTGCTGCAGCGGCGGGTATAAACAGAAAAAGCACAAATAGCCAAAGCATCTCTCGTCGCACTTGACCAGTGCGCCATACCGCCAAGTGAACAAAAAACATTACCGCAAAACTTCCAAGCCCCCATGCTAAGCAATTTAGGTACAACATATCGAATTCACTAGTGTCCGGTAGATTTTATAATAGTTTCAATTGGTTATTTGGGTTTCAATCGGAGGTGGCTCCGCTTGGTTGGACAGTATTTTCCATTTCTTAAGTAGAAATCTTGCCATTAATGCTTACGCCGCTCAGTTGCATAGAGCCGCAAATATAACAGTTCATGCGAATTTTTCTCCTTAAGAAAAGTAGATAAGCGCGTTTGATGCGGCCAATTATTTGCTCTCATTCGCATGCTCACCAGATTTCAACATGCTGGTGCAGCCAACGATTTTAAAATTCTCAATAACATAGGACAGATTGCGCGGATCATCGGAGCCGACAGGCCTTGGCGAATCACTTTCCAGCCTCGCGAGATGCTTTCCTGGTGAGATAATTAGCGTTTTTTCATAGGCTTGAGCCTTCGTATTTATTCTTAATTCATCATTCCATAATTGACTTTTAATTACTAGTGCATGAAGTTCGTTATGGTGCGTTCCGAGTGCCATTCTAACGGTAATTTTAAGCGGCTGCTGTGTAGTATTTGTTATGGACAAATCCCCTTTTGGCGATGCCCATCGCCAGTTATGTTTTGCGTCACCTTCAAGATCATAGAAACCGTCACCCCATTCCCACACCGGCATTACGATATGAGCAGCGCTCAATAATGCCGGGTTTGCATCATTAGACAAAATTCTTGCTGATTTGACAATCGGCTGATTATTGATGATTTTTATTTCATTAAGATAGCTCTTAAATTTATTATTTGTAGATAATATTCTAAGAAAAAGATATTTAGTGTCAGCCACCCCATCATTGATATATATATCCTTGCCTGCCATGAAGATACTTTTTACTGCCCTGCCGTTTATTTCAAGAGTAGCCTCCTTAAGGAAATTCTCCATATCGGCCACCGAGCCAAAAGATATGGCTAATGTATCTTTAGCGTTTGAATTTCTTAATAAGGCATTCAGAATATAGTCGTTATTGCACTGCATTCCGTCGCCCATGACTTGATCGATTTGATGCAGGTTTTTGCTCTTCTGAAAATTAATGTAATCAGAATAGGCGAGGAGTTTTTTATCGGCGCCATTGAGATAGAATATCTCTACATTTTCATTATCAACGTCGCGCACTTCATTTGCGGGAGTGTAATAGGTTAGAGGCCCTTTGAATTTAATTTTATTATCCAAAACGGAAGTAATTTCACGCCCGGAATGAATGTGTTTCTTAAAATCAAACCATTGCAGATAAGCGCCATCCATCCCGCTAATGCCATAGTAATTATGAGTAAAGTTTTTAATAAGGATCGCGTCAATTTTTTCGGGGTTATCGATGGACGACTGAATTTTGTATTTGATCGATTTTATCGAATCTGTTCTTCCTTTTTGCTTCTTATAGTGTTCAATATTTTCGCGTAAACCGCCCAATATAACTATCGGGAATATAATTAAAATCATCGAATAAAAATAAATTTTGTCGGCTCGTTTTGAGGCAACAAAATGCCGCAAGCCAAGCATTAAAGACACGAAGAATATTGCTGAGCCAACTGTTATAAGGTAAACGTGATGCGACATTACGTTTTCAGGTGTACCCCACTGGTTCAGAGTGAACAATACAACTGATGAAAAGTAAAAAATCACGCCGAATGCAAATAGCTTATATTCAGACGAGAATAGCGAACCTTCTAATTTTTCTTTGATAACGTTGACCTTATCTGCTTTAACAGCCTGATATATTGCAAAAAAATACAATCCAAAAAATAAAATTGATTCTGGCTTAGCATACAATTTAATTCGTAATGACATGGCATAGCGTAAATAGCTATTGAAGCGTGCCAGAATGTCGTAGCTCCATACAATGCTTGCCCCTCCGTAGGAGCTTCCTGTTTTCCTGAAAAATATGAGATAAATAAAAAGCAGCGCAATATAAGCCCCCAAGGGAAAATATCTCTTGACGCTCCATTGGCTGCCTCGTTCATTATTAAAAATAATTAACGTATAAAATATTACGAGAAGCAGCGGAAAAGCCACTTCATATGAAAAGATGAGTCCAGCATACGACGTGAGTGATATTGCAAACCAAAATATTTTTTTTACACCCCAATAATCCTCTTTAATAGCCTTGATAAGGAAGAGTAGCGTAATCAGAATAAACAAAAGATTAAGTCCACTACCCGCTATCATGGCCGATGGGCTCTCTATCATCCTGTAGTTTCCGCACAAGGAAAATACAAGAAGAATAATTAGCGAGCTGACATGGGATGCATTGAATTTACGCAGTAGGAAAAAAAGCAAAAGAAGATTTGCCAAGTGAAGTATGAAATTGTAAACAGGCGCATATTCTTCCTGAAACATGTGCGTTGCTGCTGAAAAAATAAATAACCGTACAGGCTGGAATCTACCTTGTTCTGAGTTAAGCCATCTAATTATTTTTTCAGAAGAATCGACAATAGAACCAGCGCCACCTACTCCTATTGTCATATAGTCATCTTGGACATACCACCCATTTTCAAAATATGTGCGATACCCAATTGCGGAAATTAAAAAGGTTGCAACAATAATCGAAATAAAAGCAACTTTGTTCATATTAGTTTTGGACATGTTTGAATTTCTGATAATTTAATTTTCGGGAAACGCTGAATAAGTCCGTTCGCCCTGAGCCTGTCGAAGGGTAGGTGTTCTAACGCACTGATTATTAGGACCCCTCCGCTCATGGTTCGACAAGCTCACCACGAACGGAGGGCTTATTCAGCGTTTCCTTCGTTATGTATTTAGCACAGCAATTTATTTCTTCGAAATCTTTTCTTTAAAGTTTTGCTGTTTACCATGCTATTGCTAAAGGCTTACACAAGCTGCTCTGGCGGTAAACTTCGGTACAACCAAGAAGGTACTTTTTCGGAAGTTCGCGTGGTGTTGGTAGCCTTAAGAAATAAGTACTGCCCCAAGTCATTCTTACGGGATTCCAGTTTATCTTTGAGATAATTCAAGTCAACATAAGCTGCTGCCCTATTTTCATGAACATCAGCAGTAAAGTGCTCTGTTACATCAAAGCCTTCAAATTGGAGTAGCGTCACCAATTCGTGGCGATTGTACTCACGGTTATGGCGTCCATAAGGACCATAACCGCTGTAAGGGTCATAAATATTCTCACCGGAAATCAAACGTGCAACATTTTCCAATCGAGCAACATTGGGGGTAGTTACAATTAAGATGCCACCGGGTTTGAGCACTCTTTTTATTTCGCGAATAACTTTGCACGGATCGTTTAAAAGGTGCTCGATGATTTCAGCAAAGATAACGACGTCAAATTCACTAATCATATAAGGAAATGGGTCATTCTCTACGTTGAAGTGTTGGTAGCTAAATGTTTTGGTTTTTCTAGTGGAATTGGTTGCGTTTGTATAAGCAACGTCCTGTGTGTGTAAGCCCGTCGAAAAAGGCCCAAAATAGTTCGCCAAGCTCAGTTCAAGTTTGGTAAAGCGCTCCAGCAACATGGTCGTAAAGTATGGGTTCGCGCCAAGTTCCAAACATTTCCCTCCCAGGTTATTTACTAAACCCAGGGTATAAACAAATCTTCTGAAGTCATGCGATCCATATGCGCGCATCTCTTGTTCTGGCGCATCTGCCACGCGAACTGAGGTAACAAAGTCAAACAATTCCTCTTCACTTATGCCATGCGGAACAGGCAGGGAAGGGCGTAGTGGAAATAGCTTTTCAGGTGGCACAGAAATTTTTCGGCATATGCGGCGTAGGATTTTCTTGATCATCGTATTTCCCCTAAATGAGCCGTGTCTAGCTTTAGTTGTTCTTTCAGTTGTGAGGCACTCTCTCTCCAAGTTAGGTAATGCATGCCTTCTGATCTTGGATGCACACCTCTTTGGTTTAACGCCATCCAGATAGTAATGGTTTCAGCCAGTTTTTCAGATGCGAGGCTGCTGAAGTAGAAAGCGTGCTCGCCAGCAATCTCGCGGAATATGGGGATATCTCGTGCGATAACGGGAATTTTATGCTGCGCTGCTTCTATCAGCGGCAGGCCGAATCCTTCGCCCTCTGACGCAGCAATCAGGCAAGTGCTTGCCGCGTAAATTTTCGCCAAGTACTCATCGCTGATTCCTTCCAGCCAAAATAATCTTTGATTCAACTTGGGATGCTGTTTGAATTTATCAATCAACTGCTCAACTAACCAACCTCGCTTACCAACAATTACCAAATTGACATCAACGCCTTGCCCCCAAAGAAGCTCAAAAGCAGCAAGAGCCTGAGCATGCCCCTTGCGTGGCTCAATTGTGCCCACCATCAAAAAACTTGGGCTTGTATTGAGTGAGCCAAGTATTGTCTGTGCGTCATCCGAAATGCCTTTGCTTGGCAAGCTATTTTCAACGTCTGCTCCTAAATGAAAACTGCTCACACTTAAATCAGATTGCCTCTGTGGCTGATTTTGTTTAAGCCATACACGAACCTCACCAGCCACCGACTCAGAGATGCAGATCAACCCCGTTGCTACTTCTGAGATGCTTTGCAGCCAAGCTTTGAAAATTACACTGGTGCCTTCTGGCCACCATTTTGGATGGTGCACCAATAAAATGTCGTAAACAATAAAATAAAGTTTAATGCCTAAACACTGTAAGCGCATATGTAAGCTATGTACTACTGCGGTTAACTGTGCATTCAAATCGAGAGCCAAATAGATATCGTCCTGGCAAAAGTCAACAATATCATCTGTAATATTTTGAGATGTCTTACCGGCGAAAGCCGCAGTAAATACTCTCGCATACCTATAACGGGAGCCATCAAAATAAATTGGGCATACGTCAATATGTTGTGGAGGGTTTTCAATGAACTCTCGCAGCAAACTGCGGACGACACGCTGGATACCCGTCTTTGCATCACGTTGAACGATCTCGGAAATATCAAGCAGTAGCTGTCTTTGCCTAGCCTGATCGTTAAAAGCAATACAGTCTGCAACCCAAACAATATCGGTATTGGAAGGTTTTACCGCACAATCAAGCTCGGCAATTGACCGTATCAACCTTGGAATGGTTTCTGACATTTCGTCCGATATTAAAGGCGCTCTTTTATCTTGTGCTAATAATTCAAGTGCATTAATTGCTCGCTTGGCGCACTCGTTCCACGTGAAATTTCTCGCTTGGTTCAGCCCATAAGTTTTCAACCTGTCACGGAACAATTTATCAGAAAGCGCCAGAGCCATTTTCTCCGCGATATCTTGTGGTGAAAGCGGATCGAAAAGGGCTTCGGACAAACCAATCACTTCAGGGATGCTGGTACTTTTCGAGCCAATGACTGGCGTGCCACATGCCATGGCCTCCAGCACAGGAAGACCAAAACCTTCATGCCTTGAGGGAAATACAAAGATGGTTGCCAAATTATAGAACTCGACCAACTCGTCATCCGAAATATAGCCCGTTATGACTAGCTCACCATTTGCAAGTCCGGCTTGATGGGCCAATTTCTGCAAGTAACTGCGTCTATCCGCATCTATATTGCCAACAATTACTAGTTGATGTTCAGCACGCAACGCTGGGGAAAGTATTGAATAAGCACTAATCAAGCCTTCAAAATTTTTGCGCCAATCAAAACCACCGGGCGCATACATGACCATTTTGTGCTTAATTCCATATTGGCTTCGCAGTTGATGGATGCGTTCTGCTGTCAATATGAGCGGCCTGAATCGCCCATCGGCGGCGGCTGAAATATTAGCCACTTTGCTTGGTGGCCATTGCAATGCTTCAATCGCTTCATATCGCGATGCTTCGGAAATTGTGAGCAACAAATCGGCATTTTTTAGAGATTGCACCTTACGGAAGTAATAATCGCGTTGTGTTTCATTGGTGATATAGGCCTCCTGATTAAGCAGTGGGATCAGGTCATATAAGACAACTGCCGTACAGAGTTCTGGGGCAAATGAACCCACCGACGTCACAGCATCATCGTGATATCCTTCGAAAAGGCTGGCAACGAAAACTACGTCCGGTTTTAATTGTTGCAAAAAGTGCTCACGCATTTTCTCTGCGACACGCATACGCCACCCATAAATAGACTGGCACTCTGCTACAGGGGCAGGGATTTTAAAAACACGGATTCGCTCGGCTTGGATCAAGCCATCAAAGGAATGGCGAATATTGATTATGCTCTCGGAAAATGCGCTACTCACTGCCAACCAGATTTCATGTTCACCTGCATTGCGTGCCATTGCCAGCGCAAGCGATAGAGAATAGCGTCCGATACCCCGAAATCGGCTTGTGCTTTGCGCGCCCTGCAAATCAATCAATATCCGCACTAACGATTCCCCTTGTCGCGCTTTTCTATGGCTGCCTTTAGATTAATATATATGCGCTGCCCGCGCTGCGTTAGATTTAATTCGGTCACATGGGCTATTTGTGCAGAAGATGCGTCAATCAGAGCTTGATTCAGCTCCCTTATAAAAACAGGAAAAGGCCTTAATATGACGAGCGCAATTCGCCTCAGCCAGAGTCTTCGATTGATATAAAGAATTGCATGCGCTCGAAAATCTTTTGGAACAATGGTTAAGTTGCGTATGCTTTTTGCGGCACTACCGACCATCCGAAGTGGGGCTGTTAATCGCCATGACGAGCTATCATGGATGGCGATTAAAGCAATTTCGGCCTGCTGTGCTTTGGCGTCGGCCTGCTGAATTTTGTTTTTTATTTGTTGATCATAGCTATTTGCAAGGCTTTCGAGCGAGAGACCATACTCAGTTTCGAAGGCGGAGGCTATTGCTGAAATGCGTTCCGGTGCTCCTGCCTTTTGTGCAACAACAGCGTAATCAGGGCTGACTCCGTTAAGCACATTCAGCAATGACAAAGCCTCATGAGCTGCGAGTCCGGTAGATTCGTTCAACCTTAACACCTTTACCTTCTCGAAACCAGCATGCTTAACCATAAAAGAAAGCAACAGTGACGGAATAGGCCGCTGATGTGTCGGATCCAGGTAAAAATTTGCCGTCCCAACCACAATATTTTCCGGATTGGGTGTTTCAAGAATCAACAATCCGCCGGGCTGAAGCACGCGCAATGATTCTTGAATCAGGATTTGAAGCTGATCGAATGTCAAGTGCTCAACTAAGTGAAATCCAGATACAAGCGTTTGACTTTCTGACAAAAGCATCCGCATTTTTTGGATGACATCACCGTGACTTATATTGAATCCCTGCTCACGAGTTGCCTCAAGCATATCTTGATCAAGATCGATGCCCTGTATTTCAAACCCATTTGCCCGCATTAGCTTCAGCCATTCTCCACGGCCGCAGCCAAGATCAACACCTTGACAAACACTGTCGAATTGTTTGAGCGGCAGAACAAATGGCAAATAGGCCGTCAGCCGCAAATTTATAGTTTCTTGCGAGCCACGGTAGCGTTCTGTAAAAGCGCGATAAAAACTGGCATCAGCCACGTTGCGACTCCCACTCGGGCGGTAGCCACGCAACGCCGGCAAAGCACGGATGATTTGTATTCACAATATTGAAAATAATCACCCTGTCTTTCCAAGTATAGTTGACATCAAGATGCGAAGCTGATGCATGCAATGCAATCGTGACGGAATACGACCCTTCGCCAATGTTAGCTGGAAAAGAAAATTGGTATACCACTCGTTCGCCTGATTTTACCTGCTTTATGGGAAACCCCAAGTGATGTGTATTTGTGCCAAAAATCGGTTGGCCCAATCGATCCTTAATGAGATAACCCAATACAAGCTCTGGGAGATTGGTATTCGATCTCACAGTGATTTTAAGGGTAATGCTCTCTCCCACATTAACTACTTCAACAGGCTCTCCGTTGCTATTGAGAATAACTGCTGATTCTATTTCAGCCTCGCTTGTACCAGAAATAGTTTGCACTTTGCCAGTGTCTAATGTTATTTGTTCAATTTTTGAATTCTCTTTTTGTGCGATTATGGCGTTATAGTAGTCCATGACAGCCTCTGGCTCACCCTGTTTGGCAATCTTGCCAGAATCTAACAGAATGGCCCGGTCGCAGATGGTTTGGATTGCACCTTTATCGTGCGATACAATAAGCAACGTAGTGCCTTGTTTGCGAAATTCGCGGATGCGATTAAAACACTTGTGCTGAAAGTAGACATCGCCCACCGATAGCGCTTCATCGACGATCAACACATCAGGGCGTCGCGCCGTGGCCACGCTAAATGCCACCCGCATTTGCATACCGCTGGAATATATACGCACTGGCTGATCCATGTAGTTGCCAATTTCGGCAAAAATTTCTATGTCGGGCATCAGGCCGGCGATTTCTTTAGCGCTCATTCCCATTAGTTGTCCAGCCATAAAGACATTTTGTCGCCCGGTGAAGTCCGGGTGAAAACCCATGCCGAGCTCCAACAGGGCAGCTACGCGCCCCGAGATATTAATGCTGCCGATAGTAGGCATGGTGGTGCCGACAATCATTTTGAGCAGGGTACTTTTACCTGCGCCGTTTATGCCGACGATACCGACAGCCTCTCCGGAGCTAACGGTGAAACTGATGTCTTGCAATACCCAATTAAGCTGATGTCGTGGTTTGCCAAAAGGCATTAGCCACTCCCTCAACCTAGACCAGCGAGTAGGATATTGTTTATAGGCTTTGCCTAGATTCGTAATGGTGATAGTACCCATGGTTCAGTGCCCCAAAGTAGCAAGCAGCCCAAACTTGTTAGCCGCTATGCACAAGTGCTTGTCGCGCGCCCAAAGCAAGATGCCTGATGTCAAGCGCACACTTGTCAGCAAGTGTGCATCAATATAGCCGACGCTCAGACCGTATAGTTTGCTTCGATTGATGAACGCCAGCACTTCGTCATCTGTAGCGATTTTTGCACGTGACAGATTACTCAAAGTATCCAGAACAACGTCGCGTTGTCGCAATCTACCCAAGGCAAGCTCGCCAATGGCAAAATGGTGCGCAGGCGCTCGACCTGCATTGAGCAGGCTCGCCAAGGCGCTATCACCATAACGGAGATGATCTATCCACACCGATATCACTGATATCACACCTACTCTGATTGCCGTCTTGGTGCAGGCTCAAGCGCGTGCTCGCTACCGCAAAGCAGTGCAAGCCGATGTGCACTTTCGCGCTCTATTAATGCTTTCAGCGCCTCTCTAACCAGTGCTGATTTTTCTGTCAGCCCTGTAAAAGCTTGCGCTTTGGCAACCAGAGTGTCATCAAGTGAAAGTATCGCTCTCATAGCAATACCCCCATCTACATTCCAGCACGAATAATAATATCAATCGATGACATAAAAAAACCTCTGGCTTCACAACTCATCTACCATTTCACTGGCATGTTTATGAAAAAGGTACATGCCTAAAGCGCACGTGGCGACAGCAAGAGTAATTACAGGCAATAGGCTTTGCCATACCGGCCACTGCCTGGTCACAAAAATATTCTGGCAGGCGATCATAAGGCTAGCCATAGGGTTATAGATCATCAGCGAGCGCACTGACTCCGGCAGTATACTGAGCGGATAAACGATCGGGGTAAGCCAAAACCAGAACTGCATGGCTATACCAAAAAACTGCCCTATATCGCGAAAAAACACATTGAGCACCCCAATACTGATGCCTAGCCCGATAGCGAATGCAATCAGGATGGCAAGAACAGGGAATAAGGCCAAATAAACCATGCCTGGGAAATTGCCGGAAACCAGCAAAAAAATACTGAACAGGCCAAACACAATACAAAAATTTAACGAGGCATTGGCAATCACGATAGCGGGCAAACATAGCTTGGGAAAATTCAGTTTTTTGAGCAGGTTGGCATTTTCAAGAAAAGTATTTTGTGCACGGCCAACAATTTCTGCGAATAATCCCCATGCCAGCACTCCGGTGCAAAGGTAGATACTGTATGCAAATACATTATCAATACCCGGCTGCAGCTTGGTGTGCATAATTTGTGAAAATACCACAGTGTAGACTATGATCATAGCCAAAGGGTTTAGCACTGTCCACGCGGCTCCGAGCAGAGAATTGCGGTACTTGGATTGGAATTCGCGTTTAATACTACCCAGAATGAAGCCGCGATAGCTCCAAAAAGATTTCGGTGTATTCCACATCAATCGGCGTCTATATTGAACATTTCATAATGCAAACACCAAGTTACTGGGGTGCCCGCCCATATTTATCGTCAAACCGCACGATGTCGTCTTCACCGAGATATTCGCCGCTTTGCACTTCAATCATGACAAGATCGACAACACCCGCATTTTCCAAGCGATGCTTGTGACCAGCGGGTATATAGGTGGATTCATTTGTATTGACAAGCAACTCACATTCACCATTAGTCACCTTCGCCATACCACTCACCACAATCCAATGTTCACTGCGATGGTGATGCATCTGCAAACTAAGCTTTCCGCCGGGCTTGACTTCAATGCGCTTGATCTTGAAGTGCGCGCCTTCTTCCAGAATAGTGTAGGTTCCCCAAGGGCGATGTACCGTGCGATGCAACTTATGCGCCTCATGTCCGTCAGCCTTGAGGCTGGCATATAGATGCTTGACATCCTGCGCCCGATTACGATCTGCAACCAGGACGGCATCAGGGGTGTCGATGATAATAAGATTGCTGATGCCAACGGCACCAACGATGCGCTCATTACTTTGAATGTAACAGTTGTTTACATCGAGCAACAACGCTTCGCCTTCGATGCGGTTACCTTTTTCATCTGCTGCGGTAAGATCACCCAATGCGTTCCAGGATCCAATGTCACTCCAGCCTATGCTGCATGGCACGACAGCAACATTGCCGGATGTTTCCATTACGGCGTAGTCAATAGAGTCGTCAGGTACCTGATTAAAGGTTCTTGGGTCGAGTTCAATTTGTGTAAAACCTTTACCCTCAGCCTTGCGAGATTGCCCCATACAGGCGCGCATGGCTGTCAGGATTTCCGGACAATGTTGTTCCATCTCACGCAGCATCGCTCCAGCAGAAAAGCAGAACATGCCAGAATTCCAAAAATAACGGCCTGACTCCAGATATTCCTGCGCTCTTTCCAAGCTGGGTTTTTCGACAAAACGCAGCGCAGTGTTGCCTTCGGCTTCAATATAGCCATAACTTGTTTCAGGCGCTTCCGGCTGGATGCCGAAAGTAACCAGTTTGCCTTGAGCGGCCAGTTGTTTTGCCTGCCCCACCGCCTGTGCAAAAGCGTGCTGGTCCGCAATCAAATGATCAGCCGCCAACACTAGCAGCAACGCATTCTCACCATGAACTGCTGCTACTTGTAGCACAGCAGCAGCAATGGCCGGTGCAGTATTGCGGCCGAATGGCTCGAGAATAAAACTGTTGGTAAGATTTTTGTTAGCTACTGTAGCCACTTCCCTGTATTCGTCTTCGGTCTTAAAGAACAGATCTCGATTGGTGACAGTGATAACCTCGGCTACGTCTGCTAAAACAGCGCCGCGAAGATATGCCTTCTGCAATAGGCTTTGTCCGTCTGCGAGCCGGATAAAAGGTTTCGGATGTAACTCACGTGAAACTGGCCAAAGACGCGAACCAGCTCCACCACAAAGAATTGTTGGTATTAATTTCATTTTGACATGCTAATTTTTGCTACTCTAAAGACGCGCTATTCTACTCGAATAAGCAGATTTTGCAGAAACCGTTTACACAGTATCGTTATGCCCAATCGATGCTATATTATTTATCGTCAACCTTATTACCAACCCACACTCACTGATTAAAATACCACTGCACCGACAACAATCTCGGGTCGGGGGGCGAGACGAAGGCATCGTTGGTGACAAAATCAAGAGTCACGCTGGAACCGCCGCCCACAGATACCGCATTGGTTGGAACATCAATCAGCAAGGTGCTCAAACGACCGCGCTCCAGTAAGTGTTCCTGCAACGGTTGCCCTGCCCAAAAGACTTTCACGATAAAAGGTGTGTCATGCCCTGCTAACAAAGGGGCAAGTAATGCCAAAGACATCTGATGTTGGCCCGCCTCGCTATGCAACGGAAGCTGGATTGAAAACTGGTTTGCGCACCAGCGGTACTGTCGCGAAGGCTCAACAGTGCTGCCCTCAATGTCATAACATCCATGAGGTAGCGCATTAAAAAACCACTGAACAGAGAGATTCCGGTTGTCGGTTGAAGGGGCTGTCGGTAGCAAGGAAGGTATAAACGAATCATTCGTCTTTATATCCAGGGTGACAAAGTTAAACTGCGATGATACCGATGCTACTGGTAACAGATTTTCAGGTAAAGGCACCAATATCTGATTCACCTTGCCTCTATCAATGGCTCTGGTAAGCACCAAGCGATCTAAATAGTAAACCTTGATTATGAAAGGTGTATTACGAGCAGGTATATGCGGAGCCAAGCTGATTAAAGCATGAGGCTTTGCATTAAAAATAGCCATCGGCGCACGGACAGTAAAACGTCGTGAACACCAGCGATATCGTGCCACCGGCAGCCATGTCTCACCCTCAACAACATAGCAACCGTTAGGATTGCCAGACCGTAGCGCTTCTCGCGACGCACCCGGATAGCCATACTCCCAAATCAGATGCGCTATAAAGGCCACCAAAATGACCACAAAGATAAATAGTTGCCGCTGCTTAGAAACACCCTTAGCGATCGGCACCTCACGTACCACCAACGCATAAAAGAATACAAACAAAATATAATTAACGGGCACGTAAAATATTTCGCCCACATTGCCATAAATACTCAGCGCGGCGGTATACGACAAGCCCATCATCAGCACCAAGCGCTGCCAAGAGGATAAACGCGTTGCCCCACCTGCAGTAGGCTCAGTAAGTGCTAGCGACCAACAGGTCATTACAGATACCCACATCAATGCCAAGAGGCTCAATAAACCTAACACCCCCTTGCCTGCCAAGGCTTGAAAATACATGTTGTGTGCTGATCCTTGCATGATATCAATAGCTTTTTGTTCTTCAGTCAAAGCATAGGGGGCATCTTTAGCTAAATACATATGGCCAAATTGATAAGCAAAAGACTCATTGCCTGCCCCCAGCACCGGGTGAGGTTTCAACATCAGTGTTGTAGGCTCCCAATAAACCGTCCTGGCCTCGGTTTGTTTGATCGAGGCCGCTCGTGCCACATAAGAATCAATACCGACTACTGCAGCAGGTGCCAGCTTATTTATGCCATACACCAGCGACAGCGACAGAGCTATGGTGATGGGGATGCTCACCAAAATATTTTTAACCGCCCCCTTAGCTTTGGCAATGACTTCAGTCGCCGACTGCTCTTCATCATCCAACACATACACGCAAAACCAGACCACCAACAGCGTCAAGGGGTAAGATATCCAACCACCCCGCTGATAAGACAGTATCAAGGTGAATTCGGTTAAGGACATCAAAGCAATCACCATGATCAATTTGCTGCGTTTACTGACAGCTAGCGTTAGAATAGCTAACACCGTCGGCGTGGCCAACGTCACAAATTGAGCGAACCAGCCCGAGTTGCCAAAGACCGACATCAGTCGTGTATGCCGTTCACCAACACCATAAAAATTGGGGCTAATCTTTGAGAGATTTATAAGGTCGTAAAAATCCAGAACCCCTAGAACCAGCGAAATAAGAAGGCCGAACAGAACACAGAATGACCAGTGCCTACCCCATGAGGAGGTAACTGTATTGAGGTTGTAAATAACAAAACCTAACAGCAGGCTTTCGGTCAATGTAAACCAAGCCAGCCATGAATACATTTTCTGATCTTCCGTTAGCGCAAAAAAGCTGTAAGCGCCGTGAGGGTCAGGCCAAAACAGATCTAGCAACTGTGCATCAGGTGCCACCGTACTTAGGCTCATCAGCGCGACTAACCAATAGATCACGGCCACAAACACCATCGGATGGCTAAACCGCAGCGTTAAAGATTGCTTACCTTGGTAAACACGCTGTAAAAGGCCAATACACAAGGCCAAATCAAGCACAGTAAACAATTCAAGAAAATGAATGGTATGCGTATCACCAGGTTTACTTCCACCATAAAAAGGCATCATCACAAGAAATACGCCAATGCCCCACATAGGTCGATATAGCGTCAAACCAAATAAGCCAATCGCCAGTACTTTAACCAAGACAGAAAGATCGATCCACAGCGCGGCAGACAGGCTGAACAGCACCCAAGCTAGCAAGATTAAGCCACCGGTATAAAATGATTGCCTTGTCATATGATGTGCAACTATCACCTACAGCCAACCTTTGATCCAGAAAGGATTACAAAAATACTTGACGTAAACCATAGAATCTCCGTGCCGACTTGGTGAACTCGTTTTCTAAAAAATTAAATGCCCTCGGTGTACATGAACGCCAACTTTTTGCCAAGCTTTCAATCGATGATTTTGAGTAGGTAAAGATTGCTGCCATACTTCTGGGTGATGATGTGGCCGATGCGCGGCAATGTCCAGAGTTCGGTCGAGTATCCGACCTCCAACGCGCCAGCCATGAGTATTTTGCATAGTTCCATTTCCTGCGCGGCATCGAGTTGGCGCGGCCTGCCCAAGTCACCACGCTTTAGTGATTCCTTGCCGCCTTCCAATAAGCGCAGCTCCCAAGCCGCTACCGCCTGCCGCGCCACGGACAGTTCCCGCGCAACCTCCGACTTCGTCATGCCGCGCGCCAAGAGTTTTGCGCCTTTGAGTCTGCGCTTCTCCAACGCTTTGAAATCTCGCTTGTGTTTCATCATCTCTCATCAAAACGAACACAAGCGAATTATCGTTTCTATGCGCCATGGCGTTGATAGTTACTTAGACAATCCTCAATATTTATTGAGCTGTCGGAAATTTTGAGGCCGTTTCCCCATCATCATGTCATCCTGCCCACCCACGCAACGCAATTAACACCATTGTTCCCGACAGAATGCCTACCACCCACTTATTAGCTTGTGGTTGTGTGCCAAAATAAATTTTGGCCGCCAACATGAACGGCAATACTTGCAGACAGGCATGCCGCGCCGCATCAACGACTCTTGCCGGCAGGCTCAGCTCTTGAAACAGCACAAATGGCATAAACCATGACAAGAGCAACATCAATAACTCGAAGCCGGATGTGCTCAAAATTACCAATTTTCTCCGAAAAATAATCTTGGCAATTACCCATGTTACTGCTAATGCAGAAATCGCCGTTAGATAAATGCTAGGCCAATGTCTCCCGCTTTCAGCCGCTAAGTTATATAAGAAAAATAGCGTAAAAATGGAAACGTAAATGGAGCCATGCAACATCCCTCTGTACCCTTGAAAGCGATGAAAGCCATAGAACAGCACTACCCAGGACAACATGAACAGCGTCAATGCCTCCTTCCGGTTAAATTCCGGCACTGGAAAGAACAATGCAGGCAAACACAACAGCATCAATAACAACACGCTGACATTCACTACATTCCCCCTCATCCATCGGGATATGCTGCGAAAAATAGGCCATTGCCGAATCGTGTAATAAGGCTGTTTTTGCTGCTCCGCGTTGAACGCAAAACCCAAGTACTGCAAGCCGGCAACACTGACAAACAAAATAATTCCTATCAGGCACAAAACCGAAAACGTGTACCAATCTGGGTAATCATGCAGTGCCAGTGCCAGTATTCCAAAGATCGCCATTGCCGCATATATCACCGCTACCACACTAGGGTGCGCTAAACCCAGTGTCATAAGACGATGATGCAAGTGCGTGCGATCCGGCAAAAACGGGTTGTGGCCATAATAAACACGTCGCACCATCACCAGCAGAGTATCCTGCAACGGCAATGCCACTACCATTACCCAGGTGACCAAGGGGATAGGATGCAGGGTTTCCCGTTGACTGCCGCTTATCAGCAAGGCAGCTAGCACATAACCCAGCGTCAGGCTGCCGCAATCGCCCATAAACAACTTGGCTGGATAACTGTTGTATCTCAAGAATCCCATCACTGCGCCCAATAATGCCATGCTTATCAGCACCAAATCTGAAGCTCCCGTATACCAGGAAAAATAGGCGAAAAACACTAATGCGATTGCCGCCAATCCGCCAGCCAGCCCGTCCAGTCCATCTGAAAGGTTGAATGCATTCATCCCTCCTACCATGCAAAAAATCGTAAATGGAACAGCCAGCAAGTTCAGCCTGATTTCGTCTCTTCCCAGAAAATCCCCAAGGTTTTCTAGCGAGCCACCGCCCAATAAAACAAAGGATGTAGCTGCAATAATCTGCCCGACAAGTTTCCAACGCGGCCCAACATCCGCAACATCATCGATCAACCCGGTAACAACAATCACCGACAAACCAACCAAAAAAGCCCCCGCAAACGTGTTGAATGGCAAAAACATTAAGCAGGATAAAATTAGGCTGGTGGCAATGCCCAACCCTCCCAAACGTGTGATCGGAGCCAAATGGGAGCTACGGTCTTTGGGGATATCCACCGCCCCTATTTTACGAGCCAATACAGTAGTAATGGGAACGATGAACAGAGAAAGAAACAGTGCAGTAAAAAACACCAATCCCAAAATGTCGAGATGTGGAGGAAATTCAATCATAGGTGCATTCAGCCATCTAATGCGGCAGTAATTTGTCTCACCGTCATCTCGGGAGAAAAGAGCTTTGCCGACAATGCACGACAATGTACAGCCGTGCTTTTATCGGATGCAATTTCGTCTGCAAGTTCCAGTACCAGTCGCTGCAACGTATCTACCGAGTGATCTGTGCAAACCCGCCCAACACATTCTTTTTGTATCAAATCCGCCAAATCATTACCTGGGTTAATGCTCGCCAGCACAGGCAAGCCGGACTGCATATATGAAAGAAACTTGCCGGGTATATTGTGGGTCTTGTGGCGCGAATCCAATGCAACGATACCTACATGGCATTGGGCATATAAACTTGGAATTTCCGATGGATCAATCTCATCATGAAAAACTACATTGTTCAATCCGCGCGCTTTCGCATCGTCACGCAAACGTTGTGCATCACTGCCTCGACCCACAAATAGAAACCCGATATCGCATCGGCTCAGCAAGCGTTCAGCCAAATCGAGCAAAATATCCATGCCTTGAGCAATCCCCATATTTCCGGCATATACGAAGATTGTTCGGCCAGCCAGCGGCCCATCCGCCACCGAAATGCTTGAGCCAACCTTAGGCGCGTCAGCAAGCCAGTTCTGTAATACCTCAACCCGTTTTCCAGACTGCTTTGCCCAATGATCAAAGTAACGCAAATTTGCTGATGTCTGCACCCCGATCACATCTGCAACGGAATACTGATAATGTTCGATAGCTTTAAAAAAACGGTAAACCAAGCCGCGGTTGAGCAACTGCATATCGACTGCCCACTCAGGAAAAATATCCCGAATGATTAGATAGCTTCGGCAGGCGCTCGCTTTCTTTAGCGCATTCGCAATTGGCCCAAGAAAAATTGTTGGCGAATACCACACCACACCTCCCCAGCGCTCGTTTGACAAAGGACTTTTGCGCAGATTGCGCAGCATTATGAAAGGCAGCAAGAACTCATTTACTGTTCGTTGCACATGACCTATATCTTTGGTGTGCGGTGCTTTGAGACGCAATATCCGGACGCCATTCATATCTTCCAGCGACCAAGGTTGTTTTAGATCTGACGACGGAATCATCACCGTTGCCGCATGCCCTTGGCGTACAAATTCAAGCGATAAATCGCGCAACTGCACCGCGCCTGAAGTCCTCATGGGTGGATAAGCATCCGCGATTAGTGCAATACGCATTTAGTTGGAAGACTCCAACAGAAAACTATCCCGCCTGATATTTTTAATTAGCAGCATACGCAGTGGCAGTGCAACATGCTCATTCTTTCCAATAATTGATTTGGTCACCTGAAAGCCCTCATGGGTAAAAATTTGTTTCCACTCGCGGTGCGATCTAAATCGAACTCCCGTGCCAAAAGTATTCGCGCGAAATGAAGGAATTATTTTCGATACCGCCCTCCCAATGGTTGATAAAAAACGACTGCTGGTTATTTGATAAATTAACCATCCAGATAAGTTGGGTATGTATGACTCATAAATGTATTCATTGACGAATATTTTTCGGGAATTACTCCGCCAAATACGAACGGCACTTGCTTGGAGAATTTTGGTATTTTTTTCGGTACTGGCAACCAAATGGTGCAATATCAAGTTGAAGCAAACAATGGTTTCATCGCCCTTTGGTATTAGTTTTGTACAGTCACCCATTTCAGCATCTAATCCTAGCTTTTTACAGTTTGCTACACTAAGCGGATCCATATCTATAACCCGAACGGTATTCCCCAGATCATTCTTGACAGCGCCAGCAAAGTAACCTACTCCCCCTCCAATATCTATAATGACGCCAGTAATCGGGTTGCTGGCGTCATAAAAACAAACCTTGAAATCAAGAACTTGGTCTGCAACAAATTCGTTATGATAAAACTCTGACAGTTGGTTGGCACCTAATGTTTTTTGCATATTTTTAATTCCTAGTATTTTTTCCATACCACGCGGTTCACATAATCGGTATAGCTGTGGATGATGCGCACAACCTTGTCGGACACATTGGGCATGCTGTAGTCGGTGACTTGGCAAATGCCATGCGGGTCGGTGCGGTTGGTACCGCGCGGTTGGGTGGCTAAAATAGCTAGGCCTTGGCGCACGCGATCTACTTCCAGTCCAACCATCATCACGGCGGCCTCTTCCATCCCCTCGGGGCGCTCGTGCGCCTCGCGCAGGTTTAGTGCCGGAAAGTTTAAAATAGACGACTCTTCATTGATGGTGCCGCTGTCTGACAAGGATGCACGCGCAGATAATTGCAGCTTCACATAGTCATGAAAACCCAGCGGTTTAAGTAAGCGCACTTGAGAATGAAATTGAGCACCTGTGGCGTCTATGCGCTTTTGCGTGCGCGGATGGGTGGATACGATCACCGGCAAATCATGATCCTCGGCCACGGCGTTAAGCACCGCTACCAATTTTTTAAATGCTTGGGGAGACTCGATGTTTTCTTCCCGGTGCGCACTTACCACAAAATATTCACCTTCCGCAAGACCCATACGAGTCAACACATCTGAAGCATCAATTCTTGGGCGGTAATGCGCCAGCACCTCAAACATCGGGCTACCGGTTTTGATGACCATGTCCGGCGGCAAGCCCTCACGCAGTAAATAGTCGCGCGCAATGGCGCTGTAGGTGAGGTTGATATCGGCAGTGTGGTCGACGATGCGGCGGTTGGTCTCTTCGGGTACTCGCTGGTCAAAGCAGCGATTACCGGCTTCCATGTGAAAGATCGGAATCTTGCGACGCTTGGCCGGAATTACCGACAAACAACTGTTAGTATCGCCCAGCACCAGCATGGCCTCGGGTTGCACCTTGGCCAATATCTGATCCACCGCAATAATCAGGTTGCCTATTGTGTGCGCAACGCCGCTGCTGCCTTCCGCGCTATTTAAAAAGTAATCTGGCTTGTGTATACCCAGATCGTCAAAAAACACCTGATTAAGCTCGTAGTCGTAGTTCTGCCCGGTATGCACCAGCACATGCTCGCAATGTTCATCCAAGCGCGCCAACACGCGTGACAGGCGAATAATTTCGGGTCGAGTGCCTACTACGGTCATGACTTTAAGTTTTTTCATATTTGAATTTTCAAACCTCGCAGGGAATACAGTCGGGTTTCTGACGATCGAATATTTCGTTTGCCCAGAGCATGATCACTGCCTCACTGTCGCCAATATTGGTGATATCGTGCACCCAGCCTGGGATAGTGTCTACCACCTGCGGCTTATCGCCGGAAACCGTCACCTCGTAGCTCTCGCCCGTCACCATTTGCCTAAAGCGCATCAGCGCCACGCCTTTGACGATCAGAAATTTCTCAGTCTTGCTGTGGTGGTAATGGGATCCGCGAGTCACACCGGGATGCACGGTAAAGAAGGAGAATTGGCCGCAGTCTGGGGTCTTCAGCATCTCGACAAAGATACCCCGTTCATCGCCATACTGCGGCAGATCATAAGTAAACCGCTCCGGCGGCAGGTAGCTGATATAGGTGGAATAAAGCGCGCGGGTTAAACCCACGCCTACCCGCTCTGAGATCAAAGTGGAGCGGCAATTCTGGAAGGCCGCAATCTGCTCGGCCAGCTCACCCAAGGTGATGGCATAGGTCTGGTTCACCTCGCACCACACCAAACCAGGCTTAACATCATCCAATGCCCGCAAGAATTCATCGACCACATCGTCAACATAAACGAGTTGCAGAGTTGTTGCCACATCGTTGACCTGTATCGGCAGGTCGCGTGCGATGTTGTGGCAGAAGGTGGCCACCACCGAGTTATAGTTGGGCTTGCACCATTTACCGAATACACCCGGCAGGCGGTAGATGACGGCAGGATTGCCCGTCTCGCTGGCAAACGTTTCAACGATTTGCTCGGCCGTGCGCTTGCTTTGGCCATAGAGGTTATCGCGTTCGGCTTGAGTGGATGAAGCCAGAATCAAGGGAATTGACCGCCCAGTTGCGCGTATGGTCTCGCACAGCGTGCGGGTGAGATCGATGTTTATCCGCGCAAAATCGGCGACATCGGCAGGGCGGTTTTCGCCCGCCAGATGGACGATTGCATTAGCCTCCGCCACCAGCACAGCTAAAACTTCCACGCTGTCGCCACGGGAGAATGACAAGACCTTAGTGTTAGCCCGTTCACCCAAGCGGACGACAAGGTTCTTGCCGATGAAGCCGTGTGCACCGGTGACCAAGACACGCATCGGTTGTGGCTTACTCATGGTTTATTCCTCAGTCTGCGCATTTTCACCCCGAGAAATGGCCTGCATAAAGCGCAGCTTCATCAGTAGCGCCTGCATGCCCGTCACATCCAGCCGAATGGTGTTGTGTGAGTTGTAGTCCACTGCTTCAGAAATTTGTGTTTCGCCTTGCTCCATAAACTTGCCATAGTTCAAATCGCGCAAATCTGGAGGCACACGGAAATAATCGCCAAAGTCTTGCGCCGCCACCATTTCTTCGCGGCTTAGCAGTGCCTCAAACAGCTTTTCGCCATGACGTGTGCCAATCACCCGCACCTCATGGTTTGGTACGCCCAGCAAACCGGTCAGTGCTTGAGCCAAAGTCGCTATGGTCGCTGCTGGCGCCTTTTGTACAAAAATGTCACCAGGTTTGCCATGCTCAAAGGCATACAGCACCAGATCCACCGCATCGTCCAGCGTCATCATGAAGCGCGTCATGGCGGGGTCGGTAATGGTCAGGGCTTGCCCGGCGCGAATTTGATCCACAAACAAAGGAATCACCGAACCGCGCGACGCCATCACATTGCCGTAGCGCGTGACACAAATGGTGGTGGTATCGCTTTCGCGCGATTTGGCCACGGCCACCTTTTCCATCATGGCTTTGCTGATGCCCATGGCGTTGATGGGATATACCGCCTTGTCCGTGCTCAGGCAAATTACCCGCTTGATGCCCAGCGAAACAGCCGCCTCCAGCACATTCTCGGTGCCCATCACATTGGTCTTGACCGCCTGCAAAGGGTAAAACTCACAGGACGGCACTTGCTTGAGTGCGGCCGCATGAAACACACAGTCTACCCCACGCATGGCAGTGCGCACACTGTCCACATCACGCACATCCCCAATGTAGAACTTCAACTTCGAGTTGTTGTGTTGCTTGCGCATGTCATCCTGCTTCTTTTCATCACGGCTGAAAATGCGGATTTCAGCCATATCAGAATCCAAAAAACGGCGCAGCACGGCGTTGCCAAATGAACCGGTGCCACCGGTTATTAATAATGTTTTATTCGCAAACATAGAAATTCCCCTACTCGTAACCCATTTAATCGAAGAACAGCACTAGCAAAACGCCCTACTGATCAATTCATCGCGTTGCGCCAAGGTGGGGTAGTTAATCAGCACAGCCTTGTACACACCCTTGAACACAAACAAGCTACCAGCTGATGCACCGATAACACCACAGCTACGAATCAAGGCCTCAATATCATCCAAGCTGCCTGCGCCGCCAAGAATGGTGATGGGAATGTTTACCGCTTGCCGTATTTTCTCGGCTAGGGCCAAGTCGTAACCAGTCATCGCGCCATCCAGATCGATTGAATTGATGAACAGTTCACCGGCGCCCAGCTTTTCAGCTTCGGCGACCAGATCAAAAACACTACGTTTGGTATTGGTACGGGCGTTATTGGTAAAAACATCGTAGCCTTTACTGATCAGACGTTTTTTGACATCCAGAACCACAACCACACTTTGACAACCGATATCGTTCGCAATCCGTGTGATTAATTCAGGATTTTCAACAGCAGCTGAACTGATGGCAACCTTTTCGACTCCTAAGCCAATAATCCGCTTTGCCTGTTCCGGTATCTTGATGCCACCCCCATAACAAAGCGGCATCCTGCATTCAGCAGCAAGATTTGCGATCATCCTGTAATCTGGCTCGACATTATTGACCGTTGCGTCGATATCGAGCACAACCAGCTCGTCCGCTTCCTTCTCGTTAAAAATCTTGACCGCATTGATTGGGTCGCCCACGTACTTGGGGGTTTTAAAGCCGATGGTCTTAACTAAGCCACCCTTGTGAACTAGCAAACAGGGTGTAATTCTTGGGCGTAGCATCTTAAAGCTCCACAAAATTCTTTAGCAACTTTGATACCAGAATGATGGTTTTTTCAGAATGAAGATACACACCATGCACATTGTTGGCAGAGACGGTACAACTGAAATTAAAAGCATAGGCTACAACCGCGGCGACATGTGACGGCGCTGTACATTAAAAACAATTAGGAATGCAAAAAAACTGTGCATCGGATTCAAGCAATGAAAAATGGGCATCCCCCCTTAATTGGCCGCACATCGTTTCAGCCCATGAGTGGCAACCGATTTTCCTTGCTAGAGGAGGCCAATATCTACATTATCACGCAAATGCCAAGTATGAATCCTTGCCCTGTAAAACCAAAGCTTCGAAAGTGGGTCGCATACCCGATTAATCTAGTAATTCAATAGCATAGTCTGGCGCTAACACCATGAAGAATAATTTTGGCTCCTCCAATTAGATGTGAAGTAGTCTTGGCACGGGCAATATCAAATCTTAGCAGCCGTCGGGCTTAAGGAAACCGGCTGCAAATCCGTCGGGCAGTGCATATTTCACCGTTTTTTTTGGTTAATAGAACGACTATTGACCTGCAAAACCGGCAAAATCTGCCCTCGCCCAGCCGAATTTTCGCTTCGATTCTTCAAGTCCGACAGGCTGCTAGACGCTTGAATACTCCCCCGAGGCCGCCATTAGCCACATAAATCATCGGAAAAATCTTTTCTCCAAACCAAGTCGACGCAAGACATTAGTGCCAAGGCCTATCAACCAGCGCTTGTTGCGGTAATCCCGGTACGTTTTGTTTTTACCATCAAATATCTCTTGCAACTCATCCACAGTCAGATCCAGTTTGTTGGCCACATACTCGAATTCTTGCTGCAAAAAATGCTCATCCATCTCGGGGTGCGAAATCCTCTCTAGTGCTTGCTCGCGTGTCATTTGCCCAGTCATTATCAAACTGGAAAAGTGTGCCCGTCGCTTTTGAAATCCAAACTTGCGTGGTAGCCAGTAGTCTTCGTAAAAGCGCGTAAAGCGCGATTCATGATGTTTGTGCTGAAATCTTTTCCAGCCAAACTGTCGCTCAAGTTCATCTTCAGCGTCTTTCTTGATAAACGGTACCATGTTCAGCGGCATACCAACCTTCATGCCAATGATTTGTTGGTAAAAAATCTTGGATACCAAAATATCTACCAACGGAAATGTTTCAAGAGGCCGTTTGCCGAAGCGGGCATGAATGTCCTTGAAAAGCAGCTTGTCCAGACCTAGATAACCGCCCCATTCTTCAGGCTCACGACAGCACTCTGTAGAATAATTGGAGCCAGTAATCACGTACTTGATACTATGTTTGCGAGCGAATTTGTATAATGCCGAAAAGAACGCCGCATCCTGAGGGAGATCCTGGTCTGGAATTTGAGATCGCAGGAATGAAACCTGAATATCCTTCATTTCCTCCCAGTTAATGACCTCTGTGTAAAGGTCAAGCCCCAATCCATCCACCAGTTTTTCAATGTTTCCAACGGCCTGATCAGTATTCCAGCCGGCATCAACGTGAAACAGTAGTGGGCGCAACCCCATTTTTTCTTTGGCAACATAGGCTGCATAGGAACTATCCAATCCTCCGCTTAAACCAACTATACAATCAAAGTCTTTACCTATACCTTGCGCCTGAATTTTTTCTGCGAGCACAGCAAGTTCTTGCTCCCCCCGAGCATCAGTATGCCAACTCGGAAGGATTTTATTTGTAAAGTTATTACAGTAATCACACCAACCACGATCATCGAACGCAATACTCGAATCAGATGTGTCCATAATGCAGTTAAGACAGATTTGATCGGCGCGGTTGTTTGTTTTTTCAGTCATCGATTTGGTTTGTGTTTTGAAAAGTTAAGCTTCAAGAAAATCATCTCAACCATTTGGGTATAAGTGACCGGAAAATGGATAGTTTTGGAAAACGATAATATAAAGACTTAAGATAAAAACTAATAATTGGAATAAGTCCCCCTTTATTTTTTGTGGCTCCCCACATCAATAACTGACGCAGCTTACAAAGTTCCTCATAAGAATGTTCTTGCAGATTGTATGGCACATCATCAAACTTAAGCCAGTAATCATCACTGATAAAACCATTCGCGCGCGCCTCATTAAATGCTTGAGTGCCTGGTAACAACCAAAGCAAAGCTGCACCTGCAGATAAATGAGGTTTTATCACATTCAACATCTCAATAGTTGAATTTATCGTATCTATAGTCTCCCCTTTGTTTCCTACCATGAGGTAAGCGATGGGTTTTATACCGGCCTGATGTGCCAGCGCAAATGTCCGTTCGATATCAATACGGCTCTGATTTTTATTTATATTTTTTAAAATAATGTCGCTTCCACTTTCTACGCCAAAATCTATGCTAACACAGCCACTTTGTTTCATAATTTCCAGTAAATTGGCATTAACCGTCTTAACATGACTACAGCACGCCCAGCTAATATTCAGCTTCCTATCGATAATGCCTTGACATATATCCATAGCCCTCTTCTTGTTAACAGGGAAGTTATCATCAAATATATAAATGGAACGAACCCCCCATTTTTTTACTAGTAGTTCTAATTCATCAAGTACATTTTGGGCCGAACGGGCACGCCATCTTTTACTCCAGAAATTAACCGAACTACAGTAAGTACAATCAAAAACACAACCTCTCGATGTAATAACTGCCGCAGTCGGGCTTGGAAGATCAGCACCACCGATCCCGGTATAATTATCGAAGGTAAAGTTTCGGAATCCCTCATAGTAGGGAAATGGTATTGAATCAAGCAGTTCTACTGGAGGTCTTGGGGCAGTCCGCACGAGAGTGCCATCATTTTTTTTGAATATAATCCCCCTAACTTCTGATAAACCACTGCCATTTTCAACAGCTTTTAAAAGCTCGCTTATCGTATCTTCACCCTCTCCTATCACCACGGCATTAGCATTTGTTTTTAAAAATATATGCTCGGGATAATAGGTTGGATGTTGGCCGCCAACACAGAGAAATACATCAGGCATCGATTCAGATAAAAGATTAATCAGGTTCCAAATAATTGCTCTATTTATTGTCCAGCAAGCTACCCCGATAAATTCCGGTAAAAATTCTTTTGCCTGTCTCAATATTTTTTCAATACTAAAAAGGCCACCATCAATAAGTAAAACTTCGTGCCCATCCCTCTTGGCTATTGCGCCAATATAGGCTAGTCCAATAGGAGGAAAATCCGGCTTTTCCTCATACTTATTCGGATGGCTGATAAATAAGACCCTCATACTAACAACTCCTTCTTTATGATTTAAATCGATCGTGCTGTAATAAGTGCTTTTATAATTTAGCGAAGCGGATATTCCTTTGACGCACGAGCGAGATGCTGATAGTTTCCTGCCATGGGAATACAAACCTGACTCTTGGCGTCAATTATTTGCGTACGTTCGACGAAATGGACGGCTGGTTTTGAACCGAGACCCAGCGATTAAAGAGCGTACGGCATCCAGTGGCCAAGTTTTGAATCCGCCTCACTTTAAAGCAGGCCATGCGTGATAATTCTAAAGCGAGCATATTTAAACTCCTGCAAAGTTTTTTAGTAACTGACTGCCGAAATGATGGCTTTTTTCAGGGTGAAATTGAACGCCATAAACATTACCGTGGCGGGCAGCGCAACTGAAAAGCCCACCGTAGTCAGTGACCGCCAATACATCTGCTTGTTGATTGCACTCAAAATAATATGAGTGCAGGAAATAAAAGCGGGCATCAAGCTCCATACCTTTAAATAAACTGCCATCTACTACCGGTTTCACATCGTTCCAACCCATGTGGGGCAGGTAGATGCCGCGCGGCATCTTCGCTACATCAAACTTTTTTACCTTACCCTCAATCCAACCCAAGCCCGGTAATGCACCTTCATCGCTGCTTTCCGCCAGCATCTGCATACCGACACAAATGCCAAGAACAGGCATGCCTTGCCTTAACACCAATTGTTCAACAGTTCGCCGCATACCAGACTGATCAAATTGCTCTATGGCATGGTCGAATGAACCCACACCAGGCAGTATAAGTTTGGTGGCATTAGTCAGATCATCGGCAGACTTTGCAACAGCGACCGGAATATTTAAACGTTTATACACATTCACAAACGCCAGCACATTGCCCAAGCCATAATCAATGATAGTAATCATTCGTAAAGTCTTTTTTCCAAACCAAGAAGACTCATCACCTTGGAGCCAATTTCGATTAGAGTGCGCTTGCTTTTATAGTCATAACTGGATTTATTCTCACCATTGAATATTTCTCTGAGTTCATCCACAGTCAAATCTAGCTTATGCGCAACATACTCAAATTCACGCTCCAGAAAGTGCTCATCCAGCTCGGGTGTGGTAACGCGGTCAAGTGCTTCCTGCCTTGCCATTTGACCTGTCAGGATTAGACTTGAAAAATGTGCGCGACGCCTATCGAAACCGAATTTACGCGGCAACCAATAGTCTTCAAAAAAACGGGTGAAGCGTGATTCGTGATGTTTATGCTGAAATTTTTTCCAGCCAAAACGATTTTCTAGCAGTGCCTCAGCATCTTTCTTGATAAATGGGATTAGATCTAGCGGCTTAAAAACCTCCATTCCAAAAACATATTTATAATAAATCTTAGAAGTGAATACATCAATAATTGGAAAAGTGTTTAGCGGAATCTTCCCAAACTTTGAATGAATATCCAGTATTAATGTTTTATCAGCACCCGGATAAGCTCCCCATTCTTCGGGCTCACGAACACATTCTGTAGAATAATTGCCACCCGTTAAAACGTACTTAATTTTGTTTTCTCGGGCAAATTTATAGAGTGTCGAAAAAAAAGCAGTATCTTGGGCAATATCCTGATGGGGGATTTGTGATTTCAGAAGTGCAACTTGCAGATCTTTAATCTCTTCCCAATTAATGACCTCGGTATACAAATCAAGGCATAAACCATCAACCAATCTTTCGATATTACCAACTGCCTGATCGGTGTTCCAACCCGCATCAACATGGAACAGCAAAGGGCGTAATCCCAGCTTCTCTTTGGCAATGTAAGTCAGATAAGAACTATCAAGACCACCACTCAAACCAATAATGCAATCAAAGTCTTTGCCTTTGCCTTGTGCTTTTATCCTTGCGACTGTTTCAAGTAGTTTCCGTTCACCCCGCGCATCGGTTTGCCAACTGGGGAGAATAGTATTGTGAAAGTTATTGCAATAGACACACCAACCACGTTCATCGAATGTAATAGTCGAATCAGAAGTGTCCATAATGCAGTTATTGCAGATTTGATAAAGTTGTGTGCTCATGACTTTGTTTTCAGGTAGATCTCCGCGACAAATGCCCAAGTTTCATCGGCACAGCGCTTCCAGCTATATTGTTGAGAAAGAGCCTTGGCTCGCTGGGCGATAGTCAAACGTAGTGCTGGAGATTGGATAATCTGCTCAATAGCAACAGCAATAGAATCGGCCTCTTCTGGGTCAAAATAAACACCACCATCGGCAAGTACTTCCGGCATCGGACCGCGATTAGAACATGCAATTGGCAGCCCTACGGCCATAGCCTCAAGCAGGGTGACGGGCATGTTTTCACAACTTGAGGCGAATACAAATAGGTCGGCTTGCGCCAGATGGGTTGGCAGTTCCTGGTGGGGCAAAAATTCCAGTTGTTCGACAAATTCTCCGCTAGGGTCAGAAGCCGCAATCGCGTCCTGCAAGAGTTTCTGCGCTGGGCCTTTGCCGCCACCAACCAAGCTCAGCATCAAATTATGGCCGCGATTTCTTAACAGTGAGATCGCTTTAACCACCACCCATTGATGTTTATACATCAATGCATTTGAAACATAGATGCAACGAATAGGATCAGCGCTTGTTTCTGGCCAAACTTTTACTTGCCGCACTTGTTTGAATATTGCATCTACGCCATGAGGAATGCATGTAGTAGAAGGCAATAATCCACAGGAGCGTTGTATAATTTCAGCAGCGTAATGGGTCAAAAAAATAACACCCGCAGCTCGGCGAAACGCCAGATTTTGTAACACAAAAATCGCCAACAAACGCAAACGCGCTAATCCAAATCCATAATAGCGCATCACGCCTGACTGAAAAGACTCCAAATCTTGGCTTAAAACAACCATGGGTTTGAAACAACAAAGGGTGCTGGCATCCGTGGTAAACAAAATGTCACAGCCTGCCAATTTGACTTCACCTGCTAGTACGGTCGCCTGCCACCCTAGTTGTTTAATAAGGGACTGCTCAAGAGCAATCGGGTTATGTTTAATCAGCCATGGATAATTTGGCAATTGGTCAAGCAACGTGCGAAAGGCCCAAACATGGATCATCTGAATGCCATGCTTTGTCGGATCACATTCAGACAGTATCCCGATTAAATGGGCTTTTCCACCGCCTGAGCGACAGCGCGAGGCATCTACGCCTATTGTTAACTGATTGGAATTTTTCAAAGAACACACTTCATATTTATTAAGCCTCACTAATAGGCGGCTCCGCTTAGTTGGACAGTATTTTCCATTTCTTAAGTGTGAGCCTTGCCGATAAAGCCTACGCCGTTTTTTTGCAGTGCAGGCAGGTTTTCGTAATAGAACTCATCCGGCGTTTTGTCGTCAAGCGACGAGTGAGATATATTCTGGCTGTAAAGCCTGAAGTATTTCTCCAGCCCACGCTTTGCATCATTCACGCTGCAGTAGGCGTACAGGTAACGCGTCGGCAGCCGATTCCGTCAACTGCTGTTTCCACTCAGAAATCTGATTCAGGTGAACCTCGAAGTCGGTAGCCCATTCGGCCAGTGCCTTGTCGCCCTTGATCACCGCCAAGGCTACTTTAGCCTTGAATCCCGGTGCGTGGTTCTTTCTCGTTCTTTTCATGCGCTTGCTCCTCTGTTGGCCGTGCCATTCACGGCTCTGGTTGAGCAAGGCTACCACTTATCGGGCTGTCCGAAATTCCGAGGCCACCTCTCTATTCCGCTAGTACCAACAGTGTCTCACCACCCAATAAGCGGACGCCTGTGTCCTTATTTACCCAGTAAAACAACTTACGCGGCACAGAAGCTAGCCGTGTTTTCCAAGTTCGATTCGGAGAGTTGAGTGATGCACCGGTATAGCGCCAGTCAATGATCTTGTACCCACAATCGGTCAAGGTTTCAAGCGCCAAGTCTTTGGTATAGTAACTTAGATGGCCTATATTTCTACGAGCATTGAGTAACGGTGACTTCCTCGCTATTCCAGAAGCGCTCAAGTCGAGAGGAATATGGAAAACAAATTTATGCGCATGAACCCGAGATTCCTCCAAGAAAGTAAAAGGGTCGCGAACATGCTCGAATACATCAAGCATCAACAAGACATCGTATTGCATGGAACTCAGTTCATGAAAGCTGCCAATATTAAACGTGACACCCGCCCTCATATCTTGACCATCAACCCAGAATTTAGCCACTTGGGGTGAAACATCGTAGCCAAACAAGTTGGCTAGCGGGAAGCTTGAACGCAGGCAGCGAAGAATGTCGCCAGCGCCACACCCTACCTCACAGATTGAACCGGGTTGAATTTGGTGGTCATTTAAAATCTCTGCGACCAGATTCGCTTTCCACGCTGCATCCTCGCGATCCCAGTTGGGATTATTTTCAAGGTAAGTGCCATCAAGATATCTTTTTTCGATTTTCATATGTGACATGGGTGAATGTAGCTTTTCTTGACAATAAAAAGACAGGTTGCACATACAGCTAAATATGCCAAACCCCATACTTTCCCAAAAAATACATACGCAGTAGCTAGGCCGCCTAAATTTTCTCCGTGCCCGCCAAGCTCGTTGAGATTGCACCAGCACCTTCCAATCACCACCAATAATTTAGCTAATTCAGTCGATTCAGGCTGCTCGATTAAATCGGACGATAGTGCTTTCTTTGCTACGGTCATGTTCACCCCTCCAGTTTCCTATCAAATGGCCGTTTGCACAAAAATTCTTATACCCTTGCGAAACATTGCGCACTCTGGTTGATGAGGCCAGCAAAATTGAACTTACGCGGAAGTATTGATAGCATTGCTCAACTGCATGTCATATCCGTTCACGCCAGAAAATTTTCTTTCCAAATAGTGCCAATAAGAAAACAGTAGATTTTACCTTAAGCATCAAATAGCCGTGTTGCATTGCAAACAATAAATCTTCTTTTGCCACACGATAATCACCTATCGAGCTATTAAATCGTCCCGACGTGTATCTAAAGTTGGCCTCGAGCTTAATTCTTTGTTGTTCGTTAAGCAAATATGAAAAAGCATTAGCGGCACTTCGCCATGGTATAGACATGTTTTTTTGAGAAAGGCACTGATTATGAATCAAATAACATCCAAGTGTGGATTGTAGGTACACAAACTGATCCGTTAGCTGGGCAATATGCAACCAAGCGTTATAGTCCTCCGCTGCGATCATTTCCACGCTCTCATCAATACCACCAATCTTATCCAGCAGGCTTTTACGAGCTACTACTGAAGAGTTAATAATCGGGTTGCCCTTCAGCAGTAGGCTAACTAGTACAGGCGCTTTTACTTGCCAGGTTGTCATTATTTTTTTTCGGCTGAAGAGGCGGGGGTTGTCACTGACAATTTCCAGATCGTGATAAATTAAATCCACCTTGTCATTGATACAGTCAAAGCAAGCTTGCAGCTTATCGGCCATCCACCAGTCATCGGAATCCAAGAAGCAAATCCACTCGCTTTTAGCAAGTGCTATGCCTCTATTGCGTGGCCTTGCAGGTCCGCCAGAATTCTCATCCCATTCGTATTTGATTCGCGGATCAGAGAATGAGGCGACTATCTCATGAGTATTATCCGTTGAGCCATTGTCCATCACCAGTATCTCAAAATTTTTATACGTTTGACAAAGCACCGACTTAAGCGCGCGCTCAAGTTTGTCGGCTCGGTTATACGTAGGAATTACAACTGAAAAGAATGGTTTCATTTGTTAGGCCCGATATTAACGCAGCTTATCACCTAAATTCACTTACACAAGTTGCACTTCAGAGTTGAATCCGCCCCTGTTTAAGTGATTCAGCAAAATGGTTCATCCAGGTTGTCCGTGGGTAGGTGAAGCCGGATGAACCATTTTCTGAGTTAAACATGGCTGGGTTCAAGGAGGAGCTTCTTCCAGCGCGGCAGATCGGCATCGAGGTGAAAAAATTCTCGCCCCTGTTTCGAATCACGAGACTGGGTCGCTGCGCGCGCAATAGCTTGTGACAAGTCCGTCGGGGTACAGACGAACTGCACGCCATCCATTCCACGCAACGGGCTCTGGTTGAGAGTGTCGGGATCCAGCACCGAGATAACGGGTACGCCGGCACAAAAGGCATCTAGGGCGGCGGCGGTGGCAGCGCTGGTGTAGGCCACATCGCAATGCGGCAATAGTTTAGTAACGGGTTCCATGGTCACTCTCATGGCCAATATCGGATAATCCTCTGCTCTGATCGGGCAGGCCGGATGGGGTTTGACGGTGATGGTCGTATTTGCCGGCAGCGAGGCCACCACCTGTTCCAGCAGGCGCATCTGCACCTCCGTATGCCGGACTGTATAGTCACATAGAACAAGGAGCCGCAGGTTCGGTCTTGTTTCGGCGGATTCTTCGTCCGACCCATCCTGCAGTTCATTCAAATACAAATAGCGCAAGGCCTCGACCTCTACCAAACTCGCCGCCGGGTAACCACCATCAAGATAGGATTGCAGGCCGCCAGCGCCATTGACAGCCACCATGTCCGGCATGGGCAGCGGGTTGATCTGCGCCCGATTAAAACAACGTGGGTCGCAATAGTAGCGCAGGTCCCAATAGCGCACGGCGGAATGGGCGCAGCCTATGATCCGCCCGTGCCCCGCCGCCTTCCATGCCTGCAACAGAGCACGCTCCCAGCCCTGATTCTCCTGCAAATAGACCCCCGATCGCTGGGGAGGCAATTGCTTTAGCGCCGCCTCGAACAAGTTCAGATACAGTAGATTACTCATCGCGGTGGTTCCTACCATGGAGTCGCGCCACTCGTGCGCAAACAGGGGCCAGAAATTCAAACCGTTGCTGGAGGTTTGAGCGACATGCTCTTCCAACCGTCTTGACGACCTGGCGATACGCAACCAATCCCACAGGGTCTTGAGCACAACGCGAGCACTGAGAAAGGAATCAAGCGCGGTATGCACCTGATGGCCCTGCGCGGACTGATTGAAACCGCGCAATACCTGAGCCGCTTCGCGGGCAGACGGTACCAGGCTGTATTTCTCATAAATGTGCAGCCAGTTGGTGGTGCAGCCCTCATCGCGCAATACCTCTGGCAGATTGCCCCAATAGCAGCTTTCAAATTTCTGCTCAACCTTCGCAGCGGGCACCAGGTTGAATAAATAGGAAATAAAACATATTCGGGCAGGAGACGCACGCCACTCCCTTACGCCTACACCGCGCAGGTGCCAGCGCTCCACGATGTAGCGCATCAACCAGACAGCGGCCTGCATGCCAGCAGGCAGGGCGTGGTAGACGCGGTGCAGTAAACGCTTTTTGGGCACTGATTCCGCCTCGGCGCACCACTCGAAGCCTATTCCCGCCTGGGCACACCACGCTTGAAGGCACTCGGCCAGCGAACAATTCGCGCTTACTAGGCGAAGCGTTTCCATGGGATGCGCCATAGCCCAACTCGTATAAGCCATTAATTTAATCGTATCGTCAATCCAGGGCGATTTATCAAAATTGCATTTCTCTGCAAATGGGGTCATCCACCAATAACTGAACCCTGTACGCAGCTGCAGATGATCGATCAAACGCCGCCCCTCGATCCGGCTTTCTCCCAAGTCATACACCCAAGCCAAATAGCGCGACCGGAGCGACGCCGCCTGCATCTCGACTTCGCCAAGTATGGAAAACGTTGAGGGCGAAACTTTAGTTTCACCCCTTAGTTTCTTCTGCAACCGGAAACGCTTGCCCGTCACTAGCCTGACGCTCATGTTTCAAAGCCAGTTGTGGCAGAACTATGGCCTGCACGGGGCATGGATGGCGTTTCGATCCCGCGGCGGATGGCAATGGCTGAAGCGCGGTTGGTGCGGAATTGCATACAGTAGATTATCAAGGCAATTATTATAATGGTCTGATGGATCAAACCACTTGAAGGCACAAGCCAAGGGGTGCTCAGGAGATACGGCGTCCAATAAAATTTCCAGAAGGACGAGATCCGGCTGGATTCGAGAAACGCACACAACAAGCCCGCAAAGAAAAAGCTTATAAAGGAAAGACTTCCGAACAGTATGAATGCCATCCCATATGTACCAGGGGTCTCTCCGTGACCTCCCACCTGTTCCAAATACGCCACGCTTTGATACCCGACCTGATCCGGACGACCGATATAGGTTTGCAGCTTTGTGTAATTGATTCCAGCATCATAGTTAATAATTTCCCCAGGAACTAGACTATTAACCGCATCAAATACCAAGGTGTAAAGTTCTGGCAATTTCTCTTGCGGCCCGTCACTAAGGTACTTGAACCACAGAAAATAAGATTCGACGCCTGCTCCAAGTCGAGCGGATATGTCGCGAAAAAAAGCGAAATGATTGAAAAAATGAAGTAATGGAACATCGATATCTAGAAGCAGATAGCGGGAGTAGGTGATCAGAGGAAACGTTATCACACTCAGTAACAGTAAGATAAAAATTAATCGTATATACTTGTTCTGGTTTTTTAGACCAAGAAACCTCATACCTACATAGAAACTAATCGCCATGAAAAAGAAAGCCCCTCTTGATGCGATAAGAATTAAGCTCAGAATAATGAGGAACAATAACGTTTTTGATCTCTTCTTCAGTAGCAAATCGCCCGATTCAGTACTTATTAAGTAGCCAATAATCGCAACCGGCAAAATAAATTTTGCCATTTCTGTAATTGCTAAAAGAGTGTTAAATTCATTTGATGATCCCACAGCACCAGTAATCCCAATATCTAAGTAGATAAGTGAAAACCCCTGAATAATCAATAACACTAGACATATAGGTACAGATACACGAACTAGAGTTCCCCAGTCTGCCCTCAGAGAAAGCAATCTTACCGGATCGGTAATTAGCGCGCGGCGCATTTGGTTGCGATGTTGTGGGTTATAGTTACGAAATAAGCCAACGAATGATATCCCGAGACCTAGAAAAGCTACACACAAAAGGAAGTCAAATGCGGCCGCCTCAATGATTTTCTGGCTGTCGCCAAGATAAATTGGATAATCCAGCAACTCGGGCGAAAAATATAAAATAGGAATTCTGTGAAGAAAGAAAAGATTAACGAACAATGCGGCCATTTGCGCAGTTAATTGATTTGAGGCCGCCAACGCTGTACATACTACTGAGGCCAAAAAAAATAAAAGAAGAGCCTCCGCGGTGAAAATGACATGTGCTCTTTCCACAGCCTCAATCAACGCGCCTATCAAAATGCTTACTAAGATTAAAACCGAAGCGGCCAGAAACATCTTTTCTGCAGAATTTAACTTCGCGATATTCCCCATGCTTGGCAATGCCCTAGTAGATCGTTTCAGTAAAACAGTTACACATCAAACAACGCCGAGGTCAAACTTGTTCCAGCGGAACACGACGGGCGATGGGTTCGGGCCTCACATCATGAACGGCGCCTCCGCGGTAGATCGAGACATCCCGGTAAACCAGCAAGACTTCCCCCAGCTTGCGGTCAAAGTCCGGATCGCGTTTTTCCAGTCACGCCGCACTTTTTGCACTTGGTGCTTGAAACCGCCACTTCATTGTCAGTAAATTTATTCCCGTAATGATAACTACTTTTAATTCGATTCGGTAATTTTAGATGTTATTCAAAATCTTCAAATTTCAGAATTGTTCTGTTGGGTATGTCTTTACGAAGTGGTAAACCAATAATTTTTTCTGCATCTTCCCAATCGATACCAATAGGAGGTCTTAACATCGTAATGTCATTGTATGAAATTTTTTCACCTACTCTTTTATCTTTACATAAAGCAACACTTCTGCGCAGATTATTTCTTCTGAACAGATCACCATTTTCAATCTTATCATCTCCATTTCCAAGAATTGCAGCAACTCTTTTTATCTTTGAAAATGCACGAATCAATTCATCAGGCTCAAGTGCGACCATGTGATCAGAGCCACCACTGCTTTTATCTAAAATAAAATGCTTTTCTATCGCATTGGCTTTCAGTGCCGTTGCGGCCAAACAACTCAAATCATGGTCTGTGTGGTCACAGTATCCGACTGGCAAACCGAACTTTTCTTTTAATGCAATCATTCTAAGAAGATTCACTTCATTATCCTTCGTAGGATATCCACAATCTGTGTGATATAGAAGAACTCTATCGTTTGAGTTAAGTGCATTCAAAGCGATTTCGATTTCTTTAAAAGTAGAAGCCCCCGTTGACATAAAAATAGGTAAACCAGTTTTACCGCAAATTTCGAGAAATGGAATAAATGTTATGTCATATGAAACTATTTTAATAAAATCAATACCAATTTTTAGTGCATAATCAAGAGAGTTTTTATCGGTAACACAAACAGAGAAACACAGACCGGCTTTATTTGCAATTTGCTGACATTCTCTTAGACAATCCCACCCGACCTTTGGTTGTTGCGCTACCGGTAGAGAATCCATTTTTGAGTACAAACAGGTTTCATCGATTTCTTGAAACGTCAATGCATCAGCACCTGATTTAGCTGCAGCATGCGCCATTTGCAATGCAATTTCAGGGTTTCCCAGATGGCTCGATCCTGCTTCTGCAATTAAAAATGGTCTTTCTAAAGACAATAAATCAAAATTTTTAACTTTCATTTTTTTCCTTAATTAAAATGGAGCAACCGTTAATCCTCCATCGCACATGATATTGCATCCAGTAATATAGGAAGATTTTTCTGAAAATAAAAAATGTACGATTTCAGCAACTTCTTCGGGGCTGGCCATTCGCTTCATCGGCAAATTGGAGCAAAATTTGATCTTCATTTCCTCAAAACTGATATTTTGCTTTTCAGCAGATGAATTCAACAAATTTACAGCTCTTTCAGTTTGAGTCGGTCCGGGGCTGACAGCATTCAGCCTGATAGATCGTTCTGCATATTCAAATGACAGGCACTTAAAAATACCCATCAAGGCCATTCTTAAAGAGCAAGGCAAAACCTTACCCGCACCAGCATTCCTAATTACATCTGATAGAATGAAGACAACTGAGCCTTTAGAACGCATCAGAGGTAGAAATTTTTTAAGTATCTGTATATTTGAAATAATTATCTGATTAAAATATTGATACCATGTTTCTAACTCTATACTTTCAAATGTACCAAACGGCGGCCCCCCGCCATTGAGTAAAACGTAATCAGGGATTCCGAAAGATTCGACAATTTCATCTAACAAAAAAGAAAGATTGTCTGTATCCGATAAGTCTACAATCTTATAACTAACCCGACATGTATTTAATGTCCGTATTTCTTCCACTGTTTTTGAAAGTTTGTCTTCATTGCGAGAGCATATAAGAAGGTCATTGCATTCTTGAGCACATCTCTTGGCAACAGCTTTACCGATTCCACTAGAACCGCCAAAAATAATTGCTTTCATCAAAATATTCTCCTTGCGTTGTTAAGAGAACTATGGATGCAGAAATTGCACCCAAGAGTACCAAGAGTAGCGTACTAATTAAGTTGGGTAAACCCCTAGCAGCCTGTCGGACTTAACTCGGGATATGCGAGAATCACACTGCTAAATTTTGACGGATACGACCATGGCATTTCACCCGATAGATCGAAACACCGACTACCTTCTGCCCCCATCTGTACAGGAGTTGAGTATTTTCCAATCCAGAAATGAGTCTGAACGAAGGGTTTTGAATCTGAGCAAATTAACTTGTTCGGGTTCCGTCAGTTTCTGCTGCGCAGCTTGGCGAAAGTCCGGAACGAAAGGACGCTGGTTTGCCTCGCGTGGAATTTGAAGCGCATGACCGCATTGCGCCCGCAGCAAGGGAATTGAGGAGAAGGCATCGTGCGTTCTTTGCGAAGAATCAGCCAAATTTGGCTAAATTCGACCCACATAAACCCTGTCAGCTGGTCAAGTCAGACAGGCTGCTAGTGTAGGCAAAAGACACCAACCAAGTGGCTGGTTATGGCGCAACGCCAAACACGAAGATCATCGCCCCTTGCGCGCGGACAGCGTTTGACATGACCAAAGCGCAGCCAGCCAATCACTTCCGTGCGCAACTCGCCACGCGGCTTCGCATAGATCGCGGTATAGATGGTTTCATGGAAAGCTTGTAACATCGGATTATCTGGGTGCACAGCCGCCAGTGTGCCGGCAATCTGTTCCGCCGAAAATCGCCCCCGCGCGGGGCCGCCGCTATGGGAAGCCGCAAGAGCTTCGAAACAAGCGGGCAACGACCCTCTATGGGATATGTCGGCGCAGCCTGCACCGGATTTCGAGTTCGATCAGCGCATTGCTTGGTGACGAGATTTTTCTTCGCCATGGGTGCGCTTGCGCATGTGCCTTCATGAGTGCTTGGTTTTCAGCGCGGGCTGGAGAAGTTTTCGCCCTTGTGCGTGTGGGTGAAGCGAAATTCTAATTTTCTGTGGGAGTTCAGCGATAAAAATTGGCATTGACTGGAGAGAGGCGGTCACGGATACTTCGATCTGTGCGGTTGGAATTCCCATCCTTTTCATGACCGGAACATGCACCGCGATCGACGGCGGTGCGCTGAAAACAATCACCTGAAGGAAAGACTTATGCGGCTGGCCGTAATACCTGCCCGAGGCGGTAGCAAAAGGATACCCAAGAAGAACATTGCGCCATTCTGTGGCAAGCCGATGATCGCTTACGCTTTGGAAGCGGCCGCCGATTCTGGCATGTTCGACAAGATCCATGTATCGACGGATTCAGAGGAAATCGGGGAGGTCGTCGAGGAGCTGGGGTTCCCCGTTGATTTCAAGCGGAACCCCGCATTGGCAGATGATTTCACTGGTTTGGTTCCCGTTCTGCGTTGGGTGGTCAACCAGTATCGACTCAGAGGGGAGAGCTACGATCAGATATGCTGCATCTTGCCGGCTGCCCCACTGATTCGCAGCCAGGACTTTGTTGAGGCATTCAAAATCTTCGATCAGCATGAAGCTAGGCATCCCTTGCTGGTGTTTGCAAAATTCCCGGTCCCGATCGAGTGGGCATTTCGCCGCAGCGAGGATGGATTGATGACGGCGACCTCGCCGGAGAGCCTGGTCATCAGGTCACAAGACCTTCCGCATGCCTATTATGATTGTGGCCCATTTACCCTTTGGTCTCCTCAACATCTCGTTTCAGACAATCCGCTGACGGGGCAGGTGTTGTCTTATGTGCTTCCGGCAGAAAGAGCGGTAGACATCGATACGCCGGAGGATCTTGCATACGCCGAACAACTGTTCCGGCTGTCTCGCGAAAGCTAAGGGCCTGTTACTACGCGAACCACCAACTGACAGTCACCAAGAAAGGTGACACATATTATTTACGGATAAGTTCTTAGTCTGCCTCGTAGTTTTTGATCTTCACGGCCGGATTGCCCGAGTACAGGCAACCTGGCTCAACATCCTTCATCACAACACTGTTTGGTCCTATTATTGAACCCTTCCCAATTCGAACACCTTTCAGAACGACACAGTTCATGCCGATCCACACATCATCCTCGATAGTCACGGGCTTCACCTCACCACCACCATCCCAGCGAGCCTGCGGTGGCCACGCAACATGACCGTCAAAGTCCATGATGATAGTATTAGGCGCGATCATGACCCGCTTTCCGATTGAGACGAGTTCTTTTGCTGTAATACTGGTGCCGTTCAAGCCAACATTATCGTCTATGATAATTTTGCCACTGCCAATAGTGGTCAATTGGCAGGGCGCAAACAGGGTTATGTAGGATCTGCGCCGGTCAGAAACAGCGTGAAAGTTCTTTCCGATACATATTTCCCCGGGACCGTCAATCAAAAAGCGAATGGTGCCCCAAATGTTGTAAGGTAGATACGGATAATCTTCCTCCATAAAGTTTTTGCAGGATGAAAATTTGGATAGCGCCAAGTTTACGCAAATATATTTCACGAAAATAGAAAATGATGTCGCGGCGTAGCAGCGCTTGGCGCACTTTCCGGATAATAGCTACCATGATTTAACCTTGACCGTATTTGGACGTAAGCGATTTTTACATTCGGATACTGGGCGGATGAGCTGAATATTAAAACCGCTCTTTCAACATGATTCGTTAAGTGATCCCATTCACTTCCAACCCATCAATCGCAGCGCGCCCCATGGCAAGAATCGCTTCCTCGGCGCTGCCGCCGATATGGGGTGTTGCCAAGAAATTGGGAAGCTCAAGTAGCTCTCGATCTTGAGGAGGTTCTTGCGCAAATACGTCAAACGCGGCTGCCGCAAGACGCTGTTCAATGAGCGCAGATTTCAAGGCGGCCTCATCAACTAGGCCACCGCGAGCTGCATTGATCAGAATGGCAGTGGGCTTCATGAGGGCCAAGCGCTCTGCCGTGAGCATGTTACGGGTGGAATCATCCAGAGGTACATGCAAGGTCACCACATCAGCACATTCAAGCAGTTCTTTCTTGCTAACCGGTTGCAGGTTGAATTCGGCATAAAAGTCCGGGTAGTCACGAATGTCGTTGACCAGAATAGGGCACTGAAAAGGCTGTAACAGGCACACCAGATCCTTTCCTATATGGCCGCAACCGATGATACCTACTGTTCGGCCTGTAAGGAGTCCGCCCATCAACTGCCGCCAGCCACCAGCCAAGATTTCACGATTGCCAGCAACGACATGACGTAACATAACGATGGCAAAGGCCAGTGTCAACTCCGCTGCGGAGCGACGGTTTACCCCGCTGGTCCATCCCAAGCGTTTGCCGTGTCGACGCATGGCCTCAAGATCGATCATATCGACACCGACTCCGTATTTTCCAATCACTTTCAACTCGGGCAGGGCAGCCAGAATCGTGTCGTCGATGCGCTCCAGAGCTGTGATGGCTTTGTCATGCCCCTGCAGGAACGCGATCAGATCAGCCCCCTCCAGTTGGCGCCCGCTTTCGTTGAACGTGACATTCGCATAGCGCGCCAGTAATTCGGCACGCAATATGGGGTGACGGGAGAATGAACGGGAGCAAACGGCAACTTTGTCAGTAATATTCACATTATCAGTTCAGAATCAAGCCATTACTGGCAAATACATCAAAGGCATCAGGATGACGACCTTTGGTCATGTTAAAGACGCCGCCAGCCCCTTCCACGATGGCCAGACCGGCGGCTACATCCCAAATCATGATGTCGCACTCGGCGTAAATCTCGGCGGCTCCCCTGGCAACATTCAGCAGCGACAAAGACGCCGCACCCAGCATGCGGATCTTGGCAAAGGGTGCCAGAGTGGAAGCAATCCAGCGTGTGCCTTCTGCATCAAATTCAAAACGGGACGGAAATCCGGTGCAGATGACCGCCTGCTGCCTATCTGCCACGACGGAAACCCGAATTGGTAAATCTGACCGAAAGGCACCCTGACCTGTCCCGCCCCATGCAAGCTTGCCGGAGGGAAATTCACCGATAATCCCCAGCACGGGGGCATCGCCACGACAGAGAGCAAGAGAAACCGAGCAAGGCGCCAGCCCTCGCATGAAATTGACCGTGCCGTCCAGAGGGTCCACCACCCAGCGCAACTCGTCACCACTGCCACTAACGATCTGCCCGGTTTCCTCGCTCAAGATGTCCAGCCCGGTGGCGCGCAGCCGGGCCACGATGACATCTTCGAGAATTCGGTCGGATGCCGATTTCATCTCTTTTGGAAGCGCCGGATCAAAGCCGAAGGATGTCGCATCAGGGCGCAAGCCGGCGAGCACCTGCAGTGCCGCAGTCACAGTAGACTGCGCCAGCGCCAGTTCAGCCTGTAGCTGCTTCATTCTGCACTACGCGAATCAGGTAAGACCCTACAAGGTGATCGAGCACCATGTGTGCATCTTCTGCCGGCCCGTATTCCTTGAGCGCGGTAGGTACATGGATGCCGTCGTTGGCGATCTGCTTCATGCTCCCGCCATCGAAGGCGGTTATGGCTACCGTCTTGATGCCCGCGCTGGCTGCATACTCCATGGCGCGGATCAGGTTGGGAGAATTGCCGGATGCAGAGATGGCTACCAGCACATCCCCTGGCTTGCCTACCACCCGTAACTGGCGAACAAAGACTTCTTCGTAACCAAAGTCGTTGCCAATCGCGGTAATGATCGCCTGATTGTCGGTGAGACTAACAACCCGGAACGGCTTTTCATAAGAGTTTGTGCCAATGGCAAGATCGTTGGCAAAGTGGCTGGACGTAGCAGCACTGCCGCCGTTGCCGATAAAGTACACCGTGGCACCACGCGTCCGTGCCTCCAGCAGGGTTTGCACAAAGCGAGCAATGGCCTCAGGATCAATTGCCTGAAGCACTTCGTTGAGGTACTGTAAATAGCGCCGTGCGAATTCGGCGGCATCGGCGGTAAAGATACGGTCGAGATTATTCATGAGTAACATTTTCCGGGTTTGGAATCTGAAATTTATCCTTCCAGGCCAAATCGGCGTAATAGATCCGGCTCACCAGCTTCATAGTGTTGAAGGCATCTTTTGAAGTACCGTGTTCGATCGGCGCACTCTTTAGAATGCAATCCGCAAACTGATTGATTTCCAGCTCCCAAGAAGGATCGTGATTATATCTGGTCACTTGCTCCTTCGGGTCGCCGTTGTCATTTTCATGGTTCACCGTAGCGATGGTCAGGGTCTCTGCGCCATAGCTCTTGGTGCCGGTGAGCAACCCACCAAGAATGACACTGCCATGCTCAAGATTGATGTCAAGGTGAAAGCGATGCCGCCATTGAGTGGCGGAGGAATTCAGCATGCCCACGATGCCATCGTCCGTGCGCATCAGTGCATAGGCGTTGTCCTCAACATCGTAGCCCCAGTGGGAATTGGTGACGATACTCTGTACTTGCGTGAATTCACCGGCAAACAACCGCATCAAATCCACCATGTGAATGCCCTGATCGAGCAGAACGCCACCGCCAGAAATCGCCCGTTTAGTGCGCCAGTCGCTCTGGTTGAAGGTGATGATCTTGGACTTACCGTAGACGCCGCGCAGGTTAATGATGCGCCCCAGTTCGCCGGAGCGGATGACCTTGATCGCGTCCTGCACCGAATCGTGGTAACGGTGGTTGAAGCCATACATCAGGCGCAGGTCTGGATGCCGCTTCTCTACCCTCATCACGCGTGCGATGTCTTCAAGGTCGCGTCCCGGCGGCTTCTCGCAAAACACGTGCAGGCCGCGTTCCAAGCCAGCAATGGTGGCATCGGGATTAACATCGTTGGTCAGGCAGACGATGAGTACATCGAGATCCTCGGCTATCAAATCGTGGTAGTTGGTGTAATAGCGAACACCATCGGGAAACGCGCCATTATCTTCAAAGTTCTGGTCGCAGACCGCCACAACCTGCAAATCCGGATGCCGATCCACACAAGAACGGCGACGCTTGCCAACAATGCCGTACCCGGCGATTCCGACTTTAAGTTTGGTCATTGATCAGAACTCGTAAACGATGACCTTTAAGGAGCCGTGCTGCTCCGGGGTCTCACAAATCAGTTTTTCGCTCTTGACTGACATGCTGAAAGGGGCGGAAGTGAGCACAACTCCACTGGGAACCCCTCTTGCAAGTCGTGAATAGGAGCCCGTCAGTTGATCCACATTGGGTACAAAGTCGCCAGAGGGTACGCACTCAGTCAGCACAAGATAACGAAATTTTCTCAGCTTCTTCACTACCTTCATGATGGCTGCGTTGCTCAGATGCTGCAGCACCTGGCGAATAATCACCACATCACCCTGCGGCAAGTCATCCTCGGTGATATCCACAACACGAAAGTCAACATCCAGGTCTGCATAGACCGTTTTGTTTCTTTCAATCAGATCAGGCACAACATCACACGCAATGTAGCGAGTGGCCTTGCACCGAATTTGACGACCCACATTGAAATCGCCACAACCCAAGTCCACCACATCTGTAGGTTTTGGCAATTGACCCAAAAACTCCGACACAGACTGTACATAGGGATCTACATGGGCTTTAAGGTGCGAACCGTGCCCAGAACAATAATCAGAGGTAGCACCCCCCCACATTTTCTGGGCATATATTTTCGAGAATATTTCCTTTGGTGATTTACCTGCAAAGCTTTCATCGTGGCTAGCCAACTCTTTTTGGAGAAGAATATCGTGTCGCCATTTCAAAATACCTGCGGGAACAATTTTTTTGATCAACTTTTTCATGTTCTTTTTCCGGGTTGTAGCAAAATTATCAAACTGGCACCTTGCCCATTACCCAAGCGTGGGAACTCAGGCGGTTGGTGGCTAGAAAATTCTGAAAGGCCGTCGCGATTGCCTCATCGCCGATCAGGTGCTGAAGAAAGCGCTGGCCGTGCAACAGGTTTGGATCCTGACGCGAAGCGTTACGCACGATGTCCACATCGAGCTTTCCGGGGGTAGTTACGCTCACATCCATCAGTCCCGCACGCATGAACAACTTCTCGAAACCGGTCACCGAGAGGAAATTGATGTGATGTGGGGGAAATATCTGGTTCGACTTGTGCCATAGCGTCTGCAAATCAAAGCCGTCGATACACAGGGTGCTCACGAATACGATGCCACCGGGCCTGGACAGACGCATCAGGCTTTTCACAAATGCCAACGGCTCATAGACATGCTCCAGCACCTCGAAGCACACCACCAAGTCGGCAAAGCCCTCATAACCTTCCCCCCCCCGTTCAACGATATTTTCCACCACATCGAAGCCCTTGGCGCGGCATTCCTCCGCCAGAGTAGCCGAAGGTTCTATCGCAACCAAGTGGGTGCCGGGCAAACGCTTCCGCCACTCATCCAGAAAGATGCCGTAACCGGCACCCACATCGATCAGTCGCCGAATCTTAGTATGTTGCGCTTCGCACAGCGCAGCCAAGCGTTCCACACGGGGTCGAAATATCTTTTCCCGGCGCGCTTCCGCCACAGCCGGGAAGAAGACCTCGGCCCAGTAATTGGAAGACACAGAGTCACGATAAAAGGACTCGAAGGCCGACAGGGAGGGTCTGGGGGTTTGATACAGCGTGCCGCAATCCCGGCACAAGCCGTAAGCGAATCCGTGCTTGACAAAGTTAGGCTCGACCCGGAGGCTGCCACAACCCACGCAGGGAATCGACTCTCGTGGCTCATTCCCGAAGCAATTGGCGGCATCCTCCTCACTCAACTCCAGATAGCGCCGAAGCATTGCTTCGGGGCGAATTTCACTTTCTTTCATCGACTCAGATACCGGGGTAGAACGGGGTCGTTTCGTAAATGTATTTCGGCCTCAGCCAACTCTTCCGGCGTATCTACACCAATAGTGAATGCGTCGATCGCGACCATGCGGATATGCCCGCCTGTTTCGAGCACCCGGTTCATGTCCACCGACTCGTACTGCTCCAGTGGAGTTTCCTGCATGGCGTTGAAGCGCAACAGGGTATCCCGACGAAAGGCGATGATACCGGTCTGCATGTAGCGCGGCAGGTGTTCCCACCCCTTCCAAGGCGATGGAATGGGCTCGCGGGAGAAGTACAGGGCATTGTTGTTCTGATCCACCACCACCTTGACGTTGTTCTTGTCGGTGAATGCTTCGAGTGTGCGCAACCGGGACATGATGTTGACAATTTCCACCGTCGGATCCGCGAAGTGGCGCAGAGTCTCACCGATGGTTTCCGGGGCAATCAACGGTTCGTCCCCCTGCACCATCACAACCACATCCACCTGCTCACCGGTCTGTCGCTCGATAATCTCCAAGGCCTCGGCAGTGCGGGTGGAGGCTCGGTTGTGGATCGTCGACGTCATCACCGCCCGGCCACCGATCCCTACCACATAGTCGGCGATGGGCTGGTCACAGGTCGCCACATAGGCTGCAGCCAGACCCGGGGCCAGCCGGGTGCGGTGGTAGCAATGACCAATCATGGGCATACCCAACATAGGGGCAAGCGGTTTGCCGGGAAAACGGGTGGCCGCCATGCGGGCGGGGATGATGCCAATCGCTTTCATTGCTTCTCCATTTCTTTACCGATTTGAGCACCTACCCGCGCGGACACATCCAGCATGCGTATATCCACGCTGTAGGCGATGAAACGATAGCCTTCGTCGATGACCTGCCGCAGGCGGACGGGATCGGGCTCCACGATATGCAGGCCGGCGGGACATCCGGCCTTGAGACCCGCCTTGAGAATGCGCTGCATGGCCGCGATGAACTCCGAACGCTCGAATTCTCCCGCCATCCCCATGGAGCAGGACAAGTCGTAAGGGCCAATGATGAAACCATCCACTCCCGGGACAGCAAAAATGTCTTCAAGATGGTCCAGCGCCGACTGGTGCTCGATCTGGACAATCACCACCGGGCCGTCCTTTTGCCAATCCAGATATTCCCTAAAGCCTGGGCCGTACTGTTGCGCCCTGGCCAAGCCGACACCACGGCGGCCTAAGGGCGCATAGCGGGTAGCCGCCACGGCATCTTTCGCCTCCTGCGGGGAGTTTATGTTAGGTACCACAATGCCGTGTGCCCCCGCATCCATGACCCGTTTGATCTGGTTGATATCGTTGGAGGTCAAGCGCACCAACGGCGCAGCCCCTGCGAGATCGATGGTACGGATAAGCTCACCGACCTGCTCGATGGAAATGGTGGAGTGTTCAAGATCTACTACCAGCCATTCAAACCCGGCTCTGGCAAAAATCTCGGCAATCCCGGTATGGCCGAGGGTAATCCAAGTGCCAAGGCTGAGCTTGCCTTGTTGCAGGTTTGTTTTTAGGCTTGATCTGCTCATAGTCAATCTCCAAAAATCCAGGTTCCATTTAACACCAAGTGCGTCGGAATGGCATCGATATCGTGCGGATCGCGTAGCGCCTCTTCATACACGGCACGTTTTGGGTGCCCAAGGCCAAGACAGTCACTTCACGTGCGTTTTGGGTGGCGTCATGGTGAGCCGCTGAAACGGTGGCTTGGGGGCGGTTTTTTAATTGAAAAGTAGATTAAAGCGACTCCGGCGGCGTTACTCACAAGTCAGTATTTAGTGAAACAAATAAGCCTTGATCCAAGCGGGTTTCAGGGCTATTTTTGTAGTCATAATTCCTGACTACTGTGTAATTGTAGAACGATTGGCTTCTTCGAGCAAAATGCTCTTCAATCGCTGAATTAAATCAGGGGGCGTCGCCGCGTAGGCATCACAAAATAAATTACGCGCGAGTTGCACTGTTTCACTTTGCCACCATTCAGGGATATCATTCCATATATTCGAAATATGCTTCGCAGCGCTTTCTGCTGACTCATGTAACACCCCGGCATCTTTTAATTTTTCAAAAAATGGCTTGGCTTCTATTTTAACTTCCCAATGCAATGGATTCCAGAACATCACCGTGGGAAAGTTCAGCGTGAGGGCTTCTATGTAGGTCGTTGCATTATATGTCCCGATGAACAAGCGACACTGGCTTGCCATATCCATCATGGTTAGATGGCCATCATCAAATGCAATTGCAGGATACCGGTCTAAGAATCGATGCCTCTGTTCCCATCCGTAGTCTGGTGAATGCAAACGAACCAGAATTTCCGCCCGGATACTTTCTTTAAGCGAATCAATAAAGCGCAACAGACCATCGAAATAATCAAGAACCTGACTAGATAACATCATGGAACGAATGTCAAAACTATATCGAGGCATAGTACCGCATACGAGCAATGCTTTGCCGGATAAATTGGATTTTACCTTATTAGATTTAGGTCTCCAATTTCCAATCGGAACAATATTGCGGTGTTTGGAGTCACTCCAACCCGTGCTCAAGTAGGTATCTGCTATCGATACCTCATAACGATGAGCGCCATTAAATAGGCCTGTACCCAACCCACCATGTTCGCCAATAACAAATCTTGCACCGTTTTCTACCTTTTTGGCCGCCCATGCCTTGAATAAGTCATCATCAAAGTGTCGATTAGATGTAAAAATAACTTTGGGCAACTTAGGCCACGGAAGTTTGTTTGCTCGCAACATCAACTCTTGATAACCCTCGACAAACACCCTAGGTATAAATTTCGGCAGAAGCTTACGTACGATTACATCGTACCCCTTCTTATCGGAATCAATCGGAACTGACCATTTTCGTTTCTCACTATCGAAATCCGGGGCTAACCTACTATTCACATTTAAGCGAGGCAATGGAAATTGCCCCAAAGCCAGTTCCAGCCTCATTAAGTTTTTAATAGACAGATATGCGTCAATTAAGAATAAGCTATCGTTTCTCTTCAACCAATTTGCTCCGATCACAATAGCCGTTTTTACAAACGGTTTTACAGAATAATTATTAGTTTTGTCTAACGCCGGCTCAGTGATCGCTGATAGCTTTCCGTCAATCGGAATTAAAGTTATTTCAGGCATGTTTTGCAACAGCAACGCATACAGTGCGTGATTCCAATAAGATGAGTGAGTTGCCTTTTGAATAAACTCTGCAGTATCTGCTACTGCAAGAACTTCATCATTATCAGGAATCACATAGGTTTGCCAGCTTTGTCTCATTTTTCTGGCTTGTTCAAGTGATGACCAACGGTCAAATAGGACGGTTGTATAAATATTTAGCCAGTAACCAAGTAACAAACGCCAAAATTTTTTACTCTCATTCACCCTGTGAATCTGATTCAGAATAATCGACAGCTCGTCAAGAAGCTCCTCCTGAATTATGTGTAGCCGCTCAAAATCACGCTTAAGTTTTTCTCGATCGTTCCAGTGAAAGTCGATAATGCGCCCAGCTGCATTTGCCTGTTTTTCGTCATGCCTTGACGAAAAACACCAGGAACCTAAAAAGTAGGTATTGTCCAGCGTTGAAGGCAAGCTAAGTGGTAAGTCCGTGGTAACAAGTGTGGCTCGCCGACTATTTAGCGCTATCAGGATAACATCTTTGGCGGTAGAGCCAATATTCACTCCTGCCTTGATTAGGGTATTTAGATACGTTAAGTCGTGCAAATGATCGACATCGAAGCGTAGTTCAGGGTACGCGAGTTCTTTAGGAGTTGGTACCGTGCTCAGGCGGTACTCACTACTATGATCCCAAACATATAACGTGACATGCTCTCGATGCCGATCATTTGCTACCACCCTAGTAAGTTTTTGCAGCAAGTCATTGGAAAGGATCTCTGCGCCAAAGCCATCAGCGTAGTGGTTCCCAAGGCGAGCCTGATGATTGCATGCATAGTCACAGGAATTGTTCCTGAAATGGCTTACGAGCCGATCGATTTCGTCCGCATCAACGAACGGATTATCTGCACAGATACGAACTACGGCATCAGCCCCGTATTGCGCCGCAGCAGCGGCGAAGCGGCCCAAAACATCGGTCTCGCTACCCCGGAAAACTTCGATCCCTAGCTTCTGAGCGAGCGCAACCAATTCGTCGTCACGGCTTAATGTTGTTGTTGCCAACACTAGAACATCAATCATGCGTGCCCGACTTACTCGTTGTAGCACCCATTCCAGAATGGGATAGCCGCCCAGTTCCGCGAGTATCTTGCCGGGGAATCGGGTTGAGCCCATACGGGCTTGAACCAGAGCAATTACTCGACTCACTACACCTCGCTCGCCAGATCTTGCCACTGCAGCACATGATCGGCGGCCAGCGCTCGACTCGTGATTCGGCCGATTACCTCATCCCAATACAGGGGGCTAATACCACTTCCTGGCCGCTTGTAGGTAATGTCTTCAACAGTGAGCGAATGTCCTGCTGGCACATCTTTCATAAGAACGATACTGCGTCGTGCGTTCCTCCTAGATATAGCCTCGGTTGCAATGGGTTCCTTGTGATCACTTTCGCCGAGCAGCCCGTGCACCCTTCGCGCCATTTCAACAAACCGGGCTAGATCTGTCACATCCATCGCGTGGTAGTGATCGTTGCCTGGTAAGGTTTTGTCGTGAGTAAAATGCTTTTCCAAGATCACCGCACCGAGCAGATGGGCCGTAACAAGAGGCGTCATGACGTCGTCGGGCAGGGTGTGGTCAGAATAGCCGATGATATGGTTGGGGTAGGCTCGTGCCAGTCCCTCAATCATGCGCAAATGGGCATTAGCATTGTCGGTTGGGTAATTCAAAATGCAATGTAGCAACGCCAAATCGTTACAGCCTGCTTGAGCCAATGTCTCAACTGCGATATCGATTTCGCCCAAGGTGGATGCGCCAGTAGATAGCACCACCGGTTTTCTTTTATGCGCAACCTTGCGCAGAAAGGGAATATTGGTTAAGTCTGCCGATGCTATCTTGAAAAAGGGCATGAGGGGATATAGAAACTCAATGGCTACGTCATCGAATGGCGTAGAAAGAAAATCTATACCCGTTTGGCGGCAATGTTCGGCCAGCTTTATGTACTCGTCTGCACCAAAGTTGTCGTACTTTTTGAACAGCTCATACTGACTTCTGGTCTCCTCCTTGTTTGTATCCCAGTAGGAGGGTGAATGTTTGGATGCCAGAGTGCCCGCCTTGTAACTTTGAAACTTGGCCGCGTCAGCCCCGCCTTCCTTGGCTAGGTCGATGAGGCGCTTGGCTTGATCCAACGAACCCTCGTGATTAACACCAATTTCGGCGATGACATAAGGGGCACTACTTGGAGTGATTTCGCGGGAGCCAAGACGAATGGATTTTTTCATTGCTTTCCCTACTGAATTTGATGAGCGGCATTGAGGCCATGTTTGCGGATCAGATTTTTCTGATGACGCTCCATTTCAGCCGTGTTGTTGGTGATGTTGTTATCATGGCGGCGATACCGATATAGCGGGAGTTCAAGCCGATGTATCTTATATTTTTGTTCAAAGCGAATGCGCAGCTCGCGCTCTTCGTGACAACGAAATGTCTCGTCATAGAGGCCGAGTTCCAGTAACTGCGCTTTCCGGAACATGATGCCGCAGGCAATCGGTTTTTCTATGCAGTTTGCGCGTTCAAGTACATTCTCAGCGTCATCTAACAACAGGTAGTCGCACGCAACCGCGTCGGCGTACTGATTGGTCTCTAGGTAAAAGTGCAGAAAGTTAATGAAGTTGGCGTTTACAAAATCATCGGAATCAACTCTCACCACATAGGGTGCTTGCGACGCATTGATACCTCGATTTAATGAAGTCGGCAATCCAAGATTGGTTTCATTGGTAATGATCTTTATTGGCGCGTCAAATCGATCGGTAAAAAGCCCCAAAGCGTAGCCCGTGCGATCAGTACTGCCATCATCAACAACAATGACCTCGTAATCGGCATGTGGCACGCTCTGGTGCAGCAGTGAACGCAGGCAGCGGCCTATGAATCGTTCCTGATTGTATGCAGCCACAATCACCGAGACTTTTGGTTTGGCTAATAGGTCGTTCTTCATTCGTTGCTCAGACTGAAAGTGCTTTGTTCAAGGCGTGGCGGACTTTTGCTGGCGCATCCGCCGCCAACTTCACACCTACTGGTAACGACACGGCACATGAGAGGATATCGTGCGAAGGCAAAAATGCAGTTGCCAAGTTACCGTTATGCGCATTAACAAGTTCCGGCATATGGTTCCAAGTGCCGGCAAAGTGCCAACTGTAAGCCTCGGGTAGTATCTTGGTAGCCAACCCTGCGTGTAGTAGTTCGTCACGACAGCGTCGAGCTGTCGCGTTATCGCGTACTAGGAACACCAAGGCATCAGCCGTTTCGTAAGACCCCTCGGGTACTGCGCGGGGCTGGACTCCTGGCAGGTCGGCAAATGCATTCCAAAGGACTGACTTGTTTTGACGCTGAGCAGCAACCACGGCGGGTAGTTTTCTGAGTTGAGCTAATCCGACAGCTCCCTGCAACTCCATCATGCGATAGTTAAAGCCACTGCTGGCACGTGTATCTTCCCACCGAGGAAAGGCTGGGTTGTTTTCATGACCGTGGTCGTGCCAAGCAGCCGCGCGCTGATAGACCATCTCATCACGAAAGACCAGCATGCCGCCCTCGCCCGTAGTCATGGTCTTGGCAAAGTCAAAGCTAAAGGTGCCAATATCTCCCCAAGTACCTAAAGGCTTCCCCTGCAGATTGCCGCCACAGCCCCAGGCCGTATCCTCGATCAGCAGCAAATTGTGCCGACGACAGATTTCAGTGATCTCCGGCAGACGAGCCGGGGTGCCCAGCATATGCACCACAATAACCGCCTTGGTACGCCGTGTAATCCGTTGCTCAAGATCGGCTGGATCCATGTTCAACGTGATATCAATATCGGCGCAAACTGGCGTTGCCCTTGCTTCGATGATTGCCTCCACTGTGGCGACGAAGGTGAAACACTGTGTAATTACTTCGTCCCCCGGGCCGATACCCAAAGCAGCCAATGCCACGCGCAGTGCTGCGGTGCCTGAGCTCACAGCCAGTGCGTGACTAACACCCATAGATTGTGCAAAGGCTTCTTCAAACTCACGAACTTTGTAGCAATTGTTACGCAAGGCGTCGAAGCCGTGACGAAATAGTACTCCGCCATGGTTAAAAACATCTTGAACTTCGGCCAACTCTTCACTTCCAATTACTTCATATCCAGCCATAGCTTGCTCACTTATGAAATTTGATCGCAAACTGCTCCTCAATTGCAGCAGGTTACCACCTTAAATTTATTGTCTGAAAATCGGGATTCACTATATCCTAGGCGCCCAAATGATGAGCCTTTATATGAATTGAGGTCTTATATCGTCCTCCACTAGATGCGCTGCTCGTTGCCTGACCACCATATATTCTGACAAAGTCATTTGTTATCGGAAACTCGTCAATGCTGACTTCAACATGCCCCCCCGTGTTCAAGGATTTTTCGTTTGAGTTAATCTGAACTATTGCATGCGTGTCTTTTGGCAACCCGTTCAAGTAAAAGCTTATGGATTCATAGTCCATTTCAGAGAAGCTTCCAAAATTACCAAAAATAAAAGGCCCAGATAAGTTATGTACAGATTCGTAGAAACACGACGGGCATAAGATGATATATATACTCGAATCTAAATATGCGCGCTCAAGTTCGCTTCGGCTTGATACTATGCTAATCGCTTCGACACCAACACAACGCCCTAAATAATAGTAGGCTGTTACTAGATTATGCGGGATGTCAATTAAAACTAACTTGTTAAAAATAGAATTAACAGCTAACTTTTCTGCAAGACCTCCAAAGCCAGATCCAATCTCAATATATGAAAGCGACTCAGTGCGTTTTAATTTCTTTATGTAAAGTGCAACATCAGCCAAATGATTTGCTTGAATAGAGTGCCAAATATCAGTGAACCTTATGATGTCCGTTCCGTTGGAATGCCCCCAAACGGGGAGTGGTACGTCAGAAACTAGAAATGGCAGCGTCGGAAATATTTTGGCGTAACTCTCAAAATCAGAGAGGAAATTTGAAATTGCATGCCTATTAATTTTTGGCTCACAATGCAAATAACCATAATTCCAAAGCCCCATGATTAATTCATTGAAGAACATATTCTCATGGTATTGAGCCACCGAATTTACATTACCAGACATATAGATATCAATCTGCTTTTTTCGTCGCGCTATTAAATCGAGCCTCCAAGCGCCAGCTATCTCCAGTGATGGTGGAATTATCTGTTTCTCATAGAAGAAATCTATATTCTCCGTAAAGTTCAATACCTGTTTTGCAAGAATCACATCACCACAAGGATCAGTTGAACCACGAGATTCAAGCCTGAAACTTGCTACATTGAGCTTTTTAATATCGAGCCCAAGCATACCCGCCGCTGATTTAACTACATACTTAAGCATGAAGACCCCGTTTTTTGTTTTTTTTAAACAGATATAATCTGGTAACCCGCCAATTATTAGGAGTAGCCAGAAGTAGAGTTAGGTGGCCATGGCCACTGGCTGTTTGGGATAATGCCGCCCATTGCAATGAATGGGTGGTGGTGATTGTAGTGCTACACCCACTGCGTGGCAAATAGCCTGATTTCGTCGAGATATTTCCACAAGTATTGTTGGGGATGGAACATTAGATTTAACCAGACGATAGCTGCTCAAAAACGTCTTCAACGTGTCTTTTTACGTCACTGGGCAGGTAAAAATAGTGATAATCAGCAAAATTTAAGCGCGCTTTAGGATTTGTTAGATCGTAAATAATCGATAGAGGGCTTTTCAATGCTGGCAGTATCCACTTAATTCGGCGATCATTATTCCTGCGACGGTCTGTTCTAAGTTCGAGCAATATACTATCAGCTATCAACTCCGATGCGGGTGAGCACGAAGGAAACCCATAATATTCGGACAACATTTTTTTTGCGCTGCTATGAATATTTGGATCAACTGGCATAGGTAGATTTCCGTGAAGAGCGCTCTCTGCAAATTCGACGAGTTGTTTTACAGAGTTTGGACGATATGCATAGTTATAGAGATCCCCTCTTGTATCAGGCACTTCATTTCTCGGCATTAAATAATCTAAGCGCTTGCCCAGAATATCTTGCACACAAATATAGGGTACTCCTGATATCAATGACTCCGCAATTGAAGATGAATAACAGAATATATTTGCCTCTTTCGTCAAAAGCCACTGGTCAAATGGCTTCTTTTCGTTAAACCATATATATGGTTCATATTTTTTTTTAAAAAACACCATATCACGAAGAGACTCAAGGGGATACGTTCTGAATGATATGTTCCTTTTGAGATCTAAACACCATATATCTAAGAATTCATAAAATATTCTAGCGTACCCGGCGGCGGCCCAAAGAAAATCTTCATAACCACCGTTTGCCGAGTAATGAACCCCCCCCATCCCGCGACCATTATCTACCGCCTCTAAAATATTCCGATTGTCAAAATTCGTTAGCCCTGTAAATGATGACATAATGCCAACACCTTGTTTTTTGGCACTATGCGACACTCGATAAAAATCGTAACGTGGATTACCGACAACGCTTACACGCTCATCATCGAACAGTTTCGCCTCAATGACCCAATCTTTCAACACTGTCCCCCATGTAAATAATTTACTAATATTTTCAGTATATAAATCCCGCAATTCATTGTAATTTCCACCGGAGATTGCATCCAACATTGCTTCCCTATGCATTCCAGAACTTTCGGGATGCATATAATAGAAAATAGTTGATTTGGATAACTCCTTAAACTCGGTTATGCTCAACCCGCCGCTTGCCGAACACAACAGTGCTAAATCCGGCTTCAGCGTCAACAATAATGGTCGCGTTGTGTATCTATTAGATATAATTGTTCGAATTCCACTCGCTCTCAAATACATGCTAATGAGATATGCTGATCGAGCATCTCTTCTCGAGTGGTCAGTTTGAATAAGTACAAGCTTGCTTCTATATAACATTTTGTTATCCGCGTGATTACACTATTACACTGGGTGCATTTAAGAACCAACACCAGCTAATTTGGTAGCGATTTTAGCGAGCTCCATATTGTGCAGGAGTTCGCTGTAAGCCTCTACCGGTGATCGAAGCCCGAGCGACTTCCTCAGGCGTGTATTCAAACTCCATGCAATCTCATCCAATTGACCTTCCCTCTGTTTTTCGTCTTCCAAGAGGTGAGACTCACGCTACCAGTTTTTCCTGTTGCTGAGCGATGAACCCGCCGTTCAAGAACTGCATCAGTGACTTGTAGCACAACGTCGAGTTTAGCCGCTTCCGGTTGTAAAACACCTCGATGTATTCAAATTGTGAAGGGATATCCATGGAACCACAAACGGGTGTATCGCATTTGCAGCGAGCTGGAATTGAACCTGCGCATTAAGCCCAAAAAACGCATCGTCCGGGAGACGCAGGAACCGTTGGCGGTGCCGGAAGCTATTAACCAATGTTGGCACATGGATTTTATGCATGACCAGCTATCCGATGGCCGAAGCTACCGATTGTTCAACGTGATCGATGATTTCAACAGGGAAGCCTTGTCCATGACTACATTAAACTAAAAATTCTAAGCACTTTATCTCTGGTTAGAATGTTACTATATTCATCGCCCAGTGCATTAGTTAGCGATTTTTGGTGAATTATAGTTGCCAGATACAGTTGTTCATATTGCTCGGCAGTAAGGCCGTTACAAACACCCTTTGGAACTTCGACTCCTTGAGTTTCAGCCAGCAACCAAAATTCGTCGTACTCCCGTGGATAAAACTCGCGCATTGCCCTCATTACTACACAGTTAGCGACGCAATGATGCATCCCCAAAACAACACTTAACCCGGCAGAAAATGGATGCACAAGCCCGACGTAACTTGTTGCAATTGCACACCCCCCCATATACGAAGCGACCATTAGCCGTTCTCTGCTAGCCGGGCTCATCATATCTTGCCCGCCAAATACAAGCTTGCAGAGATTAATGGTTTCTCTTGAGAGAGCGTCACCTATCGCATTGCGGTAATGGCCTGACAAAGCCTCGATGCAGTGAATATAGGCATCCATTCCCGTATAAAAATATTGATTTCGGGGAACTGTAACCGTTAAATCTGGATCCATTAAAAGCTGGTCAAAGACCGTGAATTCACTGTTCATGCCCATCTTGAGGCCTGTTTTTTTATTGGTCATCACGCAGGTACGTGTCGCTTCAGCACCTGTCCCAGATATTGTGGGAATGCCGATTTTATACACACCAGGGGTTTTTACTAAATCCCAACCTTGGTACGTTTCTGCGTTCCCGGGGTTGTTAAAAAGGTTGGATATCGCTTTCGCGGTATCCATCGTAATCCCACCACCCAATCCGATAATTGCCGATGGGCTAGTAATTCCATGGGATTTTAGGTTATCAAAAATTGCATCCACGCCGTCCGTCGTCGGCTCGTGCGTTGTAGAAACTACGCAGACATGATCGTCTTTCGTTAAATTTAAATGTGCGGGATTGGTTTTGTATTCTGAGAAAAACTCATCGACAAGCGCAATTACAGGCCCTTTAGCTTGACTCCGTCGCGCGTGAAGAATTCGTTCCAACTCTTGGATAGACCCCGAACCAATCGTGTAACGGGGCACATTAGCAACATTTTTTACGCCAGTATCAAGTATACCCATACAAAACCCCGCCTTTAGTGACTGGAAACGTCACTTCTTAATCAAATTGTGTAATGTGCGACGACGTCACGAAGCGCTCTAATTACATCATCTTGGTCTCCATAACTCATTGATGTATTCAGGGGTATTGAAAACAGGTTGTTTTCCATTGCTGAGGCGTGTGGAAACTGACTGCTATCGTAGTTGTATTTATTTCTATAATATGTATAAGCATAAATCGGTCGATAATGGGTAGCCACACCAATATTTTCAGCAATCATAGCGCGCATAAAATCGTCTCTGTCGCATGTCAGAATTCCCAAATTTATGCGTATAGGAAATATATGCCAAGTGCAAACTTCTTGACCGTCCCGGTTAAGCAGTGAAGACGGCAGATCTATTGCCTCTACATCTGCTAATTCGCTAAAATAGCGGTGAGCCAATTCCGTTCGAATTCTGGTGAATTCGTCTACCTTGGCAAGTTGAACTCGCGCGAGGGCAGCATTTATGTCTTGCATATTGTATTTAAAGCCAGGCTCAAGGATATCGTAATGAAGATCGCCCGATTTTGTATATCTAGCCCAAGCACCTCTACTCATACCGTGCAAACCGAGTGACCTGATCCTATCTATATGCGTGGAGTTGTTTGTCGTAAGCACCCCACCCTCACCTGCGGCTACATTTTTTGTAACGTAAAGACTAAATACCACCGAGTTATTTGAATTGCCTATTTTTCTTCCAGACAATGAAGCACCTAATGCGTGTGCTGCATCCTCAATTACTGCGAGGCTATATTTTTTTGCGAGATTATTTATCGCTTCAATATTTGCCGGATATCCAGCAAAATGAACGGGCATTATTGCTTTTGTTTTGGGTGAAATTTTGCGTTCTATGTCATTAACATCTATATGAAATCCACCCTCTACCGTATCTGCTAGTACAACTTTCGCACCTATGTGTTCGATAACGTTTGTGGTAGCGCAAAATGTCATTGGCGTCGTAATAACCTCATCACCTTGCGAAATCCCATTGACTAACAAGGACAGATGCAACAGGGCCGTACAACTATTTGCAGCAACAGCATATTCTGATCCGACATAAGCTTTGATCTCGCCCTCAAAAGAGAGTGTTTCTTTTCCTGTACTCCACCAGCCAGATTCAATTACCTTTTTAACGGCTTCAAGTTCACCAGAGCCATGGTCTGGGCAACCGTAAACCAAAAACTTGGACCGTATCGGATCTCCGCCGACAATAGCCAATTTACGCATTTTGTATATCCTTTAAGTAGTATTTTGAATTCTTTCCATGGTACATCAACAAATCGATAATCGATAAATTCGGAGCTTTTTCCAGGCCATTTCTGGGGTAGATCGTATTCTTGTAAGTAAAATATTCCAGATGTATTCCAGCTTCCGAAAACATGTTCTTTTGTATATAGCTCGTTGCAGCGGGGCCCGAAATGTATTTGTCTATATTTAATTTCTGGCAAATTTGTACTAAATGCTCACCAGCGGAACCTGAAGCGCAAAGTTCGGATGCGCGATATGTTTTTAGATTTTCTGAAAGGTACTCAAGCATACTTTGGGTCAACCCTATTGTTACATCGACTAGCCACTTATGTTTTTTATCAAAATATGGGGAAAGTAAGCAACATATCTCATCGTAATGCTTGCACTCCCGGTATGCTTTGGTAATCATCGAAAGATGGCGCGAGCCCCAGTCAACCGAATTGTCGACCAGCACATCCCGTATCAATTTACGGCTTGCGTTCTCCTTTAACACTGGAATTGTTAGCCAAGTATGTACGCCATCAATGGCTATCACATTTCTATTGCGCCAGTCCCGATAAGTAAACTGAACATCATCCAGATATACAAAGACGTCACCAGCTGTAATTAACTGGAAATAGCCGAGCCAGGGTACGTAGTTAGGCTGCGATATAACACCACTTTTCATTGTATATTTAACATGTTATTAATTGTTTTAAAACCAGCCCCAACCTCTAAAAGCTTTACATTGTTGCTAATACGTTCAATTTCCTTATCGTCAGTGATAAAACTGATAATCTCGGCACGAAGAACATCGTCACTAATAGTATTAGCCAAACCAATATACTTGAATGCCTTTGTATACTCCAGCGCAACCAGCGCGGCCTCTTGATGAGGATACTGGGCTAACGCCAGTGTAACTAATTGTTCGGACAAACACTGGAAAAAAGTTAGCCCCCCGGATGTTATTGCAAAGTCGCACTCCGATAACAATTCATCAAAGTTTGGGGGGCTTACATACACCCGCAAAAGAGTACCCTTGGCGGTAGTTAAAATATCATCGGAAACAATGTGGCGGCTCGGCGGGACGCAAACTATGTCCAGCTCATATTCTGTATTTGTTAATATTTTTAATACACGATCCATAATGCAGTTATGATCGTGCCCCCCAAAACTAACAAATATTTTTTTTGGACGTCCAAAGCTCTTTGGCTTTAGCCTTGGAATAGGTAATACTATTTCTCTCAATGCTGGCGTAGTAGAAGTATTATGAATTAAGGCATTAATTTGGCAATGCCTTTCACTTAGCTTGGCACCCGGATCATCAAACGTAAAAATACATTTTTTAGCGATACTATGAAAAAATTCCAACTCATTTTGTTCGTAAATATATTGATCTAAAAATACGACATCTGGACGAAATAGTATGGCGTGTTTGCGCAGCTGGTCAGCGTTACCAACAACGACGGGATGCTGTTTGCTCGAAATGATGTTCCATCCCAACTCAAATTCGGGTTTTGAAAGGGAACAGAACAAAACTTCACTAACTGAATTTTGTAGATAATCAGCTATTCTTAACGCGCGATATATATGGCCAGTCGATATGTCCGCGATTTCACCGCCGTCCGCTCTGAATAGAACCCTCATTTCTCTCTATGCAGCTTTCTATATTCGCGCTCTGGCATCTCGACCTCGGAACAAATAATAGCGCCATCGCCGAGCGATTCATCGATGGAAATAAGTTCTGCGCAAAGCGTTTTTAATTCATGAGGCTCGATTGAAAGCTCGTAGTCTATTCCTTTTTGTGACCGATCTAATGTAAAGTGTTTTTCAATAATTTGTGCTCCAAGCACTCGTGCATATAGAGCCAACTGCAATCCCAGACTATGGTCAGAATACCCTATAGCGGTATTTGGAAATAACGACTTTAAATTTGTTATGGCACGCAAATTTGCATATCGAGGATCAAGTGGGTATGACGAAACGCAGTGTAACAGTGCAACATTATGTGGGCGATCAAAAATTGAAAACGCTAGTTTCACTTCATCCGCAGAAGCGGTTCCCGTTGATACTATAGTTTTTATCCCGGATGAATTTGCAGCTTTTAATAACTCGATATTTGAAATGTCACAGGAAGCAATTTTTAGATAATTCACACCCATCTGATGGAGAGTATCAATCGAAGGAATGTCAAAAGGCGTGGCAAAAAATTCAATATCGATCTCGTCTGAAAACTCTTTCAATTTGTAGAATGCATCGATTGAGAGTTCACATTTTGACACAAGGCTTATAGTTTTATCATCTCCTGGGAATCTATCCTTGCTATTAAAAAGTTGGAATTTCACTGCCGAGGCGCCGCTTTGCTTTGCTGATTCAATCATTTTTAGTGCGGTGTCAAAATTACCGCCATGATTAAGCCCAGCCTCTGCTATTACGAAGCAAGAAGAATTTTTTTTAAACATATCAATTTCACCAGTTATAAAAACTATCGGTCAATATTTCAAATACATCCAAGTTATGAATGTTGTTAACATAGTCAAGAACTTCATTTAGTTGTGAGACGTTCCTGCATCCAATTATAGCGAGGTCTACTTCACAGTATTTGATAGCCCAATATATAACTAGCGGAGCTAAGGGAATGCCTGTGTGCCGTACGCTCTCTTTAAGTTTATCCACTTTAACGATATTCTGAACAAACCTATCTCCAAGGAATTCCTTATTTTCAGCTCTGTTGTCGCCGGTTTGAAACTCCTCTTTGCCAAATAATTTCCCAGACAGCAGGCCTTTTGATAGCAATCCATAACCATGGAATTGCATACCTTTCCTCTTTATTGCCTTTATTGTGTTGACCGTTTCCCTAATTTCTAATGGGTTACACTCGTTCTGAACCGAATATATTGGAACTCGCGAGGATATTTCGGCTACTCTTTTCTCACTGAAATTCGATAATCCGAGATATCTTACATTACCTGTCTCTAATACCTTTTCTAGTGTATTTGATATCTCATCAACTGTTTTAGACTCATCGTCCTCGTGAAGATAATAGACTTCTATTTGATCAATATCTAACCTGTTCAAACTATTAGTTAACGCACCCAACACATAATCTTTGTTTATATTCACGTGTCTAGTCCCATCAGCATCCCAGACAACGCCTGATTTCGTCATTACTTTAATTTTTTGTTTTAGTGATTTTGGTAAGCGCCCTATTAATTCCTCGGAGTACCCTTTCCCATAAGCATCGGACGTATCAAAATACTTAATACCTCGTTCTATAGCCTCGCACATCGTCCGGTAAGAAGTGTCGGGATCGACATGACCCCATCTTAATCCACCAAACAGCCACGTCCCTAACGCAATATTACTTAGGTTATTCATTTAATTCTTTTTAAAGCGTAAATCCGCCATCAATTATCAAATTGTGGCCGGTGATATACCCTGCGTTTTGCGATATCATAAACAAAGTCGATTCAGCAATATCGTCTGCGTTTGCCATTCTGGCAAGGGGTGTTTTATAAACGTAATTTGCCACGAACTCTGGATCTTGATTTGCGAATAAGCCTCCAGGACTTATGCAATTGACGCGTATCCCAAATCGTCCGTAATATTTTGCTAAGTATCTAGTAAAATGAATTATTCCTGCCTTAGTTGCCGCATAAATTTCTGAGGAGTTCCTACCGGATTCGCCGTAAATTCGATGATCTGCTGCAACAACGCCATATACGGAGCCAAAGTTTAATATGGTTCCGGGCATTTTGTTCTTTATCACAAAATCGCAAAACACCTGTGAGCACATAATCGTTCCAATTAGGTTTGTTTCTATTACTGCCCTAACATCTTCTTCTTTTCTGAATTCAAACGGCGTGAAAACTCCGATACCAGCGCAATTTATAAGGACATCCGGGATTATTTTTTTAGAATATGTTTCTTCAATTATCTCTGTCATTCCTTGAACATTTGCTACGTCACACTTAAAATACGTTTCGTAAGTTTTTTCGGAATGTGGTAATGCGGAGGGCTCAATTCTATCTACCCCGTAGACTACGTAGCCTTCCCGTTTAAGTTTTGTCGCAATTGCACTGCCAATTTGCCCAGCGCAACCCGTTAACAAAACACACTTATTTATAGACATCGTATCTCCATATTAATAGGTTATTCATATTACTTAGTTGTGTACAAGGTTAGTGAGGCAGAAAAAACTCTCTCTGGGAATAGGAGCAAAAAAAGAAACAGAAAAAGAGAACCTGGGCAGCGTCGTTCCAATGTGACGGTGATTTTATGTCACCTTTGGAAGACGATTTCTCGAGGGAAAGTCACTTAATATCAGTGGCCCTTTTCCTTTTGCACAACGTGCGAATTTGTTATGACTAGAGGGTTTTTAACAATTAAGTCAATAATTTCGTTGTACTCAAATGAAACCACACTAAACTCATTTACGATGTTGGATACGGTAATGTAGTCACTAATTTCATCAATTGTGAGTCGAAAGTGACTGTTGTCGATGTTGTCATTATATTCTAGTATATTGAACTTATCTGGACACTGCTCAATGTAGCTTGTCACATGCTCACGATGCGCGCATGAAATATTCGAGCTATTAAGTTGCTCTAAAACCCTTTCCGGTAAGATTTCAACATCCATACCACGTGCGAATGTTCGCTTCATACAATTGGTTGTTAAATCATATCTGCCAGACGATTCCCTAAAGAGATCAATCATTTTATCGACCATAACAGGATCAATTAATGGGCAATCTGAGGTAACGCGGACAACACAATCTAAGCCAAACATTTTTGCAGCCTCTGTGTACCGATCAAGCAGATCATGCTCATTCCCTCGGAAAAACTTTGCTCCATGTAGCTTAGCAACTTTCTCAATTAAACTATTACCGGATTCCTCGGGAGATATTACCGCAATTAAATCAGCGTTTCTGCACAATTTCAGCCGTTCTATCATGTATCCCAGAACAGTATAACCACCTAAGCTTAATAATACTTTACATGGAAGCCGTGTTGAACCCAGTCTTGCTTGTATGAGAATTCCTACGCGCACTGTATGTACCCCAATTCGGAGAGATCTTTTATGTAGCGCGTAATTAGACTTTTATCAAACTTGGTTTTTGTATAAAAAGATGCAAGTATGTGAGCATGATCCAGTGGCACACCACTGTAAATTAGATTAAGAGCGGCATCAATATAAACATACACCAACTTATCCATCTGATAAGCGGTATTTAATTGGTCATTAGTAGATTCTGATAGCTTGCTATGAACATTGGCTCGATAAATTGGACCGACATAAGTTTTGTAATATTTTTTTGGGGTCATTAACGCAAGTTCAGAATAACTTTTTTTGGATACTTTCCGGAGTAAATTATCCGCCAGATCGTATAACATACCACTTTCGTCTAGCGTGTCATCGCCGCTTTTTTTGTGATATATGTACACTAGGTAATTTACTAATAGGTCTATTTCCTCGCTGTCTATATCCGACCAGCATCTAACACATTCAATATTTGATACAAACCAGCGCAATAACTGGAAAGTAGTCGGCCTGAATTTGTCATTCTCGTAACTATCGATTAACTGAATAGTTGCGCGCAGAAATGTACTGACTGAATCAATATCTATCTTATCCACCGTGTCGTCAGCCGTGTGATAATAACGATCCGGAAAAGTATTCAGGCATGTAGATGGAACAGAGAACGAAAAATCATTTAGAATTGAATGATCGCTTCCACCTATACCCCTCACCAGCTGTATGTTATTGCTATTAACTCGCTCACCGATCATTCTGTACTTTGTTGAAGGGATATTGCTATTCAAATTAGCAAATAAAATTAAATCAATACCACTGCTTTGATGGTATGGCATTTCATCAACCAGAAGAGATGAGCCAGTCTTTTTACATCCCCCACCCAACATGTCGAGTGATATAGCGCCTAATGTATCTTTAAAATCGTAGTCTACCGCCCATCCAATTGTTCCCCAATACTCAGCGGTAAATAAACATACCAACGTAAGATCTGGCGCATGAGTCGAATAATGATCACATATAGCTAGTTGGCCAGCAACCCCCGACGCATTGTCATTTGCGCCAGGTATTGGGTGACAAAAATGGGTAACAAGCAGAAGTTCCTTTTTACTTCGCCCAGGAATTCTAGCCTCAATAACCTGAACGCCGGAATTTAAATTGTAATGGATGTTTTTATCATTGCGATCATCCATCCAATGTCTAATAGTATCCGGGAATTTCCACGTCCCATGCCAATCCGTCGTGTCAATCGTTACACGCCGAACTTGGACAGAAGCTAAAGCGCTCAATCTGTCAAAGATATAGTTCGCTGCCTCACTATATCCATTAGACCCGACCGTTCTGTCTAACGACGCGATAGCACTGATATCGCGAATTACACTATTAAACATTTTTTGAAATTACTACGATTATCCTATCTTTGGCTCCGAACATACACTCTTCAATCTTATAGCTATCTGCCAACGAGCTGCTTAAAACATGCTCTAGGTGGCGTTTTGTGTGCTGAAAGTAGTGATAAACAGATCCGCTAACATCCAACGTGAGTAATTTTTCCGAAGAAGAATGCTCGTTTGGCAGATCAATTATTGCCACACCTCCGGGTAGTAATATTGCAGCAAGTTCATTGATAACATTCAATTGATCTTCAATATGGGCAACAAAGTTGAAACTAGCCCACATACACAAGACAATATCAAACGTCTTTTCGCGGAAGGGAAGTTTCAACATGTCCGCACGTACAAACATAACGTTATTCAATAACTCTTTTCTTTTTGCTGACTCCGCTGATTTTAGTAAGGTCTCAGAAACGTCAAAACCAACGACAAAATGACCGCGCTTTGACAGAGGAATAGAAACTCTGCCATAACCGCAACACATATCGAGTATTCGTAATCCGCCTCCAAATGACATACTACTAATTATATTTTCAATATATAGATGGGTATCGGTTGTGAAGTCATCACTGACTTTCGATTTCAACCAATTTGTACCAACATCCAGATAAATATCATCCATAAACACTCATTAATTTCGTAGAATTAAATGATCACCCAATATCATCCCGTCTAACTCCGAATTAATAAAAGTATATATTGCATCGTTTGGGGTGCAGACTATAGGATCACCGTGCAAATTAAATGAAGTGTTCAGCAGAGCGCCGACGCCGGTAAGCTTCGCAAATGAATCAATAAGATCATAATATGCTCGGTTATCGCAGCTTTTCAATATCTGCGCTCTCACGGTAAAGTCCGCAGGATGAATAGCTGCTTTTAAGTGTTCTCTGGCGAGATCCGTTGAATCAAAAGCCATAGTCATATATTTAGATTCAATTGGATTCAATAGGTATTTGCACGCATAGGTGTCTAATATCGTCGGCGTAAAGGGCATCCAAAAGTCGCGCCCCTTAATCTTGTCGTTAATTCTCTTTAAATTTGAAAACTCTTTTGGATTGCAGATAATTGACCGATTGCCGAGAGCACGTTGTCCAAATTCCATTCGGCCGACAGCGCGTCCAAGAATACAATTAGCCGCCAAAATATTGGCCAAGTATTCACAGGTAACATTCCAAATGATTGTATATTTACTGTCATCTAAGAGCCCATTCTCTGATAGTGCGCTTTCAACATGTATATTATGAATGTCCGGGCCTAGATAAGCTGTACCCAATGGTTCTGGGCACTCATTAAAATTGGTTACCCAGGAGAGATAACTAGCGCCAATCGACAATGATCCATCGCCCGATGCGGGATTTACATACACATGGCGCACACCTGGAATTTCCCTGATTGCCTTCATAGCTTTGATATTTTGAGCGACGCCACCGCTAACTATAATTGAACCAATTCCAGTCAATGTCACGTAAAAATTTATCCACTCCGATAATATCTTTTCGAGAAACCTCTGTAACGCCCCGGCAATTCCATCAAATCGCTTTCCCTGAAACTTTTTTATTAATGTGAAATAGCAGTCATTCAAAGGCGTAGGCTGAACGATGCTCCCATCTACTACGGCAAGTAGCTCTTCGAGTATCGGCAATACTTTATTTATTTCGTAATCGGAAGCATAGGGAGCCAAACCCATCACTTTATATTCATGCTGATTAGGCTTCATGCCTAGAATTAAAGTAATATATCTGTATAAGTGGGCGATTTTATTTGATATCGTACTATACAGTTCATCGACGTTACCGTTATCGTATATGCTAACAGTTGAATTTGAATAATCGCCCTCTCCCTCGCATGTAAATACTAACGCTTTTTCTCGGCATACCGATCCATAGTATCCATATGCTCCATGACAATGCTCATGTAGATGGAGTTCAATATCGTGCAAGGGGATGTTTAAATAACTAGCAGCTTTTTCTCTTCTTTGTGCGTTGAAGGCATCAAAATCTATAGAACCATCGTTACCTATCACCTTCTCATAATTGTAACTATAGTCTTTTATATACTTCGGATTGTTCGAGAATATGTCATGATATGAAACATTAACCCCATTTATCCTATGGAGCCAATAGTCATTTTGTTCTTTAACCCAATCATCAATACTAAAGCAGGCTTCTCGCTTTATTCGAATGTGCAATGCGGGGCTTTTTGTAGAGGCAAATGCGACCTTTGAAATTTGTTGCCCCGAGATGCCTGCAGAGTTTAGGCAATAGTCTATCGAACGTGCAGGGAACCCCATGTCAGACTTAAGCCGTGAAAAGCGCTCCTCGGAAGCTGCAGCAATGACACATCCATTTGATAAAAGGCAAGCGCCCGCTTCGTGTGTGTCCGACAGGCCTAGAATGTATTTTTTCGAGTTTTTCATGTTTTGGTAACTGAAATTAATGACGTTTAAATTATTTACGTACTAAGGGAGTCGGAAATTACAAACATACCGTTTTGGATAGATTGTGATATCCCGCCAATGCAAAACAGGGGATCGTTGAAGCCGTTGTTCGAGTTCTGTTTTTTTGTTGTCACAAACCGCTACACCTTTTTCGTATATTGCATCCAGCAGACGCGCCACAGTGCGCATTCCCTTCCAGAGGAAATTCACGGCTCGATTTAATACCGTACCCACAGTGCTCAGCAGATACTCGTTCCATGATTTCTCCAGCCCAGTAACGCTCAATCCAACTATATTTGCTGTGATAGTGGGATAAGTAGACAAGCCGTACATAAGCCCTGTCATGTCGGCAAACTCTGTCATGCTGCCAATCTTATGCACACACCTTTTACAGGGAGCATCTATAAATCGATTTTTAACCGGCATTTCTCAGCCATTTTTATTTTGCTGAAATTGGTTGATTCCAAGCCCACAACCTGAGCGACTTACGCCGCTTCTTACGGCGTTTTCGCTACTGCGGGCGCATCCATCCTGTCATCCGTGTGCCCGGACAAGAGTTATTCTGACTCGCATCACGCTTGAGCAATTGCACCAAACGCATCATGTTGTACACCAGATTCATCATCCCGATTTTTACCTTGGCACGCAGCAACCCTATCGTGCGCGCCCAGTGTCCGCACACATCCTGTGCGCCGAAAACGTGTTCCACGCGGGCACGCACCTTTGCTTTCTTTCTATTGGTTTCATTCTGTTCTTCGGTCAATGCGGCAGCGCGCGTCCCTTTCTTACATATCTGGCTGGCGATGCCATCTTGGGCGAGTCTCTCTTCGGTGTCTTAGAACGATAGACGCTGTCAGCATAGACCGCGCGTTTGTTCCCTTCCGCATCCTGCGTGTGATCGAGCAGGCCATCGTACACCTGGCTGTCGTGGACTGACGCATCCGTGACTTCGTAGTCCTGCACCAGCTTGGTCTCATGATCCGCGTTGATAATGCTTCCTATTGATTCCCATCAAATACTCAGGCAAAAGCAACGAACCATCTGGAAATTTGTTCTCTCGCACGCCTTCCAGCAGAAAACCTGCTTTGTGAAACATTCTCAACGCAGCTGGATTGTATGTTCCTAGCTCCACGCGGTTTAATTTCATTTCAAAAAAAGCGAAATTTAGTAACTCTCGAGTTGCTTTCTCGCCGTATCCACGTGCCCAGTACGGGGGAAATATCAGGATTCCTAACTCTGCACAGCCAATCGGTGCGTCATACTCTACGAGTGAGATGTTACCTATATGCACCTTGACGCCGCAAAGAATGATAGCGAATTTATGTAATAGCGAATTATTAAGCTCTTTTATTGCGTCCTCAGCGATTGTTTTAGTAGAAGTATTATAAAACTTACGATATGAGTATTTATTCACTTCGGGATCTAACACATAACTGCAGTACTCCGAAGTTATATGCTTTGTACTAAACGGTTCTAGAAATATCGGCATCGTCTATTTTAGACGGAGTTGATTAGCTATGCTATTTACCAACCTACCAATCGCGCCTTTATGATTATATATCTCCACAGTGCCTTTATTTCTCTTATTCAAAGCACTTTTTATAGAACACCTGTTGGCAACATGCAGCGGATCGACAATTTTCAATTTTTCTCCGACAGACGCGCCTAAACCAAGTGTTGTAGAGATGCTCATGGTGCACTTCCCATAAAGTGCGGCTTCAATTAGAAACATCGAGTCAACACCTATAACAACGTCGGAGTCATTTATTATCTCTGTTTTAGTGTGATTCTCTCTGTCAATCACATCCCAACCCGAATTCATGTATTTACTACTGCTTTCTCTCGGATGGTGAAGCAGTCTAAACTCACAAGTCGAAGGTAATTGATTTTTTAGACTTGCGATCAGATACTTCGGTATATCAATATCCTTAGTCCCCAACTTAGAATGCGTAAGAATGTGATCCTCAATTGGCTCGGCAACATATAAAACAGACCTAACTTCAGAGACGTCTGTATTGTTCTTCCTCTCGACTATCATATGCTCGTTATTACTTATAATAGAGTCCAAAACTGGATGGCCGGATATTATAAGTTTGGAACAATCGATACCATCGGCGATACATTCCTCATATGCCAATTTATCAGGCACGAAAATAATATCTGGAAGAGCCCATTCATCATCAATCGATATCAAATACCTTTTCCTGTAGTGACACCAATGGTCGATAATTGAGAAGGTAGAAATTTTAAATCCTGCAGCGGCTTTTATACAGTACTTCTCATACTCAACTGAGATGCTTGTTCCGCACAATAAAATGTCTTTGGGATTTGAAGCGCCAAACAGTGCTTCTAGATTTGCAAAATCAGAAGTTACTTCAACGACTTCATCAACTAATGGGACGATATTCCTTGCATATGAACTTTGCGATAGGAGTAAAACTATCCAATAGCCACTCAATTCTTTTTTGAGCGTCGGTAAGATTCGCGCTATAACTTCACATCCACCTGGATCTGAGCAAGCTATAAATATAATGTTTTTATTGGCAGTTCTAAACAGCATCTATTTTGCTATCTCAGGATTTTCACCGGTAAAATGTTTTAACCATATACGAACAATCCAGATCAGCCACGATTAGTTTCATCCCCAAGTTGTTCTATTAGTGAGAATAGCTTATTAAATTTAGCGTATAGATCTTGAGAAACTTCATAACTACAAATCTCAAATGTCAATGCCGTCTGGGAATATAATTGCTCCGCATTACTACAATATCCTTTGGCATACCTGGTCTCTGACTCAGCTCGAAGCTTAGATTGGTACACCTCCTGAAGATAAATCGGCATATAGGTCTTAGTTAGCGGCAGGTTATGATACTTGCCAAGACGTTCTATATCATCAATCGAACAACCAAGATATTCAACATCAAATACTATAGGAAAATCATAAAAAGAATGAGTGCAAATTGGATCAATAATCGGCAACCTCGCCCACGAGAAATCACTAAGCGCTTCCATCAATCTGGCCGCATTTTCCCGCTTCTGGTTTACTAATAGCCCCATCTTTTTTGTTTGTTCAAGCGCGATTGCCGCGTGCAGTTCACTTAATCGAAAATTATACCCGGGCAAGGAATATCTTCCGAGCGCGTTGAATCCTCGAACCTCTCCATGATTTCTTATATCGCATAGATTCTCTCGGTACTCTTGATCATGGGTTACTGCAACACCACCTTCGCCACAATTTACATGCTTGTGAAAATTAAAACTGAATACACCGATATCTCCAAAAGTGCCGACGTATTTATTTCCATATGTCGCAAGCGGAGCTTGAGAGCAATCCTCAATTAATTTAAGGTTGTACTGTTTGCAGATAGCTAATATTTCGCCGAGTTTCGCGGGGTGACCGTATAAATGGACTACTATAATGCCGACCGTTTTGGGTGTTATATTCTTAACGATAGATTTAGGACATATGCTAAATGTGTCGCTCTCCACATCGCAAAAAATTGGTTTAATGCCCCACGCTAGCAAACAAGCTGCGCTAGCTGACATAGTTTGCGCTGGAACCAATACCTCGGAACCGGGTGGTAGCGCCAGCGCGCCAACCGCAGCGACTAGCGCAGATGTTGCAGAGTTCATAGATACAGCATACTTACTGGTCACAACATCTGCGAATATATGTTCAAACTTCTTTACATAGTCGCCGCCATAAAATCGTTCGTCGGATGAAGCAACAAATCCTGATAACCTTCCAGATTTTAAGACATCTATGGCTACCCTAACCTCCTCATCACCTATAGGGTTATATGGCTTAAGTTGCTTATCGTTGATTATATTCTTACGCACAGAACGACTCCACCTGTAACAGCTTTGAGTTTGCTATTTGAAATGCTAAACGCATGGAAAGATAAGCGTCATCAATGCTACATAACTGATGCTTTTTTTCTTTTTTTTCTTTTACAAAATTAACAACATCAACTAAGACGTCCACCATTGAACCAAGTTGGTTTGTCTCATGCAAAACAGCTTCGGGACTTAAATAGTTGTATCCAGGGATGTCGCTACTGGGAATGCTTTTGTAATGTTTGAACCAATATGTACCGCAACCCAAAACATACCGATTTGCTCCAACAACAATATCCAACTCAGCTTCAGTATAAAATTTGTCATCAAGACAATTAATATTTACGATAAATTGATCGTAAAATAGCACAAGATCGATGCAGCTGTACCCATTAAACACCGACTCTCTCAACTTTAATATTTGTTTTGGCTGGCCATAAAACCAGACGATCAGATCCAATATATGTATTCCATTATGCATAAAGCCCTTCACATATGTTCCCCGGACGACTTGTACATATTTGGAATCTGAAACCAAAGACTTCATGCTCTGCACCATAGGATCCCATCTTAGGCTGTGATTTATGATCACTTTTGAAGATGACCTTCGATACAGCTCCATTACTGAGTGCAACTCCCACTGATGCAGCACAAACGGCTTTTCGCACAGAATGTTAGTAACATTGGCCTCAATTGCATGCGATAGTATTTCGAAATGAGTCTCATCCGACGTTAATATGCATAGTAAATCGAACTGATTTGCGTCGGCAATTATCTCAATGTAGTCTCGATATTTCCTGACCGGTGAACCAAACGCTTGGGAAAAGTTTTCTAACGCTTCAGAATCTTTGTCGCATATATGAGAAATAACCACTCCGTCCAATTGTTTAATTGCTGACAAATAGGATATCGCGTTCTTGTTTGAACGAGACTTAGAATCAATTTTGTACGCAATAGCGCCCAAACCAATTAAACCGATTCTAACCAAGTTATTTTTTCTTCCTAATAACGCTTCGATTTACTTCTGCTAGCTTTAAGTCGGAGTCTAGGAATTCCAGAATATCTAGAAGAGATGCAGATATGATTGCCGAACCGAAACTATTCACAATAGCTCGAATTAAAATATAGTCCTCAGGAGTATCTAGGGTTAATGAAATATCAGGGCGACAGATCCGACCATCAGCGGTTACATTCGTATGCCTATATATACTCGGTCTGTCAACTATATAAGTGGTTACATGCTCTTTGTCTTTGTCAGAAAGGTCTTCGGCGAATAAAGTGCTTTTTAGCAAGTCGAAACCAAATACCGCCGTATCCATTCCAATCGGAAAAGATCTAACCAAATCATTTGCAACGTAATCTGAATCCCCTGCAAGGTAAGTGCTTATACATTTATCAACAATCTCCCAATCAATCAATGGGCAGTCGGCTGTTAATTGGACTACAATATCAGCCGAGTGGAATGACGCGGCATCAACAACGCGTTCCAATACGTTATCTTCACTTCCCCTATAACACTTTACTCCTAGACTCTCGCACACATTGTAAATAGCAAGATTTTCATGATTTGTACTTGTGGCTACAACTACATCACTTAAATATTTTGATTGTTTTAAGCGATTTATCATCAATTCCAATACGGAATAATTCCCGACGGAAGATAATACTTTACCTGGCAATCTAGAACTTGCTAAACGCGCTTCTATTGTGGCGATAATTCTCTTGTTCATCTTTTACACTATCCCTTTGTTCTGATTTTATTAGTAAATACTTCCCCAAAGCCAATGCGTCAATATTCGTGCCGAGGAAACATTTGATCGCGTCTTCTGGCGTGCACACAATTGGCTCATCTTTTATATTAAAAGATGTATTGAGCACTACTGGGACATTAGTTAGCTCGCCAAACTTATGAATAATGTCATAATACACTGGGTTATCTTCCCGGTTAACGGTCTGGATTCGTCCAGTACCATCGCTATGAACGACCGCTGGGATTTTTTCTGATGCCCCATCTACGGCTTTGCTTACGATGAGCATAAAAGGAGACTTAATTTTTATATCAAAGTATTCGCCTACTCTTTCTTCAGTTACCGCAGGTGCAAATGGCCTGTAGCCCTCTCGAAACTTAACCTTTTCATTAACGATATCTTTCATTGCAGCGTTTCTCGGATCTGCTAAAATGCTTCTGTTACCAAGCGCCCTCGGCCCAATCTCCATTCTGCCTTGGTGCAGGCCCACAACCTTTCCCTCTGACAACGCCTTCGCAACTGCCTCCGAAATGTTGTTCGGAGTAGTATATTTAAGCTCGAATTTCTCGATTGCCTTTAAGCAATCTTCCGCCGAATACTGTGGCCCTAAGTAGGGATGAGACATAAAAAATGATTTCGGCAATTCTGTGATCTTATTGTATAGGGAATATACTACTCCAATAGGTAGCCCGCTATCGCCGCTCGCTGGCTGAACATATATGTTTTCATACATTCGTGCGGCTTCGATTTTTCCATTTGCTACACTATTCAGCGCCACCCCCCCTGCCAAACATAGATTTTTCTCACGTGTCTTGTCGAACAACCATTCTGCTCGATGCAATACGGCATCCTCGAGTACTTTTTGCGCAGCAGCGGCAACATTAATGTGTCGTTGCGTCATCTCCCCGCCTTTTTCTCTTCGAGGGCCAAAGATTTTGTAAAATTTATCAGAGACCCATTTATCTCGGCATAAGTGATATGAAAAGTAGCTCATATCAAGAGAAAAGGTGCCGTTTTTATTCAGCGACAATATTTTTCTGAAGGAGTTGTAGTATTCGCTTGGATCGCCATAAGCAGCAAGCCCCATGACTTTCCCCTCATCTAACTCTGCCTGATATCCAACAAAATGAGATATGCACGCGTACATTGCGCCTAGCGAATATGGAAAGTTTATTTTATCAAGCCGTTCGATCGATTGTCCTCTCCCAATAGCGCCCACCGATGTTTCATACTCTCCTAAGCCATCCAGCGTAAGCACCGCTGATCTGTCAAATCCCGAAACAAAATATGTGCTTGCAAGATGGGCATCGTGGTGTTTTATTAATTTTATTGGAATATCGACGCCGAGCTCTTTTCTTATATTGTGGCGTATCCCAAAAAATTTCCCAAATGCTCGGTGAGCGTATCTAATTTCGGGCAACGCGTAAGGAAAATACCTTAACTGATGATAAAAAAATCTATCACGGAGCCATAACATTGGTTTATAAGCATAGCCAATATAGTCAACTTCACTTAATTTAATTCCGGCTGCTTCTAAGCAATAGCTTATTGACCGGTGAGGGAAGGCTCGGGTGCACTTTTCGCGATTAAGGCGCTCCTCTTCTACTGCAGCTATTAGCTTTCCATCTACCAAAAGAGCCGCTGACGTATCGTGGCCAAAAGCGTTTATTCCGAGTATTTTCATTAGTTGCCACCACCATTAATTAAAAAGTTGGACATATACATATTACTTGTATGCAGTTCAAATATTTACGTCGCTGTAATTGTCATTTAAATCAGTAACCCACCAGCACAGGAGTGTCGTGCTCGAATATCATAGGGCGTTCGTCAGTTGGGATCTCAGCATTGTTGTTGTCCGACACAACACGGTTGAGTTTCTGGCGCAGGGTGGCTTTAGCGGTGTCTGTGGTATTTTTGCACACAATAGTCATCACGATCTTCACAAACAAGAAAAGGTTCTGTGCAGCGTGATCCTTTCGAACCTGATTGGCGTCTTCGCCAAACGTAACATCGAGAACCCACAAGATGGCGTCATAAGCGCATATGGGGCATTTTCTATGTGGATCAACTTCGTTGGCATATCTTGGCGCTGATGGCGTTCGAGTACAAGAGCCCTGAGCCATCCACTAACTTGACAATCTGCGTACAATTTTTGATGGTAGTGAGGCGGTGGGCGATGATGAGCAGGGTGAGGTCTTTGCTTAAGCCTTCAATAGCTTGCATGACTGCTTGTTCGGTTTCGTTGTCCAGCGCGCTGGTGGCTTCGTCAAAAATTATAACATCGGCTTGTTTGTAGAGGGCGCGGGCGATGCCGATGCGCTGCCGCTGACCACCGGACAGACGGATACCGCGCTCACCGACAAAGGTTTGGTATTGCTTCGGCCAACTTTCGATAGCTTCAGCAATCTGCGCCTGTTGTGCCGCTTGTTTGACACGCGCATGGTCGATCTGGTCTTTAGGTACGCCAAAGGCGATGTTCTCTTCTATGGTGCTATCGGCCAGAAAAATGGCTTGCGGCACATGGGCGATATGGGCTTGCCATGCGCGATTATTGGCAGGCGTAACGGCTTGACCATCAATCTCCAAGGTGCCATCGGTAGGCGGGAGCAGACCCATGACGATATCGAGCAAAGTGCTTTTTCCGCTACCGGTGGTGCCTATGAAACCGACGCGGCTGCCTTTGGCGATGGTGAGGTCGAGCTGTTTTAGAACATAGGGCGTTTGCAGGCTATAGCGAAACCCGAGTTGTTTGAGGCTGATGTTGTGCTTGAATGGCAGCGGTTGGGCGGCTGGCTGATCAGCGTAGTCTGGTAAGGGTTGGTCGAGTAGTTCGAGAGTGTCTTGCAGAGAAGCCTGACCGCCTCGAATACCTGTCCATGCTGCGTATGCTTGCTGCAAAACGGGTAACAAGCGCTGCGCGCCGAGCGCCAAGGCGCCGAGTATGGGGATGGCTTTGGCGATGCCATCGGCTTGCTGGGCCAGCGAATAGGCCAGCGCGGAGATGAGCAGCATGCCCAGAGCTTCCATGGCATAACGGGGGCTGGCGCCGATGAATGAGTTACTGCCTTGGGCGTGGCGCAGAGGGAGATCGGCATTGCGGTAAATCTGGCAGTACGTGGCTTGACTGCCGTCGATGAGCACATCGCGAATGCCACCCAGACCTTCTTGCAGGGATTTAATGACATGAGTGGACTCTCGGGCCATGCGTTCGCTATTGATCGACAGTTGCTTGCGGGTCAGGCGGATGATGACAACGTAGATCAAACCAAATCCGCCAAAGGCCGCCAGCGCGATAAAGGGATCCACGGACAATAGGGCAACCAGGATGGTGATGAGCATCGCCGCCGAACTGACGAGCGTGAGAAGCATGGTGATAACATGTATGACCCCATTTGTTTTGCTTGAAATGCCGTTGATGATCTCGCTGCTGTTGCGGGCGCAATGCACCGCATAAGGCTGATACAGCGTGCGGCGGTAGATGCTGATACTAAGGTCGGCACCGGTGGCATAAGACAGCCGGGTGCTGGCCCAAAGCAGCAACAAGCGCATGGCTCCTGCGATCAGCGCCGCCGCACCAAAGACGATGGTGAGCGGCAACAAGAGTTGCGCTGGCGCGGTCAGCCCCAGTGCCTGGATGACGGGCTGCGCTGCGGCATGAGCAAAGACCCGCTCTGGCGCGGTTAATACGCCAAGAAACGGCAACACCGCGCCAATACTGAGAATTTCGGCAAACGAGGCGAGCAGCATCAGCAACAGCAACAGCCCAAACTGCCCGCGACGACGCGGGCTAATGTGGTGCCAGAGGCGGTTAAGCAGCGTTGCTATTGGTTGGTTAGTCACATGTAATCTCACGTCAGCAATAGAAAGTCAGCGTTGGCAAGACGGCGGTTGGATATCGTGTTATTGCTTGGAATGCTGTTGCCAACGCCAAGCATCTGCACACATACTATCGAGGCCACGACTGGCTTGCCAACCGATTAACTGCTTCGCGAGCGCTGTGTCGGCCCAACATTTGGCGCTGTCTCCTGCGCGCCGGGGTCCGATCTTGTAGGGCACATGGCAGCCGGAGGCTTTCGCGAAAGCATTGACCATGTCGAGCACCGAGTAACCTTGGCCGGTGCCGAGGTTTACCGTGAGTAGACCTCCTTCACGGTTAAGGTAGTCGAGCGCAGCAACATGGCCTTCAGCCAAGTCGCAAACATGGATGTAATCACGAACGCCTGTGCCGTCAGGTGTTGGATAGTCGTTGCCCCATACATTCAGGAACTCACGCTGGCCTGCGGCCACTTGCGCCACGAACGGCATCAGGTTGTTGGGAGCATCTTGTGGTGCTTCACCGATCAGGCCGGATTCGTGCGCACCAACGGGATTGAAGTAACGGAGACGGGCGATTCGCCAATGGCTATCTGCTTGATGTATATCCGCCAGGATATCTTCGGCGATGAGCTTGCTGCGCCCGTAGGGGTTGGTAGCGCTGCGCGGAAAGTCTTCACGGATCGGGACACTGGCAGGTTCGCCATAGACGGTAGCGGAGGACGAGAAAACGAGCGTCTTGACCGCCGCACGGTTCATGGAGGCTAGCAATTGGAGCGTGCCTGTGATGTTGTTGTCGTAGTAATCGAGCGGTTTTTCTGACGACTCGCCCACCGCCTTTAGGCCGGCGAAGTGCATGACGGCGTTGATCGGGTGTTTGGCAAAGAGGCGATCGAGCGTAGCGGTATCTCGAACGTCACCTTGGACGAACACCGGTCGTTTGCCGCAGAGTGTGGTGAGACGGTCGATAACGTCGGCGCGGCTGTTGTTCAGGTTGTCGATGATGACTAGATCATGCCCCGCCTTTGCCAGCGCAACGCAGGTGTGTGAGCCGATGTAGCCAGTGCCGCCAGTGATGAGGATGTTCATATACGCCTATGAAATACAAAAGTGGGGTATCCATGTAATTACGGTGAATCATCTTGCTGATAGAATTCGCCCATATAGTCATTAGGTTACAACCAATAAAAACCAACAACGTAAAAACCCATAATTCGTAACTACATGATAAATATAATGTTATAAATAGTTACCGTAATTACATGGATACCCCACATACAAAATCTCTGAGAGTGTGATAAACCAATGGGGATGGGTTGAACTGCATAGCTTCCGAAACCCCATCTCCACCCCAGCCCTCCCCTTGAAGTGGGGGGAGTTTGCGCTGTAAAGCGCTTAACCGAGTGCCATGAGGGTCTGAGCCATCCGACATCAGGTAGGCGGCCAGTGCGATGGCTGGCGCGGGTGTTCCGCCCGACCGGCTCGAACAGGCTTTGATAAGGCAGCAGAGCGTGATGCGCCTCGCCTTTGGCGTGAGTCTCTTGTGTGACGATCAGGATATTTTTGGCATCAATCACGGGTGACAGGCGGTTGATCGTGGTTTGCAGCAGCGACTTGTCGCCATTCAGTGAGAGGAATTGCTTGGGTAAATGCTGGCGCGACAGCGGCCATAAGCGGCTGCCGCCGGCGAGTACAGTGGCCCAAATATTTTTCTGCCTCAAGGAAACGCTTTATCGTGATGATCTTGTTTGCGAACAATCAGCGGCATCCGTGTGCAGGAACCGATGCCGAGAAATATTTTTTGTTTCATAAAAAATCGAAAGTATGAATTGTGCGTTTGGGTTGCCGATTATCCGGTATGCGTTTAATAAGGGCGCGAGTGTTTGCTTGAACTAATTCCAGGCACGCTACCGCCCTGCAAAATACCCACGTATTTCGCATAACATATTAATTTATAATAATAATTCTACGCTGCCTGAACAACCCAGTCGCGGTTTATCCTTATTTTATTGGCCTTGCCCAACAATTCCAGCAGCACGATCACGGGCTTTTCGCCGTCTTTCTCAACGAAGGCACCCTCCATGCCGGCAAGCGGGCATCTGCCAGCTTGACCGGCTCTCCCGCACAAAACAAGGGGCACTCATCTTGATGCAAGCCGGAATCCGGGGCTTCGCGTTGCACTATGGTGTCTATTGCTTCTTGCGGCACCACTGTGGGTTGGCCGCCGAAGCGCACCAAGCCGATTGCGCCGCGCGTGGAGCGCACCGGGGCCGTGCTGCGCAAAGTGGGGGCGACACGGATGAACAGATAGCGTGGGAACAGGGCTTCGACCACGCCAGTCCATTGCCCATGCCGATGGCGTTGGCTTTGAATGCGCGGCAGATAGACGCGGTAGCCTTGGCGCAGCAGATTCTCCTCCGCTATCGCCTCTTGACGCGGTTTGCAGCAAACGGCGTACCAATACTCTTCCGCGCTCATGTGACCTGCCTTTGAAAAATAGCCCCCACGCAAGTATCGTGCAGCGGAATGATCGGGCGCGAGAAAAAATACAATGGCCACTCATGCTTTGGTCGGCTCGTCCGCGTTAATCCGGCCTTGCCTGGCCTCGTTTCGGAGCTGTTCGATCTCGCTTGCGAGCGCTTCATGCTCGGCAACTTTGCGCCTCAGAAAACTCACCGTGGCACGGGCTTTTTCCTCGATGCCGTGCGACATCAGTAAATACGCATAAGCTACTTTATTGGTGCTGTAGCGGAAGTTGGCTTTGCCGAGACTGATGCCGAGTTCCTGTGCCAACTGGCGTTGGCTGAAGTCGGGGTTTGCTTGCAGAACTTTGAGTAACTTGTAATGAATATCTTCCATTTACGACCATTACGTTATTGTTGCCCGCATGCGTTCAGGGCTTGAACGGCGAATTTAACAAGAATTGCAGAGGGGTGTCAATGGGGAGCCTCTTCCAATATGAAATGAGTCTGAAGGGTTGTCGTGTTTCCAACATGAAATGAGTCTGAAATTGACTTGTCGGGTCGGTCATTATGCGAGGCATGGTGATCAACATGGAAGAAGCAAAGCTACAGACCTTGGCGCAGATCAAGGCGTTTTTGGACGGGACATCGGAGGTCGCATTCTGGGTTCCCAAAGAAGATCGCAACCCGTTCATCGAACGCGTTCTCAAGCGGTTTCCCGTTCGCCGTCCTCGAGTTCCATTCGGATAACGGTTCGGAATACATCAACTACCAGGTGGCAAAATTACTGGATAAACTTCTCGTCGAGTTCACCAAGTCCCGCCCGCGCCATTCCAACGGCAACGCGCTGGCAGAATCAAAAAACGGCGCGGTGGTGCGCAAGCATCTGGGCTACGCGCATATCCCGCAGCACTGCGCCAGCCTGGTCAACGCCTTCTGCACGGACCACCTCAACCCTTACGTCAATTTCCACAGGCCGTGTTTCTTCCCTGAAACGGTCACGGATGCCAAGGGAGAAGAGCGCAAGAAATACCGCTACGAGGACATGATGACGCCTTATGAGAAATTCAAATCAACACCCGAAGCCAGCCAGTATCTCAAGAATGGCGTCACGCTCGAACAACTGGATGCGCAGGCGGCAGAAATGAGCGACAATGACGCCGCCTTGGCGCTGAACAACGCGAGAAAGAAACTGTTCAGAGACATCGCTGCCGCGATGAAAAAACGGGCTTGAAAAAATGAAGCCAGCAAGGCAAAGCGAAGAAGCACCTACGAGTTAGGCCGAACCCAAACAAGTTAGTTTGCTCAGATTCAAAACCCTTTGTTCAGCCTCATTTCTGGATTGGAAAATACTCGTCACAGCTTTTGCCTACGGTAACGAAGCCAAACAATTGAGCAAAGAGAACCCAATAATGCGAGAAAAAATCCGAAAAATATTCCAATGGCCGCAGGTTTCAAATAGCCGGATTTGCTTGTGCTAATAAACGTGGGTGGTTCAAGCTCCAAAGTAAATCTGGTTTTAATCGAAATCAGATCATGTTTGATACTATTCAGCATTACAGTTTTAACTAAATCGGTAGGCTGCACATTGTTTCTCACGCGTTCTTCTATCTGCACAAGCTCCGCTATCGCCGACAGCCCGTCAAAATTTCTATCAAGTACCGGCTTAGCTTCTAACAAAAAATCATTGATTACCATCAGTTGAACCTTCTTGTTATTTAAACGGGATATGTATTCTTTTAGCTCGCTGATATCATTACTGGCGACTATAAGCTGCGTGGTGATGGGAAAATATTTCGAGTTGCCATCTTTAGCATTCTTAGCATTCAATGTCTGAGGCATCACTGCAGCATTTCCCGGAAACCTTACCATAAGCGATTCAAGGTCAGCTATCCGACGATTCAAATATGCCAATTCAACTTCAGATGTCGTGGAATTTTTTGCGATTTCAGATTCCGAATTCAGTAATTCAATTTGGTAGTTTGAGACAACATCTTTCAAAGCCAGATAAGCAGCTCCGCTCTGGAAAAAAGAAGTGGCTACAGTGAGATTCTCGATGGCGTTCTCTTTGCTTTTCCCTGTCGCCTTGATAACAAAGTCCTTGATTCTGGTCGATTCCGCATCTTGTATCTCTTTTGATACGCCAATCGTTTCCTTAACGTCATCCTTGGCTATGGCAAATGTTGGAACAACATTTTTATGCCACCATTTTGCACTGGATAACACCTTTAAATAACCTTCATCAACTTCTGTGGTCTCAGAAATCCTGTCAGCCAAAATAGGCAAATTTCTTCTCAGGCTTTTCCACGTCAAATAATCGACACCCGATCTCCCGACACCCGATCTCTCGACACCCGATCTCTCGACACCGGAATTATTGACAAGAGTCGCCTCTGCTTCGTATTTACCAAACAAGAGTGTCTCGCCGAGTGCCATCAAGAAACCCAGAGTAGCGCCAATTAAAAGGAATTTCCAATGGGTTACAAAAAAATCGATTATGTCATTGAAACTTATTCCCTGCTCGCCTTCAGCTACCAATTGTTCTGCGTTTGTCATATCGCTTTCAAAATCTCATTTGCGGTTAAGTATTGTGGCGAATATCAATTTCAATGCGCGTCTGTATCCGGCCCCGATTCATCAAATCCCACTTCAAGGCGCTGCACTGTTTCGGCCTTCTTATGAGTGTGGCGCATTCTACAGAACTGTGCAATATGGAACAAGCTGGCGAATTGTTTCATCAAAAATCTGAGTAAAACCATTCGTTGCCTCACGTAAGAAATCTGAGTGAAATCTCCCGCCCAGAAACAGCGGCCTGTGAGCTACCCATCATTGCGACATTCTGGAAACCGGTAACGATTCTTATCGGTTCAAGCATCGCAAAAACCATTCTAAAAAACTGAAAAAGTGGAAGAAACTGGACGCCGATTAGCGGAAAGTATTGGGCGCTGTTTGACACCCAAGAACATGGAATTGGCCAATGTAACCGAGGAGCAAGTGCAGCGGGCAGTAGCCAGGCTTAACCGCCCATCGCGCCCTATTGCAATCGTATGTTGCTCCCGCACTGTGGCTTCCGAGCCAATGGCATGACCGATAGACTCCACAACTTCTGCAGTCAGGGTCTTACCTACAATGCCGCGAATGTCGTAAGCCTTAAAAATTTCTTTAGGGAAGGTCTGAATAAGTAACCACAAATGAGAACGGAAAACTCACATTCTGCTGCGGATATTCGAATTGACCGGAAATTGCCCTGGGAAGGGTCGTTTTGCCGACCATTCCGGTCAATTTCCCGCTCATCAGACGCACCTTCCCTGAGGAAGTCGCAACAGATGATGTCGCGCCATGAACAGATTCGCCAGCGCCGCCACAACGAACAACCGGTTGCCGTTTTTCACCATACCTCGATAGCTGACCTTGGCAAAACCAAAGATACGCTTGATGATGAGGAAGGCATGCTCAACCTTGGCACGCACACTCGACTTTCTACTGTTCTTCTCCCGTTCTCGGTCGGTGAGTCCCTTGTTGCGGAAACCTTTCTGGTTGGTGAAGTCACGCGCATTGGGTGCGGCTTGAACAATCAACCCCTTTTGGCTGGAGTAAGCCGAGTCGCCATAAACCCTGCGCTCGTTGCCATGCAGCAGTTGTGGCAGCGCGTGCTTGTCGTGTTCGTTGGCGGGTGTCGCAACAACCGAATGAATCAACTTAGATTTGCTGTCCACGCCGATGTGCGCCTTCATGCCGAAGTACCACTGATTGCCTTTCTTTGTTTGGTGCATCTCCGGGTCGCGCGCCTTGTCCCGGTTCTTGGTCGAGGACGGCGCGTTGATGATCGTCGCGTCAACGATGGTACCGGTAGAGACCTTCAGCCCCTTGGTTTGCAGATGCCTGCCGACTTCCTCGAACAGGCGCTTGCCCAGTTCGTGCTGTTCCAGCAGGTGGCGGAATTTGCATACTGTGGTCTCGTCCGGTGCGCCTTCCCGTCCCAGATCAATGCCCACGAATTCGCGCATGGACAGAGAATCGTAGAGGGCTTCTTCCACCGCGGGGTCGGAAAGATTGAACCAGTTCTGGAGAAAATAGATGCGCAACATGCGTTCAAGGTCAATCGGCGGGCGTCCATTTCCTGCTTTGGGGTAAACCGGTTCAATCAGTGCGCACAGGGTAGCCCAAGGCACGACGCGATCCATGTCCGCCAAGAATGCCGCACGTCGCGTCATCTTGCTGTAGCGGTCAAAGCTGCTCGCAGAGAGTGTGGTTTGTTTCATCGTTCGGCTCCGTTTGTTCGATCTTCGCTTCTGACAGTATGAAACAAAATCGTTCAGGACTTAATCAGAGATTCCTTAGCCAAAAAGTTTTCCCTGCGGTTGCACATCTGTTCTGATTTCTGGCCAAAGCTCGATAAACGAGGCAGCGGAAATGCGCGCCAGTTCGCTTGGCTCAATCTTGTTCAAGCCGCCACCATAAACCCGTCCTTCGCCCCGAAGTTCGTGTCCAGTAATTTGACTTAGCAAGGTATGTACAGATTCAGCACGGTCAGGGTGCCGGCAAAGCATTGCAGCAAGGCCGTTTTGCGGGTGGAGCATCAGGTAGAGATTGGTTCCAATTGCTTTCGAGCGATTCCAGATAAAGCGGAACGGTTGCTTGTCGTTGGAGCCACGCCCCATATATGTGCAGAGAAATGGTGTGGGTTCTCGTTGCTCCTGCCTGTACCACGGGGTGCGCTTCCCGATTAGATGCCCATCCTTGATACCGAGAGACTGTGCAGTTTGCAGGTATCTCCAAAGCGAAGGGTAATTAGCCTCAACCATTTGCTCGGGCAAATTGCAATCGATTACGCACAATTGACGCTCAAGGAGAGGGTGACCCTCATCGTCAGCGTCAATGCTCGTGACCTTAAGGTGGCGTGGGCTAGGAAGGATTGGGCGCAGGTACTTATCTGGAAGACCGAGGCGCTTTGCTTCGACTCGGTCTAGTACAAAAAACTTGTTGCATCCAGTGGCGATGCCCCTCTGTATGCGAAAAAAGTCACCCAGCATTGGGTCTGTGCCGTTGCTAATCGTGTGCCTGTCGTTCTTGGCGTGATTTGGATACACGGTCCATTTGCGCGACTCGCGCAACTTTTCACGCGTGATGAAATCGCGGGCATGCGGATCAGCCAGCGAGCCACCGAAAGTAAACTCGACGGCGTGCACGGTGGGAGGTGGTGTCTTACGAAACACCAACACAACCGACGATACAAGCGCATCTCCGAATTGCACATCGTCTGGATCAAAGCGGTGTGCGCGGATAAGCGTTACTTTATCCGCGAGATAGCCCTTAAGTGCAGCGCCATAGTTAACATCCATGAACTCCGATGGGATGAGCCACGCGGCGACCCCACCGTCTTCCATCCACGCCGTGGCGAGCAAAAGAAAGTAGACATACAGACCTGCAAGGCCGTTAACTTCGACTCCGGTCAACTTGAACACGAGACTTTGGAGGCGTTCCTTTTCCTCTCGGCTCATGTGATGGTGTCGCACATAGGGCGGGTTCGCCAAAATGACGTTAGGTGAGAGAGTGCATAAACTGCTGGCAACAACTCGCGTGAAATCACCGCACATAATTTCAAGCCGTGTATCAGCCCATAGATTACGGGCGGCATCGGCGAATGCGGGGTCAAGCTCGATACCGACGGCGCTGTCAATTCGCTTGGAGCCAAAAACTGAAAGCGCTGCGGAAAAAAAACTACCGGAGCCAATTGAAGGGTCGGCAAAACGAATATTGCTTTGGGTTTTCCCGATGACAGACTCGACGTAGCGGGCAATATCAATTGCGAGTTCATTGGGCGTGGCAAACTGCCCAAGGCGATTTCGTTCTGCTGCCGACTTGCGCGTATCGAGATTCACCTGGATTGCTTGTCGGCGTATCTCAACCGAGTTATCCATGGTGGCGATTATGCGGCTCATAATCCCAGCTTCTTCAAATCGTCGATGCGATGTTCCCAGACCCAATCAATACCCTCGGCAGCTTCGTAGCCCAAGTAGTCGCTGCCAAAGTAACCGCAAAGAAATAACACGAACGACACGGTATTGCCATAGGAGGCTTGAAGCTGGTGTATTTTGGTTGCTTCCTCTTTGCGCCGCTTATTGGTGTTGGTGAAGTCACCCGCCGATTTTGCCTCAATCAGAATCGGCATCCGACTCTTGCTCGGTTTCTTGGGTTGAATTACGACATCGACCGGAATATTCACCTTGAGCTCCTTGCCGACCGCAACATTCATACGAAACGTGTACGTCCCAGCTTCCATCTTAGTCAGCGGCTGCCCGCTGGGATGGGCTAGCTTCCGGTAATCTCGTGCATCCAGCCAATCGCCCACGAGTTTGAGTTGCCGCTGTTCTTGCGCGTTGCGAACAATCGGGTTTGCCACGGCGCTACACAAGCGGTCGGCGACAATAGTCGATGCCCGGTCGCGCTCATGATCGGTAGGGGCTTTCGCGGCATCCAGCCATGGGAAGATGTCGCGATCCAGCAACTTTGAGATAATGCGACAGAGCTTTGTCAACTCCACATTCAAATCTGTGACGCTCATCCTGACCGGGAGCTTGCCGTCTTCCATTCTGCCTACGAGATTCTTGCTTGCATCTGCCAAGCCGATCAAGCGATCCACTGCCAGCGGAGGTGCCGTACACATGCGGAGCGTAGACAGCGCACCCGGATTGTCCCTGAGCGTGGCGGCATTGATATTGCGCAGATCGCTGGTGGCGAGCATCGCAGCTATCACATGCTCCGTTGTCTTGAGACGTGACGAGCGAAACGCCTCAGGTGCGAAGCGCATGAACCACTGGTTAAACTGGTCTACGGAAGCCGCAATGTCTGCCTTCCAAAGATGCGGTTTATCAGCATTGATCCGTTTAGACATCGTGATTCCTTTTACTCATAAGTATTTCAGATATGAGAGACCGAATAATAGCGAATAATCGAATCGGCGCGTCCGACAGATCTTGCCAAACAGGCGTCGCCTTGATGCCATCGAGCAGGAAATTTTGCGAGAAAATGCCGTCCATGCTCATGCTTTCGCGACCCGCAAACCGAGATGTTTCTCGAAAGGGTCGAAGTCGCGGTCGTTGTGCAACAAAGGAAAGCCATTTTCGATGCAGAACGTCGCAATCAGGCAGTCGATCGTGGAACGTACGGTAGCGCCTTTCTGGCGCAGTTGGCGATAATTGGCAGCGGACAGGATCGCCAGCGTCTTGTTTCCCAATATCGGGCAGGGCAGCCCGGCAACCGCGTCTATGATGGCCTGCGCCTGCCGTTCCGTGCGCACGCCTTGCAGGACTTCCTGAAGGATAAGGTCGGCCATGGCGATTTCTTCATCACCCGCTTGCAGCAGGTCTGACAGCAAACGGGTGTGCGGCGCGTCGTCCCCCCGGAACAAGGCGATCCAAACACTGGAATCTACCAAAATCATTTAACTTTGGATTCCCGCATTTTCCTGTGATCGTAGGCAGGGTCGAATTCGATCTTGCCGAAGAGTTCGAGTATCTTGCGCTGGGATTTGCGCTGCCGGGCCAACGCCTTGAGCGCGACCTCGACGGTTTCCTTTTTGGTCTTGAAACCGCCGGCACACATGGCGTCCTGCATGATCTTGTCGTCAATGTCTATATTGGTACGCATGTCTAGCTCCATGTGTAAATAGTGTGGCCATTTTACACATCGCCACGCGAAATGAAAGGGCGCAGGCCAAGCCGGGATAATGGCGGAATCCGGGTTTTCAGATGAGCCTCTTATTCTGTTCTCGGCTCCCCGTTGGGCAGGTAAACATGGCATTCGGAGAAAATGCGTGCCTTGCAGGTCCGGCAGATTTCCGGATCGAGGGTGCTGTAGACCGGCTTGATCCAGTTCGACATGACGGGAAAAAACCCACCCGCGCCGATATCGTCCAGCTTGTCCGCTTTGCGCAGGAATTTGTAGATTTCATCCTTGCAGCGGTAGAAATACAGCCCCCCGCCGAGTTTGCGGCGGCGGCGCGCCTCCTGCGCCAGCATTTCCGCGCCCGCCACGTCCACAAAGTCGATACCGCTGGCGACGATCAGCACGGATTTTTTTTTCGGGTCTTTTTCATCGATCTGCATCAGGCTGCTCTGCACGTGATCGACTGCGCCAAAGAAGATCGCGCCATTGAAACGCACCATACTCAATTGCGGGCATTCCGGATGGTTATAAGCGCTCACGAAATGGTAAGCGCCCTCCTCCTTCGCCGGGACCACCGGAACGATATGCGGGCGCGAGACGCGATACAGGTAGATGGAAAGGGAAAGCAGGATGCCGAAGAAAATCCCCTTCTCCAGGTCGACCAGCGTACCCAGCAGCGTCACCCACAGCACCACCGTCTCGGCGCGACTGGTTTTCATGATGGAGGCCATATGATGAAAATCGATCAACCCCCAGGCCACAAGGAACAGGATTCCAGCCATCGCGGCGGTAGGCAGATAGGCGGCGAGCGGCGCCACCAGCAGCAGGATCAATAACAGGAAGATCGAAGCGAATACCGTGGCCAGCGGCGTTCTGGCACCGGCAGCGTAGTTGACGCCGCTGCGGTTGAACGAGCCGCACGAGGCATAGCTGGAAAAAAAACTGCCCGCCAGGTTTGACAACCCCTGACCGATGAATTCCTGGTTACCGTCGATGCGCTGCCCGGTTTTCACGGCAATCGCACGTGAGATCGATACGGCCTCGGTCAGCGCCAGCATGGTGACCACCAGCGCCGGAAACACCACCTGCCGAATTGTTGTGTAGGAAAAATCAGGCAAGGAAAGGGGCGGGAAATTTGCCGGCAATGCCCCGACGGTTTTGATCTGGGTCGCAACCTCGCCGAATTCCACATTGATAAGATAGGCGACGATACTGCCGACGACCATCGCGACGATCATATAGGGCAGCTTCGGGATGAATTTTTTAGACAGGATGCCCGCAGCAAGAGTGATGGCCCCTACCGCCGTGACATACAGATTGATATGGCCGAATTGTAATGCCAGTTGCTCGATCACCACGTGAAACGGTGCGCCGCGTTCGATGCTGAGGCCGAAGAAATTCTTGACCTGGCTGGCCGCGATCAGCAGCGCGGCGCCGGCGGTAAAGCCGATCACCACGGTGTGCGAAATGAAATTCACCAGCACGCCCATGCGCGCCAGCCCCAGAATCAACTGGAACAGCCCAGTCAGGAAGGTCAGGGTCAGCACCATGCTGATGAACTGCGGCGAGCCCGGCTCCGCAAACGGGCTCATCGCGGCAAACACCGCGATGGAAATGGCCGTGGTGGGACCGGAAACCAGATGCCAACTGGAACCGAACAGCGCGGCGATGATGGCCGGCACCATCGCCGCGTAAAGGCCGTATTCGGGAGGCATCCCGGCGATGGTTGCAAAAGCGACACCTTGGGGCAGCACGATCATCGCACCGGTGACGCCCGCGATCAGATCGTCTTTTGCGGTGGCGCGGTTGACCATCGGCCGCCAGCGCAGGAAAGGAAAAATCCTGCCGAGCAACGGGGAGGTATCTGTAGAAGTCGTGTTCACGGATTTTTTGTCTGTTTTTTCTGGCTCTATAAATTAACGACCCGCAGGAACCGTCAGCATGCCTGTCCTGAGCTTGTCGAAGCAACCTGGCCAACCCCCGGCCATCCCGCACTTCAGAATATCACGACACGCCCTGGTAATAGAGATTCTGCGGGTGCCTCGCTTCCGCAAAAAAATACCAGCGCTCCGCCAGCAGGCCGACAAATTGCGAAATGAACGCAATACCCGGCAACACAGCGGAAGGATAGGACAAATCGAGAATCAGTAACAGTGCCGGCAAAACAAATGCCAGCATCAGAAAGCTTACCTTGACCCGGTTAAGGAACGGCTCGCTCTTGCCGTGAAAGAATTCCCGCGTATTGAACGAACCGCCCATCGCACCCTGTGCTGTCTGCACGATACGCGGGTGCTTGATGCCGACCGCCGTTTGCAGTGTCGATTTCGGCCTTAGCCGCGCATTGCGCCACAACGACGCGCCACGCCCGAGCAGTCCGAACAGGGTGAGGACGAATGCCCATCCTGCAAAAAAACCAGCCTGCGGCGGTGCCGCCAGCGCGGCATAAAATGCGGCCAGCGTAAAGCCGGATGCGCCGCCCATCAGAATGAAATTGATGAGCGTCAGCGGCGAATGCCATTCCTGCAAGAAACGCATGCAGGCGTAAACCATGCCGGTGCTTACGAACAGTGCGAAGGCCAGTAATGTCGCAAGGCAGCCGAGAACGATGGTGGCATTAATACCCAGCCCGCTGGCCAGCATCACCAGCACCGGATCGAGACCGGTCAAATGAGCAGCTCCGTACAAAAACAACATCCCCATGAACGCGGGCAAAGCGATGACTTCGCGTGAAAGCCAGGAAGTACGCCATTGCGCCGCCGAACGCCAGGCGCGCTCCGGATGCCCGAGATGAAAGAATGACGCGATCAATCCGACCATCGTGAAGAACAGCGCCAGCATGGCACCCCATCCGTAAAAGCGCGCATCCTGACGCGGCAGCAGATCGAACAGCGCATAGGATTGCTGGGTGAACAGCGCCAATAATAGGCCTTGGCCTGCGCCGATCAGGGTAGTGAGAAAAATGACTGAGAAAGCCGGGTTCATGAAATATTCCCTATGAGAAATCGTCGAGCGTCGGCTCATTCTTGCCCGGTTTGGGCAGTTGCCCGTCAACCTTGAGCGGGTTGTCGGAACGTTCGAGTTCATCCTCATGCACCTTCATATTCGTTTTGCGGCGCGGCAGATAATGGTTGGCAGGATGCGTGCCCCATTCCGGCATCAACGCGTAACCGGCATTCTCGCGGATCGCCCGCGACACGACCGATTCGGGATCGTGAATGTCTCCGAACAGCCGCGCGCTGGTCGGGCACGCCTTGACGCAGGAGGGTTTGCGGTCGATTTCCGCCAGCGAGGTGTCGTAAATCCGATCCACGCACAGCGTGCATTTCTTCATCACCTGCTGCTTCTCATCCAGCTCGCGCGCACCGTATGGGCAGGCCCAGGAGCAGTACTTGCAGCCGATGCACTTGTCGTAATCCACCAGCACGATGCCATCTTCCTTGCGCTTGTACGATGCACCGGTCGGGCACACCGGCACGCAGGGCGGGTCTTCGCAATGTAGGCAGGACTTTGGAAAATGCACCGTCTCGGTATTGGGGTACTGCCCGATCTCAAAGGTCTGCACGCGGTTGAAGAACGTGCCGGTCGGGTTGGCGCCGTAAGGGTTCTCGTCGCACAACGGCCCCGCCGAGCCAGAAGTGTTCCACTCCTTGCAACTGGTCACGCAGGCATGGCAGCCCACGCAAACATTGAGGTCGATGACCAAGGCGAGCTGTGTCATAGCGAGCCTTTCAATTCAATATATCCGAGCTGGGTCATTTGATCACCTCGAATAACCTGCTGCGCGACTCGATTGCAGTCGTAGGGCGGGCTCTGCCCGCCAGTTCAAGTTGTCGGGCATAGCCCGACCTACAAGTTACACGCATCTCAGCTCTTTCTCTTCCCGCCAAAGTACGCCAGCCAACTCGGGCGCTCTTTCATGCCGGGATATCTTTTCAATACTTCAAACTGCGGCGAGGTTTGCTGCGGTTCATTGGCTCCGACCGGATAGATGCGCACCCTCACGTCATACCAAGCGGCCTGCCCGGTGACTGGATCGGAATTGGAATAGCGCACGCCGTCTGGATTCGTTGGCAGCTCCTCGGAGATCAGGTGATTGAGCAGGAAGCCTTTCTGCGATTCGTTCGCATCCGATGACAGATTCCACGCGCCCGCCGCTTTGCCGATGGCGTTCCATGTCCATACCGTGCCCGGCTCGACCGCCTCTGAATATCGCGCCATGCAGCGCACCTTGCCCCACTGCGATTCCACCCACAGCCACCCGCCGTCCGCGATACCTGCGGCCTGTGCGGTGCGCGAGTTGATATGCAGATAGTTGTGCGCGTGTATTTGGCGCAACCAGGCATTCTGCGAATCCCAGGAGTGGTACATCGCCATCGGGCGCTGCGTCACCGCCGCGAGCGGATACTTGTTCTTGTCGCTGGTTTGCACCTCCAGAGGCTCATAGAAAAACGGCAGCGGATCGAAATAGGTTTCGATGCGCTTCGCCAGATGGGCGGGTGGCTTGCGCGTGATACCACGGCCTTGCGCGGCGAGACGGAATTTCTGCAATACCTCGGAATACAGATGGATCAGGATCGGCTCCGCGTAGCGCGTGATGCGGTTGCGTTGCGACCATTCCAGATAACCCTTGTTCCAGTTGCGCATGTACTGATAGGAGCGCGGCAACTTGTGGTGATACACGCAGTTGTTTTGCGCGTACATCTCCCATTGTTTCGGATTGGGTTCGCCGCGCAGGAATTTCTCGCCGCCCTTGCCGCGCCAGCCAGATAAAAAACCGATCCCCGATCCCGGTTCAGTCTCCCAGTTCACGATGAAATCCGGGTAGTCGCGGAATTTTCGATTGCCTTCTTTGGTAACGAAAGCGGGCAGCTTCAGGCGTGTGCCAAGTTCGATCAGCACTTCCTGGAAAGGCTTGCACTCGCCCGTCGGCTGCAACACCGGGATGCGCACCGCATCCACCGGGCCGTCGAATTCCGAGATCGGCCGGTCAAGCATCGACATGACATCATGGCGCTCAAGATAGGTGGTGTCCGGCAGAATCAGATCGGCGAACGCGGTCATTTCCGAATGGAAAGCATCGCAGACGGCGATGAACGGGATTTTATATTCGCCCTTCTCGTCCCTGTCGCTGAGCATCTTGCGCACTTCGCTGGTGTTCATCGTCGAGTTCCAGCTCATGTTGGCCATGAAGATCAGCAGCGTGTCTATCTTGTAGGGATCGCCGCGCCAGGCATTGGTGATGACGTTGTGCATCAGGCCATGCACCGCCAGCGGATACTCCCACGAAAATGCCTTGTCGATGCGCACCGGGCTGCCATCCGGATTGACGAACAGATCGTCGGGGTCGGACGGCCAGCCCAGCGGCATTCCGTCCAGTGGTGTGTTCGGTTTGACTGCCAGCGGCGTATTCGGCGTGCGCGCGCAGGGAGGAATGGGGCGCGGAAACGGTGCCTTGTGCCTGAAGCCGCCTGGCCGGTCGATGGTGCCGAGCAGTGTCATCAGAATAGACAGCGCGCGTATCGTCTGGAAGCCGTTGGAGTGCGCCGCCAAACCGCGCATCGCATGAAAGGCCACCGGATTGCCGGTCACGCTGTTGTGCTCCTTGCCCCATGCATCCGTCCAGGCAATCGGCAATTCAATCTTCTGGTCGCGAGCGGTGATGCCCATCTCGTGCGCCAGGCGGCGGATAGTCGCGGCGGGAATACCGGTGATTTGCTCCGCCCACTCCGGCGTGTAATCCTTGACGCGCTCATGCAGCAACTGGAACGCGGGCTTGACCGGCGTGCCATCCGGCAGCTTGAATTCGCCGAACAGAAACGGGTCGGCGCCCTCGCTGTGCGTGACCACCGGCTTGTTGCTATTGCGATCCCACCACAATTTATTTTGCGGGTCGTAACACCCTTCCTCTTTCGGCACCTCGGTGCGCACGAACATGCCGAACTCGTCATGCTGGTCGTCGAGATTCACCAGTTGGCCGGAGTTGGTGTAGCGCACCAGGAAGTCGCGGTCGTAAAGGCCGAGCGCGATGATTTCGTGGATCAGCGCAAGCAGCAGCGCGCCGTCGGTGCCGGGGCGAATCCCCACCCATTCGTCGGCAATCGCCGAATAACCGGTGCGCACCGGATTGATCGAGATAAAGCGCCCGCCATTGCGCTTGAACTTCGACAGCGCGATCTTCATCGGGTTGGAATGATGGTCTTCCGCCGTGCCGATCATGATGAACAGCCTGGAGCGTTCCAGATCGGGGCCGCCGAATTCCCAGAACGAACCGCCGATGGTGTAGATCATGCCCGCCGCCATGTTCACCGAGCAGAAACCGCCATGCGCCGCATAGTTGGGCGTGCCGAATTGTCGCGCGAACAGCCCAGTCAGCGCCTGCATCTGGTCGCGTCCGGTGAACAGCGCAAATTTTTTCGGGTCGGTCGCGCGTATCTTCCCCAACCGTTCGGCGAGGATGCTGAACGTCTCCTCCCAGCTGATCTCCTCGAACTCGCCCGCGCCGCGTTCCGAACCCGGCTTGCGGCGTAGCGGCCTGGTCAGCCGCGCAGGCGAGTACTGTTTCATGATGCCGGAACTGCCCTTGGCGCAGATCACGCCATGATTCAACGGATGATCCGGATTGCCGTCGATGTAGCGCACCTCGCCGTTGCGCAGATGCACGCGGATGCCGCAGCGGCACGCGCACATGTAGCAAGTTGTATTTCGGACTTCGATCTTCGCGCCCGCAACCGGCGGGGCGAAAGGGTCATGCAGCGGGGTCGATGGCATGTGTGAACCTCTATAAATCCATTTTCCGGGCGAATCGCGGTGTCGCGTGCTCGCTCATTCCTTGCCTATCTGCACGATATGTCTCGTCATTCGCTGCGCGGCTCCTTGCGCTTCATCCCGCAAAATGGATTTATAGAGGTTCCCATTGGCGGCTGGTTTGTATGCAGGGTTATCGATGCACGGCAGCCGCACCCGCAATGGCAGTGGGAATGGCCGACTTTTCAGGGGCGTAAGTATGCGTATCGCATCGCTCTGCTGCCATAGCCGTGATGAGGGGGAACCGCATAACCCGGAAGGGGGGTGAAGCTGCCAACCCATGAGGGGTATCGCCGTTTCGGCGAGGTTGCTTTAGTGTGCAAACCCTGAATTTGTTATATGGCTGGCTGGATTGGGAGCGCAAACATGGCACTGGTAAACCCGCACGGCGGTGGCGATCTTAAGCCCCTGTTGCTCGTGGGCGAAGATCTGATCGCGGAACTCAAGCGCGCGCGCGCCTTCCCAAAGGTGCGCGTCAGCTCGCGTGAAAAAGGCGATCTCATCATGCTCGGTATCGGCGGTTTTACGCCGCTCGACGGCTTCATGACCCATGCCGACTGGCAGGGCGTCTGCGACGGCATGACCCTGACCAGCGGACTGTTCTGGCCGATCCCCATCACCCTATCCACCGACAGCGGTACCGCCGACGCCATCCCCACCGGCACCCATATTGCGCTGACCGATCCCGACGACGGCAGCATCATCGCCACGATGATGGTCACCGAAAAATACGTCATCGACAAGGCGCACGAATGCGCCACGGTATTCGGCACCACCGACCTGGAACATCCGGGCGTGAAAATGGTGATGGAGCAAGGCGATGTGAATCTCGCCGGCCCGGTGAAGGTGCTGTCTCAAGGCGGCTTTCCGCAGAAATACGGCCCGCTGTTCATGACGCCGAAAGAGACGCGCGCGCTGTTCAATGAGTTGGGCTGGAGCAAGGTCGCCGCGTTCCAGACGCGCAACCCGATGCACCGCTCGCACGAATATCTCGCCAAGGTTGCGATCGAGGTCTGCGACGGCGTGCTGATCCACTCGCTGCTCGGTGCGCTCAAACCCGGCGACATCCCCGCCGAGGTGCGCACCCACGCCATCATCGAGTTGACCAAAAATTACTTCGTCGCCAAAACCATCGCGCAAGCGGGCTACCCGCTCGACATGCGCTATGCCGGGCCGCGCGAAGCCCTGCTGCATGCGCTGTTCCGGCAAAACTATGGCTGCTCGCACCTGATCGTCGGCCGCGACCACGCCGGGGTCGGCAGCTACTACGGCCCGTTCGACGCACACCACATTTTTGACAAGATACCCAAGGACGCGCTGGAAACCCAGCCGCTCAAGATCGACTGGACGTTCTGGTGCTACAAATGTGGCGGCATGGCCTCCGCGCGCACCTGCCCGCACGGCGACGAAGACCGCCTGCTGCTTTCCGGCACCAAGCTGCGCAAGATGCTTTCGGAAGGCGCGGATGTCCCGCCGGAATTCAGTCGCCCGGAAGTGCTGGAAATATTGCGCGAGTATTACGCCGGATTGGCGGAGCACGAAAAAGTGGAAGTGAAACTCAGCGGCCATTCCGGGCGTTGAAGTTTTTTGACGTAGGGCGGGTTCTACCCGCCATGTAGGGCAAAGCCCGACCTACATTTAGGCAATTTGCGATTTATTTTTTAACTGGAGGATAAAGAAATGCCAACATTTGTGCGCACCGAAAAATGCGATGGCTGCAAGGGACAGGATAAAACCGCCTGCATGTATATCTGCCCGCATGACCTGATGAAACTGGACAAGGACGGCTCCGAGACCGGCCACGCGATGAGAGCATTCAACCAGGAACCCGAGCAATGCTGGGAATGCTATTCCTGCGTCAAGATATGCCCGCAGGGCGCTATCGAGGTGCGCCACTACGCCGATATCGTGCCGCTGGGCGGCTCGGTGCAACCGATGCGCGGCTCCGACTCGATCATGTGGACGATCAAGTTCCGCAACGGCAACATGAAGCGTTTCAAATTCCCGATCCGCACCACCTCTGAAGGCTCCATCGATCCCTACGGCGGCAAGCCGCTGCCCAAGGTGGCCGAACTCGATGCCCCCGGTGTATTCACCAAGGGTGTCATGGGCGGTTACCGCGCCGGCAAGCCGGAAGAGTTGATCCGCCGCAAGTAACAAACCAACCAACTGAATTGGAGAATGCAAAATGTCTGAAGGAACTTTCGATAGTCCAAGAATCGTCCAGGAAGAGCTGGATATCCTCCTGATCGGCGGCGGCATGGCCTGCTGCGGCGCCGCTTACGAAATGATGCGCTGGGCCGAGGCGGTCAAGGCCGAAACCGGCACCGAACTGAAAATCAAGCTGGTGGACAAGGCGGCGATGGATCGCTCCGGCGCGGTGGCGCAGGGGCTGTCCGCGATCAACACCTACATCGGCCCGGAACAGGATCCCGCTGATTACGCGCGCATGGTCTCCAACGACCTGATGGGCATCACCCGCGACGATCTCGCCTACGACCTCGGCCGCAACGTCGACGATTCGGTGCACCTGTTCGAAGAATGGGGCCTGCCAATCTGGAAGACCGATGCCGATGGCGTACGCCACGACGGCGCCGATTCGATCAAGGAAGGCCTGCCGCTGCTAAAAGACGGCGGCAAACCGGTGCGTTCCGGCAAGTGGCAGATCATGATCAACGGCGAATCCTACAAGTGGATCGTCGCCGAGGCCGCGAAGAAGGCGCTGGGGCTGTCGCGCATCCAGGAGCGTGTGTTCATCGTACACCTGATCAACGACAAGAACGACCCTACACGTATCGCCGGAGCAGCGGGCTTCTCGGTGCGCGATAACACCATCTACATCTACAAGGCCAAGTCTGTCCTGCTCGCCGCCGGCGGTTGTGTCAACCTGTTCCGCCCCCGCTCCGTCGGAGAAGGCCAGGGACGCGCCTGGTATCCGGTATGGAACGCAGGTTCGACCTACGCGATGGCTGCCGAGGCCGGCGCGGAGATGACCATGATGGAAAACCGCTTCGTGCCCGCCCGTTTCAAGGACGGCTACGGCCCGGTCGGCGCCTGGTTCCTGCTGTTCAAGGCCAAGGCCGTCAACGCGTATGGCGAAGACTACATGACCAAAAACAAGGAGATGCTCAACGACTATCCGCCTTACGGCCAGGCAGCCGTGCCCGCCTCATGCCTGCGCAATCACCTGATGCTGAAAGAAATGAAGGACGGCCACGGCCCGATCTACATGGATACCGTGACAGCAATGGCCAAGCTGAAGGAAACGCTGTCGCCGAAGGAGGTGAAGCACCTCGAAGCGGAAGCCTGGGAAGACTTCCTCGACATGTGCATCGGGCAATGCGGCATCTGGGTCGGCGAGAACATCGAGCCGGAAAAGAAGATGTCCGAGCTGATGCCGACCGAACCTTACCTGCTCGGCTCGCACTCCGGCTGTTGCGGCATCTGGGTATCCGGCCCGACCGACTTGGGCGCGCCGACGGCTGCCGATCCTGAAGAAGACGGCGTGCCCGCACACCTGCCGCGCGGCTGGAACTGGGGCTACCGCTCGATGACCACGGTCAAGGGGCTGTTCACCGCAGGCGATGGCGTGGGTGCCTCCGGCCACAAGTTCTCTTCCGGTTCGCACACCGAAGGCCGCCTGGCTTCAAAGGCGATGGTCAAGTATGCGCTCGACAACAAGGACTACAAGCCAGAGTTCGACGAAACGCCCGAGCAAATCGCCGAAACGATCTGGAGGCCGGTGCGCAACTTCCTCGAGCATAAAAACTACACCACCGCCATCGACGTGAATCCGAACTACATCACGCCGAAGATGCTGCAAATGCGCCTGCAGAAAATCATGGACGAGTATGTCGCCGGTGTCGCAACCTACTACAACACCAACGACAAGATGCTCGCCGTGGCGGAAGAAAAGCTGGAGATGCTCAAACAGGATTCGCTGAAGATGCGTGCGAAAGACCTGCACGAACTGCTGCGTGCCTGGGAGAACTACCACCGCATCCTTACCGCCGAAGCGCACATGAAGCACATCCAGTTTCGCGAAGAGAGCCGTTATCCGGGTTTCTACTACCGCACCGACAAGAACTTCGTCGATGAAAAGAACTGGCACTGCTTCGTCAATTCGGTATACGACAAGAAGTCCAAAAAATGGACCTGCTTCAAGCGCAAGCACGTCGATCTGGTAGACAAGACGAAGCTGTTCAAGACGCACAAACCCATCGAGCCTGCGACCGATAATGGCTAGATATGCAGGCAGTTTAGGGTGACACGGCGTAAATTGAATGGCAAACTCGGGCATCGCAAGATGCCCGAGTTTTTCTAAGCCCATTTGTCCACGAAATACACGAAAAGCACGAAATTTTCTCCCAATTTTTCAATTTTTTGTTCGTGACTTTCGTGTATTTCGTGGACAGCTTGTTTTTACTAAAGTGAAGAAAGCAAGATGACAGACACCTACCACGCAGCCGACCTACCATTCCCCGGCAGCCCGGTCATACCGGAGATGAGCGACGGCAGCAAGAAGATACAGTTCCGGTGCCGCAAAGGCATCTCCTGCTGGAACGCCTGTTGCAGCAACATCGACATCTCGCTCACGCCCTACGACATCGTGAGGCTGAAGCAACGCCTTGGTATGTCGTCCACCGAACTCCTGCAAAAATTCACCGTGCCCTACGAGCTGGAGCCGGGCGGCATCGCCGGCGTGAAGCTGCGCCCCGTCGAAAATGGAACCGCCTGCCAGTTCATGACAGAGGGAGGGTGCAGCGTGTACGAAGACCGCCCCACCGCCTGCCGCTACTATCCCGTCGCCCTGTTGTCGATGCGCAAGCAGGATGAATACACCGACACCAGCTCCTATGCGCTGGTCAAAGAAGATCACTGCCTCGGTCATCAGGAACCGCGCAGCCTTACCATCGACGAATACCGCAAGGAACAAGGAGTAGAAAAATACGACGAGCTTGCGCGCGGCTGGCGACAACTCATCCTGAAAAAGAAATCCTCAGGCCCAAGTGTCGGCAAGCCTTCCAAGCGCAGCCTGCAACTCTTCTTCATGGTGTGCTACGACACTGACCGCTTCCGCGAATTCGTCACCAGCGACGGCTTCACCGAACTCTACGACATTCCCGCCGACGAGATGAAGAAACTGCTCACCGACGACACCGAACTGATGCTGTTCGGCTTCCGCTTCCTCAAACAAGTCCTGTTCGGCGAAAACACCATCACGATGCACCAGGAAACGGCGACGAAACGCATGGAGAAAGCCAGGGAGAAACTGCAACAACTGGAAGAGGAAGCGCGCGCAAAACGTGCGGCGGAAGCGGATGGAATGTATGAGGGTGGTGGTCAGTGAGTTCTTAACTCCCGTGGTTTTTCCATTTTTGAGCCATCTGGTTTCTCTAAAGTGTCTTTATCTCTGGCTTAGCGCTTAAACCGAGACTGATGCGTACAAGTTGCGGGATTCCATGCACGCCGAGCTTGCTCATCATGCGCGCCTTGTGGACTTCCACAGTGCGCACGCTGATGCCCAGTTCAGCGGCAATATCGCGGTTGTGTTTGCCACTTACGACAGCTTGCATAACTTCTTTTTCCCGCTGAGTCAGATGAGCCATGCGTTCGACAAATTGAGCTTCACGCCGATAAGCATTCTTCCTTTCTTCTTGACGGGACAGCGCCTCTTCTATTGAGGCCAGCAGATGGTTCTCATCCAATGGCTTTTCGATAAAATCAACGGCCTCGGAGCGGAAGGCTGTGCAGGCAGAGGCGACGTCCCCATGTCCGGTAATGATTATTACCGGCAGGGTGCTTCCCATTTCGCGCAGCTTTTGCTGCAGGGTCAATCCATCCATTTCATCCATGCGAAGATCGACGAGCAAGCAACCATACCAATCGTCCCGCCTGGAGGCGAGGAAGCTTTCGGCGCTGGCGAAAATAGCTGTGCGATATCCGTGAAGGCCAAGCAACAGGCTGAGCGAATCACGCATTGAGGGATCATCGTCGACGATGAATACAGTTTTATCCATGAGCTGAATGGCCGGAAGCAAGAGGGAGATAGAGTTTGAAGCAGCCGTGTTGTCCGGCTTCAGCCACCAGCGCACCGCCATGCGCTTCAACGATTGCGCGGCTGATAGCCAAACCCAGGCCGAGCCCTTTAGCCTTGGTCGTGGTGAATGGCTCGAACAAATTCTTGGCGATTGATTCGGGGATGCCGGGGCCGCTATCTTCTACAGTTATGCACAGCCTGCCGTTTGCCACGCGCTCGCTTCTTACCCATATTTCGCGGAGTGTTTCGGTGTGTTCAGCGACGGACTCCACGGCATTGGCGAGCAGATTGCGTAAGACCAAATCAAGTTGCATTCGGTCAGCTACGAGCATCTGGTCAGGTGTCGCGGTTACATTCAGGGCGATTCCTACATCAGTGCATTGTTCGCGAACGGATGTTGCAGCAGATTCAATCAGATCCTGCAGCGCAAAGCGCTCCATGAGGGTCGAGCCGGAGCGAAAAAAATCCCGCAGACGAACCACAATTTTCGCAGCCCGGCTTGCCTCATTTGTCATGCGGTTTATGGCCAAACGCAATGTTTCGACATCGGCGTTCTGGCTGAGCATTTTCTGGCAAGCTGCGCCATAAGTACCCAGCGCTGACAGCGGTTGGTTTAGTTCGTGCGCCAGTGCCGCGGCCATCTCTCCAGCGGCCGATAACCGTAGAGATTGCTTGAGTATTTCGGCGTCGCGGCGCTGCGTATCGACGACAACACCTATAAAGTAGCCCACCAGAGCAAATACGGTAGCGCGCATCTGCACATCGAACAGTTCTATCAGCACACTATTCCCGAATTGTTCGGCAATAACCATTCCCAGTTGCAATGCTACCGAGCAAAGTATGGCTCCGCATAAACCCTGGCGTGAGGATGCCCAGACTATTGGCAGGAACAGCGTAAAGAAATAACCGAAAGAGGTGGGTTTACTCTCGTTGAATGCTATCCATATCAACAGAAAGGTCAGGGCAAGATAACCCAGTGTTTCCACTTTGACGGTTGCAGCATAATACGCGTGTCTTCGTTTTGCATCCCGCAAGTGCCAGAGAAACGGCAATCCGATGATTATGCCGGAGGCGTCTGACCAGAAAAAATGCAAAACGGCAAACCCCCAGTTTCCCAATCCGCCAAAAGTATTGGCTGCCGAGTAAACTGTGGCTACCAAAGCACCGTTGAATATGGAACCGAGAGCAATGATAATCACCCAGGCAAACAGGTTCTCACGGTTATTGAACATGCCGCCATCCGGGCAAAATCGCAGCAGGATCGATGCGAGCATTAAATAATCGAAGGTCATCAGGATGCAGACCCAAAACTTCGCTGCAAAATTGTCGCTATAGCCAAAAATCAACAACTCGGCGCTGAGCATGGAAACAAAGACTAGGCCCGCTGCCCTCTCACCATTTTGCAGGAAAAGGAACACAATCAACGCCGCCGCCGGATTCCAAGGCGTAATGTTGATGTTGTGGAATGGGTCGATATTGCTAACCCATTCAATAAAAACGTAAATCAACAAAAAAGAGATATAGGTAATTCCTTTTTGCCACAAAAATTTCCGATTTTGCACTCGGTCAACCTCCATCAAGAGCCTATTTCGGTAGGTTCTAACTACGCAGCAAATTATCTGCCAAATGACACGATCCTGTCAGCGCAAAAAAGCAGTTTTCCTAGCAAAAACGCCTCAGAATAGCCTTCAGGCAATTTCTTAAAAGCAGCAAAACTTTGGTTTCCGTAAGTAAAACCCTTAGTGATGACCCTAATTATATTTGCAACATCAATCGAATAGTATTGCATGCCATGAAGAAAAGGGTTGGAAAGACAGCTACATTGGCGATTTGGCACATAATTTTGACTTGGTGCTGCAAGTATAAAATCTGCTTCTTGGAAGACGAAAAATCGAAAAAACCTCAGGAGAAAAACATGAAAAAAATAGCGGTTGTTTTATTCCCCATTCTGCTTGCGGCTTGTGCTTCCGAACCGAAAACAGACTCTCAGTCTTCACAATCAGGGAGCGCCACAAATAAATCTTCGGTTGCAGCCCAGTCAGGGGCAAAGGGAATTAATCAAGCAGAAATTGAAGCACGCAAGCTGGAAGAAGCGCGCAAACAGGAAAGGGCGCGCAATGAAGCGCGGGAACTGCAAAAACAGAGCGTTTATTTCGATTTCGACAAGTATGTTGTCAAACCCGAGCACCAGAATATCGTCCAGCGGCAAGCGGAATTTGTCAAAACGCACAAAAATGTCACTGTTACCCTGGAAGGGAATGCAGATGAGCGCGGAAGCAATGAATATAACCTTGCGCTAGGCGATAAGCGTGCCAATGCCGTTAGGAAAGACCTCGAGTTATTGGGCGTCCCTGCAACGCAAATCAGGGTTGTAAGCATGGGCGAAGAGAACCCACGGCTCTCGTGCCATGAAGAGAAATGCTGGAAAGAAAACCGCAGAAACGACTTTATCCATAAATTTGATTAACGCGGGTTTTGATTGCCAATGTATTGACGGCGATCTTCACCAAACTCCGCTTTTTGGAAACGTGATTTTCTGTTTTATGTCGAGAATCACCCTGATTGTTTGGCGGCCAAAGCTGGAGTGAATGATTACACCACCAGCGGCCCGTGGTAATCGTCGTCCTTGAGGGTGGCAGCGGTTGCACCGGAGGAAACGTTGGCAAGCTGACGTTCGTGGTCTGACTGGACTTGCAGCAGCGTGCGGACACATTTACCCAGGTCGTCGTACTCGTCTCGGCCCGTGCCATATTGCTCGGCTTCGGAATAGAAGAACTGGCAGCGGTAGCGGTTCTCGCCCACTTTGCATACGACGAAATGCGCGCCTCGTTCACTCCAGTAGATCGTCGGACAAAGGCTGAGTTCTGCCGGGTTGATGCCGAGTTGTAACTCGCTATCGGCAAGCTGGGTCGGTACGATCTTGCCGTAGCGCTCCAGCAGGATGGCGGAGACACGGTTGCGTTCTGCTTCGGTGAAATCGGGGATGGCGGTCATGGTGGTATGGCTCTTTCACCCTCTCACTTCGAGAGAGAGGGTATGAGAGGTGCACAAGGGGCACTGATTAGGTTTGCGCCCAAGGCAGGCCGTCGAAGCGCCAGCCGTTGTGCGAATTGCGATGATGGCTCTCGTCGAGATCGCCCTCGAAACCGTGCTCGATATTGTAGACATCATGCATCCCGGCTTTTTCAAGCGCCTCACCGGCCTCTGCGGAGCGCCGCCCGGAGCGGCAGATGAGCAATACGGGGCGGTTGACGCTGGCGGCCTTGCGTACATGCGCGACAAACATCGGGTTGACCTCCCATTCAGGGCCGTCCACCCAGGGGATGTGGATGGAACCTCGCGGATGGCCGACAAACATGTATTCCATCTCGCTGCGCACGTCGATAAACACCGCTTCGGGATTGGCTTGCAGGAAGTCGAAGGCTTCCTTGGGGGTGAGGTGCTGCATGATCGCTCTCCTTGCTTGATTTGTTTTAGTCTGCCCGGATTATAACGCCGCGCGAACCCTTCTACACGTTATGCGGAAAATCACTTCCCCGCAATTTCCTGCAATTTTCTCGGCTGGATGACATGCCCGTCCAGCCCGGCCTGCTTGGCGTTTCCGCCATAGGCCACGCTCATCAATTGCGAGTAATACACCACCGGCATGGCGAGCTGGGTACCCTGTTTCTTGTTGATTTCTGACTGGTATATCTCGACATTGGCCTGGCACAACTGGCAAGGCGTGACGATCATTTCCGCGCCGTGGTCGTAGGCCGATTCGACGATGTCGCGAATTTGCTTCTGGGATTTATCCGGCTCGGAAAAAGCCAGCGCTCCGCCACAACAGGTGACCTTCTGATCGTAGCTGGCAATGGCTTCCGCTCCAACGGCTTCAATCATCCTGTCGAGATACAGCGGATTCTCGAAAGATTCGCCATGTATGCCGAAAGGGCGGTTGGTCTGGCAGCCAATATAGCCCGCGATCTTCATGCCTTCCAGCGGTTTTACAACCGGAGCCTTCATGCCTGCGAAACCCACATCCTCGACCAGCACCTCGACGATGTGGCGAGCCTTGACCGTGCCCTTGAGGTTCAGCCCCGCTTCCTTGAGCGCCTCGTTGGTCTCGGCCAGCAGGCTGTCTGATTCGTGCAATTTTTCCGCCGTCTCGCGGGTCGAGAGCCAGCAGGCAGGGCAGCCGGAGACCATATCCTGCCCCGGCAGATTCTGTTCGGCCAGCGCAAGGTTGCGCGCGCTGATCGCCAGGCGCGGCAACAAGCCGCCCTCCCCGTAGCCGATGGAGGCGCCGCAGCAGTTCCAGTCTGGAATCTCGTTGAGCTGGATGCCCAGTTTCTCGCACATCACATCGATGGAGGTGGCGAAATTCGAAGCCGAGGCTCCCTTCTGCGAAGAGCATCCGGGGTAAAACGCGTATTGTTTCTTGCTCATAAGAATATCCCTCCAGCGTAGGAGCGCAACTTGTTGCGCGATGAATTGGAATCGCCCGGCGAGCCGGGCTCCTACAAATTACGGTGCGTGTTTATTCCCGCGGTCTTCGATTTCGCGCGCCTTGGCAATCATCTTGCGGAAGCCATCCTTGTCCTTGCATTTGTGCCCGCCCAGTATCTCCATCGGGTTGAGGCGTTTGGCCTTCATCAACCCGATGCCGATCCCCTTCATCGCCAGCGCGTTCCTGATGCCCTGCATGAAGCCGTCCTTAAAATACATTGCCAGCGAAAACTTCAATTCGTTGACCCGTCCGGTCTTGGCGAGATTGTTCCAGAACAGCCGTGCAACTTCGCGCGTCGGCTGGCCTTTCGGCGCCATACCCAGCCGGTGGGCGTAGTGTGCCAGGCCGTGCATGATGTGGGTGATCGGCAGTTTGCGCGGGCAGCGCACGATGCAGTTATAGCAGGACGTGCACATCCACATCGAATCGGTAGTCAGCACCTCGTCGCGCTTGCCGGCGCGGATCATCATGAACAGTTTTTGCGGGGTGTGCTCCCACGCGTTGCCGAGCGGGCACGACCCCGCACACACGCCGCACTGCATGCACATCTTGACCCACTCGCCATCCTCGACGTGATTCTCGACCTCCTTCAGGAAGTCGTTGTGATAACGCGCAACGGCTTGCCGGTTCTGCTCGCTCATGGTTTTTCCTTAGCTCGACCCGATGAGCTGCACGCTATTGCGCAACCCCTCAGGATGTAATTTACCAAGTCAGCGGCCACGTCCGCCACCCGGGCCCATGCCTCCGCCTGGCCCCATACCAGCGCCCATCCCCCCTCTGGCAGGCGGCTCGTCTGACAAGGTCACACCGCGCGCCTTGGCCCGTTCTTTCATCTGCTCGTGATGCTCCTTGCGGATTTGTTCGCGCTCCTCGGCAGTTTTGGCGGCACGCATCTTGGCGCGGTGCTCATCACGCTCCTGCTGCGTCATGAGCTGGCTGCCATAAATTTGCTCCTGCTTTTGTGCTTGTTCTTTGTCAGCCGCCAACGCAAATCCGGTAAACAGAGACATGGCGACAGTCAAGGTCGATACCATCAATAGTCGTTTCATTTTCGATTACTCCTTGCCTAATGGGTTGTTTCGATTTTCGATTCCAACCACTGCAACCCCTTCAGTGATCGCACCCTGACGGGTACTTTCATTTCCTTCTCCCGGCCTGTGCATGCCAAGCTCGCGTTAACCGAAACCCTTCATCGGCGACGGCCCCATCGCCACAAGTTGCTCAACATAATCGTTGATGAATTTTGCCACGCGCTCGTTATCGGTGATCGCCACTTCATAGCTGGACACACGCTCTGGCTCCAGCCCCATCTGGGTCAGCGTGTCGCCGATTTTGCTCATGCGGTAACTGGCCAGTTCCGATCCCTTGACGAAGTGGCACTGGTAGTCGTCACCTTTTTTGCAGCCCATCATCATCACGCCGTCATAGCCGGAGTTCAGCGCGTCGGTGATCCAGATGGTGTTGACCGAACCAAGGCAGCGCACCGGAATGACGCGCACAAAGGCCGAGTAGACGGTACGCGACAACCCTGCCATGTCGAGTGCCGGATAGGCATCGTTTTCGCAGGCCAGGATCAGGATGCGCGGTTTCTCGGAAAATTCATCCGGGATTTCCACCGCCTTGATCTGGTTGCCGACGGTATCCACCGAATAATTCTCGAACGAGATCACGCGCACCGGGCAGGCGCCCATGCAGGTGCCGCAGCGGCGGCAGCGCTGTTCGTTGAATACCGGGAAGCGCTTTTCGTCCTCGTCGATCGCGCCGAACGGGCATTCCACCGTGCAGCGTTTGCACTGCGTGCAGCCCTCCAAGCGCACCATCGGATACGAAAGGTCGCCGGCGCGCGGATGGGCGGCACGCCCGAGGCCCGCATTCTCGACGGCCTGGATGGCCTTGAGCGCGGCGCCGGTCGCATCTTCGGTCGCCTGCAACATATCCATCGGGCGGCGCACCGGCCCGGCTGCGTAGATACCGGTGCGGCGCGTCTCGTAGGGGAAACAGATGAAATGCGAATCGGCAAACCCGTATTTGAACTGCGGCATGTCCGGCCCCTGCCGGTAGGACAGATTCAATATGGAAATCTTCTGCATGTCGGATTTTCTTTGCTTGGCCTCTTCCGAGCCGCCGTCTGCTTCGGTGACGGCCTTGTCCCACGCATCGAGATTGACCCCCGCGCTCGGCACCTGCCCGGTCGCCAGCACGACCAGGTCGGCTTCCAGCGAAGTGTCTTCATCGAGAATCAAATCTTTAAAGTTTACTTTGCAAGCATTGCCGGCAGCCTCGACGCCGGTAGTTTTTCCCTTGGTGAAGATCACGCCCTTCTGCTGGGCGCTGCGGTAGAAATCCTCGCCCATGCCCGGCACGCGTAGATCGGTATACAACACCACGGTGTCGGTATCCGGGTTGGCGTCCTTGAAATACATCGCCTGCTTGATGCTGGTGGCGCAGCAGTGGCCAGAACAGTAGGGAAGATGCTTGCCGGTCTCGTCGCGCTGACCGGCACATTGCAGGAACACCACGGATTTGATTTCCTTGCCGTCGGCGCGCTTGAGTGCGCCGCCGCTGGCGGCTTGCGCCAAGGCTTCGAGACCCGCCTGATCCACGACGTTGGGCTGGCCACCGCCCAGCTCGGGCAATTTGGCGATGTCGTAAGGTGTGAAGCCGGTCGCCTGAACGATCGCGCCGATCGCCTCTTCGGTCACTGCGCCGGACTCCTGTGCCACTTTGACGGTGAAGCGCCCCGGCGCGCCAGCCGTTTCGGCCACGGTCGAATTGAGATGCACCTTGATGCGCGGG
>Ga0209343_10000050_pt1 | contig 140252 bp, 146 predicted proteins | sample RifCSPlowO2_02_FD_184026 | JGI IMG/M metagenome (GOLD analysis project Ga0209343, IMG submission 184026) | Groundwater microbial communities from Rifle, Colorado - Rifle CSP2_plank lowO2_0.2 (SPAdes) (version 2) | ecosystem: Environmental > Aquatic > Deep subsurface > Groundwater | place... | reverse complement strand
AAGAAAAAATAAAGGCAGGATTTTGCTCATAAGGCTCCTCTCAACTCGCGAAATAATAAACTCAAACAACAATGGCAAGTGATTTACAGAAATAATAAGATTTTTAAATGATGCGGTGCGTTAGAGGGATAATGCTTAACGATTTTTGCCCATACAGCCTTAGAAACTAAGGTTGTATGGGCAAGGTACAATGAAATTAAGAGTTAATCTTAATTCTGCAAGAGTTTAGTGACGTTTTCATCCACAGCTATTTCACCCTCAACACCCTTCACCAACGTGCTGTTTGCGCACACCTCAGCCACGTAAAAACCGTATTGGTCGCAGTAAAAATCTACGCTGGTGCAACCCGTGGAATAAACGTTTTCAGTTGACCCTTCAATAAAGAGATACACAATGCCATGAATGCATTCCACATCAGCGATTGCGCCAGTTTCGCCTTCCAAATTGCAGCTGAAATAGTTGTAGCCATTTTCGGTGGTTTTATCCCCACCGCAAGTGACATTGAGAGTGTCTTCATCCACAGAAACTTCGGGCATGTCTGTGGCATCGTTTTCGGTGTAAATGCCCACGGTGAAATTGCCCTCCACGTTTTCTGAAGAGGAAACGCAATCTCCATTCTCGCAAATTTCCACGGAATTTGCTGGCTCATCATCTCCATCACTTCCCCCGCCACAAGCAAGTGTAAAAGGAACCAGAAGAACAAGAAGAGAACACAGTTTGAATATTTTCATAAAACCTCACAAATTTTTTAATTGCACTTAAGGCTCGCACCCGCGAAGCCAACTGGTTTTTCTATAAAGCAAAAGGCGTGCCAAATAAAAAATAGTGGAAAATCAATGGGTTGTTTTTTTTAAGAAGGGGGAGGGTCCAAAAAAGAAATGGTGCAGGAACAAAAATCGGACGCTATCTCATAAGGCCTGTTTCCTTGACGATGATTTCACGCATGATTTCGCTAGCACCGGCCCCAATAGTGAGAAGGCGTACATCCCGAAAAATACGCGATACATCATACTCAGCCATGTAGCCATAACCCCCATGGGCCTGAACACAATCGTAAGCCAGTTTGTTTACAAGCTCGGTTGTAATCAGTTTTGCCATGGTGATTTCTTTTACACAGGGAATTTTGCGATTGTATAAATCTACCGCACGATAGGTAAGCTCTTGCGCTGCCTCAATCTCAGCAGCCCATTGCGCAAAACGATGCTGCCATACCTGAAAATCTGCCAAGCGTCGCCCAAAGGCCTGGCGCTCGTTCAAATAAGCCACGGCGTCGTTCCACAGTTGTCTGCTAGAAGCCACACTCATCACGGCAGTAATAAGCCGCTCCCCCTGAAAATTTTGCATGATGTAATAAAAACCCTTGTTTTCTTCGCCCAACAAATATTTTGCAGGAACTTTACAATCCGAAAAAGAAAGCTCGGCGGTATCGGACGAATCATTACCCATTTTTAAAAGTTTGCGCCCCACACTAAAGCCAGGACGTGTTTTGCCGTCTTCGGTTTTAGTGGGAAATAAAATAAAACTTAAACCCTGGTAGGCATTTTTAAAAGTTTCCTTGTCGGTAATGCTTCCCCCTGTACGTACAGCCAGCACAATATAGTCGGCCCGCGAACCATTGGTAATAAAGGTTTTGGAGCCATTGATAACATATTCGTTTCCAACTTTTTTAGCTGTGGTGCGAATGCGCGCAACATCCGACCCCCCACTTGGTTCTGTAACTCCAAGAGCTAAAATTTTTTCACCCTTGATGGCAGGTTCTAAAATTTCTTTCTTTTGTTCAGGGGTGCCTAGTTTTTCGATAACAGGGCTTGTAATATCGGTTTGAACAAAAACATCCATGGCAAAACCATTCATGCGAGCGTGTGTCATCTCTTCGGCAAAAACCACCTTGTACCACAAATCACAGCCGCTTCCGCCATATTCTGCGGGATAATTAATTCCTAAAAAACCTTGATCGCCCAGTTTTTTAAAAATTTCCTTGGGAACAAACTTTTTTTCTTCCCATTCTTTTTGATGAGGTAAAAGTTCTTTTTCCACAAAGGTGCGCACACTTTTACGGAAAATTTCGTGATCTTCGGTGAAGTAAGAACGGTTTTTGTGATGCATAGTTCTCCTTTTATTCGTTTATGATTGCATCCGGGGGTTGGTGGCTTTAAGCAAAAGCGTCTCGCAGCTGATTTGTCCTTTCGAAAAAATAAAACAAATCGGCGAGAGCGAGCGGATTCAAACCTCGATGGTTTGAAAACCGCGTCTTTTGCGAAAGACATCCAACCCCCGGATGCTTGCATGATCCAAATTAATTTTAAAGAAAAATCTCTATAGAGATTCATCATAATTTATTTACTAGCCATTTCTAAAGAGCCCCGTATAATTCGCCCATGCCAAGCTTAAAAGAATTAAATCAAAAGTTTATCGAACGAAAAATCAAAACCCAAAAAATGGGGGGTGATATCGAGGTAGCCAAACAAAAAGCCCAAAAAAAACTAACCGTTCGTGAACGCATTCAAATTCTTTTCGATCCGCAAACCTTTGTAGAGCAAGGCATTCTAGCCGAACATAATTCAAACGATCCCGATATGGCCGGTAAATCAACCCCTGCAGATGGCGTGGTTAGTGGGGTGGGACAAATTTTTGGGCGAAGCGTGGCCGTTATTGCCTACGATTTTACCGTCATAGCCGGCACCATTGGTGAAGTAAACGAGCGCAAAGCCAAACGCATGCGTGCATGGGCCGCAACGATGCGCATTCCTTTGGTGTGGCTGCTTGATTCTGCGGGAGCGCGTATTCAAGAAATTGCTTCCTCGCGCTTTGCCATGACAGGCGAGCTTTTCTACGATCAAGTGGCTCTTTCGGGTGTTGTGCCACAGGTTGCTGCCATGATGGGCCCCTGTGCTGCAGGCACAGCCTACATTGCAGGCCTGGCAGATTTTGTTCCTATGGTGAAGGGTACATCTTCCATGGCGCTAGCTGGCCCGCCTCTTGTGAAAGCAGCCATTGGTGAAGATATTTCAGCAGAAAATTTGGGTGGTTCGCGCGTGCATTGCGATATCAGCGGGGTAGGGGATTTGGAAGTTAACGATGATAAAGCCTGTTTAGAGGTGGTGCGCAAGTATCTTTCGTTTTTTCCCTCTCATAGTGGTGAAAAACCACCACGGGCAACAGTTAAAAAAACAAGTGAGGATGTTTCGTCGCGTTTGGCAAAAGCACTTTCGGGTCAAAACCCCAATGATGAAACTTTGGATGATTCTATTTTAGAAATTTTGCCTGATAATCCGCGTAAGCACTACGATATGCGATCCATTCTTACCAAAGTGGTTGATGGAGGAGATTTATTGGAATTAAAACCCAACTTTGGAAAAGGTTTAATTACGGCTTTAGCTCGTATAGGCGGGAATGCCTTGGGAATAGTGGCCAGCCAGCCTTCTTATATGGGTGGGGTGATTAACATCGACGAATCTGATAAGGCCGCACGTTTTATTAATTTGTGTGATGCTTTTAATATTCCCCTCGTATTTTTTCAGGATGTTCCCGGATTTATGGTGGGATCCAAGGTAGAACACGCGGGCATTATTCGTCATGGAGCTAAAATGCTTTATGCAGTAAGCCGTGCTTCGGTTCCTAAAATCACGGTTGTGATTCGCAAAGCCTATGGAGCGGGTTACTATGTGATGTGTGGGCGAGCCTTTGGTGCCGATAAAATTGTAGCCTGGCCCAGTGCCGAAATTAGTTTAATGGGTGCCGAAGGAGCCGTGAATATTATTTTTAGAAAAGACATTGCAAAAGCAGCAGATCCTGAAAAACGCAGGCAAGAATTGGTAGCCGAGTACGGACAAAAAATTTCACTCGATGTAGCGGCGCAAGGGGCCTACATTGATGATGTGATTGATCCCCGAGATACCCGTAAAATTATTCTCGAAACCCTTCATTTAACTTCTCAAAAACAAATTCCTCTTCCTCAAAGGAAGCATGGCGTTATGCCGGTTTAACTTGACCAATTTGTTTTTTCTGTTTGTGAAAGAAATTTTTTGGCAAGTTCCAGATATTCTTTTTCACTAATACCAAAATAATCGTGAACTGAACTGTTTCTGGCTTCAAGAGAATTTAACCAAACTTCGGGGTCAGAAATAAAACCCAACCGAGCTGCTTCTTTAATGGCCATTTTAGGGGATGGCGCTTCAAGGCCTTCTTTTTCCACCATTTGTTTTAATTCACGCCAACCATATTCCACTAAAATCTCAAAAGCCTTTACCACGGTTAAAAAATTTAAGTCCGATTGATTTTTAGAATACTGTGCCAAAGCTTGTTTTAAGCTATGAATGGCTTTATGCTGCTTTTTCTTTTTTGATTCCATCTAATAGTCCTCGTAAATAAAAATAACTTTCTTTGTGCCCCTCTAAAAAAATAAGGTTTGAGGCTGTGCTTTCTAAAAACCAAGTAGGGGCCTGATTTAAATTAACAAGATCAACCAAAAAAACCAGATTTTCGCTGGCATCACCCACTATTCTTTTGAGCTTTAAAAATTCCATTCCTGTAATTGGCTTAGGATAGCGAAAAACTCCCAAATCCCAATCGGAATATTTTTGAGCTTTTTTACTGACACGTGAACCAAAAAGAACAACGCATAAAAGAGGATCGTGATTTGTTAAACTTTGAACAACGGGCCAAATTTTTTCAAGATCATTGATGAAGGTTTCAATAGAAATTATGGGGGTAATGAGTTGAAGGGGATCAACTTGGAGGGCCTCTGCCAAGCGGTTAAAAGCATGAACAAACGCAGATTTTCCTTCGAGTAGTGATACCAAAGTATTGCGATGGATGCCCGACCGTAGAGCCAAATCAGATAAATTGCGATAACCCTTTTCAAAAAGGACTTTTTTGAATTGAGCTTTATTGAGCTGATAATGCATACCACAAGAATAAACCAAACCCAGATTAAAGTCAATTATATGTATAAATTAACTATATTTTTGTATATTTAATCCCCGGTAATCCCAGGTAATTGCTTGATCAAAGATAGGCAACTTCCCCAATTCCATGCCGATACTGGCCTAATATACCATGGCCAATGAACTAACAATTAATCAAGGCTTGGTGGGCAAATGGTTTTTAGTTTTGCAGTTCCAACTCCCAGTGAGGACGATCCTTTCTCATTTGTTTTTCAACCAGTGTGGCTCAATCCCTCGGTAACCTGAGGATAATTTTGTTTTGCCTGTGGACCTTGATTTTACGGAATCTCCCCTCCCCAATCAGAAATTTGACCTCATCGATTGTAACTATGTGCTGCGTTATTTACTTAGGAAATGGGGGGATGCCACCTTAGCTCGCGCATTTTTAATGCAACTTTTTAAGTCTCTCAATGTTGGTGGAGCCTTGGTGGTTAATAATGACGACAACAATTTTGAGCTTCCTTTCTCCGATGAGGAACTTACTCAATTGGGCATTCAATGCCAAACAGTGGAACATGCCGAAGTTGGCAATGTGTGGGGCTTGGATAGGCCTGTGCCACCCAGGATTATCAACTACCAAATTTTTACAAAAGTTTCTGAAACCCCCTTGCTTAAAGAAATAAATCGAGAAATTAAGCTGGCCTATCCTCAGAGGCAACCAGTTCCTGTTCGTGTTAGTTCCTTCAAACCAAATGTGGTAGGGGCAACCCTGCCCCCTACGCCAGAGCAGCACTGGCTGCGGCAGCCGAGTGCGGTTGCTCACCATACCCCTACTCAAAGCCCCACGCATTTTGCGGCTCTTTTAGAAAATGCTGGTTTGAATGTGGATGAATATGCCGATATTTTAGAGCCTGATGCTTTCGAAATGCTTAAAAGTGAAGGGCAACTTGAAGGCCTTGTAGCAAGCCTTAGAGAAGGTGATGAAGCTGCTTTTAATACTCAAATGGCTGAGATTGAAAATACAGTTTATGAAACACCCAGACGCTTAAATTATAGCGTTCCTTCTGGAATGCAACGTACTGCCTTAGCCCCACTCGCACGCTTGTAAAATTCGATGGCAGAGATTCTGTAGGGGCGATCCTTGTGATCGCCCAGGGTGAACACAAGGTTCACCCCTACCAGATGACCAGGGGGCCCCGGGCTTTAGCCCGTGGAGATCACAAAAAAACAAAAAGTGGCAACCTTTTTCAGAAAGTGCCGATAATTATAATTGCTTTGGGCAAGGCTGGATTGCCCTCATCTAAAAAGAAAGAGGTAGAAAATGAGAATAAGACCAACAATAGAAGCAGTTAATCAGTTAGAAAATATTATGGCGGGTAATCCTCTACTCTTGAGTTGTTATTTATCGGAGCAACCTAGAGAAGATATAGCAATAAGCATAGAAGCAGAGAGAGTAGATCGAATCGAAGAATTTAAAAAAGCAGATGATACGATTCCCGATCGTGTCATCGATCGGGTTTGCCGTAAATACCAAAAAGCATTAGCTCAGATAGAAGCAAAGGGTAACCCACATTATTTTGGCATCAATCACCTTGAAGCTGCTAGGGAAGCCGTGAGACCCCTTAAATTCAGATATGGTTTAGAATAATCCATTTAGATTAAATTGATTGACGAGTTAAATTGAGCATTGTAAGGCCCTCCTCGACGTTGAAACGAGGAGGTGCCCTATGTCCGCTTTCCCCATTGGTGATAAAAATCTTGCTGAACAAGTTATCCATTTTGTAGCCGACCTCGAAGGCTTAACTTCAGAAGAATGCAAAAAACTCAATATCAAAGGCAAGGCTGCTGATACTCTCTTAACCGTTATCGGTGATGGAAAAGAAGCTGCAATCACGGATGATGAAAAAAAGACCCTAGCTAATTATTTCACTGATGAATTTATTCAAGAACTTGCTGGGGATCAGGGGAAAAAAGCCTTAGAAGCCAGGGTGAAGTGGTTAACAGCTACCTGCCTTAATCCATTAACCATCAATGACGAAAAAAGTCATAGAATCATTATAAGGGAATCAGAACGGATTGGAATAAACTCCCCAGAAATGATTGATCACTTAGTTCAAACCCTAGAAGAATCAAAAGATTTTGAATTACAAATGCAAGCTGCATCTTTTTTGATTACAAATCTTTTGATGACAGAAAGCGACGATGAACAAGTTATCCTTGCCTTGATAAAATATGCAGCGAGTACAGATTTCACTGGACACGGTGATTTTAAGAGCTACGTAGAAATGGTGTTATCTCTGCTATCTCGAAGAGGAGTAGCTATTTATCCAGCTCTTGAACAGGCCTTAGAAGATCCAAACCTTGCTGTACGTGAGTTTGGTGTAGTGATTTTGCGAACACTTAACATCCCGCCAGAAGAAAAATTGATCTATCTGAAAAAAGCACTTCATCATCAAAGTGCCAGAGTGCGTATCGGGGCTTTACTTGAGTTGCATGATTCATTTCGAGGTGAGGAAACTTTAATGAACGATTTTCTTGCTGAGTATGAAAGCACACAATCAATGGAGGGAGAAACTGAAGAGGATATCGGTTCATTTCAACATCTTGCAAGTAGATCAATTGCTGAAAGAATAACAGAAATTGATCAGATCGAACCCATTGCAAATAATTCTGATCCCGATATTCGCATTGGTGTTGATGGGCTTCTAGAAAATGATCACTTTGCAGCTAACGAAATTCGACCTTTTATCCTTAAGGCACTTAATGATGGAGATCCCTATGTCTCTTCATATATACTTTGGTATATTCGTTATTTGTCGCATCGTAGTGACATTATAACTACCCCTGAATGCTTGCCCACTCTTATCAAATTACTTGAAGATGATAATATGGCAATCTGTATGAATACGGTATTCTTTTTAGGGGAACTAGGTCCTGCCGCGCAAGAGGCTCTTCCCAAACTCAATGCAATGCTCACAAGTAACGCTTCTCAGCCTAAAAAGGAAATTTACGAGGCTATCTTAAAAATTGATCCTAAACTTGCAGACAGACAAAAACGATATGAGCAGCCCCTTCAATTTAACAAAAGAATATCCACCGGAATAGCACTTGCACCTACCATTGCTGGATTAACTACTAATCCTCAAGCATCCCCACCTCCAGTTTATTTGGATGTTATGTTGAGTGTGTTTGCTACCAAACCTCCATTTGCCTTAGAAGATGAAGGGAGCCATTTTGCGTTGTATGTTAAACCAGCAGCAGTGGTTGGTAACAAAGATCAATCCTCATTTGGAGTGGCTACTGGACTCATTACAGGAGGTGACTTAGAAACATCTCGTTTCAGAGTTGGAAAACATACTGTAACTCCTTCGTATGAGGTTTCTGGTGGTGTTGATCCTATTGCAATAGGTTCAGCTCTTACCAAGGGGAATGCAAATTCTCCCTTTGGAATGTGGGAAGGCTCACTCTTATTTGGAGCTTCAGTGGATCATCAATGGCAAGTTCAGGTGGGTGTTAATCCTTTTGAACAATCAGTTACCTTCGAAGAAGGTGACGCTACTGCAGATTTTGTTACGTCGATAAATCCAACCGTGCGAGCGGGTTATCGCTTCTGAGGTGTTCGATGAGTTTAAAAGACAAAGTAATCATTACTGTAGCCCCCACAGGCCTTGTTGCTAATCGCAATCAATGTCCGGCTATTCCCTACACTCCCGATGAAATAGCTAGTGAGGCTTATCGTAGCTATCAAGAAGGAGCCTCTGTTGTGCACATTCATGCCAGAGAAAATGATGGAACACCCACTCAACGAGAAGAAGTGTATAAAGCCATCAAAGATAAAATTATTTCTAAATGCGATATGATTATTAATTTTTCTACAGGAACTGTAGGGGTTCCTAAAGAAGAACGCATTAAACACATTACCAATTTAAAACCAGACTTAGGGGCTTTAAATATGGGCTCGATGAATTACGCCAAGTATTCTGCTAAGAAAAAAGGTTTTGTTTTTGATTTTGTGTTTGAAAATCCATTTTCTACCATCGAGTTTTTTTTGCGTCATATGTTGGAAGCAGGAGTTAAACCTGAGTTGGAATGTTTTGACACGGGGCATGTTAATAATGCCATGCCCTTTATTGATATGGGCTTACTTAAACCACCCATTCAATATTCTTTTATCATGGGAGTACTGGGTGGAATTGCAGCAACCAAGGAAAATTTAACGCATCAAGCGCGTCAAATTGATGCACGTTCTACCTGGGAAGTTATTGGAATTAGTTTAGAGCAATGGTCCATGGTGCGCGCTGCCTTAGAGCTGGGTGGTAATATTCGTGTGGGATTGGAAGATAATTTCTATTTAGAAGAAAATGTCATGGCCAAATCCAATGGAGATTTGGTAAAAAAAGCAGTTCAAATGACACGTGAATGTGGAAGAAACGTTGCTACTGTAGCCGAAGCTAAAAAAATGTTGGGATTATAGAGGGGCCTACTATTATGGGCCGCTTGGAACGGCTCCTGCAAGGCCAGCGTCAGTTGAGGGTCCACTACCACTAGAACCACCAGATAATCCCAAGGCGGCACCTACTCCTGCCCCTACTACAACAACACCAATCAGTCCCCACAAAAGACCTTTAGACATTTTCTTTTTGCCAGCAGAAGCTACTTTGGTGTTATGAGTTTGAGGTTTGTTAATCAAAGAAGGTTCTAAGTGAGCAAGAGAACGAACTACATTTTGGGCCACACTCGGAATATTTGTTTTAAGATGAATGCCTTCAAATTGATGCATGAATTTTGTTTTTGTTTTCACATCAATAACCGTTAAAGTAAGATTAGCTAGAGGATTGTCTTGATTTAATTCTGTAAACACAATTTGGCTGATACCTGATTTTTCTCCCACAGAAGTCATGTTGGTTATAAATTTTTGACGATCAAATTGTGTTTTTGTATCGGATGTTTTTGCATAAATATTTTGATACCAGGCACAAAATTTGGGAGGATAAAAAGCTTCATTTAATTTTTCTTGTCCAGGATAAAAAGCAATGGCTTCTCTGATTGAATTTTCTGCATCTCTTAAACGTCCCATTTCTTTTTGAATTTGGGCTTTTAAAAGATGACTTTTAAAAAGTTGTTCATGAGCTTCTGGATTTCCCCAAAAAGCTAATGCGGTTTCATCCGCTGCTTTTAATGCAGCATTTAAATTGTATTCTAAAAAAAAATCTTCAGTTTGTGTAAATAAAAGATTTCCATCCTGATATTTTTTTTGAAATTCTTTGAAGTCCATCGAATCAATTTTTGCTTTTTTTAAAGCTGATTTTAATTTTTGGTGAAGGAAAATGGATTCTTTGGTTGGATTTTTTTCAAGAGGTACCAAAACCATTGTGTTTGATGCAGCAAAAACAGGATGGCTTATCATGATGAGACACAAAAAAATAATCCAAACTTGAGTGGCTATGTTTCTAACCATAAATCCTCCTACGCACTTTTGCTTTTTGAAAGCAAGAGTGAATTGCGTGTAGGGGCATGATTCATCAGCCAGATGTAATCTATGACGCTCCTACAAGAAATGGTGAAATTCGAACCCTCGCGGTATCAAAAACGCACCCTTATTTTTTGAAAGTAGGGGTTGCTCAGAATCTCAAATCGTAGGGGTGGCCCCCTGTGGCCACCCATGAGAAGGGCAACCACGGGGGGTGCCCCTACACAAATCATTTTTTTTTAGTTTGGTATGCTATTTGCTTATCCCATGTCTTAAGGAGGATTTATGAATTTAACATTAAACACTCAAAAAAATGAAATGTCGGTTTCTCAAGGATTAGAATCCGATCAATCCATGACTCATCAAAAATATTTGAATGAGCTCTCTCATATTGTTTTAACAGGTTTCGAACAAAATCAATCCCTTGATTTTGTTACCGAAGAAATAACGAGACTATCTGGCCTTGATCCAAATACTGCAGCTGAATTGGGTCTGCATGAAGATCCACAATCTATTCGGAGTCAGATTGTGGAACCTGCCTGGAAGCATTTGAAAAGTTTCGTTAAAGATTCGAGTAAGTGCCTTGCAGATAAAAGGATTCCTCTAGCAAAAGCAGGTGTTGATTGTGGAGCGGCAGTGGCAGAAAAAGTCCTTTTTAAACAAAGCCCACTTCCTATTATAGGAAAATGTGCTCCTGTGGTTAACTATGTTGTGCAATGCGCTCTGGAGGCCATGGAACCAAAGAGGTAAAAAGACACTTCTATCTTATTGATTTTAATCATAAAAAATGGCGTATTGACTTTTTCCCCTGGTGTTAATATAACGACGCGGCCCTAAAGTAGGGCCAAACGTCGGGGGATAACCTCATGAAAACACTGAAATTAAGAACGCCTGGAAAAATCAATTTGCGATTAGATGTTTATCAAAAGAGGCCAGATGGCTTTCATGATATTCGCATGCTTAATAGCAATGTGTCTATCTATGATGAGCTTGAAGTGGATTTAACCGAAAGAGGAATTCAGGTAGAATGTGAAAACGATCCTACGGTTCCTTCAGGTGAAGGCAATATTGTTTTTGCAGCTTGCAAAGAAATTATGGCTTACTCCAATAAAAATGTGGGGGTGAGTGTAAAAATCAAAAAAAATATTCCTGCAGCAGCCGGTATGGGTGGAGGTGCTAGTAATGCAGCTGCTATTTTATTGGGCTTAAACCAGCTTTTAAAAATTCATTTACCTAAAGACAAATTAATTAATATTGGGCTTCGTTTTGGAGCTGACATCCCTTTCTTTTTATATGGTTCCCCTGCTATTGCTACTGGGATTGGTGAGCACTTGATGAAAATAAAAAAGCTGCCAAAAATGCACATGGTTATTGTAGCACCACATATTGGGGTTTCTACCAAAAGTGTTTATGAAAAATATAACCCCTTTGATAGTAATAAAAATAATACTGTTGATTTGCCTTTAGAATTTACAACAAAAAAAGTAGTTGTTAAATACTTAAACAATGATTTGGAAACCGTAACTGCTAAACAATATCCCATCATTGTGGAGATCAAAGAATTACTCATGAAGCAAGGGGCCCTGGCCTCCCAAATGACTGGTTCTGGTCCCTGTGTGTTTGGTATTTTTGATACCAAGGAAAAAGCAGATAAGGCCCAGAAAAAACTTTTGGCAAAAGGTGATTCGAAGTGGCGTGTGTTTGTAGCTGAGAATATTTAGGATGGATTCCCGCCTGCGCGGGGATGACAGGTCGGGATGACTGGGGCGTAGACAAGCGGTAAGTCACCGGATTTTGATTCCGGCATTCCCAGGTTCGAATCCTGGCGCCCCAACAAAACTATGACAAAATTTAGAGACATTCGATTATTTACGGGCAATGCCAATAAACCATTGGCAGAAGAAATTGCTACTTACCTGGGCCTTCCCCTAAGTAAAGCCACAGTGAAACGCTTTAGCGATGGTGAAGTGTGGGTTGAAATTCATGAAAACGTGCGCATGATGGATGCCTATGTGATTCAACCAACATGCAGACCCGCTAATGAAAACTTGATGGAATTACTCATTATGATTGATGCTCTTAAACGAGCCTCGGTAGATACCATCACAGCTGTTGTTCCTTACTATGGTTACGCCAGACAAGATCGGAAAGTTCAACCCCGAACCCCCATTACTTCAAAACTTGTTGCCGATGTCTTAACTACAGCAGGGGCCGATCGTGTTGTATCGATTGATCTCCATGCAGGACAAATTCAGGGTTTTTTTAATATTCCTTTCGATCACCTTTTTGGTCTTACAGTTTTCATGGATCACTTTAGTGCTCATCCACTTGATAATTTGGTTGTGGTTTCACCCGATACAGGAGGCACAGAGCGTGCTAGGGCCTATGCAAAACGCTTAGGAGGCTCTCTTGCTTTAATTGATAAACGCAGACCCGCCCCCAATGTATCGCAAGTAATGCATGTGATAGGTGATGTGGATGGTAAAAATGCCGTGTTGGTGGATGATATTGTTGATACAGGAGGAACCCTTGTACAAGCTGCCGAAGCCTTAATTGAGCGGGGTGTAAAAAAGGTTTATGCCTGTTGTACCCATGCTGTTCTTTCTGGACCAGCCATTCATCGTATCCAAGAATCCCAAATCGAAAAATTATGGATTACAAATACCATCCCACTTTCTACAGAAGGTACAAAATGTTCCAAGATCGAGCAGATCTCGATTGCGGGGTTATTAGGTGAGGCGATTTCACGAATTGCCAATGGCGATTCGGTTTCGTCCCTTTTTGTATAATTTTTTTTATAAAGGAGTGCATCATGCAAGAAGTTGAGTTGAAAGCAGAGCTCAGAGAAGGTTTTGGTAAAGGCCCTTCCTATAGGCTGCGCCAAAAAGGTTTTATCCCTGCTGTTTACTACGGACATGGAGAAAAAAATCTTCATTTAACCGTTGCTGAACGTGATCTTGAAAAAGCTGTATCGGGCATGCGAGGTTTAAACCAATTGCTCAAGTTAACCATTCAAGGCAAAGGTTCTTTTGATGTGCTTTTAAAAGCCTATCAAGCTCACCCTATTAAAAGAAATTTTACCCATGCTGATTTTATCCATGTTGATCTTCATCAAAAAATCCATGTTAAGGTTCCCATTAAAATTGTTGGTAAGGCTGTTGGTATTAAAGAAGGGGGTATTTTAGAACATATAACCCGCGAACTTGATGTATTTTGCTTTCCTAATAAAATTCCCAATTGCATCGATGTAGATGTAAGTGAATTGGCTATTGGTCAAAATTTACACTTAAACGATATTAAATTACCTGATGGAGTTGAACCTACCAATAAACTTAATGTGGTGATCGCTGCTGTGATTGTCCAGAAAGAAGAAGAAATTGTAGTAGCCCCTGCTGCGATGGCAGAACCAGAAGTGCTTACCGCTAAAAAGCCAGAGGGTGAAGAAGAAGGGGCTGCAGGCAAAGCAGAAGGTAAGACTGAAGGGAAGGCTGAAGCTAAGGCCGAACCTAAAAAGGAAGGTAAAAAGGAGGGGAAGTAATCCACTCTTAGGGAGGGTTTTTGAAGGTTATTGTTGGTTTGGGAAACCCTGGTCGCGAGTATGAAAAAACCCGACACAATCTTGGTTTTCGGGTTGTGGAAGAATGGGCAGTGGCAAATCACATTACCATTTCCTTTCAAAAATCCCGGTTTGAAGCTTTGGTTGCTGAAGTAAGTCGGGATGGTAGGGAAGAAAAAGTTTTGTTGGTGAAGCCAACAACTTTTATGAATTTGTCGGGCAAGTCAGTGGGAGCCCTTGTTCGGTTTTATAAAATTGCGATTTCAGATGTGCTTGTTGTGTACGATGATTGTGATTACCCTCTAGGAAAAGTACGCTTTGCAGCTTCTGGTTCTTCGGGTGGGCATAAAGGAGTGGCCTCCATTATTGAAAATTTGGGGTCGGAGGATTTTCCAAGATTAAGGCTTGGAATTGGAAGATCTGAAAAAGAAGACACAAGCAGCTATGTGCTAAAACCGTTTTTATCCTCAGAAGAAAAAACGGTAAAAGAAGTGGTAGTAAAGGCAGTTTTTGCCCTTACCACTTGGTTGGATGAAGGTTTAGACAAAGCCATGAATCAATTCAACCGTAATGAAACCTTACTCCCGGAAAATAATCTGGGGGTTAAAACCCATAAGGAGAAAAAATGAAAGAATACGAAACCGTTTATATTTTAAAACCCGATCTGGGAGCCGATCGTTGGAAAAAAGTTTCTGATCGAATCGAAAAAATTTTTTCGGATACCAAGTCTGAAATAATTGAAAAAAAGGATTGGGGAAAAAAGAAATTAGCCTACCGTATTGGGTCGGATACCTTTGGCCATTATTTTTACGTTAATTTTCAAACTGAAAGTAATCCCATTCCAGAGTTAGAAAGAACACTTCGCTATGAAGAAGAAGTGATTCGTTTTTTAACAGTACGTTTGGAAGCCCATGGTTCCAAAGACGGGAAGCCCAAGAAAATGACTCATGTAGAAGAGTTAAATGTGAGAGTAGAAGATCCTCATCCTTTCCGATCGATGGATAGGGTAAGGCATCCTAAATTTGATAGAGACGAAACAAACCAAGGAGGATCCCATGCCGAGGAAAGGGAATAAAGATTTTAACGATACCCAGAAAAAAGATCGTAAAAAATTGCCCATGCGCAAAAAAGCCTGCCGCTTTTGCGTCGATAAAGACATGTTTATCGATTATAAAAACGCCAAACTTTTAGGAAGTTTTCTTTCAGAAAGAGGAAAACTTGTTCCACGTCGCATGACAGGTAATTGTGCTTGCCATCAAAGAAAAATTGTCGAAGCTGTAAAAAGAGCTCGTATTTTAGCGTTTATCCCTTTTACGGTAACACATTCGTCTGTGCTTCACGGGTAAAATTTGGTTATGGAAAGTAATCATGATGCTCCTGTTAAGCATGGAGGGAATTTTATTCCCTCCATTGCAGTGGCTATTGCCCTCTATTTAAGCGGCTTTTTTGTCATTTTAACGCCGCTTCCTTTTTTGTATCAATTTTTAAGAAACTTCAAGCAAGGCTTTGTGACAGTAGTGCTGCCTAGCTTTATGATTTTAATTTTCTTGTACAGCATAGGGCTTATGCCCCTTTATCAATTCTACCAAGCCTATCCTCAATGGTCCTGGATTTTACCTATCCCCGGCATGGGCTTTTTACAGTTTTTGAATCCTACATGGGTTTTTATTTTTGGCTTAAGCTATTTTTCATTTTATATTTTGTCTGCTTGGGTGATGAGTTCAGTGATTGTGGGGCATTATAATCCAGCTAAACATTTTTTAGGAGCGAGCTTTTTATTAGCTCTTTTAGTTATTGTGTATGTTTTAGGAGTTTTTATTTTTCTTAAAATTAATCCACAACCTGTTTTGATTGATTATTTTCAAGGATCAGTAAATGAATTTATTTTGATCCAGAAACAAAAAGGATTGCCTCTTGAACAGCTCGATTTTTTAAAACAAAATGCCGCTCTTGTTGTTAAATATTCTATCATGGTATCACCGGCAGCAATTGTTTGTGGTACTTTTTTTGTTCTGGTTTTAAATCTTGTAATCGGGAAAAAACTTTTTGGTCTTTTCCCTGCTGCTCAAAAAAGAACTCAAATTACTTCTTGGGCTATTCCCTTTGCTGGAGTTTGGGTTTTAATTGTTTCAATTTTAGGGCTTTTTTTTGGAAACGAGCTTCCTTATTCTTCTCTTGTTATTGCCATCAGTGCCAATGTTACTTTAATTTTAGCCTTTCTTTATTACTTGCAGGGTGTAGCCATTATTGCTTTTTTTCTAGACCAATGGGGAGTAAGGTCTTTTATTAAGCTTTTAATTTATATTATTCTTCTTCTCTTTTTTCAGTCTGTGGGTGTTTTAGTTGTTCTCCTTGGTTTTTTTGATTCTTGGCTAGAACTTCGAAAGAAAGCCCTTAAACTAAAGACCCCAAATGGAGATTGATTTTGATTACAAATAGCGTTAGGAGCGACAGGGGATAAAAGGAGTTAAGTATGACAGTTAAAGTAATTCTTCAAAAAACAGTTCCAAGTCTTGGGATGGTTGGTGATGTTGTGAATGTAGCCCCAGGCTATTTTCGTAACTTTCTCTATCCCAAGGGTTTTGCATCTCTTGCTAGCGAAAAAAATGTGGGGCAATGGGAACATCAAAAAAAGGTGATTGCCTTTAAAAAGGATAAACAAAAAGGGGAGGCCGAAAATCTTCAAAAACAATTAGAATCCCAGGTTTTTTCTCTTGAACATTTAGCAGGTCAGCATGATAGACTTTTTGGGTCCATTACAAGTCAGGAGATTGCCTCAAAATTAAAAGAAGCGGGTTTTACTATTGATCGGAGGCAAATTAACCAAGACGAACCCATTAAAACAGCAGGGGTTCATACGGTTAAGATAAAGCTTCATCCTGAGGTAGTAGCTGGTGTGAAATTAGAAGTTAAAGCAAAACATAAAGAAGAAGAAGACAAAGAACCCAAACAAGCTAAAGAAAAAATAAAGAAAGAAATAAAAGAAGAAACAAAGGAAATTGAAACTAAAGAATCTGCAGAAAATTAACGTTCAAATAAAGTAGGTTATGGTGGCTAAGCTTGCTGTTCAAGAGATTCCATCCTCCCTCAAAATGCCTCCTCATAATCATGAGGCCGAATGTGCTGTGTTGGGTGCTGTGCTTATCGATAATGATTCGATCAATAAAGTTTTAGAAATTTTAAGCCCTGAAGATTTTTATCGTGAGGCTCATTCTCATATTTTTAGAGCCATGATTTCTCTTTCAGAAAAAAATGAGCCTACTGATTTTGTTACCGTTACCAATACGTTAACTTCAGCTCATTTGCTTGATATGGTGGGTGGGGCTTCTTATCTTTCAAGTTTGGCTGATTCTATTCCCTCTTCGGCCAATGTTGTAGCTTATGCTAAAATTATCCGCGAAAAATCCATTCTCAGACGATTAATTGAAGCAGCCAGCACGATTGCCACTTCGGGATATGAAGGAGCAGAAGAAGCTGAATCACTTTTAGATCATGCTGAAAGGATGATTTTTGATATTTCTGAAAATCGGGCACGGGCTAGTTTTTATGCAGCTAAAGATATTGTTAAAGATAGTTTTAAAAAAATCGAGGAACTTTTTGAAAATAAAAAAGAAGTAACAGGCTTGGCAACGGGGCTAACAGATTTTGATCGTATTACCTGTGGATTACAAGGGGGTGATCTCATCATCATTGCAGCCAGACCCTCCATGGGAAAAACAGCCCTGGCCATTAATATGGCTGAACATATTTCCTTAAATGAACATAAAACAGTTGCCATTTTTTCACTCGAAATGTCCAAGGAACAAATTGTAACTCGTATGTTGTGTTCGCAATCAAGAATCGATTCTTCCAAACTTCGTAAGGGAGAACTTTCAGATAGAGATTGGCCAGCTTTAACGCGTGCTGCAGGAGAACTTTCAGAGGTAAACTTGTTTGTTGATGATTCCCCATCCCCTACAGTTTTAGAAATGCGAGCTAAAGCGAGACGCCTTAAAAAAGAAAAGGGTTTGGATCTTCTGATTGTAGATTATTTGCAGTTGGTGCGTGGAAGTGGATTTAACAATAATCGTGAACAAGAAATTTCTGAAATTTCAAGATCGTTAAAGGCTTTGGCTAAAGAACTTCATGTTCCTGTTGTTGCCCTTTCCCAGTTAAATCGTGCTGTGGAAAACCGCAATAACAGAAGACCTCAACTAGCCGATTTGCGCGAATCAGGTGCGATTGAACAAGATGCCGACCTCATTACTTTTATTTATCGAGATGAAGTTTACGATCCTAATTCCCCAGACCGTGGTGTTGCTGAACTTATTGTTGGGAAACAACGCAATGGTCCAACTGGAATGTGTCGCATGGCCTTTCTTAATCAGTATACTCGGTTTGAAAATTTAGCTTACAATGCAGAACAAAATTACGATGCATCAGTTGAAACTTAAATCCTTGATCATTGCTACCCTCAACAAGGGTAAACTTAAAGAAATTACAAATCTTTTTTCCTCCCTTCCTTTCGAAATTAAATCACTGTCTGATTATTCCCAAATTGGGTCTATTTCTGAAACCGGAAAAACATTTTTAGAGAATGCACGAATTAAAGCACAAACTGTTCATGAAAAACTGAGTGGATATGTTTTAGCTGATGATAGTGGCCTTTCATGTGATGATTTAGAAGGGGCTCCGGGGGTTGATTCAGCTTATTTTGCAGGCCCAAAAGCAACCGATGATGAAAATAATCAAATGCTTTTAAAAAAAATGTCTGAAATTCATGACCCTTCTAGAAGAGCACGCTATGTGTGTGTTTTAGTTTTAATCACTCCCGATGGCCAAAAACATGTTGTAGAAGAAACCTGTGAAGGGATGATCACCTTTACCCCTTCGGGATCTCATGGTTTTGGATATGATCCTTATTTTTTTCTTCCTGAAAAAAATTGCACCATGGCCGATCTTTCATTGAAAGTAAAAAACACCCTGTCCCATCGAGGCAAAGCCTTAAAAAAAATGGCGGAAATCCTCAATAAACTTATGTCATAACTCCCCCAACCCCCTCTTATCCTTCGACTTCGCTCAGGACATGCCTTAAGAGGGGTTAACATATGTCATCAAAACATTGACATTTGTCATCATTTTTATTACAATTAAAGTATGGATCTTAGTTTTCTCATACCTTCTAAAACACGTAGGACTGTGTTGGCGTATTTTGTAGCAAACCCCAAGGCTACAGGAGGGGTTCGGGAATTAGCTCGTGAGATGGGCATTGCCCCGCAGTTGGCTTATCGTGAATTAGTAAACTTGGAGGGATGGGGATTTTTATTTTCTTCCAAAAGGGGAAACCAAAGAGCTTTTCGGTTGAATGAAAGATTTCCACTTTATCCTGGAGTTAAAGAAATATTTCTCTCATTTCAAAAAGAGAATAATCGCACCATTGAAATTGTAAAAACCTATGATTGGAAAAAACTATCTGCTCATTACAAAAAAATTCCAATACCTGAAGAATTAATAAAAGGACTCACTAGTAAAAGAACAAAGCCCAGAGCTTATGATGAGGAAAAACTTCTTAAAAAGAAAGGTTTTTTATGAATCATTTTAAAAAGGAATTAGAGCACATTTCAAAACTTCCTTTAACCAGTCAACAAATAGCTCTGGCAGCTCTTTTGACTACTTGTTTTAAGGAAGAGAATGTTGAGCTTGTTGTTGTTGGAGGGGCGGCTGTTCAATATTATTCGGAAGCCGAATATGTTACAAAAGATCTTGATGCTATTCTTTTTGGTGATACCAAAGATATTATTGATCATGTGATGCACAAATTAGGTTTTAAACGTACAAGCACTTATCGTCATTTTGAACATCCTTTTTTCCCTTTTGTTGTGGAGTTTCCTCCTTGCCCAGTAGAAGTGGGAAATCGTCATCTGGGAAAATTTAATCTTCTTACAATGAATCAATATAGGGTTCAAATTATTCGTATCGAAGACATCATTAGGGATCGAATTATTGGTGGAGTAGAATGGAAACAAGAACATCTTTTAAACCAAGCCAAACTTCTTTGGATCAAAAACAAAACAATCATCGATAAAAAATATCTTACCCAATTTGCCAAAGAAGAAGGGTATCTTAAGAATCTGAATAAAATCATTAAGTTATAATTGTAAAAGAGAGCAACTTTTCTGTATTAGGGCCGATAATCTGTGTTAGAGACCACTATGGTTGATTTTTCAAAATTAGCAGGCGACTTGGTTCAATTTTATCAAAGTGATGGAGAAATCCAGGCGAGAGAAATTGTTGTCCTAGAAGAAACACATGATTTAGATAGTGATGGTTTTTTCGCTGGTTGTTCTAGTGGAACCAAAACAGACAAAATGCAGCAACTAGCTAAGGCTGTAAATAGTGGTGGTGTTGTTGATACAAGTGATGATCTTTCTCTTTTTATCCCTGCTGAACAAAAAACTCTTCGTGATTTAATTGGTGAAAAACCCTTTGTAGCCAGGGCTGCTATTGTGATGAGGAGATTACAGGTTGTTAATACCCATCAAGAAGCAGATGAAGTGATGGCGGAATGGTTTGCATTAACGCTAAACCGTGGCCTTCCCATGTGGGATGGTTTTGCAGAAGATATTGGAAAAGGTTTAAAACATTACTTAGAATTTCCTACACATGGTTTTGAGCAAGTAGAAGCGGCCCTTGATTTGCTTTCTCTCTATGATCGCAAGCGGTATGTAGAGGCCTTTGAGATGTATGCCCCTCAAGTAACCACCCCTGCTCAATTTAGGGAAAAGGTGATCAACTCTCCTTTACCCGTTGTCTTGTTGGATATTGCAGAAGTGCATCCAAGGGGAGCTTTTTATTTGGGTAGGATTTATTCAGGAAAAGTGAGATTTGTGGCAGTTGATCGTGTACAATTTCCTTCAGATGCCGATGTTAATATTTATAATTATTTTTCAACCCAACCTCGTAGGGGGATGGTTAAAGATGATATGTCTGGTAAAAGTACCGAGGAAGTGATTAGCATGGAATGGGTTTTGATTAAAGATGGCCGGGTGGTTAAAAGAATTGTCGATAAAAATGTTAATGATGCTTTTGATCCAACTAACGGTGACGCTGATCCCATTAAAGCATATTTTGGAATTGAGACCCCTGACATCGTGAACATGCATTGCAATTGATAGTTTCAACTCCCTATGATTTTTTCCTTAAGTCAAATCATTAAAAACGAGGCCGTGCGATTGGGTTTTAATTTAGTGGGGATTACTTCTGCCAAGCCCCACCCAGACCGATTGTGTTTTTTTGAATGGTTGGATCAAGGCATGGCTGCCACCATGGATTGGATGTATCGCTCGCGTGAAAAAAGAGGTGAGCCCACCCTTGTACTTCCTGGTGTTCAATCCATTATTTGTGTGGGCCTGCTTTATAAAACGGATTATCCGCAATCTCTTGAATGCCAAGACAAAGAAAGGGGATGGATTTCAAATTATGCATGGGGAGATGATTATCACGAGGTGTTTCTTTCAAAATTAAAACTCTTGGAGCAATTCATTCATGAAAAAAATTTAGATGTTCAAACAAAATCTTATGTAGATACAGGGCCTCTTTTAGAACGAAGTTATGCAGCAAGCAGCGGCCTTGGCTGGATTGGAAAAAACACCTGCCTTATTCACCCTCACTTGGGGTCTTTCTTTTTTTTAGGAGAGATTTTAACAAATTTAAAATTGGAGTTTGATGCTTCCATGATGGATCATTGTGGTAAGTGCACTCGTTGTATCGATGCTTGCCCCACCCAGGCCCTAACTCCCCACAAACTAGATGCCAATAAATGCATTTCTTATCTCACCATTGAACATCGAGGCAGAATTGATGAAAAACTAGTTGCGCAAGTAGGACATCATATTGTTGGTTGTGATATTTGTCAGGATGTTTGTCCCTGGAATGACAAAGCTCCTTGTACAAAAGAAAAAAGTTTTGAACCTGGGCCGGGATTATTTAATCCCGATTTGGATAGCTTAGAAAAAATAGGAGAAAATTTTTCAGAAATTTTCAAAAAAAGCCCTATTAAAAGATTAAAAAAAGAGGGATGGGAAAGAAATTTAAAAATTGTAAGAAAAAATAAAGTGGTCTGACAAAGAGAAGAGTGAATGATTGACAAAAATTTTTCTCCTTGCCATGAAGTGGTCCCTTTGGGATAAGGAGGGGCTAGGGGAGGTAAATATGGCAGATACCCAACAAAATATTCCAGAAAAGAAAAAATTACCTGGATGGGCAAAGCTTCTCATTATTTTTGCTGTGATTGCAGTGGTGGGGCTTACTGTTCTTTCCATAGGTGTTGGACTGGTAGGATATTTCTTTACTTCTAAAACTGCTGGCAAGTTGGTTGAAACAGGTATTGAAAAAGTGATTGAGATGCAAGCTGAAAAAGAAGGAAAAAAGGCTGATATCGATTTTTCAGTAGATTCCAAGGAAGGTGGTTTTGAAATTAAAGACAAAGAATCAGGACAAAAATTTTCTTTAAGTGCCGGCAAGGAGCTACCATCTGATTTTCCCAAGGATGTGCCCGTTATACCAGATGCTAAAATTGTTTCATCCATGGTGATGGGGCCTATTGTCATGGTGGCTTTTGAAACAGATAAAAATCTTGCTGAAGTCATCACAAACTATACAGCAGAAATTATTGGAAAAGGATGGAGCCAAAATAACGAAGCCAATATGGGCAATATGATGATGAAAGCTTTTGGCAAGGATAATAGAAGCATCTCACTTCAAGGAGAAGAAAAAGACGGCAAATCAACTGTAAATTTATCGATTATGAACGAGGGGCAGTAATTACTCGTGCAAATTTTTTAATCCTGTTTTTTTTGCATTGACCAAAATAGCCATGTTTCCACTAGGGTGTTTATTCTGATGCATCAATGCATGACACGAACCTGTTTCATCAAACTGAAAAGTTTTTGAAAGACAGGGATCAACTTTTCCTGCCAAAACCAGCTCATTGATTCCCTTGGCTTGATCGTCATTAGCAAAATGAGAACCTTGAAAACGTTTTTGTCTCATCCAGTGATAACGTAAATCAAGTGTGGCATTGTATCCCGTAGTTCCAGCACAAATAACAACCATTCCACCTGTGTCACACACAAAACCAGAGGTAGGAACAGTGTCTTCGCCGGGATGTTCAAATACAATGCGGGGACTTTTTCTTTCGCCTAAAACTTCCCAAATTGCTTTTCCAAAAGCTCTAGCCCCGCCCAGCCATTTATCGTAACCAACTTGATCTTTCCAGTGAGGAAGTATTCCCCAGTGGTTAAAGTTTTTGCGGTTGATCACTCCCTTGGCTCCTAATTTTTTACAATATTCAGCTTTGTCATCACTGCTTACAACGGCAATGGCAACCCCATCCACAGCTTTCACAATTTGAATGGCCTGGCATCCGAGCCCACCAGTACCTCCCCAAATAAGAACTACATCATTTTTTTGAACATGATGTGGTGTCCAAGCCATCAGCATACGATAGGCTGTAGCCCCCACCAACATGTAGGCTGCCGATTCTTCCCAAGTTAAATGTTTTGGTTTTGGCAAACATTGATGAGCTTGTACGCGTGTAAATTGAGCAAAACTTCCATAATTGGTTTCGTATCCCCAAATGCGAAAGCTAGGTCCATACATGGGATCTTGTCCTGTTTTTACAACAGGATCATTTTTGTCCCACATGCCGCAATGAATAACTACTTCATCGCCTATTTTTATATTTTTAACATCGCTTCCTACTTTCCATACAATTCCGGATGCATCTGAACCACCAATATGAAAACCGGTGGTATCTGGAAAATAAGGATCTTTGGGTCTGGATTTTGTAACATCAATGGGAATACCAAGAGCTGCCCACACATTGTTGTAGTTAACTCCTGCAGCCATCACATAAACAAGCACTTCATCAGGACGAATACTAGGTATCGCCACGGTTTCTTTTTGAAAAGCCTGAGTGGGTTCGCCAAAGCGATCGGGCCTTACCACTTGAGCAATCATTTTTTGAGGCACTTCTCCCAGGGGAGGAAGTTCGCCGATTTCATAAATTTCCTTAGCCATACTCATTCTCCTTTTTAGATAATTTTGTCATCCTGAACGACAAAAAAATTATGAATATCTTTTCAAACAAGTGTCTACAATCTCCGACATAATTTGATTAAGATCGTAGTCTTTTGGTGTGTATACACGAGCTACGCCTTGTTTCAAAAGATTTTTTTTGTCTGATTCGGGAATAATGCCACCTGCAATGACCGGGATATTTTCAATTTTTTTCTCACGCATCAATCGTAGGATTTCTGGAATAATTTCCAAGTGAGAACCCGAAAGAATAGAGAGACCAATCACATGCACCCCTTCTTCAAGAGCTGAATCTACAATTTGAATGGGAGTGAGCCTGATGCCTTGATAAATTACTTCCATTCCCACATCCCTGGCTCGTACGGCAATTTGTTCGGCTCCATTGCTGTGTCCATCAAGCCCTGGTTTGCCAACTAAAATACGTAAAACCTCGCCTGTTTGTTTTTTAAAACCAGCCACCTTTTTACGAATGGCTTCAATGGTTTCACTGTGAGCTTTTGTGAGACCACTAGCTATTCCTGTGGGGCCACGGTATTCCCCAAAAATTTCTCGCAAACAATTGGCCCATTCCCCGGTTGTTACCCCTGCTTTTGCCGCGGCAATAGAGGCTGGCATAATATTGCCTCCATTTTTAGCAGCATCTTTTAAATTTTGAAGGATTCCATTAATTTCTTTTGCATTTCTCTTTTTGCGAAAAGCAGCCAAAGATTTAATTTGGTCTTTTACATGGTCGGGATTAATTTTTAAAATACCCTGGTCGCAACTGGTAGTCAAAGGAGAGCTTTCGGTTTCTGTGTAACAATTAACACCCACGACTTTGGTTGTTTTTTCTTCGATTTGCCTTACTCTTTTTGTGTTGGCTGCCACCAATTGTTGTTTCATGTAATCAATAGCAACAGCTGCGCCCCCCATATCGAGCACTTTTTTCAGTTCTGCCCTGGCTTCTTTGATGAGTTGATTTGTTTTTGTTTCAATCACTTTGGAGCCATCGAAAATATCTTCGTATTCTAAAAGATCGGTCTCTAAGGCAAGAACTTGTTGAATGCGAAGGGACCATTGTTGATCCCAAGGGCGTGGAAGCCCCAGGGCTTCATTCCAGCAAGGGAGTTGAATGGCACGGGCCCGTGCATTTTTAGAAAGGGTAACTCCCAGCATTTCCAAAATAATTCTCTGCACATTGTTTTCGGGTTGACGTTCGGTTAAGCCAAGTGAATTAACCTGAACCCCATAACGAAATCTGCGGTAAGAAGCATTAGAAACAACATAACGGTCTTTGGTTATTTCTTCCCAAAGTTTTACAAAGGCTCGCACCTTGCAAATTTCTTCAACAAAATGAATGTTCGAATCCATAAAAAAAGAAATGCGTCCCACACTACGTTCAAAATCATCTTTCGACAGGTTCCCTGTTTTTTGGACGGAATCCAGAAAACAAATGGCGTTAGCTAAACCGTAAGCAAGCTCTTGTACAGGTGTGGCTCCAGCTTCTTGCAGATGGTAGGGGCATACATTCACAGGATTCCATTTGGGGAGATGTTCTACTGTGTAGGTAATGATATCTGTGGTTAAGCGAATTGAGTGTTCTGGTGGAAAAATGTAAGTTCCGCGTGAAAGGTATTCTTTTAAAATATCATTTTGGGTTGTTCCAGAAAGTAATTTGATATTGGCCCCTTGGCTTTCTGCAGCAGCAATATAAAGGGATAGAAGCCAGGGCGCTGTGGCGTTGATGGTCATGGAGGTGTTGGTTTGCTCTAAAGGAATTCCATCAAAAAGAGTGCGCATGTTTTCAATATGTGAAATGGGAACACCCACTTTGCCAACTTCAGCAATGGCTAGAGGATGATCCGAATCGTAACCTGTTTGGGTAGGCAAATCAAAAGCAACCGATAAGCCTGTTTGCCCCTTGGTTAAATTTTTTCGATAAAGCTCATTAGAGGCCTTGGCCGTGGAATGCCCCGAGTAGGTTCGCATCAGCCACACTTCTGGTTTCTTTTCAGCCATGGGAAAGTACTAGAGGATTTTTAAGGGTGGGTCAAATTGGATTTTGTTGTTTTTTAAGCAAATTCAAGTGGTTTAAACCATCCTTGTAATTATATATGATATCATATATAGTTATCATATGAATGATCTTATTGAAGAGATTAAAAAAGATTGTAAACATCAAGGATGGGGACGAAAAAAATGGTGGGCTAACCAACTAGGAATTCCTCCTTTAACTCTTTCGCATTGGTTTGCAGGGAGGCAATTTCCTAACGGGATGCATGCACTTCAAATATGGGAAATATTCCATCGTTTTGAGAATGACGAACAAACTGGTACATGGGAGGAGGTGCTTTGGAAATCATATTATGATCAAAAACGTTTTCCAGTTTATTTTTTGCCCAATATTATTTTAACAATTTTATCGAGAACAGAACTTAATTCCCGACTCTTGGCCTTGCTTAGTTTAATTATTCAGAAAGTTCCGCTTCATTTTTCTATTCCTTCTAATCTTAAACTCCGGAATAGATTGGGTTGGTTATTAGAAATTTCAGGTAAAACGGCATCCTTTTCACCTGCTGTTTCTACACAGAATTTATTGGAGAATACCTCACGCTCTGAAGGTATGAAAAAATATTTCAGAAATTTTCAAACTTCCGAGGGTAAGAAGTGGAAAATTTATGATTGCCCCTTGAATCAACTTAAGGAGTCTCTCCCATGGCCGCAGAATTGGAACGAATAAAATCTTTTCTCAAAGATTTAGATTCGAAATTGAATTTCAAAGCCCCTGTCTTGCTTTATTTGATAGGTGGTGGAGCTATTACCTTAGCCTATGACCATCAAAACCGAACAGCAGATCTAGATTTCATTGATCCTCCAGAAAAGCTTGTGAATCTGGGAGGGCAAGGGACATTGCTAGCTCAACAATATGGAATTTATATTTCCAATGTATTTGAAATTAATTTTTCAGTACCTCAAGACTGGAAGAATCATTCCAAGGAAATTAGTCTTGGGTTGGAAAATTTAAAAATCTTCATCGCTTCTGTAGAAGATCTTGTTTTAGGTAAGCTAGCAAGATTAGAACCAAAGGATTTCGAGGATATTTTTTCTCTTTATGATTTAAAATTTTTAAATTCTAAAAAAATACTTTCCCGTCTTAATGAAAATAGCCATGAGTTAAAAAACACGGAATACCGAAATAATGTTAAGTTGTTTTTTTCTGAAGTTTTTAAAAAGAAAGTGATTTTTAAGAATGGAAGAGCAAGTTTTAATTAGAATTTTGGTGTTTCGAAAAAATATTTCCTAAAACAATGCTTAAAATAGTACTCGTAACCAAAAAAGTGGCTCCACCAGCAAGTGTGCCATTGGCTAGTTTAGCAACATTTGGGTCGTCTTCTCCTTCGGTTACGGAAGCTACACCATAGCCCACTCCAATTCCTAGAGCGGTACCGATTGCTGTACCAATTAAGAAGCCTTTTAATTTAGGGTGACCTTGTTTTTCTTTTAGAGGTTCAGATTTCTGAGCTTTGTTTAAATTTTCTGTTCTTTCTTGTGAAGAAGTAGGTCTTTGATATTTTGTTTTGGCCTCTGCAAAAGGGAAGTGAGAGAAATAAATCAAAACTGTTAAGGATAAAATCTGAGAAGAAAAAAGATAAACTTTTTTCATTCTTACCTCCATTTTAATTTAGGCACCTCTATTTACTTAAATTTTTTTCTATTTGTCATTCCCGCGAAGGTGGGAATCCAGTCTTTTCAAGAGTTTCTGGATCCCTGCCTTCGCAGGGATGACACGAAACCGTAGTTTTTAGAGGTGCCCATTTAAATAGGCATTTTTTTAATCAACAACCGTCGTTCAATTTCAAAAATTTTTTCTGGGATTTTTTCTTTGCCCAGGTCTTTTTTGTTGTTTTCTTTGATGAATAAATCGGCCCCATATTTTTCGAGGGCTGTCTTGGGGCGGATGTTTTTAAGGCCAATGAGTTGGAAGGTAATAAGGTCGGCATGAAAATTTTTGGGTCCGTCTTCCTTGGCTAAAACACGAGAGATTGCATAAACTGTATCTCCACTTACTGCTGGTTGAGTATGGTAGCCTTCGGTGTAACCTAAATCAGCCAATGAATTTTCAGAAACATCCCGGCTGGCTAATCCAGCTAGCCATGCAAACACTAAACCCCCATATACAATGGGTTCGCCGCTCATAGCCCCCGTACGTGCTGTGGAATACAAGCGATCGTAATGAAGGGGATGAGTGTTCATCACACGATAAGTCCAAGCAAAATGTTCATCGGTGATGGTGCGCCCATTGGCATGAACAATGATATCGCCAACATTAAAATTTTCAAAATAACTGCGAATGCCTGTTAAATTTTTAGGATAGCTGGATTTTGCTTCAGGTAATTCTACTGTGGGATTTTGTTGATCAGGGAATGGTTCTCCCGAAATCGTAGAGGGAGGGGTTTTTCCCCCAACCGCTGCTACCATAATTTTGCGATCGTATTGCAAAACCAGTTCATTTTTTTGATTAAGGGCAATGGTACGAATGGTGGCAATGCCGGGCTTTCCTTCCTTTACCTTTTTATCTAAAACTTTTGTAAGGGCACGGAGAGTATCACCAGGATACACGGGTTTTACAAAGCACACATTGTAGTAACCCAGATTAGCAATGGCTTTTTCTGAATCGTTTTGTACTCCCAACGAGAGGGCAATATTCATCACCATCAATGGAGACACAACTAAATCACGAAACCCGTGAGCCTTGGCGTATTCGCGGTTAAGGTAAAGGGGGTTGGCTTCCATGAAATTGGTGGCAAATTCTATGGCAAAAGCTTCTGTAATGGTAATGCCGCGAGGATGACAAAAGACGAGACCCTGCTCTAAATCTTCCAACACACGACCATATTCGGGATAAAAAGTTTTTGAAATATCAGCAGAAAGGGCATGGGCTTTTTCTTCGAATTTTGGGTAGGGAATATTTGTCATTTTTTCACACTTTCTTCTATTAAACTTTTTGCGATAACACGAAGGGCTAGTACATCTTCTGCTCCTTCAAAGATGCTAAACACACGAGCATCAACATAAAAGCGGCTTACAGCATATTCTTCGGCATATCCCATACCACCATGTAACTGCATGGCTTCGCGGGTAACCCACTCGGCTACTTTACTTGAATAAAATTTTATAAGCGAAGCTTCCATAATGCCTTGGTTTTGATCCATCAATCTGGCTGCATGGTAAGTAAGTTGGCGCGTGGCATGAATAATGGCTGCCATGCGTGCAATTTTAAAACGAGTGATTTGATAATTGGCAATGGGTTTTCCAAAAACATGACGCTCATTGGAATAAGAAATAGCTTTTTCAAAAGCAGCTTGCATTACTCCATTAGCTCTTGCAGCTGTTTGAAGCCTGCCACCTGCAAAACCTGCCATTTGAAGATAAAAACCTTTTCCAAGCCCGGCATTGCCACCAATTAAGTTTTCATCAGGAACAAAATAATCCTGGAAAGAAACTTCATAGCTATGCATTCCTCGATAACCAATGGTCCCAATGGATTTACCCTCAATTTTGCCACCTTGAGGCTGGGTATGCGAGAAAGAATGACCATCAGTAGATGGTTTTTCGGCAATTAAAATGGAAAGTCCTTTGTGCCCTTTTTTAGGATCGGGATCAGTTCTGGCCAGAACCAACACAAGATGAGCAAAACCTGCAAAAGTACACCAAGTTTTCACTCCATTTAATTTCCAGCCACCATCTACCTTAGTGGCGGCAACCTTCATAGAAGCCACATCAGAACCATAATCAGGTTCGGTTACCGCAACGGCGCACATTTTTTCACCTGTAGCAAGGACAGGGAGGAATTTTTGTTTTTGTTCTTCGGTGCCACCTTTTAAAAGAGCTTTAGATAAAATTTCGGGGCGTGTAATTAAACTTCCAGCAAAACCTAGAGAACCACGGCTTAGCTCTTCGGTAACAATAATCATCCCCATGTTATCATCTTTTTGATCATCCTGAAAACCACCATAGCGCACGGGAATAGAAAGCCCAAAACATCCCATTTCTTTTAAGCCATTCATAATCTCTTGGGGCACTAAGAGATCGTGACGATGTACTTTTTCAGCCAAGGGCCAAACTAGATCTTCTGCAAATTTTTTAAAAGTTTCACGAATGAGGTTTTGATCTTCGGTTAATCCATAAGAACCCCCACTTCCTTTTTGCAAAAGAGTTTGAGCCAGAGGTTCATAAAAAGCAGGAGCTAAAACAGTTTGAATATGGCTCATTACTTCAGGGGACCAAATCGACGAGCTTAATTGTTCGTGAGTAAGCCCCACCTTACTGAGATGAGGGACGATTCTTGTCGAAATATCCTGGAAAACATCTCCCAAAAAGAAGGAAGATAATTTTTGATCGGTTTCATTTCCTTTTTGAAAAGAATATTCGATGACGTGTTTTGCAGAAACCAAAAGACTTTTAATCCAGGCAATATCCCAGGCTAAAATTTGATTTTGATCAAGTTCGTTTGATTTCAAAAAAGAGATAAGGTGATTTAGAACACTGTCAGCTTTATCAACAAGATTCGATAAATTTTTTTTATCAAGTGACATAAAGTTTTTTGTTTTTACGATCTCCTGCCAGCTGACCCAAAACAGCACATTTAGTGCTCTTTTGGGTACCCCAGCTGCTATCCAAAAAAAGTTTTTTCGGCATCCGGAGGGAGTTTAATTCCCCCAAGATGCGCCCGTTGAACTAATTCCCAGTAATAGCGATAAGTAGCTCTATCGTGGAGATCACCTGCAAATTGAATAGGCCCCCAATTACTTTTTTGGGCCGCTAGCAAAATCTCGCTTCCTTTTTGAATGAGAGAATAATCGGGCGCCATGGCACTAACAATGGCATCAATTTGCGTGGGATAAATAGACCACATGCGTAAAAATCCAAATTCACTTCTGGCCCTTTGGGCATCGGCTTTGGTTTTTTCTTGATCCTTCAAATCCAGGGTTACGTTATGAGCTGGAATAACCCCATTTGCAAGGGCTGCTGCTACCATATTAGCCTTGGCTCTAGCAATTAAATGGTGTTCAAATTGACCTGGAGATTTCATGTATTGTTCTGGAATAGCTCCGTGATGGGCCGAGACAAAATCCATCAAACCAAAATCTAAAACCTGCATCCAAGGGAGAGCAGCAATTTGCTCCACATCACGAAGGGCACCATGTGTTTCAATGAGAACATGGATTGGGATTTCTTTTTTGATGGAGGCTTTTTTAGCTGTATCTTGAATGTAAGTAATGATTTCCTTTACTTGGCTTACAGATGTTGGTTTTGGAATGGTGATATAGGCCATACACTCACCAATGGCAGGAACAATCATGTCGACATCTTGTTTCCAATAATGGTTTGAATAATCATGGATGCGAACGCCACTCATTTTATGTTTATTCAGAGCTGATTTTTGAATGTCGCAAATCATCTGGGCATGTTCTTTTTCACGGCCTTCAGGGGCCCCATCTTCACAATCCATCGTAATATCAAAAACACCACCTTTTGTATTTTGTAGTTCTAAGGCTTTATTAATGAGTTTTTCTGAGCCTGCAAAGTGTTCGCAAGAAGGAATGATTGGAAAGGGTTTTTCACCTTTAAAAAGAGCTTCTTTGGGATGAATGCTTTGCATTATTATTTCTCCTTGTTGGTTGGTTGAGGATCTTGGCCTTTTATCCCAGTAAGGCCTACTTTCGCAACTGAAAATGCAAGGTATTTTTTACCACTTGGTGGAGACAAAATGTTACCTTTGATGACCCAAATGATGATTTTAACCAAGTAAAATTGATTTTTTGCTTGATACCCCAACAAATACGATACCCCTTGCATTTTTAAAAAGCTGGTATAGCGTTTGCACTACCCAGCAACAGGACAGGAACAAGGACAGAGAAAAACATGAAGTTTTTTTTATTTATGTTTGTTTTGGCTTTTTTTTCAACCCAGGCCCTGGGGGCCCCAACTGTTGTCAATCGTCCCCCCACGGCTTCTGCACAGAATGTAGTGACCAACGAGGATACAAGCTTGGCTATTGCTCTTTCTGGTAGCGATCCAGAAGGGGCAGCTCTAACCTATGCCATTGTAGCCTCTCCCGGCAAGGGCTCGCTTTCCTGCTTGGGTAATCTTTGCAATTACGTACCAGTAACCAATATCAATGGTTATGATTTTTTTACCTTCAATGTGAGTGATGGATCTTTAACCTCTCGTAACGCCCGCGTTGGCATTACCATCACTGTCATCAATGATTCCCCCACAGTTGAATCCACTGTCCTCAAGTTGAGCGGGACTGGCAGTACAACCCTTGTTGGAAGTGATGTAGAGGGTTCTGATCTCACCTTTCGCATTGTGGAAGAACCAACCTCCGGCGAAGCCAAAATTATTGGAAATCGCTTGGTCTATCAAACTGACGATCTTTTTTCTGGCGAAGATTTCATTTCTTTTGTTGCAAGTGATGGACAGGATGAGTCTGCCCCGGGAAGTGTAGATGTGACAGCCGTGGGCTCTGATGTTGTTGTATCCCTGGACGCAAATTATTTAGAATCGATTCCCGAAGTAACGACAAGCGTGTTGGATGACAAAACAGTGGTGACCATGGCATCCCATGATTGTTATGCGCTGATGAGCTCCCCCCTCATTGTGCCCCTTCAAAATGGAGATGAGGTTGTTGTGGGAACCCTTCACTCTCTTTGCCAAGGCGATGTTGATGTAGAAAACTATACCTTCTTCATCAATACCAGCAATGGGCAGGCTTATCGCCCGATCTCCGAGCGTGAACAAGATCTTCAACCCGATGCCCAAGGATTATTAAGGTATGTGGCCCCCTTAGGCATGTTGGTTGAGCCTCTGATGGCTACTAACATTGCAGCAGAGGATGAAGACGCCCCCACCGGCGGGTTGATGGTGTATCAAGATGGAGTGGCACGCTACATCAATCCCTTCAAAGGGCGGCTGGTACCTGAGGTTTTGGTGGTGGATGGGATGATCCTCGCCTCAACAGAAAATAATGATCAGCCCACCTGTCAGAATGGTGCAAAGATTGATGCCGAAAATTGTGGTGTATGGGGCATGATTGACCCCAATATGGGGGAGATGATTGATAGTTCCATTGGCAACACACTCTATGAAACCTCTTATACCGCGGCCCAAACTCAGTTGGTTGTTACCGATAGCGATGGTGACAACCAAAAAAGTCTCCTCGTATGGGGAACTGGTCTCGGAGGAAATAATTGGGACACTACTTCGGATGTTGGTGGGGCCTGTTCTGTCTTCGCCATGAACAAAAAGGGTTTTATGGAGGCTGCCTACAACCAAGACCTTATCAATTTCGATTTTTTTGCCGATGATTTTAGCCTGGGGGGTAAAACCTTTGACCCTGGCGATGCAGGCTGTGTGGCTAGCAGCACCACAGATAAAGATGCCTTTTTAGGGGAGATGACAATTGGTTTTAATCCTGAAACCGGTCACCCAACGTTTTGGGGCAAGATGACCGAACCCGATGTTGATGGGAGTGCTGCTACCAAAATCATTCAATTCGACGAGAGTCTGGATGTTGTATGTGAAGCAGAAATCAGTGCGGGGTCTGAACGTAACCCCTTTAATACAAACGCAGGGGTTGTGGTTGCCTCTGATGGAACTGTTTATGTGAGTGCTACCTATCGTGATGCCAGTGGCGTTGAACGTACGAGCCTTCTGGCCATTGATTTAACGGATTGTGCGGTGACTCCCTTGCTAGAACTAAATGCCGCAGCCATTGGTGGCTCTTTTGGTGATGTGACCTTAGCCATGAATGGCAATGAAGAAACCCTGCTTTTAGCCTCTGTTGCTGGTTCTCTTTATGTTTACAACGCAACTACTGGTGAATATACAACTCATACCTTGGGCTCACCAAGTTCTGACCCTGTGATTGCCGCCCCCGTTCTTGATAGTTTGGGTCATGTGATTGTTATGAGCACCAACAACGTTATGACTATTTTTGGTGACTTAGGAGAGATTGCCCTGGGAGACCTGTCTTATGGCAGTCATTTCTGGCCACGCCCTGGCAAAGACAATTTTGGTTCGGCAACCATAACCATGGTTGGTAATTAGGCGTCGGCTGTTTCTGAAAGTTCGATTAAGACCCCACCCGTGGATTGAGGATGAATAAAGGCAATACGCTTACCATGCGCGCCAATTCTAGGTTTCTCGTCAATGAGGCTTACCCCTTGTTGCTTTAATAATTCTAAGTGCTTATCAAGATTTGCAACTGAGAGACAAAGATGGTGCAACCCTCCCTTGGGATTTTTTTCCAAAAATTTGGCAATGGGACTGTCGGGAGATGTGGGAAAAAGAAGCTCGAGATTGGTGTCTCCCACGCCAAAAAAAGCAGCACGTACTTTTTGATCGGCCACGGTTTCGATGTGTTCTGGGTCTTTGCCAAGCAAGGTTTTATACAACTGAATTCCTTCGTCTAAGTTGGAAACCGCAATGGCTACATGATCTACCTTTTTAAAAGTCATATTTTTCCTTATGTCGGGGCGACAGGATTCGAACCTGCGACTTCCTGCTCCCAAAGCAGGCGCTCTAGCCGGGCTGAGCTACGCCCCGAGTTTTTTATGCTATTTGCTTGAGGTTTATTTGTAAAGAAGTTCCCGCCACAGTTGGGTGGGTTTGAAGCGAACCTTTTTTTCGTATTTTTCAACAAGGTAGTAAAGCCAATCCAAATCGTTTGCTAGGCCTAGTTCAACAGCCTTTTGTTCTAATTCATCCTCGGTGTGAGGTGCAGAAAAATAATAAGTAAGCCATACACTGCGTCCTTCATGCACAAATCCGGCTCCCTGTGCATAGCGGGGTTCATCTTTAATAAGTGAAGCTGATAACATCATGAGAACTATTTTTTGCACAGCTGTGAGTTGATTGGGGATGCGATTCATGGCCACCACAGTACTGGCTATTTCTGGTGCAGCAAAGCTAGTCCCCGCAGTACCAGCAAAAAGGCCTCCAGTGGTAGAAAGAGTTGGTTTAAAATAATGGGAGCCTCGTGAAGAATAGTCTGCAGTAGAATTGGGAAGAGTTTTACGAATTTCTCTCGTTGCCCCTACAATACAGAGAGGTGGCGAATAAGCACTTAAAATATTTAATTGATTAAGAGCCGAAGCTGACATTTTACCTCCTTCATTACCGGCAGAAACTATAACAACCACTCCTTGTTGATTGAGGTTTTCTAGAAGTTCTTGAAGGTGTGGGTTTATATTTTGTTTTACATTTTTTGGGGAAGTAAGGCGGGTACTATAAGCAGCTAAAGAGATGCTCACTGTTTTTATTTTTGAAAAATCCAAACTAGAAAGTGTGGAATACATTGCATCTTCAAAATCAAAACCCGCACTTAATTGTACAAATGTAGATTCTACATTATTTTTTTCATAAACAGCTTCCATCAGGGAAACATGATTTAAGCCATCGGGTTTTTCTTGTTCAATATAATACACCTCTGGAGAAGAAGATGCTTTTTCATAAAATCGTGTAGGAAGGCCTGTTGCACTTTCAAGCCAGATAAACTCTTTGCCAACAGGCCACCCCTCTTCTATTATTATTTTGCGATCGAAGACATTGAGTGCAGAATTATTTTGATAAAATTGATCACGTGTTTCTAAAGCAAATTGAAGATCGGTTGTAGGGTCCATTTGCCAACGCAGAGCTAACAGAGAAGTTTTTATGTAGCTTGAGGTGGTATTTTGAATACAGCTATCAATAAAGGCTAATAATTTATCTTTTTTGGCTTGTTCTTCTTCTGGGCTTTGGGGATCCATCACAATGGCAAGGGCATCAGAGAGGGCGTTAAAAAAATTATATTTAATTTTTTGCATCCCCCTTTTAAAATAATTTTCGTAATCATTACCTAACATGAGTGCATAGGCGGGGGTAGAACCTTCCTTGAAAAAAGAATCGAGTTGCCTAAATAAGCTATCAAGATTTTCAAAATTGACAAATACACTTGATAATTTTGATCGAATGATACTTTGAGAGTCAGAATTTAAGGAAAGGCTATTCAGGTAAGTATTTATTTTATTTTCCCCTATGAGACCGCATAATCTGGCTACTGCTCCTGGAGAACTTTCATTGCTAACTTCGGGAGCAGTTTTTTCTAAAATGGTTCCAAATTTTGCTCTTGTTGAGGAATCGTAAGTTTCTAATTTGTAGGTAGCTAATAAAACAAGATCAAAATTATATGCGGGGATGCGCATGTTTTGATTAAGGGCTACAAGGAGTTCATCAGTTGGAATAGTGGCCAATATTTGATCGATAACAGGTTTGATGGATTCAATTTGATAAGTGGCATCGTGATAAATATTTGCCTGCATCGTTAAATGAAGTGTTGTAGCAACAATCTCAAGTATTTCATTGAAACTGGTTCCAATTTTTTCATGGTATTTTACTGCAAAGGGTAAAAGCTTCATTTGGGCTTCCCAAGAGGCTTCTGGGAGTGTGCCGCTTTTGTGTTTTATTAAATCTGAAAAACTAATTTGAGTGCTGTTTTGAAGCAGATTGGCCATGGCCTCGGCTGCCCAAGAAATATCTAGGTGTTCTGAAAATTGGAGGAGAAAACTCATGCTTTGTTCTTTTGGAAGATCACCCATTACTTTCATAATTCTGTCAAAGCCCTCTGGTTTTTCTGGAGGAAACAATAAAAAGAAAGTGTGAAATATTTTTTCGTTTAAAAACGGATCTGCTAAAATAGCGCGCAAATTTTCTTCACTCTCTGACGTCATTCCCCATCCGGCAAGGGTCATGATATCTTGATCAAGTGGTGAGAAGGCTTGAAGAAAAGATATCATTTCTTCTTGGGTAACCTCCATTTGGGGAAGGGCACTTCCAACCATAAATAAACTTTGTGAACGCTGGGGATCATCTACATGTTTTAAAAGGAGGACTTTTATTTTTTCTAATTTTTTGGAATCGTTTTGTTTGGAATCCAGTATTTTTTGAATACGAATTTGAACCCCAAGCTCGCTATTACTTAAATACAGTTTTACTCCCAAAGGATATTTATGAAGCAGGGCTTGGGCTGGATCTCGAGTTATATCCATGTTGTATCTTGGATTAAAAAGTTGGATGAGCCCTTGAAAAGGGTAATCATCAGCCAAATCATCCAAGCTACTGCCCAGGTAAGCATTGCGATAGGCTATTTTTGTTAAACTTCTTGGCATGCCATCAGCTGAAATCATGGGTATAAAAGGGTTTTGTTTTAAAAATTTTCTGAATCGGGGAGCAATTTGAAGATGATGTTTTTGCATCACCCTTTCGTAAATAGTTTTTTCAGAGGCCTCCATTTCCATTTCAAACAGTTCTGTAAAACTCAGTTCACCATTTTGATTAGTATCGGCTAAAACAAATTTTTCCCATGAGAGACCCATTTTTTGAGCTTCCTTTTCAAACCAGGCAAGGGGAATCCCTTTACTTTCTTTAACTGATGTTCTTGGTGTATGTTCTCTTGTTTTTGTTATGGCAGCTTCACTTATTTCATAATAAAATTCGGGATGAGAGTAGAATTCACTTTCAGACAAAATAAATTCACAGCTTTCTAAAAAAGATTGTTCTGCTTGATAAGGTTCAAAACTAATTTCATCATCTGATAATTTTTTAGGAGGTTTTACTCCCGCCTGTTGGGCAAACAAAAGATAACGTTCCAGTTGGGTTTGTCTATTGACTCGATTAATTTTTTCTTCATCAAAAATAAAACTTAATGTGGCTAAAACTTCATTTGAAAACATATCTTTTTCAATAGAAGTTCTTGTTATGATAGTACCTTGTGCTTGTACAATCAGTGCATCATCGCTAGTGGCGTTTGTTTGCAGATGTGGGATATTTAATTTTTCTAAAATGGATAAAATGGCATCTTGTAAGCTTTGAAACTTTTGGAGCGGTCCAAAAAGGAGGCTGTACAGGTAAATAAATATTTGAGCAGGATGATCAGATTGAGCAATGGCATCTATAATGGCTTGTTCTGCATTGTACCCCCCGGTAATGGCCTCTGGTGTGCTACTTAAGGCTGATGTAATTTGAAGGGTTTCTGTAAATTGATCAAAAGTTTTTTTGTCCATGGATAATCCAGGACCAAAAACTTCTGTTAATAATTTTTTCCCTTCATCAGTTTTTTTAAGGGGCGAAAGAAATTTTTCATCAAACCCGATAATATCAAGTACAAAAGGCAAGTCTGTAATTTGAGGATAGTAATCAACGTTTAATGCCTGGTTTTCTGTAAGAGTGATAGACTCTTTGGGATAGTATGCAATGATTGTGTAGCTAGCCAGCTTTTGACTAGGTGAGGCTACTCCACGATAGGTATGCACTGTTTTTTCTTTTCCTAAGATATAAAGGTTCTTATTGGCTTTGAAGTAGTTTTTTAATTCAATAATTTTATAACCCCCGGCTTCTATCAGCAGATTTACTTTTTCTCTCACTTGACCGAAGTGGGTAGAGGAGTTTTGAGGATCGTAACTAAACAGAGCGCTGACTAAACTTGCTGAAAGCCCTTTTTTGTATAATTGAGGAGTCCATTTTGCTTGGAGGCCAGATAGCCCTTCCTCAACATGAGAGTGTACTGTAGTTAAATCAATGTAAAAATTAAAAAGGGTGTCTTCAATGAGAGAGGGACTTGGATTTTCTGGCCAGTCGCTAGCCCAATCTGGAAGCAATACTCCTTCTGTTGAAGGATTAAAATGATCTCTTGTTTCTTTTTCTCCAGCAGTTTTTAGATTGTCAATGATTTGAATGAGTGGGCTAAAATCAATTTCTTTTTTTTGTTTATCATACAATAAAATGTCATGGAAATAATTTGTTTCTGATTTTTCCACTTCATTTAATACGCGGATTACTTGAAGAAGCATTTCCTGTGGAGAATAATTCATTAAGTTTCCATAGTAGGCAACAAGGGGGTAGAGCGTTCGATAAGAGGTGGAGATGAAAAATCGGGCTTGCTTTGGTTGATCTATATCCGAAGAAAATATTTCAGATTTATAGGCATTACCTTGTTGAAGTTGTTCCAGGGCATATTGCAACTCGTTTCCTAAATCAGCAAAAATATTTCCTGTTATTTCAGCATGAGGCAGAAAATCACGTTTAACCACGGTTTCAAAAACATCAGGTGGCATTAATGTTTCAGCATATTCCCAAAGTGAGGCATAAATGGCATTGTGGTTTGCTGGATATTTTTTATAGAACATCGCTAATTCATCAGAATCGAGAACCAGGTTTGCTGGAATGTTTTTGAAGTAAATATCTTCCTTTGTGTATCCAACCTCTCCTGTATTGATAGTTGTTAAAAAACTCTGAAATTCCTCGTTTTCTCTTAAATCGGGACGAAGATGATAGAATTGTTCCAAATAGATCAGGGGTTTATTGGCCATCTCTTTTGGAAATGTAGCAAAATTAATGCCACTTTTTTTTCTCGGGTATTTTTGGTAAGATTCTGATATTATTTGTTTTTATAAAAGGAGCAAATGGGAGATTTTAACAAAAAATTGGCGCTTGTGCTTTCTGGTGGTGGTGCCAGGGGGGCCTATGAGGCTGGGGTTATTCATTATATTCGCACCAAATTAAAACCTGAGATTTCCAGAAAAAGAAATTTTGATATTGTTTGTGGTTCTTCAGTTGGCGCTATTAATACCTGTTTTGTTGCAGCAACCAGCCATGATTTGGATTATCAAGGGAAAAAAGCCTACGAACTTTGGAAAAACATGAAACAAGAATATGTTTATCAAAGGGGTATGATTGGTTTAACTAAACTAGCAGGCCGTACTGTTGCTGGAGTACTTGGAAATTTTTTTAGCAAAACAGAAAATGATGGCAAAAAAAGAAAGTATCATTTCGTAGGTTTTTTGGATCCTTCTCCACTTCCATCTTTTTTGAAGGAAGTAATTCCCTGGAAACAAATTGCTCTTAATATTCAGCATGGATTAACCAAGGCCATTAGTTTAACGGCCACCAATATCCACACAGGACGCATGGAGCTTTTTATCGATAAACATCCCTCGCTGATTTATAGCGGGCGCCATCGTGCTCACTTTGTTAACATCGAGGTTGCTCATGCCATGGCCTCTGCTGCCATTCCTATTTTGTTTCCCACTGTTTGTATTGGAAAAGATCATTATTGTGATGGAGGGGTACGATCCAATACCCCTATTTCACCTGCCATTCATTTGGGGACTGATAAGGCTCTTGTGATCGGGCTTCATCAAAATACGTTTTCAGCACCGGATGTGCCTGGTATGGTAACACGGTATGATACACCTCCTACCATGGGTGAAATTATTGGTAATGTGCTTAAAATTATTTTTTTAGATCGACTTGATTATGATGTGGCCCAATTGCAAAGAATCAATGAAGTTATTTATTGGGGCAAAAAAGTTTATGGTGATGACTTTTTAGACCGTATGAATCAACAAATGACAGCTCAAGGTGGAACCCGCGATATTGCAGCCAGGGGTTTAAAGCAGATTGAAATTTTTAATATTTATCCTAGTCGCGATATCCGTTCGATTTTTGCTGAATGTGTAACCCGTACCCAGTATTTGAAAAAGCAGCTTTCTGTTTTTGAAAAAACACTGCTTAAAATTTTGGATGTTGATTTGAGTAATGGTTTGGATTTTTTGACTTTTATTCTTTTCGTTCCAGAATTTTTACAACAATTATTAGAACTGGGATTTGAAGATGCCAGGTCTAGTCATGCCGAGTTAGAAAGATTCTTCCTTGAATAAAAGGGGTTCTCTGGCTTCTTTTTCTGCATGAGTAAGTCTTTTAAAAATAATTTCCAAAAGAGTTTCCACTTTTTCAATATTTTGAACCAGTGGCATAATAGCGCCATTTAAACGAATAAAGACGTTTTCGTTTTTAACCATGAAGGCAGTTTTAGCTGTTTCTTGGCTAATGCGTTTCCATACCACTTCGGCCTGCAGCACATCGGTATGGGGGAGTAAAAGCATAAAGTGATCGGATCTAATGCGTGCCAAGAGATCACTAGGACGAATATCTTTTATTAAAACCTCCGCGAGGCTAGTTAACACACGATCTCCTGCTTCAATTCCATAACGTTCATTAATATGATGAAAACCATCCACGTTAAAAAAAGCCAAAGTAATGGGAAAGTGATATCGTTGACTTCTTTTAATTTCTTCTTTCATTCTCATTTCCAGATAACATTGGTTATAAGTTCCAGTGAGAGGGTCTTTCAAAAAAGTGGATTGACTTGCTGCCTGTGTTGAAAGTGAATCATAAACCATTTGCCACCTCTGTTGTTCTAATGTGCGTTTAACTGCCATCGTAATGATGGAAGGAATGATTTCATCAAGAGATAAATAATCAGCAGCCCCGTCTTTCATTGCTGTAACAGCTTGTTTTTCTTCTCCAGTTTTAATCATTAAAATGACGGGGATTTTGCGTTGGCTTTTAAGCTTAATTTCTCTCATGAGGATTAAGCCATTTCCCTTGGGCAGTTGATGATTAATAAGAACCACAGCAAAAGAATCTTTGGTGAGAAGGTCCACAGCAGTACTTCCATCGCCATCAAAGAGTACCTCAAATTCATATAGTGCTTCATTGAAAATAGGCCAATCTTTTGGGGATGAGCCCACAATCAAAATTTTTTCTTTGCCAAGGGACATTTAAACTAGTGTAACATAAAATGTCATAATTTTGACAATATAAAAGTCGATTTTCATGAAAAAAGTGATGACCATTTGCGTCATTTTATTCAAGTTCAATATATTGAATTTATTATATTTTATTGATTTTTTAGATGAGTTCAAAATGACCAAATAGTCAAAAAATTGACATCTAACCTGGGGGCCAGGTCATAGGACGGCCGCCAAGGATGTGGATATGGAGGTGATCTACTGTTTGGCCACCATCAGTTTTGGTATTAATAACCAGGCGATATCCCTTTTCTGAAAGGCCTAAGGTTTTTGCAATTTGAGTGGCTTTAATTAAAAGTGATCCTAAAAGTTTAGCATCTTGGGGGGTAGTTTCAGACAGTGATGTAATTTCTTTTTTAGGAATAAGAAGAACATGGGTTGGAGCCTGGGGATTAATATCACGAAAAGCTAAGCACTCCTTATCTTCATAAACAATTTGTGCTGGGATTTCGCGGTTGATAATTTTTGTAAAAAGAGTGGTCATAAAACCTCCTTTAAAAAAACAGGGGGTCACCAAAAAATTCCCCTCTCCCCTTGGGGGAGAGGGTGCAGGGTGAGGGGTAATTCAAAATTTTCACCCTCTCCCTAACCCTCCCCCCTCAAGGGGGAGGGGACAAGACAGCGTCACCCATGTTGATTTTTTTTAGATAACTATATTTACGAGCCGATTTTTCACCACAATAATTTTCTTTGGTTTGCTACCTTCCAAGTAGGTTACAACCTTGGGGAGGTTTAAAACCAACTTTTCAACTTCAGCTTGTTCTAAATCGCGTGCAATTTCAATTTCATCTTTTCTTTTGCCATTAAGTTGGATCACAATTTTTATTGTTTGATCTATACATAAGTTTGCATCAAAGATTGGCCAACCTTCAAGAGACAATAAATTTTTGTGTTGCAGTACACTCCATAACTCTTCTGCCACATGGGGAGCATAGGGGCATAAAATTTTGAGAAAATTTTCTAAAATTTCTTGCGGAAGCTTTGGGGCAGCCATGGCATTATTTACAAAAGTCATCATGTGAGAGATGGCCGTATTAAATTTAAGATGGGTTGTATCTTCGGTTACCTTTTTAATGGTGCGGTGGAGTTGTTTCCATAATTCGGGTGTGCTTATTCCTTTTTCTTTTTTAATTTTGGTGGATAGATTTCCAGTTTTTTCATCAACAATGAGACGAAAAACGCGACCTAAAAAGCGATGTACCCCTTCTACTCCTTCCATTTGCCAAGGTTTAGTTTGCTCCAGTGGGCCCATAAATAATTCATAAAGACGCATGGCATCGGCCCCATATTGATTAATTACCTCATCAGGGTTAACCACATTCATTTTTGATTTAGACATTTTTTCAATCTGGGTTTCTACCGGGGCATGATTTGTTTTTGAAAACCATTTTCCATTTTTTTCATAAACCTCGTGAGGATGATAATACTTTCCTTGGGCATCACGATAACTGTAAGCCAAAATCATGCCCTGATTAAAAAGTTTTTGAAAAGGTTCCTTGGTTGAAACCAATCCACAATCGTAGAGCACCTTATGCCAAAAACGGGAATATAAAAGATGAAGCACAGCGTGTTCGACCCCGCCAACATACAAATCAACTGGCATCCAATAATTTTCAAGTTCTTTATTGATTAATTCCTTCGAATTTTTGGGATCAATATAGCGAAGATAATACCAGCAAGATCCAGCCCATTGAGGCATGGTGTTGGTTTCTCGTAACACTTTCTCGAAGTTGGGAAGTTCTACCTCGAGCCAGTCTTTATCAGCCCTTGCTAAAGGAGGATCGCCACTGGAAGTTGGTTTATATTCATCAACCTCTGGAAGAGTAATAGGAAGATCAGCTTCCGCAAGTGGAATAATTTTTCCATTTTTTGAATGAACAACGGGAATAGGTTCTCCCCAGTAGCGTTGACGAGAAAAAAGCCAATCTCTTAAACGATATTGAATTTTCCCTTTCCCACATTTATTTTTTTCTAACCATTCAGTTATTTTCTTTTGAGCTTTTTCCACACTTAAGCCAGTTATAAAACCAGACTTGATAAGCACTGCATTGTCATCAATCACTTGAATGATGGGGAGATTAAATTTTTGAGCAAAGGCGTGATCTCTTTCGTCATGAGCAGGAACCGACATAATGGCTCCAGTGCCGTAACTTAAAAGAACATAATCAGCAATCCAGATAGGGATTTCCTGTTGATTGACTGGATTAATGGCATGCGTCCCTGTAAACACGCCCGTTTTTTCTTTGGCTAAATCGGTTCTGGCCAAATCAGATTTACTTTTGGATTCTTGAATATAGGTTTCTACTTTTGGTTTTTGTTCAGGAGTGGTAATTTTTAAAGCAAGAGGATGCTCGGGAGCTAAAACACAGTAAGTGGCTCCAAAAAGAGTGTCAGGACGAGTGGTATACACTACAAAGGAATGAGAGGTGTTTTTTACGGAGAATGTAATTTCAGCGCCATAGGATTTGCCAATCCAATTGCGTTGCATTTCTTTAACTCCCTCTGGCCAATCAAGTTCATCCAAATCTTGAAGCAAACGCTCGGCATAGGCCGTAATTTTAAGCATCCACTGCCGCATATTGCGACGTTCAACAGGATCGCCGGTTTCTACATACTTTCCATCTTTTACTTCTTCGTTAGCAAGAACAGTTCCAAGAGCAGGACACCAGTTAACAGGTACCTCTGCCATGTAAGCCAAACCTTTTTCATAGAGCTTTAAAAAAATCCATTGTGTCCATTTGTAGTAAGTGGCATCCGAAGTGGCAATTTCGCGATCCCAATCGTAACTAAACCCAAGACGTTTGATTTGATTTCGAAAATTATCAATATTGCGTTTTGTAATTTGAGAGGGATGAATATTTTCGCGAAGGGCTGCGCGTTCTGCTGGAAGGCCAAAAGAGTCCCATCCCATGGGGTGTAATACTTGGTGCCCCTTCATGCGCATCATGCGGGCTACTACATCAGTTGCCGTGTAACCCTCGGGATGGCCCACATGAAGCCCAGCCCCAGAAGGATAAGGGAACATGTCTAGGATGTAAAACTTGGGTTTGTTTTTTAGTTCCGAAATTTTTTCAGGAGTTTTAAAGACCTTTTTTTCTTCCCAAATTTTTTGCCACTTGGGTTCTATGATTTTGGGATCATATTGCATGGTATTTTTCTAAATTTGTTTTTTTGTAGCTATTTTTGGTTCCCAAGATTGAAGGTTTCAGATATTTTTTGGTCGATGGTTTTTTCATCAGCAAATAAAACTTCAGCCTTTTGATCAATAAAGCGAACGACGAGCCAGCTGGCTGCTAGTTCTATAAGGCTTGCGTTTGATTTGGTGATCCATTTCATGAGTAGGAGTTACACTGGGGTTTTTAAAAAGTCACGATGATTTTAAGGCCAGAAAAGAAGGCCTGTTAACAGAGCCCCAGTGCCCAACTCTAGCCAGATATTAGAAATAAAATAAGTATAAATCATGAGAATAATGCCCAGGATCATATGCCTTGCACTTTGATTTTGTTTGCCATATTTGAAAGCATAGATTCCAATGATGCTGGTTGCTAAAGAAAGCAAAATGGAACTCATTGAAAAATCCATATTTCAAATGCTATTTAATTTTTATTTTTTAATCAAAACTTTTTTGATGCCTGGGCCTTTTTCTGTCTTGCTTTTGATTTCAGGTTTTATTTTTTTCTTTTTTTTAAAATTCAAAAAAACGGGGAAATTTTTTCTTATCTTGGGACCTTTGCTCATTTATGTGGCTAGTATTTATCCTGTTTCCTATTTCTTGGTTTTTTCTCTCGAACGTCAATACCCATTTTTGACAGAAGAGCGTTTGCATTTGGAAGATTTTTCTCAAGTAGCTTATGTGGTGGTTTTAGGTAACGGTAGTTTTTATCAAAAACATCTTCCCATGGTTAGCCAGCACACCAATGTCCAGCTGATGCGTTTAATGGAAGGATATCGGATTTATCATGCTTTGCCTCATACCCAAATGATTTTGTCTGGGGGTGGTTCTGGTCCTGTGGCAGAAGGTGAAATGATGAAGACTCTTTTAGTTTCTCTTGGAGCCAACCCCCAAGCGCTTTTGGTAGAAGGGAAGTCTGGCAATACTTGGGAAGAAGCTGTCAATATCAAGGATATGGTGGGGCTTAAAAAGATTATTTTAGTAACCTCTGCTGTTCATATGCCACGGGCTATGATGCTTTTTCGTAAAGCTGGATTTGACCCTATTCCAGCTCCTGCTGATATTCGGTTCCACAATTTTTCTGACAGAAGTTTTTGGCCCAGTGGGCGATATTTGCAATCCACAGAGGCTGCTTGGTATGAATACTTGGGGCTTATCAAAGAAAAAATTAAATTTTTAATGCCGGTAAAGTAAGAAGGTAAAATTATCTTTTACAGATTTGTTTTTATCATTTGTTAGGCCTGTTTTCATGGCCCCATCAATGGCTTTTTCTAGTCCATCTGCTATGGCATTTAAAGCACCCAGGGAATCAAAAGCAAATAATTGTTGATGAGTTAAATTAGTGTGAGCTCCATCAGTGGTGAGTAAAATTAAATCATTTTTTTTAAGGGAGAGGGTGTCAATGATGGGAGTTCCTATAGGAAGAAGAGTAAGGTGATTATCCACTTCAAATTCATAGTCAAAATCTGGTGACCCTAAAGCATTTAAAATAATATTTCTAAACTGACCTTCTTGTAAATCACGTGAATCTTCTAAACCCATTTTAAATCTGGATTTAAAAAGTTCAGGGGCCGATTGATCTTTGGTTTCATATATTATTTTTCCTTCTCTCACAATATATGCTCTGGAATCTCCTATGTTGGCAATAGTTGCCGTATTGTTTTGAATGCTAACAGAAACAAAGGTTGTAGCTCCTGTATCTTGTGAGGTATCGAGAAAAGAAGGGATTTGCCCCTTTACTGTAAAGGGAGCTTTTTCAGCCAGGCTTTTATGAAAAGCAAAACAAATTTCTGAAAAACTATTTGCATTGGGAAATTTTTTAGGAATTTCAGTAACAGCCTGATAGGCTGCTCGTTCTGAAAATTGATAACAACCAAGGCCATCGGCTACAGAAAGAATTAATTTTTTTTGTTCGTTTTTACACCAAGAATAAACACTTAAAGCATCTTGGTTTTTAGCTCGGCCTTGTCCAATGCTGGTTATCCCAAGAGCATGAAAGCCATGCAAATCCCGTGGTGCAAGCTTTGCATAGTTTATATTTTTTCCGATGGCATTACCTTTAATCATAATGATGTTTTTACTTGAAGGTTAGAAATGAAACAAGCTATATCGGGAACACTTTCAATTGCTCCCATCGTCTAACGGTTAGGACGCGGCCCTCTCAAGGCCGTAGTACGGGTTCGATTCCCGTTGGGAGCGCCATTTATCTAAAATTTATAAAAAAAATCACTCTAAACTAGCAACTTTCACCTCCCAATTCATCGATAATAGAAAATGTTTGAAGTACAAAAAGTAACACCTCTTGACTATATACCATAATTGGTATAAAATTTATATGACATGGATTGTAGTTTTTAAAAATCCTAAAAGAATAGAAAAAGCGGTTCTCAAGTTAAGGATAGCTACCAAAGTGGCTTTTAAAAAAGCTATTGAAGATTTGAGAGTAGAAGGGCCAAGACCTCAAGACTGGCATATTAAAGTGCTTAGAGGAAACTATGCTGGTTTGATGAGTTTAAGGCTCGATTATCGACATCGAATGATTTACGAGGTTGTCCATGACCGGTTAATCATTACCGTCATTGAAGTGAGTACCCGAGAGGAAGCTTACTCATAAGGAGGATTTATGACTTTAACCATTGATACAACTTTGGGAGTCATTAAAGTAGTTTCACAATTTAAGATATCTAGAAGGCTTAAGAAAAAGATCGAAGAGAGTCTTAAGTTGGCTGTAGATGAAACTAAAGCTGTGGATGAACTTTTGGAAAAAATCGGAAAGGATATTCCTTGGGCAGATACTCCTAGAGGAAGCTTGGTTGCCTATATGACTGGCCAAAGTTTTACCCAAAAAAAGATGAGCGAAATGAGTGGAATCCCCCAAGGACATATTTCCCAAATGGTGAATGGAAAGCGTTCTATCGGTCCGGCTGTTGCCAAGAAGCTTGGTAGGGCCTTTAGAGTTGATTATCACAAATTTCTTTAAGAAAAATTACTTTAAATTGTCGCCTTTTAATTCTCTTTAAAGGATCTCATTAAAATTTGATTTTTTGGTCGGAGTGTGAGGAGGGCATAAGGATATACTTGATGTCCCGCTAAATCTTTCTATCCACAGCTCTAGGGCGAGTGAACATCGTGTTTAAAAGTTTTTTGTCAGTTTTTAATTTTCCTTGGAAGTAGAGATCAATTTGGCCTAACCTGTCGTGCCCCCAAAAAAGTTCATCATCCACCATAAAAGTAGGAACACCAAAAGCACCCTTCCCTATGGCTTCCTCGGTATTTAATTTAATTTTTTCTTTAATTTGGGGATCATTTATTTTTTGAATGAGTTCTTTTCCATTTAATCCTACTTCGTTTGCTAATGTAATTAAAACATCCATTTGTGAAATGTCTTTTCCTTCTTCCCAACAAGCATTTGCTAAACGCTGGGCTAATTTAATTTTTTGTTTTGAATCACAAGCCTCACACAAGCGTAGCGAGGGAAGGGGATTAAAAGGATGGGTTGGTGGCCCTTTTAAAGTGTAGCCCTCAAGATGAGCTAAGCGAATGGTATCGCTCCAAACAAAATGGAGTTTAGAAGGAATTTCTGCAGGCCCTTTTTGGCCAGAAGCCCCTAGAAGCCCTGCAAATAAAACAGGAACGGCATTGAGCTCTAGTTTGTGTTTATCTAAAAGTTCTGGAATTTTTTTCCAAGCCAGCCACACATAGGGGCTTAAAAAATCAAAATAGAAAGTAATTTTTTTCATAAAAATGAATATATATTATTATTTTTTAGAGATAAAAGGATTTTCTTTGAAGTAAAAGCGATAGGGGAGGTGGGCTCCATTTTTAATTCCAATACGTGTCGTGGAAACAATAGGGGATTTTAAATTTGTTTTCGAACTCCTTTCTAAGCGAAGAGAACCTCCCTGAAGACAAATTCCATTTTGTTTTTTTTCAATTCCCATGGCTAAAACTAATTTAGCAGGGCCATTGCACAGATGTTCGTTTTTTTTAATTTTTGGACGACGTGTTTTCATCAGTTCTAAACCAACAATGGGTTCTAGAGCGCGGATTAAAACAGCTTCACCAATTCCTTCTTTGCCTGTAACCACATTAAAGCAAAAATACATTCCATAGATAAAATAAATATAAGCATGCCCTGGAGGGCCAAACATCACTTGATTGCGAGAGGTTTTGCCTCTAGCAGCATGACAAGCGGGATCATTGGAAAGGTAAGCCTCGGTTTCTACAATACGCCCAATGGTGGTGCCTTGTGGTGAATCATGAATAAGGGTTGCGCCCAAAAGATTTTTGGCTATCTGTAGCGTGGATTGTTTAAAAAATTTTTCTTTTAACTTCTGCATGACGAAAGCAAGTGGGTTCGTTTTATAAGGCCTGAGTTCATTTTATAAAATTTATAAATTATATAGTCAATTAATTGACAGAATTCTCATTTTGAAACTTATGATGATTTTAAAAGAGGAAGGCCTTTGGCTAAAACAGAGCGTAACCACACCCCGGCAAATTGTGAAGTAAGGATGGCTGTTAAGACCAAAGTTGTGTAGCAAGCTCCACTAATAATGCCTACATCATAGGCAACGCTTGCTAAAACAATTCCAGGGCCTCCTCTGGCATTAGAAGTAATAGCAAGATTTGCTATATCTAATTTTTTAAAGCCCGCAAAGTAGGCCCCTAGTCCAACAGAAAATAATTTAAGCAGAGAAGAACCAATCAAAAAAACAATAAAAAAGCTAAACGAAAATTCTCTCCCAAAAATTAGTTTATAACCCACCATGGCAAAATAAATGGGAATAAAAATTCCAAAGGCTACTTTGTTGATGGAGTTTAACGAATCTTCAAAACGATTTTTTTCTGATTTTTCAAAACCACCAATCACTCCAAAGCCGGCCAGAAAAGAAGCAAAAATAAGATTAACATCCAGTGCAGAAGCAAGGGCTGCATAAAGAAACAAAATAAAGAAAAGATATCCAACAGGAGAAGACCTTAAGAGAAGGTTCCAGCGGGTGGCATTGATTTTTCTTAAAAGACTGGGAGCAACAAGTAGTCCAAAACCAATGTAGGCCATGGTGGTTCCTACATGAGTAAAAATTTCATGATAAAAACCATTTGTAGTTTGGCTTACAATGCTTGTGGCTACAGATAAAATACCCCAAAGAATAATATCTTCGATAACAGCTGTGCCCAGAATAATACTGGCAAAACGAGTGTGGAGAATTTTAAGATCATAAAAAATTCTTGAAATAACTGGGATAGAAGTGACTGCAACAGCAATAGAAATTACTAAAAGAGCTGGAATTTTTTGATTTGCCTCTCCTATAATTCCATCCAAAGGAATCCAAGAGTAAAGACCAAGGGCCAGTACACAAAGAAAAGGAAAAGAAATCCCCATTCCTAAAAGCCAGGCCGTTATTCTTCTGTTTTCTTTAGCCATCAGGCGACGGGTTTCACTTCCAGAAATAAACATTAAAAGTAAAAGACCAATCCAGTAAATAAAATAAAGAATAGTGGATGTTTTTTCTTGATAGGAGGGGGTTAAACTTAAAAAACGATCAAAAAGAGTTGGAGAAATTTTTCCTAAAACAAAGGGGCCAACCAAAATACCAGCAAGGATTTCGCCTACTAACTTGGGTTGTTTGAGTCTTTCAAAAAGATAACCAACACATTGGCTAGCCGCTAAAATAATGGCCAAAGTAAAAATAATAGAGCCAATTTCACTGGCAGACATGGGTTTTAACTATTCGTTCTCATTCGTAACGTCAAGAAATTACACTTCGAATTCGTTTGTGGGAGGCTTGGCAAAAGATGGAAGTGGAGGAGGAAGTGGTGGTGTGAGGGGTCTGGATTTTAAAAGAGTGGTAGCGCGATCATGAATTTTATCTGCCATTTCCAAAAAGATTTTAGCCTGAGGAGATTTGGGATCTTTTAAAACAATGGGGGTTCCTTCATCACTGGCAATACGGGTTGCTTCTTCAAGAGGAAGAGCCCCTAAAAAAGGAACATCAAGACTTTCTGATTTTTTTTGTGCCCCACCTCGTGAAAAAATAGCACTTTCATGGCCACAACTGGGGCAATGAAAAACACTCATGTTTTCAACCAGCCCAAGTACAGGAACATTTACTTTGCGAAACATGTTCACTCCCTTTACAGCATCAGCCAAGGCTACATCTTGTGGCGTTGTTACAATCACAACCCCTGTGACCTGCAAGAGTTGAGAGAGCGAGAGCTGGATATCTCCTGTGCCTGGAGGCATGTCTACAATCATGTAATCAAGCTCGGGCCATTTTACATCGTCTAAAAATTGCTGAAACATGCGCGCAATCATGGGGCCACGCCATACAATAGCCTCGTCTCCATGGACAAAAAAACCAAAACTAATGGCATCAAGTCCATGTTTGTGGATGGGAATAATTTTTTTATCGGGATTAATAACAGGATCTTGGTTGGTTAATCCCAACATAATATGCTGACTGGGGCCGTAAATATCGGCATCAATCAAGCCTACTTTATGTCCCTTTTGGGCAAGAGCACAGGCTAAATTAGCTGCCACAGTTGATTTTCCAACACCTCCTTTTCCGGAAGCTACAGCTACAATGGCTTTAACTTGAGTAAGTCTTTTAGCGGTGTTGTCAGAATGATGATCGTGAATATCGCTCATGGAATAAGTCCTTTCTTAAACATTTCATAATGAGGAGACGCTTGCCTTATCTGCGTAACAGCTTCTTTAAGCAATTCGAAAGTAATTTCCAACTCTTCTTTTTGGGTGGGTCTTCCGAGTCCAATGCGAATGGCCCCCTCAATTTGGTCAGGGTTTTGGGTTATTGCCCCTAAAACATAGGAAGGCTCCCCACTTTCTGAGGCACAAGCAGAGCCAGTTGCCAGAGCTAATGTAGGTAATTTTGCTAAAAGTTCCCCACTTTTAACAAAACGGAAACTAAAATTAAGATTATTGGGAAGCCTTTGAAAAGGATGGCCATTTAATTGCGACATTTCGATTGTTGAAAGAACACGATTTTTAAATTCATCTCGAAGTGAAGTTAAACGTTTTTCTTCTTCGGGTTGTTTTCGAATACTAATCTCCAAAGCCTTGGCTAGTCCCACAATCCCGGGGACATTTAAGGTTCCCGATCTTAAACCCCGTTCGTGACCCCCTCCATCTAAAAGAGGGGCCAGGGTTTTTTCAATTTTGGGGTTGATATAAAGAACCCCCACTCCTTTGGGACCATAAATTTTGTGAGCTGAAAAACTTAAAAAATCAATGGGAATATTTTGAAGGTTTAAAGGAATTTGTCCTACAGCTTGGACAGCATCGGTATGAAAAAAAATTTTATGTGCAAAGCACAAAGAAGCAATTGCAGAAATAGGTTGAATGGTTCCAATTTCATTATTGGCCCACATCATGGAAACCAAACGTGTATTTTTTTTGAATGATTTTTTAATTTGATTGGGATCTATAAGCCCAAATTCATTTACCGGCAAAACAGTAACTTCATGCCCCATTTTTTTGATAAATTCACAGGCATTTAAAACACATTTGTGTTCGGTGGCTTGCGTAATCACATGAATTTTTTCTTGAGTATTAAAAGCCAAGCCTTTGATTACCATGTTGTTTGATTCTGTAGCACCACTGGTAAAAATAATTGAATGGGGGGAAACTTCCAGATTTTTTGAAATACTATTTCTTGCTTGCTTAACAGCTTCAAGGGCTTCCCATCCATACACATGAGATGAACTAGAAGCATTTCCAAAATGATCTGAAAAATAAGGGAGCATGGCAGACAACACCTCTGGATCTACAGGAGTGGTAGCTTGATAATCGAGATAAATTGGGTGTTTCATAAATTATTATCGTGCTGTCATCACGAGCCCCGAAGGGGCGTGGTGATCCAGGTTCAGTTCAGTTAAATTAAACCTGGATTGCTTCGTCCTGCCACGCTTCGCTCGCAGTCCTCGCAATGACATTTTTTGTTTAACCTCTTCGTAATGACAAGACGCTTAAAACATATTAAGTTGCAACCTGGCTGCTGCACTCATTTTATCAGGCCCCCAAGGAGGATCCCAAACAAGTTCTACCTTGCAATCAGTTATGCCAGGGAGTGATTTAACTTTATCTTCTACTTCAGTTGGCAGTGAACCTACAGCAGGACAATTAGGGGAGGTTAAAGTCATTTTAATAACAACTTTATTTTCTTCATCCTGGTTGATTTCATAAATCATTCCTAACTCAAAAATATTCACAGGAATTTCAGGATCAAATACTGTTTTTAAAGCTTCAATAATGGGTTGGTTTTTTTCTGTTGTTTCCATCATTACTCCGTTGAAACAATTTCTTCTTTTTTCTCCAAAGCTGCTTTTAATGTATGCCACGAGAGAGTGGCACATTTAACCCGCATGGGAAACTCTTTAACACCCTCCATCGATGCCAGTTTTCCTAAGTCGATATCCGTTTTTTTATCCGAACCAGTAACCAAAGAATGAAAGGCTTGAAAAATAGGATCTACCTCATTTATTTTTTTACCTTTCATTTCTTCAGTGAGCATAGAGGCAGCTGCTGTTGAAATAGCACAGCCTGAACCTTCAAATTTTACATCGTTAATTACTCCATCTTGAATTTTTATACTTAAATTAATCTTGTCGCCACAAAGAGGATTATAACCTTGTGCCTCACAAGTGGGTTTTTCTATATGCCCAAAATTACGAGGATGACGCGAATGATCCAAGATAAGTTCTTGGTACAAATCTTCTAAGTCGCTCATAGTTTAAATACCTCTAATACTTTTTTTATTCCAACAATAAAGGTCTGAATATCTTCGGGTGTGGTGTAAATTCCAACCGAGGCTCTTACTGTTGCGGGAATTTTAAAAAAATCCATCAGGGGTTGGGCACAATGATGACCAGCCCTAATGGCAATTCCTTCACGATCTAAAATGGTTCCTATGTCATGAGGATGAATGGCATCAATGACAAAAGACACAACACCCATCCGCTGGGTAGGCATACCTATTAGTTTTACTTGGGGAAATTCAGCAAGCCCTTTCAAAATAAGATCTACCATATTTTTTTCATGAATTTTAATGCTTTCCCAATCCAGAGTTTTTAAAAAATCAATCACAGCTCCTAAACCGATGGCTCCAGCAATATTTGGAGTTCCTGCTTCAAATTTTTGAGGCACATGGGCATAAGTTGTTTTTTCAAAAGTGACAGATTCAATCATGTCACCACCACCCTGGTAAGGAGGAAGCTTTTCCCACAATTCTTTTTTTCCATACACAGCCCCAATGCCATTGGGGCCATAAAGTTTGTGACCTGAAAAAACATAAAAATCGCAATCAAGCTCACACACATTTGTAGGAGCATGGGCAAGTGCTTGAGCCCCATCCACTAAAATTTTAGCTCCTCTCTTATGAGCTAAATCGCTTAAAGTACGGATGGGATTAACCGTACCCAAGGCATTAGACACATGGGTTACAGCTACCATGCGTGTTTTTTTCGTCAAAAGTTTTTGATAAGCTTCTAAATCCAAATCTCCATTTTGATTGATGGGAATAACTTTTAAGTGGGCGCCTCTTTCTTCTACCATCATTTGCCAGGGAACAATGTTAGAGTGATGTTCCAGGTGAGAAATTAAAATCTCATCACCCTCATGAACAAATGTTTTTCCAAAACAGGTAGCTACCAGGTTAATGCCTTCAGTGGCCCCACGTACAAAAACAATTTCTTTTGGATTTTGAGTTCCCAAATACTGGGCCACTTTATTTCTGGCTGCTTCATACATTTCGGTTGCTTCGAAGCTTAAGAGGTACACCCCGCGATGAATATTGGCATAATGATTTTCAAAAAAGCTTTTTAAAGATTCCAAAAGAATGCGGGGTTTTTGAGCTGAGGCTGCACTATCAAGATAAGTTAAGGGTTTGCCAAAGATCTTTCGATTAAAAATTGGAAATTCCCTGCGAAGGGCATGAGGATCAAACTTCTTCATAAGCCCCTCCAAATTTTAAGCCCGTTAATTTTTGGGTAAGAAAGCATTCAAAATTATTTTTCATCCAATCAAAGGGAACTTGAAACTCATGAGCAAAACCATAAGTTAAAAGTTCTTGTGCCTTTTGCAAGGAGATACCACGGGAATTGAGATAAAAAAGAGCCATGGGATCAAGTGCACCAACAGTTGCACCATGGCTGCATTTCACATCATGAGCAAAAATTTCTAATTGGGGTTTGGGATCTATCTCGGCTTCGGGCGATAAAAGCAGATTATTACTTTTTTGCCAGGCATCAGTGTGCCAGGCATTTGGATGAACAATTACCTTTCCATTAAAAATTCCCTTGGCTTCACCATCTACAATGCCTTTAAAAAGAGTGCTACTCGTCCCTTCAGGTTTTAAATGATCGATTCTTACATGATGATCCATTTGTTGGTTGTGACCAGCAATAAATAAGCCTGAGAGATTGCATTGGGTTTTTTCGGCATCCATCATCACATGACATTGTTGTCTTGAGATGTGAGCCCCTGATGAAAAACTAGCAGAAGTATAACGTGATTGATAAGATTGGCTTACATGAGTTAGTGAAAAATGATGACTATTTTTATTTTCATCTTGGATACGCAGATGATTAAGCTGGCTTGATTCACCTAAAACAATTTCGGTTACATTATTGGTAAGGTAGCTAGCCTCTGTTTGCCCCATAAAAAATTCAACAAGATCTAATTTGGATGATTTTCCCAGAGTGATTAAAGAGCGGGGGAGTACTAAGCTATTTTCTTGATGGGTTACAATGTGCCAAAGCACGATGGCTTTTTTTACAGCAGTTTTATCTGGAATAGAAAGAAAAAGACCACAATCAAAAAAAGCTGTGTTCAGAAAAAGCAAAGAATTGCTATCTGCCACAGGATGGTTGATATTTTTTTTGAGATCAATGCGTGATCCCATGGCATCACTTAAATTTGAAATTACCACTTCTTTTGGAAGTTCTTTTAGATTATGGGAAAGTTTTGCATCCCATTTTCCGTTGACGATGGTAATAATGATGGTGTCAGCTAGGCTAGGCCAGTCGGGCAAAGTTACTTTCTGAGTTGTTTTTCCTTCTCCAAAATCAGCTGCACTTAAAGGAGAAAGATTTAAATATTTCCATTCCTCATCTTTGCGAGTAGGCAATCCTGTTTTAGAAAATTGTTTGAAGGCGTCCCTTCGTTGTTCTAAGAACCAGGAGGGTTCTTTTTTTTCTAAAAGAGAGAGTCTTTCTTTAAAAGTTTCTTCTCTTTTTTTGATTGATGAAAGAATTCCCATCTAAGCCCTCGCATTTTCTTTTTCCAAGGCCCAAGAATAACCTTCTTCCTCCAGTCTTAAGGCAAGAGTAGCATCACCCGATTTTATAATTTTTCCTTGAGCAAGCACATGAACGAAATCAGGTTTGATATAATCAAGCAGTCGTTGATAATGAGTAACCAGGATGATGGCTTTTTTTTCATTGCGCAGGTGATTAACTCCACTTGCTACTGTTTTTAAGGCATCGATATCCAGCCCCGAATCGGTTTCATCTAAGATGGCAAGAGTGGGATCTAAAATGGCCATTTGAAAAATTTCGTTTCTCTTTTTTTCTCCCCCAGAAAAACCTTCATTAACATTTCGATTAAAAAAAGATTCGTTTAATTCAACCAATTTCATTTTTTCTTTGGCTAATTTTAAAAAATCCATGGCATCTAATGCTTTTTCTGCGCGATGCCTACGAATGGCATTGTAGGCTTCTTTTAAAAAATACAAATTATTGACTCCTGAAATTTCTACTGGATATTGAAAAGCCAAAAAAATTCCTTCACAGGCTCTAAGTTCAGGTTCCATGGCAAGAAGATTTTTACCTTGGTAAATAATTTCGCCCCCAATTATTTCGTAGCCCGGCTTTCCTGCTAAAATATGTGCCAAGGTACTTTTGCCAGAACCATTAGGTCCCATAATGGCATGAACCTCGCCTGCTTTAACGCTTAGGTTTAAGCCATTTAAGATTTGTTTATTATCAACAGAAACAGAGAGATTTTTAATTTCTAACATAATTTTTTACCCCACACTTCCTTCTAAGCTTACTCCCAAGAGTTTTTGCGCTTCTACTGCAAACTCCATGGGAAGTTGTTTTAAAACTTGTTTACAAAAACCATTTACAATAATGGAAACTGCATTTTCTGAACTGATTCCTCTTTGTCTCAAGTAAAAAAGCTGATCTTCACTAATTTTAGAGGTGGTAGCTTCATGCTCAATTTTAGCTGTTGGATTTTTTACCTCGATGTATGGAAAAGTATGTGCACCACATTGATTGCCTAAAAGAAGCGAATCACATTGAGTGTAATTTCTGGCTCCCGTTGCATTTTTCATGATTTTAATCAAACCACGATAGGCATTTTGTCCATGCCCTGCAGAAATGCCCTTGGAAATAACGGTGGAGCGGGTGTTTTCTCCCACATGAATCATTTTGGTGCCGGTATCGGCTTGTTGCCAATTATTGGTGATGGCTACAGAATAAAATTCGCCGATGGAGTTATCGCCGTAAAGAATACAGCTTGGATATTTCCAGGTAATGGCCGAGCCCGTTTCAACTTGAGTCCATGAAATCTTAGATGACACTCCCGCACATTTGCCACGTTTGGTAACAAAGTTATAAATACCGCCTTTGCCGTTTTTGTCACCAGGATACCAGTTTTGAACGGTGGAGTATTTAATGGTGGCATGATCAAGTGCCACTAGCTCTACAACCGCTGCATGGAGCTGGTTTTTATCTCGCATGGGGGCTGTGCATCCTTCCAGATAACTGACATAACTTTTATCTTCGGCAATAATTAAAGTGCGCTCAAACTGGCCTGTTTCAGAGGCATTCATGCGAAAATAAGTGGAGAGTTCCATGGGACAGCGGACTCCCTTCGGAATAAAACAAAATGATCCATCCGAGAAAACAGCAGAGTTAAGAGCTGCAAAATAATTATCGGTATAGGGGACAACACTGCCTAAATATTTTTTAACAAGTTCTGGATGATTTTTAACAGCTTCAGAAAAAGAACAGAAAATAATTCCAAGCTCACCTAATTTTTCTCTGAAGGTTGTTGCAACCGAAACGCTATCGAAAACAGCATCAACGGCAACACCCGAGAGTTTTTTTTGTTCATCAAGAGAAATTCCTAATTTTTCAAAGGTACTTCTAATTTCGGGATCAAGTTCATCTAAACTTTCTAATTTCTTTTTTTGTTTGGGGGCAGCGTAGTAAATGATGTCTTGATAATTTATTTCTGGAAAATTTACATTTTGCCATTTGGGCTGCTTCATGGTGAGCCAGTGGCGGTAGGCTTTAAGTCTAAACTCCAAAAGAAACTCAGGTTCATTTTTCTTGTTTGAAATGAGGCGCACAATGTTTTCGCTTAAACCTTTTGGTGCAATCTCCATTTCAACATCGGTTACAAAGCCGTACTTGTAATCCTGGTTTGTAATATCATGAATTGTTTGGGTATCGTTGCTCATCATTTCCTCACACTGGACAACCATAATTTACGAGAGTTGCAATGCTTGTATTGACAAGCCTTTCAACCAGAAGATGTTGTGTATCATTCCAAAAGTGTTTCATTTGGCACATCATCTCATGGTTACAAATCTCGGAAGTGTTTTGACAAAACATGGTTTGCACGGGCCCATCAACAGCTTCAATAACTTCGCGAATAGTAATTTGCGAAGCGGGTTTTGCTAACCTGATGCCACCACCAACTCCTCGATGAGAGAGAATAATTCTGGCAATAGAAAGTTTACTTGCAATATTGGCTAAAAATCGAAGAGACAGTTTAAGCTCTGTTGTTGCTTTTTTGATGTTTGTTGTTTCACCTTCTTTGAGTTTGGAAAGATGAATGAGCAAAAGTAGGGCATAGTCACTCGCTCTTGATGTAAACTTCATAGAAGCCTCCAGAACCCTATTTTATCATAAACCCTACAAATACCACAAGATTAGTGATATTTATCACTATTTTTGTTTTATCGGGGTTTGGATGGATTGTCAAGGGAGAATAGAAACCCATATCTATTTGAATTTATTGTTATTTTATAGAGTATACAAAGCCATCTTGAGTGATTGCTTTAAGCCTGATCAATCGATCCAAATGTTTTTGCAACATCTGCCATTGAAAGTAGGCTTTGAGGGGATCAGAGAGGGCCCCTTTACGATAAATAATGCCCTCACTGGCTAGGTAGGCCAGTTCCTTTGGCCCTTCTTTTAAAAGCTCCAAAATTTTCTCATCCCTTTCTTGAAAGAAAGCATAAAAGCGTTCGATTTTTTTCTGGTATTCTTCGGGTGTGTAAATGCGCTCACCGTGGGACGTAACATAATGTTTGGCTTCAAATTTTCGCATGCGATCAACTGAGGCAATAAAGTCATCAATATTGCTGGCGACATTGGCATACCAAGGACCATAGGGAGTAAGATCAATATCGGAAAGATAAAGACAATCTAAGTTTTTAAAATAAAGAGCCAAGTGTCCAGGAGTATGACCAGGAATGTGAATGAGTTCAATTTGTGTGGTATCTGTTTCAATAGTTTCACCCCCCTTATACAGCTTTGAAACAGGACAATCCTGGATGTGATACTTTTCAAAAACTTGGTGACGCCATTGACTATAAATGGAGTTGGGATCTGAGTCTGAATACTTTTCATAAACTTCGTAACTGCGAATGGCAGGGGCATCCAGCTCATGAGAGGCATAAATCACATCTTTAAAAAGAGCATTTAAACTTCTATGATCCCCATGATAGTGAGTATTAAAAACAATATTGACTGAATGAGAAAGCGCTAGCCCTTCAATGTAGGTAAAAGTAGCCGAAGGATCTACAATAATGGTGGGGTTGCCACGAATTAAAATAGAGTTAGCAAAAAGGAATTCCTTGGAATTTCTTGCCCAAATAAATTCTACGTCTCTAAGGCGGTTTCCATATTCGGTTTTAATCATTTCGTTTGTCATCCAAACCTTTCATTAAGATGTTTTTCAATTTCCCCCTGAGTGGAGGTTCTTCCATAAATTCTTTCCCACACTTTATTTGTTTCCATGCACAAATAATTGGGCACTGTCGGAAAGTTTTTTTCTACCAAGTTTTTTACATAGGTATAAAGCTCCTCGCGGATTTCACGAAGGTATCTTATTTTACCATCCGGAGATTTAAAAAGTTCACCTAGAAAAAGTTCACTTTTTGGGAACCTTTCTCTAGCAATATTTTCTAAGCCAGACGTATACCTTAGGCTTCCCATGGAAATCCAGGCGATTTCTTCACTACAAAATTCATCAGCTAATTGAATTAAAAGTTCTTCGTAATTTTTTTTCCATCCCTCTAAATGCATCAGAGGATCTAAATGAAAAGCAATCCAGTATCCAGCATTAGCAGCCTTTCGTGCAGCAGCCAGACGTTCATCCAGATTTGCAGTTTTGTGTTCTTCTTTTTTAACATGCTCCTTTGGATTAAGAGACCAGGAAAGCACAGTTTTGTTGTGATGAGGTAATTTTAAAAGATGATCAACACAATTACTTTTTGTTTTTAGTTCTAAAATCATATTTTGTTTTCTTGCTGCAAGGGCAATACACTCTCTCGAAAAATCAGTAATGGGATCTAAGGCCAAAGAATCAGCAAGCTCACCTGTTCCTACTCTCCAAATTTGCTGAGGGCGTTCATCTAAAAATTTTTCAACCTGAGCTAAAATTTCATGATGATTGGCATAAAAGGTCATGATGGGATTATTTTTTAAATAATCTTGTAAAATGCAGTAGGAACATTCGAAATGACAATTAGAAATAAGACTTACCGTTAAATAATTACAACACACGTAATCACCAAAACCCTGGCAGGGTTTTACAACAGAACCATCAAACCGGGTGATGAGAAGCTTTTTTTTTGCTTCAGAATGGGGAATAGCTTGTTTTAAAAAACTTAAATCATCCACAAAGTTGGGTTTTAAGTGGGGCCAGAGGGATAAAACCCGTTTTACCACAGGGAAATGGGCAACCCTGGTATCGATAAAAAGAGATTGCGGCTTAAATTCTTCCATGAAAGAGCTTTATGTGAATAGATTCCCTAGGTCAAGGAGTGCTCTATGGACTTAAAAATAGAAATGATTGCTCCCCATGAGATTGGTGGGCCCCTCTACAAGATCAAAAAATCAGAATTAACTAAAAATCTTTTTCAATCCATTGAAACCTTGGGAATTTTAGTGCCCTTGATTGGTGTTAAAAAAGACGGGAAGATTTTTATTGTAGATGGTTATTGCCGTTTGCAGGCAGCTTTAAAACTTCAATTAAGTTTAGTTCCTCTTTTTTTTATTTCAGATACAGAACAAGGGCTCCTTAAAAAATATTTGGAGCTTCATCATGCAGGAAAAAAATCTCATCCAATAGAAGTTTTAAACCTCATGCTTTTGATGAAAGAGATGAGTTTAAGTTATAAGGAATGCAACGATTTTTTGGCTACCATGGGTGTTTTTGGAGTTGAGGCTCAAAATTATCTTCGTTTTTCTCAAGATGAAATTGAAAAGCTCATTGTTTTTTTAGATTCTCTTCATTTAAATCAAAACAAGGTTTTTGAAATTCTGGATTATCTCCATGATATTGGAAAAAGAGATCACATTTTTTTGGAAGATCTTATCAAAATCATTCCTGCCTACAGTGGGGAACAAAAAGGCGAAAGCGTTCGTCAGTTTCTAAAAGGAAAAAGATATCCCCAGTTTTTGCTTAAGGAAAAAGAGTTTTTAAAAAATCTTTCCTTGCTTCCTGCAAATAAAAATCTAACAATTCGCCTGCCCGATCATTTTGAAAGTGGAACCCTTGAGCTTAAAGCCCAGCTTTCTCACCCCGATGATCTTTTAAAACTAAAAGAGCTTTTGTCGCATTCTCAGTGGACTCATCTTTTTGAAATAGTTAAATAGTTGAAATTATTAGAAGGTTTACGTATCATTTCAGTGAGGAGGGCCAGGCATGAAGAACAAGAACAAGCTAAAGAAAAAGGGATTTGATGAACGATTTGATCAGGGGGAAGAAACAATTGATTTTTCTTCCGGCATTATCACTCATGGCTTAAGTAAGACAATCAAGCTGCCACCCATGGATGTTTCTGCCTCCCTGATATTGAAGGGTGATGAACGCATTAAAACCTATGCGGAAAGTTTTGTTTACACGGGGTCTTGTGATTTTGTTTTAATCCCAAGGGATTGGCAGGATGTTACCCAAGCCCTAAGGCAAGCCCATGCTTTAAAAACCCCCGTTACTTTTGCAGGATCCAGAACTGCTATGACGGGGGCTTCTATCCCAGATTCGGGAATGGTAATCTCGCTAGAAAAAATGAATCGGTTTTTAGATATGGGCGCAAGTCATGGGGAAATGGTAGCAAAAGCCGAACCAGGGATTCTTTTAGGTGATTTTAAAAATAAAATTTCAGATGAAAATTATTTTTATCCCCCAGATCCTACTAGTTTTCGTGAAGCCCAATTAGGAGGAACCCTGGCAACAAATGCCACAGGAGAAGATTCTTATTTTTTTGGATCCACAAGAAAATACGTACAAGAATTAAAATTAATTTTAGCTGATGGATCTGAAAAAACAATCACAAGAAAACAAATACCCATCATTTCTACAAAAAATAAGGCTGGATATTTTTTAGAAGGAGAAGAAATTGATCATCTTATTGGTTCCGAAGGAAGCCTGGCCTTAATCCGCGAAGCAACTCTTAAAATCCTGCCACAGGACCATGATTTTTTTTCAGCCCTTATTCCGTTTTCTTCTTTTGAATCTTGTTTGGATTTTGTTGTTCAAACTAAAACTCATGGGCCAAAACTGCGTGCCATGGAATTTTTAGGGCCTGGGGCTTATGAAATTTTTATATCTCAAAAAGGAATTCCTTCTTTTCCAAAAGGCACGGTTTGTCTTGTTTATCTTAAAAAAGATTTTGAAAATGAGAAAAATGAGATTGCTTGCACTGAAATTTTTACTTGGCTTCAAAATTTTTTTAAAACAGAACCAAGTTTTTTAGATTCTGTTTTTATAGCCCTGTCCCCAAAACAAAAAGAAAACATCAGACAATGGCGACATTTTGTCCCGGCTACTGTTAATGAAAATAATCGTAAAAGAATGGAAGCCGGTGGTGGAAAAATTTCAACAGATTGGTGGGTTCCAACTGAATTTATTATTCCTATGATGAGTTGGGTTTATAGTGAGAGTCAAAAAATGGGAGTTGATTTTCTGGTTTTTGCCCACATTGGTGATGGGCATCCCCATTGGAATTATTTAACCAAAAATCCAGATGAAAAAAAACGTGTAGAGAATTTTGTAGAAGTGATGTGCCGTCGTGCTGTGGCCTATGGTGGAGGGGTTGCTGGTGAGCACGGGATTGGAAAAATTCATCACAATTATCTGGCTATTCAACATAGTGCCAAAACAATTCAAAAAATGAGAGAACTTAAAACCAGGTGGGATCCACATTGGATTTTGGGCCGGAATAATTTATTTTCTTTTTGATTTTATTTTTCTTTTACTTTTTTTCGTGGCTTTTTTTGTATCAATAATATTTGGATAAGTTTTTTCACTAATAGCGGCCGCTTGTTCTGTAGGTGTTATGGTAACACTATCATAAATGGTTGGTGTGATAAAAATAAGAAGTTCGTTGTCGGCTTTGGTTTTTGTTTTACTTTTGAAAAGCCAACCTAAAAGAGGAATGCTTGAAATAATAGGTACACCGCTTGTACCACTTGTTTTTTTAATCTTAAGCATGCCTCCAATCACAGTAGTTTCTCCATTGCGTACCAGCACAGTTGTGGTTGCCTTATTATCAATAACAGCAGGAATATTATCTACAGCGCGTGAAAAATCAGCCTCGGATTCTTCGGCTTCAATTTTCATTTTAATCATATCACCCTTGGTAATTTGGGGAGTTACAGTCAGTTGAATCCCTGTATCAATTTCTTCTAAGCCAGAGTCTTCTGCTGTAGAAGTGGTTCCCGTGGAGCCTCCCACAGCAATAGTGGAAGATGTTTTAACATAAATTTTAAGACCACTTCGTATGACAGCTGGTGCATTGTTTACTGTAGTAATGGAAGGTTGCGATAAAATGTGGGCATCTCCTTTTGTTTCGGCAGCTGTAATTTTGGCATCCAAATCCGCATCGTTTAAAACATTGCCAATTAAAAGTCCAAAGCCACTACTTGGGGCTGCTGCAGGTAAATCAATGTTCCAAGGATTGTCTGTTGCTGTGTTGGTTCCTACTTCGTCTACGCCAAAACCCTGAACACGTCCTGCATCTCTGGTAAATCCCCATTGAATGCCTAAACCCCGACTAAAGTTTCTAGACACATCCACAATTTTGGATTCGATGCGTACCTGAATATCTTGTTTGTCTAGTTTGGCAATAATCGGCATGATACTATCAATAATGGCTTTTTGATCTTTTAAAATAACGGTGTTGGTACGAGTATCTGATGTAATTTTTCCTTTTTCAGACAAATGAGATTTAATGGCATCCACCAATTGATCGGCTTTGGCATATTGGAGGCTAAATTCCTGGGTTGCAAGGTAAGAACTACCAGTAAAATCATCTTCTTTTCCAACACGGATAATTCCATTTTCGTCGGCATATTCGAGTTGGTTGACTCTCAAAATAGAAGCCAAGGCATCTTTTAATGAAGTTTGGTGAAGCGCCACAGTAACTCTTCCATCAGTTGGTTCTGGCAAAATAATGTTAAAGTTACCTGCAACTGCAATTAATCTTAAAGCCTTGGCTAGTTCTGCATTATTAAATGCGATTTCAAAAGCCTCGCCACGAACCAATGTGCCTACATAATTAGGAAGAGAAAGAGTGGTGATGCCATCTACAGATTGTACATCAACTTGTCCTGGTTTAATTTCACGGATCAAAAAATTTCCCAATTTTTGTCCTGTCTGATAAATTTGGCCTCCAATTAAAACAAGTGAAGTTTTTTGCCCTGTAACAATACCTTCAAGATTTAAGCCTCTGGGATCTGTATCTGTAAGAGAAGCTCCAGGAGTAAAAGGATTTCTTTTTTCACCTTTTGCACTTCCCTCATCAAAAATATTTCCTGAGATGTCAGAAAGAGAACCTTTTGTACTCTGAGCATAAATAGGAGATGGAAGAATAAATAAAACTATCAAGAAAAAGATTAAAAATCTAGTTAAGTGCCGATGCATGGATGCCCTCCACTTCATAAAAAGTAATGCCTGCTTCAAGGTTCATTTCTCCTTTAATTATTTCATCTTGTTTTAAATCGAGGCTATCTACAGAAACCAGTGCTGGTAATTTATCGAGCTTATCTAAAAAAGAAATAATTTCATCAAAGGTGCCACGTACTTTAAGTAAGAAACTTTTTTTAATATAACCAGTTGATTCTACAGAAGGCTGTAGCGCAAGTGAAATAATTATCATGTCTCCCACAAAATCATCACTGGAAATTTTTTTGATGAGTTCGGATGTTTTTAAAATCTCGGGTTTTGCCTCATTTTTTAGAATTTGAATTTTTGGATTAGTTGATTGGGCCCGTTGCACTTGTTTTGCCTCATTTTTTTGTTTCAGTGCCCCAATATCTTTTTTCAGGGTAATCATGTCGGTTTCGATTCCCTTAATGCGGTCTTTTTGCTGGGTAATTTTTTCACCATTGGGTTTGTAAACAAAACTGAAAAAAACAAAAACAAGAGCAAGCATAGCACCAACAAAAAGAAAAACTTCTCTGGGCGTGGCCATTTTTTTAAGTTCAGCAATTGGCATATATTATTGAGTAATGGGCAGAATATCACATTCTATCTGGAACGTGAAACTCGCGTCCTTTCTATCTGTATTCGATAAAGTAGGCCTTGTAATAAAGGGAGAATCGTTTAAGTGCACCAAAAATCCCGAGAGATCCGCAACTGATTTGGCTAGACCTACAAGTGTAATGCTATTTAAATCCATTTCCTTGATCACTGGTGGCTCTTCTCCTTTTTTGGATTTAGATGTTTTTTCGTTTTTATCTTTTGTTTCTTGTTTTTTCTTTTCTTGTTTTTTGATTTGTGTTTTAAAATTTGTAAGCCATACTGTAGAAGGTAATTTGTTAGTTACATCACTCAAAAGACTAGCCCAAGGAGGATTTTGAGTAAATATTTGAATGAGTTCTTCCAGTGGGCCACCAGCTACTTTCTGAGGAGCTAATCTCAAAAGTGTTTCTTTTTCTTTTTTAAGAGTAATCACTTGTGATTCTAAATGTGTAATTTTTTTGTTGTTAAAATACATCTTGGTGAGTTGAAACGCAAAAAGATAAACACAAAGCACAACCAAACCAGCACCAATTTTAACAATCTTTTGGTAGCTAAATTTAAAAGGCTCTTTCTCAATTAAATTAATGCGTTCAATCATCTTACACCCGTGCCAAAGCCAAAGCATGAGCAAACAGATGCCCGGTTTTTTTGGCTAAAGCTTTTTGCTCATCAGATAAATTAAGTTCTTCAATGGGATTAAAAAAAATTGTTTTAATAGCCAAGTTTGTTGAAAGATAATTGGCTAAATCTACACTGCCTCCACCACCCACAATAAAAATACGATCGAGTTGATCAATTTTAAAAGTAACAGAAAAAGTATCCAGGGTATTTTGGATTTCTACTGCTAGTTTTTGATGATATTCTTCTGGAGATAAAATATGAGAAAGACTAATTCCATGTAAGGGTCTCGAAAAATGAAAACGATTTTTTCCATTAATTCCAAAAAAAGATTTTTTAACTCCCAGATCAGCAAAACCAACCCATTCGTTTTCAGAGGGATAAATATTTTCGACTGCTGCTGATAAGCTTATAATGGCAGGTTCAATGAAGGAAGGGGTGAGGTTGCATTTTTCCAATAACTTACTGAGGTTTTTTACACTTTCTTTTTTAATAGCATAACCAACATAATTAATAATTTTGGCTCCAACTTGGGGGGCTTCGAGGATAGAATAACGAATGATGTAATCTGATATGGTGCCATCAATAACATCTCGCATTTTAAATTTAATGGCTTCTTTCAGATCTGATTCAGGCATTTTAGGGAGTTCAATTTTTCTGATTTTTAAGCTGGGATCTTCCAGCGAGGAAATAGCCTGTTTGCCTTTAAGACCATGTTGCTCTAAGTAGGTAGCTAGATGATTTTCGTAATTTTTTTCTTCTGGGTTGGCCTCCAAGTAACCCATAAATCCAATTTGTTCTTTGCTACCAGGCCCCTTGGTGAGTTGGATAATTTTGGTGAGTTTACTTCCAATGTCGATTCCAACCCCAAGTTTTTTTTTGGTTTTAAAACCTGGAATCATGGCAAAACCTCTTTTTGTGTGCGGGTTTTAAGTTCAGCAATTTTTAATTCCATTTCACCTTTTAATTTTTTATTAAAATTTTCTCCTAAGGCTAGAAATTGCTGGTAGTGTTCAAGGGCTGCAATGAGTTTTCCTTCTTTTTCTAAGAGATAAGCTCTGTGTAAATGGGCCTCGGCATATTGGGGATTGATTTGTAGGGCTGTATCAATGAGCTCTGTTGCTCTGGAATAGTTTTTTTCCATGATCAGAATTGAGGCTAAATTATTAAGAGCTTCAGCATAACGCAGATTTTTTTTCAAAGCCAAGGCATACGATTCTTTGGCATGATTGATTTCACCCATTTTTTTATAGAGCACTCCCATGTTGTTATAATTTTCGGGATTTTCTGGCTCGAGTTTTATCAGCTTTTCCCAGAGAGAAAGGCTTTCTGAGTATTCGCCTGTTTGATAAAATTCAAAAGCCTTCTCACGCATTTGTTCAGGATTTTTTTCGATTGGATCTATCTTTTTAGGAATAACAGCTACAGGTTGATAAGTGGCCTTGGGTTTTTGGCCAAATTTTTTATAAAGTGAAAAAGATAAATAACTAACGGATATGACAACCAGGATAATGCCTAAAATAAAAAAGGAAGGAGATTTTTTCCCTGATTTTTTTGGAGGCATGAAAGGAGATGGGGCAGGTTCTTGCTGATTTTTTTCACCGCGATCTTTTTCAGTTTTGTTTAAAGCATCAAGAATAATGGACATGGATGGGTGCCTCCCTTGCTGCTTCTTTAATGATGTGTTTAGTGATAACCCGCGTTTCTTGTGCATATGCACTCATTAAAGCTAACTCGCAAATGGTATTAATGATGCGTGGGATACCGCCACTAATTTTATAAAGTTCACGAAGAGCTACAGGTTCAAAGGCAAGCAACGGACTGCTCCCGGCTTTTTGGAGCCGAAACGAGACATAGTGGCAAGTTTCTGCAAAACTCAATGGGAAAAGCTTGCAATAAATTTGAATCCGTTGGGCAATTTGTCTTAAATGTTTTTCGGATAATTTTTCTTCTAATTCGGGTTGTCCTACCAAGAGAATTTGAAGCAGTTTATGAGTGTTTGTTTCTAGGTTTGATAGAAGCCTGGCCATTTCCAGTGTTTCAGATGAGAGGTTTTGAGCTTCATCGATAACAACAACCGCTGTTCTACCTTGGGTATCATTGTTTAGAAGAAAGGCATTTAAGGTTTCGAGTTGATCGTGAATAGATTCTCCCAAAGGTTCACACCCAAAATCTTTATTGATGGTTTTTAAAAGTTCGAGAGTTGATATGAGAGGATTAAAAATAAAACTTGTTTGAACTTGGTCACCTAATCTTTTTAAAAGTTCACGAGTACTTGTTGTTTTACCTGTCCCCACTTCACCCACTAAGAGTAAAAATCCCTTTCGTTCACAAATACCATGTTCTAAAATACGAATCACCCCCTCGTGTTGGACAGAAGGATAGAGGTAATGTGTATTAGGTGTTGTAGAAAAAGGCTTCTCAAAGAAGCCGAAAAAACTTTCGTACATGTGCTCCCCCACTGAAATCCTTTGAATTTTATCGTTTTTTCACAAATTGAGCAAATGATTAGTCAGACTTCTTTTTTAACACCATCAAGTTTTCATCATAATCAATGCTGTTATCATCATTGCTCTCTGAATTTATTTGGCTTGGTACAGCCACAGTAAGAAGCACAACTAAATCTTGGAAATCAGCTGCACTGCTTGTTGGATTGGTTTTCATGTTGACCCCCAATTCAAAGAGCATAATCACTTGGTTAAAGGCAAGTTGCACTTTACCCGTTTCATCCAAGTATGGGGCCAAGAAATCTAGTACTGGTTTCTGTCCGCCAAATCCTGCAAGGGCTGGAGCTTGATCGCCATCAACAAGGGTTTTTACCTGGGTTGTATTGGTAGAATCATATTTGGCTTTAAAACTACCATACTTGGCCTGGGCTCTCACCGTGTAGTTGGTTTGAATGTCATTGTTTGCAACTGTATAGGTTTCTCCTCCGTCTACATCACTGCCGCTAAAAAGTGAGGCATAGCTGTAATTGCTGCCATTACCCGAGTTTGTACCTAATTCAACGGTAACTGGGACTTCTGGTCCTCCAGCTCCATAAGTGATTTCTGATCCCAAGATATCCATCGTCATCGTAGCGTCTGAGTCTGTAGTGAGTGTCCCATTGCTTATGGTAAAACCAGGATCCAAGGCTCCACGATTATCTTGGAACGAACCAGAAATTTCTGTGCCATCAGAAAAACGCGCTGTGATTCTGTAATATCCATAGCCCGGGTGTGCTTGATCAAAGCGAATGGGAAAGGCATTTCCTTCTAAGGTATACACAGCATTAGCATCTAGCAGGGTATCTCCTACATCAATCACTTCTTCTGAAGTGACCCCGGCTCCACTATTGGAAGGGGATCCAATGCCTAAACTAGCATCGTAGATGGTTGTGTTTTCGAAGCCAATTCCTGTGATATGGGCATTGCCATTGTCGTAATTTTCTGCTGTGCAATAAGTTTCTTCGGTATCAACGCATGAACCTAAATGATCTTGATCATGACTCATGTGGCCATTTTCCCATCCTTCCCAATCAATTGAAATATCGTGGTTGTTATGACACACAATCACATGGTTGGCATTATCAGGATCGGTATAATCTTCTGCATTTTCTGCATTTCCTGTAGCGGCTTCAAGGCAGGTATCCCAGTTCCAATATCCTTCCATCTCAACCAGAGTAGCATCGGTTTCACACAGTTTATTAATTTTAACATCATAGATGTAATTTTCTGAGGTATTCACCTCACTCATGTCCATTTCGAGACAACCTGTTTCATCCACAGGAGTTTCATCATCATTTCCACCGCTGATATAGGATGATCCATTAATGGTTTGATAACGTTTGGCATCGCCTACTTGCCCCATGACTGAAATGGTTCCATTAGTAAGATCTGTTGTGATGGTAAACTGGCCTGATCCAAAGGAATAGGTTCCATCTGGGTTAATGCTTTGGGACCATTGTTCAATGGCATGTTCTACTCCCGCCCCTGTTACATAAAAGGCCTGATCCTGATGGCTCATATTAACGGAGGTTACTTGTTCATTGGATGCATTTTGAATGAGGGCCGACCCAGCCAAACTTAAAATGCTGATGGCGAAAAGAGCTCCCACCATTGTTGAACCACGATTGTTTGTTATAACCTTAAACATGTTGACCCTCACCTTTAGGTATTGCAAGGTCTGTGCCAAAGTAAAAAAAATATCAAATATAAGTATTTGATTTTATTAGTGTTTTTTTATCAAGAAAGAGAATTTAAGAAAGCACCGCAAATGTGACTTTTTGAGGGGCTGTTTTGGTCCAAGTATGAAAAAAAAGGATCATTTTGTGACATGAGGATGTTTTGTAGTTAAAGTCTAGAGACATGGCCTGAGGTATTGGAAATTTGAATTTGTTTTGATTCGGTTCCACAGTTTATTTGTACAATGGTTCCTGCTCCTGTTGTAGGGGTTCCCATGGCATCAAAAACAATATGGTAGGTGGTGTTATTAAAAGCAGTGCTATTAAAATCATCGTCTAAATCAACTTGCATGGGGCTTTGAGTAAAGGGGGACGTAGCTACTACGCCCGTATTTACATTGTAAATTTGGTAGGTTGTATTTCCAGTAACTTGAAAGCCATGCGGATCACTGGTTGTCATGGCCATATTTTGAGCAAAACGAATATCATTTTCTACTCTTCTCGTAGCTGCATCTAGCGAAACAGAAGTCATCCAAAAACCATCAGGAATGGCAGTAACAGCGATGAGTGAGAGCACAAGAATCACTAAGGTAAGCTCGATCATTGTAAAACCGTTTTTATTCATAGTTGGCATAAATAAAATTTCTAGGTGTGATGGATTTGGTGAGGGTGATATTACCTTGGTTATTTACATCTCCACAAGTGAGAGTAACGGTAATCCTGCGGATATCAGCAATGGTGGTAGTGGCGTTGTTGTTTATGTCATAATACTCTAAGGTGAAAGTAACCACATCACTTAAAAGAGTTTCGCCGTTGCGTGTGATGGTAGGTATTGGTCCTGTGGTATCTAAGGCCAGGATAACATTGTTGCCAGTTGTATCTATAAAGGTGATGGTATCATTCTCCACATTCACCAAATCACTGGTTTCTATATACACTAATTCGTTAGAAATTCTTCCCATCGTATAGCTGGCATCGGCTAGGCTTCCTTGTCTTTCAGAGACAAAGGCGTAGGTATCAAGTTGAGTTACCATGACATACGAGGTAATTCCTACCACAATGGAAGAAAGAGAAATGTAGAGGACGAGTTCTACAAGTGAGAACCCGCCCAGGCTCGCTAGTCTTTTTCTTAGACTCTCCATGTTTCCTCCGGAGCCGTCATGTATAGTCGGTTAAAACTGTGCTAACCACAATGGTGGTATCTGAATCGTCTGAACCCCAGGTTACTCTTACATCCACTCTTTTGTATCCGCTTCCAACTTGGGGAGTGGATAAATCGCTGGGGTCTACTTCGGTAACATCGGTTTCTCTGGCAAAACCATTGTAGGGATCAGCTAAAGTTTCGTCGGGATAGTTAGCTTCTGTAATGGTGCTATATCCTTGAAAGGATTTATCAGCGATCACTTCTTCCATTTTTTCACTGGCTAATTGGCTAGCAACCACTCTGTAGTCTCCTTCAAGGCTGGAGTTAGAGGCAGAATAAAACACGGTGAGAATACCCCATAAGGCCCAGGACATAAGTGCTGTGGTTAAAATTGCTTCGATGAAGCTGAAACCTTTCTGATTGTGTAACCTCTGTAACATTTTTGACCCTCACCCCCTTAGATTGCATAAAGCATGCCAGAGAAACCTTTCCTTTTAGTTATGTAAGTTATTGGAATTTATTGTTTTTTATTATCTAAGAGTATGTCCAAAATAAGGATGACGCATCATGTGCATAGATGTGGCAGTTAGGGTTACAACTGGGACACAATTTGATACAAAAAAAAGGGCCCCGAACGGGGCCCTTAGGAACTCTTTTAAGAGTGATTATTCGTTGAATGTGCCGGCAGCTGGGGCGTAAGTAAAGATGGTGGATACTGTACCATTGGAGTAGGTATAGGTTCCATCAGCATTGTTTGTCCAGCTTCCATCAGCCAAACCACCTTGAATAACACCTGTAAAGAGCAGGTTGGTGGTTGTAGCTTGCCCAGAGTTAGGGCTCATCTGAGCATCGGTGGGATAGCTTCCTGGAGGTCCGTTTACCACAAGGTCGTTGGCTCGATAGAGCGCAACACCTTCGCGAACAGCACCTGCAACACCATCACGAGAAGCTTCGGCAGCATCTGTACTCACATCGATAAAGTTCGGGAGTGCAGCAACCGCTAAGATACCCAGGATGGTAATAACCAACACAAGTTCAATAAGGGTAAACCCCTTTTGATTATTTACCTTCATATTAGCCTCCTAAAATTCGACCGATTATTTTCGGTCGTTTTCCATGACGTAAGTTGTCGTCATGGCAATTTTTGATTTGTGGACCCAATCACCATGATGGGGTCCTCTGAACCAAACTTTATTTTCAATGGTGACCCACGATTTTTGACATGTTCCACATTGGCAAAAAGATCGCCAAAGCAAACACAGTCACCATACCAAACACTAAAAAAAGCATGATCGGCTCAATCAGCGTGGTTAAATTTTTAAGCGTGTATTGAACTTCCTTTTCAAAATGTTCCCCAATGGCTTTATACATTTCATCTAAAGCTCCTGTTTTTTCACCAATGGCTGTTGCTTCTACCAAGAGGGGACTAAATGTTTTTTTACCGCGCATAACACTGGAAATGGAATGTCCTTTTTCAATTTCGTTTTTCACCATCATGATGTCTTGGGTAAAAACTTCGTTTCCAATTGTTTTTGCGGTGATTTCAATTCCCTGAGTAATGGGCAGACCCGCACGATAAAGTGAGGCAATCAGAAGTGCAAAACGAGCATTTGAAACTTTTTGAGCTAGTGGCCCAAAAACTGGAATTTTCCATTGAATATTATCAAGTACCATGCGGCCCCTGATAGTCTTACGCCAGCGCTTTAAGGCATAAATCAAAGCAACAATTGAACCCAGAACTATGTACCAGTAAGTTCTGATCAGATAGCTTGTTGTAATCATGATTTGTGTGGGGAGAGGCAGTTCTGCCTTGAAGGTAGCATAGAAACTTGAAAACTTAGGAATCACATAAGTCATCATGACAAAAACAGCACCAACCAAGACAAAGACAACTATCTTGGGATAAAGGGTGGCCGATTTAATTGAAGCCTTCAGAACAATTTCCTTCTCCATGACAGCACACAGTTGTTCCAAGGCATTATCTAAAATTCCAGCTTCCTCACCGGTGGCCAGCATGTTGGTGTAGAGTTCATCGAAAACATCGGGATGCTGAGCAAAAGCCCTGGAGAGAGAAGATCCAGAATTAATGTCTGTTTTGATTTTTAAAATGGTTTCTGAGAATTTTTTATTTCGGGTTTGATTTGCCATGGTGGAGAGCAGGGTTTCCATATCCATGCCGGCTTTAAATAAAGTTTGAAATTGCCTCGTAAAATGAAGAATTTCTTGTTGGCTAACCTGATTAAAAAAATTGGAAAGAGAAGTTAAAAAGCCATGACTAATATTGGCAGCTCCTTGGCTTACTGAAATGGGAATTAAACCCCTGTCGGCTAAAGTATCGCGTACAGAATCAAGCGACAGACCATCAATTTGGCCCATCACAAGTAGTCCATTCATATCCCTTGCTCTGTATGAAAATAAACTCATCTTTAATCCTCGCTTGTAACCCGCAAAACCTCTTCTAGAGTAGTAATCCCGTCTTCAATTCTTTGAATCCCATCTTCCATAATTGATTTAACCCCTATTTTTCTAAGCTCTGCTACAATGGCTGATTCATCTGCTTTTTCGTGAATGAGAGTTCGAATGACATCGGTGATGGGGGCTAATTCAAAAATTCCAACACGTCCGCTATAACCTGTGTAATGACACGCCTTGCAGCCTACGCCACAGAAGGCTTTTTTGGCTTTTGCAGTTAAAGCTCCATAGCGGTGATCTTCAGTTGAAGTTTCGGTTCTGCAACTTTTACAAATTTTTCTCACTAAACGTTGGGCTAAAACTCCTTTTAAGGCAGAAGCTAAAAGAAAAGATTCCACACCTAAATCGTTTAATCGTGAAATGGCACCAGAGGCTGTATTGGTGTGAAGGGTTGAGAGAACCATGTGGCCAGTGATCGCGGCTCGCACAGCAATCTGAGCTGTTTCAGCATCACGAATTTCACCAATCATGATGATGTCGGGATCTTGTCTCAATACAGAACGTAAAACAGCAGCAAAGCTAAGCCCAGCTTTAGGATTTACATTCACTTGATTTACCCCCTCAATCTGGTTTTCAATGGGGTCTTCAATAGAAATAATATTTCGATCGGGTGAATTAATTCGGGTTAAGGCAGCATAAAGTGTTGTTGATTTTCCTGAACCCGTTGGACCTGTTACCAGAAAAATTCCATGACTTTTTGAAATAATGTCAGAAAAAAGTCTTCGCTCTTTATCTGGAAACCCAAGGCTTTCAATGCTGCGTACGGCATCCTTGGATAAAAGACGAACCACCACTTTTTCACCATGCTGAGTGGGGCAGGTTGAAATACGTAAATCAAGCGGCTTACCTACTAACATCACTCGCACGCGCCCATCTTGAGGTATACGGCGTTCGGCAATATCCAACTCTGCTAAAATTTTGATGCGTGAAACCACAGGCAGGTGCATATTTTTAGGCATGGTGCCACGTTCTCGAAGAAGCCCATCGACCCTAAAACGGAAAATTATTTTATTTTGATTGGGTTCAATGTGAATATCGCTCGCCCCTTCATGATGAGCTCTTGCAATGAGATTGTTGACTGCAGATACAACTTTTGGACCAAGGGCCATTTCTTGCATCTTGCGGGTTTCAGCTTCACTTTGTGTATCGGCTTCAGAAAGTACCTCAACGGTTGTAAGGTTTTCTGATTCTGCTTCGCCTGATTCATAAAATTGATCCAGGAAATGATCAACATCAGCACCATTTGCTAAACAAGGTTCGATTTCTGTTTTAAAAATTCCTTTGAGATCATCGAGTGCAAATTGATCGAAGGGATTAGCCATGGCCACAATGTAATTTGTGCCATTTTGTTTTAAGGGAATTACTTTGTACTGTCTGGCAATTTGGAGGGGGACTTTGCGAACGATATCGGGATCAATTTTGGTTTCTTTTAAATCAACAAAAGAAAATCCAATACGTTTGGCCACAAAAGAGAGAAGAATATTTTCAGAAATGTATCCTCTTTTGACTAAAATAGTTCCTAAATCCTGTCCTAAATTTTGTTGGCTAATTTTAGCAATGGTGAGTTGATCTTCGCTAATTAAACCCTCAGCAATGAGATCTTTTTCATAACGGCTAAGCACACCATCAGCTTGAAGGATTGTAGAAGTGTTTGAATTCATAGAGTTCCCATGAAGAAAGGTTGCATTTTGTTTGCCAAGGATTGCAGAAAATAAGTGCCCATCCCGACTTTAAAATAAATTAATAAAATCAAGTAGTTATGATATTTTTGAACAGATTTTTTAGTTTTGTCAAAAATTTGATATTAAGTTTTTTTGACGAAAAGGAATTTTTTTCCTATTTTTTGTCACAAAGGGGCACGAAGAAATTTTTATACAATTCAAGAAATGATTTCGAAGCTTGGCGTTTCTTTGTTAGAATGAAATCTCATGAGTCATTCACTTTCGCAGCTTTTCGATATTGTTTTAGAGAAGGGAGCCTCAGATCTTCATATTTGTGAGGGAGCTTCTCCACAAATTCGTATCGATGGTGAATTATATCCAGTAGGAAGTGCAACTCTTTCGGCTGATGAATGTAGAAATCTTTGTTACGAGCAAGTGTTACCCGAACAAATTAAAAGTTTTGAAGAAACTTGGGAACTAGACATTGCTGTTAATCACAAAACCAAAGCTCGTTTTCGTGTTAATTTATCTTATCAAAGGGGAAGTATTACTGGAGCCTATCGTCCCATTCCCACAATTATTCCTAAACCAGAAGATTTGGGTATTCCCCAAATGGCCATGAATTTAACTCTCAAACCAAGAGGCTTGGTTTTAGTAACGGGCCCAACGGGATCAGGCAAATCAACAACACTAGCTGCCATGATTGATCGCATTAACGAGGTGAGAAGCGAACATATTATTACCGTTGAAGATCCCATCGAATATTTACACACTTCTAAAAAATGTTTGATCGCACAAAGAGAAGTGGAAAAAGATACACAGAATTTTGGTGCTGCCTTGAAAAGAGTTTTAAGACAAGATCCCGATGTTGTGCTGATTGGAGAAATGCGTGATTTAGAAACCATTGCCACAGCCATTACTGTTTCTGAAACTGGTCATTTGGTCTTTGCCACCTTGCATACAAACACGGCAGTACAAACGGTTAACCGTATTATCGATGTATTTCCAGCCCATCAACAACCACAAATCCGTACCCAGCTTTCTTTTATTTTGGAAGGAATTTTGTCTCAACAACTTATTCCCAAAAAAGATGGAGGCAGAGCCTTGGCCATGGAAATTTTGGTTCCTACATCAGCGATTAGAAATTTAATCCGGGAAGATAAAATTCATCAAATTTATGCTGCCATGCAGATGGATCAAGCCCGAAGTGGAATGCAAACCATGAATCAATCACTTGTTAAACTTGTAAAAGAAGGTAAGATCAGCAAAGAATCAGCAATGGATTATTGTACGGAGATGGAAGAAATCAAAAAACTCTTATCATAGGGGTGAGGAAAATAAAATGTTTCAAAGCAATTTACTGAAAGACAAGGTTATTTTGATTACAGGTGGGGGAACGGGCCTTGGAAAATCAATGGCTTTGGGTTTTTCTAAATTAGGAGCCAAGTTGGTTTTATGTGGAAGAAGAGAAGACATGTTGAAGGAAGTATCTCATGAAATTAAAAAAGGGGGAGGGGAGGTTTTTTACAAAACTTGTGATGTGCGCAAAATGGATGAAGTAGAAGCTTTAATCAACGCTGCTTTTGAGCATTTTGGAAAAATCGATGGGCTGATTAACAATGCAGCTGGTAATTTTCTTTGTCCAACAGAGTATCTTTCTCCCAATGGATTTGATGCCGTTGTTAAAATTGTTTTGTATGGATCTTTTAATTGCACCCAGGCTCTTGGAAAACAATGGATTGAAAGAGGGGTGGGTGGAAGAATTTTAAATATGTGCACTACCTATGCTTGGACAGGCTCTGCCTTTGTGGTGCCTTCGGTTTGTGCAAAAGCAGGGGTTTTAGCCATGACACGTTCTCTAGCTGTTGAATGGGGAAAATATAACATTCGCCTCAATGCTATTGCTCCAGGCCCTTTTCCTACCGAGCAAGCCTGGGCTAATTTAATGCCTCCAGGTTTTGAGCAAAAAATGATGCACAAAAATCCAACCCAAAGAACTGGTAAACACGAAGAGCTTGTAAATTTAGCAACCTACTTGATGTCGGATGGGGCGGGATATATTAATGGGGATTGCATTACCATTGATGGGGGCGAATGGCTACAAGGTGCTGGAGAATTTAATGGACTCCTCGATTTAACCGCCGAGGATTGGATGAATATGAAAATAAAAGCCGAAGCTAATCGGAAGAAGTAAACGTAAAAATCCCATCAAAATCGAATCCCCAAAACAACACGATATGAAACCAGGAAATTTTAAAAGTTTATTTGCAGGCGTAGCTCTCGCACTAGTTGTATTTTTATCAATCCCGATTGATGCAAAAGATATAACGCTTTTAAATGTATCTTATGATCCAACCCGTGAGCTCTATCAAGAATTTAACCAGGCTTTTGCCAAGTACTGGAAAGAAAAAACAGGAGATACGGTCACAGTCCAGCAATCCCATGGTGGGTCAGGTAAACAAGCGCGCACTGTTATCGATGGTTTAGCAGCCGATGTGGTAACCCTGGCTTTAGCGTACGATATCGATGCTGTCTCTGAGCGGGCGGGATTGTTGCCAGCTACCTGGCAAACACGTCTTTCCAATAATAGTTCACCTTACACATCCCCCATTGTTTTTCTGGTGCGCATCGGTAATCCCAAGGGAATCAAAGACTGGGAAGATCTTGTAAAACCTGGAACAGCGGTTGTTACACCAAATCCAAAAACATCAGGAGGAGCCCGGTGGAATTATTTGGCAGCCTGGGCCTTTGCTTCCAAAAAATATGGTAACCAAGACCGAGCTAAAGATTTTGTGCGGGCTCTTTATAAAAATGTTCCTGTGCTTGATTCGGGAGCCAGAGGATCAACCATTACCTTTGTTGAACGGGGCATTGGTGACGTGCTTTTAGCTTGGGAAAGCGAGGCTTTGTTAGCCTTAAATATGTTGGGCAAAGACAAGTTTGAAATTATTATTCCTTCCCTTTCAATTTTAGCAGAGCCCCCCGTGACTTTGGTAGATAAGGTGGTAGATAAAAAGGGTACACGTGTTGTAGCCGAAGCATATCTTAATTATCTCTACTCACCTCTTGGACAAGAAATTGCAGCAAAACATTATTATCGTCCCAGGCTGCAGGCTGCTTTGGCCAAGTATCCTGGGCGTTTTAGAGAGGTGCAATTTGTAACCATTAATGATACTTTTGGTGGCTGGGCCAAAGCTCATCGCTTGCATTTTATTGATGGTGGTGTTTTTGACCAAATTTATTCGGAAGGGTTTTAGATGAAATTTGTACTGAAGGAAAAAAGCGTGCTTCCCGGATTTAAACCCACCATGGGTTTTACTCTTTTTTATCTTTCAGTCTTGGTTTTAATTCCACTTTCGATGTTGTTTTTTAAAACAGCAAACTTATCTTTGCAGGATTTTTGGCAAGCCATTAGCTCTCCCAGAGTATTGGCTTCTTATCGTTTAAGCTTTGGAGCTTCATTTGTTGCAGCAACTTTAAACATGATTTTTGGAACGCTTGTAGCTTGGGTTTTAGTGCGTTATCCTTTTCCTGGCAAGTGGGCTGTAGATATGTTGATTGATCTTCCTTTTGCTCTGCCTACGGCAGTAGCAGGCATTGCCTTGACCAGTGCTTTTTCTCCCAATAGTGTTCTGGGCAGCATGCTTGCCCCCCTTGGGATTCAGGTAGCTTTTACTTTCCTGGGGATTATAGTGGCCCTCACTTTTATTGGCATTCCCTTTGTGGTGAGAACCGTGCAGCCTGTTTTAAAAGATCTTGATCGTGATATGGAAGAAGCTGCTGTATGTTTAGGCGCCAGACGCTACCAGACTTTTGTTCATGTGATTTTTCCTGCTATTCTTCCAGCCATGATGAGTGGCTTTGCCATGGCCTTTGCAAGAGCCTTGGGAGAGTATGGTTCGGTGGTTTTTATTGCAGGTAATTTGCCGATGAAAACCGAAATTGTTCCGCTGATTATCATGACCAAGTTGGAACAATACGATTACGCAGGAGCCACAGCCATTGCAGTTGTGATGCTTTTAGCTTCTTTTGTGATTCTTTTTCTTATTAACAGGCTTCAATGGTGGAGCCATTCGCGTTACAAGGTGTAAGGATGACAGAATCTAATTTAGTGCGTAGAATTTTTATTTTAATCGCCTTGGGTTTTTTAACTCTTTTTCTCATTGTACCCTTGTTTGCTGTTTTTAAGGGAGCTGTAGCAGGTGGCATGGGAACTTTTTTAAATACCTTACGTGATCCTTATACCCTTTCTGCTGTGGGTTTAACTTTAAAAACGGCCGCTATTGTGGTGCCGCTTAATCTTTTTTTTGGTGTGATGGCAGCTTGGTCTATTGCTAAATTTAATTTTGTTGGGAAAAAAATACTGATGACCTTCATTGATCTTCCCTTTAGTGTTTCGCCCGTTATTGCAGGTTTGATTTTTGTTTTACTTTTTGGAGCCCAAGGGCTTTTAGGACCATGGCTTTTAGCACATGATATTAAAATCATGTTTGCCCTTCCTTCCATTATTCTGGCCACTCTTTTTGTAACCTTTCCTTACGTGGCCCGTGAATTAATTCCTCTCATGCAAAGTCAGGGCACAGATCAAGAAGAAGCCGCCTTAACCCTTGGAGCTAACGGGTGGCAGACTTTTTTTAGTGTTACTCTTCCTAACATTCGTTGGGGTATTATTTATGGTGTTATTTTGCTCAATGCTCGTGCCATGGGAGAATTTGGTGCTGTGAGTGTGGTTTCGGGGCACATTAGGGGATTAACAAACACCATGCCCCTCCATGTTGAAATTCTTTACAACGAATATAATTTGGTGGGGGCTTTCTCTGTTGCTTCTCTCTTGGCTTTGATGGCTTTGGCTACCCTGCTCATGAAGGCTCTCGTTAAATGGAAAATGCGCCAACAAAAACTTGAGGTTAATTATGAGTATTAACATCGAACATTTAATTAAACACTTTAATGGTTATATGGCCGTGAATAATGTTTCCTTTTCGGTGGGAGAGGGGGAGTTTGTTACTCTTTTGGGTCCATCTGGTTCAGGTAAATCAACCATTCTTCGCTTGATAGCTGGTTTAGAGGCAGCCGATTCAGGATTAATTGAAGTGAATGGTGAAGATGTGACAAAAATTCCTGTTCAAGAAAGAAAAGTAGGTTTTGTTTTTCAACACTATGCTTTGTTTCGTCATATGAATATTTTAGAGAATATTGCCTTTGGATTAAAGGTAAGTGGAGTTAAGAAAAAAATCCGTGCAGAAAAGGCCAGTGAACTTTTAGAGCTTGTAGGGCTTTTTGGTTTGGGGCATCGTATGCCTTCGCAAATTTCTGGTGGGCAAAGACAGCGTGTGGCTCTAGCACGTGCCCTGGCGCCAGAGCCTGGGCTTTTACTTTTAGATGAACCTTTTGGGGCACTAGATGCCAGGCTTCGAAAAGAATTGCGCAGTTGGCTTAAGAAACTTCATGATCGTATCAAACTCACTACCTTGCTTGTTACTCATGATCAGGACGAAGCTTTAGAACTGTCTGATAAAGTACTTGTGATGAACCGCGGCAAAATTGAGCAAGAAGCTCCTCCTCAAGCTATTTTTGATAATCCAGCTACAGAGTTTGTTGCTACCTTTGTGGGGGAAACCAATCGTGTAGATACCCTCGTTAAAAACGGAGAGGTGAGGTGGGGGCCACTTCTTTTTGGTTACTATCACATGATGGATGGAGCACAGGCCAAGGTATTGTTTAGACCCAATGATGTTTATGTTTCTTCTCATCAAGAAGCAGGAGCCATTTCTGGCACTATTTATTCCATGCAATTTTTGGGGGCCACGGTTGCCCTTCAAATTCGTTTAACCGATGATTACTTCATTACAGCCCATATTCCCAAGGGAGTTGCCGAACAAAGCCATTTTGCTCTGGGGCGACAAGTTTATGTTACGGTGACCCGGAGCCATATTTTTTGTTCATTGGGATCATCTTAAATCTTTGACTTTTTGTCCCCCTTAAGTCAATAAGGGCAAACTATGGTTAAGAGTATTCTTAAAGGGTTAGACAAAATAGATGTTTGCCTTTCTTTTTTTGAGAAGGGGCTTATTTGTGTGAGTTTAAGTGTGATGCTTATTATAGCCATTCTTCAGGTTATTTTGCGGAACATTTTTGATTCGGGTATTGAATGGGGTGATGTGTTTATTCGTCACATGGTTTTGTTTCTTTTATTTTTTGGAGCCAGTCTTTCTACGCGCAATAAATCTCACATTCAAATGGATGTTTCTTCTAAAATTACTCCCCAGCGGTTTAAACCGGTGATTTTTTTTCTCATTAATTCTTTTTGTATTTTAGTTAATTTTTATCTTCTAAAAGCCGCATGGATTTTTGCTGGTGATGAAAAGGCGTCGGGGAGTATTTTATTTGGGCAAGTTCCTACCTGGTTTTTTATTGCCATTATGCCTATTGGTTTTTCCATTATTTCTTTTCGTTTTCTTTTAAATTGGATTGATAATATTTTTGTAATGTTAGGTTACAAACGCGCATCCGCGGATGATCATCCTGTAATAATCGGAGCTTAAATATGGGAATTACTATAGCCCTTTCTACCTTAGCTCTTTTAGGAACCCCCTTATTTGTTTTGTTTGGAGCCAGTGCTCTTACTCTTTTCATGCAGGCCCATATTAATATTTCTGCTGTCATGATTGAGTTTTATCGTTTAGCTTCGGCTCCTACCTTAAGTGCTATTCCTTTTTTTACTTTTGCTGGTTTTATTTTAGCCGAAAGTAATGCTCCCAAACGTTTGGTAAATGTGGCCAAGGCCTTTGTGGGATTTTTACCAGGCGGGCTTCCAATTGTTACGGTTTTAGTGTGTGCTTTTTTTACAGCTTTTACTGGCGCTAGCGGGGTTACCATTATTGCTTTGGGTGGTCTTTTGTATCCAGCGCTCATGAAAGAAAAATATAAAGAGCGCTTTTCTATTGGGGTGGTTACTTCTTGTGGTAGTATTGGCTTGCTGTTGCCACCCAGCCTGCCTTTAATTCTTTATGGTCTTATTGCTCAAGTGAGCATCGATAAACTTTTTATTGCAGGTATTTTGCCTTCGCTTCTTTTGGTAGGATTATTTTCTATTTATAGTTGTTTTATTGGAGTGCGTTCTAAAATTGAGCGTATTCCTTTCAAACCAAAAAATATTTGGAAATCTTTGAAGGATGCAAAATGGGAAATGCCTCTTCCCATTATTGTTTTGTATGGAATTTATGGTGGCATTATTACAGCTTCTGAGGCTGCAGCCATTACAGCTATATATGCCTTTATTGTCGAAGTTTTTATTATCAAAGATTTAAAATTAAAACGCGATGTACCTAAAATTATGGTGGAGTCTATTACCATGGTAGGGGGCATTTTAATTATTTTGGGTGTTGCCATGGGGCTTACCAACTACTTAGTTGATCAAGATGTAACGACTCAAATTTTTAATTGGGTTAAGCCGCACATTACAAGCCAGGCCATGTTTTTACTTCTCCTTAACGTTTTTCTTTTAATTGTGGGTTCTTTGATGGATATTTTTTCAGCTATTATTGTGGTGGTGCCAATCATTATGCCTTTGGCATTAAAATACGGTGTAAATCCCATTCATTTAGGCATGATTTTTTTAACCAACTTAGAGGTTGGTTACTTACATCCGCCTTTAGGTTTAAATCTTTTTATTGCTTCTTACCGTTTCAAAAAATCCCTCTACGAGCTGTATTGGGCCACCCTGCCTTTCTTAATTTTGGTGATTATTGCTTTGTTAGTGATTACTTATGTTCCGGAGCTAAGCCTTTATCTCATTAAAATGTTAAACGTGAGATAATTGGATTTTATAAAGTATGACACAACTGCATCATGTTTCTTCTAGTTTTGATGGGATGGGTATTTCTGTTCGTCTTTTGCAAGTTTTGAAAAAGATGAACATAACAATTCCAACCCCCATTCAGCATCAATCGATTCCTGTAGGTTTGGAAGGAAAAGATATTTTAGGCATTGCCCAAACAGGCACTGGAAAAACTTTGGCCTTTGGCATTCCTGTACTGCAGAGGCTCGATCAATTTAAAGGTCGTGCTCTTATTTTGGTACCAACGCGTGAGTTGGCGGGGCAGGTCAATGAAGTGTTAGCTCCCTTGGGGCGTATTTTTAATTTGTACACTTCTGTTATTATTGGTGGGGTACCCATGCGCGGGCAAATTCGTGATTTATCTCGCAACCCTCGCATTATTATTGCTACACCGGGGCGATTGATTGACTTGATGGAACAAGGAAGGGTTCGTCTTCATGATATTTCTATTCTTGTTTTAGATGAAGCTGATCGCATGTTTGATATGGGTTTTGCCCCTCAACTGAATCGTATTTTTAAAGTACTTCCTAAACAGAGGCAAACTTTTTTATTTTCTGCCACCATGCCTTCTGTAGTTTTAAGGCTAGCAACGGCTGTGATGGCTTTGCCTGTACACATTGAAGTGGCTCCTACAGGAACAACAGCCAAGGATATTGAACAAGAAATTTTTATTGTTACTCGTGATGCAAAATTATCGCTTTTAGAAAAATTGCTTCAGGATTTTTCTGGAACCGTATTGATTTTTTTAAGAACAAAATATGGGGTTACCAGAGTAACTCACATGTTGAAAGTAATGGGGCACAAAGTTGCTGAAATTCATTCTAACAGAAGCCAATCTCAACGGCGGGAAGCTCTTGCTGGTTTTAAATCTGGCAGGTATCGCATTTTAGTTGCTACCGATATTGCAGCCAGGGGCATTGATGTGCAAGACATTGAGGTGGTGATTAATTTTGATTTGCCCGGCAATTCAGAAGACTATGTGCATCGCATTGGACGTACAGGGCGTGCTGGCAAACAGGGGCGTGCTATTTCATTTGCCACACCCGAGCAGCAAAACGAAATTCGTGCTATTGAAAAATTGATTCGTAAAACCCTGACCGTTGCTCAAAAGCCAGGGTTTGAAGCTTCTTTTAGACCTACCTTTTTTCAACCCAAGCCAGCACCTCCTGGGTATGCCAATAGAAATCCCAGAACCCGTTCTTTTAGAAAAAGACGGTAGTTCCAAGGAAGTTTGAAATTGTGGAGAAAGTTGAACAGAGATGAATTGCCTGTACTTGAAAGTTAGTATCGTTGTTTATCTGACACCAGATTTGATTCACATGTTTTCACTACTTCACTTTAAACCCAATTTTTTGTTTTTTCTCTTCAGGAGGGTTCATCATTTGTCGGATAGTGTTAAAGAGGGACCTGATTGCATCATCATGGGTACCAAGGCGTTTTTCCAACTCGGTTAATTTATGAGCCATTTCTTTATGTGTTGCCAACATTTGACGAAGTTTAACAAAGGCACGAACCACAAAAACACTTACTTCAATGGCTCGCTTAGTATTTAAAATGCTAGCGGCCATAATGACCCCATGTTCTGTAAAAACATTTGGTAGAAATCTGCGACCTCCCCAGCTTAAACTTGAAGTCGCAAAATGCGACCTCAAGATGGTAACCTCTTGAAATATAAGCTGAAACATAAAGTCTTTAGGAAAACGGTGTTTATTGCGTCGTACCTGTTCGTTTAAACGCTTTGTGGTCACTCCATATAGTTTTGCGAGCGTTGAATCGAGAATAACTTTTTGTCCTCGGATAAGAAGAATTTCGTTTTCAATAACTTCTAAAGAAATAAGCGATTTTGGCATAAATTTCCTTTTTTTAAGGTCATATATTGTGACCTTACATCAACTTCCTATTCTCGGCAGTTCACCCCACCAAAGTTGTTTCTTATGTGAAATTTTTTTGAGTATGGATAGAAACCTAGGCTTTTGTTACTCTTCTCAATTCTTTTCTTACGATTTTATCGATGTGGCTGAAGTTTTTTTGAATGAAGGTTTGATTTTTTTTGGAAGTGTGGCCCTTCACCCAACAAATTTCTGGTTGAAGTTGATCGTAGAGTACAAATAATTTTTGATACAGATCTGCATTCGATAATATTTCTTTTTTTCGGCCACTCATAAAACCCGTAGACTCTAATTTTTTTCTTCTTTGTAAAAGGTTGGGGATAACCTCACAATCGGTATACAAATTTATTTTAGAAATATTTTTTAGAACGGCAACCGTTTCCAAAGCCAAAATGGCGCCTCTTAATTCGGCCCGGATATTTGTTTTTTCTGGAAACTTCATGGTGCAAATTAAAGACGATGGAATAACCCCAACTTCATGTTCCTCATCATTTTTAAAAATAATAAATCCAGAAACCCCCATCAGTTTTATATTATTAAAACTCGCATCGGTATAAATGTGCAATGTATTGTTAGGCATTTGCATCTGGATAGTTTTCAGAGGTGTTTTTTAGTAACTGATATCCCACTTTTTAGGAAGGGAAACAGTTGGATCTAAATTGCCTTTACCTGGAACATAATTAGCTTCGATACGAATACCATCCGGATCTTCAAAAAGAATGGAATAATATCCGGGGGCCCAGTGGCTATCTTCTTGAGGTTTACGGATCATTTTAACGTCTAATTTTTTAACAAACTGATACAAAGCTTCTACATCTTCACGTGAGCGCAAGCGAAAACAAAAATGATGTAGACCTGATCGATTTTGATGGAAGTTTTCGTTTTGAAATTGCTTGTCTGCTTTGCAAATAGCAATGCCAGTTTTGCCACCCACACAGTAGTAAAAACCATCACCATCTAGAATGGGTGTCATTTCAAAAAAATGAAGGAGTTTTTTGTAGAAAGGAAGGCATTTTTCATAGTTTTTTACGGTGAGTTGGATATGTGCAATGCCATTAATTTGCATACAATTTTATTGCGTGAATAGAAAGGATGGTCAAGCTGAAAAAAAGAAGATAGGAATTATTAATGAAATAAAAAAGGCAGTTTTTATGAACGATTTTCCTGTGTCTTTAAAGAAAAGAGAAGAGCTTCAAACAAGAATGAATCGTCTTGGTTTGAAGGAAGACAACTTGGTTGAAAAATTCATTCGAGGCTCTGGTGCCGGCGGACAAAAAATAAATAAAACATCTGTTGTAGTTTATTTGTCTCATCCAGCTTCAGGAATTAACGTTCGTTGCCAAGAAGGGCGCTCTCAAGCTTTAAACCGCTACTTTGCCAGAAGAATGCTGGTTGAAAAACTGGAAGAAAAACTTTTAGGATTAAAAAGAGAAAAAGATCGATTAAAAAGTAAAATTAGACGCCAGAAAAAACGCCGCTCTCGTCGTGCTCAAGAAAAAATTCTTTCCGATAAAAAATATTCAGGCTTTAAAAAGAAATTACGCAGTAAACCCACGGAAAAAGACCTATGATCTACGATGTAATTGTTATTGGCGCTGGGGCCGCTGGTTTATTTGCAGCTTATTCTGCCAAGCTTCGTCAAAAAAAGATTCTTATTTTAGAATCTAATTCTCGTCCGGGGCTTAAAATTTTAATCTCCGGGGGCGGGCGATGTAATTTTACAAATTTAAACATCACTTCAAAAGATTTTGTTTCAAATAACCCCCATTTTTGTAAATCAGCTTTAACGCAATTTACTCAAAACGATTTTATTCACTTGGTAGAAGAAGCGGGCATTTCTTTTTATGAAAAAACCTTGGGCCAACTTTTTTGCACGCATACCTCCAAAGAAATTTTAGGTCTTTTATTAAAAAAGATTGGAGATACCGAATTAAAGACTGAAGCCCTTGTTCAGTCTGTTACACATCAAGAAAATATTTTTAGTGTTGAAACCAACCAAGGACTTTTTAAATCTAAAAATTTAATCGTAGCTACGGGGGGATTATCTATTCCTAAATTAGGGGCTAGTGATTTAGGATACAAAATTGCCCAACAATTTGGGCATACAATCATAAAACTTTCCCCCGCCCTTGATGGTTTTGTTTATAATACCTCTGAAGCCTCCTTTTTTAAAGGTTTAGAGGGCATTTCTCTTTTGGCAACTCTTAAAATTAACAAACGTGAATTTACTGAAAATATTCTTTTTACTCATCAGGGTATTAGTGGCCCTGCTGCTTTAAAGGCTTCTTTGTTTTGGGAAGAAGGCCAGGAATTGGAAATTAATTTTTTACCAAGCCTCTCTGATTTTATTTCTTGGATAAAAGATCAAAGGAATGAGCATCCTAAAAAAACTATTTCATCTGTTTTATCTTTTATTTTACCAGCACACTTTTGTGAAAAAGTTATCAAAAAATGCTTAGATTCAGATATTAAGATGGCTGAAATTTCTAATGAGCAAATTAAAAACCTAGATGCATTTTTAAAAAGGTGGAAATGGATTCCTTTTGAAACTGTTGGGTATGCCAAGGCTGAGGTAACCAGGGGCGGTGTTGATACAAAAGATATTTCATCTCAAACCATGGAATCTAAACTGGTACCTGGGCTTTATTTTGTTGGAGAGGTGTTAGACGTTACTGGCCTTTTAGGTGGTTACAATTTTCAATGGGCCTGGTCTTCTGGTTGGGTGGCGGGGAAGAGTGTGGAGTAAAGTAATTAAAAATCTCTCCCAATCACTGTTTTACGGCCAGAGGCTCTGGCTTTATTATTAGAATCTTTTCTTGATTTATTACCCATTAAATTACATAATTCATAAGTTAGGAAAATTAAACAATGAAGACGCTCGAACAATTGCTATCTGACTTTGAAAATGTGCCGACAACAATATCCTGGTATCTTGCTGATCTTGGTGAGGCAAAAGGCAAGCAGGATCTTTTTACCAAGCAATCTCCTCAAAAATTAAAAACCTTACGTGAGCATGCTTTGATCGAAAGTGCTGTGTCCTCAAACCGTATTGAAGGCGTTGAAGTTAACCAAGCCCGTATTGGTACCGTGGTATTTGGAAAAGCTTTCCTGCGTGATCGCAATGAGGAGGAAGTGCGTGGTTATCGCAAAACCTTAGATTGGATTCATCAAAAGGGAGTCAAATTGCCTGTGTCTGAAAAAACCGTTCTCCAATTTCATAAGCTAACACGCGGGGAAATATGGGATGCAGGAAAATACAAGGAAAAGGATGGGGACATCATCGAAAAATACCCAGATGGTCGTGAACGAGTTCGTTTTAAAACGGTCAAGGCTTCTAATACATCTCGTTATATGAAAGCATTAATTCTGAAATGGAATGATTGCATCAAACAACGGGAAGTCCATCCTTTGATTGTTTTAGCAGCTTTCAGCCTGGATTTTCTCTGCATTCACCCCTTTCGTGATGGTAACGGCAGGGTATCTAGGCTCTTGTTGCTATTACAGTGTTACCATTTGGGCTATGAAGTAGGTCACTTTATCAGTTTGGAACGGATTATCGAAGAAAACAAAAATCGTTATTACGAAACCTTGGAACAATCTTCCCGGCATTGGCACGAGGGGAAACATGATCCCTGGCCCTACATTGGCTATGTTTTGTACATTCTCAAAACTGCTTATCGAGAATTTGAAGAACGGATGGGAGATCTTAAAAACCCTCGTGGTGAAAAAACTGCTTTGGTTGTTCGAGCCATTCGACAATCTTCCGAAACGTTTCGTATTGCTGATATTCAACGTAAATGCCCTAGCATTAGCGTGGATATGATTCGGAAGGTACTTAAAGACTTAAGGGCCGAAGGCCGAACGAAATGTCTCGGACGGGGAAAAACTGCCCAGTGGAAACGTGTAGGGAAATGGCGGAATTTGAATTAGGTAATACAAGATTCAAATAGGTAATAATATGGGTAATTAAAAATCTCTTCCCATCACTGTTTTACGGCCAGAGGCTCTGGCTTTATCGATGGCCTTAAGGCATTCTTTCACCACAATTTCGGTTAGGGCATCTACGGCGCATTGACTGGTGTTATAACCCGAGCGGTCTTGGATGATTTTTTTAACTTTAGAAACCACTACCAAAGTATCTACTTCAGGAAGGGAAAAGGTGGTTGATTGGTTGGATCGAATTACGATTTTTTTTGCAGCGGGAATACTTGCTCCTGCATGGGAGGGCGCTGTTTTTTCAATGGCGGAGGATTCTCGATGATTGGCAAAGCCTAAGTGCGCATCCCAACAGGCTACGCAGCAAAAAGCCAAACCTGTTTTTTTGGTATTGCAGGTGGATACTGAACAAGTTTGGTACTTCCCCCCAAACACAATGGGCTTTTTACAGCTGGCACATTTTTTCCAAAATAATTCTTCGGACATAGCCTCATGATAAGGGGAGGGAGGGGGGAGAACAAGGGGTTTTTTAGAAGAGTTTTAACGATAGGTGATCAGAAAACCGAGTAGACAATCAACATAGGGATCTCCAATCTTTCTTTTCATTGGCCATTCTTATGATGTTGCCTATTTTTTCAAGGTCTTTTGAAAGATTTGCGAAATCTGGCTTCGGATTACAACTTATAATCATAAGGAATGCTTTATTTACATTTAACCATCTTTCTTTTTTAGGCTTCGTTTTTTCGCTGTTGTCAAAATCACCATAAAAAATTGATACAAGTGCATGAAACAAGCAGGCAAGATTAAACATTATGATATTCACACACATTGGCATTCCGAAGTTTTTATCAGATTGGTATAAAAGTCTTACAATTTGGTTTGGATCACTTTGTCTAGAGATGATTTCTGATAAAACCCGATGTTTTTTAGAATGGTGAATCGCACTCATTATACGGTATAGAAAATCCCATTTTAATTTAAGGATGTCATTTGGGAAATTGGAAACGTTAAAGGTAACTTTGCCTTTTTCAGGCTTTATAAAAACTGATTCATGATCGTTTGGGAAGCAAGAGATAAAGACGATTCTCAAGAAAGTTTCATAGATGCTTCTATTTAACATCATTGACTCGTCATAATAACCATCATTTAGATCTTCGAATGCCCTATGTAAGGTTTTCATTGTTTCGGGAAACATTAGGTATTGAATTTTTTTTGTATAAGGCCAGTCGTCCTTGGGAACATAGTTCAACAGGACAACAAGTTCATTCATATCGTTAAAAAAAACTTCAAACTGCTTAATAAAATTTTCGAACTCTTTATGAAAAAACAATTTGTGCTCTTGAACGTATTTATAAATATCAAGGCTTGTTTCTGAGGGGTCAGCCCACAGAAGGCTTTCAACAAATTCTTTGGTTTCTTTTTCCTTACTCATAAAATGAGATGTGCTTACTGGGTTAAAAATGGCCCTTTGATGTCACTCACACTCCCAAACCCCTTCAAAATAATCAATCCAAAATAATCTTCTCTGGAATAGTAGAAAAAATAGGATAGACAAGTGAACGGCCTTAACTGTAGGCGTCGATTTGTGAACCGTTTTGTGCAATTTAAAGATGAGTTAAAACGCATGGTTGGGCAACTAGAAATCAACTGGAAAATGGCCTTGAATTTATCAATGATATCCTTTATAACTAATATATCTACTCCCCGTTGGACCAGCCCTCACAGGCCTCCTTCGGGGTTTTGTTTTTTAGGGGGTGGAAATGCCTGCTGAACCGACTATCAAACGGGCTATAGCTTTTATCGACGGCCAGAATCTTTTCTATGCTGTTAAAAAAGCTTATGGGTATAAATTTCCTAATTACGATCCGAAGTTATTATCTAAAAAAATTTGTGACTCTCATGGTTGGAAATTGGAAGGTGTTCATTTCTATACCGGTGTTCCTCAATCTACTGATGATTCATTTTGGCATTATTTCTGGACAAAAAAACTTGCGATCATGGGTACCCGTAAGGTGCAGACTTTTTCCAGACCTCTGCGTTACCGCCATCAAACCGTAACTCTTCCCAATGGAAATTCAACTTCTATCCTTGTTGGTCAAGAAAAAGGAGTCGATATTCGGATTGCCCTTGATGTGGTGAGATTAGCTTTGGATATCAAGTATGATATCGCCTTAATTTTTAGCCAAGATCAGGATCTTTCCGAAGTTGCCGATGAGGTAAGAAAAATATCCATCCTTCAAGACCGGTGGATTAAAGTTTGTTGTGCCTTCCCGATAAGTCCTGCCTATGACAATAAGCGCGGAATCAATAATACTGATTGGATTAAGATTGATCGTAAAACTTATGATGCTTGCCTAGATCCCATGGATTATCGACCTAAACCTAAAGCAGATAAAAAATAACCCCCCTTGGTGCCAGATACTTTTTTTAGAAAAAATAGGATAGACAAGTGAACGGCCTTAACTGTAGGCGTCGATTATGATTTAAATAGCTGTATTTTATAGGTAAAATATAAGTATATATTTATATATAAAAATAATAAGTATAAGTTTATACTTGATAATTATTAGTATATATGTATACTAAAAAACATGGGAAGAAAGTATTGTCTCAGATGTAACCAAGTCATTGCGGCAGGTCAGGCGCATTATGGGCAGCATATTTACTGCTTTAAAGAAATATTTTTAGTTTCTGAGGTTTTAGAATTTCATTCCTTAGCTAGGAAGGAATCAAGCAGTAACAAAGAACAGAAAAGCTTGTTGCCGCATCTTACTTCTTATTTTGCCGGTAACTATAAAAAGTATGAAGGGAAGTTAGGAGACTTAAGCTACATTTTAAAATTTTCAAAGTCTGAGTATCCAGAATTGGCACCGGTGGAATATGTTTGCAATAAAATTGCTTACTATTGTGGCATCCCTACCCCAAAACCTTTTACTCTTATCGAGATGGCGGATGATGAACTGGCGTTCGTTTCAAAAAACTTCATGCACACCATGAAAACTCATTCTACCTTAGTGCATATCTATCGATATTTGGAAGGGGGCGCAGAAAATTACAATGTTGAAACAATAAGTAACACTATTTTCCGAGAAACCAAGGCGTCTCAGGATGTGACAAATTTTTTTAAAGTTCTTTTGTTTGATTCGTTAATAGGAAACCACGATAGGCATGGAAGTAATTTGGCACTTTTTGAAACAGCAAAAGAAAAACAATTAGCTCCTATTTATGACAACCCCTCATATCTTGGATTAGAATCAGGCGGGATGCTCAAGGCGGATTTTTCGCCAAAAGGCAAAATATGGACGAAAGATTCCAAAGAACCAGGGATGACAGAATATTTAGAGGAAATAAGCCGGTTGGGTGTGTTTGAAATGGCGGAGGATTTTTTTAATAAACTTCCAATTGAAAGGATTCGATCAACAATTAGTGAAGCTGTTTGCCTTTCAGATCCGATGAAAAATGTTCTGCTTAAACTTATTGATAAGAGATACCTGGAACTTAAAAAATATGTCGAAAATAGAAGAAATTAATATCTATAGCCAAACAAAAACAAAGCGCATCTTTGTCGGAAAGCTATGGAGAGAAGGTAAAAAATATTTCTTTGAGTATGCCAATACTTATAAGAAATTAAGAAGTGCCTTGTCTCTTGGCCCTGAGCTTCCTTTGTGGAAAGGTAGGGCTTCTTCAAGCGCCTTATTCCCAGCTTTTTCAGACCGCATCCCATCCAAAAAAAATCCTGCCTACAAGGATTATTGTCGCGAATGGGGGATTGGCGAAAATGAGAAGGATGTTTTTGTTTTGCTAACAACTATCGGGCGCAGAGGTCCTTCGACCTTTGTTTTTGAGCCAGCTATTAAAAACGAATATACAGCTTCACAACTGAAAGATTTTAGAAATCGATTAGGACTTACTCAATCTGAATTTGAAGTGTTCTTTAATATATCTCATATGACTTTGTTTCGTTTGGAAGCGGGTAAGTCCAAGAGTGACTTCTATTTGCGGTATTTTGAACTATTCGACAAAGTGCCTCAGGCTTTAGCTTGGATGTTGGAAAAAAGAGGGCAATTACTGCATGATGAAAAAAGAATTCGTCTGCTAAGCCAAAAGAAGCTGATATGTTAGCCGCTATTCATGAGGCTTTATTGCATCCCGAGTTTGTAGTACAATCAAATAGTGATGAGAAGGCACATTTGTATTATCGGTATTATTCAAAAACCATGGTTGGGGGAAAATATTTGTGCGTCATTGTTAAGGTAGAGAAAAAAGAAGCTTTTATTTTAACAGCCTATTTGACTGACAAAGTTAAGAAAGGAAAAATATTATGGGAAGCAAAACAATAAAAGTTTGGTTTGATCCTGAAGGCGATTTTTTAGAGGTCATTTTTGAAAACAAACCCGGTTTTTTCAAAGAAACTGATAATGATCTCGTCATGGAAAAAGTGGATGAGGATGGAAATATTCTTGGTTTTTCAGTTCAGCAAATCAGCTCCATCAAGAAAAAACCCTTAGAAGCAATTTTGCAAGTTATAGGCTGAAAGGCATAAGTTAGTCTTGGTCCCAGGCAACACTTCCAAACTCTTTCAAAATAATCAATCCAAAACACCTTTAACCAACCCCTCTTTTTCCTTCCTCGACAGTTTTTTAATTTGAGTTTCGCGTTTTAAAGCTTGGAATTTGTCTGGAAAAATTTCGTGATAAAGAATTTTTTTGGCGCCAAATGATTTTGTAAATTTTCCACCAGATCCGGATTGATGTTGCTTAAAGCGTCTCTCCAAATCTGTGGTGTAACCCGTATAAAAACGCCCGTCTTTAGTTTGAAGAATATAAACAAAAAAGTTCATGGGTAGAAGGTTAGTGTTGCTTAAAAAGAAAGTGCCAGATATTTTTATTTTTTTTATATCATTGCCCTTAATGTACTATTTTTTGTATGTTAATTATTTTTAATAAAATAATTAAATTAATAATTACAAATAGTTATAATAAAAAATGTACACAAAAAATGCAATAATTTAAATTAATTTGTTGACTCTTTTTTCATCAACAAGTAAAATTGAGAGGTATGAAAGATGGTTCTCAATCTATTCTCATCACTCAATATCAGGATTATGTTCCGTATTTAAAAGATCTGGTGACCTTTAAGAAGAAAGAAGAAGGTTTTACCTTTCGTAGTTTTTGTAAAAAATCAGGTTTCAAATCTCCTACTTATCTTAAATGGGTTTTAGATGAGGTACGTCCTGTTTCTCCAAAAAGTGCAGGGCGTTTTGCTAAAGGTTTAGGGCTAGGAAAAAGGGAGCAACGTTATTTTGAGTTGTTGGTCCATTACAAGGATAGTCCCGAGCCTGGGAAGAAAAAATTTTTCTTTGAGGAACTGCTTCGTTATCAGGAGGATGAGCAAAAACCTGTTGTTCAGGATCGCTATGAGTATTTAAGCCATTGGTATTACGTTACCATCCGTGAGCTTGTTGCTCATCCCAATTTTAAAGAAGATCCAGAATGGATTCGCCAAAAACTTTACGGCAGCGTGTCTCTTTGGGAAGTAAAGCATGCCATGCATACCTTGCAAAGGCTTGGGTTGATTGTGCGGGATAACTTGGGGCGGTGGAGCCAAAACGATGCCGAACTTCATACAGGAAAAGAAGTGGAGTCTTTAGCTGCCTACAATTACCATTTCGAAAGTCTTGGTTTGTCTCGTGAAGTGCTTCAACACACTTCGCACCGCATGCGCGAATATTCTTCCTTAGTTGCTTTGCTTGATCATGAGAGTTTTTTAGAATTGAAACAAAAGATGCTTTTTTTTCAGACAAGCCTAGTTGCAGATCTTCGCCGTAAAATGAAGATGGGAATGGGGCAGGGGGTTCCTTTGGAGGTTTTTATGCTCAATATGCAGCTTTTTCCTGTAACCCAATTTGAAAGGAACCCAAAATGATGATCAAAAAAATATCAGTAATTATTTTTATTTTTTGTTTTTTTCTATCCGCCTGTGGTGGCTTAACTACGGTTGGAAATCCTCGTGGAAAACCTGTAGAAGCTTCTCTCACCAATGATGTTGATAATCCGGTTTCCGAAGCACTTCATGCTGTAACTGTTCAAAGCGGTGCGGATTGCCGGTTAGGCAGTGGCAGCTGTTACACTCCACCCCTTTACATTTTTGGAATGAGGAGCTTGGGGCTTGTGCGCTGTGTGGATGTTGCTGGTGATGACGAGGCTTGCCCAGGCCAAACGGGTGAAGAGCTTGAAGAAAATGCTCTTACTATCAATGAAGACTTTTTTGTCTCTTCCTTAAACGAAACTGTAACGGATTTTATTCTCTACAGTGATCCTAGCGAGGCCTCAGCACTGCTTGGAAGCAATTCTGGAACTGTTACAGGGGAGATTACCCAAGGGGGAATATATTCCGGGCTTGAGTTTGCTCTTGATTTCGTTGTGACTCAACTTCCAAGTGATATTTTTAGTATTGATGCTACTTTTGCTTTTTATTGTCTTAATTCAGAAGGCTGCAGTTCTTTGAATGGGTACAGCTCTTTTTACGATGGTTTAAGTGAAGGAGAGGTAAGCGGAGGGGACATTGTTTTTCTAGATGAGTTGGGTGCTAACTGGTTTTACTGGGATTTTGATGCTGATGCTCTTGTTCCGTTGTCTACAGAGAAGCCAACAAATGTTCTGAGCCAGAGCTTGCCGGACTGGGAGGATACGTCGACGGGCGCTTTGGTTTATCATCCTTCCTTCGGATCGGTTACCCCTTTAACTATTAGCGTTACATCGGAGGAGACGGCTTTTTTGAGGCTTATTTTTGCAGTAGAAAACGCCATGGCCTTTCAAGATGCAAATAGCAATAGTCAAGTAGATGCCAGTGAAATAGAAAATTTGGAATTTGGAAAACCTTTCATTATTGATGGTGGAATTAGTATTACCGACCCTACTTAAGCAGGTGAAGTTTTTCAAAAACCAAAACTCCAATAAAAAGCGCAACGGTAGAAATTCCCATGGTTATGAGGAATGGCACTTTCGCGCGGAACAGATAAATGGCCGCAATTAAAAAAAGAAAGCTGGGTAAAATCCAAATCAAAACATCCTTGGTGTAGTTTGCAAGAAGCGCCAGGTCTTTTGTTTCCACATAAATCCAAATCAACGAAAGAAAGGTCATGAGTGGCAGCGCGGTTAAAAGGGCTGCCCATTTTGGAAAAGTTTTGGCAAGGCTACTGATAGCAGCAATAAGAACCCCTGAGATAACAACTTTCCCAATAAAAAAAATTGAAGCTGGCATGAAGTTTATGTAAACTAAAGCTTCCTGTTTGACAAGAGGGGAGTGACAGTTCTTAACGATCTTATTGACACCCCTTCTTCTTTCCAATAATTAAGCCAAACGGTGGAATTTTTAAGTGAAATTCCGGAGTAGCTCAGTCGGTAGAGCAAGCGGCTGTTATTGTTAGCAGCCTCTTCCAGTAATGGAGGAGTGAAAAGTGGGCTAAGTCAGGGAAACCGTAACGTCGAGTCGACGGCAATCCTGAGCTAGCATCCCTTAACGGGAGGGCAAGTGCAGAGACTCTACACCCACTATCCCGAGTGAGGCCTTCAAGGCCAAGTCGAGGGATAAAGATAAAGTCCGACTCTTGGGGAAACTCAAGTCAGATTGTAACCGCTAGGTCGCCGGTTCGAGTCCGGCCTCCGGAGCATTTCCGTAGAAGAAGCCGTTTTTCCGAATAGGGAGAACGGCTTTTTCTTTTCGTATCCGAGGGTTGCGCCGTTTAGTGGTGCCTGAAAAAATTCTCGCATGTAATCAACCAGCGACTTGTAAAAGTGCTTCTAAAGGTTTTTTCTTGATAGAACTAATTTGCTGAACGGAAAAACCTAAAATGTTCCCATCCTTATCCACTTTCTCCATGACGAGGTCATTGTCCGTTTCTTTGAAAAACCCCGGCTTGTTTTCAAAAATGACCTCTAAAAAATCACCTTCGGCATCAAACCAAACTTTTATTGCTTTGCTTTCCATAATATTTTTCCTTTCTTAACCTTGTCGGTTAAATAAGCTGTCAACACAAACGCGTCGTCATTCCGAATCTTGACGATGACGCAGAGATATTTCCCCCCAACCATAGTTTTCGAATAATAGCGGTAATACAAATTTGCCGTTTCATCACTCTTTGATTGTACAACAAATTCGGGGTGTAATAAAGCTTCTTGAATTGCGGCTGCCATCTCATGCATTTCTGGATGTTCCAAAATATGAGCCAGCCGCTCATCGGTTAGTCGCACAGAAATACCCTTGTAATCTTTAAGATATTTCAAGCAATCCTCCTATTCAGGCTTTGTTCATATTCTCTTTCCCACGGATCAAAAACTAACCAGCCGCTTTCACGTGCCTGGATCACGTCAGCCAAGAATTCAGAGATGCGTCTGCAATGGCGGTCATTACTTGGTACGTCAGTGTATTTCATGCCGATAAATTCATGAAAACAGTGGTCGTCACTAGAAAAATGGTGCTTATCAAAAAATAATTCGGGTATTTTGATCTGGTCAGCGATGAATGCCCCGTGAATAACAGTACATTCAAATGCTAAGCTGATGGCACTAAGCGACCATGAATCTGGATTTTCAAAAATGACTTGGCCACTTCTCTTAAAATTACTGGCGTCTCTGTATTGATAATTAAAAGCAATATTCACAAATCCTCCTATCCGACAAAGATGTGTTGATTGTGGTAATCCAAAAATTGAGCCTCTGGCTGAAAGCGGTTTGGTAGTTTAATTTTCTTAGAATGATATTTGCCGATAAAATCTGTAAAGGGCTCTTCGTTCGATTTCTTTAACAAAGATTTGGCAAATCGCACTTCAAAATCAGGAGTAACAGTCATCAACCCGCGATCAAAGGCACGGTCGTGAAGAGCATTAAGACATAATCCATTTTTAGGATTGATACGATTAGACTCATCAACAGCCCAAGGCACAATATGACTTGCAACCAACAATTCAGGAACGGTCAGCCCCGTTAAACAGCACTTATTTTCATGGGCCGCTAAAACCGATTTTCTGAAGAATTGTTGATTAACTCTCACCATGACGACACTTTCCCGTTCCTTGCCCTCCTTAGGCAAATCATCTGTTTCAATTTCAGCAATTTTCTCCACAGGTTTATGGAGCAACTCGGCTAAACATCTCTCGCTTTCAAAAGCTAATCGATCCCAATTGCTATGGAATTCTTTCCATATTTCTTCTTCGCCTTTTGAGCCATGAGCCGCGCCCTTAATATTGCGTTGTTGCAAAGCCGGATCTAATCTCGCAAAATTTGCCAGTTTCCATGAAACTGATGAAGGTGTTCTTCCAAAAGCTTTTGCAAGCTCGATAATTTCTGGATTCCGAATATGAATTCTGCCGAACGGAATCTTGCAATAGAGATTGAAAGCAATAATCAGTTCTTCTCTGGTCCATTGATTACTTTTCATAAAATCTCGCTCACAAGATTCCAAGAACCGACAGCCTTATGCTCATGGCCTGCAGGCTGACACCAAAAAAATTGGCCATCTCGGCAATGGTTGTTTCAGTAATCCCCCTGATCTTGTTGTCGGCAAAGTATTGCCCAACGCACTTTTCAGGCATCAAAAGTTCTGCGGCAAACTGGTTGGCTTCAATTTCGTGAAGATCTTCACCTGTCGAGGACTTGCTGTTTCTGTAAACCACCGTGAAATCATTATCCACATGCACCTGTTCCTTTTTGTGAAGCAGGTAGTGGCCCAATTCGTGGGCAATTGTGAATCTCTGCCTGTTTGAATGCTGCTCGGAATTTACAAAAATCACGGGTTTTTCCTCCTGCAACACAAGAACACCCGAAACTTCATCATCCAGTTTTTCAAATACGACTTTTAGACCGATTTTTTTTGCCAGACTCTCAGGCTCGGTCTTGCCGTATTCCCCAATATGGGTTTCCCAGATTTTTTTTGCCTCGTTTTTTGCCTGAATTACACTCATGGTTTATGTCCTGTTAAGGCGGTTCAGTATTCTTGAAGCTGAATGTGCCGGAAGTTTTTTGTTTAATTCCTTTTTCAGAGCATCGTCGTTTCGGTCTGCCTTCTGGGGCATTGCAATCTTTGGCAGTAACTTGAACGGATCTGTATGGCAGGCATCTGCTATATTATAAAGGGTGTGCAGAAGAATTTGCTGACGTCCGCTTTCGATATTGGCTACAGCGGCCCTTGTAAGACCAATGTTGCCTGCCAGCATTTTCTGGGTGAGGTTGGCTGATTTTCTGGCTTCCCTGATTTTATCGGCAACAGGTCTGTAGAAATTATTGTCCAATGTCCCCATGATGTTTCTCTTGTAAACCAGCCGCCCACCAGTGTCAATATAAAACACACTGTAATAATGTGTTCTTGACAATCAGAGTGTTTATAATTATCTATTTTTAGGTGTCACTAATAATATCCAAAGATGTTTACGCCAACCAAAAAACCGCTTGAAGAAGCCTTCTCAACCCTGCTTACACGGCTCGAACTGAATTTGGGAACCGGCGGATTACGATTATGATGCTGAATACCTGACCCAGCTGAATCAATCCCCAGACGTTGATGGACGGCTTATTCCTGCCATAAAAATCACAAAAGCCTTTTTGCGGAATCACGGGATTTCGATAAAATCCTTTTTCATCGAGATTGTCTGTGCACAGCATCTTCCGAATGTCCTGCGTTTTGCCAAACTGTTCAATACAGACTTGGGTTATGCCCGCACGTTGTGCAACACCTTCAATTCTGCGGCTCTTATGGATCGATGGGGTGTTTTTTTTGGATTTCCTTTTCCGCAGGGGGAAATATGATTGATGATTTGAGCAAGGCTTGCAGTAAAATAGCCGAAGATTCTCTTTACACGGCGCAGGCCCATTTTTTCTGTGCAAAAAAGTGGCACACGAAGTCGTTTTGGCTTGTGGTCGTGCCCTCATTCATGGCGGGCTTGGCCGGTTTTATAGTGGCAATGGGCGGCCCCTCTTGGATAGCAGCCATTTCTGCCCTTGGTGGCCTGATTACAGCTGTTGCATCATGGGTGGGTGTGGAGCGGGACAGCATTCGTCACGAGTTTGCCGGCAAAATGTTTACCTCACTTCGTCGTGAAGCCGATGTTTTGAATGAAACCTTGAAAAACACAATGCCACCCGAAGAATTTAAAAACCACTTTTTGCAACTACACAAAAAATACCTGCTGCTGTCAGAGACGCTTGAGATAACCGAAGATGACTGCCTTCGCAAGGCGAGAGAAAATGTTCAGCAGGGTATTTTTCTAGGTCCTTTTTGAGCCGCTGCCATGTCCGGTTGGAGGTCTTTCCCATGATGGACCGAAGGCCCCGGAGCCCGATCGATTGAATCAGGGACAGCCCGCCCAAAACCTGAAGGGCCTTTGCCGGCTTCATCCCACCGCTGGTCAGGATCTGGAATAGATCCTCCGGTTTATGTTGCGACAGCGACACGACATTCAGTTCCAGTTCGATCAGCCCCCAAAAATGAAGAAGGACATGTTGAGCGATGTCTTGGCGAAAGGCGTCCCGAAATGTTTACGGGCGGAGGGATTGAATTTGTCGTAGTCCAAAATCCGGAATTGGTCTTCAGACAATGTCAGCACAATCGTATCGATCATAGGCTTTGCTCATTACGTTTTTCCTTCTGTTCACGGTCGATTTGGAGGAGAGTCTCAAAGAAACCGAGCAAATTATGGGTGTATGTATTGGCAGTTCGTAGAAAGAAAATTTAAAATATGTCCACAATTTATTTTATAGCCTCATATCAACAAAAAATAGCTCAACGGCAGATAAATAATTCTGTCTTCCGGGAAATGGGTCAGTTTTCCGTCACCAATCACAATGCCGTAGTCGCATTGAATTCTTTCCATTGTTTTTTGCACTTGAGTCCGATCCTTTTCCCCAACACCGATCTCAATGGCGATTTGTTTTTTGTTGGCGATTTGCAGAATGAAGTCGGCACCGCCTTGCACAGCGTCGTAGGTCAACGCTCCGGCCCCGGGTCCGATAAACTCCCGACTGAAATGCATTGCGGCGGCGTCTTCCAAAAGCTTTCCCATCCGTGTGTGAAACGTGGCCTCTTTTCCGACAATCCCCAAAAGGGCCATCCGGATAGCTGGAGACATGAAAAGATATTTGGAAGGTTTGGTTAGTTTGCTTTTGTGTGAACCGTGCGGAAGCACCCGAATCAACAATTCAGCTTGCTCCAAAACTGAAAGAACCTTCTGCGCCGTTATACTGCTTTCAATGCCTGTAAGTACCGGAAGTTTTGCGACACTCACAACATCACCAGCATCGGCAAGCAGAAAGAGTAGCCGCTTGATGGATTGCAGTGTTTGGGAGTCGAAGGATTTTAGATTTTCAATATCTTTTTGAATGATCTTGTCGAGAAGACTGCTGATGGTTTCGTAAACTTGAGTCGGATTGGAGAATTGAAGGGCAAAAGGCAAAGTGCCGAGCATGAGATATTGGTGAATCTCCAGCTTGTCCACCCGGCTCCAGTATTGAAGCACATCTTTCCACAACTTCGACAGATTTTCATAAGCCTCGTGGCTATCTGATGAGAAATAGACGGCTTGTTTAATCTGTTTTTTGAGTCCCTTGGCGGGGAAAATGCCTTGGCGAAGCATTTGGTATTCAGGAAAGCTCAAGGGATACAATTTTTCCACAACCACCCGACGATAGACATCCGGATTTGTTTGCAGTGATACGGCAGACGATCCCGTGCAAAAAATAAATACCTGCTTGGTCCGGTCATAAAGTGATTTCAGGGCAAGTCCCCACTTCGGGTCGTATTGAACCTCATCAATAAAGAGAAAGATCGGTTTTTTCGCCCGCTCAAAGCTCTCACCTAATATGCTTTCGTAGGCCTCGAGAATTTCCACAAGATTGGAATTGAGAAGTCCGGTTGCTTCGTCGAGGGAAACATACAAGGTGCGCAAGGCATCAAAGCGAGGTTGTAGTTTCAAAAAAAGTTGGGACAAGACGGTTGTCTTGCCAACACCCCGAAGGCCCGGCACGATGATCCAACGTTGCTCCGTTTTACCGGAGAGAAAGTCGTCCAGATGTCTTTCAAGTTTTTTGTAAATGTGCCTTTGAGGATAAACTTTCCCAGCAGGATCAGTAATATGGCCCTTTAGGCGATGAGGTGCCTGTGCGATCTGTCCTTGGACGTAATTGAGAGTAGCCTCTTTCATATATTGTAATATATAATAAACATAACTTTATTCAATACTAAAATATATAATACTATGATTCCTTTTTGATTTCAGCTAATTGCCCTCGTACGCAGCAGCTACAAGGCTTAAATCATACAGGGCTGCTTGCAACTCCAGTTGGTCGAAAATACGTGTTGCTTTTTGACGCACACAAGTCATGAGACTAGGAAGAATTTCATTACTGTAAAACTTATGCCCCATCAAAGGTATGGAAGGGATTTGTTTAGTTTTACCAATGTGTGGGTAATGGGATAAGTGTTACTGAAGGAATTTTTAATGTAACGAATTGTTTGTCTAATTTTAAGCCAGGCTTTTAAATCCTTATCCGAACTCAACACAAAAAATGGATTTTCAAATTGATCAGCTAATACTTCATGAAGTTGATTTAAAAGAAAATCAAAGGTGTTTTTTTCGTTCAAACTTAATTTTTTAAGTCTTCTGGGTAAAAAATCTTTTTCCTCATGACCCTGGCGATAAGCTTGCGAGAGAGCCAAACGCAGAGACCAAAAACGATTAGCAGAAATGTTCAAATCATTTTTTAAAGTTTTTAATTTTTTTAAAACTGATTTGGGTTGAGTCATGGTTTTTTATTTATTTTCTGCAGCACGTTTTTCTTGATATTGCTTTACCATCAAATCTTGTACGTTGCGAGGAACAGGTGCATATTTTAAAAATTCCATCTGAAACTCACCCTTACCTTGTGTGCTACTTCTTAAATCTGTGGAATAACCAAACATTTCGGATAAAGGCACTTCCGCATCTACCTGAACATATTTATTCGAAGTTGAAGTCCCCGCAATAACTCCTCGGCGTTGGTTAATTTGGCCAACAACGGCCCCCTGAAATTCTTCGGGAGCCTGGGTTTGTAGTCTCATGATGGGTTCTAAAACAACGGGCTTACAGGCATTGTAAAATTCGCGTACGGCTGTCATAGCGCAAATTCTAAAAGCAAGATCAGATGAATCTACATCATGATACGCTCCATCATCAACAACGGCCCGTACTCCTACCACAGGAAAGCCAATCAAAAGCCCTTTTTTCAGTTGCTCCTGAAAACCCTTGTCGCAAGAAGGAATAAATTCACGAGGAATTTTTCCACCAACCACTTCATCCACAAATTCATAGGTTTCAACTGCATCTACAGGCAGGGGCTCAAAGTAACCAGCAATTTTAGCATACTGACCAGAACCACCTGTTTGTTTTTTGTGCTGCCACACAAAATCTGTTTTTTGTGTGATGGTTTCACGGAAGGCCACTTGGGGTTTACCGGCAATAACTTCGCAAGCATATTCACGCTTCATGCGTTCGATGTAAATTTCTAGATGAAGTTCTCCCATTCCAGAAATAATGGTTTGGGCCGATTCTTCATCGCGATGCACGCGGAAGGTGGGATCTTCCTTGGAAAAGCGGTTTAAAGCTTTTGAAAAATTAGCCGTGGCACCCTTGTCTTTGGGAGACACAGCCAAAGAAATAACAGCATTAGGAACAAACATGGAAGTCATGGTGTAGCGAATGGTGCCATCGGTGAAGGTATCTCCCGAGGCACATTCTACACCAAACATGGCTACAATATCCCCAGCAGAAGCGCTTTCGATGTCGTTCATTTCATCGGCATGCATACGGACCAAACGAGGAATTTTTACCTTTTTTTCGTTTACAGAATTAATAATCCAATCTCCCTTAGAAACCTTTCCTTGGTAAATTCTCATGTAGGTTAGCTGTCCAAACCGGCCGTCTTCTAGTTTGAAGGCCAAGCCTACAAAGGATTTATTGGGAACTGATTCAAGAACAATTTTTGCCTCGTTGTTTCTTTGATCATGAGCTTCGTTTTGTACTTCACTTGGGTTGGGAAGGTAATTGGCAATATTATCCAATAAAAGCTGCACACCCTTATTTTTGTAAGCCGAGCCCATCATCACAGGAGTAAACTTAAGACTTAAGGTTGCTGTGCGAATGGCTCTTTTAAGAAGCTCTGGTGCAACATCTTTGTCTTCCAAATAGAGATGCATGACTTCTTCATCAAAATCACCGGTTGCTCCAATAAGCTCGTGGCGATATTCTTTAGCTTCTTTAAGTAAATTGGCTGGAATTTCTTCGATTCTTATTTTTTCGCCATTGTCTCCATCAAAATACCAGGCTTTCATTTCAACAAGATCAATCACTCCCTCAAACTTGTCTTCAGCTCCAATGGGAAGGGCAATCAAGTGAGCATTATGGGCTAGCTTGTCCCGGAGTTGTTTCATCACACGAATGGGATCGGCTCCAGCTCGGTCCATTTTGTTAACAAAGGCAATGCGGGGAACATGGTAGCGGGTCATTTGGCGATCAACGGTAATTGATTGGCTTTGCACGCCAGAAACAGCACACAACACAAGAATGGCTCCATCTAACACACGCAGGGCGCGTTCTACTTCGATGGTAAAATCCACGTGGCCCGGGGTATCAATGATGTTAATAACAGAATTTTTCCATTCACAATAAGTAGCAGCCGATTGAATGGTAATGCCTTTTTCGCGCTCCAGGTCCATAAAATCCATGGTGGCACCTACGCCCGATTTTCCACGCACTTCCTCAATTTTATGAATTTTTTTGGTGTAGAAAAGAATACGTTCGGTCAGGGTGGTTTTCCCTGAATCGATGTGAGCTGAAATTCCAATATTTCGAACATTTATAATATCTACCATATTTTCTCCTTAAAACGAAGACTCCTCCCATACTGAACTCATCAAACAATGTAAATAAAAAAGAGGGGGGTGATGTATATAACCTATTGATTTTTAAACGGATGGTTTCAGTAAATGAATGGCTTGATTAATAGCTTGATCAATATGGGTGGCTGTATGTTTATTTCCCCCAATGCGATCTAAAAGGCCATGGCTTTCTAGAACTTCTTTTACATGGGGTTGAAGTGAAACTAAAATAACTTGGCCCTTATTATTTTGAATTTTTTCCACGATCAAATCGAGGGCGTGAAGGGCTGTAGCATCAATAACAGGAACATTTTTAAGAGTTAAAATAAGAATTTCTCCGGATTCGTGTTCGATACTTTCTTCTAAAAAACTAGCCGCCCCAAAAAACATGGGACCATTAATTTCATAAAGAGAAATTTGAGGATAATCTTTGATGAGTTCCTTAAGTCTTAAGGCTGCCTCACTTCCTGTTTTGGTATTGTCTTCCAAAGAAACTACATTAATTTCACTAGCTCGCTTGATAAATAACAAAGCAGCCAAACCAAAGCCAGCACCCACAGCAACAGTTAAATCTAAAAAAACAGTGAGCAAGTAAGTTGTAACTAAAACAGCAATGTCTTCAAAAGGAGAACGAAACAAACGAACCAAGTGATGAAACTCGCTCATTTGATAAGAAACTACCATGAGGATGGCAGCCAGAGATGCCAAGGGAATAAAGCGGGCATAGTTAGCAAAATAAAGCATCATTACAAGGAGAGTAATGGAATGAATAACACCTGAAACACGGGATCTGGCTCCGTTGCGGATATTAACTGCTGTTCTGGCAATGGCTCCTGTTACTGGAATTCCGCCCAATAAAGGAGCTACAATATTGCCAATTCCCTGGGCGATAAGTTCTTTATTGGAATTGTGTTTGGTGCCTGTCATTCCATCGGCCACAACAGATGAAAGAAGAGATTCAATAGCTCCTAGCATAGCAATGGCTAAAGCTGCAGGAAAAAGATGCTGGATGGTGGCAAAAGATAAATGAATGAATTCAAAAGTAGGAAGGGAAGTAGGGACAAAGCCAATTCGTTTTATAGATTCTCCAAAAGGGAGTGAAACTAAAGTGCCAACCAGCATAGCTAACGGAGTAGAAGGTAGTTTTTTATTTATTTTGGGCCAAATCCAAAAAATTGAAAGGGTAGTAAGTCCCACTAAAGCTGTTTTTAAATTAATGCCATGAACAAAACCTTGAGTGAGTGAAAAGATGATGTCCACAAAACCATGGGGTTTATGTGAAAATTGAAGGCCAAAAAAATCCTGAATTTGTCCAAAGAAAATAATGGTTCCAATACCAGCTGTAAAACCAACGGTAACAGGATAGGGAATAAATTTAATGGTAGCTCCAATCCGAAAAACACCTAAAAGCACCAACATAATACCAGCCATAAAGCCTGCTGTTAAAAGCCCAGAAATTCCATATTGGTTTACAATTCCCAAAAGAAGAACAACAAAGGCTCCTGTTGGGCCTGTAATTTGGTAACGAGAACCCGAAAGAAAGGCTACAAGCCCACCTGCAAAGATAGAACTGTACAAACCTTGCTCGGGCTTAGCACCCGATGCCATGGCAAAGGCAATGGCTAAGGGTAGAGCCACAAGGCCTACAACCACTCCAGAAACTAAATCATGACGAAAATTTCCCTTTAAATAGGGAGTAAGGCGGGAGAAAAACTTTGAATGAAAAGATCTCACAAAAGCAATTTCAAATTAGCAAAAAAATCATGAATTGAAAAGTTTTTAAATAAACGGTAGTTTATTTTTTTTAAAGAAGGGGCTTTTATGAAAAAAATAATTTTTTTGAGTTTGTTTCTTTTTTCTTTTTTGCAAATAGGAAATGCTGTCACTGACATCGAATTTATTCTTGATGTGTCGGGATCTATGAAGCAAATTTCTGGTGGCGAAGCCCAAATTGATACAGCTAGAAAAGCTCTGCTGAGCTCCCTTACTTCCATTACAGATCCTACAACGCATGTGGCTCTTAGAGTTTATGCTCATCGAGTAGAACAAACTAATAAAGCTGGAAGTTGCCAAGACACCGAACTTTTAATTCCCTTTGGCCCTGTAGATAGAGTAAACCTTGAAGCCAAGCTTAATACTTTGGTGCCCAAGGGTTATACGCCCATTGCTTATTCGTTAGAGCAATCTAAAAACGATTTTTCATTAACTCGTGAGGCCAATAAAACCATTATTCTTTTAAGTGATGGCGAAGAAACCTGCGGAGGTGATGCCGTAGGAGTGTTAAAGAAACTCAAAGAACAAGGTTTTGAAGTGGTGGTGCACACCATTGGTTTTAATGTGGATGCTCAAACAAGAAGCCAGTTGGAAGCTATTTCATCAGCTACGGGTGGAAAATATTTTGATGCACGTGATGCTCAGTCTTTAACGGGAGCTTTAAAAGACGCTACGGCTCAAGCTGTTGTTATTCAGAAAGACAAGCAAATTTATGGAGCCCCTCTTCGTGGCGGAAATTCTTACGAAACAGCCGTGGCCATTACGCCCAATCAGGAATTTCGTTTGGATCATCATCAAAGACAAAATGAGTTTGATTATTTTTATGTAGATTTAAAGGCAGGCCAAGAAATTACAGCCTCGGTGTCAACTCTTGAAAGAGGAGTGAATTTACAAAACGGGCAGGCGCGTGCTAATTCTCAGCCTTATGCGGGTATTCAAATGCATGGCGATCAACGCAATTTGATAAGAAAAGAAGAAATTATTGGGGATACACACAAAACTAAAACAATTGTGTATGCAACACCCAGAGATAGCCGCATGTATGTTCTCATTGGTTCTACCTACGATAACATGAATGCTGATGAAACCAACTTTAAGGTGAGTGTAGGAAGTAAGGGAGATTTGGGAAAAGAAGGAGAGGCAGGAGATACCATTCAAACAGCCATGCCCATTACTTTGGGGCGCTATCCCACCAATTACTTGGGTGGACCAGATCTGCGGGATACCTATAGTTTTCAAGCTAAAAAAGGAGAGGCTTACTGGGTTGGGTTTATTCCAGATCAAGGTATTAGTGAATTTTTTGGGATTCAAATTTACAATGATTATCGCCAAAAAGTTTTAGAGGTTTCGGTTCCACCAGGAGAGGGCTTAAAAACCCAGCCTGTTCCCATGCCCGAAGATGGAACTTACTATTTGGAAATTGCTCCTCGTTACACCATGGAAAAAACAGGAGGATATCTTCTGGAATTTCAAAAAGCAGGAGAGCCTTCGGGCGCGGTTACGCCTTCGGTGGGCGCGGTTCGCTCCGCCCCTACAGGATTACCTGTGCCAACCCCTGCAACAACACCATCGACCCAACCTAGTGAGCCGGCTCCAAAAGAGGAGAGTAAATCCTTTTGGAAAAGATGGTTTGGAAAATAAGGAAAAATCTGGGTATTTTTTTACTTGTTTTTTCTGTCCTTAAGAGAGATAATAAAAAGTTCAATTTTGAAAAGGGGTAAAGGGGGATCAAATGGGTAGCAAAAGATTTTCCCAAAACGGGAATTTTTTGAGTTTTGTTTTTTTAGCCTTTGTTCTGAGTATTTTATCAGCTTGTGGTGGTGGTAGTGGAGATAGCAGTTCTAGTTCTAGTTCTTGTGCTGAAGGATCTAATGATTTTTATGTTGTTGAGAATGGATCTTGCACTTCAGGAGAAGGGAAGTTGTCCCGTATTAACCCGGATGATTTGTGTAAGGAAGAAATTCTCACCGATTTAAATTGCCCTGTTGATTTTGTTCTTTCCACAGTTGATTCAGGCATTGGGTATCTTTCCTCTCAAACAGATGGTATTTTCCAAGTTGATCTTAACGCTGGAACGGCTACCGAAATTGTTACAACTACCACCATTGTTGCCCCAGCTGGTCTTTTTCTTCTAGAGAGTATTACAGAGGCTGAGCGTGAAGGCCCCTGTGGGGGAAACACCCTCGTGGATGCCATCCTCATGATTGCTGATGAAGGAACTGAACTTGATGGCGGCATGATTTGGCGTTGGTGTCTTATTACGGATGATCCAGATACCTTGGCTTCTGGATTAAACCCCAGTCCCGTTTCAGAAATTAGCCCAGCACAAATTGAACATCCTCGTGGAGTTGTTATTATTGATAGAACACAAGTCTACGCAACTGGCCATAACCCTGATGTTGAAGATACAACCCTATCAGCACTTTTAGCTACATGGGTACTGGATTCTGGGGAAGTTATTGTTCCAACCTTTTTAACAGATGCAGGTGATTTTTCAGGAACTATTCAAGATCTTATTGCGGATGCAGATGGAACTCTTTTGATTGCTGATCCAGGACAAGATGCCGTTCTCCGTTATGATGTTGATGCAGATACTTTAACAACTATTTCCGATTTTACAGGAGGCCCTCACGATATTTTACAAGTTTCAACAGATCTTTACTTGGTTTCTCAGTTTGACGATAATGTGGTTTCAAGTACTACGATGGTGGATGGAGCAGCTATCACTACTGCAACAACGGGAATTACACTTTCTTCTCCAGAAGGAATTGCTCAATAGTTACATTCCAAATAATTGGGGACATTTTTTAGTATAATTTTCATTTTTAAGATTTTTGATAATTTTTTTGAGCAATAAATGTTTACCCGTATTGGGAAGTTTTTTGTTGAAAGTACTTATTTCTTTTTTCCAATTTTTTAAAAAGGAAGGATTTTTTTCAAACAGTTGAATAAGCTGATTTAGCATTTATTACTCCTTTTTTTCAAGAAATTATTGTCCGCTTACTATTCGATCAAAGCACAACAACCATCGTCGGCACATTCCACATTGTCGGTTTCAAATTCATCCGTGGTATCATCGTCGGCAAAGAGTTGACATTGAAAATCGGTGGTGCAGGAAATAGTTGTATCATCACAATCACTTTCTTCCGCAACGAGAGCGCAACAACCCGAAGCACATTCAGTGTTCCCCGTGGTGAATTCATCATCAGGGTCATCATCTGCGAAAAGTTGGCATTGAAAATCGTTGGAACATTCTAGGGTGCTACAAGCAGCATCATCGTTATCAGAGCAGGCACTATCGACTTCTGAATCTGTGAGGGCAGACAAGTCGGCATTATCAAAGGTGCCATCTTGCCAAACTTCCCCATCGTGCAAAATACTTAAAGTCAGATCACTTGTACCATCGGAATTATTGGTTACAACGCCTGTAATGCGGTAAACCCCGCTGGAAAAAGTAGCTGAAAAATCAAATGCAATTAAATCATCTAAAGTGTCAAAGCTAATAGAGCCCGTAGTTGAAAAAGTTTCATCATCAATGATTAAATCTTGATCCCACTCATGGGTAACTAGACTCCCTGATTCTGTTACAGTATAAGTTCCCCGACCTAAATAAGTGACTGCAGAGTTGGAGGTAACTATACAGTCATTAAGAGCAATACTAGAACCCGATTCAGTCATCGTTCCACCTCCAGGGCATGTAATAGGCAAGGAGAGGGTTTTATCTGAGTCCATGAAGTCGTTTACAGCTTCCCAAGCTGCACCAGACCATTTAATAAAGAGAGCTAGATCAGCGTCAGAGGGTTCTGAGGAGGTCGTAGTACTACTTCCTGATGAGCCCCCACATTGAAGAGTAGAACAAACTAAAAAAACAATGAAAATGATTTTTGAAAATAAAGACACTTTGTACCTCCTTTGAGGATAGTTACGCTCCAAATAATTTGGGTTGTTGAACCCCATGATAATTTTCACCAGTCAAATTATTAAAAGTTGTTCCTAAGAGTGAAGCCGATAGGATTTTTTCTTTTAAAAAAACTTCCATTTCCTGAGTTAAAGTTAAAGAGTTCAAAATCTCAAGTGATTGCTGGCAAAGATTTTCAACCACAAGAGTTGTATAAGCCAGAGCTCCTGCATCTGTTAGAATATTTTTTAAGCACGTTTTTTCTTGAGAACCCCAATGTGGTGTTTGAAGTAATTCGATTAATTTTTTTCGATCATCACCTTGAAATTTTTCTAAGCAAAAGGCAATGGGAAGAGATCTTGTTCCTTGTTTTAAATCTGAGCTTGTCTTTGACCAAATTAATTCATGAAAATCCGAGACAATTTGAATGGCAGTGCCTAAAGTGCGTCCAAAATTTTCGTAAGATTTTTGTTGAGATAGGGAGAGTTTAGCTAATTGAGCTGCGAGTGAGCAAGAAAGAGCTAGTTCTTCACCAGATTTACACTCAATGGATTTTTTGATGATTTCCACAGAAACAGAATTTTTGTGTGAGAGGGCGAGGTCTTGTTGTTGCCCTGCACTCATCACTAAAAGTGAATGAGCCAGTGTTTTTTGCATTTTAAACTTTGTATCCGTATCGGTTTCTAGATCAGCAAGAGCCAATATAGGAAAAACAGTTAAAAGAGTAGCTGAAATAAGAGTAACTTCAGAAGGAGAAATGTTGTATGAAGAAAGCTCTAACTCTGCGTCTTGGAGATCATCTAAAAGGTCAGCTCCTAGATAAATAAAACTACTTGTCATTGTTAAGAGACGAATGTCTTGAGGAGCAAGATTTAAACTTGAGGAGAGGAGATCGGGCAACTCCAGACAGGGGATCCAATAACCTTGTTCAACCATGGCCTCGGTTTTTTTAAAGCGTTCCATCAAAAAGAAATGCCATGAAGAATGAATTTTTTTTTGTTCAAGAAAGGCTTGGATATTTTCTAGGACTTTTATCACTTATCCCCCTAAAATTTATAGGAGGTTTATAGTTTAAAGAAAAATAAGGCGTAATTCAAGTTATATTGCTAAAATTACTCATTTCTTGACTCATCACCCTCAAATATGAAAATTGAAGATATGCATCAAGTTGTGAAATGTACAGTTTTGGGTTCGGGTACTTCATCGGGAGTCCCGTTTATAGGATGCACGTGTTTAGTGTGCACATCCACTAATCCAAAAAATAATCGATTACGATCTTCGTGTTTGTTTCAAGTGGATGGAAAAAATATTGTGGTTGATACCAGCCCCGATTTGCGTCAGCAAGCTTTGCGAACTCCTTTCAAAATTATTGATGCAGTGCTTTATACCCATGTGCATGCCGATCATGTGCACGGCATTGACGAGCTTCGCATTTTTAATGTACATAAAAAGGGAGCTATTCCTGTTTATGGCACCAAAGAAACAATTGATCATTTAATCGCAAAATTTCCCTATGTTTTTTTACCTCACCAAGACTCCACTTATTTTATTCCCCATGTTGAAACCCATGTGGTAACGGGTTTATTTGATTGTGAAGGGGTGAAAGTTCAAATGATTCCCTGTCATCATGGAAAAAACTATATAACCATGAATTATCGTATTGGAAACATCGCCTGGCTCACCGATACCAATGGAATCCCAGAGGAGTCCAAAAAATTATTAAAAGGTTTGAAATATCTTTTTTTGGATGGGTTGCGCATCACACCACACAACACGCATTTTAATTTGCAAGAAGCCATCAAAGTTGCGCAAGAAATTGGTGCAGAAAAAACATACCTCATTCATTTAACGCACGATTACGATCACGACGAATTCAACAAAACCCTTCCCGCAGGAATTGAACTGGCCTACGATGGATTAACGGTTGAGGCTTAAATGAAAATCGCACTTTTAAAAGAATCCCATGCCCATGAAGGAAGGGTAGCTCTAACTCCAGCTCAGATAAAAATTCTGACACGAGAGGGGCATTTGGTTTTAGTGATGAAGGGGGCAGGTCTTGGTTCTGGTTTTTTTGATAGTGACTATACAAAATCTGGAGCTAAAATTTATTCATCTTTTTCACAAATAATTTCCCAAGCAGATTTAATTATAAAAGTGAAAGAACCGCTTCTTTCTGAAATAAAATTTATGAAACCGGGGCAGATGGTTTTTAGTTTTCTTCACTTGGCAGCTCTGCCACAGATTAGGAGAGCACTTATCAGAAAAAAAATTATAGCTCTGGGTTACGAAATGGTTCAACTGTCTGATGGAAGCCTGCCTCTTTTAGCTCCTATGAGTGAAATTGCTGGCAAAATGGCCACACAATTAGGGGCTCATTTTTTAAGATCAGATCAAGGTGGTAGAGGAATTCTTTGAGGAGGAACAAAAAAAGTAAATCCTGCTACTGTTGTGGTTTTAGGAGGGGGAGTAGTGGGAGAGGGAGCTATTCGAGTGGCTTGTGGCATAGGAGCATCGGTGTATGTGCTCGATAAAAATAAAAAACGTCTTACAATTTTGAAAAATAAATATAAGGGGCTTCATGTGTTTTTATCTACCCCTGAAACCATTGCAAGGCTTGTTCAAGAAGCTGATTTACTTATTGGTGCTGTTCTTATTCCTGGAAAAAAAGCACCCATCTTAGTTTCTAAGAATCTTGTTAAAAAAATGAAAAAGGGTTCTGTAATTATTGATGTGGCAGTTGATCAAGGAGGATGTGTTGAAACTACTCAAAAAACAACTCATGCTAAGCCCATTGTAGTAAAACATGGCGTTGCCCACTATGGGGTTCCTAATATTCCAGGTTTGGTGCCTAGTACTGCTACACTGGCCTTAACAAAAGAAACCTTCCCCTACATTCAAATTTTAGCCAAGTGGGGTTTGGCAGCTCTCCAAAAATTTCCTCAACTTCAAAAAGCTGTTTGCTGATTTTAATTTTCAAAAATTTTATTTCTTAGAAAATTTAAAATGACACCAAAGCTTAAACCAAAGCCAATGTGTAAAAAGATGGCAAGGATGGGAGAGAGAACTTCTCTCAATGGAAGATTAAAGGATGGCATAAAAAGCATGCAACCAAAAATCCAAATGATCATGCTGGTAACCACGCCTAAAATAAGCAGAGACTGGGGTTTACTTTTTTCGCAAACGAGTTGAGCAAACACAGCACCATACAAGGCCGATAAACTTAAATGGAGTACAAGCCCTGCAAAACCAGAAGCTCCCATGGGCCCAAAGCGGGTTCCTTCACTTCCAAAAAAAACAACCCCAATGTATTTAAGGCCAGCAGTTGACTCACCTAAATACGATGCAGCTATCGGCATTGTGATAATTGCAATCAAAAGACCCGCTAGAACGCCGGATAAAATGCCGCAAATAATCCAGCGAAGATTGAAACGGGTCCAAATGTGAGTGATGGTAGGTACTTGTTGTGTGTTGGTATCCATAAGTAAAAGGCCTTTTGTCTTATTTTTTCAAGTTTGACAAGTGTTTTTCAAAGTAGCTGAGGTATAGTAGGTTTAAGAAATGGTCTCATTGACAATTCGTCGTAACTCGCCAATCAGGTAGATGGGCAACGAAATTAAAGTCATCGCATCGTGTTTGTAAATGGATGGTTCATCGCCGTTGAAGCGAACAGCCCTCAGTGATGGGTGTTCTTTCATGAAAACATGAAGTGATTTGAGTTGCCCTGTTTTTCCGGATTTTACCTCAACAGGAATGATTTGCTGATTTTCTGAAAACACATAGTCTATTTCGGCCGCCGCATTTCGTTTTTCCCGCAACCAATAGAAAACCTCCGGTTCTTGATACGGCTGATGATCGTAAAGCAGGTGTTGCCCTATAAATTGTTCTGTGATGGCGCCCTGGTTGATCAAATTAACGTCTTCACTCTTTTTAATATCAATATAGCCAAGCCCGCTGCTTTGACAAAGAAGACCCACATCCAAAAACAGAATTTTAAAAATGCGCTCGTTGATTTGAGCTCGTAAAGGAACGCCCTGGCACGACGAGTGATGCACACGATGGCAAACCAGCGCCATACACAGTAGATCAATGGCCTCTGAGAGAGGGCGGGATTGATCCTGCGGATCAAGGTTCACGTATTTAATTTTTTGGCCTACCATTAACGGCAATTTTGAAAAAATATTGCGTAATCGGTTCTGATTAACCCTTTTGTGATATTTGTGAAAGTCGTCCTGATAGGTTGATAGGATATTCTGCTGGATTTTAAAACATGCCTCAAAATCTGTCGTTTCTGTATAGGTTTTTATCACTTCTGGCATACCTCCCAAAACAAAATACAGGCGTGCCAGATCCATCAATCGTTGGTGAAAGGGTAGTGGAATTTTTTTGTGGATTGAAAATCCCAGCATAAAATCGTGCAGCGGTTTTTCGTCAATTGCCAATAAAAATTCCGGAAATGTCATTTGTGCCAGATGCAAATATTCGATCCGGCCAATAGGCATCGAAAATTCGTGGGTCGCAAGTACAAACTCCAGAAGTGAGCCGGCCGCAATGACATGTAATTCAGGAAAATCTTCGTAAAAATAACGGAGCATTGGAATTAATTTGGGCGCGTTTTGAATTTCGTCAAAAAAAAGCAGCGTTTGGCCGGCGATAATTTTTGTTCTGAAATGGATTTCTAGAAGAGGAATCAAATCTTTGGGCGAGGTTGATTCAAAAAGAGGAATTAGGTCTTTTATTGTTGGGTGATCAAAATTGACTTCAATGAATTGTGAAAATTCCTTTTTGGCAAAGTCACGAACAAGATAAGTTTTGCCCACTTGCCTGGCCCCACGCAGAATCAGGGGTCTTCTTTGGGGAGAAGACTTCCATTTTATTAAGTATTTTAAATGATTACGATAAAACATCATCATCAGTTTATATAAAAAAATATTAAAATACAACTATAAATTAGTATAAAAATATTAAAATACAATGTAACTGTTTTTCAAAAAAGTGGGGGCATGATTTCAAAATTGATTTCTATGAAGTATGAGCATGGTGGGGCCCGCCTGAGGCGGGCCCAACGTGTAAGGGTGAGGGGATATTGACAGAAATCACCTTAAGAGATAGGGGGAAATGATGGGTTTGTGGAATTTGGATGTTGAGCACATTTATCATCATGGGGTAAGGGCTGATGTCGCATTGGCTGTTTTAACCTGCGATGAAAAGACTTATTTTAGAGAAGTTATGCCATTAGCGCGTGCTCTGCGATCAAAGGCTTTTGGCAATAAAATCAGTTTTTGTTCCATTACCAATGCTAAAAGTGGGGCCTGTATCGAAGATTGTAAATTTTGTGCCCAATCCTCTCATTACAAGGAAGGCCAGTCTCCTGTGTATGGTCTTAAATCTGCTGATCAAATTGTTGCAGATGCTAAACAAGCCTGGGATTTTGGCGCTACCGAATTTTCCATTGTAACGAGTGGACGAGGAATAACCAAAGAACGTGAAATGGATACCTTGGTTAATGCCATCGATCGTATTCATCAAGAAACAAATTTGGAATCGTGTGCTTCCCTGGGTCTCATGAAAAAAGAAGATTTAAAACGTCTTCGGGATGTGGGGATGATTAATTATCATCACAATATTGAAACTTCTCGCTCCTACTTTCCTAATATTGTCACTACACATCAGTTTGATGATGAAATAGAAAGTTTAAAACATGCCAAAGAATTAGGATTTCAAATTTGTTCGGGTGGAATTTTAGGAATGGGTGAAAATTTGGATCAACGTGTTGAGTTTGCTTTTAACTTAAAAGAAATAGATCCCGATTCTATTCCGCTTAATTTTTTAAACCCAAGACCAGGAACCCCCTTAGCTCATTTGCATGATTTAACCCCACTCGATTGTTTAAAAGGTATTTCCATGATTAGGCTGGTTCTTCCAAAAAAAGAGCTTTTTGTTTGTGGTGGACGTGAGGTTAATTTGGGAGAATGGCAGGATAAAATTTTTGATGCGGGTGCTTCGGGTACCATGTTAGGTAATTATCTTACAACAAGGGGACAAGCCCCGGAAGATGATGTAAACATGATTAAACGTTTGGGCCTAGAGGCTGTGGCCCCCCATCGTAAAAACTATGACCCATCCATTTGATGACAAAAATCTCATCAATCCATCGGTGCTTCACTGGAAGAAAAATCTGAGTGAAAAAATGCCTTCTGATTGGGAAAAAGAAATTAACGAATACGAAACCGAGCTGTATCTTAAGAAACAAGGAAAAATTGAAGACAAGGTTTTTGCAGAATCGCGGCTGCGAAGAGGTTCCTATGGCCAACGCTACGATCATGGCCAAAGACACGATGGAAAAGAAACTAAAAAAATTAATTTTCCAAATGAACTCACTAAAGGTCCCATGACACTCTGGGATGCCCCTGGCATGGAACGTATTAAAATTCCCTATGGGGGGCTAAATGTCAAACAGTTAGAAGTTTTAGCTGATTTAGGCGAAGAATATTCTGATGGCATTTTACATGTAACCACTCGCCAAGATATTCAGCTTCATTATGTTCATATCGAGGACACTCCCAGTTTGTTTCGCCGTTTGGCAGCTGTTGGTATTACAACACGCGAGGCTTGTGGTAATTCGGTGCGTAATGTAACGGGATGTCCTTACGCGGGAGTATGTCCTGATGAATCCTTTGATACAACTGGATATGCCGATGCTACTTTTCGTTTTCTTTTAGGTCATCCCGATGTTCAGGATTTTGGAAGAAAATTCAAAATTTCTTTTTCAGGTTGTAAAAATCATCCTTGCGCTCTTGCTAGCATGCACGATTTAGGTTTAATTGCTGTGACAAAAACAGAAAATGGAAAAGAAAAGCGTGGTTTCGAATATTATGTAGGTGGAGGCCTGGGAGCCGTACCCCAGCTGGCTAAGCTTTTTGACGATTTTGTACCCGAAGAAGAACTTTTGCCTTTAACTCAAGCTGTAGCCCGCATTTTTGCGCGGTATGGGGAAAAGAAAAATCGTAATCGATCCCGTATTAAATTTTTAGTTTCCGATTGGGGTATCGATAAATTTCGTGAAGCTGTTTTAGAAGAGCGAAAAAAAATAAAACCCGATCCTCGTTGGAATTCTTTTTTAGAAAAAATAAATCAGTTTGATGAAACAGCTTTGCGTCCTCCTGGTGAAATAAAACAAATTGGTACCCCTGATTATTTAAAATGGTTACAACACAATATTCGTCCTCAACGCCAAAAAGGTTATAGTGTTGTAACTCTTGTGCTTCCTTTAGGAGATTTAACCTCTAACCAAGCGCGTGATTTAGCAGGTATTACCAGAAAATTTATTAAAGATACCATTCGTTTAACCGTAGAACAAAACTTGGTGTTTCGTTGGGTTTCTAACAATGATTTACCACAATTGTATGAAGAGCTTAAAAAAATTAATTTAGCTGAACCTACAGCAGGAAGTATTGTGGATATTACTTCTTGCCCAGGAACCGATACGTGTAAGTTGGGTATATCTTCTTCACGTGGATTGTCGGGAGAACTTCGTAAACAATTAGCAGAAAAAAATTATCAGAACGATGAAGTAATTGGCAATTTACGTATTAAAGTTTCTGGTTGTTTTAATTCCTGTGGCCAACATCACATTGCTGATATGGGTTTTTATGGAATTTCTCGTAAAGTAGGAAGCTATATTGTGCCTCATTTTCAACTGATTTTAGGTGGACAGATGCAAGAAAATGCAGGGGCTTATGGGCTTCCCATTGTTGCTATTCCTTCTAAAGCCGTTCCTAAAGCTATAGAGCGTTTAACAGGTATGTATGTGAGCGAACGGCAAGGAAAAGAAAATTTTCAGGCATTTATCAAACGTTTAGGTAAGGTTGAAATTAAAAAGCGTTTAGAAGATTTAACACAAGTTCCAACCCATGATGAAGATCCTTCTTACTATGTGGATTGGTCGGATGTACGTGAATACACCACAAGTGATATTGGCAAGGGAGAATGTGCTGGTGAAATGGTATCTCTTGTTGATTTTGGTTTAAAGGCAGCAGATCGCATTGTGTTTGAAGCTCAAATTGATTTGGATGTTGGTAAATTTGAAGATGCAGGCACTAAAGCCTTACAAGCCATGCTTACAGCAGCCCAGGGGCTTATTAAAGATAAAAATCCTGATATTTCAGATAAACCAGATGAAATTTTGGCAGAATTTAAAACGCGTTTTTGTGACACGGAAATTTTTTACGATCCTTTTGCGCGCGATAAATTTGCACGGTATCTTTTTAGTTTTGCAGAAAAAGGAATTGTGGGCTTAAGGCCAGAACAAGTGCGCCAAAGAGTAGAGGAAGCAACATTGTTTATCGAAGCAGCATATAGCTGTAATGTGCGCATGAGCATGCAAAAGGCTGTTTGATAGGCTTCTTTTGTCATTCCCGCGAAGGCGGGAATCCATCTGTCTGTCATTCCCAGTGCTCAGTTTGTCATCCCGCACTTGATGCGGGATCCAGGATTTATTCATTAAGATGGATCCCTGCCTTCGCAGGGATGACAAAGGATGCAGGGATGACAAGGTGAAGCGGGATTTCCCAAAAGGGATTTTTTGAGAGATTCTAAAGATATGATTGAATTTCAAAAGATAAACTGGAAACTGCATTTTAAAAATCCGGAGGCCGCACAGGCCGATGATTTTTTTAAGGTGTTTAATACCTGGATTCCCGATAGCCCCGAGATTTTTATCGATGTGGCAGATTACCAGCATGTGCGTGATGGAACGATAACCATCCTGGTGGGGCATTATGTGGATTATGCCCTTGATGAGATGGATCGAAAACTTGGTTTTCTTTACTCCCACAAGCGTTTAATGGATGGAAGTAACCAAGATAAATTACAAAACACATTTCGTGATTTTTTAAATCATGCTCAAAAATTGTTGGATGATTCTTTTTTTAAAGGGAAATTAAATTTTGATACTGCGGAGCTTCTGTTTTTTATTAACGATAGAGCTCTGGCTCCCAATACGCCGCAAACTTTGGAGGCAGCAAAACCCGATCTGATTCAATTTGCAGATAAAATTTTTGGAAAAGGAAATTATACAATCAAGCCTCAAGCTAACTCCACAAAGCGATTTGGGGTTTTATTTCAAAATTCAAAACCTATTTCAATTTCAGAGTTAATCAAAAAAATTTAAAACACCCAGCCACCATAAACATGGGTATCAAAGCTATCCCTGCAAAAGCTCCTTGGCCAAAAATAAAAGTAATGTAAAGCTGTGAAAATGAAGGGTTTAGAGAAATTAGTTTTTAGCTTATTTGATCAAAAAGAAGAAAGGGAGGGTTTTATGAAAGTTCTTGCCCACCCATTACCATCTTCTTTAGCCCTTCTTTGGTTAAAACAAAAACCATCTCCTCTTCCATTTCCCATGGAACCCTTTCTTTTTCCAGAAATTGATTTTGTTAGTTTGGTTTCTTCTGATGTAAAACCCGGTAAAAACCCCCTACATGATCAAGGGACTTATTATTGCCTTGATGCTTCTTCAGTTTTTGCAGCCTCCGTTTTAACAGCAATTTCTAGGCAAGTAAAAATTATCATTGATGGATGTGCATCTCCTGGGGGAAAAGCACTTTTTGCTTGGAAATATTTTAAGCCGCAATTTTTACTCGCCAATGAAGTTGTAAAATCCCGTTTAATGGCCCTCATGTCTAACTTGAAGAGATGTAGTGTAAATCCTTCTGCTGTTTCTAGTTTTGACCCCAAAGTTTTAGCAAATCATTTTGAAAGCTTAGCTGATGTTGTGATTGCCGATGTGCCTTGCTCGGGTCAATCCCTTTTAGTGAAAGGAACAAGAGTTCCTGGATGTTTTAATCCCTTGGTGGTGAAGAAAAATTTTTTACGGCAAAGGCGTGTTATTTCTGAACTAGCTAGGTTGGTAGTTGCCGGAGGGTATTTAGCTTACATGACCTGTACTTTTTCTCGTGAGGAAAATGAAGGAATCATTGAATGGTTTTTAAAACATAATCCTACTTTTCATCCTGTGGAAGTTTCTCTGCTCAAAAATTATCAATCTCACTTAACTTCTCTTCCTTGCTATCGTCTTTGGCCTCATCGTAATAGCGGTGCTGGGGCTTTTACTTGTTTATTGCAGAAAGAAGGGGGGGTTATTGAAGATATTGATTCACGTCTTGCAGTTTTTAAAGATTTAAAATACCCGTGGAGTTCTTATGGCGCATAATTTGTGAACCTATTTTTTGAAAATAAGGAAAGAGAAAAAGATCAAACCTTGGGTGAGAATAATGGTGGCTCCACTTGGAATATCCCAAATAAAAGAAGTAAAAAGTCCAATGATGGTACTTAATAGGCCAATAATTACAGAAACAAGTGTCATGCTCATGAGGCGATTGGTAACTAAGCGTGCAGAAGCAGCAGGAATAACTAAGTAAGAAGCAATCAACACAGTTCCCAAAATTTTTACTCCAATTACAATCGATATCGAAATCAAAAACATCAGAAGGTAGTCATCTTTTTTAACTGGAATATGATCAGCCATTGCTAGTTCGTGATCAAAGGTGGTATAGGCAAAACGGCCCCACAGAGGTAAAAAAGCTAAAAGAATAATAACCACTAATCCCGAAAGAATGAGATCTGTATTTTTAATGGTGAGAATGGAACCAAAGAGGTAGCCATAAATATCTGCCACATATGATTTTTTAAGAGATAAAAAAACAACTCCCAAAGCTACTGCAATGGCAAATAACACTCCAATGGTGGCATCGTTGCCCAATTTACTTTTGTTGTGAACCCAAGACATAGAAAGGGCTACTATGAGGGTAAAGGGAATGGCAATCCAAAGGGGTTCAAAATTAAGTAATAGCCCTAAGGCTACTCCCCCAAAGGCTGCATGGGCAAGCCCGCTACCTAAAAAACTCAAACCTCGTTGGACGACAAAAACACCCAAAATACTGGTAGTAAAAGAAACAGCTAATCCTCCTAAGAGGGCTTTTTGAATAAATGTATAACTTAAATATTCCATACTAGTGATGCACGTGGGTATCGTGTCCAAAGGCACGATACAAATTTTCTTTTGTTAAAACTTTTTTTGCTGGTCCAAAACAAATTTGTTTTTGATTGAGAAGTAAAACAGAATGAGCATGATGGCTGGCTACTTCTAAATCGTGAGTTGACATGATAATAACGGCTTTAATTTTTTTTCGATAATCCTCTAAGAGAGAATACATGTCTGATTCACCAACTGTATCAATGCCTGTGGCTGGTTCATCTAAGAGAACCAAGCGAGGATTACGAATAAGGGCACGGGCTAAATAAATCCTTTGGAGTTCCCCTCCCGAGAGGGAGGTTAGTGGTCTGTCAATCAAATGAGCGGCTCCTACTTGTTCTAAATTTTGAAACACTAATTTTTTTTCATCTTTTGAAATCCGAAAAGGCCACACTCCTTTTAAACCATTTAAAACTAATTCAGAAGCTAAAGCTGGAAAATGGCGGCTTAGGGTTTTAGTTTGGGGCACATAGCCAATAGGAGAAATATTTTGAGAGAGGGGTTCTCCCCATAAAGTCATACTTCCTTGGGAAGGTTTAATTAAACCTAAAAGTGTTTTTATCAAAACTGTTTTTCCTGCGCCATTGGGACCAATAATGGCAACAAATTGATTTTCAAAGGCTTCAAAGAAAACATTTTCTAAAACAGGATGTGCTTCTAGTTGAATGGATAAATTTTGAATTTGAAGAATGGGTTTCATTGAAGGACTTTTGTTATTTGCTCCGTATTGTGGGTTAAAAGTTGTTCGTAAGTAAATAATTCATTGGTGCCACCAATGGGATCTGTGACAATAATAGGAATTTGAGTGGCCTCAGAAAGAGCCATAAGGGTAGAACGTGGAAATTGAATCTCCGCTAAAAGACCTCCACTTTTTTCTTTTTTTAATTGATCAATCAAAACTTTAAAGTCATGAGCTGTAGGTTCTTTGCCTGGAGAATGATAAAAGCTTCCCATTATTTTTATCCCATATCTTTTGGCATAATAGTTTAAAAAAGAATGAGTTGTAAAAACAGGAAGACGATTAGTTTGAGAAATTTTTTGAGAGATGGTGGTATCTAAATTACCCAGTACTCTCATGAAGTGATCTGCATTGATTTGAAAACCCTGACAACCTTCGGGATCAACCTGACAAAGGTGATTTGTAATTTTAGGAATGAGAGAGGATACTAAAAGAGGATCTAACCAAAAGTGAGGATCCACTTCCCTTATTTGAGGATTTTCTTCGTCTTCAATCATTATTTTTTCATTTTCAGGTATTAAGTCGATGAGTCTCAATTTATTTTTTATTTCGGAATTAATGGCCCAACCATCCATATGATTGGAAATGTAAATGACTGAAAGAGAGTTTTGGATAAGAGCTACTTGGGATGGTTTAAGTTCAAAACCATGAGGAGTGGCTCCTGGTGGTAGGAGAGTGATAAGGGTATGTCTTGTGCCTACAATTTCAGAAAGAATAGCTCTTAAAGGGTTAATAGTAACAATGAGGGGTTTGATGGATGAAGTGGTTTTATAACAAGAAATGGTAAAGAAAAATAAGAACAAAATCCATTGATATCTCATAGGAGAACCATAGATAACTTGACAAAAAAATCCTATTGGAAAATGAAGGATAAATGCAACAAGCTGTAACACATGGAATTCGTGTAAGTGTAGAAACCCAATATGTGGAAGATGAATCTAATTCAGATGAGAGTTACTATGTTTTTTCATATACCATCACCATTACCAACGAAAGTGATGGGATAGCCCAACTGATGAGCCGCCACTGGGTTATTACTAATGCTGATGGTAAAACCGAAGAAGTGCGTGGGCCAGGAGTGGTTGGGCAGCAGCCTATTTTAGCACCAGGTGAATCTTTCACTTATTCTAGTTTTTGTCCCTTATCCACACCCATTGGATCTATGTATGGCACCTATCAGGTAGTAAAAAATTCTACAGAAACATTGGAAGTAAAAATTCCCGTCTTTTCCTTGGCAGTGCCTCATGTATTGCATTGATAAGGAGACAGGGAGGGGTGTTTCTTGAGGAACCGAGGACTGTCTGACGAGCCTTCAAGGCGAGGAGTTCCGCAGGGACGAAAGAAACACCCCTCCCTGTCTCACAGATCCCGTTTTTATTTTTATAAATACACTGAAAAAGTCCAAGCCATATGAAGTAAGTTATCTGGAGCTAAAAGGTTGGATGGCGGGGATGTAAAAGGGGATGAGGCCCGTACCGTTCTGATGCCTTCCTGATCGTAAGCTGGAATTCCAGAAGTGCGAATAACAATTAAATCGGCTATATTTCCTTGTGCATTAACCGAAACCCCCAAAATAACATCAATTTTTCCTCTAGAAATTTCATTAATATGAGCTCTTAAAGCTGGGACGGGATTAAAAGTAAGTTTAAATTTTCTTTTCAGCTCTACAAAATAAGCAATATTGGGATTTGCTAGGGTGTTTAAGTAAGTTCTATTTCCAATGGTGTAATTGGGAAGAAAATCTCCTTGGGGCCTAAAGGGTTTTTCAGCTTGTTCAGGCATCCCTGGAATGGAAGGTGGAGATTCTTTTTTAAAAATAAGAGCCTCCGCTTGTTTTTGAGTCTGTGATTTTTCTTGAGGGGCTTTCTGAGGTGATGTTTTTTGAGAGGCTCTCTGAGATGGTTTTTTTTGCGGCCCACTGCTGGGAGCTACCATTTCTTTTTCTACTTTTTGGTTGTAAAGACCTTCTGCACTAGCCTTGCTAGGTGTTTCTTCTTTTTGTGGTTTTTCTATATCAGCAATGGGCAGGTTTTTTTTAAGGGGAATGAAAACTATTTTTTCTTGGTGTGAAATATTTTTTTCATAAGAAATCAACCCGGATTTTAAGAGAAATAAAACACTCAAGTGAATAAACAACGAGATAAAAACAAAAAGCAACAAACGTTGGTGTATTTTTTTATTTGTTTCAAAAACGGTAAGGCCCATTTATCCGCCTATTCTGACAGCCCGTCTTTTTTTGGCTTCCATATTCCATCTTTTTTCTTGTTCTGTATGGGGGAGAACGGGTGGCACAGGAACTGGATGCCCTTTTTCATTAACAGCTACAAAAGTAAGATAAGCAGAAGCTGTATGTTTTTTTTCTCCAGTTAAGGGATTTTCTGTTGTTACTTTTACTCCAATTTCCATTGAAGTTTTGCCTGTGTAATTTACACTGGCTTGCAAAATGACAATTTCACCCATTTTAACTGGAGAAATAAAGTGAAGAGCATCCATTGAGGCAGTAACGCATTGGTTACGGCAATGTCTAAAAGAACAAACAGCTGCTGCCGTATCAATCCAAGCCATCAATTGCCCTCCAAAAATAGTTCCTAGCGCATTAGTATGGTTGGGAAGAACAAGCTCTGTCATTTCAACCCTGGATTCAGAAGGGGATTTTGCTTTCATATTAATGTTTCCTATTTCTAATGAGTGAAACAAACAGACTAAAACCAAAAAAATAAGAAAGATATTTTGTTTTCAGGTAAAACTCTGCATTTCCATTTTGGTGAAATAAATAGGCAAAACTTACACTCGTAATAAGCATCAACCCCAAGGTTAACTGCTGGAGAGCATCAGCAATTTTAGAATGGGTATTTTTTTGATCTTTTACCGTGATAGTCAGTTTTCCCTCATCTAGTTTTTTAATGAGTTTTCTTATTTCAGTGGGCAGACCAATGTAGGAAAGGAGTAATTCTTTGGAAGCCTGGATAATAATATCTGTTACTTTTTTATCTTTTCCTAAAACAAATTCTTCAACATAGGGAGTTACAATATCCATGGGGTTTAGATGGGGATCAAGATGAGTGGTTAAACCCATCATGAGAATTAAGGTGCGTTCTAAAAGAATCCAATCCTTGGGGACATGAAAGGTGGTGGTGAGCTCCCGGAAACTAATATCCATTTTACGAAGCTCGATGATATCGTCTAAATGTTGAAAATTAGAAATATTGATTTTTCGAAAATCATCAATTTTAACGCCACGGATTTTGCTGTAAAAATAATCTACAATTTTATCGAAAGTTTCTTCGTTATCAATTTTGGCAATAAATCCCATTTGTTTCATGGCTCCCGAAATCACGCGTGTATCTTTTTTAATCAGGCCTTCCACAAAGAGGGTAATACCGGCTCTCATTTGCGGTGAAATTTCAGCTGTAGCTCCATAATCTACCAGGGTAATGATTGGTTTTAGATATCCTTCTGAAGTTTTTTCACAACTGGCCGATACAAGAATATTTCCAGGGTGTGGATCGGCATGGTATATTCCATCGATAAAAATTTGTTTACAATAGGCGTGAATCAGCTCTTTAGCCACATCTTGTGGATTAATTTTTAAATCTTTAAGGGCATTCAGGTTAGTAACTTTTACACCTTCCATAAATTCTAGAGAGAGAATTTTTTTACTGGAATATTCCCAGTATACTTTAGGAAAAAGAAGGTTTGGATTTTCTTGTAGGTTTTTTGAAATTTTTTCGATGTTTTGTCCTTCTTGGTTATAATCTAATTCACTCACAATCATGCGGGCACCTTCACCAAAGGCGCTTTTAATACCGTAATTTGGAAAAATAAAATCCAGGATGGAAAAGATTTTTTTTAAGGTTTTAAGATCAGATTCTACAATCTCATCAATCTGGGGATATTGAAGTTTAATGGCTAGTTTAGTTCCATCTTTCAGAGTAGCTCTATGTACTTGGCCTAACGAGGCAGAGGCCAATGGAATTTTTTCGAAGTGAGAAAAAATTTCATCTGGTTTTTCCCCAAAGTCTTCTTCAAAACGGGCTACTACGTCTTCATAGGGATGCGGGGGAACTGCATCTTGGAGTTGTTCCAATTCTTCAGTAAAAGCTTTTGGTAGAAAGTTGGTCATGATGGAGAGGGTTTGGCCAATCTTGATGTAGAGGCCTTTTAATTCTAAAATAGATTCTACAATTTTTTTGGCTGATTTTTGGTGGGTATGGGCAGTAAGAGTGATGGCTCTTTTTTCAGAGATTATTTTTTGGATACCCCATAAAAAAAAGTATTTTGCCAAAATGACAAAGGTGATGTGGTAAGCTTTAACAAACCGCCAGGGGGAGGTAAATGCTTTGTTTCCAAGGAGTTTCACCCCTTTTACTTTACTTCAAAATGATGATTTCAACAAGAAAATGATTCAATGATTAAATTTGAATTTGAATCTCGACGCGGCGGTTTTTGGTACGACCCTCTGGATTGTCACTGCCATCGGGATTTGTATTGGGTGCCACAGATTGAGTTTCCCCAAAACCTTGAGTAGTAAAAAAAGTGGGCATTATTTTTTCATTTTCAACAAACCAGTTTTTAACGGCCATGGCTCTTTTTTCAGAAAGTGATAAATTATAAGCATCGTCTCCCTTGGAATCTGTATATCCTCCAATAAAAACTTTCTTAGCTGTTTTAGCTCGAATGATAAGTGCTACTTTTTTTAAACTTTCATGAGCCTCTGGTTTAATAGTGGCTTTATCAAAATCAAACAGAATATCACTGGAAAGCTCTACTTCAATTTTTGTTTGAGTTACCTCTGCCCCTAAGTCTGCAATGGCCTTATTTAAGTTTTCTACATCGGAAACAAGAGTTAAGCCCTGGCCACTAGTTAACTTCGAGCTTTCTTGCAGATTTTCAGGTAGCCCTAAAATTTTTAAGGCTCCACGATTTGGTCCCAGTTTTTGCAAAGCTTTAATAGCTTCAAGTTGGGCCGAAGGATCGTTAGGATTATTTCCATCCCAAGCTAAAACAGGAGAACTAATGAAAAAAAATAAAATGGGGATTAGTTTTTTCATAAACAATCTTCAAAAATTAACGACTCACTGGAACTTTTTCGAAGGGAAGAATACCAGGAATATTAATGTTAATTTCATTTGTTGTTGCTGGTGGAGCAGGAAATTTAAACCAAACCATTTTTTGTCCTGCTTGAGGAATTTCAAGGCCCGAGGCTGCAATGGTTTCTTCAACAGCTATCATGCCACGAGCAACAGGAGAGGCAATCCATTCTCCTTTTTCGTCTTTAAGCACGTGATATTTTTTTTGTTCCTTGCCATCAATGTAATAAACTTCATCAACTTTGTAAGGGGTAATTTTTATCAGATTGGGTGAAGTATTTCTGTAAGATAAAACCAAGGTTAAAATTGAATCGCTTATTTTAGCTTGTTTGGCATCAACTTCATAGGTTCCATCTGTTCCCATCTGAGTAATCATTGTGTTTTGAGGTTGAGCTGGTGACGGAGGAGTTGCTGATATCTGAGGAGTTTGTGCCCAAACAGGTTTTGATAACAAAACGAATACACAAAATGCACCTAAAACTAATTGTTTCATAAAACCTCCTTATTTTTTGAATTTGTTTGCATGATGCTTTCTGCACGGGCAGAAACCAAGGGAAGAAATTCGTTACAAAAGAAAAGTGCGGTTTGAATTTTATTTTGATGAAATTCGGAATTTTGTTTTGGAATGCATAACAAAGCTTGTTCCAAAAGCACATGAGATAAAACAACATGCCCACACATTTCTAAAAAGGGAGTAGCATAAAATTGCGGGCTATCCCAATTTCCATTCATGCCCCATTCACCAAATTTCATGGCCACCTGGCCCAGGGTATTTATTCCCTTTCTTAATTTTTGAGCAGCTTCTACTAGTTGTTTTTCTTTTTCGATTTTTTGAAGACTGGTTTCTACATCTTCATAAAACTCTCGAAATAATTGACCGCCATTTTTTGTTAGTTTACGCCCCACAAGATCCAAGGCTTGAATGCCATTGGTTCCCTCGTAAATGGATGAAATTTTTACATCCCTTAAATATTGCTCGGCAGGATACTCAGAGGTGTAACCATAACCCCCAAAAATTTGTAGAACAATTTCAGTGATGCGAAAGCCAAAATCAGAGCAATAAGCTTTGCAAATAGGGGTAAGTAAATCGATACGGTTTTGAGCTCGTTCTTTTGTAATTGGATCAGTTTCATTTTTGGCAACATCTGCTATCAAAGCTACTTTGTAGAGAAGCCCGCGCATGCCTTCGGTAAGACTTTTACAAATCATCAGGTTTCGACGCACATCTGGAAATTGGAGGAGAGTTTTTCCAAATTGAGAACGCTCACCTGCATACTTTAAAGCGTGTTGGTAACTAGCTGCTGAGACTGCCAGGCCTTGTAAACCTACAAAAATTCTTGCTTCATTCATCATTTTAAACATGTGTTTCATACCTTGAGAACGTTCTCCTACTAAGAAGCCCCGGCATAATCCTTTTTCTCCAAAGTTAAGAGAGCAGGTAGCTGAGCCTTTAATACCCAGTTTGTATTCGATGCCCAAACACATCACATCATTGTTTGCACCTAAACTGCCATCATCATTAACCCAAATTTTTGGAACAGCAAAAAGGGAAATGCCTTTTGTTCCTTTTTGATCTCCCTCCACTCTGGCCAAAACCAAGTGGATAATATTTTCGGTGATGTCATGATCGCCTGCTGAAATAAAAATTTTGTTTCCAGAGATTGCATAAGTTCCATCAGGAAGTGGTTTTGCTTGTGTTCTTAAATTTCCAACATCACTTCCAGCATCGGGTTCTGTTAAACACATGGTGCCACTCCATTGCCCCAAGTACATTTTTTCGCAAAAAAGCTTGGCGAGAGTTTCTGATCCAAATGTTTCAATGAGATGGGCTGCTCCACGTGTTAATCCTGGATACATTTCAAAGGCATAATTGGCCCCCATGATAAATTCATTGGCAGCCAGTGTAATGGTAACAGGTAATCCTTGTCCCCCATATGTTTGAGGGACATCCATTCCAATAAAACCATTTTTGGCAAAATCGATATAAGCTTCCTTAAAGCCATGAGGTATTTTAACAACGCCTTGTTCTAGTTTGCATCCCTCTCGGTCTCCACTGGTATTAAGAGGGGCCAGGGTTTTTTGTGAAAACTTTAACGCCTCGGTAATAACCATGTGGTAGAGTTCAGAAGTATGAGAAGAAAAAGCAGGATAGCGGATTAATTGATCAATGTTTAAATATTCATCAAGGTTAAAAGAAACATCCTTGATGTCAACAAGGTAATCCATAAGTTGTTTTCAGTCTAGCTGGCCTGAAAATCCAATGCCATAGGAATCTGCAAGGAGCTTTAAGGCTTTATCGTGCGTCCATAACTGGTGGTTTTCTGCCAAGGATGAATAAAAGATTTGAACATCAACCAGGGATAACCCAGAGCCAAAGAGTTTTCCCCTTTCCACAAAGGATATGATTTCAGAAACAGGAAATTCCGAAAGGGCGGAAAGCCTTTCTAGATCTTTCAGAAAATTTTTTCTTTGAGAGCCCAAGTGTCCCAAAGCTAATTCCGCAATCACCCAAGTGTGACTAATAATTTGTTGTTCCATTAAAAGGGTGCTTAAAATTTTGGCCTTGGGAGACCCTCTTAAATGATCAATCCAGACGCTTGTATCAGCAAGAATCATTGGGGAGTTTTTCTACGAGAGGGAGCTTTTGCTTTTTTGACCGAACCATAAAGTCTGGCTAGCCTACGACTCGCTGTTTCACGGATTAAGGCTTCAAGTCCTAAGTGGATGAGCTTGGTTTTTTCGGCAACGCCAGTGGCCTGGGAAGCTTCTTGGTAAAGATCGTTCGAAAGGTTTAAAGTAGTTCTCATGCATACAAGTATGCATTAAACATATGTACTTGTCAAGTACATGCACAAAATTAGCTCTGGTAATAATCCATCCCTAAATGAGTGATTTGTTCCTCGCCCATTAAATAGCGAAGAGTGTTCATCAACTTCATTTCTTGGATAAAAAGATTATGTTCTGGGTAAAGACCTTCTTTTACCATGGGAGATTTGAAGTAGAAGGAAAGCCATTCTTGAATGCCCTTTAAGCCTGCTCTATGGGCTAAATCCATAAAGAGAACCAAGTCGAGAACCAAAGGAGCTGCTAAGATAGAATCACGGCAGAGAAAATCAATTTTAATTTGCATGGGAAGCCCTAGCCAACCCACGATATCAATATTATCCCAACCTTCTTTGTTGTCTCCCCTTGGAGGGTAGTAGTTAATTTTTACTTTGTGGCATATATCGCCATACAAATCAGGATAAAGATGGGGTTGAAGGATGGTATCAAGCACTCCTAGTTTTGATTCTTCTTTTGTTTTAAAATTAGCAGGATCATCTAACACTTCACCATCACGATTCCCTAAAATATTTGTTGAAAACCAACCTCTAATACCCAGATAACGGGCTTTTAAACCTGGGGCTACCATAGTTTTCATGAGGGTTTGGCCTGTTTTAAAATCTTTACCTGAAAGAGGCACTTTGGCAAGCTCGGCTAATTCAATCAAGGCTGGGCAATCTATTGTAAGATTAGGAGCCCCGTTTGCATAACCAATGCCTGATTTCATCGCCGCATAGGCATAAATTTGGCTAGGCGCAATGTTGGGATCATTATTTTTAAGGCCTTCCTCAAATTTTTTCAGACTTTTATGTGAGTCTTGAATGGTGCAATAAGCTTCTGTTGAAGCACACCAAATCATAACCATGCGATTAAGGCCATTTTTAGTTTTGAAGTCTTGGATATCTTTCATCAAGGCTAGAGCTTGATCCATCTTGCTTGGAAGATTTTTAATATTTCTACCATCTAGGTTACGGACGTAATTTTTATCAAATACGGCTGGCATGGGTTTGATATTGGATAAATCAACTTTGATTTGATCGAGAAGATCACGGGGAATTACACCACTTTTCAGTGCTGCTTCGTAACCATTATCTGGGAAAGGATCCCATGCAGTATAAACAATGTCGTTAGGATTGGCCAAGGGAACAAATTCTTTAACCAAGGGAGTTTTATTCTCAGTTCTTTTGCCCAGCCTGATGCGGCCCATTTGAGTAAGAGAACCAATGGGCTTTCTTACCCCTTTTTTGATGGCTTCAACTCCTGCAATAAAGGTGGTTGAAACAGCTCCCAAGCCTACAAGTAAAATTCCTAATTTACCTTCTGGCTTTTGAATCTCAATTTTTTTGTTTTCCATAGGGTTTACACGATTAACAAGATTCTATAAAAAATCAATCTATTTTACTTAGAATCCTTGGGGCCCATTACGGAGAGAAATTTATGGCCTATTAGCTTTCTTTCGTCACGGGCTTGGATGCTGATGAAATTAGAACCAGCATCTAACGGAATATCAGTTGTAAAGCTCAAGATTTTATTTGTTTGTTCATGAGGGGCTGCTTGATAATATACCTTTTTACCTCCTACAAAGATCATCACATCCTCTAAGGCCTTTTCATCGATGGCCTGGCCTGTTAGTTTTAAAAATTTTTGATCGGAAGAAAGAATTCTTTCTTTAATTTGAACTACAGGGGGTAGCTGTTTATCGCCAAATGGAGGATCAATTTTGATTGTTTTAACTCCACCAAGGGGGAGGGTAAGTGAGTCTACTAATCCGGCCTTGCTTTTTTTATCCATAATTCCTAAATCAATTTTGATTTCATCTTTTGAAGAATTGGAAGGAATGACAAACGAGAGATGAGCTTGTTTTTCTTGATCACCTTCAAGTTTCCCAATAAGGGCTCGTCCTTCCTTAATAATAATTTCAGTGCCCTCGCTATTTTTAATATTAGCCAGTACATCTTGGGCGTTTTCTTGCCCTTGGTTAAAAACATGAAGATTAAGTACAAGGGTTTCACCTTTTTCAGGGAGCCCGTTTCCATTTCCCTTAGAACCCAGGGTGCCATCATCAATTAAGGTGTATGAATAACCAAGGTGGGCCTTATTTTTTTCTACAAACATCATTGGTTTTGTAATTTGATAAGTGTTGGGTGCATTGGCTGTATGGATTTCAATTTGCGTGGGTTCATCAAAATCTGAAAAATCATCTGGCGTTTTTATATTAACAACAGCTTCACGGGTTTCCCCATTGGATAAATAACCAAAAACAAATTCTTTTTGGTTGATAATTGGATTTTCAGATTTTACAACACCAATAACACGATAAAGATCTGCACCGCTTTGGTTGGTAATTTTAAGTTTCCAAATGGCTTCTGTGCCTCCTATGAGTTTTCCTAGAGGGATATTGGTTGCCTTGTCTATAACCTCAGAGGTTGTAACAAATTTGAGTTGAATGGGTTTTGTTGTTTCACTTGGTGGTTCACTCCAATCAATTTTTTGTTCGTTTAAAGCCCTGGTAATTTGTTTATCCTGATTTTTGTTTTCAGATGTAAGCCAGGGAATGGCTTTTTCTAAAAGATCATTTCTTGTTCCCAGGTGAGATCGTGTCATCAAATTTAAGGCTACTGACAGCACATAATCTTTAGCTTCATTGATAGTGGCTGTGTATTCAGACTCTTTTTGGTCTTGATCTGGGTTGGTTGTATCTAAATAGCGGTATTGGAAAGAGGGTTTTTCTTGTACCAAAAATTTGGAATTTTCTAGATGTTCGTCTAGATTTTTCTCACCATAGTTTTCATCATCCCACAGATCAAAGGGCTGATTTTTCATGATACGGGTGGGAACAATACGAATATCGGGTGTAATCCCTACAGCCTGAATAGAAATATGGCCAGGGGTTAAGTATTGGGCGATTGTAATTTTAATAGCGGCCCCATTGGCTAGACTAAAAAGGGATTGTACCGAACCTTTTCCAAAAGTTTGGGCTCCAATAACCAAGGCGCGATCGTTATTTTTAAGAGCGCCAGCTACAATTTCAGAAGCTGATGCTGATCCTTGATTAACCAAAACAACAACAGGTTGGTTTCCAAATTCGTTGCCAGGAGTGGCTTTAGTTACTTCTTGTTTAGCGGGATCTGCTCCTACAGTGTAGAGAAGATCTCCTTGTTTAAGGAAGAGATCAGCCATTTCTAAAGATTGATCCAAGAGTCCCCCTGGGTTATCACGCAGATCAAGAATAACTCCATCAAAGATACCCATTGTTTCTAAAGCCTTGGCCATATCTTCAAAAGTGTCCTCTTGAAAACTGCGCACACGTAAGATGGCAATTCGTTTTTTATCTTTTATAACCATTTTAGATTTTACACTTTGAATAATAATTTTTTCTCTGGTGATGGTTACTTCCCAGGGATCTTTATCTTTTCTTTTTAGAGTAAGGGTTACAAGGGATCCTACCTTGCCACGCAATTTTTCTACGGCTTCTGATAAAGGCATGTTAATGGTTGGGATATGATCAATTTCCAGGATTTTATCTTCAGCCTTAATGCCAAGTTTCATTGAAGGCGTGTCTTCAATGGGAGCAATTACTGTAAGATCATCCTCCTTGATTCCTACCACAATTCCAATGCCTCCATATTCTCCCTCGGTTTGAGTTTTAAATTCTTTGAAAATTTCTGGAGCAAGAAAGTTAGAGTGAGGGTCTAGTTTTTCGAGCATGCCGTTAATAAAGGCATACTCTCTTTTGTCTGGTTCTATTTCTCCTTGATAAATTTTGGCAACAAAAGTGAAAATTTGGGCTGTTGGTTTTAAAATATCATAAAGTCGGTTTGCTTTTTCTAGAGGAATCATTTGAATTGTATTGCCTACCTTAATTTCAATTTTGTCATTTTCATCTGAAAACTTAACAATCAGTTCAGGAATTTGTTGTGAGAGTGCCATTAAGCCTGATTGCAGCATTTTCAAGGGATTAATTCTTTGAGGATCATAATAATGTCTTTGAATAAGGCTTACACTGCGCGTAATTTGGCGAATTGTATTGTAATCAGGAATAGGGGGAGGCATGGATTGCGAAAGATTAAAAAGACCTGTCACCCCTGTTTTTAAAACAAGGATCAAAACCAACATCGCAAACAAAGTGAGGAAAGCCTTTTTTGGATTTATGTTATTGATCTGCCCCATTTTATAGAGTATTATTAGTACTTCACTTTTTATGAAATCAAAAACCAAAGGTAAATAAAAATGATGAAATTTCCAAGACTTCTTTTTATTTTTTTTATTTTAAGTCTTTTTTTACCCCGGCAATCTCTTGCTTGGTCTACTAAACCTTTAACTCTTAATCAGATGGTAACACTTTCTCATCTGATTTTTAAAGGACAAATAGTTGATGTTACTCGTGAGGACGATGCTTACGAAAGTGGACAAATTGTCTCCTTTGTTACTTATCTGGTGAAGCCTGAGGATTGTATAAAGGGCTCTTGCAAAGATGGCAAGGTTGTTGTGAAGCAGTTGGCGGGTGGGCCAACTACTTCTGCTCTTACTCCCGGGCAGCACTTTTTAGTTTTTTATCCAGAAAATTCAAAATTGGGTTTGGTTGCTCCCTTAGGTTTTGATCAGGGTTTGATGAGGATGACAAAAGAAGGGGAAAATTGGAAAATTCCAGCCCTATCCAAAAGGCCTCGGTTGGCAAAAGATCCAAACTTTATTTCTGGAAGTAGGGCTGCTACCAAAGTTTTAAACGAAAATGATTATGAGAGTTTTAAGCAGATTGTTTCTGGTCTTGTGGAGGAACAAAGATGAAAAAGGGAATTATTTTAGCTGCTGTCATGAGTGTTTTCTTGATTGGAGAAGCACAGGCAGGCGGCCCTATTACAGTGGCTCCAGCAAGTGGCACTTCATCTGCTTGGGCTAGTGGAGATATATCATTATCTCCAGAAGGTGGCACCTGTGGAAGTTTTACTCGCACTGAGATGATTACTAAAATTGAGACAAACGTTGCTTATTGGACGGATGTAAGTGGTATTTCATTAACCATTATTCTTGATACTGCAGATATTACAGATGATGTTACTAGTTGTAACTATACCGACTACTACGTAGATAGTTCGGATGATGCTGGCCTTACCGATTCTATCAACCCAGTTATTTTTGATGATGATGCTGAAATAGTGGCTGAGCTTTTTGGAAGTGGAAATCAATATGTTGTTTTGGGATTTGCAGGACCGGATGGTTTTACTTCCAACTATGAAACCATGGTTGATGGCCAGGCTTTTTTTAATTGTCGCTGTTTATCTGGCAATCCCAATGGTGATTGTCCGGGTGGTATCACTTTTAGTGAGGACGATTTAAATTTTACCGTTACTCATGAGATTGGACATTTAATAGGTCTTGATCATACTCAAGCAAATCAAGCTTTAGCCGAAGCGGGATGCAACGATGCAGTTGCTGGAGATTGTGATGATATTCCTACCATGTATCCTCAATCGGTTGATCCTGCAGATCAAATTAGTCCTGCCCGAGATGATGAGGTGGCTATTTTAAGTTTGTATGGATTAGCTACCATGAATGCTGCAAGTTGTACAGTTACTGGCAGCTTAACTGATGCACGAGGTCGTCCCCTGCGTTGTATGGATGTGCAAGCCACCACTTCAAATACGGCTGATACCATCACCTATGTTTCGGGAAGCAATGCCGTTTATACAGATAGTGATAGTGATGGTTATTCAGATGATGATGGAGAATGCACAAGTAGTTGCGGGGCTTTTACATTAAGGGGGTTGTCCCCATCTAAAACTTATACGGTGAGGGCTAGACCTGTCGATGCTGACTGGATTTCTGGCTCTAGTGTTGGCCCTTGTGTTCATGGGCAATTAACTGGGGTACAAGTTGAAACCCTTGCTACTATTACTTCTGGCACTTGTGTAGCAGGAGCAACTTCTGCACAAGGAACTATTTCAACAAGCTCTTGTGGCGGTGATATTTCCGCTGCCTCAGGATGTACTGGAACAACTGGAGATTTTGATGGCGATGGAGATACCGAATGTTGTTCGGGAGATGCAGCGGGGGTTGATGGTTCTTCTACATTGGTTCGTGCTTTAACTGACGATGAAGATCAGTCTGTGGAAGTACAAGCAGGAGTTACTTTAGCCCGTGCTCTTTTAGGTACTCCCCTCGATAATATTTTAGCCGCTGCTACTTGTAGTACTTCTAGTAGTTCTTCTACTTCTTCATCGGGTTGTTCTTTTGTAAAAAATACATTTTCTTCGCAAGGCTCCTGGGTATCGATTTTCCTTGTGTTAATTAGTTTAGGTGGACTTTACTTCCATCGAAAAAAGAAATCTTGTTCATGAAAGTTTCAGAGCTTCTCATCCCAACACTCCGTGATGATCCAACTGAAGCTGAAGTGATAAGTCACAAACTTATGATACGTGCAGGTTTTATCAGAAAGCTTGCAAGTGGTATTTACACCTTACTCCCATTAGGCTTTTTGGTATTGGAGAAAATAAAAACAATCATTCGTCAGGAAATGAAGGCAGCAGGCGCCCAGGAGATTTTAATGCCCATGGTGTTACCTGCGGATCTTTGGAAAGAAACAGGGCGATGGGATGTTTATGGCAAAGAACTTCTAAGGCTTAAAGACCGCTCAGATCATGATTATTGTTTAGGTCCCACACATGAAGAAATTGTAACCGATCTTTTTCGCAAGGAAGTGCGTTCTTATAGGCAGCTTCCCCTTGCTCTCTACCAAATTCAAACTAAATTTCGTGATGAAATAAGGCCTCGTTTTGGGATGATGCGAGCCAGAGAATTTTTGATGAAGGATTGTTATTCCTTTGATCGTGATGAAGAAAGTGCTCTTAAAAATTATTGGATTTATCATGCGGCTTATCACAAAATTTTTTCTCGTCTAGGTCTTAAATTTAGGGCAGTTGAGGCAACAACAGGCGCCATTGGTGGAACTCTTTCTCATGAATTTCAAGTGCTAGCAGAATCTGGTGAGGATGAAATTGTTTCATGTAAAGTTTGCCCTTATACAGCCAACACAGAAAAGGCCGAAGCTCGCGAGAGCGAAAAATGTCCACGTTGTCACAAAGGAGAGATGCAAAAATTTAGAGGAATTGAAGTAGGGCAAGTATTTTATTTAGGAACAAAGTATTCAGAATCTTTAAAGGCTGTGTATCTTGATAAACAAGGGGCAGAACATTTAGCCGTCATGGGCTGTTATGGTATTGGCGTAGGCAGAACAGCAGCAGCAGCCATTGAACAAAACCATGATAGTAAGGGAATTATTTGGCCTCAATCTATTGCTCCGTATACAGTAGCGCTTCTCTCGCTGGGTGAGGATGCCTTGGTGATGCAGGCAAGTGAAAAGATTTATCGTCTTTTATCTGAAGCTGGGATTGAAGTTTTATGGGATGAAAGAGTAGAGCGTGCAGGAGTTAAATTTAATGATATGGATTTAATTGGCATTCCTATCCAAGTGATGGTGGGACAAAAGGGATTACAAAATAATCAAATTGAAATAAAAAAACGCAGAGATGGAGTTAAACATGTATTTCCTTTGGACGAAGTGTTAAAACGAGTGAATGAATTTTTGTCTTAAGAAGAGGTTATTGTGCAAGGTGAAGATTTATCAAACAATCCCTTAATTATAGCTTTAGATACTCCTTCTACTTTTAGTGCTGTTCGTTTAGTGAAAAAACTTAAAATTACAGGTGTGGGTTTTAAAATTGGTTTCGAACTTTTTTCCCATGCAGGTCCTCGTTTTGTAAAACATGTTGTTGGGCACGATGTGCGCGTTTTTTTAGATTTGAAATTTCATGATATTCCCAACACCGTAGCAAGAGCTGTGGATGTGGCAACGAAAATGGGAGTGTGGATGTTAAATGTACATTGTAGTGGTGGTAGTGAGATGATGAAAATGGCTAGAGAAGCAAGGGATGCGGCTGCAGCTAGTTTAAAAATCACTCCACCTCTTTTAGTGGGAGTTACTTTTTTAACAAGTTTATCTGATCCCAAGGAAATTCAAATTTCCTCAACGGTAGAAGATTATGTTTTAGGGATGGCTCATCTTGCAAAAAAATCTGGTTTGGATGGAGTGGTAGCTTCGGGACAAGAAGCTGCTTTGATTCGTCGTGAGTTAGGTCTTGGTTTTGTGATTGTCACACCAGGTATCAGACCTCTCAATTCAGCAGCAGGAGATCAGAAACGTATTATCACTCCTAAAGAAGCACTCAAGCAGGGTTCAAATTATTTGGTCGTAGGTCGCCCAGTTACTGAAACCCCATCCCCTTTAAAAGCCGTTGATGATCTGCTTACCTCTCTTTCTTAGTCTTTATTTTTGAGGGTTTTACTCCCCAATATGGGGTGTGCAAACCATGATTTTGTGGGGCTTACCCCCCAAAAAAACATCAAATCAAGAGCTATTTTACCGATATTTTTTAATAATAATAAATAATTTCAATAACTTATAATATTAACTCTTTTTTGGTCCCTCCCTTGCATCATAAAGAAGGTGAAAGGAAGAGGTTATGTATCAAACACTTAATTATCTCAATAAGTTGCAAACATATCCTGAAGCCATGGATGAGGGCTTAGAATGTGAAGTGCTTCTCACCAATTCTTCCTTGGCTCACGAATATGCCCTCATGGTTCTGGCAGAATTAGAAGATGAAGACGAAAAAAGGCTTCTTGTTATTGAACTTGAAAAACATAAAAAAGCTTATTTTATTGCCCGCAACAAACTTTCAAAAATTAATCCAGATCGTTTAAGTTCTCTTGAAAACAGTTTAACCCAACAAAAAGTAGCTCTTCGAGATAGTGATCGAGTTCTTCATTAGTCTCTGAAATTCCTTCTTTTTTACCCATAAAAATCTTGACAAGGTTAGTCAAATCCAATAAGTTTCCCCAGCTTTAAAAGGAAACCTTATTTTTTACCTTTGGGCTATTAAAAACTTAAATCATTTCGGTGAATTACGAAAATCAACCATCATGTAAAAAAAACGGTGAGTTGGTGTATCGAAATTTTTTTTATTTTTGTTCTTTGAATTTAGGTAGCAGAGTTTTTTTTGAGTCAAAAGCCGGATTTTTTTGGCCGGCGTAGCTCAGTTGGTAGAGCAACTGATTTGTAATCAGTAGGTCGCCAGTTCGAGCCTGGCCGTCGGCTCCATCCCGCATCGCGGGATAGGGAGGGGTGCCCGAGTGGCCAAAGGGAGCAGACTGTAAATCTGCCGGCTTATGCCTTCGGTGGTTCGAATCCACCCCCCTCCACAAAAATTTCGGATGGAAATTTTTGTGTCGCGCCAAAGCGTAGCGGAGGCGGACAGTATTGTTGGCCCGCCTTCATCCCGCGTTGCGGGATTACGGCGTGGCGCTTCGCGCGGGAGTAGCTCAGTTGGCTAGAGCATCAGCCTTCCAAGCTGAGGGTCGCGGGTTCGAGTCCCGTCTCCCGCTCAGAAGTATCAGGAGTGAACTTGCCCGGATAGCTCAGTTGGTAGAGCACCTCCATGGTAAGGAGAAGGTCGGCGGTTCAACTCCGCCTTCGGGCTCAGAAGAAATTTATTTTTTAAGGAGGTTACGCATATGAGTAAGGAAAAATTTGAGCGGAATAAGCCGCATGTAAACGTAGGGACGATAGGGCATGTGGATCATGGGAAGACGACG
>Ga0209343_10000049_pt1 | contig 140683 bp, 124 predicted proteins | sample RifCSPlowO2_02_FD_184026 | JGI IMG/M metagenome (GOLD analysis project Ga0209343, IMG submission 184026) | Groundwater microbial communities from Rifle, Colorado - Rifle CSP2_plank lowO2_0.2 (SPAdes) (version 2) | ecosystem: Environmental > Aquatic > Deep subsurface > Groundwater | place... | reverse complement strand
ATCAGATGGTGAAGCGGAGTGTATGCCAAAAATAGACCGATTTGGTTGATATTTGGAGCTACAAAAGGGCTTAGTGCATAGTCATCTCTTTTTTGAAGCAGAACAATAGGGCGTCTGTTTGAGTTAAGCAACGCCTCCTCTTTTTCGTTTATCTGGGCAATCTGCTTTGAGGCATCAATATCTTTTGCCATCACTCCAAACGGTTTTGAAGGTCGCTTTTTTCTCTCTCGCAAAAGTTTAACCGCACTATCGTTTGAGGCATCGCAAACTAGATGATAACCCCCTATTCCCTTTATGGCTAAAATTTTGCCCTCACTTATAACTTTTACCACTTCATCTATGATATTTTTGGACTCTATTTTTTTACCGCTGTTCTCATATAGAGATAGCGTCGGTCCGCACTTATGACACCCGATAGTTTGAGCATGGTATCTTCTCTCTTTTGGATTTTCATACTCATTTTGGCACTCTTGGCACATAAGAAACTCATCCATGGATGTGTTTTTTCTGTCATATGGAAGATTTTTTATGATGCTGTATCTTGGTCCGCAATTTGTGCATGTGATAAACGGGTACTCAAATCTGCGGTTGGTTTTATCTTTAAGTTCACTCTCACACTCCGCGCACATTGCGATGTCTGAAGGAATCTTGCTTGAGAGCAGTTTTGTACTTTTACTTTTTTTTATGCTAAAGCTCTCAAACGATTCTGTTTTTGCAATTTGAGTGATTTTTATGGAGTCTATCTCGCTAAGAGGAGGCTTGCTTTGTCTGATTTTTCGGATAAACTCATCCGCTTTTTCTTTTGTCGTATCAAGAAGTATCAACACGCCGTAACCGTTGTTTGCGACCTCTCCATTTAGCCCCATTGAACTTGCAAGATTGTAGATAAAAGGGCGAAATCCAACCCCCTGCACTACGCCTCTTATCTCTATGCTAAAAACCATCTGCTATAACTTCACTCTCTTTGCCTCTTCATATAATTTTTTGTTTTGCTCTTGCGTAAAGTTTTTTATCTTCTTGTATAACGATAATTTTATATTGTAAGAACGGAGCCTTTCTAAGCCGTTGCAGTTGTCGTTTATTGCTCCTAAGATATCTTTTACATTTGTTAAAATCTTTATCTTTTCATTATCTCTCTCGAGGCTGTTTTTCTCAATATAAAGCCTCTTTTTGATGTAAATTCTATATTTATGCAACTTTTTTTGCTCCAACTCAGGTAGCTCCATATGGACTAAATTTGGCGAAACACCCTCTTCTCTTTGCAGTGCACTTTTTGGTATCTCTAAAGTTTTAAGATATTTATGAAGCCTCTTTATCTCTTTTTTTCTGCTTTTATCTTTTATAAAAACCTCTTTATCTATTTTTTTACTATATTTTTCTGGTAAAGAGGCGAGATAGTCACCAAAAAAGACATCGATATCTCTGATGCCGTTGCTAAGTGATATAATTTTTTTTATCTTCTTAGCCAAATCCTCATCCTTGCACAATAAAGAGAAAAGTTCCCTGCACTTTATCCGAAGAGAGTGGATATCTTCGGTGTTTTCAAGCGAGTTTTTTGTAAAATATTTAATAAATTTTTTAAACTCTTGAAGTTTTTTTGCTATTGATTTCTTTTCCATAAATCAGCTCTCACTTTTTTTCGGATAGTCAAACGATAGAAGTTTTGCATTTTTATGCTCAATATCCGCCCATTTATCGCACTCAAACGCTATCTCAACAATTCCGCATGTGGGAATATCTTGGCTAAAGTTTACATAATATTCCGCCAACGCATTTAAAGATGGATTGTGCCCTACTAAAAAAACCGTGCTGTTTTTATCATCAATTTCTGTTAGGATTTTGTGAAGCTCATCCACGCTTGATTCATAGATATTTTCATCAAACAGCACTTTTTTTTCATAGCCAATCTCCTTGGCAATCATCTCAGCCGTGCTTTTTGCCCTTTTTGCCGGACTTGAGAGAATGATGTCAGGCATTACGCCCTTTTCCTTGAGTCTCTCTCCCATCATCGGAGCATTTGACTTGCCTCTTTTATTTAATGGTCTCTCAAAATCATTTAACCGCTCATCTTTCCAGCTTGATTTTGCATGTCTGATAATGTATAGTTTTTTCATATCTCACCCCATCGGGTACATAATCTCTTGCTGTACCGCCCTTATCTCACTCATCGTCTCTTGGCTCAAAGTCACATCAAAAGCCGCAAAGGAGTCATCAAGCTGCTCTGCACTTTTAGCCCCGACTATGGTTGAAGCGACAAAATCAAACTGTTTTGAGTATGCTACTGCCAAAGTTACAGGCGAAATGCCAAGCTTTTTTGCAATACCGACATATCTTGCGGTAGATTTTAAAGATTTTTCATTTACAAACTTTGCGGCTTGAGAGTTTAGCCGGATGTTTTTACTCCTAAGATAGTCTGAATATCTTGCATTTTGCGGATAAAATTCCCCGTTGTATTTACCGCTCAAAACTCCTCCCGCTATGGGCGAATAAGCAAGCAGTGATATCTGCTCTTTTTTACAAACGGTTGAGAGTTCATCCAAAAATCGCGGATTGTTTAATGAAAAGTTGTTTTGTATGGATTCAAATCTTGATATGCCTAATCTTTTTGAACTCTCGTTTGCTTTTGTAAGCCCGTATGCGGTGTCGTTTGAAGTTCCGATGTACCTTACCTTGCCCTCTTTTACCAGTTCATCAAAAGCTTTTAACGACTCCTCGATGGGTACGACGGAGTCAGGCCAGTGCATCTGATAGAGGTCGATGTAGTCGCTCTGGAGTCGCTTCAAACTCCCCTCAATTGCACATTTAATATGAAACTTGTCAATGGCGGTATAACCGTGACGGATGGGCGGAACAAACCAGCCGTTTGCCGCACCTGCAACCTTTGAAGCTAAAATGATGCTATCTCTGGGTTTTGTCTTTAGCCATTTTCCGATTATGGTCTCGGTTATGCCTGCATCTTCGGCTTTTGGCGGTACGGGGTAGAGTTCTGCGGTATCAAAGAAGTTAATCCCTCTCTCATACGCCTTATCCATAATTTTAAAAGCCTCTGCCTCACTGCTCCAGCTCCCAAAACTCATAGTCCCAAGCCCGATGGGAGTAACTCTAAGCCCTGTTTTTCCTATGTATCTGTATTGCATTTTAAATATTTTCCTTTTTAAAAAACTTATTAATTACTTATAAGCTCATTCGCAATCATTTCTGCTTGTTTGAGTACCGTTTCAGTCGCTAGCATTTGCATATCCGGCGGATAACCAAACTGTCGCAATGTTCTTTTTACGATTACTTTTAACTTAGACCTCACACTCTCTTTAATAGTCCAATCAATAGAAGCATTTTCTCGTACCCTCTGAGTTAGAACAACAGCAAGCTCTCGTAAAACATCTTTGCTCATAAGCTCTTTTGCACTTTCGTTATTTGCAACTGCCGTATAAAATGCATATTCAAAATCACTCAAACCCATCGCTTTAGGCTCTTCATCCATCTTATGAATATCTTTACTGAGTTTTATTAGCTCATCTATAACCTCAGCTGCGGTGAGTATTTTATTATGATATTTTTTAATTGAATTTTCCAACATCTCCATAAGAGATTTACTCTGAACTAGATTTGTTTTCATTCTAGTTTTTATCTCATCGTTAAGCAGTTTCTTTAGTACTTCCAAGGCTATATTTTTATGCTTCATCCCCTTAACTTCAAGCAAAAATTCTTCAGACAAGACGGAGATATCTGGCTTTTTGATTCCACTTGCATCAAAAATATCTATCACTTGCTCTGTTACGAGTGCCTTATCTATCACTTGGCGAATGGTTGTTTCCATCTCTTCATCCGTGATACCGCTGCCAGTGCCATTGAACTTAACGAGTCGTGCTTTTACTGCTTGGAAAAATGAGACTTCATCTTTTACATCCATAGCTTCATCATGAGGCACTGCGATTGCAAATGCCGATGAGAGCGCCGTCACTTCGTCAATGTATCTTTTTTTACCATCTTCAAGTCCAAGTATATGTTCCTCTGCTTCAAGTATAAGTGTTAATTTGCCTCTAGTGTCCACCTCAAAATAATGTTCATAAGCAAATCCATGATACATCTGCGATACAACTTCAAGTTTTTCAAGCATAAGTGCAACCGCTTTTTCTTGTGCAAGAGCGGGATCGCCTTTTCCACCACTGTCGCTGTAAAACGAAAGGGCTTTTTTAAGGTCACTCGCGATCCCAAGATAATCAACAACAAGCCCACCAGGCTTATCTTTGTAAACTCGATTAACCCTTGCGATGGCTTGCATGAGGTTGTGCCCTTTCATCGGTTTGTCAATGTAGAGTGTATGCATAGAGGGTGCATCAAATCCAGTTAACCACATATCCCTAACGATGACGAGTTTTAGTTCATCATTCGTATCTTTCATACGAGAAGCCAAATCTCGTCTTTGTTGCTTTGTAGTATGGTGTTTTGCCATTTGCGGACCATCACTAGAACTGGCTGTCATGATAACTTTGATAACGCCCTTGTTCAAATCATCACTATGCCACTGAGGACGAAGTTTAATAATCTCTTCATAGAGGCTGACAGCTATCCTTCTACTCATTGCTACTATCATCCCTTTGCCATCAAACACTTCCCCGCGAGCTTCAAAGTGGGTAACAATATCGTTTGCAACCTCTTTAACTCTGTTTTGGCTCCCTATGAGCGCTTCAAGTTGCGTCCATTTCGCTTTGGCTTTTTGTGTATCGTCCAGTTCTTCATTTACCAACTCATCATCCAGCTCTCTAACAAGCTTTTTGCCTTCATCGCTTAGCTGTATCTTTGCAAGTCGGCTTTCATAGTAAATTTTGACCGTTGCACCATCCTCAACCGCTTGTGAAATATCGTAAATATCTACATAGTTGCCAAAAACGGCAGGCGTGTTTACATCGCTACTTTCAATCGGTGTTCCCGTAAATCCAAGATATGTTGCGTTTGGAAGAGCGTCTCTTAAATACTTAGCAAATCCATAAACAATCTTTTTTCCTATGACATTTCCGTCTTTATCTTTTTCATCAACGGTTTTAGGTTTAAATCCATACTGTGTGCGGTGTGCCTCATCGGCTATAACTATGATATTTCTTCTATCTGAGAGCTCATCATAAATATTTCCCTCTTCGGGTGAGAACTTTTGAATAGTGGCAAATATAACTCCGCCGCTTGCCACTTTGAGTAAGCTTTTGAGATGATCTCTATTTAGTGCTTGAATAGGTTCTTGTCTTAATAAACTCTGTGAACTAGCAAAGGTGTCAAAAAGTTGGTCGTCCAAATCATTTCTATCTGTGATTACTAAGATAGTTGGATTATTCAAGCTAAGAACGATTTTACCTGTATAAAACACCATAGATAGCGACTTACCGCTTCCTTGTGTATGCCAAACAACACCACCTTTTTTATCACCATCAATACTACTTGCTTGTGTAGTTCTTTCAACTGCTTTGTTGACTGCATAATACTGATGATAAGCCGCTAGTTTTTTAACCGTTTCAATCGTTGTTAGATGCGTTTTACTGTCTATTTTTGTACTCTTTTCATAAACGATGAAATTTCGGATTAAATCAAGCAGTGTGACAGGGTTCAACATCCCATTTATAAGCGTTTCTAATTCTGGAAGTGGGACTTTAGTCCCGCCTTTATGCGAAGCTAAAGCATCGCTTCCATTTGGTATTTTCCAACTCATAAATCTTGTTAGCCCTGCTGATATACTTCCAGCTTTCGCTTCAAGCCCATCGCTGATGATACAAAAAGCGTTGTAGGTAAATAATGAGGGTATAAGGCTCTTATAGGTTTGTATCTGCTTGTATGCGTGCGACATAGTGGCATTTTCATCTACGGGGTTTTTAAGCTCAATAACTACTAAGGGCAAGCCGTTTACAAAGAGGATTAGGTCTGGTCGTTTGTTGATTCCGTTTTCAACAATGGTAAATTGATTTGATACTATAAAATCATTACGGCTTACATCATCAAAATCTATGAGCTTAACTATCTCACCACGAGTAGCACCATCTTTTTGAACCTCGACGGTTATCCCCTCTGTAAGCATTTTATGAAAGGTTTCGTTATCCGTTAGAAGCTCTGTGGTTCTTAGCCTTTGGCACTGTTTTACCGCATATTCGATTAGGTCATAATCCAGCGCGGGATTGACAGCTGTAAGTGCGTTGTGGAGTTTTTCTTTTAAAATCACATCCTCAAAAGATTCTCTCATAGGCATATCACTGTCTGGTGCAATGTTTGGAGCATAGATGTATTCAAATCCAAGTTTCTCTAAAAGTTCAATTGCAAACAGTTCTATTTCATTTTCGGTTATTTTAGTCATTCTTTTACTTCCCAGTATCCCGATTTTAGGCTTCCTGTCCTATTGACAGTTCCTTCATCTTTTAGTTTTTTAATAACTTTTTTAACACCTGATTCACTCATAGAGAGTATCTCCATCATCTCTTTTATGGTGATTTTGCTATTTTCTCTCATCAGTTGTAAAACTTTTTGGTCACTTTTATAGTTACTTTTTTGGTCACTTTTCAAAGTGTTTTGGATCGACTTTACAATCATCTCAAACATAAACTCTATAAACGGCGTGCTCTCTCCTATCGCTGTAGCCGCTTCAATCGCACTGTAATACTCTTCTTGATAATCTCTCACGATACTTTCTGTCGGCAAAAGTGAAAAAATCTGGTTGTAGCTGTTGAGTATGACACTTTGCCAAAGCCTGCCGATTCTCCCGTTGCCGTCTGAAAATGGATGAATAAACTCAAACTCATAGTGAAATATGCACGATTTCAAAAGCATATGTTCATCACTGTTTTTTAGCCAACCAAAAAGTTTTACCATCGACTCATTTACCATATTTGGCTGTGGAGCTATATGCTCACCCACTTGTACATTGACATTTCTAAAACTTCCAGCAGATGTAAGTATCTCATCCATTAAAATTTTGTGAGCAAGCAGCAAGTCATCTAGTTCATCATATCTATACTCATCTAGCTTTTCATAGGCTTTTATAGCTCCTTGAACTTCAGCAAGTTCTTTTACAGTTCCCAATACTCTTTTACCATCCAATATAGCGGTGATTTTTTCTTCTCCGATAAAATTTCCCTCTATCTCCAAAGTACCTGCCAAAGTTTTGATACGGTTCTTTTTTCTGAGCATTGGACTTACTTTTGCTGTCTCGGTAAATTGAAGTTTTGTTAATTCTTCACTTATTTGTGTTGAAAGTTTTAGGATTTTTGAGGTAATTGTGTATGGTGGAGAGTAATTATTCATATTTTAGCCCTCATAAAATTTGTGGGTTTGGTAGAAAAATCGGAAATTCCGATTTTTCTCATCGTTTCCTCTTTTTGCAATTCATCTTCGTCATAAATATTAATAATAGGTTCATTAAGTGTGGAGCGTGATTTTTGAAAAAGTTCTGACATTTGGTCAATAGTGAGCCAAGCTGTTTCGTTTTCCAAACGGGTTTCTATCTTGGTTTTTCCGTCTTCTATTTGGTAGATTAGTATGTTTGAATTAGTCATTAAAGTAGCCTATCCCTTTTATTTTCTGTTATCTTACTCATTGTTTATATTTCCAAAATTGAATTAGCAAGTCTTTTTTTTGGTTTAATATTAGTCGTGTAGTAGCGTTGTTCAATGCCATATAAAACAAATTTTAAATGCTCCTCTGTTTCAATTACAAACATATTCCCAGCTATAGGAACACCCGTACAGTAAGATTTTGTATAGTTTACAACTTGAACCACTTCACTTGCAGTAAAACTTTTTAATGTATCTAATGCCATCGCAATTCTATTTCTATTTGCAGTCTTAACATCATTGCCTGTAAAACTTGCACCTAATGAGATAAAACCTTGAGCAAGAAAAGTATTGACTTCTGTTTGCGTAGCTGTTCTATATAATATTTCAATACCTTTAAACATTTGTTTGATTTTAACAATATCTTTAAAGTATAGAATATCGCTACTTTTATCATAAATAGCATCAATCCACTCATTTATTACAATAATTGGTTTATCAGTTTGTAATGTTGGAGCATCTGTTATCTTAAACCATTTTTTAGATAATAATTGATTTGTAGACATTTTTTGAAAAAGATATAAATCATTTTGTTTACAGCAAAGATATTTAATATCTTCATATTTATCTGTAGTTATTTGATTGAAAGAAGTTCCATTAAAAGCATTTTCTATTAATCCATTGAGATAATTTCTAGATAAAAAACCATCTAACTTGAACCATTCATCATCTTCAAGTTTATACATAGGTGAATAGTCTTGAGTATTGGTTAAGTCAGGTGTTTCAAGTATAATACTTGTTGTTGCTATTACCTTTAAGAACTCGCCAGTTCTGCCTTTTAATTTTGCTAATAAATAATTCATCTTTATCCTTCTGTATCTATAAATGTATAATTTGTTATTCTTTTTAATTGATTAAACTCTGCACTTTTTGTAGTTTTTAACTCTTTTTTTGTGATTAATAAAACTTTTACATTGTTACTGTTGATTACATAGAAAAACTTAAAACCAAAAATAAAAAATATAGGATTAAAATATGATATTCTTGAATAAAATATAAAAATTGCTATTATCCCAAATACAACAAAAAATATTTCAATATCAGGGACACTTAACGCAACAAAAAAATATCCTAAATAACTCGGTAAAAAAGCATCATTCGCTGGTTCTATATTGGTAAGAGTATCTTGTTCAATACTGTCGTTAGATAAAAAATTTATGAGATAAACACTTACAATGGATAGCAATATAATACAAGTGAAATAGAATAGGTATGAAGATATATTTAACATACTATAAAAATTATTACCTATAAACTCTGTGAGAATATTTTTTCCAACTGCAAAAGAGCAAATATTGCAAAAAAATGGTTCCATCCATTCTAGTGTCACTTTTTTATCTATTGCAAATATTAGAAAAGATAAAGATAATGAATTTATAATTAAAAAAAATCTAAAGATATATGACATTTACAGACCTTCTTGTTCTTCATCTAGATTTGTGAAAATATCTTTAAATTCTTTATACTCATGTGTTGCTTTATCAAAATTATTATTCATTAAAATATGGTTTACTTCGATTAAATTATTATTGTTATCAAAGATTAAACACTCTTCATGATGTTCTAAAAAATATTGAGCAAGGTGTCTAGGAATACCAATATTTTGTAATTCTATAACTTTAAAATCGGTTGTTCCATATTCTAAATAATCAGCCCAGTTAGCACCTGAATTCTCTATCCCAAGCTTTTCTTTAAGAATATTATTATAGTTTTCAAAATAATTTTTTAGTTTAAATCTTAAGAGATTGTCTATGCTTGCAATAACTTCATTTACAACCATATTAATGTGTTTTTTGCCTTTAGAGTCAAATTCTTCATAGTGGTCTGTATCCCATATAACACCTTTTTTTCGATAATATTTTATTGAACTAGCGATTATCATTTTTAAAGGTTTTGATTTCATCCAGTCATCCATTAAAACAGCGTAATATTTTAATTTTTCTGGAGTAGGATACATTGGATTTCTACCACCTGATTCTTCTTTTCCCCAATTGTAATAATTACTTAACAATGTAAGATTCTTTAAAATAACATCATAATCAAACTCATCTGGCAAAATATTTTCGCTTAACTTTGAGTCATTAAAAATATTATTTTGATATTGAGCTTTTATCATCGATGAAGCTGATAAAATTTTTTCTGGAACATTGATATGCTTTTTTAGTTCATGTAATATTTTTACTGCATCTTTATTTTTTGAAATAAAATTAGTTCTCAAAATAGAGTCATCTTGTTTTATCTCATGAAGCAAGACAAGATTTGCATAGTAATCCCAGATATCTTTTTTATTTTGAGAAGCAGACTTGCTTGTAAATGCGTTATTTGTTAATGAAGCTTCAATATTTTTATAAAATTTTTCTTGCCCTTTTACTATTAACGGCTCTATTTTCTTAATATTTTTATTTTTTATTAATTCTAAATCTACATGTGGATTATTTGACCCTGTCATCCATTGACTTTCTTTAACTCTCATACATATTATATTTCCTGACATCTCTTTTGTCATTCTTCCTGCTCTTCCAGCAAGATTCCAAAAATCCATATCAGTAAACTTTGAGTTGCCAATTTTGTCAACTAAGATAAAAATATTTTTAGCAGGTAAATTTACGCCCTCTAAAAGTGTTGATGTTGAAAATAAATAATCTATGACTTTATTTTCAAATAGCTGTTCTATTTTTTCTCTAATTAATTGTGGTAAGTTCCCAAAATGAAAGGCAATACCTTTCTCTAAGCAATCAATCAGGTAATATTTATCATGCAAATATTCCTTGACTAGTTCAATAGCTTCGGTTAAAGCTTTATCTTTCTTGATTGGTCTATTTTTTGCAAATCCTAGTGCATACATAACTGTATCTGCTTTAGAATTACAATAAATAATATTTTTATCTTCTTTACCAAGTTTTTCTAACCAAAAGAAAAAATCATTATTTATTAGATTAATTGGTATAGTATAGTCCCTGTCATTATCCGAGAACATCAAACATTCTCTATCTATTAAATCTAAAAAAAATCTATTTTGAGCTACTGGTGCTGTTTTGATGGCAATTTTTTCATCAGTACTTTTTTCAAATAGTTGTAAAAATATTTCAGGATTTTGAATATTTGGAGAAGCAAAATATAATTTAATACTTTTTCGTTCTGCCTGTAATATAGCGTGATAATATAAAGGGCTCCTAGTATCCTTTTGAGAAATAATTTTTTGAGCTTCATCCACAAAGAGATAATCAAGTTTTGGATTATTACTATTAGATAAATAAGCTATTAATCTCTCAGGAGTAAATACAAAAATATATCTACTTCCGGCACTTCTAAACATTGTTGGTACAGTTGGGTGAGCTAAAATAGTATAGTTTGATTCATCTTTAAAGTCTTGTTTTAGTTTTGTAACAGTTTGATTTATTAATGCTCTTGATGGTACTAGAATTACAAGGTTATCAGTACCTCTATGTTCTGTAATTAAATATCGAATAAAAGCATTGATAATAAATGATTTTCCCAAAGAAGTAGGACCAGAAAAACTAAAATGATTATGATTTTTTAGTAATTCAAAAATCTCATATTGAGTGTCTGTAAAAATAAATTCACTTTCTGGAATTTGCTGATAGGTTTCTTTAATTGATTTTTCCAATAAAGTTTCATAAGATTGTTTTATCTCACTATTAAATGTTTTTTCAAAAAGACTTAAAGCTGGAAAATTACCAAGTTTAGTCATAATTGAATTTGCAAAAGTTTGAAAAACTTCATCATCTGTATATTTGTCGATAAGTAGGCTAATAATTTTATATGCTTTATTTTGAGCTTGATAACTATTTGAATGAGATAAAATATCTGCAAATCTCAATAAGTCTATAAATTCTTTTTTTGTAAATTCTTGCTGTTCAATTTGAAATAAGTCTTGTGCTTGTTGTTTTTCAGCATTAAAAAAAAGTTCTATTAAGTAATCATCATATAATGCATCATTTGCTAGTTCCTCAATAAAACTCATTCTGTTATCGCTTTTTGTATAGATAGTCTATTTTTACTAAGTTCAGTAAATGGTAATATGTAAATATAAAAGTTGTGTCCATAAAGCTTATAATCGTTAATTTTTTTTGTAATATGAGCAAGTTTATCTTTAACCTCATTTTTTACTTGTTCTTGTATTTTTTTTCTGAAATCTTCATTAGGTAATTTCTTATCTTCTTCACTTATCTCTATTTCATAACCAACGAATATTCCAAAAGCGTTATCTACTTCAAAGTCACTATTCCTTGTAGGATAAATAATACTCTTAATAAAACTTTTTTCTTCCTCCGAAAATGTTTCTTTACTAAGATGGTCACTAATTAAACTTTTTTCATAAGACAAACCACTTTTGTCTTTACCTTTTGTATTTTTTTCCCTTTTAAATTCGTCAATTGATTTAAAAGCGTCGGAAAGAGCTGCTGTTAAATCTTGTATTGTTTTTGATTCTCCGAATATGAGTTGATAGTTACCGTTATCTAGTTTTAAAAAGTGCACACCATCAGAACCATTAACATAATGGCTTGTAGAAGTTTTTAGTTCTAGTTTAGATAATATTTTTGGTGCATTTAAATGTGATTCTAAAAAACAATATAATAGAAGTTCTCCTAATTCACCTTTGTTGGCAATATAATTTAGAAATTTTTCTCTAGCTTTCTTTGATAGGTGAGCAGGTTTGTGTTTGTACTCATCTCTAACATTTCTTGATAAAGAAAACTCAATTAGAGGGTCAATTAAACTATCTTGTAAATAATTATAGTCAAACATATTTGAATTGATTTTGAGCATGAATAAATTTAGTTTATTTTTTCCATATTCATCAATTGTCACTTCATTTAATTTATCAAATGAATTTAAAAAATCAAAATCTGTAAGACTAAGTTCCATATATTAATCCTTTATCCGTATTTCGCCACTCATAAGTTTAGGCAAAAGTGTATCTCTCATATTTTCAAGAATCTTAATTTGAGTTTGATTATTTTTTATTTTTTTAATTGAAGGAATAATCATAAGATTAAATTCTTCAAGTATGTGTTCACTTGGTATCTGCACAGGATATTGGCTAAGTACATCCCAATTTGTTCTTGGCATTCGTGTGCCTTCAGAACCAGCGTTAGCATAATTGATAACATCCTCTTGATTAAAAGCCAAAAGAGTATACGCAAAATAAGATGTTTTTTTAGGTCGTATCACTAAAATATCTGTTGAGCAAATACCATCATGTGATGTAAAACAAACCTTATGAAAATAAGGACGCAGTTTTCCAAATAAAATATCATTTTCTTCAAATTGATATTTATTACTGGCTACAGCACTAGAATCTCCTGATTGAACTAAAGAAATGTTTTTGCGTTCTATATGTTCAAGTCCGATATATTTTGCATCTAGCTCTATTTCGGCAGGTTTTATGCTTTTTCTTGGATTATTCGCAAAATAACTTAAAGTTCCAACTTCCCACTCATCCTTAGCCTCTTCAATAAACCATTGCCTAAAAAGCGTTTGAGCCAACTCTTCAAGGGTTTTGTTTTGGCGGTGGAGAAGGTCGATTTTATCATCAAGACTGCTTAGGACTTCTGTTATTGCTTTTTGTTCTTCAAGGGGTGGAAGGGAAATTGGCATATTTTCAATATCACTTTTGGAAATATTTGCTTGGTTCGCACTTCCAGATGACTGACTTGCTAAATAATCATGACTTGCATCATCTTTTACAAAATAGTAAAGAAAATTATTCGACATATTTTCTCTAGCTTTTATTTTCGCAACTCTTTGGTTTAAAAATGCCAATTCATCAAGCTTATATTTTGAAGCTTCCCCAACAACTTGAGTTATTGCTTGAGGATGATTACCTGTCAAAGCTATTAGAACATCATTTTTTTGAATTAAATATTTTTCTAAACTTTTGTCAAATACATGGTATTGAACAGCTTTCAAATTTACATCACCATTTGCAACATTTTTAATTTTGACTACTGGCAATGAGTTTTCAATTTGTTCTTCAAGAAAATTTTGTGATTTAAATGCATAACCATTAATTACTTCTATACATTCCCCCAACTTACACTCTTTCCACTCACCCATTTTGCTATTTTGCGGAAGTGGGACTTTAGTCCCGCCTATCTCTGTGTGCGGGACTAAAGTCCCACTTCCGATGCTACTCATCGTCAGTCTCCAAAAGTTTTTGAAACTCTTCTTTGTTTGGCAACACAGTCAGATATTTACTAGCAAAAATCTGATTATTATTTTTTGGTAGTGTCATCTCCACAAGGGCTTTGCTCTTGTCTTTGCAAAGTATTATCCCAATGGTTTGGTTTTCATCCTCTTGCTTTTCGACTCTATCAAAGTAGTTGACATACATCATCATCTGCCCAATGTCTTGATGTTTGAGTTCGCCTATTTTGAGGTCGATGACAATAAAACACCTCAAAAGGCGGTTGTAAAATACCAAATCCACCGCAAAATGTTTTTCATCTATCGTTATTCTTTTTTGTCTTGCCACAAAAGTAAAACCCTTGCCAAGCTCAAGTAAAAAATGCTCTAGTTTGTCTATGAGTTTTTGCTCTAAATCACTTTCGCTATAGCTTGATAGAGCAGGAAGCCCCACAAATTCCAAGATATAGGGGTCTTTTATCAAATCCTGCACGGTTTCGATAATCTGCCCTTTGGTGGACAGCTCTTTGACTTTTGACTTGTCAATACTAAGCTGTAATCTCTCAAAAAGTCCACTATCAAACTGCCGTTTTAACTCTCTTAGCGTCCAGTTATTTTGAGCTGATTCTATCTCGTAGAAAGTTCGCTCATCTTCATTTGCTATTCGAGTTAAAAATATATAATGGGAGTAACTAAGTTTGAATTGGTGAGACGCTGTCTCACTTTTTGGATAGGCAAGGTAAAAGCGTCTCATATTTTTGAGATTATCAACAGAAAACCCGCTTCCAAACTCTTTGGTTAGCTCTGATGATAGATTCTTAACAAGCCCTTTGCCGTATTCCGCTCTTGTGGCTCCGCTTTGCTCCTCCTCGACGATTCGCTGTCCTATTTCCCAGTAAGTTTGAGTCATTGTTATATTTATAGTTTTATAGATACTGTTTCGTGCATTTTGCAGTAAGGTTTTTATCTCTACGATGAAGTTGTTTTGCATTATATTACTCATCACCAACCGCCTTTAAACTCTCATCATCTAATTGTGCCTCTATTTGCTCCAAGCTAGGAAGCGATGATGTATATTCTTTTGGCAAAATTTCCGTTAGGTCATATTCACTTATACCTAGAGGTTTATTTATATCTTTTAGGGCATATTCTACGACGATATCGTTTTTTGATTTGCAGATGAGTATCCCTATGGTTGGGTTGTCACTTTCGCTTTTTAGCTCGCCATCTACGGCAGAGGTATAAAAGCTAAGTTTTCCTGCAAATTCTGGTTTAAATTCGGATGCTTTTAACTCAACCACTACATAACATTTGAGTTTGATATGGTAAAAAAGCAAATCTATCCTAAACTCATTACCACCGACATTTAGTTTATATTGTCTTCCCACAAAAGCAAATCCGCTTCCAAGCTCTAGCAAAAAATGTGTGATATTTTCTGTGAGCGCAGTTTCAAGCTCTTTTTCTTGATAGTCTTTTGTAAGAGTCAAGAAATCAAAATTATAAGGGTCTTTTGTAATCTCTTTTGCCAAGTCTGACTGAAGAGGTGGAAGAGTAGCTTCAAAGTTTGTAATAGCTTTGCCATCACGAGAGTAGAGATTTGTCTCTATTTGGTGAATCAGTACATTTCTACTGATACCGTTTTTGATAGTGTTTTGTACATAATATAGGGCTTCATCTATACTTTTGCATTTTGATATGATAACTCTATTGTGCCCCCAAGGTATTAAAAACAATTCTGGCACAACTTGTGCCACTTTTGCAATTTCATTTGTGGAACAACTTGCGCCACTATTTAAATAAAACAATACCCATCTACGAATATATTGTAAATTTGATAATGAAAACCCTTTTACATCAGAAAACTCTTGTGAAAGATCAGCACTTAATTGCTCTAAGAATCCACTTCCCCACATGCTATTTTTTTGTTTTTCAACTATTTCACTGCCAAGATTCCAGTAAAATTCCAATAAAACACTATTGACAGCAATAGAAGCTTTTATCTGTGAGCTTTGAAACTTTTGTTTTATCTCATTTAGCCACTCTTTGTACTCAGATGATAGTATCTTAGTTTGCTGCATTTTCTACCGCCAAGTTTACCTTCGCCAAATTATCATTGATTCTCTGATTGAGCTGTGCTTCCTCTTCCATCTGCTCTTTTAACTCTTCTTGTAAACTTGCAAATCTTTCTTTAAAGTCGAATTCATCCTCCACATCTTCCAGCCCGACATATCGCCCAGGAGTGAGAACATAATTCATCTCTTGCACTTTTTCGAGGCTTGCGGATACGCAGAACCCTTTTATATCTTCATATTCGCTACTGCCGGTTTTCCAGTCATGATAAACCTTGGCTATGTAGTCTGTATCTTGATGGCTGAACTCTTTTGTCCGTCTGTTTATAAGCGCACCCATATTTCGAGAGTCTATAAACAAAATATCTTTAGTAGTTCGTCCTCTTTTCATAAACCATATAGATGCGGGGATTTGTGTATTGAGAAACAGTTTTGCAGGAAGATTAACTATACAGTCGATTAAATTTGCTTCAATAAGAGCTTTTCTTATCTCACCCTCATTTGAAGTGTTAGAAGTGAGGCTTCCTTTTGCCAGTACAAACCCTGCGATTCCTGTCGGTGCTAGATGATAGAGAAAGTGTTGTATCCACGCATAGTTGGCATTTCCCTCTGGCGGCGTTCCATATTTCCATCTTCCATCGTTTCGCAGCAGATCACCACTCCAGTCACTCACATTAAACGGTGGATTGGCGATGATGAAATCGGCTTTGAGGTCTTTGTGGGCATCGTTTAAAAATGAGCCTTCGTTGTTCCATTTGACTTGGGAGCTGTCAATACCTCGAATGGCGAGGTTCATTTTTGCCAGTCGCCATGTGGTTTGGTTGGACTCTTGCCCGTAAATGGAAATATCGTTTATTTTTCCTTGATGTTCTGTGACAAACTTTTCAGATTGTACAAACATACCGCCGCTTCCACAACAAGGGTCAAATACTCTGCCTTTGTATGGTTCAAGCATTTTTACGAGAAGCTCAACAACACTTTTTGGAGTATAAAACTGTCCGCCTTGTTTCCCCTCAGCCAGTGCAAATTCGCCTAGGAAGTATTCAAACACATGACCGAGCACATCGGCACTTCTAGCTTTGGCATCGCCAAATGCGATATTGCCTATTAAATCAATCAACCCGCCGAGAGATTTACTATCGAGGTTGTCTCTTGCAAAAACTTTTGGCAAAACTCCTTTTAGTGAGGGGTTGTCCTTTTCGACCGCGTCCATGGCTTCATCGACAATTTTTCCTATATTTGGCAGTTTGGCATTTGAGAGAAGAAACGACCATCTAGCAGTAGGCGGAACAAAAAAAACATTTTCTGCTTTGTACTCATCTCTATCTTCTGGATCGGCACCTACATAATCACCTTCACCCGCTTTGAGTTGGTTATAAAGTTCAAGAAAACTATCAGAGATATATTTTAGAAAAACAAGCCCCATTACCACATGTTTATACTCTGCGGCATCAATATTTTTTCTTAGTTTATCCGCGGCTTTCCATAGTTGCTTTTCTATCGACTCTTCTTGTTTCTCTTTCGCCATTACTTCTTTTTCCTAATATATGTACTTTATTATTTTCTTATGTATTTTAACTAAATAGTTAAGAAATTCACCCTTCGTAACACTCCAAATTTTTCAAGTTAATAAAAAATTTTATCTCATCTTTTCTAAGCACCCTTATCATATTTGTACTGCCTCTAACTCCGGCAGGGTCGCCCGCCGTCAATATATAGCTTTTTTGCAAATCTATAAGGTTTCTCTTCACTCCATCTTGCAGCAGCTGGTTTAACATCTGCCCGATTGAGCCTTTGTCTACCAAAAATGCGGGAACTACTCCCCAAACAATAGTAAGCAGTCTCGCGACCTTCTCCGCATGAACAACGGCATAAATAGTTTGATTTGGTCTGTATCTTGCTATTTTTTTGGCACTGTCGCCGGAGTTTGTCATAGTAATAATTCCATCTGTTTTGAGATGATTTGACAGCCTTGCAGCGGAGTAGTTTATGCTATCGGTTGGGTCGTGCATTGCAAAATCTACAAATTTATAATAGGGATAAGTTGACCTCTCGGCAGCTCTGATTGTCTCCATCATAATCGTCACGGCTTCTACCGGATATTTTCCGACCGTTGTCTCTTCGGAGAGCATTACGGCATCGGTGCCATCAAGTATGGCATTTGCCACATCGCTTATCTCCGCTCTTGTCGCACTCTTGGAGTTTGTCACGGAGAGAAGCATCTGCGTAGCGGTGATTACGGGCTTGCTCATCTCATTTGCTTTTTGGATAATCAATTTTTGAACCTGAGGCACTTCGTAGTAGGGAATCTCTATACCCAAATCGCCTCTTGCGACCATTATTCCGTCACTTGCTTCTATGATTTCATCAATATTATCAACAGCGTCAAACTTCTCTATCTTTGCAATAATCTGCACATCTCCGCCAAAAGAGCTTACAATCTCTCTGGCTTTTACAATGTCTAGGGCATTTTGAACGAACGATATCGCCATAAAATCGACATCGTTTTTTACACCCCACTCCATATCTTTAATATCTTTTGGAGTAAGCACATCGAGATCGAGTTTAGTGTTTGGAAAATTAACCCCCTTAAAAGAGGACAATATACCGTTGCTAAGAGCCTCTACCACTACCCTGTCATCTCTGATTTCTACTATTTTTGTTTTTATCTGCCCGTCACAAAAAAAGATATGGCTCTCCATCTGAAGATTTTGTAAGATTTTTGGCTCACAAATGCTTACAACATAGCTATTGTTTTGGCTTTTATACCCGACAACTTCACTTTTTAATATCTCTATCTTATCACCGTGAATAATCTCAAAAGCGCCCTCCAAATCCCCTACTCTTATCTTTGGACCGCTGATATCTTGCAAAACTCCGATAAACAAGCCCGTTTGTTTACTCGCTTCTCTTATATTTTGCAAAACACCCAAATGATACTCGTGTGTACCATGAGAAAAATTCAGCCTAAAGACATTTACTCCGGCTCTTACCAACTCTATGATTTTTTCCAAACTATCTGATGATGGTCCAACGGTTGCTATTATTTTTGTTCTTTTTTTCATTATCTTTGCTACTCCATGCTAAAACTGAAACTAAATTTTAAATTTTTTGTAAAATTTCTCAAAAACATCAAAGAGAGATGCTGAGTCGTATAGTCAACTCCCGACTCGCTTTGACTAACGGTGTAATTTTTACAGATAAATATCTGCACCTCATTTCCAAAATCAAACTTTATAGTTTTTTCCAAGTATGGGTCAAAGATAGTCAAAATCTTTGCAGAGAGTGTCATATCCTCTGCCAAAAACATACCGTTTATCTTCAATCTATCATACATCGCAAAATGCAAATTCCACTCATTTGCGTAGACTAAGCTCTCTTTGATATCGCTTTTTATCTCAATATCGCACAAGAGGCTGTTTTTATCTAAAATGTAGCTTTTTGTTATCTCTGCGTCAGTGTCTAAAATCTTGCCGCTGCATTTAAATAACGCTCTGTTTTTATCTACACATTCATACAGGGAGTTAACAAAAGTTCCATATTCGACAAACATATTTGATTTAAAATTCTCTATATTTAAAGAGCCCTCACTTATATGGTCAAGGTTGGAATACTTTTGATATCTGTCTATATATATCCGCTTGTCATCTTCAACTTTTAAAATATTGTGGTGAATTGTTTTTATCTGCGTATCATCCTGCTCCAAATATTCGCTCTGCTGCTGATGATGATATTTTTCAGGTTTTCTTGTGAGCGTATTTAGCAGATTAAAATTTTTATCTCTAATATCAAGCTCAACAATACTCGCTCCATAATTGGGTTTGATTATACATAAAAGCTCACTACTGCTTAGTTTATACTCATCATGCCCGTCAAAATCTATATCCAGCACCTCTAGCTCTCTGCTTTTTAAAAGATTTTCGCACTCTATAATATACCTATATGCGGTATCTCTAAGGCTTGGCAGATATATACCGCCAAAGACTCCGTGCCAGAGCACATCATTACACTCTGCCCTATACAGGCAATCTAAATAGTGCTCATCCTCTGTCTGTTTTTTTGAAAGCTCCAGCACTCTTTTGTGTATCCAGTTGCTTTGGGGATATTTTATAAAAAAGTTTTTCCATATTCCGCCTTGCGAACTGTACTCATCATCAAGAGCGGACCACTCACCCATCTCTTCATAGGAGACGCTCGGCAGATAGACAAGCCCCAAAGCCCTGTTCGTTTCAAAAAATTCTCTGTATGTTTGCGTCTCAATTATGGTGCTTGTTGTGCAAAGCTCAAAAAAGTTCTTTAGCCATCCGTTTGTGTAGCACAAATCATAAGTCTGAGGCCATACGCCGAACTTCTCTCCGTCATCAAATATAATGGCGGCGTTGTCGCCCTTTTCTGCCGTAGCGATTGATAGAAGCTGATTTTCAATACGGTTAACATCATCAAAGGGGATAGAGTATCTCAAAGCCTTGCTTATCGGGAAGATTGCTATTTTTTGAGAGTTGTTTTCTGTCAAATAGTACCCTTGATGATTTTTTGTAGTACCGTTTGCTATAAGGTGATAATCATCTACGATTACATATTTGATGCCGCATAAACTCAAATCAGATATTATCGAATCATCCCAAACCCTCTCGGTAAGCCATAAGCCCGTCGGTGTCTGGTTGAAATTATCCTCTATAAATCTATTTAGCTTTTTGATTTGTGCAATTCTGTCGCAGGAGGGTATAGAGGCTAAAATAGGCTCATAAAAACCGCCGCTGAAAAATTCTATCTGATTTGAGAGATTCTGCATAAGGGTAAAAAGTTCATTATCGTTTTTTTTGATAAACTCTAAAAGCCAGCCGCTAAAATGCACTGAACATTTAAAATCAGGAAATAGTTTTAATGTTTGAAAAAACGGTTTATAAGCTCTGTTTATGGCACTAAAGAGCACTTCGTCAAAGTTATCGACAGGCTGATGCGAATGAACTCCAAAAAGAAGTTTTGTTTTTTTCATTATATTATCCCTAACATTATGTGGTAATATTACCCTAATCAAGTTACAATACAAAAAAGTAACAGAATGAATGACTAGTGTATTAGTTTTCGTCATCCTGAACTTGATTCAGGATCTTTGGTTTACAAGAAGTCTAATTTCTAGAAAAACAAGGTGGTAAATATGAAAGCAATCGTTTTAGCAGGAGGTTTTGGAACAAGAATCCAACCCCTCACCAGCGCCATTCCCAAGCCCATGCTGCCAATTTTAAATGTCCCTATGATGGAACATATTATCACAAGGCTAAGAGATGATTTAGGGGTAAAAGAGATAGCCATTCTGCTCTATTTTATGCCAGAAGTCATAAAGGAGTATTTCAAAAACGGCAAAAATTTCGGGGTAAATATAACCTACTTTTTACCGGATGACGACTATGGAACTGCAGGTGCCCTCGGGTTTGCCAGAGATTTTTTAGATGAAACTTTTATTATAGTCAGCGGAGATTTGGTAACTGATTTTAAATTTAGCCAAATACACAAATTCCACAAACAAAAAAAATCAACACTCACCATCGCATTAACCCCCGTAGAAAACCCTTTGCAGTTTGGCGTGGTTATAGCAAATAAACAAGGCAGGATTGAAAAATTTCTAGAAAAACCCAGCTGGGGAGAGGTTTTTAGCGACACCATAAACACGGGCATCTACATCATTGAGCCTGAAATTTTAGACTTTATACCAAAGGGGGAAAATTATGATTTTGCAAAAGACCTTTTTCCCCGCCTCATGTCAAACAATGTTACGCTCTGGGGTTTTTATATAGAGGGTTATTGGAGAGATGTCGGAAATCCGCATAGTTACCGCGAGGTGTATCAAGATATATTTGATGGCAAAATAACGCTTCCGATTAAAGGCAAAAAGATAGCATATCCAAAAGGCACTCTTTATCTCGAAAAAGGCGCATCCGTAGACGAAAGCGTTCAGATAAAGGGGATAGTAGCCCTCGGCAAAAATAGTAAAATAGAAGCTTTATGCGAACTCAACAATTGTGTCTTTGGCAAAAACTCTACTGTTTGCGAAGGAGCAGAACTAAGCAACAGCATCTTCTGGGATGATTGCACGGTAGGCTCAAAAACAAAGATACAAAACGGCGTTATTTGCAATAATGTACATATTGATAAAAAAACAAAAGCAAAACACGGTGTCATAATAGCCAAAAACTGTACCATAGGCGAAGGCGTCTCTTTTAAAAAAGATGTTGTAGTATGGCCCGATAAAACGGTAGATGAAAACTCTATAATAAGCAACAATGTAATCTGGGGAGACAAATATAAAGCTTCAATATTTGAATCAGGCACCGTTGCGGGAAGAGCAAACATAGAGCTATCTTGCGACCTCGCCCTCAAGCTGGCTGAATCATTCGGCTCTATCCTGCCTATAGGCTCTAATGTATATCTATCTAGCGATTATCATAAAAGTTCTACAATGCTCAAACGCGCTTTTTTAAGCGGTCTGCTCTCAACAGGAGTAAATGCGGTAGATACTTCAAATATCCCCTCGGTAGTTATGAGATATAACATCTCCATCCAAGATGAGATAATAGCAGGCGTTCACTTTAGACAATCGGCAAAAAATCAAGAAGATACCGAAATTTTATTTTATACAGATGAAGGTCTCTTTATTGATGCGAATTTGTCAAAAAATATAGAGAAAATATTTTTCAGGGAAAATTTTAGAAGGGTAAGGTCAAATCAAATCGGTGAGATAGATGAAGATTTTGAGACAAACAGAAGGTATTTAAATGCTATAAAAGAGAAGATAGACACCAATCTATTTAAAAATAGGGATATAAAAATAGTAACTAACTTAATGTTTGGTTCAACCTCAAAAATTTATCCGGATATTTTAAATAGCCTCGATATAGAATCAATAGTTTTAAATGCCTACAAAGACGACAAGCAGCTGCAAAAACTTCCATCCATTATCGAAAAAGCGCATTGTGAAGTAAGCAAGATTGTAAAATCGCTAGAGTTTGACTGCGGTATTTTAATATATCCAAACGGGCATAAACTACAGTTTATAAGCGACAAAGGGGTTCTTGTAAAAGATTATATGGCTCTGCTTGTGCTGCTTAATCTGCTTGATTTTAACAACAATCATGTTAAAAAGATTTTTCTGCCTGCTTGGGCACCGGATTTTATAAAATATAAACATCTTGAGATTACAAGAGGCAAAACTTGCGGCTTAAAAGCAAAAGAGCTAAAAGAGTATAATCTTATTGCAAATACCGATGGCTACTTTGCATTTAGCGAATTTTCACTAAATACGGATGCGGTTTTTTCAAGTTTTAAATTTTTGGAACTTTTGATAAAAAACAACACAACTCTCAGCGATATTATAAACTCTATACCAAACTTTGCTTATAGGGGCGAAAATATAGCATGTCCAAGCGCTCTCAAAGGCAAGATAATGAGAAAATTTTTGGAAGATTCAGCAGGCAAGAAAAGTTCTCAGACTGACGGCGTTAAAATATGGATAAGCAAAAACGAGTGGATTTTAATGGTTCCTGATGAGCACAAAGAGTTTTTAAATATCTACATTCAAGCAAAAGACGATAAAAATGCAGAGAAAATTTTTAACGAATACAAAATAAAAATTGATTTATGGATTAACGAATAGATGGTTTACTTAAATTTTATCTGGCACATGCATCAGCCATACTACAGAGATAACCTATCGGGCAAAACAAAGATGCCGTGGGTATTCTTACATGCCATTAAAGATTACTACGATATGCCTTATATGTTAAGTTTATACCCTAATATAAAAGCAACATTCAACCTGGTACCCTCTTTGATAGAACAGATAAACCACTATATTGACGGCAGTGCCAATGATGAGCTTTTAGAGATTTTACTACAAGATGCTGCCACGCTAAATGATGCCGAGCTGGATATATTAAACAGCTATCTTTTTGTTTCAAATGAAAAAAATATGATTAATCCGCTTTGGAGATACAAAGAGTTACATGCAAAATTTAAAAGTTCGCAAAAGGGAGTAAAAGCATTTGACAAAAATGAAATAAAAGATGCTCAAGTTCTCTTCTTGCTCTCTTGGTGCGGCAACTATTTAAAGAAAAATAATAAAACGGTAATAAAGTTAATATCTCAAGGGGCAAACTATTCTCATGAGCAAAAAACGGAATTGATTCATGAACTTATAAATTTTCTGCCCGAGATTTTAAAGCTTTACAAAAAACTTTTCTCTAGCGGGCAGATTGAACTCTCAACCTCACCCTATTACCACCCAATTCTCCCGCTGCTCCTAGATATAAACAGCGCAAAAGATGCCAACATCGATGTAGAGCTGCCAAATATTCCAAACGATTCATTCAAAGAGTTTAGCGAATTACAAATCACAAAAGCAGTAGACTTTTTTGAACATACTTTTGGAACAAAACCAAACGGCTTTTGGCCATCCGAAGGTGCTCTAAGCGAAAAAGCAGTTGAAATTATTGCAAAGCACGATATTGCATGGGTTGCAACGGACGAAGAGGTTTTATATAAAAGTATCAAAAACCACACAAAAGAGAAACTTTATAACTTTTACTACCATGAAACATATAAAACTTTTTTGTTTTTTAGAGATAAACATATAAGCGACCTAATAGGATTTGAGTACTCTAAACTTCCTTCTAAGATAGCTGCGCTTGACTTTATAGACAAGATTAAAAAGATTCAATCCTACAGCAGCAGAGACTATCTTGCAACAATTATTTTAGACGGCGAAAATGCGTGGGAGTTTTATCCAAACAACGGCGAAGATTTTTTCACTGAACTGTATAAAAACTTAGAAAAAAACAGCTCACTCGTACAAACCATTCTGCCAAGCGAAGCCGTAAATTTAAATATAGAAAAACTCCCTCTTCAAAAGTTGCAAGCCGGCAGCTGGATAGATGCAAATTTTGATATATGGATAGGAAAACCTCAAAAAAACAGAGCATGGGAACTTCTCGCATCTACAAAAGAGGATTTTATAAAAAACAGTGCCTCGCTGGATGAGAAAACAAATAAAAAAATCTTAGATGAATTTGCCATTGCACTTGGAAGCGACTGGTTTTGGTGGTATGATGACGACCACTTTACAACTCTGAAACCTTTTTTCGACACCCTTTTTAGATTGCATCTGCAAAATATATATACATTGATGGGACTCAATACTCCTCAAATCATTATTCACCCCATAGTGCCAAAAAACGAGATAGTATCGGCAAAGTACGGAGCTATGCACAAATCCGGTGAGATAAAATATAAAGAATCTGAATTTAGATACTGCAAACTGACTAAAAGATGGGTGCTCTTTGCGCCCAAGAGGTCAGACAGACCGAACAATTTTATAAAAAAACAGATACAGATGGATGAGTGCGTCTGTCCGTTTGACTCAGGAAATGAACATTTTACTCCAAAAGAAATTTGCAGAATTGAGGATGAAAAAGGCTGGAGAACAAGAGTTGTCCCAAATCTTTATAATGTTTTGTCGATTGATATAGAGCCTGAGGGTAAAAAAGATGACTATTTTGATATTTTCAGCGGGTTTGGGGCGCATGAAGTTATTATAGAAACGCCCAAACATGAACTAAAAATGTTTGATTACACTCTGGATGAATTTATCGACTATCTGCAAATTTCAAAAGATAGAATTGTAAATTTAAACCTTGATGTCCGCCTCGCCTACTCATCTCTATTTAAAAACCACGGTCAACTTGCAGGCGCATCACTCAGCCACAGCCATTCGCAAATCATTGCACTGCCGTTTGTGCCGACAGATGTAGCTGATGAGATAGAGCATAAAAAAGAGTATTATAAAAAATATAAACGAGCCATTTTAGATGACTTGGTATATGAAGAAAAACAGTATGGGCAAAATCTTATATTTGAAAATAAATCGTTCGTTTGCTATGCGCCCTACGCGTCAAGATTTCCATATGAGGTAAAAATAGTAGCCAAAGAGGGATATGCCTCTATGGCAGAGTTTGATGAAGACACCTTGGTAAATTTGGCCACATCTTTAGAGTTGATTTTCAAAAAATATAAGAATGTGTTAGATTACTTTTCATTTAATATGATTTTTAAAAATCACCCATACGAAGGGTATAGCAGTCAGTCAAAGGATTATTTTAGATTTTATATAAATATTTTTCCAAGATTAACCGGAATTGCGGGTTTTGAGCTTGATTCAAATGTACATCTAAACAGCATCCTGCCAAATATCGCGGCAAACAAACTAAGAGAGGTTTAAAAGGAGTTTTTATGAATATTTTGTTTGCTTCAAGTGAGCGGCGGGCTTGCGGATGTAGCGCACAGTCTGCCAAATGAGCTCAGAGAGGTTGCAAAAGTTTATACCGTCATGCCGCTCTACTCATCGGTTGATAGAAAAAAATATGACATAAGCTACTCCGGTTTTTCATTTGATATTTGGCTAAATGGAACAAAGCACCAGATAGATTTATACAGACAATCCAAAAACAGCTTTGAGCTTTTTTTATACAACCCTATTTTATGCGACAGAGAGAGTCTGTATAACGATAGTTTTGGGGATTTTGGAAACAACCAGTTGAGATTTGGTCTTTTTTCCTATGCAGTCATTGAAACCATGCTAAGGCTTGAACTAAAGATAGACGCCATACATCTAAATGATTGGCAAAGCGCTCTTGTGGCGCTGCTGGCAAAAACGAAATATCATCTTACGCAAAAAATAGTTTTTACTATCCATAACCTAGCCTATCAGGGGATATTTCACAAGAGTGCCATGAACGAATTGGAGTTAAACTGGGAAGAGTGCTTTAAAAGCGACAGGTTTGAGTATTTCGACCAAGTAAACTTCCTAAAAGCGGGGATATTTTACAGCGATGTTATCACAACGGTAAGCCCGACTTATGCCCTGGAAATTCAAACTCCATCTTTTGGACATACCTTAGAGAGTATGCTTATTACCAACAGCCATAAATTAAAAGGGATAATAAACGGTATAAGCTATGATGTATTTAATCCAGCTACGGATGAAAATATTTATAAAAATTTTGATATACAAAGTTATGATTTAAAGCTCAAAAACAAAACAAAACTTTGCAAAGAGCTAAATTTATCTGAACCAAATCGTCCGCTTTTTATCTTCATAGGCAGATTTGCAGATCAAAAGGGTGTGGATTTGATTTTGCAAAGCCTTCATCTGCTAAAAGATTTTGAGATTAATGTTGCTATTTTAGGAAGCGGTGAGAGGTATTACAACGGTGTCTTTACAAAACTGACAGATAAATATTCAAATATTCATATCAAAGTCGGATATGACGAGAGTTTTGCAAGAAAACTTTATGCGAGCGCCGATTTCTTGCTTATGCCCTCTATATTTGAACCCTGCGGATTAAATCAGATGATTATGATGAGATACGGAGGAGTACCGATTGTGGCTAAAACAGGAGGACTTAAAGACACCGTAGTTGACTTTAGCGATTCTTCTAATCATACCAAAGAGATAGGAGTAGGAGTTACTTTTGAAGAGTACAATCTATTTTGGTATATGCATGCTATCACAAAGGCTATCTCTCTCTACTCAAATCAAAAAAAATATATCAAATTTGCAAAACACAATATGAGCGTAGACAACTCTTGGAAACACTCTGCCAAAGAGTACTTGAGGGTTTACAAATGAATTTATATATAGATTTTGGCGGAACACATTTTAGGTACTGCTTTGATGAGAGCGAACTCTTGACTCTAAAAAGCGATGAGATAGAGTTGATAGAGTTTTTGGAGTCACAAATAAATCTGCAAAAAAATATCAAAAAAATATTTATCTCTTTTGCGGGGCAGGTAAAAAACGGCGCAATATTATCGGCTCCAAATATAAAGATACAGAATGTTGATTTGGGGCGATATTTTTACGATAACTACAATGTTGAAGTTTTTTTAGAAAACGACCTTAATTGTGCCGCTGTTTATGAGTACTCAAAATACAAAAATGCAAAGGTTTTAGCACTCTTTTATATTGGCACCGGATTTGGAAGCGCTTTTGTAATTGAGGGCAAGATATTAAGGGGCAAGGATAACATAGCCGGTGAAATAGGTCATATTCCATTTAGAAAAAAAAGTTTTAAATGCGGCTGCGGCAGAGATGATTGCTTGGAACTAAGCGTGAGCGGCAAAGTTTTCAAAGAGAATAGCTTTGAGAGTTCAGATAAAGAGACAAAAAAAGAGTTTTTAGACGGGCTGGCATTTGCATTTCATACCGTGCTTAACTTGTTTGATCCCGATGTTTTCGTTTTAGGCGGAGGCGTCGTAAAAAACAACCCGTTTATCTTTGATTTTTTAAAAGAGGAGTACAATAACAGCTCTTTTAAAGCAATTAGAAATGATCTGAAAATATCTATTTCGGATATTGAGAATGCAAATATAGAAGGTCTTAAAATATTATCCAGAGGTTAGAGATGTCAAATTTTATACCATACAATATAAACGAAAAATACAGCACAAGCGTAGCATACTTTTCAATGGAGTTTGCTATACATCAGGCACTTAAGCTTTATGGCGGAGGACTTGGATTTTTGGCAGGTTCACAAATGAGAAGCGCTTATGACTTAGGGCAAAACATGATAGGTGTCGGCATCCTTTGGAGCTATGGATACTATGACCAAGATAGAGACAAAGACAGGAATCTAAAAGTAGAGTTTAGAAAAAAAAGATACTATTTTCTTAAAGATTTAGGCATAAGCGTTGATGTGGTTGTAAACTCTAAAACAGTTAAGGTAAAACCTTTTTTGCTGGAGAGCGAAATATTTAATACCGCCCCGCTTATACTGCTCTCAACAGACATAGAAGAGAATGACTACCTAAGCAAAACAATAACACATAAACTTTATGATGCAAACGAAGAGACAAGAATAGCCCAAGAGATAGTTTTAGGCATAGGCGGAGCAAAAGTGCTTGAAGCACTGCATATAAAACCAAAAATCTACCATATAAACGAGGGGCATGCTCTCCCTCTAGCCTTTGAACTATATAAAAAATGTAAAACCATTGATAAACTAAGAGAAAAGATTGTCTTTACTACTCACACTCCTGAACCTGCCGGAAATGAGGAGCATAGTTTGGCTCTGCTTTACAAACTGGGATTTTTTTCAGAGTTGACACTGGATGAAATTCAGCAGTTTAGTGAAAATAAAAGCGATGTTTTCAGTCTGACGGTCGGCGCCTTAAAATCCGCAAAAATTACAAACGGGGTATCTCGGCTTCATGCAGGTGTTGCAAACAAAATGTGGTCACATATAAATAAAAGCTCTGAAATCATACACATTACAAATGCTCAAAACAGAAGATACTGGGCGGATAAAGAGCTTTTAAAAGCGCTTGACGAGCATGAAGATTATGAGCTTGAAGCCAGAAAAAAACATCTAAAAAAACTCCTTTTTGATGAGGTGGCAAATCAAACAGGAAAGATGTTCGACCCGAATATTTTAACTATTGTCTGGGCAAGAAGATTTGCAGAGTACAAGCGCCCCGGACTTTTAAAATATGATTTTGAAAAATTTTTAGAGCTTGTCAATAGAGAGGATATGCCCGTTCAGATAATCTGGGCAGGAAAACCCTACCCTTTTGATACGGGCGCCATAACTATCTTCAACGAAATAAACTATATAAGCAGCAATCTAAAAAATGTAGCGGTTTTAATAGGCTACGAACTCAACCTCTCTTTAATGCTAAAAAAAGGAGCGGATATCTGGCTAAATACCCCCAGAATAACAAAAGAGGCGAGCGGAACTAGCGGTATGAGTGCGGCAATGAACGGTGCCATTAACCTCTCCACGCTTGACGGATGGCATCCGGAATTTGAAAAAAACAGCGTTAACTGCTTCACAATCCCGGCAGTTAACCCCAACTTGGCAAATGAAGAGCAAGATATCATTGATAATAAAAATCTAATGGATATTTTATTTAATGAAGTCATTCCCATGTATTACAGCAATAGTGAAAAATGGGTAAATATTATGAAAAACTCTATGACGGATACCATAAATGCGTTTGATTCGGGTAGAATGGTTCATGAATATTACAGCAATATGTACGATGCAAAATAGACAAAATTTATAAAAAAGGTAGAAAATGAATCTTAGAAATAAATTGGTTTTAATGGCTGTAAATCCAAACAGCTCATTCATATACTGGGAAATTACAGATAAAACAGTTGAAGAGTTTGGCGTTGACCCAAAAAATATAGAACTTTTATTTAAGCTCTTTGACGAAAAGCATCATGAAATTTTAGAGTTTGACTCCAATTTTGCGCTAGGCGACTACTATATAAATCACGAAAACAATCACAAAGCAATATATGTAAAACTATTTTTAAAAGTTGGCGGCAGACTCCAATACATTTTAAGCTCAAACATTATCAAAACACTGGACAAAACCATAAAATCCTCCAAACACTCAAACCTCATAGATGACGGCATAAGCGAGAATCTAATCTATACTTCAACCCTACTGGGAGGCAGATAGATGATAAAAGGATACTGGATACCGGTTCTTCACTCACATCTGCCGTTTGTAAAGCATCCCCAACATGAGAACTTTCTGGAAGAGAGCTGGCTGTTTGAGGCCATTACCGAGTGTTATATACCGCTTTTGCGGAGACTGAAAAGACTTGAAGATGAAAATGTTGAGTTTGCTCTTACTATCTCCGTAACTCCGCCTCTCTCGGAGATGCTTGATGATGAACATCTTATGCAAAAGTATGAAAACTATCTAAAAACTCTTATAGAACTCGGAGAAAAAGAGCTCATAAGAACAAAAGAGAGCGACTACCACAATGTAGCAAAGTTTTATCTTGATTTTTTTACTCAGACGAAAGAGTTTTTTGACGGATTTTTAAACAAAAATATTTTAAACGGATATAGATATTTCTATGACAAAAATTCAATCGAGATTATTACCTGCGGCGCGACACACGGCTTTTTGCCGCTCTTGTCCGTAAATGAACAGGCAGTAAGGGCGCAGATAAAAGTTGCCGTAGAGTCTCACAAAAAGCATTTTAACAAAGCTCCAAAAGGGATCTGGCTCCCTGAGTGCGCCTACTATGATTCTCTTGATGCCATACTAAAAGAGTGCGGCATAGAGTTTTTTATTTTGGACGCTCACGGCTTGCTTTATGCAACTCCTAGCCCGAAAAACGGCGTTTATGCACCGATTGTTACGCCAAATAATGTAACGGCATTTGCAAGAGACAATGAATCCTCCAAACAAGTTTGGAGTTCAAAAGATGGTTATCCGGGAGATTTTTGCTATCGCGATTTTTATAGAGATATCGGTTATGATTTGGACTTTGAATATATAAAAGAGTACATAAATCCCGACGGAGTAAGAGTGTTTACCGGCTTTAAGTATTATAAAATTACAGGCAACAGCGACTATAAGGAGATTTACGACCCGTCTGCGGCATCACAAAAAACCGTTGAACATGCTCAGAATTTTCACTTCAATAGAGAAAAGCAGATTGGCCATATAGCTCATATGACGGACAGGCTCCCTGCCATACTCTCTCCTTATGATGCAGAACTATTTGGGCACTGGTGGTTTGAGGGTCCGGATTTTTTATACAATGTATTTAAAGAGATGGCAAAAAACAAAGTTATCAAAGCAATTACCCCCGTTCAATATCTTAGCATGTACCCGCAAAATCAAGAAGCAACTCCTCACTCCTCGTCTTGGGGAGACAAAGGGTATTTTGATGTATGGCTAAATCACTCAAACGACTGGATATATAGACATCTTCATGAGATGGCAGATACAATGAGCGAATGTGCAGAGAGATACTTTCATAACGCAAACGAGCAGCAAAATAGAGTTCTAAATCAGATGGCAAGAGAGCTGCTTCTTGCTCAAAGCAGCGATTGGGCTTTTTTGATGAGTACCCAAACTGCCGCAGAGTACAGCACTGCCAGAACAAATGAGCATATCCATAACTTTTTCAAACTCGCAGACATGCTGGAGAACAACTATTTTTACGAGGAGTTTTTCAGCTTAGTGAGTGAAAAAAATTCTATATTTGACTTTTTGGATTTTAGAGTTTACTCCGCCAATTTTTGATTAAGCAATAGATTCTTTTTTTTGTTCAAAAATATATTTAGCTAGAAAATCGCTATAATTTCCAAAAATTTATAAGCTTTAGGAATCAATCATCCATGGAATTTACTTTAGAAGCCACTTCAAAAAACGCTCGTGCATGTACAATCAAAACAGCTCACTCGACTATAAAAACTCCTGTTTTTATGCCTGTTGGAACGCTTGGAAGTGTCAAAGCGCTCGATATGGAAGATGTTGTTGACCTGCTGGGTGCGGAGATAATATTGGCAAATACCTATCATATGTATCTTCGTCCCGGAGATGAAACGGTTGCTAAAATGGGCAAACTTCACGGCTTTACGACATATCCTAAAAGCTTCTTGACGGACAGCGGCGGTTTTCAGGCATTTAGCCTAAGCAGTATCTCTAAACCATCACAAAACGGCATAGAGTTTAGAAGCCACATTGACGGAAGCAAGCACTTTTTTACACCGAAAAAAGTTATAGATATTCAGCACAATCTAGGCTCAGACATTATGATGATTTTGGATGATTTAGTCGCACTTCCCGCAACTCAGGAGAGGATTGCGCTAAGCATCGAGAGAACTACGGCATGGGCAAAAGAGTCAATCGAGTACTTCAGGGCAAAACAAAAAGAGGGTGTCGGTGTAGAGCAAAACATTTTTGCCATTATCCAAGGCGGAACGGACAAAGCTTTTAGAACAAAAAGCGCAACTGAACTTTGCGCGCTTGATTTTGATGGTTTTGCTATCGGTGGTCTCTCAGTTGGCGAGTTAAATGAGGAGATGTACAATACGGTTGAACATACTGTTCAGTATATGCCCAAAGATAAACCGCGATACTTGATGGGTGTCGGAACACCGGAGGATTTGATAGAAAATATAGAGCGCGGCATCGACATGTTCGACTGTGTTATGCCGACAAGAAATGCAAGAAACGGAACACTATTTACCTCTTTTGGACGCATAAATATAAAAGGGGCTAAGTTTAAAGAGGACGATTTGGCGGTTGATAGCGAGTGCGAATGTCTTACATGTAAAAGATATACGAGAGCCTATCTAAACCATCTCTTTCGCGCAGGAGAGATATCATATTTTAGACTTGCGACCATCCACAACCTCCACTACTACCTCAACCTTATGAGAGAGGCTAGAGAGGCAATTTTAGAGGATAGATACGCGGAGTTCAAAGCAGATTTTTACGCAAAGAGAAGCTAGAAGATAGCTTTTGCACAACCCACGCTATAAAAAGTCATAAAAAAGACCCGTTTTGACTTAGCAAAATAAATATTGTTTATTTCCTATAGCCCAGAAAAGGACTATAGTTTTGTAGAAACTTTACGATAAAACATCCAATAAGTAGATGGCAATATCAGCAGAGTTAAGATTGTAGAACTTATGATTCCTCCTGTGACTACGACGGCAAGTGGGTAGTGGATTTCACTTCCGACACCTGTGGCAAAGAGCAAAGGCAAAATTCCAAGCAACGCAGTAGAAGCAGTCATTAATACCGGTCGTAATCGCAAAAGAGTTGCATTTTTTACTACCTCTTTTAGATCTACATCTGGGAACTTTGTTCGCATTTCATCAATAAAACTGACCAGAACGATTCCGTTTAGTACCGCAATCGCAAAGATGGCGATAAATCCGACAATTGCAGAAACCGATAGATATACGCCACTAATCAATAGTGCGGCAACGGCACCTATTAATCCAAATGGAACATTAAGTAAAATAAGCCCTGCTTTAGAGAGCGAATTAAATGCCATATATAAAAGCAGGATTATTAACAGCAGTGTAATAGGTATAATGATAAGCAGCTTTTGAGTTGCTTCTTGCATATTTTTGAAATCCCCTGCCCATCCCAGATAATAGCCATCAGGCATATTTATGTTTTTATTTATAAGTGAATCCGCCTCTTTGACAAATGAGGCGATATCACGCCCCTCAACATCGATGGATAGCACCATGTAACGGCTCATATTTTCACGCTTGATAAATGAAGAACCTTGAATTGTATCGATATGGCAAACCTGATCGAGTGTAATCATTTGTTCATTATGTGAGCGTATCGGAATATTTTTTACTGTTTCGATGTCAATTTTTGCATCTTTGATTTTCGGTACTATACCATAGCGGCGCACACCTTCAATCATATAGGTAGCAGGCTCTTCACCGATACCGTAACGGATAATCTCCATCACTTCATCCACACCGATACCATAGCGAGATAGCGCTGCATAATCGGGTTCAATTTTGATTTGAGCCTGTCCTAGCTGTGATTCAACCTCTATGCCTTGCACCCCGCTTATAGAACCAATACTCTCTTGTATCTCATTTGCAATCGATTGGAGTGTTTTTTGATCTTCACCGTAGATTTTGATTGCAAGTTCGGCTTTTACCCCTTCAAGCAACTCTTCAATCCTCATGGCGATTGGCTGAGTTGGGGTAAATTGGACAAATTCAAACTCTTTATCAAGTTCTGTGTCGATTTGTTTGGAAAGAGCTTCATAGTTTTTAATGGTTGGCTTGAGTATTAAAAGCACCTCCATATAGTTTGCCTGTGCTGTTTCTCCTTTTTCACTTCGTCCAATCATTGATAAAACCGACTCTACTTCATTGCTGTGATGTTTAAGTATGAAGTTTTCTATTTCTTGAGCTGTCTGCGTTGACTGCGACAAACTGGTACCTGGGATAGAAGTAACACGATACATGATTGACTCTTCATTTAGTTCCGGCATAAATTCGCGCCCATGCTGCGTTAGCAGTACAATCGAAACTAAAAAGATGATAGATGTTCCCCCAAGCAACATCTTGGCATGAGATAGTGCAAAGTTCAGCATCGGTGTGTATCGTCGTTTAAGTGCACGCATAACAATATTATCGTGATGAGCCGTTGGTTTTAGCAGATATGTTGCTAAAACAGGTACTAAAATAAGGGCAACTACGAGCGAACCCAGCATAACAAATGCTATGTTAAGCGCCATCGGGACATAGAGTTTTCCAGCTAAGCCATCGAGGCTGAGCAGCGGTAAAAAAACAACGGCAATTATTAAAATCGCAAAAGTTACAGGCGTTGAAACCTCTTTGGCTGCCCCAGAAATGACTTCAAATCGAGAAGCATTAGGATGGTCATGCAGCTTTCTAAAGCTATTTTCGACTATAACAACTGTTCCGTCAACAATCATACCCACGGCAATAGCCAGACCGCTTAAACTCATCAAATTGGCACTAAGTCCATAATAATCCATTAGTAAAAAAGCTATTAGCAATGAAACTGGAAGCGAGAGAATAACGATAAATGCCGAACGTAACTCAAATAAAAATAAGAACAGAACGATTCCTACAAGTATCATTCCGCCCAGCAGCGCCACATCCATTGTATCAACAGCTTTTTTTGTTATTTCTGTGCGGTCGTATAAAAGTTTGATGCTGACACCTTCTGGAAGCGTTGCGTTGACTGTTTTTGTTTTTGCCTTGAGTTGTTCGACAACATCAGCCGCATTGGTCTGGGTGCGTTGCAACACCATCCCCATAACAGCTTCCTTTCCATCAACCGATACCGCTCCGAATCGTGGCGATGTCCCTTCTTTGACTTCTGCGACATCGTTAATGGTTATAGAATCCCCGTTTAGATGTTTTATTGGAGTATTTCGAATATCATCCAATGAACTGTAAAGACCTACGCCTCGTATAAGATATTGCTCTTGGTTAAATTCGAGATATTGTCCTCCTGCCGCACTGTTGCTTTTTTGTAAAGCATTAACCACACTATCGTATGTTATATCGAAATCTTGAAGCTTTTGTGTGTCGATGAGTACATCATACTGCTTTTCATGACCTCCCCATCCCGTAACCTCTTCAACCCCCGATACACTTTTATATAGCGGAGCTACGACATATTCTTGAAGTTGTCTCAGTTCACTCAGTGAAAATTTTTCTGTTTTATCTTGAATTTGATACCAAAGTACTTGACCAAGACCGGTGGTATTGGGACCAAGTGCAGGTTTTCCCCATCCTTGTGGTATCTCAACACCGCTTAGGCGTTCATTAACCAGCTGGCGGAGAAAATAGATGTCCATATTGTCTTCAAAAAAGATGGATACATAGGAAAGTCCAAAAATAGAGTTGGACATAATCATTTTGACACCTGCCATACCAGAGAGTGCTGATTCAATCGGATAGGTGATTAGTTTTTCAATATCTTCGGCGGAATTACCGGGACTTTCGGTATAAATGACGACCTGCTTTGGAGTAATGTCCGGAAATGCATCAACAGGTATCTCATGATATGATTTTATTCCAAAAGCAATAACAGCAAGGAACGCTACAAGGACCAAAACACGGTATTTAAGGGCAGTATCTATAAGTTTATTTATCATCATAATTTCCTATCAATGCCCATGCTCACCGATAGCTGATTTTAACAGCATCGATTTTACATAATAGCTTTTATCGCTGACATAGCTCTCACCTTCCTCTAGCCCACGAATTGCAATATAATCATCATCTTTGGTGATTATTTCAACTACTCTGGCTTCGTACTGGGGACTCTCTTTATGCTCATCAAGTTCTCCATGTTCTCCATGCTCTTCTTGTTTTGCAGAAAGGCTTTTTTGTACTGGAACAAATACAACCCACTCATTTTGAAAAAAGGTGAGTGCAGATTTTTTCACAGAGAGATAGTTTTTGTCTTTTTGGGTGTAGATAGTTGCACCGACATATTGGTTTAGATAAAGCTCTTGCAAAGAAGGTTCTATAGAAGCCAAAACACTTATACGCTGAGTTTTTTCATCTATCGACGGCAAAATACGCTCAACCTTCCCGTATATAGGAGTTGATGCGTTATTTTTTATAAGCACCTTTTGCCCATTTTTTACATTCATAGCGTAACGCTGAGGAACATAGCACTCTAAAAAGAAGGCATTTTTATTGATAATGAGCGCTATTGAGGTGTCTTCTTTTACGTATGAACCAAGAGGCTGAATAATCTCAGAAATACTCCCTGAAGCGGTTGCATAAATAAAGTATGCAGAGTTTGGAGTGTTAAGTGCTTCCGGTTTAATATTTGATGTTTTAAGAGTGGCTTCTATGCTTTTTATTTGCCAAAGCATGGCATCTCGTTCGATTTGTTTTGATGTAAACTCCTGAGTAGAGAGCATCCCGCACTCATACAGCTCTTTATTGGATTGAAAATTTTTATCCAAATAACCGTATTGTGTTTTTAACGACTGATAATCTACTGCCATTTTTGAAAGTTCGGCTGAGACTATTTTTGCTATTTTGTCTCCTTTTTTGACTCTATCTCCGGCACGAACATAATATGCTTCAATGTATCCGCTCAAAGGGGATGTGATGGCTTGCTGATCACTGTTTTGCTGGATAATTTTGGCGTTAACATCGATTGTTGCACCAAAAGGGCGAATTTGAACTTTTTGAGTTGGAATATCAAGCGCTCCAAGCAGTGTCGCTGATAGTAAAAAAAAGGCTCTCAATACGATTTTATTCATTATAGTTTCCTTGTGTGTAGTTGTAGTCGATGGTGGTACGGCTTATCTGTGATTGCAGATTTATTACTTCGCGTTTTGTTGAAAGAAGTCTATTTTTAATCTCATAGAGTTCTAAAATATTGATTGTGGCTATAGCATACGCATCATTGTACATGTTCATTAGCTCCTGTTCATTTTTTAGATTGGATTGACGCTTTTGAAGCAGTCTGTTTAGGGTGTCCAACTCTTTTTTGAGTGTGGTTATTTTAGTTTGAAGACGATTTTTATAAGCCTTTAATGCTAAGGCATTACGGCGTTCTTGCAGTGATAAAATCGATTTTTCTTCACTCTTGTCATTAAAAAAAGGCAAGGCAATTGAGACTCCGGCGCGGTAAATATTTTGATTGCCCTCTCTTTCATATTCACCAAACACCTCGATAGACTCAATCGCATATGTATTTAGCTTTGATTCTGATATCGACATAGCATTCTCAGATTCAAGCAGTGCGATATCCGGATTCTCTTTTTCATCATTGATGAGTCCGAATTGATAGTTTGGTTCAATCTGGAGCTCTTCGGTGACTCCTGCAAATGCCAACAAGTCGTAATGGCTTAACGAATGCTCTCTCTCATGTTCAAGAACATTGCTTTGCGCAGTTGCGTAATCGATATCCGCTTGGAGCATCAACGCTTTGGATAACGAACCGCTAAGAAAGCGCTGATTTGATATCTCATTTATTTTTTGAGCTATTTTAAGCTCTTCGTTGGCTAAATCCAGCAGTTTTTGTTTTTGTGAGTACTCTACATATAAAAGAGACATCTCTTTTACAAACTGCGCATGTGCGGCTGAAACATTGACTTTAGCATTTCTCTCTTTAGAAGTTGCGAAATGTTCTTTATCGGCGCTTATGTCCAAAAGGCGGATTGGCTGAGTGATGGCTACACGATATCCGCTTTCGCTTTCAAAGCTGGATGCTTCTATCTCAACCTTTGGGTTTTCATACCGTTTTATGATGTTTCCCTCCAGACGAGATTGTTCAATCGTTAACCCAGAGGATTGAAGATATATACTATTTTCAACTGCACGTGCCAAAAAAGTTTCAAAGTTTTCGGCGTAACTTAAACTGCATAGAAGTGTGATGGGTAAAATAAACTTAATCATTTTTTTACTTTCTTGAGAATTGTTCCATCAATTGCATCGAGCTCAATAGTATAGTTTTTGGTATCAATATCATAAAAAAGAGAGTTTCCCTCATGTGTTAATGTATGAGAAATAATCTCTTCACCCGTTTCATTTTTAACTAATTGTGCCGCCTGCTTTTCATCAATTTTGTGTAAATCGTGCATTTTTCTTTTTTTGTCCATTTGCAAAATAGGACGACTATTTGTGTTATGAAAAGAGTTGTGTTCTTGAACGGTAATATTTGTTGCTTCTGCCTGTAATACGAGCATTATGCTCCATATTAATAGGATAAATTTCATGTGTAATCCTTTGAATAAATACATAGGTATATAATCTCCCTCAGAAGGGAGTTAGTGGTAATGGTTTAGTGTGTAAATAAAAAAGTTAAGCGGTAATTGGAGGGCGGTAAAATGGTAAAATTGAGCCATTTTGATAATGCTCATTAGGATGAATAGGGGGAAGTAACTGGCTATTGTTATATATGTTGAGACTGTTTTTCAGAGGAAGGATATAGCTCATATGAAACATATAGTGGATATCGCAGAGATCTCCACAATCTACAGGCTCCGAAAGTTCCTGAACGTATCTATCAACACTGCAGTGCTCATCTTGAACTGCCGAGAAGACCGAAGCATGTGCTACGAAAAAACTAATCGAGATTAATAATAGCAATGTCCAGAATTTTCGTATTCGCATAACTTGAAGTGTAACTAACAATAGTAAATAAAAAGCACTGACTTATTAGCCATATTAATTTTTACTGACCACTCTTGACTTACATTTTTATCCCGAATTTTCCAAGAATTAATATCATTAGGTAATAAGCAGTTATTGTAAGTATTACCGAAATAGCCATACTAGGAAAAAAGCTTACTCCTTTTTTTATGAGTATTGGGAACATTATAAACAGTGTCATTGACGGAGGAATCAACCAAATAATTTTGTTTGAAAATTCTACCGCAGCATTGCTGTTGTTTGTATCTAAATACATCCAAGTCATAGCCAATATTGAGACTAACGGAATAGCCGCCAACAAAGCACCCACCAGAGAGCTTCGCTTTGTTATTTCAGATATAAGCACGATTAAAAGCGCTGTAATAACGATTTTTGTAATGTAGAAATACACCTTATTCTCCTTGAATCATGCCAGCCAAAGAGGCTGACACACTCTCTACTTGCCAGTAAAGTTAGCACCAATTATTTCGCCGTATTGGTTTACAAAAATATAGAGATTTTGCTGTTCTGGGTTCGTCTCATTTTGATTTTTAAAAGCAACTATCCATTCAGGTACAGATTTAAAAACCTGCTGTTTCGCACTATTAACTGGCACACTCTCCCAACTCTTCTCAAGCTTTCCCTTAAGAACATACTTTCTCATCTCTTTTATAGCAATCTCTTTAGCTTTTGCCTCATTGATTTTTTCCTGAGCGTGGCTATGCCCGTGTTCATGGTCATGCCCTGCTCCAGCATACAATGGATTTACCCCGAGTGTCAAGATGGCTGCAACTGCAACCTTTGTAATCATTTTTTTCATTTTGTTCTCCTTTTATAATGAACCGTGTATATTTTGTTTTGACTCTTCTGCCTTCATATCAAGATGAATATGCGTATGAGCGTCTTTGTTAAAGCCGAACTCCTCTTCGTTTGTGGTATGCAAATAGCCATGTAACTGCATAAGCAAAAGCATAAAACCTGCGAACATAAGAGCGTGGTTGGCAACCTTGCTGTGCTGCATAAATGACTCTTTTTTGCGCCAAAGCATTAGAATGAAAAGTATTGGAATCAGGGCAATAATTTGTCCAAATTCAACACCGATATTGAATGAAATAATTCTCAACAACATGTCAAGGCTCTCTTCACCAAGAGGAAGCTGTTGCAGGCGAGTGGAGAGTCCAAAACCGTGAATAAGCCCAAATAGAAATACAACCCATAACAGGTTTGGAGATTTGACATGCAGGTAGTTTTGGAACCCTTTATTGTTGTCAAATGCCTTATAGATAACGCTGATTGCTATTACGGCATCAATCAAGTAATAGTTAGCATTAACTCCCACGAAAGTTGCCAGAATCAACGTGATACTGTGTCCCAATGTAAAGACGGAGACGAATTTAACGATATCTTTGAGTGTGTTTAAGAAAAAGACCACACCGAACAAAAATAACAGATGGTCATACCCGCTAAGCATATGGGTAGCACCAAGCCAAATATATTTGAGGTTTCCCCCATCAAGCATTGCCTGCTTGTCTGCAGCTGAAATACCGTGCGCGAAAGCCATGGTACTCAGCAGAAGCAATGCGCCTAAAATTAAAAGCGTCTTCATAGATTTCCTTCTGAAAAATTGTAAAAGTAATAATAGAGTTATTGCAAAACTTAAAAAGAAAAAAATCAGACGATAGGAGGACGGAACAGCTCTTTAGATATGAAAGAGTGATATAGCAAGACAGACTCAAAGTTGTTTTCTTGCATATAATAGGATGGCTCCATTTGAGTAGCGTCTGATATATAAAAATCGACAAGATTTACTTTATGGTTATGGCTATGCGTGTGTTTTAATGTATTATGGGAGTGCTGATGTTCATGGAGAGAGCAGAGTTTATTATGAAAATCGTGTTTTGAAAAAATATCAGTTGTTGCGAAGAGGTTGACACAGAAGATGGAGAGAATAATAAAACCGATAATAATATGTCGCTTCATTACTCTTCCTTCTTCGTTAAATAGATGCTGTGATTATATCAGTCAAATATTAATACACTAGAAGACAGCTTTTACTTCGCCGTAAAGCTCCTCGCCGCAGTAGAGTGAGAGTTTTTCGTCCATCGTTACGCTCTTCTTTGGGTCAAAAAGCATAGCAGAGGCTCTCTCTCCTACTTTTATAGCTCCGCGTTTCTCTCCTATGGCATCTGATGGATTTTTAACACAAAGCTCCACAAGTTTACTCATTGAAATCATACCGCTCTTTACAAGTTTCGTATAGTAAAGGCTCATAGCATTTTTAAGCCCTTCGCAGCCGTATGCCGCATCATAAAATGCCACCTCTTTGTTTACAGGCGAGCTTGGCTGATGAAGAGTAGTCAAAATATCTATTTGGTTGTTTTTAAGCGCATCTTGGAGGAGTTTCATATCATCGTTACAAGAGAGAGGCGGATTTAGTTTTGCAGTAGTGTTAAAGTTTTTGCAAGCCTCATCAGAGTTTAAAAGATGATGGATAGAGACTTCGCATCTGACGTCCACACCCTCTTTTTTCGCTTTGTCTATAAGGTAGATTGAACGAGGCGAGGCGATAGACTTGAAGAGGATTCTTATCTTAAAGTGTCTAGCTATCTCTATCATGCGAGAGACATGTAAAACTTCGCTCAAATCCGGTATGCCGGCAAGCCCAAGCTTTGAGCTGACATCACCTTCTAGCATTACGCCGCTAGATATAAGAGAGTTATCCTCAGCTTTACAAAATAGCGTCACTCCGTACATCTGGCAATACTGAGCAATCTTGATGGCTACGTCATTTTTGGCGATTGTACTCATGTAGGGTGCGATTGCGCCGCGTTTTAGTAAAATTGCAATGTTGCTGAGCGTTGCATCCTCTTTTAAAGTGTTTAACATCAAATCAACTTTTGCACCGCTTAGGTTATGTAATCCGTTTTGAGCAAACTCAAGCACTATCTCGTTATCTATTGCAGGTATGCTATCGGCATTTAAGACTATGTGTCCTATCCCGCCCTTTAGTGCTTCATCGGAGACGATTTTTATATTTTTTGCGTTTAGAACAGAGTCCTCTACTCTTATGTTTGTATCTACCAAAAGCGGCATAAAATAGAGACCTTTTGCGTCAATGATTTCGCCACCCTGCAAGTCTGAACCAATCTCGGTAACTACGCCCTCTTCTATACGAACATCAACTTCTCTCTCACAGTCTATATCACACACCGTCGCATTTTTTATTACCATCTCTTCAACCTTTGATATATTGATAAAATTATAATAGATTATGGCTTATAAAAAAGATTTCTTTTTTTTAGCTTTTAGTTAATTTTAGTTATACTATTTCTAAATTATTTGTAGCTTACAAAAAGGCGATTAGTTGAGATACTCCCTAAATACTATTAAAATTTTTATCATTATCCTTTTTGTTTTAATCTACTCCATTGTATTTGCTATTACAACAAACGATAAAAATTCACGAGTAGAACTGCTTTTAAACCAGCAAATTGCGAACCTTCAAAATAACCACTTAGTCTCATATACAAACAATAAATATCTTGAGGAGATGCTGCATGAGTATATCTGGATTAATGCTTTGGCATTTTTTGGTTTTTTGCTCCTCTTTATTGTCATCTATCTCAATATTAAGCAGCGTGTCACTCTTGAAAAGATAGTTAAAGAGAGAACAAAAGAGCTTGAGAGAGAAAAAAACAGAGCACAAAATGCGACAAAGGCAAAATCTCAATTTTTGGCGAATATGTCACATGAGATAAGAACACCGATTAATGGTGTTATTGGTATGAGCCATCTACTTTTGCAAACAAAATTAACTAAAGAGCAGATGAATTTTCTTAAAAATATTGACAATTCTGCCAAATCACTACTTAGAATCATAAATGATATTTTAGATTTTTCAAAGATAGAAGCAGGAAAATTATCAATTGAAAAAACTACTTTTAATCTTAAAAAAAGTGTCAGCAGCGTCATGGAATCGGTAAAATTTATAGTTCAAGAAAAAAATATAAGAATTCATCTTAAATATGAATCTAACTTAAAAGACTACTTTTGTGGAGACAGTCTGAGAATTTCTCAAATATTGACAAATCTTTTAGGAAATGCCATTAAATTTACGCACAATGGCGACATTTACATAACCATCAAAAAGATTGATGAGAAGAGATTAAGATTTCAGATAAAAGACACCGGAATCGGTTTAAGCGAAGAACAGCAAAAAAAACTATTTAAATCTTTTTCGCAGGCTGACGGCTCCACTACAAGAAAATACGGCGGAACAGGTCTTGGGCTTGCTATATCAAAACAGCTTGTAGAGCTTATGGGCGGTAAAATTTGGGTTGAGAGCAAAGAGGGATTTGGCAGCAGCTTCATTTTTGAGATAGAGCTTCAGGAAACAGATTTTATAGAAGCAGATGAAGAAAAAACAGAGTTTGATAAAAATATATTAAATGCAAATAAAATACTCATAGTAGAAGACAATTTAACAAACCAGCTTGTGCTTTTAGGACTATTGGAAGATTATGTTAAAGAGATTGATATTGCAAACAACGGAAAAGAAGCGCTAGATTTGTTTAAGAGCGGCAAATACGAGTTAATTCTTATGGATCTGCAGATGCCGATTATGGACGGTTATGAAGCAACCAAGATTATCAGAGAGATTGATAAAGATATTCCAATCATCGCCCTAAGTGCAAATGCCATGACAGAAGAAGTAGAAAAAACGAAAGCATACGGGATGAATGAGCATCTTGCCAAGCCGATTGATGTAGAAAAACTTTTTACCACTCTGAGCAAGTACATTAACTCTAATAAGAAATAATTTCATTTTATCAAAGGCTTTTTTTGCGTTATCTACTTTTAATCTTTTTACTATTGCAATTTTTAGAGGCGAGCCAATCTTACGAATCTGGCAAAAGCATCTACATGAAAAGTGGTTGTTATAGCTGTCATGGGATAAATCTGGAGGGTTTGCACAAATATCCATATCTTGCAAATCGGGCAAAAGGCTATATGACATACAAATTAAAACGATTTCGCTCAAAGCTTTCAGACAATCAGCAGCAAGAGATGATGATACCTTTTGCACTCAATTTAAGCGATAAAGATATAGACGATTTAACAACTTACATGTATCAGTTTGTTGAAGAGAAAAAAAATAAAAAGTATGATGACAATTTTAAAATACAAGGAGACGGCGGTTCATGAAAATTTTAGTCAGCGCACTGGAACACTCGGCAAATATCCACCTGAAATCTCTAAAAAAAGAGCTAAGCGAGACGACAGAGTTTATCGGCATTTTTGACAGAGAGCTGGGTAGTAGCATCATAGATTTAAGAAGCTTGGCAATAATGGGCTTTGTCGATGCAATAAAGAAGTTAAGATTTTTTATAAAGCTAAATAACCAGATGCTTGAGTTGGCAAAAGATGTTGATAAAGTTCTTCTTATCGACTCATCAGGGTTTAACCTTCCTCTTGCCAAAAAAATAAGAAAAAAGTACCCAAACAAAGAGATAATCTACTATATCCTGCCTCAAGCTTGGGCATGGAAGAAAAAACGGATTCCGGTTTTGGAGAGGACTATAGACCACCTAGCCTCAATTTTGCCATTTGAAAAAGAGTACTACTCAAAAAATGCTCCCATAACCTATGTAGGGCACCCTCTTTTAGACCAGATAACCGAGTTCAAAGAGAGTTTAAACAGCGAAGTTAAACAAATTGCTTTTATGCCCGGAAGCAGAAAGGGTGAGATAAAGAAACTCATACCTATCTTTAAAGAGGTTCAAAAAGAGCTTGGAATTGAATCAACAATTATAATACCAAAACACTTCTCTAAAGAAGATATAAAAGAACTTTATGGTAGCCTTTCAGGTTTTAAAATAGCTCACGATGCACACAAAACACTTCTTGAGGCGGACTTTGCATTTATATGCAGCGGAACTGCTACACTGGAGGCGTCGCTCATTGGGATACCGTTTATATTGACTTATATAGCCAGACCGCTGGATTACTTCATAGCAAGCAGGCTTGTTAAACTCGATTATATAGGACTTGGAAACATAATGTTTTCAAAGTTCCAAAACAGGGCGCTCCATCCGGAGTTTATTCAAGAAGATGTTAGTGCCAAAAATCTCCTAAGGGCATACAGCGAGTATGACAGAAGCAGATTTTTAGAGGGTTCAAAAGCGTTAAGAGCCTATTTGAAACACGGCAGTTCAAAAACAGTAGCAAAAATAATAGAGGGCATAGATGAAGATTAATTTTATAGATTTACAAGCGCAATACAAAAAATATGAAAAAGAGATTAATAGTGAAGTTTTAGAAGTTTTCGCTTCGGCACAGTTTATCGGCGGAGAGAAATTAAACTCTCTGGAAAAGAATCTGGCTGTTTATACAGGCGCTAAACATGCGATAGGCTGCAGCAGCGGAACTGACGCACTTTTACTAGCACTTATGGCGCTTGACGTAGGCGTTGGCGATGAGGTCATCACAACTCCTTTTACATTTATAGCAACTGCCGAAGTTGTAGCCCTTCTGGGTGCAAAAAGTGTTTTTGTAGATATAGACGAAGAGAGCTATAACATCGACCCTTCTAAAATAGAAGCGGCAATTACTAAAAAAACAAAAGCGATTATCCCTGTTTCGCTTTACGGCCAATGCGCTGACATGAAAGCAATAAACGATATTGCAAAAAAACATAATATTACGGTCATTGAGGATGCATGTCAAAGTTTTGGCGCTACTTACAGAGGCAAAAAATCATGCAACCTCTCAACTATTTCATGTACAAGCTTTTTTCCGTCAAAACCACTTGGCGCTTACGGCGACGGCGGAGCGATATTTACTGACAATGACGAACTAGCAACAAAAATGCGTATGCTTCTAAACCACGGACAAAATGAGCGCTACAAACATAAGTACATCGGTATAAACGGTCGTCTTGATGCTGTTCAAGCCGCAATTTTAAATGTAAAACTTAAACACTTTGAAGAAGAGGTAAGACTTAGAGATGAGATAGGCTCAAGATACAGCGATTTGCTTGAAGATGCAGATGTGATTACGCCAAATATCGCCGATGGAAACACAAGCGTATATGCACAATACTCAATAAGAGTAAAAAATAGAGAGGCAATGGTTGAAAAACTATCAGCTCTTGGAGTTCCGACCGCTGTTCACTATCCGGTTCCGCTTCACATGCAAGAGGCATTTAAAGATTTGGGCTACAACATAGGCGATTTTCCAATAAGCGAACTTGTCTCAAAAGAGATAATGTCACTGCCGATGAGTGCATATCTAAGCGAAGCGGAACAAGATTTTGTTGTTCAAGCAATTAAAGGTTAGTCATTGAAAAAAATTGCTATTGTCGGGTTAGGTTTGATGGGCAAAAACCACTACAACACATTGAAAAACATAGGCGGCATTAAGATAGTCGGACTTTGCGATGTTGTAAAAAATGGCGAGTTTGAAGAGCCTTTTTTTACGGATTTAGAAACAATGCTAGATGAGGTTAAACCCGACGCAGTTATTATTGTAACACCTACATTTTTGCATAAAGATGTGGCTCTTAAGTGTGCTGTACGCAAAATTGATATTTTTATTGAAAAACCTGCAGCTTCAAGCGTTGCAGATGCAAAAGAGATACTTGCGTCCGTAGAAGATAACGGTATTAAAAGCTGTGTCGGGCATATTGAGAGATACAATCCTGTTGTGAAATCTCTAATTAACGAGATAAAAGATCATGAGATACTCTCAATCTCAATAACCCGCAGCGGCTCTTTTCCTGAACGCATTGCAGATGTGGGGATACTCACCGACCTCTCTGTTCATGACAGCGATTTGATACGCTTTATAACAAAAAAAGATATTGTAAAAAGTGCTGTATTTAAATCTCAAAAAATCCACAAAACTCATGAAGACAATGCAATACTGGCGTTTGAGCTTGAAGGTCAGATTATCGGGGATATCTCAACAAACTGGCTGACTCCGTACAGAAAAAGAAGCATTAGCGTTGCATGCAGGATAGACGAGAGCAGCAAAATAAAATATTTTGAAGCTGATTTAATCTCTCAAACTCTTACTGAACGCGTAAATATCAACCCAAACGCGCACATAACAAAAAACTGCTTTGTAAGCAGAAGCAACGCCTTGGCTGATGAGCTTGAAGCATTCGTAAACTATCTGCAAACTGGCAACAGAGGCTCATTGGCAACGGTTAATGACAGCATAATTACATTAGAGATTGCGAGTAAATAATGCCAAAAAACACACCTAATATTCACAAATCTGCTATCATAGAAGACGGTGCGAAAATAGCTCCAAATGTTGTTATAGGACCATTTTGTTTCATCGGTAAAAATGTTGAACTAAAATCAGGATGCAGAGTAGAATCAAATGTTATCTTAAAGGGCAAACTGAGTGTTGATGAAGATGTGAAAATCTTTAGTTTTGCCGTTATCGGGTGTGAAGATTCTAAGATAACAATCGGCACTAAAACACATATAAGAGAGTTTACTCAAATCGGCACTCAAAAAAGCGAAGATGAAAAAAATAAAAAAATCACTATCGGCGCAAATAACTTTATAATGGGTTATGTACAGATACTCTTTGGCGTAGAGCTTGGTGATTTTTGTATAGTTACAAATGCCGTTAGACTTTATGAAAATGTAAAGTGTGAAGAGAAGGTTATTATTGGCGGGCTCAGCACGATAGAGGCGAATAATAGAATCGGAACCGGAGTTATGATAGGCGGAGCATCTGTTGTAACGACCGACATACCGCCTTTTATGCTTGTCGAGGGTAACAAAGCAACCATAAAGGGACTAAATATTATAGGTCTTAGAAGAAGATTGGATAACAAAGAAGATATAGAAGAGATTAAAGCAATTTACAAAAAAGTTTTAGGAAGCGGAGCGGATAAAATCCTAGCTCAAGAGATTGCAGAGACAAACGCCAACGAATACATTATAAAACTTGCCTCATTTGTAGCTTCTAGCAACTTGTAATATACTTTACACAACCCCTCTTCTAGGGGGTTGTGTTTAAATAAAAACCACTGTTATGCGTCCAATCTCTCTCTTACTATCCTAACCGCTTCAACCATATTTTTAAGCGCTTGTTTTACCTCTTCCCACTTTCTGGTTTTAAGTCCGCAATCGGGGTTTATCCAAAGCTGCTCTTTTGGCAATACCTCTAGTAAAAGCTCTATCTGTTTTACCATCTCATCTACGCTCGGAACTCTTGGGCTATGTATGTCATAAACCCCTGGACCGACCTCTTTTTTATAGCCGACCTCTTTAAATATTTTTAGCAACTCATTGCCGCTTCTTGCCGTCTCTATGGAGATAACATCCGCATCCATATCTTCTATGGTGTTTATGATATCGTTGAACTCGCTATAGCACATATGCGTATGGATTTGCGTCTCTTTTTTTGCACTGCTGACTGCGATTTTAAAATCTCTTACTGCCCACTTCTCATAGATTTTTATCTTCTCGTCTCTTAGCGGATAACCCTCTTTGAACGCCGCTTCATCAACTTGTATGATTTTTATGCCCGCTTTTTGCAAGTCGTCTATCTCATCGCTAAGTGCTACGGCAATCTGTTTTGAAACTTCGCCTCTAGCCATATCGTCTCGCACAAACGACCAGTTGAGTATGGTTACGGGACCCGTCAACATCCCTTTCATGATGTGGTTCGTTCTGCTTTGCGCGTAACTTATCCACTCAACAGTCATAGGTTTTGGTCTGCTGATATCTCCGTAGATAAACGGCGGTTTTACGCATCTGCTTCCATAGCTTTGAACCCATCCGTTTTGACTAAATCCGTACCCGCTTAACTGCTCTCCAAAATACTCAACCATATCATTTCTCTCAGGTTCGCCATGAACTAAAACTTCAAGTCCGCACTCCTCTTGAAATGCCACGCACTCGTCTATATACTTTTTTATCTCTTTTTCATATTCATCTTTTGAGATAAGAGAGTTTTTAAAATCACTTCTGGCTTTTCTAATCTCCGGAGTTTGCGGAAATGACCCTATGGTTGTTGTTGCCAAATCTTTGTAGCCTAAAATCTCTCTCTGAAGAGCAATTCTCTCACTTGAAATACCGTCTCTTTGAAATTTAGTATGATTTTGCACTCTCTCTTGAACTCTCTTGCTATGAACTAGAGTAGAGTTTTTTCTGCTTTGGTTTGCTTTTATATTACTGTTTAGTGCCTCTTTTTGCGTCTTGTTCAGACTATTCTCTCCATCAAAAAAGAGTTTTGAGACAAGCGAGATTTCGTCCAATTTTTCAAGCGCATAACTTAGCCACTCTTTTATTTCGCTATTCATTTTATCTTCATACTTTAGAGTAAAAGGTGTGTGAAGAAGCGAGCAAGAGGAGCTGACCAAAATGTTCTCTTTTTTTACGACTAAAGAGATATTTTCTAAAAGCCCAAGAGTTTTTGCAACGCTGCATCTCCAAATATTTCTGCCATCAACTACTCCCGCTATAACTTTTTTACCGCTCTTTGCGATGAGTTCAAGCGAATCAAGATTTTCATCTCCATATAGAAAATCCAGCCCCAATGCCCAGATGGGTGTATGAACTAAAATTTTTGTCGCCTCGTTTGAGTGCTCAAAATAGGTAACTACCGCTATGTTTATGTTTGGCGAAACTGCGCAAAGTCTGTCATAAGTCGGCTTGATAAGACTAAGAACTTTCGTATTTAACTCTTTTGCAAAAATCGGCTCATCTATCTGAATGGTTATCTCATCATCAAGAGTGCCGATAACTTTAAAAAGCTCCTCGTAAAGCGGCAATATCTTGCCCCAAAACTCGTAACTGTCGCCACGGTCTGCTCTTTTACTAAGTCCAAGATATGTGATAGGACCTATGATGTTTATCTTTGTTTTTATACCGAGTTTTTTCGCTTCGTTATACTCATTTACAATTTTTGAAGCATCCAGTTTATAACTATCGTTTGAGCTTAGTTCGGGAACAAGATAGTGGTAGTTTGTATTAAACCACTTCGTCATCTCCATAGCCACGCTTGAAGCATCTCCTCTTGCCATTGCAAAGTAAAGCTCTTCGCCGCTTAGATGCTTAAATCTCTGTGGAATTGCACCAAACATAACCGAAGTGTCAAGCATATTGTCATAGAGTGAAAAATCATTTGAACTTATAAAGTCAACTCCTGCATCTCTTTGATACTCCCAGTGTCTCGCCTTTAGTTCTGCTGCTACTTTTTGAACTTCACTAAAGCCTGCGGTTTTAGCCCAAAAGCTCTCCAAAACTCTTTTTAACTCTCTTTGCTCCCCAATTCTTGGGAATCCAACTATATAATTTTTTGACATTACAATACCCTTCTATTATTTTTAACGCCAACGGAAGTAATTCCTTTGGCTACGCTAGCCGCTGTGGCACTAAAGCTTCATATCTGAAGATATGAGAATTTATTATGGTAATTTTTGTAAAAAAGGATATTAAAGCGGAGGGTGTACGCCTGTGCGTCTAAATGCGAAGTAAGTTGTGTAGTATGGACAGCGTGGGATAAAATGGTTTAACAAAAGAACAAGTCGTATCTTGCGCTTGAAAAAAAGATTGCAGTGGCACGGTCTTGACAAAAGTTTCAACATTTTCTCCCTTTCTTAATTTTTTTCAGAATTATACAAAAAGTCTATCAAATACTACTTAGATGCTCTAAAAATTTATCCGGTTCTATAAAACCAACGATAGTTTTTGATTTTATAACATTCAGCTCATTATCAAAAAATATCAAAACCGGCGGACCAAAAACACCGTACTTTTTGCTCAACTCTTTTTGCTCTTGATTGTTTTGTGTAATATCTGCTTGAATAAGTACAAACTCGCCCATTTTCGCTTTTACGGCTTCATCGGAAAATGTCTTTTTGTCAAGCTCTTTACATACCGCACACCACTCGGCGCTAAAATCAAGCATTATTTTTTTGCCCTTATTCAACGCCAAAACTTCGTCCAGCTCTTTTATGGAAGTTACTTTTTTAAACTCAGGATGTGAAGATTTTTCTACTGCCGAGGGTGCAGAGACTTGAGGTTTTAAAAACTCCAACGGTTTTGTCATACTGTTTGAACCGCCGAGTGCGCCTATAAACAAAGATGTAGAATATATTAAAATTATGGTTGCCGCACCTTTTCTAAACACATGTACATCTTTGCCAAATGCTCCAAAATATGTAGCAAAACCAATACCTAGCATCGCATAAAGAAGCATAATGACATAACCATCAACCACTCTCTCAACCATCCAGATAGCAACGCCCAGCATCATAACACCGAATATCGCACTAACCATAGTCATCCATGCACCAGGGCGAGGCATAAATTTGCCCGCACTCACACCGACTAAAATCAGAGGAAGACCCATTCCGATACTCATGGCAAATAGTGCCATTCCGCCAAGAAGAGCATCTCCTGTTTGACCTATATAGACTAATGCGCCGGCAAGCGGAGCCGCAACGCAGGGTCCGACTATGAGAGCCGACAAGAAGCCCATTATTGCAACACCCATATAACCGCCGCGGCTTGAGTGATGGTTTGAGCTTATTTTTGCAACAAAAGAGTCGGGTAGTTTTAACTCATAAAATCCAAACATACTAAGTGCCAGTGCAACAAAAACTCCAGAAAATGAGTAGATAACCCAAGGAGTTTGAAGAGCGGCTTGAAGATTTGAGCCAAACAGTCCTGCTAAAACTCCTGCTATCGTGTATGCAATCGCCATAGCAAACACATAAACCAAAGAGAGCATAAATGCTCTTTTAGTTGTCAAACCCTCTCCTTGAGAGATAATAATGCCCGATATTATAGGAATCATCGGAAATACGCATGGAGTGAGAGCAAGCAGCAGCCCAAAACCTAAGAATGTGAGAAGAACCAAAGCAACACTGCCATGCTTTATTGTGTCGGCAATCGAATCGCTCTCAGAGAGTTCCACTGCTTCTGCTTCTGCTCTCTTTTCTGCCACAATCTCTTTTTTAATATCTTTTAAATCCTCTTTTTTTGCGCCGCCCTCCAGTTTTGAGCTATCTATATCAAACTTGAAAGATTTTGTATATGGCTCATAGCATAACCCCTGCTCCGAACACCCTTGATATGAAAGCTCAATCTCTACATTTTTCAAACCTGTTACGCCGGCATCTTTACTTAGAGTTACAACAAAAGTCGGAGACTCTAAATAGACCATATCTCCATCGTGGTTTACACTCTTGGGAGAGGTTATCTCTTTGGCACTTAAACCGCTCCCCTCTTTAACGCTAACCTTAGTCGCTTCGACATAAAGATAGATATCCTTTGCAACTTCAACACTCACCTCTATCTGCATCTTGTCGCTTAGTTTTGCGCTTGGTTTAAACGCCTCTTCTGGCATTAAGAATTTCGGCTGCGCGCCAAATAGCAAAATAGAGCAGATGAGAAGCAAAAGAAGTTTTTTCATAATATATTTTTCCGATTTTTTGTAATGTGGCAAAATTATAACAAATTAATGTCAATCAAGCATAAATTAAAGCAATTGTTACTTAATTGTTACCTAAAGTTACTTTTAATTCATTTCAATATGCTTTTATTGGACATTTTTCTGACACTCTCTTTAAATGTGATGATTTTATAGTAGCATAAGTAAAGTTTATATAATAAAGTTGCAGATATGAAAGAAATAACTCAGAATGTTCTCTCTACTCCAAAGACATTATTAAAGCAACAGATTAAAAAAGAGAACCCGGACTTTAGATACTACAAGTCCCTGTTTAACATCACTTCAAATCTTGTAGCTATTACAGACGGCGATACAGTTATTGATGCAAACAAGTCATTTATAGATTTTTTTACGGCTCAAGATATTGATGTTTTTGACCCGAATTTTCTTCTCTCGCAGGTTTTTCAAAAAATAAATAAATATGGGTATGTTTACGACGGATACCAAAATAAAAGATGGTTTAATCTTATTGACAACAACAAAAAAGATTACTACCGTGTGGGCATAATCAGCTCAAAAAAAGTGCATGAATTTAACATCTCAATTAAACAGTTTGAGTTTATAGAAGATGTTTTTATTCTTATTTTAACTGATATAACGGAGATAATGGGATATAAAAATGTACTTGAGTACAACCTAAGGTCTATCTCTAAAAATGAAGAAGAGGCTCAATTTTTACTAAAACAGTATAACAACGCAATTGATATATCCAATTTGGTTATAAAAATGGATTGCATCGGAAATATTACCTATATAAACAACGCGTTTTGCGAAGCATTAAAGTATAGCCAAGATGAGTTGGTAGGCAAAAGCATAAAAATTCTTTGTAATACGGATGAAACCTGCAAGTGTTACAGTTCAATCATACAGACTATAAAAAACGGCGAAATTTACAAAGGCGTCATTGAAAATATAGACAAAGAGGAAAATATTCATTTTTTCAGTGCAACCGTTGTCCCTATAAAAAATCAATCCGGCACAATCATAGAGTGCATATCTATTCAAAACGAAATAACAGAGATGGTAAAAACAAAAGAAGATGCACTGCATGCCCTTGAAATAAAAACTAAATTTTTTGACAAAGTCTCTCATGAGTTTAGGACGCCTCTAAATGCGATTTTAAATTTTACAGACCAAGCGTTGGATGCTTATGATGAAATTTTAGATGATGAAGAGAGTCGTGAGATGGTTAAAATGTTTATACAAAGAGCCCATAAAAACTCTAAAAGCCTTTTAAACCTTATTAATTCTCTGCTTGATTTATCAAAGATTAAATCTTCAAATGAACATTTCAATATTGCTGTTTATGATGTTGTCAAACTTGCTAGAGAAACTTATGAAAATTGCTCAAGCCTAAACACAAAAGGGAGTGTGGATTATAGATTAAAAATAGATTTTGATTTTGGCTTAATTAAATGCGATAACATTAAATTCAATCAAACTTTAATAAACTTGATTTCAAACGCTTTTAAATTTACAGAAAATGGGTTTGTGTCGGTGCAGTTAAGCGAAGATGAAAACAGTTATTTGATTGAAGTTGAGGACAGCGGAGTTGGAATACCGAGCGAAAAACTTTCCCGCATATTTGAACCTTTTGAACAGGCAAGAGATAGTGATATCGGAACCGGTTTGGGTTTAAGTATTACGAGAGAGTATGCAAACGCGATGGATATGGTGCTGGATGTAACTTCGTCCGAGGGCGCAGGCAGCTGCTTTAGACTAATAGTTAAGAAAATATAATAAAAAGAGTAAAAATGGATAATTTAAGACTTCTTATAGTTGATGATGTTGAAGACAATCGTTTAGTTTTAAAAGCTATATGCAGAAAATTAGAAAATTTTGAGATAAAAGAGGCAACAAACGGGCTTGAAGCCGTAGAAATTACCCAAAATTGGCACCCTGATATTGTATTGATGGACATCATGATGCCGGTAATGGATGGTTACGAAGCATCAAAAGTTATAAAAAAACTGCATCCTGAAATTGTCGTTATTGCCGTAACGGCCGTTATAGACCCAAATATGCAAAAAAATATGAGTGAAATCGGCGTTGATATTTACATTACCAAACCAATTGACAAAGAGCTGATTTTATTTAAAATACAAAGCATAGGTTCATCAATGCTTTTAAAGCAGGGAGAGGGCAAACTTCTTTCGAAAAAAGATGCGCTAAATCCGTTCAATTCCGACATCCGCTCTTTTAAAATCATCTTTGATATTACAGATACGGAATCAATGATGGATTTTGGAATGTATCTGTTTGACCAATACAACGCCAGAGATGTAGTCGCATGCAGCAAACTTGACCCGATAATAGAACTCTTTTATATGCTTATGCGTCAAGGAACTAGGAACGCCCAGCGTTTAAGCATAATAATTGAAGAGAGTTACGATGAACTTTACATAACGATTAAATTTGAAAATGCGATTATTTTGGAGCAGAAAATAGTTGAGATAGTTGAGAAATTTAAATCTGATTTTATCATCAAAGAGAATGTTTTATGTGCCAGATTAAAAAGACACTTTGAAGAAAAAAAATCAGATGAGAGCAAAATAGAGAATAAGACGGAAATTAAGAGTGAAACTAAGCCAGAGATTAAAACAGTAGTTTCAAAGCAAGAGGCAGTTAAATCAAAAGATGCAAAAGAAGTTCGTGCTGTTGCATCTGAGGAGAAAGTGCTGCTTAGACAAAGTTTTACTAAAAAAACCAGTTCGGTTGATTATGTCTCTGATCTTGGCGGGGATATTTTAGATGAGATTCTTGATTTGGCAAGCTTTGATGAAGAGTGGAGAGAAAAACTCTCAACATTTGAAGAGGAGCCGACAGATGAAAATCTTATAGATTTTGCGGACAGAGTGTTGGGAGCCTACTCTCATACAATCAGCACGCTTTTTGAATTTACTGCCCTTGCATACGCTCTCTCTTCACTTGGAGTTTTTTTAAAAGACAGGGCTAGTTTGGTTGTAGAAGATTCTGCCAAAACGAAAACGCTCATTATGTTGTTGGAAAATTTGGGATATGACCTTGTATCGTGGAGAAAACATATTTTTGAACTTCAAGATACACAAGACATTCACTATTTGGATAGCTCATTTTTTAGTTCCTGTATGCAGATTGAAGGAATTATGAGCAATAAGGAGATTGATGTTGATGATGATAATGAAATGGAATTTTTTTAATAAACACTCAAGGAGAAAGTAAATGGCAAAAAAAGTAATAATAGTTGACGATTCTAAAGCAGTTGTTGCGATGGCAGAGTTGGCGCTTGTGGAGATGATTGGGAGCGGAATGATTGAGTTCAAAGCGTACTTAAACCCTCTTGTCCTATTAGAAGCGCTTCAAAACGAGAGTGAAAATTTTGATCTTCTTATCAGTGATATAAATATGCCCGAACTCAACGGACTAGAACTAATCAAGGCTATAAAATCCAACAGCAAGTACAAAACAAAACCGGTAATTATTTTAACAACTGAGAGCTCTAATGAGATAAAAACGGCGGGTAAAGAGATAGGGGTAACCGGATGGATGGTAAAACCTTTTAGTGATGAAAAATTTGTTAAATCAATCAAAATGGTGCTAGGAGTATGAATATATGAGTACAGAACCAAATACATCCCAATCTAAAAAGGCGCGCTATCTTACCTTTTTTCTGGGAGATGAACAGTACGGAATTGCAATAGAGCGGGTAAAAGAGATTATTGCGATGATGAAGATAACAGCTGTGCCGAAAACGCCTCAGTTTATGAGAGGAGTAATCAATCTGCGCGGTTCGATTATACCGGTAGTAGATACAAGATTGCGCTTTGCAATGCCAAGCAGAGAGGCAGATATGCACACCGCTATTATCATTGTAGAAATTGACAAAATAAATATCGGTTTTATCGTGGACCATGTTGAAGAAGTTGCATCAATAGATGAATCAAATTTAAGTGAGCCTCCAAAATTTGGAAGCTATATCGATACGGATTTCATCTCGGCAGTTGCACAGATGGGGGAAAATGTCGTGATGATTTTGGATGTTTTAAAACTTTTTGAAGCTGATGAAATTGTAGATTTAGAACAAATACAAAATTTGATTGAGGATTAAGGAGAATAAGATGGGTTGGTTAGAAAATATGTTATTAAAAAGCAAATTAATGTTGCTGACGGCAGTTTTGATAATTTCATTGATTGTTGTGGGATTTATGGGATACAGAGCAACTACTCAATTGGAGGCAGATATTGTAGAGCTTGGAGAAGTTCGCTCCTCTTCACTCATAAGTACCGGTACTATCCGCTACGGTATCATGCTCTTTGCAATTCAAGTAAACCGTTCCAGAGGACTTGAAAATGACCCTGATATGAAAACAAAAATGCAAAATGTCTCAGAAATGATGCAAAAAGGGTTTGGCATAATTGACAAAGGTATAGAAAAGTACAATAAAGTTGCCCATACTAAAGAAGAGAGCGAGATATGGGGGAAATTTTTACCCGATTACGAGCAGTGGCGAAAAAGAAATGAAAGTTTCAAATCTGATGTAATTGAGGGCTTGTCTAAGAGTGACGACCCTGAACAGACTGAACTGCTTTTTGGCAAAATAGGCGAGCATCTCCTAAAAATCACCTCTTTGCGTATGAGTATGGAAGAAAATCTGCAAAAACTATACTCTATCAACGAAGAGAATATGGTAGAAACAAGTAAGCACTCAAAAGAGGAAGCATCTTCATTTAAAGAGCTGCTTGCAATGATTGTTACAGCATCAATTATATTGGCAATTGTACTGGCAACAATTATTATTCGTTCGATTACCCGCTCAATTACTGCAAGCGTAACCTCCATCAAAGACGGTGCGGCTCAAATCTCCTCTGCCAGTGATCAAGTCGCTTCATCGTCCTCATCTTTGGCTCAAGGAGCAAGTATACAAGCTGCAAGTGTAGAAGAGGTAAGTGCGACGCTGGAAGAGAGTACGGCAATAAATACGCAAAATACGGACAATGCGCGTCAAGCCGATATTTTGGCAAAAAATGCAAATGACTCTGCCCGTGCAGGTTATGAAAAGGGTGAACAGCTCTCCTCATCTATGCATGCGATTACAGAATCGGCTACAAAAATTTCAGGGATTATCAAAGCTATTGATCAAATTGCGTTTCAAACGAACCTCTTAGCTCTAAATGCAGCGGTAGAAGCCGCGCGTGCAGGCGAACACGGGCTTGGATTTGCGGTAGTTGCAGATGAAGTTCGCAACCTTGCTCAGCGCGCAGCCTCAGCAGCCAAAGAGACATCAGTGATTATAGAAGAGGTTCTTGGACAGATTAAAGAGGGAAATCAGATTGCCCTTGCAACCCACACATCTTTTAAAGAGATAGTCGAGCAATCTAAAAAAGTATCTGATTTAATCGGAGAGATTTCTATCGCCGGCAAAGAACAAAGCGAGGGAATGACTCAAATAAATCAGGCAATGGGTCAAGTTGACCAAGTAACACAACAGGTTGCTGCAAATTCAGAGGAAGCCGCAGCTGCCGCACAGCAGTTAAACGCACAAGCCTCATCGATGATGGATTCTGTTTTCGTTTTGGCAAAAATGGTTGGAATGAACACCGCTACTCAGATAGTTGCGACAAAAAAAGGACCTCATTATCAAGCAGAGATAAAAGCGCCACAAATGACACATAAAAAAAATTATATCTCTAAAAGCAGAGAGTCATCTAGCAAAGCTGAAGAAATTTTTCCTTTGCATGAAGATGATTTAAAAGAGTTTTAAAATGGAAATTAATGGTGATGCACTTACCATAGACTTAGATATGTCCATGGACGAAATTGTAGAATTTGAAGAGTTTATTCGCCCCAGAATTGAGTATATTGAAAAAATCGAGATAGAGGAGAATGGTCTGCTTAAATCAAGTGCGCTTCTCTCTCTTTTAGTGAGCATAAAAAAAACTCGCCCTGAAATGGAGATTCCTTTTTTAGACAAAGGATGGACAATGTCCCCGATATACGGAACCGTTCATTGGATATATCATGACTAAACAAGAACAAGTCAAAGCGATTTTTATAGAAGAAGCCGGCGAAATAGTTGAAAAATTAGATGTTGATATTATCCGTTTTGAAGAGAATTCAAATGATTTTAATCTGCTAAACGAAATTTTTCGCGGTGTTCATACACTAAAAGGCAACGCCAATGCATTCGGATTTACCCGTCTTGGTGAATTTGTTCATCATTTTGAAGATTTGCTAGATTATTACCGAAGCACAAAAGAGAGCATAGAAGCAAATAATTTAGAGCTCTTCGTAGAGAGCGTAGATGTTGTAAAAGAGGTTATGGGATGTGAACTAAATGCCATAGAACAGCTGCCGCAAAGCTATACTGAGTGTTTAGAAAAGATTAAACGCTTGCTTGCGCTTAAGAAAAACATCTCTAAGCCTATGACTGAGCAAAACAGTGTTGCAGAGCTAAATGATTTGGCATCTGAATTTGGCTTGAGTTCTTTAGAGAATGAAGAAAATGACATTGAAAAGAGCATTAAATTTCATCAAGCACTGCAAACGGATGAGTTGAATTTATATAAAATTGATTTGAATCTTGATATTGACTGCTATAAACGAGGATTTGACTATTTTATATTTTTAAAAATTTTAAGCGAAAGAACAAACTTTTTAGAGAGCTTTTTTGATATGAAAAATGTCAAAACCATAAGCGAATTTAAAAGTGATGAAAACGGTATCGCCAATGTAACCGTCGTTGTTTTAACTCTTCAAAGGAGAGAAGATATTGAGGAGATATTTGAGTTTTTGTTTGAGCATGAATTTCATATCACTCAGATAGAACCTGCCGTAATCAAAAAAGCAGATATAAAGATAGAGGCAGCTTTAAGCACAGCTTTCCAAACAGCTCCAAGCCCTGCGCCGTCGAATGCAAACGCGCCAAAATCAACCATTCGTATTGATACGATTAAGCTTGATGAGCTGTTTGATTCTGTAGGAGAGTTGGTAATTACGCAAAACTTTATAGCGCAAAACGAAAAAATCCGCTCCATCGAAGATGAGGCGATTAACCGTACAATAGAAACTCTCTCAAAAATCACCAAAAAGATTCAAGACAGAGTTATGAGTCTTCGTATGATTGCAATTAAAGATACTTTTGAGAAAATGAAACGGGTTGTCAGAGACACCTCTAAAAAAACACTCAAAGAGGTTCACCTTATCGTTCAAGGGGAAGATACGGAGATTGATAAGACTATGATAGACAGTCTCTCTGACCCGCTGATACATATTATTCGCAATGCGATAGACCATGGTTTAGAGTCGAACAGCGATGAGAGACTCCGTGCAGGTAAAAATGCGGAGGGGGTTATTGCTTTGAGGGCTTTTCATAAAAGCGGCAATATTGTTATAAGCGTGAGTGATGACGGTAGAGGAATCAACAAAGAGAGGGTGTTACAAAAAGCGATAGAACGCGGAATCATCAACGAAAATGAAAATCTTACAGATTCGCAGATATTTAGTCTTATTATGCAACCTGGATTCTCAACCGCCGAAGCGGTTAGTGACCTCTCAGGGCGTGGCGTGGGACTTGATGTTGTTAAAACATCCATAGAAAAGCTCCGCGGTAAAATAGAGATAGATTCAGATGAAGGATGTGGCACTACTTTCTCTATAGTTTTACCTCTGACTCTGGCGATTATTGACGGAATGCTTGTACGAACGGCTGATGAAATATATATTATTCCTACCCTTAGCGTTGTAGAATCATTTCGCCCCGAAAAAGAGATTGTACATATCATAAAAGGAAGGGGCGAGTTTGTAAACCTTCGCGGAGAGTGTATTCCCATCATTAGGTTGAGCACTGTTTTTGATATCAAAACCCAAAAAATGGAAGCTTGGGAGAGCATTTTAGTTTGTGTGGAGACTGAGGGAGGCAGAATAGCTGTCATGATAGATGAGCTTCTTGGGCGACAACAGGTCGTAATCAAAACTTTAGGCAAATCATTGGCTAAGATAAAAGAGATTTCCGGCGGCGCAATTCTTGGAAACGGCGATATTGCATTGATTTTAAATGTAGATGAACTGCGTCCCCTAAACGAGATTTCTCATGTATGAGATTGAGCTGAAACCGGAGGAGTTTAAACTTTTTCGTACTTATATTTATGAAAAAGTCGGCATCTCCATTTCAGAAGAAAAACAGACACTTGTAAAAGGCCGCCTAAGCAAACGCTTAAATGAGCTAGAACTAAAATCATTTAAAGAGTACTATAACCGTTTAGTTAGCGATACAACCGGCGATGAACTTCTCTTTTTTGTAAGTGCGATATCTACAAATGTAACATCTTTTTTTCGAGAAGAGACACAGTGGAAGTGGCTGCAGGGCTACTTACCGGAATTAATATCATCAAAAAGAGATAAAAAAATCAGAATCTGGTCGGCTGGATGCTCCAGCGGAGAAGAGCCATATACGATTTTGATGTTTTTACAAAATTATTTGCCGGATTTTGAGAGCTGGGATATTAAGATTCTGGCAACAGATATTTCATCAAAAGTTCTCAAGTGTGCAATTGAGGGCTGTTATGAGTCTACGCAAATAGAGCAGCTGCCAAAAAATATGGTTATGCAATCTTTTGAAAAATTTGATGCCAAAAATGAGATGAAATATCAAATAAAATCGGCATTGAAAAAGAGGGTTTTGTTTCGTCTATACAATCTAGTCACAGATGAGTTTTTTTTCAAAAACAAGTTTGATATGATTTTTTGCAGAAATGTAATGATCTATTTTGATGACAAAACCAGACATCAGTTAGTAGGACGGTTTGCGCAACTTTTACCAAAAGGCTCCCCGCTCTTTTTAGGAAGTTCGGAGTCTTTGACGACACACAAAGAGACGCTAAAACTTTTAGGCTCTTCAATTTATCAAAAATTATAGGAAAAATAGTTGCAAAATATAAAAAATAACCTCACAATGCAAGAAGCAAAATTTGATATACATGAGTTGTTTTTCTCAATTACTGATAATCATAGTGCCATAATTTCCGGAAATGAGACTTTTGTGCGCATTAGCGGCTACTCTAAAGAGGAGCTTATTGGTCAGTTTCACAATATTGTACGCCATCCTGATATGCCTCGCGTAGTGTTTAAAACTTTTTGGGATTATTTAAAGGCAAACAAACCTATTGTGGCTTATGTTAAAAATAAAACAAAAGACGGAGGATACTACTGGGTTATAGCGGCAGTTTTTCCTCTGGAGGATAGCTATATCTCAATTAGATTTAAGCCGAGCAGTGCGATGTTTAGCGCAGTAAAAGAGATTTATTTTAGACTCTTAATGACAGAAAATAAAACAGGGGTACCGGATAGTGAAAAATTATTTTCAGAGTTGTTAAACGGTTTAGGCTACAGGGATTACACTCATTTTATGAACGAAGCTCTTCTAGCTGAACTCTTAGAGAGAAAAAGATTGCTCTTGTTAAACAAATCCTATGTGAAAAATATTGATTTTGGGGTCTCAAAATTTGGCTTAGGTCTAAAATCAATTTTTACTTCCAGCAAAATATTGCTTGAGCAGTATGGCAAATGGTTTGAAAAAATCGATACATTCACCAAGATAAAGTCTATGTTTGAAGAAAAAAGTTTAATTCTAAACTCTCTTGGAAGAGATATCGTACTGCTCTCTCTCAATGCTTCCTTGGCATCTTATAAGCTAGAGGAAAACGGAGAGACATTTAGTGTTTTAGCCAGCGATATCCGCACTAACTCCAAAGAAAACGATATTCTTATCAGTAACATACACGATATTTCCCAATCTTTATCTGAGTTTTTAAATGAAACTATCTTTCTTGTTTCATCTATAAGTCTGCAGATGGAAATGGTAACTTATTTTATTCAAGAACTTGTTGAGAATGAAACCATAGTTTACAGCCAAGAGTTAAACAGAAACATTAACACTCTGTTTGAATTGGTCAATCTCTATAATGAAAAATTAACCATACTGCCGATATCTATGGATAAATCCATTAAAAAAACTACAACTTGCCTAGAAGAGCTTGAACAACAAATCATGTATCTGGGCTATGTTCAAGTTTACGGAATTATTGAATCGGCAAGGTCTCATGATGATTCACTGGGCTTTGGTAAAATATTTTTGCAGCTAAAAGATTTAATTACACAGACAACGCAGGAGATATCATCCGTAAATAGCATGAGTGAGGTTTTTTATATTGACAACTCCAAGCTGATAGATAATTCAAAAGATATTGCGAAAATGTTGAATAACCTAAAACAAGAGATAGCAAATATTAAAAATATGGAGTATTAAACAGTGCAAAACTTATCGAAAAAAGAGATTGTTGAGAACGAAGTAGCTTTTTTAAGTAAAAAAATTTTAGAGTTAAACAAAAAATTAATAGATAGCCAAAAGGCAAAAACACTCTTTTTATCTCTTGTTGCCAATAAATTAAATGACCCGATGACGGCTATTTTGGGAATGCTTCCTCACTTAAAAATTCAAAATAGTGATGAAAATGAGAAAATTTTCTCTTTAATTCAAGAAGAGGCGCTAAATCTGGATTTTAAAATTCAAAATATAATTACGGTAGCTGAAATTGAGAGCGGACATCTTGACACTGCCAATGCATTGGTTGATATTAAAGAGATTGTCAATGAGACTATAAAACATCTAAGATATATTATTAAAGAAAAAAATATTCAGATAAACATTGAAAATTCGATTGAACATAAAATAGTGCTGGATCCAAAAAAAACATATACCATAATAAAAAATCTAATCTCTAACGGGTGTATCAATAGCCCTCAAAACGAGGTTGTTGATATTATTTTAACTCTAGAGAGTGATATATTGACAATAGCCGTAAAAAACAGAAGTGACGGCATAAATGTCAATCACAAACCTGAGGTATTTACCCGTTTTGTTGAGAAACTTGACGGCAAGCACGGTCTTGGCATAGGGCTTAGCATAGTCCGTGATTTGTGTGAAAGTTTAGGCGGAGCTGTTGACTATAATGTAAGCGACGGATTTGTAACTTTTGAGGCTAAATTACCGCTGACCCAAACAAATGAATTTTTATTTGACTCATTTGATGATGCTTTCGAATTATAATGATAACAGATAGTTTAAAATTTATACATGTAGGTCAAATTCATATTGATGTTGCACCCGTATCAATAACTACTGTCTTAGGTTCTTGCATTGCCGTCTGCTTGTATGACAAAAAACTATGCATCGGCGGCATGAATCACTACCTTCTTCCGTTTTGGAACGACAATGGCTTACAATCTTCGAGATTTGGCAATATAGCCATTCCAAAATTAATAGAAAATATGTTAGACAAAGGTGCAAAAATCAATACGCTGGAAGCAAAAATATTTGGCGGTGCATCGATAAATATTTCATGCTGCAACGCTGCGATGATGGTAGGAGAAAAAAACATATTGGTAGCTAGAGAAATTTTAAAAGAGTATAAAATAGATATAGTTTCAGAGGATGTAGGCGGCAAAAATGGCAGAAAAATTCAATTTAATCTAGCCCAAGGCAAAGTGTTATTGAAATATACCGCTAAATAAAATTTGTAGGGAAGAAAATGGCTATAAAAGTATTAATCGTAGATGACAGTGCGACCGCCAGAGCCGTGCTGAGTGAAATTTTAGCATCTGAGCCTTCCATAGAAGTTGTAGGAACCGCTTCGGACGCTTATATCGCAAGAGATAAAATCATTGAACTTAAACCTGATGTTATATGTCTTGATGTAGAGATGCCTAGAATGGACGGCATTACATTTTTAAAAAAATTAATGCACTACATGCCCTTACCGGTAATTATGGTCTCTTCACTTACGCAAAGCGGAGCTAAGACGACACTCGAAGCGCTGGAAGCCGGTGCCGTTGATTTTGTCCCAAAACTACATTCGCATATATATGACGGAAAAGATGAGATGAGAGATGAACTCATTTCAAAAATAAAAGTAGCTTCCAAGGTTAAAGTTTTTAAAAAAGAGCTAAATAACCAAATACAAGCCAACACGACTTCGCTAGCCCAAACTACCAATAAAATATTGGCTATCGGCGCCTCCACCGGCGGCACGGAAGCTCTAAAAGATGTTTTAATAGGACTGCCAAGAAATGCCCCCGGAACAGTTATCGTTCAGCATATGCCGGCAAACTTTACGGCTCAATTTGCACAAAGGTTAAACTCACTATGCGCCATGGAGGTTAGAGAGGCTAGAAACGGAGACTCTATAATACCGGGGGTTGCGCTTGTGGCTCCTGGAGATTACCACATGGTTGTAAGACGCTCCGGTGCCAGATACTATGTTGAGATAGGCAACGGCGAAAAAGTCTCAGGGCACAGACCCTCTGTTGATGTTCTATTTAACTCTGTTGCTAAAATTGCCGGTGCAAATGCGATTGGCGTTATTTTAACAGGAATGGGCAGTGACGGGGCAAAAGGATTGTTGGCTATGAAAAACGCAGGTGCCAGAACGATTGGGCAAGATGAGGCAAGTTGCGTTGTTTACGGCATGCCAAAAGTTGCTCATGAGATTGGAGCCGTTGAGAAGCAACTGCCGCTAAACAGAGTGGCTGAGGGCATACTTTCACTTATTTAAAATGCTCCTAGTTTTTTAACATAGAAATACACCCTTTGCTAATCTCTTTGCGCGTGGCATCTATTATGGACACTATTTTAGTATCAGTTGTCACAGCCGTATCAAGCAGTTTTAAAGCCTCTTCGGTTCTGTTGGTGTGACATAGAAGGTCGGCTAAATTATTAAGAGCAAGCGGATGAGTTTTGTCAATCAGCAGTATTTTGCGGTAACTCTCTTCAGCACTGCTTATCTGATGCGTACTATAATAGGCGTTTCCCAGTGCAAAAAGGATAGCTATGTCTCGCGGCCAGCGAAGAAGTGCGCTCTTGTAAGCAATTATCGCCTCATCAACCATTCCTATTTTTTCAAAATCGTATGCAGAGCGTAGATATTTTTGCCCCGAGGCAGATGCTGGCAGTTCATTCGGAGGCAAAAGAACAACTCCCCAATTGCCGCTTCTCTGCCAAATAGACGCGAATGTACCAATCGGCACAGCCTCATTTGGCTTATCTCCAAAGTGCATCAAAACAGTTTGTGACTTTGCATCGTATCCCGTAACCGGCGCATAGTGCCAAAGCGGATACCATGAAAACCCACGATTTACTAGCACAATAACCGGATGATTATCTTTTAGTTCCATAAAAAGTGCATCAAATGTAGGTTCCAATGGGTAGGCAAGAAGAGCGTTAGCCCTTGTTGCAGCAATTAGCTCTATCTGCAGAGTACCGCCCTTTGCCGGAATAAGCGTTCTCTCATCCAACTCTTTAAGTGAAAGCCTTGGAGTATATGAGCTATTGGATTGCCAATAAGAGGAGAGCATCTCTATGGATGTTGAGCCGCAAAGCTCTGAACGAGGAGCAACAAAAGGAACATCTATGCTGTATGAAGAGTAGTTGCTATTTTGTGGCAGAGGGTTTTTAGGTGCGCAACCGGTTGAAAAAATCAACGAGGTTAGCGCAAGAAGCAGAGCGTAGTCGATATTCACATTAGTTGTTAGTTATAGGTTTAGTAAAGTTAAAAACTTTTGTTAATCCAAGAATATCCGTAATCAGTAAAACTACAAATACAAAAACGATAGCACCGACTATTGACATGCCTGCGTCTGCACCTGCCGGCAATGTATCAATTTGATGCGCAACTATTGAAGCCTCTTCATCGGTCATTGAAGCAACTCTAGCCTCAATAATTTTTGTGTCAACTCCCAACTCCTCAAATCTTTTTAAAACATCTTCTCTAGAGATAATCTGGACAAGTTTTTCTTTAGATGAAACCGTGACAACGCCCAAGTCAAGCGCCTCAGTAGAAGCTATTTGAGCAAATGAAACTTGAGCAAACAGCGTTGTACTTAAAATAAACGATAAAATAAGTTTTGAAACTTTCATGTAACTCCTTTTAAATAATTTTAGCAAAAAGAAGATGACTGCATCCACCCTTCGCTACACATTCTAGTTGCATTAAGCTTAAATAAAACTTAATACTTTATCTATTCAACGCGGTTTCGACCTCGCTCTTTAGCAAGATAAAGTTTTTCATCGACTTGAGCAGTATAACGGTCAATAGTGTCTTGATTGATAGATGTTTTATTGTCGACTAAAATAGAAATTGTTCCAATACTTACGGTATAGTGGATAGATATTTTATCAATAATCACCTCTTTTGAAGCGGTTACATCACAGATTTTTTGAGCAAGCATAAGAGTCTCCTCCCTGTCCGTCATAGGCAGTAAAATCATAAACTCTTCGCCGCCGAAACGAAAGATATAATCCGATTTTCTAAGTGTCTCTTCTAATATTTTGGAAAAGTGTTTAAGCACTACATCTCCTATACTGTGACCGTAGGTGTCGTTGACAAGTTTAAAATGATCCAAATCGCACATCATCAGAGCAAATTCTCTGCCGGTTGCTTGTGCAATATCGAGTTTATTTAACATAATTTTGTTAAACAATCGTCTAGTCAGCAGATGAGTCAGAGGGTCTTTAGCACTCTCTTCAATTTCATTAAGAAAGGCTATCTCATTTCCAATTTCAAGTGAATAGTAGTCAATCCGCTGCATAAGATGGATGAGAGTTGCGGGGCGAAACTCGTTGCGCTTACAATAGCTAACGACATTTGCGGCCAAGTCATGAAGATTTATATGGAGTTTTTCTATCACTTTAAAATGAGTTGTAGAGAGAAGATAAGAAGTTGTAGTGCTACCTATCCATTTGCCAAATTCGCATTGAGTCGGGTTAAGTTCAGGATGTTTATCATTAAACTCTTTTTTTTGAACATAACGAATAAGATTAATTACCCACCTGATATGATTCTCATAATGTATCATAAATTTTTTATCGGGCATTAATTCAATGCGGGAGAGGCGAAGTTCATTTTTAAGCTTAAGCTGATTTAAAAATTTCTGCAGATACAACTCAGTAATACGATGCTCATGCTCTGTAAAAAAATGATTAAGCTCATCTATGTGTTCAAAATCTTTTTTTTCTACAAGGCTGCCAAACAGTTTACGGATAACAGTGAGAAGTTCATTAAAGAGAAATAAATAAGATATATCATGCTCAATCGTAAAGTGTACTAGCACTTTAGTATTATGCTCAATATCCTCTTTTGAGACAGAAAGAAGAAGATTTAAAAACAGTTTCTTATATTCCGCTATCACATGCGTATAGAGAAGTTCATTGGAACTGTTAGACTGCAAACTCTCAAGATTAATATTAAAATCTTGAACACATTTTTTTATATCGGGAAAATATTTTTGTACTACATTCACTTTAACTCTCCTGTTTTAGATGCAAAATATTATAGCACTAACTATTTTTTTTGTCTATTTCTTCTTTAGATTGCCACGCCTCATTTAGAGGCTCGCAATGACTGTTCATCATTTAATATCTTTTCCATCTCATCTGATGGTATAGGCTTTGAGTAAAAGTAGCCTTGAACAAAATCACATCCATTTTCTACCAAAAACTCTTTTTGCTCTTTAGTCTCAACACCCTCGGCAATTACGCTTAATTTTAAACTATGAGCAAGGGCTATTATGGCTCTTGCAATGCTTACATCCTCTTCATCATCAGGAAGACCGTTAACAAAAGATTTATCAATTTTGAGCTTATCAATCGGGAGGCGCTTTAGATATGAGAGTGACGAATAACCGGTTCCAAAATCATCGACTGCAAGTTCAATGCCCATATTGCTGATTTTCTTTAAAACATCTATTGCATTTTCAGGGTTTTTCATAATCTCTCCCTCGGTGACCTCAAGTTCAAGCCACTCAGGTCTGCATCCGCTCTCTTTAAGCATTAAGCCCAATTTATCTACACAGCCCTCTTGTCCAAGCTGTCTCATGGAAAGATTAAGCGCCAGAATTCCAGGGTTTAATCCCATCTCATACCACTTAGTTATCTGCTTCATAGCACTGCTCATCACCCACTGATCAATAGCTAAAATAAGTCCTGTCTCTTGTGCCAAAGGGATAAATTTATCCGGAAAAACCAGTCCTACATTAGGATGCAGCCATCTAACCAATGCCTCCATGCCGACAAGCTTATCTGTTCTTCCGTCAACTTGAGGCTGATAATAGACAACAAACTCATTATTGTCTAAAGCTTTTCTGATGCTCGCCTCCATTACAACTCTCTCAAATGCCTTCTCGGTCATCTCAGAAGAGTAGTATTGGAAGTTATTTCTGCCCTCTTCTTTAGCTTTATACATAGCTGCGTCGGCGTATTTTAGAAGATTGTTTGCATCCAAGCCGTCATTTGGAAAAATGCTGATTCCTATGCTTGAGGTAATATAGAGCGTATGATTTTCTATATTAATCGCTTCTGCAAGTGACGAAATAATTTTTTGTGCCAAAAATGAAGCATCAGTCACCTGTTTTAAATCTTGAATTAAAATTGTAAACTCATCTCCGCTCAAACGAGATATTGAATCCTCCTTGCGGACAACACTTTGTAATCTTTTTGCTATTATTTGAAGAACCTTGTCCCCGACTGAGTGACCTAGTGAGTCATTTATCTGTTTAAATCTATCCAAATCTATAAAGAGCAGAGCAAACCTGCCATCTTGTCGTTTCGCTTTTTCAACGGCTTGTTCTAGTCTGTCATTAAATAAAACTCTATTTGAAAGCCCGGTTAGTAAATCATAATGAGCTTGATAATCAAGTATATCTTTTTGCTCCGTAAGCTCAGCCGTATATTTGTTTATCAGCTTATAAATCAATTCAACAATGATTATTACAAGTAAAATAGTTGCTATTATAGAAATCCATCTAATAACTACAATGGTATCCATATAATAATCCATCTCGTCCATAAATACAAAATAGCCTATATCGCTATCTTTATAATCATGCAAAGTATATCCGCGAAAAATCAGATACTTTGCATCGTCGTTATTTACAATATAACTGCTCTCGTTTATGATGCGCTTATCTGCTATATCAAGAATCGATTTTTTTTCTTCTGTTGATTGGCTATATTTTACAAATGAGTAGTTGTTTGTAAATTCGCCTATGTAGCTATCTGCCGATTCATTATGCTTGTAAATAGGTTCAGCCGATTCTCTTGATACCAGCAACAGAGGCGTATGTAAATTTAGAATTGATAATCTTGACATTAAATACTTTATGTCTATTCCAAATTCAAATGCGCCGATGTGTTTATTGTCCTTAAAAACAGGAAAAATAACTCTATAATAGATGCCGTACTCTCCAACTTCAATACCGCTTTGTATCTCTTTTGATTCATTGGCCTTAACTGTAATTTTATGAAAAGATTGGAGATTATTTCCAAATAAATCAGGTTTGTTCAGACGCAAGAAGTCATGAGTATCGGGCGTGTAAAAATTCATAATATTAAAGTAACTATTATCTTCTTTTAATTTTTTATAGATTGGAGTGGATAATCTAAGCAGCTCGTCACGGTCTCTATTTGCAAATGCTTCTATTATTTCAGGTTTTTTGAGCAGTTCATTTCCGAGGTCAGTGTACTTTTGCCTAATCTCATTAAAAATATTTTTTACAATAAAATTGGTGTCGTGCTCTTTCTTTTTAATAGTCATATTGAGCACCGTAGTGTACTGATAATGGTACAGATAGTTGTAGATTAGAGAACCTACTATTTGAATTAATAAAATACTGATAACTATCTTTTTGCTAAACTGCATATACCATCTACCATTTCTTTATATAAACATTGTCCACCAATTATATTATTTAAATGTAATAAGTAGCTTAATATTTCATCTAAACTTTTTGCTGTTGTTTTAAATAATCAAAAAATTTAAAAAGTTCTACTTGCTCATCTTTTAGTTGTCTTTTGTCCAAAGTATTTAGATAGTAACCTAAATAAGTCATAGTTGTATAATCCCCTTTGATACCTGCATCGCTAAAATGCTCCCGTATCAACTTTGATTTGCTTGCATGCTTCCATATCTCGTTGTCCAGCTCACTCGCTTTATTGTTTAGTATTTTTACCAGCACTTTTTTATACTCTTTGCTTAACTGAGAGAGTTCATTGGCAAAAGAGTCAAAATACTTTTCTGTATAGATTGCTTTTAGGTCCTTCATTTTGGCAAGTTTTTCACTCGATACTGCTTTTTCATGAACGGCATCCACATAATTTCCGCGCAGTGGTTTTAGTGCGTCTTCAAGTAAAATTCGATTTTTATCATTTTTACTCAATTTTTTCAGCTCAGCTTCTCTCTGCTGTATTTCGGGAAAAAGCGATTCCGACACTACACTCAGCGTGGAAATACGGTTTATACACTCCTCCTTATCCTGAATATATTGCATATACTCAGGCTGAGAGCGTAAAAAAATCATCTCAAAAGCAATTTCTGGAACACTAGTCTTGTCATTAACGGTGTAGTAAGCTTTGTGTAAATCTTGAAGCACCTTTAGTTTCTCTTTTATATCCTTATGGTCATGTAAAGCCGGATCAAGATTTTTAAGATTATTGTAGGCAGTTATCAAGAAGCGTCTTGCCAAAAAATAGTTTAGCTGTGCTCTTGTAGTTATCGTTTCTAGCTGTTTATTCATAAGAAAATCAACAGAGTTAAAGTAGTTTTGCAAGGCCTCACTAACACTATATGTAGGAGTTACTTCTGTGTCAGCAGGTACCGACACTTTTGATTCTTCTCTAGAATTACTCTTTTTTACAGGCATACTCAATCCACATAGCTATATTTGATGTAATTATACCGATATTTAAATTTAAAATATCACTCCATTTTTTTATTTAAGCACAATATTAGCAATTTTTTCCTACTCTACAAAAAATTAATTATAAAAGAAATTTACATGTCAAACAGATTAAAATTTGAAGATTCGCCGTATCTGCAACAGCACAAAGAGAATCCGGTAGATTGGTATCCGTGGTGTGACGAAGCATTTAAAAAAGCAAAAGATGAGAACAAAGCTATTTTTATCTCCATCGGTTACAGTTCATGCCACTGGTGCCATGTTATGGAGGAGAATGTTTTTGAAAATGAGGAGTGTGCCGACATACTCAACAAGCATTTTATCTCTATAAAAGTTGACCGCGAAGAGCGACCCGACATTGACAAGCACTATCAAGAGGTTTACACGCTCTTAAACCGCAGAAGCGGCGGATGGCCGACTTCCATCTTTTGCACGCCCGACAACAAGCCGATTTTTGCGGGAACTTACATAGCGCCGCACTCAAGAGAAGGAAGCATTGAGGGGATGGGATTTGTTGAGCTTACAAAACTTATAGCCTCTAAAATCTCTTCTTATGATGAACAGCTCCTTAAAAACGCCGACGAGATAGAGAGCTTTTTAAACCATAAAGAGCACCCAAAAGAGGCAACGGTTTTAAAAGAGGATTTTGTAAAAAACTTTATGCTTCAGGTAAAAAACAACTATGAGACAACATACGGCGGCTTCTCTGTCGCTCCGAAATTTCCGCATGCAAGCACTCTGGGCACGCTTCTTGTCATAGACAAACTTTATGATGACAAAGCGGCAAAAGCTATGCTTCTTCATACGCTAAAGAGTATGAAAAAAGGAGGCATCTATGATCTTGTTGACGGCGGCTTCTGCCGCTACAGTGTTGATGTAGAGTGGAAAGTGCCTCATTTTGAGAAGATGCTCTACGACAACGCCCTGCTCTGCGAACTCTATACAAACGCTTATTTGGCTTACAAAGATGAGAGTTTTTTACAAACCGCCAAAGAGATTGCCGATTTTTGGCATAACCATATGAACGAAGATGAGCTCTTTTACAGTGCTAGCGATGCCGACAGCGAGGGCGAAGAGGGGACATACTTTATATACAGCTATGATGAAGTTTATAAAGTTTTGGCAGATAACGGGTATGAGAATATTGAAGTTATCTTGGAAAAACTCAGTGTAAGCAAAAATGGAAATTTTGAGGGCAAGAATATCATCAGATTTGAGAGCGATGAAGCTATAGATGGATTTGAAGATATAAAATTTCTGCTAAGAGGCATAAGAGCTTCAAGGGAGTACCCTTTTATAGACAAAAAAATCCAAACTTCATGGTCTGGCATGATGATAAAAGCTCTTTTTAATTTAGCCAAAGTTGATAAGAGTTACAAAAACAGAGCCATAAAAAGCCTTGATGCACTGCTTAAAACAATGTATATAGACGGCAAACTTTACCACACGACTCTTATACACAAAACTCCAAAAGTAGAAGCATTTTTAGAGGATTACGCATACCTCTCTCAAGCGCTGATTGAGGCTTTTAACTCCACACAGGATGAACTCTATCTCATCCGCGCACAGCACTTTGCAAACCTTGCTTTAGAGAAATTTTACGATAAAGGAGCTTGGAGATTCAGCGTAGGAGAGTTTGAGACAAAAGCAGAAATTTCGGACAACACTTACACAAGTTCCGTTGCAATTATGGTTGATGTTCTGCTCTCGCTGGGCACACTTCTAGAAGATGAGAAGTACAGCCACTTCGCATTTAAAACGCTGGAATACAACTCTTACGAGCTTGGAAGACGCCCAGTCATCTACCCATATATGCTTAGAGAGATGCTGAGATATTTAAAAGGCGACAGGGTAGTAAAATCTAACCAAAAAAATCTGGAGCAAAATGCTCTGCAACTGGCATCGCTTGAGTATCCGTTTATTCAAAAAAAAGTCTCTGATGATGAAAACTATATGGTTTGCGGAGCTAAGAGCTGCTTTGGAGCAACGCAAAACCTTAACGAAATCAATGATATAATCAAAAAAAGTTTTTAGGAAAAATATAATGAAATTAGGTGTAAATATCGACCATGTAGCGGTTTTAAGAGAAGCTAGACGAGTAAATGACCCAGACATCTTAAACGCTCTTTTTGTTGCGTGTCAAAACGGTGCCGACCAGATAACTATCCATCTAAGAGAAGATAGACGACACATCCAAGATGCCGATGCCTACAACATTATGAAGCACTCTACCCTGCCCGTAAATCTTGAGTGCTCCATTAACAGAGATATACTAAATATCGTAACAGATTTAAAACCGCACCGTGCCACTTTAGTACCTGAAAAGAGAGAGGAAGTCACGACAGAGGGCGGACTTGATGTCATAAAATACGAGGATGAAATCTCCTACGCGATAGAGCTTCTGCACGACTATATTATCCCCGTTTCGCTGTTTATCGACCCGACCATAGAGGCGGTACAGATGTCAAAAAAACTGGGTGCCGAGATGGTTGAACTGCATACCGGAACTTTTGCAAACATCTACGCGATGCTTCACTCCTCACTCTCACACTCAAACCACTCCATAAAAGAGCTGCAACTTCCGCGCCATGAGTTGGCGATAAAACTTGAAAAATCTATCGCCGACATAACCGCAGCCGCAAAACATGCCAAAAAGATAGGGCTTGAAGTAGCAGCCGGACACGGACTAAACTACCACAATGTCCACGAGATGATGAAAATCTCCGAGATTACGGAGCTAAATATCGGTCAGAGCATCATTGCAAGAAGCGTCTTTAGCGGTCTGGCTGAAGCTGTAAAAGAGATGAAGAGAGTTACTGCTAGGTAAATTTCAACTACTCTTTTAGTATAAAATGCATTTTATAGTAAATATGGTATTATTATAAAATACATTTTATATAAGGATTTGAGATGAACTTACCTATACTTCAAAAAATCTCTTCCCAGATTTTAAGCAAAGATGTTCCGACATATAAAAGATGGCTTTATGGCGAGATAGATTTTAGCGGAAAACTCATCGGCATAAAAGGTCCAAGGGGCGCAGGAAAAAGTACCATTTTAAGACAATATGCACTTGAGTCAGGCTTAAATGCATCAAAGATACTCTACATCTCTTGTGACCACCCTGCCATGGCCGGAGAGAGCCTCTATGACATTGCAGAAGAGTTTCATGCAAAGGGCGGTGACCTTCTGCTTATAGATGAGATACACAAAAGCGAAAATTTCTCAAGAGAGCTAAAAGCAATATATGATGTATTTGACCTGCGTGTAATCTTTTCAGGCTCATCTGCACTACAGATAGAAAATGCGAGTGCCGACCTCTCAAGAAGAGCCGTGGTGCATTTTCTGGGGGTTTTATCTTTGAGAGAGTTTTGCGAGATTCAAACCAAAAAAAAATTTCAAGCATATACACTCCAAGAAATCCTAGAAAATCATTACGATATTGCAACAACAATCATGAAAAAGATAAGACCGCTTGAGCAGTTTAATAACTACTTGAACTATGGCTGTTATCCATTTTATCAAGAGTCTTTAAGCGACTATCCGCAAAAACTCATTGAAGTGATAAACCTGACCATTGACTCCGACCTTTGCCAGATATACAACATCGACCCTTCAAAACTCGACAAACTCAAAAAAATTATCTACATGCTGTGTGTTACAAAACCGTATGAATTAAACATCTCAAAATTAAGCGCTGCCGTTGGCACTTCATGGCCTACGCTCTCAAAATATCTTGACAGAATGGATGCGGGAAGTCTTATACATGTAGTACGAGGGGGCAAAGGGATGAGAGCGGTAAATAAGCCCGACAAACTTCTCCTTGACAATCCAAATCTTTTTAGAGTTCTTTGCGCATCACCAGATATCGGTTCGATACGGGAGAGCTTTTTTGTATCTCAAGTCGGACTCAAACACCAAGTGCATTACCATGACAAAGGTGATTTTATAGTGGATGAGAAAATTGTATGCGAGATAGGAGGAGCGAGTAAAACAGATGCGCAGCTCCAAGGCAACACAAACGGCTATGTAGTAGCAGATGAGATAGAGATAGGATATGAAAATAAAATCCCACTCTGGCTTTTTGGGTTTTTGTACTAATAAAAATATTCTCTGCTGGGTGCTTCGCATCATTACGGAATATCCGTGAAGAATGTTTAAAATTAGCAATAAAAAGCCGCCCGCTGGTTTTTGATTGCTCTCCTTTGGTTTGTTATGTCTTATTTTAAGTATCGCTAATATTTTTTATTTCTAAGCATTCTTGCACATCTGTAATTTGCTTATTTATAAACGCTTGACAGTCTTGAAAACTACCTTTTTTATAGCAGAATACAAGTTTGTCTTCAAAAGGAAAACACTCTTCACTTGTACCTGGTTCTATTATTTTTAACTTTTCACTTGTTTCTAAAGTCATACGATAACCAACTTTGTCTGTTACGATGCATTCCATATTAATCCTTGCATTTATTTTCTGTAAAACTCTTAGACATAACTATATTATCCACGAACATTATATATTAAACAGCTTGTTATTTGCTAAATTAACGAACACTAAAAATGTTCATTTAAATGATAATATTATTGTAAAATGTGATTACATAATTATGGCGTATCTAAAAACACTAAAATCTTAAAAATATCAATATACATTTAAAAAATTTAACCTTGTTTTTGTACCACAAATGTGTTACAATTTCTTTAAAAAGCAGAGGTTTATTATGAGAGCCAGCACAAGCATAAGAATAGACAGCGAAGCAAAAGAGATAACGATAGAAGTCTTGAAACAGTATGGCATGAGCCTGAGTGATGGGATAAATCTATTTTGCAAACAAGTAGCATTAACCCACTCCATTCCATTTGAGCTTAAAGTGCCAAAAGAGAGAATGAAAAAAGCGCTCGAAGAGCTAGAAGCAAAAAAAGGTGAAAAGTTTACGAGCATGGAAGAGTTAAAGAGAGATTTACTCTCTTGAGATACGAGATTTTTAGAACCGCATCTTTTAAAAAAGGTTTTAAAAAGTTGTCTGCAAAACAACAAAACGAAACCCTTGTAATTATTGAAAAGTTGGCAAACGGTGAAACTCTATCACAAAAATATAAAGACCATCAACTCATAGGCAATTACAATGATTGTAGAGAGTGCCATATTAAGCCTGATTTACTGCTAATATACAAAATTAAAGAAGAAGTAGTAGAACTTGCATTGGTTGAAATAGGCAGCCATGCAGATTTATTTTAAAGTTATTATCTGATGTTACGCACTAAAACGAACTCGTCCGTTTTAGTGGCAGGGACAGATGTCCCTTGCAACCCCCTAAAGCTACGAAAAACTATCTTTTTCGAGAAATACAAGGATTAAAATAAGATGAAACCACGCATTGCAATAAGTATCGGTGATTTAAACGGAGTGGGGATTGAGATAGCCCTTAAAGCCCACAAAGAGGTCTTAAAACTCTGCACTCCTATCTACTGCATAAACTCCTATATGCTAAATCAAGCGTGTGAGCTTTTGGATGTAGAAGTGCCGACCGATTTTGAGATATTTGAGGTTGAGGGGAGCTTTAACATTAGAGAGGGTTGTGTAGATAAAGACGCCGGAAGATACTCCTACGACTCATTTTTAAGCGCCATCAAACTTTGCAAAAACAAAAAAGCTGATGCAGTTGTGACCCTCCCTATTCACAAAGAGGCGTGGATGCTTGCCGGTTTGCAATACAAAGGGCATACGGATATGCTTCGCGACTACTTCAAAAGAGATGCCATTATGATGCTAGGGTGCGACAAGATGTTTGTGGCACTTTATACCGAGCATATTCCACTAAAAGATGTCGCCTCATCCATGCAATATAAAAAATTAAAACAGTTTTTTTTAGCTCTGCATAACTCTATTCCGGAAGAAAAAGTTGCCGTTCTTGGACTTAATCCGCATGCAGGCGATAACGGAGTGTTGGGAGATGAAGAGCTTAGAATTACAAAGGCGATAAAAAGTGCGAACAAAAAGATAGGATTTGAGCAGTTCATCGGTCCGCTTGTGCCAGATACCGCTTTTACGCCACACTCCAGAGAAAAGTTCAGATATTTTGTGGCAATGTACCACGACCAAGGTTTAGCACCACTAAAAGCGCTCTACTTTGATGAGAGCATAAATATTTCGCTAAATCTGCCAATAATCAGAACTTCGGTAGATCACGGAACTGCATTTGACATTGCCTATATGGGCAAAGCAAACACTCTTAGCTTTGAGAATGCAATTAAGAGTGCGATAGGGTTTATTTAATCAATCAACCCTTCGACAGGCTCAGGGCGAACGGAGATATTTTAATGCACAAATAGGTTACTTAAGTGGTTCCACTTTGCATAAAATCGCCTCTATTTTAGTTTTAAAGCCGATTCCCGCTTCGCTCCAAGTTTTTCCCTCATGAAGGTCAAAGCAAGCCTTGTTAATTGATGAGAGAGCTTTGCCTGCGCTAAAATCTAAAATATCAATCACTCCCTTTGCCTCAAAAACATCATTGCTGAAGCTGTATGCCATAGGAACAACTTTTTTAACACCGTTCATCTCTACCTCAACACTTACAAGACCGGTTCTCGGCGCATCTTTTACTTTTTTGTCTGCTTGAATATCTACTATTTTTGCGTTTATATTTTTATCACCCATCATGCCGAAGAAAAATTTAGCAAGCTTCTCATCGCGTCCCTCATTTTTTGAGTTTACGCTAGAAGTATCGATAACAACACTTGAGCCAACAAGAATTGAGCGAAAGTTCTCTCCGCCCTTTGCAGCAGGCGTATATGCCACACTGTCAAAAACTCCGCCTACACCAACTTTTTTATCCGTTTTATAGCCAATCCAGCTAACCTCGACAGCCCCCGTTTGAGCAAGTTCACAACCGCTTTTTTGGCTAGCATTTACACTAGAAACAATGGAGAGCGCTATAAGCACGGATACAATTATATTTTTCATTTTTTTCCTTGACATTATTTTGACAGAGTATAGCTTCTATTTCTTTTTAAACTTCTCTCTTTTTAAAAAGAATAATATTTTTAAAGTTATGTTTAATTATTTCCAGATTCAACTCACCTGCAAGATACTCAAATGTTGCTATGTTAAAAAAACCTATATGCGTAATATCGCGAATATACCACCATTTAAAAAACTCATCATCGTTATCTGGATGAAAGGCACTCATCAGCAAAATATAGCCGCCCTCCCTTATATGTAAAAGCAGCTCTTTTAAAACCTCTAGCGGGTTTGTCAAGTGCTCAAAAACCTCTGTTGAGAGAACAAGGTCATACTCCTTGCTCTCATACACTTTTTGCGGAAAGTAGAAGATGTCATATCTGTCACACTCAATTCTGCTTCTCTCCAAAAGTATAGGCAGAACTTCGCCCTCGCCGCATCCAAAATCAAGCGCACGCTCAACACTGTCAATATATGGAGTTACAAACTCTTCTATCAAATCCTCAAACATCTTTACATAGCCAAGCGACTCAAATGTGTTATGATGTTTATCGTAATGCTTCTTCTCTTTTGCCTCATCGACATAAAAAGCCTCATCTAAAAAAATATAGCTGCATCTTGAACATTTATGATATATCTTTTTGGTCTTCGTGTCGGTTATGGCAGTTGCGAAGCTGCTGCAAATTTTACATTTTTTCATCGAAGAAATGATACCATTTTCTTTTTGCAATCTATCTTTGATATACTTTGCTTTATGAACTATGTACTCTTTTTTAGTGCCTTTTTGGGCGTCTTTGTCCTGCTTAACATCTATATATCAAAGAGGCTTATCGCCAAGCTTGATATAAGCGATAAACTCAAGCGCTATCTTCGCATATTTCTTCTTATAAACATAGTAGGCATCCTTTGTTACATGTTGGCTAGATACTATGTAAACACTCCGGGGTGGCTCTATTTTCTCTTCTCCGTTCCAATCGGCATACTCTTTTTGCTCTTTTGGAGTGCGGTTGTCTATGATATTTTCAGAGTGATTCTCTCGTTTACGCCTATCTCGCCCTCAAGAAGAAAATTTTTCAAAAAATCACTCGACTTCTCATCTCTTGCAATTGCTTCAACACTAAGCTTAAAGGCTATGTATGAGGCAAAATTCGTAAAAATAGAAAAAGTAGATGTAGATATTAAAAACCTAAAAGAGAGCTACAAAATCGTCCAGCTCAGCGACCTGCATATCGGCGGTTTGATTGATAGAGAATTTGTAAAAGATATGGTAACAAGGGTAAATGCTCTGGCTCCGGATGTTGTTGTTATCACTGGAGATTTGATAGATGTAGATATTTTACATGCAAAAGAGACCGTAGGTGAACTTGCAAACTTAAAATCCAAATACGGAACATACTTTATAGTCGGAAACCATGAGTACTTTCAAGGCATTGAAAAAATTATAATGAGTGTAAAAGCTCTGGGCATCAGGGTGCTTGAAAATGAGAATGTATACATAGGAGAAGTTGAAAACGGCTTTAATCTTGCCGGAGTTTATGATTTGATTGGGTACAGGACTAAAACATATATGCCCGATTTAAATAAAGCGCTAGAGGGCAAAAAAGAGTCGCCGACCATACTGCTGGCTCATCAACCGAAATTCATCCAAGAGGTATATGAGGGGGTTGATTTGATGTTAAGCGGACACACGCATGGCGGACAGCTCTACCCATTTAAATATTTGGTAGCTCTTCAACAACCATATGTAAGCGGACTTCATAAGCATAACGAAAATTTGCAGATTTATGTAAACAAGGGAACAGGATTTTGGGGACCGCCCATGAGGCTTGCTGCAAGCGCCGAGATAACTGAGATAGTTATCAGGCCACTTAAAACTACTCTAAATTAGCAGGTACTAAATCAACTTTTTCAAGAAAATGACGAAGACTTACTATTACATCTTTTGTCAAATCATGTCCGTGTGTCATCGGCAGTGAAAACTCTTCACCGTTTTTTGTGATTTTTGTTTTACCGTGGCTTGACACTTCAACCTCGCAGCCGTAATGCTCTAACGCAGAGATTAACCTCTTAACATCTATGTTTACGGATACAGGGTGTTCGAATATTTTTTCTATTTTTGATTTATGTCTATGGCTCATACAGACTCCTTATATTTTTGAGGCATTTTATCTAAAAACCACTCTATTTCCACATAAAAATCATCTTGGAACATCATCATTTATATTTAAAAACTTTTATATGGTAAAATACCTTACTAAAGAATTTATAAAGAGATACTAAATGCACGATAAACAGACAATACTTGTCATTAATGATACTAAAGAAAATATCGATGTTTTAGCAGAGCTTCTATCAGAGTGTGATTTACTACCCGTAAAAGACGGCAAAAGTGCCATTGAGATAGCAACGCAAGAGAACAACATAGATTTGATACTTCTCGATATTATGATGCCGGAAATGGATGGATTTGAGATATGCAAAATATTAAAAAGCAGTTCTGAATCTTCACATATTCCGGTTATATTTTTAAGCGCAAAAAATAAACAAGAGGATATTCAAAAAGCTTTTGAAGCCGGCGGTGTTGACTATATAACCAAACCATTTTATCCAAATGAGCTTCTCTCTCGTGTAAATACACATCTAAAACTGCGCGCCTATGAGAAAGATTTAGAGTTAAGAGTTCAAGAAGAGATACAAAAAAACAAAATAAAAGAGCAGATAATTTATCAACAATCAAAACAGGCTGCGTTGGGTGAGCTTTTAATGCATATTGCAGATCAGTGGAAGCAGCCGTTGGCGTCTCTTGGCTCGATAAACAATCTTATTAAAGCAAAATTTGAATCTGATTCAAGTATCAGCAAAAATGATTATTTAAAATCTATTAAAAAGTCGGAAGACATTATTATATTTATGGCTGAGACGATAGAAACTTTTAAAGATTTCTACAAACCCTCTACAGACAATAAAAACTTCTCCATTACAGACTCCGTTATTGATATTTTGACAATTATAGAGGGAACTTTCTATTTTGATGATATTAAAATATATATTATTTCGCATGAGAAAGAGCCGACATTCGGTAATGAAAATGAGTTTTCACAGGTTATATTTTCCATTTTGAGTAACTCAAGAGAGATATTTAAACTAAGAAACACGATTAATCCTGAAATACGAATAACAATTGATAATAAAAAAATATCTATTGCAGATAATGGCGGAGGAATAGAAGATAAATCGTTTGATGATATATTTCTTCCATCAGTAAGCACAAAAAACAGCTCCGGTGTCGGACTGTATTTGGCAAAGGTTTTGATTGAAAAAAACAATGGAGTAATAACTGCAGCAAATACAAAGGACGGTGCTATTTTTACAATAGAGTTCCTTACTTGGATAGAGTAGAAGAGCTTAAGTTACTTTTTTTTAAAGATAAGAAGTGTTTTGTCTTTTGTGTCATAGAGAGAAAAAGTTTGCTTATCTACGAGTTTTAAATTAGGCAGTTTCTCAAAAATTTTAAGTTTATGAAAATATTGGACTATTGTATCTTGATATTTTGTATATTTTGAATCTTCGTTTTTTTCTTCATTCTCTTTGAGAAAAAGAGTAAATTTTGTATAAAGTTTATCATCTTCAAACACCGCATCAACAACCAAGAACTCTTTCTCATTCTCACTGCTCATAGTTCCCTCCGCCACATCCCTGAAGCCGTAAAGCGTGTTTATATCAGCTATAAAAATTCCATCGTCATTTAACTTATCTGCCACTGCATCTAAAAATTTAAGAAGCTCATCTTGGTTTAAAAAATTAAGTACATCAAAAATGCTGACAACAGCATCATATTTGCCTTCTACTTTGCTGACATCGACACACTCTGCGTCCAACCCTTGAGCTTTGCACTCCTCAACCATAACGGCACTAAGGTCAACACCTTTGCATATCACTCCATCGCTTATCATTCGTTGCATAAATCCGCCACGGCCGCAACCGACATCCAAGAGTGTTTTTACCTTATACTCATCCAACTCTGAACGGTAGAGGTCATAAAGAGCCTCTGTTGCCTCTTCTATGCCAAGCAGATGTTCCGTTTTTGCGTAAAGATCAAGATTTGTCATTTAGCTTTTTGCTCTGCTTGTATAACCGTGTTTATCTTTCTGTATATATCTAACACTTCATCTTTTTTTGCAATGTAGCTGTTTTTATTTGCAATAAGATATGTTGAAGAGGTCATAATATCCTCAACTACTTCCAAACCGTTTTGCTTCATAGTTGCACCAGTTTCAACAACATCAACTATCATATCAGCAAGTCCAATAAGCGGAGCAAGTTCTATGGAACCGTAAAGTTTTATGATGTCAACAGAAACTGCACGCTCTTCAAAGTAGCGCTTAGTAATATTTACCATTTTTGTTGCTACTTTTATCTCCGGCTTGTCAAGGTCAAGTTTTTCACCTTTTTTCATTCCGATAGAAACTTTGCATATTCCTCGTTTTAAATCCAATAAGCGAATAACATCCAAGCCCTGCTCTTCTAAAGTATCAAGTCCAACCACACCGATGTCTGCCGCCTGATGAAAAACATAAGTTGCCACATCTTGATTTCTTACAAGCAAAAAGCGAAAGTTTGGAGTTTCAAGAATCAGTTTTCTATCATCAAATGCAAAACTATCACCAAAAATAGTCTCAAATATCTCTAAAGTCTCTTTGGCTATACGACCTTTTGGAAGTGCAACACTTAGCATAGATTGGCCTTTTTCATTATATTTTTCATCCCCTTAAATATCAACATCTCATCTACATGCGAATACGGAAATATTTTAGCAAAAGAGGAAGCATCCCCGCCTGTTAAATATATATCCATATTATATGATTTCACTTCACTTTGCAGCAGTTTTAAGTACCCATAACTTATAGCATCACGAGAATTTTTCGGCATTTTATCCAAATCCACCTCAAAGTTAAATGAGTACTCAAGCGCGCTCGATATATTTTTATATGCTTCACTCATGGCTCTTACTCCAAGATAGATAAAACCGCCCTCAAATCTTCCCTCTTTTACGATGTCAACAGTAACAGCGCTTCCCGCATCGACAATTACGCCGTTTTTTATTGCTTCACATGCCATAATTCTATCAACGCCCATAGTTTCATAATAGTTTCTCATATCTGCATAAAGCGACAAATCAATCCAATTTTTTAACTGCTTTAAAACTTCTTTAACATGCGGATTTACACAAATGTAAAAAATCTTCTCTTTCATAGTTGATGGGTCAAAAAGCTTTACATCTTTTTTATACTCTTTGTCTTTGTCTAAAAAATGATAGGTGCTGTTTCCGATATCACATAGAAGCATTATTGTATTTTCCAGCCCTGCTGCTTGAAGGCTTCTTTGGCTTTTGAACAGAGCGGTGCATCGATGAAAATAATTTTGTGTTTAAAATTATGACCGCAAAAAATAACCAACTTTGCATAAATCTCTTCAAATTTATGAACATCTTTCATCAGCAGTTTACTTTTTTGACTTACAGCAAAAATCGCCCAAAAATAGCCGGTTATATCAGTAGCTTTGTATATTTTTATCTTGTTTCTTACACCAAGCTCTTTTGGTGCAATCTCCAGCATTTTTTTATAAATCTTCCCTTTTATTCTAAGAGAATCTACTAATACCTGCATTTATTCACCCTTTATTAAAAGATAATTCTACCAAAATAATGCTTTAGCAATAGATAATATTCGATATAATCTAACTATGAAAATAATAAAAACAAAATTAAATTATGCAAATTCTTATACTTTGTTTGACATAAACACATTGGCAGTCGGTGAGGTTGTGCTTTTTGACATTTTAATAAAGAAAGAAGACGGTTACATAATCATTATAGAAGCCGGAACGGTGTTGTCTGAAAATCTTTACGATAAACTAAAAAAGCAAGAGGGCTTGTATATAGCCAAAAAAGATGAAGAGAAACAGATACTCTCTTGTGAGAGCCTCAAATACTATATTAGACACAACAAAGACAACATACAAAAAAGAGTTCAACTGCTTTATGATGTTAACTCTCAACTATTTGATATCTATCTAAGCAATAAAGACAACAAAATAAACCTAGAATGCGTTGAGTTAATTGTCAAATCAATAATTTATCTAATCAAATATGATGAGATTTTTATAAGAAATACAATGCCCTATTTTATAAATGAAAACATGCTAAAAAACCACTCACTTCATGTGGCGATATATGCCCTGACTCTTGGCAATGCGCTTAAATTTAAAGACGAACAGTTACTGCAACTGGGCACAGCCGCCCTGCTGCACGATGTAGGTTTCAAAAAAATTGACGCTGCCATAATAAACAAAGAAACTCCATTATCTCCACAAGAGAACAAATTAGTACAAAAGCACCCTCTATACAGCGTTGAAATTATAAAACAAAATCATATCCATGACCCATACATCATAGCTGCGGTTATGCATCATCATGAGCGCTATGACGGTACCGGTTATCCTGAAGGGCGAACAAGAAAGGAGATAAGTGATTTTGCTTCTATTTTGGCAATTTGTGATGTTTTTGATGCCCTAACAAACAGCAGACCACATAGAAAAAATTTTACCTCTTTTAATGCCCTGAAAATGATGATGCGGGATTCTGAGATGATAAATGGATTCAATCAGGAGTATCTTCATATGGCTCTTAAGTTATTATAGTTTTTATGTAATTGCATCTACTTTTTTACATAATCAAATAAAATATATGTTATAATCTCAACTTAACTTAATAGAGCGAAGGATAACTATGAAATTTTTATTTATTTCTATCTTTATAGCGTTATTTTTAAATAGCACTTTACTAAATGCGTCAGAATCAATGAGCTTAGAAGAGGCAATAGAGACTTTAAAATCCCAAAACCTAGAAATTAAAACTGCCCAAATAGAGATAGAAACAGCACTTCAAGATGCAAAAATCGCTTCAGGAAATCATTACGGCAAGCTTGATTTTATTCAAGATTTTTCCAACTCCGATGATGCAGGAAATGTTTTTGGTTTTAAACTAAGTTCAAGAGAGGCGACTTTTGGAGATTTCGGCTTTGCTGATTTTTTAACACCTCCTCCTGGAACTACCGATATCCTCACGGTTCAACCAAACGACCTAAACTACCCAGACTCAAGAAACTACTTCCAAAGCAAACTAAAATACGAAGTTCCTCTTTTTACGGGCTTTAAAATATCAAGCTATGAAGATATTATGGAGTCGGTTACAAAAATTAAAAAGCTGGAAAAATCTCAAGTAATTAATGAAAAGATTTATGAGATTAGAAAAAGTTTTTACGACATGGCACTGCTTGAAGAGTCTATTAGAAACTTAAATGTCATTTTAAAAAATATACAAACCCTAGAAACTACGACAAACGAGATGATTGAAGTTGGATATGCAAAAAAAATTGACCTGCTTGAAGTTAAGGCAAAAAAAGGAAATGTTGAGAGACTTATCTCTCAAATGGAATCAAACAAAGAACTCCTCTACCACTACATAAGCTTTTTGCTAAACCAGAGAGTAACATCTGTTAAAACGCCCTCATTAGAGATAAATATACCATCTTTTTCAAATAGTGAAATACTGGAAAACAACCTAGATATTCAAAAAGCAAACAGCGGACTTAAAGTAAAAAAAAGCATGATTGATGTTGCACAATCTTCATACTATCCTATGGTTGGGGCTTTTGCAGAAGTTGCAACTGCTGATGACAAATTTTTAGGCGAAGCAGACGACCACCGGTCATACACGCTCGGAGCAAGGCTGACTTTCAATATATTTAACGGTGGCATAGACAGTGCAAATATTGAAAAATCTAAACTTGAATATATTAAAACAAAAACTCAAGTAACACTTGCAAACAGCGGTATTGAGCTTCAAACTCAAAAAATAAGAACTGAGATAGATAGTTTAAACAACGATATAGAGTCACTGAAAAAAGAACTTCTTTTAGCTGATGAGATTTATGGAAACTATGAAGCAAGATATAAAGAGAAGTTATCTTCGATGAGCGATGTTATAATCAAACAATCAGAACAGATTCAAAAAATATTGCAGTTGCAACAGACTATAAACAGGCGAAATGAGAGAATTTTCGCACTTGAAAAATTAGCAAACGGAGAACAAAAATGAAAAAACTATTACTGCTTTTAACCCTTGGTGCTTTACTCGCAGCAGAGAGCATAACACTCTCAGGGAGCGTAATAAGCGATAACAGAAAGATGATTACAAGCCGTTTTATGGGATTTGTTACAGATGTAAGGGTCTCTGAGGGCGACGCAGTAAAAAAAGGCGATTTGCTCTATACAATTGATTCAAAAGAGATTGATTCTGCCCTTACCCAAGTAGAATTAGGCATTTCACAAGCTCAACTCTCTCTTCAAATGTATCAAAACCAGTATACGAATGTGAGGTTAAATCTTGAGCGACATAAAAGATTGCTTGAGAAAGATATGGTTTCAAAATTTGAAGTTGAAAATCTTGCACTTAGTGAGCAAAACTTGGCAAACATGATAGATATTGCAAAAAAACAGGTTATTCAGGCGGAGACTAGACTCTTAGAGGTAAAAAATCAGTATCATTACTTAAATATAAAAGCGCCCAATGACGGTGTTATTGTAGGTATAAATATCAAAGTCGGCGAGATGGCAATGCCTGGGATGCCGGCACTTGAGCTATCAGACTTAACAAATCTTAAAATATCTGCAGAAATATCCGAAGACAATCTAAGCCGTATCAAAGAGGGTAAAAAAGTGGTAGTCAACATACCATCACAAGGCATACAAGCCATTGGAACAGTAAGTGCCATAATACCAAGTTCAAACCCGATGACACACTCATTTAAGATAAAAATTTCATTTAAAAATGTGTACAAATCAATATATCCCGGTATGTACGCTACCGTAGTAATTGAGTAAGGTTTATAATATGAATAGTTATAAACCGACAGATATTGCGGGTAAATTAGCATCCGGCTTTTTACGCAATCCGCTTACCGTTGTTCTTGGTATATTTTTACTCTCTATCGGCTATTTGGCACTTAGCATAATGCCTCGCGAAGAGAATCCGCAAATGGTCGTAAGCGGCTCAACCGTTATAGTTGCACTCCCGGGTGCTAGTGCAGCCGAGATTCAAAAAGCTATAGTTAAGCCATTGGAGAGAAAACTAAAAGAGGTAAAGGGAGTAGAAAATATCTCTAGCATGGCAATGGATAATGTCGGTATTGTTAATGCCGCATTTTTTATCGGAGAGGCTAAAGAGGACTCAAACCTTAAAATTTACGACAAAATCATGCAAAACTCCGATATGTTTCCAAAAGGGGCGATGAACCCCATAATAAAACCGCTAGATATTGATATAGATATCCCCGTTGTCTCCGTTGCTTTTTACTCAAAAAATGAGAAAATGAGCAAAACAGAGCTCTATGACAGAGTAAAAGAGATACAGCACCATATAAACGGGCTTAAAAATGTTGCAGTTACTGAGTTAAAAGGCGGAAACAAGCATCAATTTAATGTTGAAGTCGACTTAGACAAACTCTCAGGCTACAACATCTCAATGGGGCAGATAGTTCAAGGCGTACAATCTCTCTCATACAGTGTTCCTGCTGTAAAAAACAGAACTAAAGAGAATGAGATAATTATGCTTGGCGTAAAAAATGCGATAGAGAGCGCTGATGACATAGGCAATATTATCATTGCACAATACATGGGCTCGCCGATTTATCTAAAACAGATAGCTAAAGTTACAAGCTCTTATGATATACAAAATTTTAAATCAGCAACAATTAGCAAAAAAGATGAGAGCGGAAATTTTTCACAACTGCAAAATCAAGTAACATTGAGTGTATCGAAACTTCAAGGCACAAATGCGGTCATTATTGCGGATGCGGTTAAGAGCGAGTTAGAGAGCTACAAAGAGTTTTTAAACAAAAATGAAATAGGCTATGTTATTACGAGAAATGACGGGCAGAGAGCAGATGAAGCTGTTAACGAGCTTGTTTATCACCTTCTTTTATCAATTGTAATCATCGCTATTTTGCTTATTGTCGTACTTGGATGGAGAGAGTCTCTCATTGTTACATTTACGGTTCCGGCAATTTTAGCAATTACGCTTTTTGTGGCATATTTAACCGGACAGACAATAAACCGAATTACACTTTTTGCATTTTTACTATCGCTTGGTCTGTTAGTCGATGCGGCGATTATTGTAATAGAAAATATTCACAGACACTACCACTCAAAAGAGTCTGCAAACAAAAGCGTTGATGACATCATGATAGAGGCTACTGATGAGATTGGACCGCCGACAAACATTGCAACTTTGGCGATTATTATGACAATGGTGCCGATGGCGTTTGTCGGGCAGATGATGGGGCAGTTTATGAAACCGATTCCCGCGAATGTCCCAGTTGCTCTTATTGCTTCACTCTTTGTTGCGTACATTTTTACACCATATTTGGCAGTGAGAATATTAAAAAAACCGGATTTTCACAGTGAGGAGAAACATTAATGTTTAAAAAATTTCAAAATGCCGTTTTTGAGGGCATTCAAAATCCTAAAAAAAGAAACCTTATCTTAGGGGCGACTTTTATTGCTTTTGTTCTCTCTGTTTTGATGATAGCTCCAAGCAAGATGGTTTTGGCAAAGATGCTTCCGGGAAAAAATAACGATACATTTACTATCTACACAACTCTTGCCGAGGGAAGTTCTATTGAGCAGACCAACAGGGTAACGGAGTGTGTGGCTGAATTTATTAAAAAAGAAAAAAATGTTGAAAATTTTGAGATATTTTTAGGCATGGGTGCTCCTCTTGATTTTGCAGGTTTAATCAAAGGCTCACACTTTAAAAATAGTGAAAATGTCGCGGAGATTGTGGTAAATCTTACAAAAAAACATCATAGAGATGAGCCCTCATACTTTATGGTTCAAAGAATAAGACCTTCTATTCAAGAAAGTTGTACCAAGCTATATGACAACACAACAATTACATTTGTCGAACCTCCTGCCGGACCTCCTGTTTTAGCGGCAATAGTAGCAGAGATATATGGCAAAGACGCAGATGGAATCAGAGAGTTGTCAAACAGAGTTAAAGAGGTATTTGAGAAAACAGACGGTTTGGTTGATGTTGAAGTTATGCAAGATGAGATTTATGATACATTTGAGGTAGAGGTTGACGGCACGAAGGCATCACTCTCCGGCATAAACTTAAAACAGCTAAATGATGTACTCTATCTGGCTTTTGAAGGGATGCAGATAGCTGTAAAAAACTCTGATGTAGTAAATGACCAGATTCCAATCTATCTATCTCTTAGCCTTGAATCTAAAAAATTCTCATCAAAAGATATAGATGCAATTAAAGCAAAACTCTCGTCTTTAAAACTTATGAATTCAGCCGGAATGATGACGCCAATCACAGAGTTGGTAACTATCGTGCCAAAAAATTCAAATCCTATGATTATGAGTAAAAATCTCCACCAAATGACAAATGTTATGGCTGAGACGGATATGGTATCACAGGTTTATCCTCTAATTGAGGCTAGAGATGCAATACTAAAAAACTTTAGCGATAAGTATGAGATAGAAAAAATCGGTCTTTTTAACCTAAAACTTATAGATAAAAATAGCAAAAATGTATATGAACTCATCTGGGATGGAGAGATGGAGGTTACTCTTGATACATTTGTTGAACTAGGAGCTGCATTTATTGCCGCGCTTGTACTTATTTTTTTACTGATGGTAGTTTATTATAAGAGCTACACACTAAGCGGCATCATACTTTTGGGCTCATTTTTATCAATAATCGGCGTAATTGTCGGGCACTATATTATGGATTTGTTTGTCAGCGACACATTCTTCCTAACAGCTACATCGCTCATCGGTTTTATAGCGCTCATCGGGATAAGTTCAAGAAATTCTCTTCTGCTTATTGACTTTACGGCTTCATTGATGAGAGATAACAAGATGCCTAAAGCAGAGGCAATTGCATATGCAACGGCAACGCGTGCCAAACCGATATTTTTAACGGCTGCGGCAATAATACTGGCTTCAACGCTTCTAGCAGGCGATGCCGTATTTGGCGGTCTTGGAGTTGCTCTTATATTTGGAACTATTGCAGCCGTTGTTGCATCTTTGATTATTGTTCCTATACTGCTTTACAAAGCTGATTTAAATAGACATTTTAATTTGGATGATGCGTAGAAGCTTTTTTAAAAGAGAAGTTTATCTCTCACACATCTGGATGATGTGTGTAGATTTAGAAGATTGTAGTTTAGTCTATAATCTAGCGTATTGAACACTCGAACAAGCGTCTATTTTTAACAGTTCACTTAGCGTAGCATCACTTATGATACTGTCAACTAAGATAACTGCAAGTGCCTGTTTTTTGTCATTTCTAGCCAGTGAAAAGTCCGCTATATTAACATTATGTTTTGCCAAAGTCGTACCGATATTTCCGATAACACCGGGAACATCTTGATTTTTTAGTATTACCATATCGCCTTTTAGCGCAACTTCAATATCAAATCCGTCAATTGAAACAATTCTAAAAACATTATCATCAAAAATAGTAGCACTGATTGTTGTAGTACCACCCTCTGCCGTAGTCAGTTTTATAGTAATTAGATTTTTATAAACAGAAGAGTCGTGAAGTGCTTCAAACTCTATTTTAATACCCTTTTCTTGCGCTATAAACTCAGCATTTACATAGTTGATTGTATCATCGCTTATCTGGCTCATTGCACCGACTGCAACAAAAGTAGCAAGAGAGTCGACATATTTAGCAATCTCTCCCTGCCCGCTGACTTTTATAGCAACTATTTGAGATTTATTAAGTTGAGACTCCAAGAAACCTATTTTTTGCCCCATCTCTAAAAACGGTTTTACAAACGGCGGGATTTTACTCTCATCAATCGGCAGATTCATGGCATGCGCATACGAGATACCTTTAGCGGCAGCGATTGCGTTTTCAGCCGCTTGAACTCCGATGTTGTATTGAGACTCATAAGTATTTGCACCCAAATGAGGAGATACTGTAACATTGTCAAGATCAAGAAGCGGGTTATTTGTTGCCGGTTCTTTCACAAAAACATCAATACCTGCAAAACGAATTTTACCGCTAGTAAGACCTGCATAGAGTGCCTCTTCATTGTAAAGACCGCCTCTAGCGCAGTTGATTAGCACCACTCCGTCTTTCATCTTCGCAATCTCTTTGCTGTCTATCATGTTAACTGTTTCTTTATTTTTAGGCGTATGGATAGTGATAATATCACAATCTAAAATATCATTGAAATTTTTAGTATAAACCATATCAAGGTCTGTTACTTTTGAGGGGTTGATATATGGGTCATATGCAACAATATCCATCTCAAAAGCCTGAGCTCTTTTTGCTACGCGAGAACCAATGTTACCAAAGCCGATAACACCCAGCTTTTTACCTTTTAACTCATATCCGTACCACTTTTCTCTCTTCCAAACTCTCTGCTCTTTTAAGTGATTGTGAGAATACGGAAACATTCTCATACATGAAAGCATATGCGCCATCGTAAGCTCAACCGCCGCAATAGTGTTTGCAGTAGGAACATTCATTACGATTATTCCCTCTTTTGAACATCCTTGAATATCGACATTATCAACACCGACACCGGCACGAACTATTGCTTTCATATTTTTAGCATGTGCTATAAATTTATCATCAACATCCGTTGAGCTTCTTGTTATTGCAACATCAGCACACTCAATAATGTCTAAAAGTTTTACTTTATCTTCATCTGCCGCCATAATAAAATTTATATTTTGATCATTTCGAAGCATTTCCAAACCAGCTTCGTGAATATGGTCACAAACAACTATAGTATATTTTTGCATTATGTATCCTCTTTATATAGCCCGACTTTGGCTGAAATTTGATAATTTTTTAACACTTTAACAAGGGAGTTTAATTTATCTATATCACTTGAATATATTAACAACTCTGTACCACTTTTATCTTTTTTAAGATAATACTTTAATTGATGTTGTTTTAACTCTTCTTTTAAGCAGAAAAGTTGATATGGATCCAATAAAGGGGCTGATAGCTTATATACTGCTTTTTTTTCTATTTTCTCATTCAAATCAACTTGAATAAAGACCTCATTAACCGGATAAAAATATCCAAGTTTTTCAGTTTTAGAAAAATGATTTAACCAATCTTCTTTTGGCTCATCAATAACAACATCACTCTTATGTTCCAGCGGAGCCGGTGCTAATTTAATAGAAGTTTCATTTGAGTTAATTGAAATAAGAAAAAAAATGATAAAAACAGCTACCCCGACTGCAATGAGCGGGGTAAGCCATTTTAAAATCTTTCGCACAATCTTTACTTAAATTTATCTTTAATTAAATCACCCAAAGAGTGTGATTCATCATCGTTGATTTCATCAAGCATTGCTTGATTTTTTATGTAATCTAATTTTTTTACAGATAGACGAATACGGTCTCGTTTAGTGTCAATAACAGCTATTGCAGCTTCAATCTTTTGACCTATCACTAAATCACTCTTTTCTAACGGAGCAAGATCCTCATCACGAATAAGGGCATCAACACCGTCTTCAAGCGATACAAACACGCCAAACTCTTTTATATCACGAATTGTTCCGGTTACTATACTGTTTAATTTGTGAGTTTTAGCAAATGAATCAATAGGACTCTCTAAAAGTGCTTTTCTATTTAAAGATATTTTTTGATCTTCAGAATTTATCTTAGCAATCTTAACTTCAATTTCATCACCGGCTTTTAACACATCTCTGCATTTAACATTTTTATCCCAAGAGATATCTTGATTGTGCAGTAAACCTTCAATGCCGTCAATACGAACAAATGCACCAAAATCCGTTAAAGATGTAACAGTTCCGGTAATTAGGTCACCCTCTTTGTGATTTTTCATAAACTCATCAAAAGGTTTTGCTAAAAGTCTTTTTAAAGAGACACGAAGCTTATGAGTTTTAGGATTTATCTCAATAACTTCAACATCTATCTCTTGACCTACTTTGAGATAATCATTAGGATTTTTTACATTTTTGTCCCAAGAAATTTCTGAAATATGCAAGAAGCCTTCGATATCATTTCCTAAATCAACGAACACACCGTAAGCCTCAATATTTGAAACAGTTACAGTAATCGTATCACCCTCATCCAACTCGCTCTCAACTTCTGCCCAAGGGTCAGATTGAACTGCTTTGATAGATAGTGAAAGATGTCTTTTGTCTTTATCGTAAGAGATAGCTTTAACTAGTACAGTATCGCCCTCTTTATAAAGTTTAGATGGATTAACCGGACCTTTGTAGCTGATTTCGTTGTAGTGAACTAAACCATCAACACCGCCAACATCTACAAACATACCGTAGCTAGTGATTTTTTTAATAGTTCCCTCAATAGCTGAATCATCTTCTATTAGTTTGTCAATAATCTCTTTTTTCTTTTTACGCTCATCGTTAAAAAGTTTGCGACGAGACACAACAATAGAATTTTGCTCTTCATCAATCTTAACAACTTGAGCTTTAATTTTACGACCGACAACTTCATCGGTATCTTTAAAAGCAGCCAGTGAACGAGGCATAAAAAATACAACATCATTTGCTTCTACTACATAACCACCACGGTTTTTCTTGGTAATAACACCATCAATAATTACATCTTCGAAGTTTTCTTTATATTTGTCAATAAAATCAATTGTCTTTTGTTGCTCTAAAACTTTTTTGTATGATATTTTAGGACGCTCATTGTAGTACCCCGTAACCATAACTTTAATTTTATCGCCGACATTAAACTTTAACTTACCATTTTCGCTGATTTCATCTAAACTTAGAATACCCTCTAGTTTATCGCCAACACCTACTAATGCTCTGTTTTCATCAACCTGTATTTCAACAATTTCACCCTCTACAATGCGACTTGTTTCTTGTTGTTTTTCGCTTGCAGCAAACATCTCTGCAAAATTTTCTTCTTCTTCAAATGATTCGTTATCGAACGCCATTACCTATCCTCTGTTACATAAAAATTTCGTGAGTATACCCAATTATTGATAATTTTTTCATTAATTATGCAAAAACAGAGCTTTAAAAGGGAAAATAATTTATTAAAACTGTTTAAAAAAATTTAAAATATATTTTTAATAAAACAGTGATTTAGCGATTATTTTGAATTGCATTAACAACATTTTGTATAATCCAATCAGGTGTAGATGCCCCTGCACTGATTCCGCAAAATTTTTTATCTTTAAACCATGAAAAATCTAAATCATTCTCATCTTCAATGTGATAACTGTCTTTGCAATTATCGTGTGAAATGCTAAAGAGCTGCTTTGTGTTTGATGAATTTTTACCGCCTATAATTATCATCACATCAGCTTTTTTGGAAATTTTTCTCACTGCTTCTTGATTCTCAAATGTTGCGTTACAGATAGTATTGAAAACCCTTACCTCTTTATAGCGAGGTATCAAATAGTTCGCTATTTCCATATAATCTTCAACTTTTCTTGTTGTTTGGGCAACCAGAGCAATTTTTTCTTTTAACTTTAAATTTTCTAACTCTTGGGGAGATGTAACAACCCTTGCACCATAAGTTGCATAACTCTTAACACCCTTAATTTCGGGATGAGCCTCATCACCGAAAATAATAATATCATACCCCTGTTCACTCATCTCTTGGCAAATTTGCTGTGGTTTTGTTACATATGGACAAGTCGCATCTACAACATCTACATTGTTTGCTTTTAGTTCTGCCAACTCATTTTTCGGTATGCCGTGTGTACGGATTACAGCCTTATCACCGGAAGCAAAGCTTTTATGGTCATCAGTCAGGCTTACTTTAAAATCTTTTTCAAGTCTCTCTATCTCTTTTGAGTTATGAATAAGAGGTCCGTAGGTCGATGAGTTTTTATTCTCTTCTGCTATTTTAATAGCTCGCTTAACACCAAAACAAAAGCCGTAACTCTCAGCTAGCTCTATCTTCATCTATTTAAACTCTACTTTCGTAATTTTTTGTAAAAGTTCAAAAAAGTTTGGAAATGATGTATTTATACAATCAATATCATCCACGCTCATTCCGCATTTAAGTCCGGCAATAATAAAACTCATAGCTATTCTATGGTCGCCGTGGCTATCGATTACAGCCTCTCTTAACTCGCCGCCTTTTACACTGTAACCGTCATGAACTTCATCAACTTCAATCGCACAAGCCCTAAGAGCGTTTACGACAGTCGAGATTCTATCACTCTCTTTTACTCTAAGCTCCTCGGCATTTTTTACAACGCTTACACCATCAGCACACGCAAAAGCTATCGATAGAGCAGGAAGTTCATCTATAAGCCAAGATATATTATGCTCAACCGTAATTGCTTTAAGCGGAGCATGTTTTACATGTATATTTCCAATAGGCTCATACTTATTCTCAGTTATTTCATAGGTTATAAGCGCACCCATTCTCTCTAATGCCTTAAATGCTTCAATACGAGTAGGGTTAAGAGTAACACCCTCCAACACAACATCGGAGTTAGGAGTGATTGCAGCTGCAATTGCGAAGAAAAATGCACTTGAGGGGTCGGATGGAACTCTGATTTTAAGTGGAGAGAGAAGCTTTTTCATAGGTTTTATTTTAGTTACGAGTCCATCTGCTTCTATCTCTGCACCCATACCCTTTAACATTCTCTCTGTATGATCACGGCTAAGTTCAGGCTCGCTGTAACTGCATTCGCCATCAGCTCTAAGAGCGGCTAAGATCATGGCACTTTTAACCTGTGCAGAAGCGATTTTACTCTCATAGTTAAATGCTTTAAGCGATGCGCCTCTTATGCTCAGCGGAGCTAAATCGCCGTCATTTCTGCCGTCAAGTTTTGCACCGATATCACGAAGAGGAGCAGTTACTCTCTTCATCGGGCGGCGGCGGAGATACTCATCTCCGGTTAAAACAAAATGACCATTTGCAGAACTTAAAAGCCCGCAAAATAGCCTCATTCCTGTTCCGGAGTTGCCACAGTCTAAAATTTCACTGCTCTCTTTTATGCCATTTGAACTTATCTTAATAGTTACTCCGTCATCCTCGACAGTTGCGCCTAGATTTTTTACTATATTTAAAGAGTTTAGCGTATCTTCTGCTCTCAAAAAGTTAGTTATCTCACTAGTTCCCTCTGCCAGCATCGCAAACATCGCACATCTGTGTGATATTGATTTATCCGGTGCTATCTCAGAGATTTTAAGTGAAAAAGGTGATGCTTTTATAACCTTTACGCTGCTCATCTGATGCCTAATCCAAGTTCATTTTTAAGTGCATTTAAAACACTGTCCATTGATTTTGTAATATCATCCTCTTCTAATGTCTTATCGAACGATTGAAGAACAAAGCGAATAGAGAGACTCATATTATCGCCCAATAACTCATCGCTATATTTATCTACCGGATAAAAACGAACCAGCTCTTTTGTTGCAGATGAGTCTATTACACTCTTAACCTTCGCATAACTCATCTCTTTTGGCATTACTATGCTTAAATCTCTAAAAGATGCCTGATATTTTGAAGTTTGTTTTGCAGTTTTTAAACTACAAGGCAATTTTTCAAAATCTAATTCACACATATATGTAATATCTAAATCATAACTATCTTCAACACTTGGATGAACACGGAACAATTCCCCTACAACTTCGCCGCAAATTAATATTTTGGCAGACTGAAAAGGGTGTGAGAGCGTATGTTTGGTCTCAAATGCACTAAGCTCAAACGCTCCGATAATATCAGAAACTTTTTTGGTAAAAAAGGCAAAATCTGCTTTTAAAGGTTTTCCTGAATTAGATAAACCATCAGACTCCCTGTCTCCGCAAAAAAGCATTGCCATCTTTAAAGACTCTTCTCTTTGGGAGTTAAATACCGAGCCGACCTCAAAAAGCTTTACAGAGGAGTAGCCATTTTTACTATTATTTGATGCAGCTTTTAATAGTCCGGTAAGCAGTGTAGATCTCAATGTATCAAGTGTATTTACAATAGGGTTCAGTAACTCTTTATTCTCATCAATAGTTTCAAAACCAAACTCTTCTAAAACTCTCTTCTCATCAAAAACAAAATGAATAGATTCGAAAAATCCGCTATAAGCCGCTTTATGTCTGTATGTTTGTCTTTTTTTGTACCTGAAATAGTCATCGCCAAGCCCATTGTCTTCCGTAAAAGTAAATGGTTTTGATGGAATGTTGTCAATGCCGACTAAACGAACAATCTCTTCAACAATATCTTGTCTATTTGATATATCATGCCTAAATTTCGGAACAGAAATAACAAAGCTCTCAGCAGATGATTTTGTTGTATTAAAACCTAAATTTTTGAGTATTTTTGTTATCTTGGCTTTGTCAATGTTAGCACCGATTATCTCATCAATCTCTTTTTTGCTGACACTAATCATTTTATCTTCGTGTGGTTCACCCACTTCGATAGTGCCGCCAAAAACCAATGAATCTGAGTTCGACTCAATAACACTTATACAATAATCCAAACCTTGATTTAAATCCGGCTCGCTGCCTCTTGATGCTCTGTAGTACATAGATCCTGCAGATATCTTTTTTTCTTGCATTTTTTTGGATATTACATTTGGCGGAATATAAGTAGCCTCAATTAAAACAGTACCTTCATTGTAAGCTACTTTAGAGTCATTTTCTTGGATTATTCCGACAATGGAAGCTTTTTTATCTTTTGACATAATTGATGCAAAACCATTCTCATCTCTGCAGAGCGATGCTTTTGCCATAGTTTCGTTTTGTGCACAGAAAAAACCAAAGCTATATGCTCTTAATATTACGCCGCTGCTATGAGTTGCATATAGCATAAGAGACTCAACATCAGACTCTTTCTTATCTTCTATTTGCGTAAGTCTAAGTTTTACTATAAACGGCAAATCAAGATTTTTCAAATCTACTGCTTTATATCTTATGTTGACATCTAGATTGTTCTCATGAGATAGAGTTAAAATTCGCCCTATTCCGACTCTTTTCTCTTCACTCTCTTTTGTATTTCTCTCTCTTAACGGTTTATCAAAAGCTGCACTCAAATCTCTTGCAATACCTCTGATACTTAAACAATCACCACGATTAGCAGTTAACTCTATCTCTATGATGTCATCGCTAAATATTGAATTTGTAGAAATTTCCTGACCTATACTGTACTTTCCGATACTGCTATCAAGCTCAATAATTCCATCTTGAACATCTCCTAAACCAATCTCTCTTGAAGAGCAAATCATACCTTCTGATTCGACGCCGCGAAGTTTTACAGGTTTAATAACCATGCCATCGGGCATAACGGCACCGACGGTTGCCACTACTACATCAAGACCTGCTCTAACATTTGAAGCACCGCAAACTATCTGATGTGTAGCTGTTCCGACATCTACCTTACAAATGTTTAGCTTATCTGCTTCTGGGTGTTTTACACACTCTACAACCCTGCCGAAAACTATCTTTTGAGGAATTTCATAGGTAGAGACACTGTCAACTTCCAAGCCTATTGAGTTTAGCGTTTTTACTAATTTATCAGTAGATATCGCACTTAAATCTATCCACTCGTTTAACCAACTTTTAGTAATTATCATTGAAACTGCTCCAGCAACTTAATATCTCCCTCAAAAAGTGAACGAAGATCTCCTATTTGATGAATAAGCATCGCAAATCTCTCAACTCCAAGCCCAAAAGCATACCCGCTGACATTCTCATACTTAACCGCTTCAAAAACATTTGGATCAACAATCCCGCAACCTAAAACCTCAAGCCATCCGGTTTTTGAACAAACTCTACAACCAGAACCTTTACAAAACACGCAAGAGATATCTACCTCTGCCGAAGGCTCTGTAAAAGGGAAAAAACTAGGTCTAAAACGAACTTCAACATCACCAAACATATACTTAAGAAAATCTTCCAAAATAAACTTCAAATTTGCAAACGAGACTTTCCCCTCTTCATCAACCAAAAGCCCCTCTACCTGATGAAACATCGGCGTATGAGTAATATCGTAATCTCTTCTAAAAACTGCCCCCGGCGCTATCATGCGAATTGGCGGTTTTGAGCTCATCATAGTTCTTATCTGAACAGGGGAGGTGTGTGTACGAAGCAGCATCTCGTCTTTAAAATAAAATGTATCCTGCATATCGCGAGCCGGATGATATTTTGGAAGATTTAGAGCTTCAAAATTGTTAAAATCATCCTCCACCATATTTCCGGTTTTTACTGCAAAATTCATTGAAGAGAAATACTCCACAATTCTATCCATAGTCTCCATTACGGGATGAAGCGCGCCACACTCCGGTTTTTGGCTAAACAGAGAAACATCTATTGCTTCTGCCATCATGTGTGCTCGCAACTCTAGCGTCTGAAGAGTTATTTTTTTAGCACTCAACTCATTCATAAGTGCATTTTTGTGTATATTTAACTCTTGTGCAATTTTTGATTTTTCTTCATCTGGCGCTTCTTTCATTCTAGCAAATTCTGCTGCTAAAACACCCTTTTTACCAAATACAGATATGCGAATCTCTTCGATTCTATCAACACTCTGTGCTTCTTTTATTGCGTCATACCATTCTTTCAATAGACTCACCCATACTAGAGGAAAATAACCTCTTAAATTTTAAGGGGGATTATAGTCAAATATAATTTATATACAGCTTCATTTGTCAATTTATATGCTACAATAAATAAAAAAAGAGGCTGAAATGTGTATATTTTGCAAGATTATTAACAAAGAAATACCATCAAATATTATCCTAGAAAACAGTGACTTTTTGGCATTTCACGATATAAATCCAAAGGCTCCGGTTCACATATTGGCTATTCCAAAAGTTCATGTAGATAGTTTTAACGAAGTAACTCCGGAGATTATGAAAAATATGACTACTTTTATACAGGATGTTGCAAAAGAGATGGATATTGACAAGAGCGGATATAGAGTTATTACGAATGTTGGTGAAGATGGCGCTCAAGAGGTAAAACACCTCCATTTTCACATCTTTGGCGGGGCTAAATTAGCATGGTCGCATTTAGCCGACGCTAACCCAAAGAGTATGATTTAGAGTTTTGCCTATGACGGGCAGCTCTCTATTTTGCCCATATCTATTTTACTTCCACCGCCAGATATCATCTTCTCATTTTCTCTAATTTTAGTGCCGTTATGCGTTATTGAGTAAGTTATGAGAACACTATCTCTGATGGTATTGATTGTCGAGCAGTATGTCTCTAATGAAGCCATAACCCATCTAGCGGCGACTATATCATCGGCATCTGAATTAAAACTGTAATCAAGATGAAGCGTGTTAAATTTTTTTGGAAAATCTTCGTTTCTTATTGCATCGCCGCTGATTACAAGATTTGAAACAGTTTTGCCTTGGTTTTTTGGTATCATAACCATGTCCGTAGCACTGCATGAGACAATTCCTGACAAAAAATACTCCAGCGGAGATATCTGCGGAGCATCAATTATAAAACTGCTCTTCTGTGTTTTTGCCTCAAACTTCATCTCACTTAGATGAGATACTGTTACTTTCATGCTACTTCTCCAAAAAGTTTTTAAAATATTGTAACTGTTCTTGGGTTCTTTGCGTAGATGTTCCACCCTCAGAAGTTCTTGCATTCATAGAGTTTTCAATTGATAAAAATTTTAGAACATCTTCGCCGATTCTGCTGTCTATCTCTTGGAGATATTTTAGCTCAATATCACTCAAATCGATTTTTAGCTCTTCGCTCTTTGCCACGGCTTTTCCTGTAATAAAGTGAGCCTCTCTAAAGGGAATATTACACTTTTGCACCAGATAATCAGCCAAATCAGTCGCACTTAGATGTCCCATTTTACAAGCATTTTGCATATTTTGCGTCTTTACCTGCATTGTTTTAATCGCCTCTTTTAATATCGCCAATGAAATCTCAGCAGTCTCAACCGCATCAAAAACACCCTCTTTGTCCTCTTGCGTATCTTTGTTATATGCCAAAGGAAGACCTTTCATAACAGTCAGAAGCCCCATCAATGAGCCATAAACTCTGCCTGTTTTACCGCGAAGAAGTTCTGGGACATCAGGATTTTTCTTTTGCGGCATTATCGATGAGCCTGTTGAGTACTCATCACTTAGCTCAACAAATCTAAACTCATAACTAGACCACATAACGAGCTCTTCACTAAGACGAGAGATATGCATCATCATTGTTGAGATATTGAACAAAATTTCGAGTGCAAAATCTCTATCGCTTACCGTATCTAAACAGTTTACGCTGACACTGCTAAACCCTAAAAGCTCGGCTGTCATATCTCTATCGATTTTATGCGGAGTTCCGGCCAGTGCCGCACAGCCTAGAGGAGAGACATTGTTTCTCTCACATGAGCTCTCAAATCTCTCAATATCTCTTTTAAACATTGAGAGATATGCACTTAGATGAAAAGCAAAATTTATCGGCTGGGCATGTTGAAGATGTGTCATACCCGGGACTAAAGTTTCTGTATGTTTTGATGCTACGATATGTATCTCACGCATTAAAAGTTTAAGTGCACTGACTATCTCTAAGTTTTTACGGAGAACATAACGGCGAAAATCAACCGCAACTTGGTCATTTCTGCTTCTTGCAGTATGAAGTTTTTTTCCGGCTTCACCAATAATGGCAGTTAAGCGTTTTTCAATTCCCATATGAAGGTCTTCATCTGATATTTTCCACTCAAATTCACCCGACTCTATCTCATTTTTAACTTGATTGAGTCCATCTGTTATTTGAGTAAGCTCACTAGTTGTTAAAATACCCTGTTTCGTGAGCATTTTAGCATGTGCAATAGATCCTTCAATATCTTCACGATAAAGTTTTCTATCAAACATAATAGAAGCATTAAACTGGTCTAAAAGGCTTGAAGCACTTGCAGAAAAACGACCTGACCACATTTTGTCCATAATAGTTTCCTTGATTTATTTCATAAAAGGTTATTTAAAAAGTTTGGTATTTTAGCTAAATTAAATGATTTTACAAAGTGAAGATAGTAATTCAAGATAGATTTTCTATCTTGAAATTATAAAAAAAATAGGATTAATTACAGGCAGGCACATTACCGCTATCGCTAGCATACTCTAGCAAAAAGTCTTTCAAATGCTTTGAGTTTTTGTCAAAAGCATTGCTTTCAAAATATTCATGAGACTCTTTCGCACTTTTTTCTTCACTCTCCAGATGAACTTCAGCCAATTTTAGGCCTTTATCTTTCATCAAAGCATTCCACTCTCTTTTTTTCTTTGTAGCAACGAATGCTTGTCCTGCTTTATGACATTTAACGCATTTTTTTACATACTCGTCCTGCCCTTTATATACAGCAGCCTCAACACTTAGCGAGGTAAAAACAAATACAGACAAAGTAAAAATTAAAAACTTATTCATGCGCTAAACCCTTATGATAATTGGCTATGTTACATCACTATTTATTATATTAACCTTATAATAAATAAAAAAGACATTAAATTATCACAATTGAAACTTTTCATACAAATTTTCACTTAAATCCCACACGCCTTTGCTTTTTAGCGACTCTACTACGCTTAAAGTACAATCCACATCATCCGGCCATCTTCTATTAAATCCGTCAAATATATTTTTATTTGTTCCGTCCACTCCGACCATTAATCCCGAGACAAATACATCCCTGATTGCATCCATATTATTTGTAACTCTCCAAACCAACATATAGGCATTAAATACATCATTTTTAGCAGCATCAACAAAAACAACAACCCTCATATGCGCATTTAACTCAGAAAGAGCATCAAAATATTGTTTAACATTTTTTGTTTTATTTACAGATATTACGGTAATAGGGTTATTTGTTCTTCTCATAAATTGATGCAGATTGACTGCATCCGGAATGGCCTTTTTGACTCGCAGAAGCAGCTCATCATCACCCAGCAGCTCTGGAGCTTCTTGCTTTTGTGCTGCCGTCACATCAATTCCAAGCTTTCCGCCAACCAAACTCTCAGGAGATGAGTGGTCAAGCGCGTCCAATATCCCTTCGGTTATAAATAGAGATTTTGGAGTAAATCTATCGAGTATATATGCACTCACCGATTCATAACCATCTAACTTAGGTGCTTTTTCATCTAAAAATATTGCATGTTTTACAAAGCTCATCTGTCCGGCACCCCAAAAAGCATGCATAAACTGCTTTGCATGTCCTTTATAGTGCGGCTGCATCTTTGCTAAAATAAGATTATGAAAACCTGCATTCTCAGGCATATGATAATCAAGCAAATCAGGTGCCGTAGTTTTTAAAAGCGGAAAAAATATCTTTCCGGTTGCCCAGCCCATATATTTGTCTTCCAAAGGCGGTTTGCCGACAACAGTTGCCAAAAATATAGGATTTTTTTTCATAGTTATTGCGCTGACTTCCATAACAGGATATGGCTCTTCTAGAGTATAGTAGCCGGTATGGTCACCAAACGGTCCCTCTATTCTCATCTCTGCGGTGTCCACCCAGCCCTCAATTACATAATCAACATCTTGCGGGATATATAGCGGTGTTGTCAAAGATTTTACTAATTTTGCCGGCTCTTTTTTTATAAGCCCATACATTAACAGCTCATTTACTCCGTAAGGAAGCGGCGCCGTTGCACACCAAGTATAGAGCGGGTCACCGCCGATAGCAACAGTTACGGGCATTTTTTTGCCGACTTTTTGATACTGGTCAAAAAAGTGAGATGAGTCTTTGTGAATCTGCCAGTGCATACCCAAATGATTTTTATCATAAACTTGAAGTCTGTACATTCCCAGATTTACCATCTCCCCATCTAGGCTCTGCGTATAAACCTGCCCCATTGTTATAAACGGTCCGCCGTCTTGCTCCCAAGTTGTTAATACCGGAAGTTTATAAAGGTCTATTTCATTATCTAAATATTTTATCTGTTGACAAGCACCGTTGCCTTTTAATCGTTTAGGAAAAATATTTTTTAGTGAAAAAAGTTCGCGTGCCATTGATAGCTTATCAAAAAATTTCTCAGGCGGTTTCATATGCAGCAGTTTTGTTATCTCATCAGCGACAGACTCAATTGTTCTGCCAAACAGCAATTCACATCGTCTGTATGAACCAAATAGATTCATAGCGACACTCTCGTCAAACTTTATTCCGTTCTTTTTATCCACTACATTTGTAAAGAGCAGTGCTTTGCCGCCATCTTTTTTCTTAACTTCCGCATACGCCAAATGAGGAATTTCAAGATATATATCGAGTTCTATATCAATAACTCTCAGTTCATCATTTTTTTTTAAAAGTTCTATAGTTTTTTTCATAATTATTCTCCGATATTACACACTAAAACGAACGCGTCCGTTTTAGTAAGAGGGACTAAAGTCCCTTCCAACCCCCTAAAGCTACGAAAAACTATGTTTTTCGAGAATTACAAGGATTTTTTACGCGCTTTTATAAAAAAGTGCGTAATGTCAGTTATTTTTTGATTTTATTTGATAAGGTTTTTATAATCTCTGCGGCATCTCATCTTTAAACGCTATTTTTTCTGCTCCTTTTAGTAGCTCCAAAGCACCCTTGCCTATCATAAGCTCTGCCATCTCAAATCCCAAGCCCTCGCTTTGTTCAAGGTTTCTAACAATTTTTTCTTGCATGATATTTGTACCATCAGGAAATCCAATCATCGCTCTAAAAGTAATTATATTGTCATCCATTACAGCATTACAAGCAACCGGTGCGGAACATCCGGCCCCTATTTTAGATATAAAATCTCTCTCTATTTTTGTACATATAAATGTTTTTTCATCTTTAAGACTTAACGCTATCTCTCTTACTTTTTCATTTTTGCAAACTATCTCTATTCCAAGAGCGGCTTGTCCCATCGGAGGTATCATCATATCAAGCGATAATTTTTGGGTATGTGGAATATCTTTAAGCAGGTCTAATCTATGAAGACCGATGAACGCCAAAATTATTGCATCGTACTGCCCTTCACCAAGTTTTCTAAGTCTTGTATTTACATTGCCTCTTAAATCTTTTACTCTCAAATCCGGACGCTGCTTTAAAAGCTGCATTCTTCTTCTTAAACTTGTAGTACCTACAACGGCACCTTGAGGCAGCTCTTCAAGAGATTTATATTTGTGTGACAAAAAAACATCGCTTTGGTCTTGTCTCTGCGTAACTGCAACCAACTCCAAACCTTCAGGAATATATGTAGGAACATCTTTTAAACTATGTACTGCCAGATCGGCATTTCCTGAGAGCATCTCATCTTCAAGCTCTTTTGTAAAATGACCTTTTCCGCCGATTAGAGCCAGCGGTTTGTCTAAAACCTTATCACCGTTGCTTACAATTTTATTTAATTCAACTGTAATCTCCGGATAAGAGGCTTCTATCCTAGCTTTAATGTGGTATGCCTGCCAAAGAGCAAGGTCTGAAGTTCTTGTTGCTATTATTAACTTCTTCATCTATTTTGCCTCTTTATATCTGTTTTTTGTCTTATCCATAACTCCGTCAAAAAACATTGTAGGAGTTCCGTTTACCATAAGTGCATCAGCCAATTCTAAATCATTTTTAAGATGTTCTGAGACCTCTTTTGATAATAAATCAGATAGTTTTATATTTGAATTCATTACCTTGTTAAACTCTGCTAATATCTTCTCATTAGATTTCTCTTTTGGATCTATTTGAACTTTGTATAGATTTAAAACAACATCTTTTTTGCCTTGAAGCTCAAGCGCAATAGCTGCTTTTACTAACTCAACAGCAGCCGGATGCAGCGAATCAAGTGGGAAATGGTAGTAATATATGGCAAATTTATTTGGCTCTTTTTTCATATACTCTATAGCTTCTGGAACAAATGTTCTACAAAATGGGCAAAGAGGGTCGGAAAAAATTGCTACTTTATGCTTTGCGTTAGGGTTTCCATAAATCAAATTTTCTTTTTTATAATGCTCGCTTTTAAATGGCAGAGATACCAGGTCGCTCATATTTTTACCGCTATTTAAATCAAACAACTCTTTAGTAACAAAATTGCCATCTGAAAACCAAACCATTTTTTGAACAACCTGACGCTTCTCTTTTTTTAGCATTGCATCCAGTTCAACATAATACGCATTCCAATCCTCATACCCTTTAACTTCGGTTACATTTGTAACTTTAACATTTATTGATTTTATATTTGGGTTAGCTGCGAATGTATCCTTTAGAAACTTTTCAACTTTTTCGCTCGAAGCATCCGCTCCCAATAAACTACTTAGTGTAAGTGTTATCGCTAATAATTTCAACATCAATGACATCAATATCCTTTTCTCTACTGTTTTTTTTATAATTTGTTTTACATTTACCTGATTTTACATTATAACGGTTAACAAGCATGGTTGTAAATACGCTAAACTGTAATAAAATACCTACTATATCTGTTAAAAATCCCGGCAAAATAAGTAAAATTGCTCCGAATATAGTAAACAGATTAAGACTCTGAAACTGTTTCAAATCTATACAATTATACGAAACAGCTCTGAGATTTTCACTAAGCGTTGATTTAAAATTCATAAGCATAACTATTCCAAAAATAGCGCTTAAAATAATTTCAAAAAATGTTGCTACCCCGCCGATTTCCGATGATATATTTACAAATATTAGAACTTCAAAAAAGAGATAAATAAGAAAATAGATCATTACTTAATCAATTCCATTATTTTGCTATAAATGTCATCTACGGCTACTGAGATATTCTCTTTTGTTTTTCTATCAAATATTTGGACAAAGCCGTTTTGCAACTCTTTTCCTATAATAACAGTGTATGGAAAACCAATTAGCTCGGCATCTTTCATCTTAAAGCCGAATCTCTCTTTTGAATCATCAAGCATGGTATCCACGCCAGACTCCACGAGTTTGGCATATAATGCTTCGCCCAACTCAACTTGCGGTGTTTCTTTTACATTTGAAATCATAATATTTACCATATACGGAGCAGTTGATTTTGTCCAGATACAGCCGTTTTCATCATGATTTTGCTCAATTACGGCTGCTATAAGTCTGCTTACACCTATGCCGAATGTTGCCATCTCAAAAGGTTTTGGTTTGCCGTTTTCATCATTAAAATGTGCTTCTAATGCCGATGAGTATTTAGTACCCAGTTGAAAGATATGTCCAACTTCAATCCCTTTTTTAAAATGAAGCTCAGCTCCACATGAACAGCGTTTAGAAATTTTTAACTCTTTTAACTCTTCATAAGATTTTTCATTTAAAGCATGAACTTCTTCACCGGTAAATATTGTCTCAATATTTGCGCCGTAGTTACAAGCTTCACATACGACAAGAGTATCTTCACCGCTATTTGCCAAAACATGAAACTCTTTGCTCCCAGTTCCCCCGATTGCTCCGCTGTCAGCTTCAACTACCCTAAAATCAAGACCGAGTCTTGTGAAGATTTTTTTATAAGTCTCTTCCATCAACTCAAATTCTCTTATCATATCTTCTTGTGATGAGTGAAAAGAGTATCCGTCTTTCATTAAAAACTCTCTGCCGCGTAAGAGCCCATATCTAGGTCTTGCTTCATCACGAAACTTGGTATTTATTTGATACAAGTTCAGAGGCAAATCTTTATAGCTTGTTACTCTGTTTTTTACCAGCTCCACCATAGCTTCTTCGTTTGTAGGACTGAGCACAAACTCGTTTTCATGCCTGTCTTTTATGCGAAGCATCTCTTTTCCCATGGCTTCAGAACGGCCGCTTCTCTCCCACAAACTAATAGGAGTCACAAAACTAAGTTGCACTTCCAAGCAGCCTGCATTGTCTAGCTCCTCTTTTACAACAGCTCTGATTTTTTCTAATACTATCTTTCCAAGCGGCATAAAATTGTAAAGTCCTGCACCCTGCTGGTTTATAAAACCGCCTCTTAATAAAAATTTATGCGACGGCAAAGTTGCATCTGATGGTGCCTCTTTTGTTGTAGGTATAAACGCTCTGCTTCTTCTCAATTATCTTCCTTCTATAATATTTAGAGCATGCTCACACTTGTATTTGTCGGGCATATCACTCTTATCTTTTTGTATTAAAAATTGCAGAGCACTTGTTACCATATCTGCTTTTGAATCCTCAGATACGCTGCGCATTTTTGAAGTCATGTCATGCAAAAACCTCTTCATAACCTGCTCGCTCATCTTCACTATCTGAGCCTCATACTCTTTTGGGATGTAGCCGTTTTTTATAACTCTTCTACTCTCTGCTCTTGCTGCTTCAAAAGCTTTTTGGTATATCTCTTTAATCATTGGCTCGATATTTAGCGTATTTAACCACTCAAAAAATTCTACCGTACTTCTTCCGATGATACCGTGAGCTTTTCTTGCGCCATCTTCACGAAGACCGATATTTTCATCCACTATATTTTTCAAATCATCTATTACATAAAGATTTATTCGTTCGCCCTTATGATAATTTATATCACGAGGCATAGCCATATCAAACCAATATCTGTCAAAATCGCAAATTTTTATAATTTCGTCTGTTATTATCGGTTCTGAAGCGGAAGTTGCAGTAAAAAGAATCTCAAACTCATTTACCGCTTTTGGAAGCTCACTCATATCTAAAACTTTAGCACCGCATTCCTGTGCCAGTTTCTCCGCTTTATCTTTTGTTCGATTCATTATGTAAACATCCGCACCACTAGATATCAAATGTTTTGCTGTAATCTCTGACATCTCTCCAATGCCTATAACCAAAGCTTTTTTGCCCTCAACACTCTCAAGAACTGATTTTAGTTTCGCAACTGCAACACTTGCGATGGAAACAGGTTTTGAAGATATATCCGTTGCGTTTCTAACCTTTGCGGCACATTTAAAAGCGTGATGCATTGCACGAGCCAGTTTTTGACCGCAATATCCCTTGTCATAAGAAAATCTAAAAGCATCTTTTAGCTGTCCTGCAATTTGAGTTTCACCTACAACCATTGAGTCAAGTGATGATGCAACCGAAAAAATATGATGAATTGCACTGCTGTCATCATATATATTTGCTCTTCCCTCAAGCTCATCAATAGAAATTCCAGACCTTGCCGCTAGCATCTCAAAAATATGCTGTGTAGCAAGAGCCACATCACTGCAGCTGCAAAATACTTCCATACGGTTGCATGTTGAGATAAGAATTGACTCATTGATTGCTTCGCTTGAGTTTAGTTTTGTGAGACAACCTCTTTTTGAGTTATCATCCTTGTAAGAGAGTTTTTCTCTAACTTCCATGGTCGAATTTTTATGTGAAAAACTTATGTTTAAATAGTGCATTAATAACTTCTTTTTATCATAGTTTGTAAAATATTTATTAGCTCAGCATCATCTTTCATTGCGTTCATTGCCTCGTTTGATAATTTTTCTGCCAACTCAAAAGATTTTTCGACAGTTTTATGCTCTTGCATTTTTTTTCTAATCCAAATAGCATCTTGCTCATCTAATACCTTTGCGTGTAGAGAGAGAAGCTTTTTTTTCTCATTATCATCTAAAACTTTGTAGAGATAAATATACGGCAGTGTACATTTACCCTCTACAAAATCGTTCATAGCCGGTTTCCCAAGAGTTTGCGCGTCACTTGTGATATCCAAAATGTCATCAATTATTTGAAAAGAGAGTCCAAGATTTCTACCATATAATGCATGAGAAGCCGCATCTTTACCTGCCAAAATTGCAGCTGCCTCGGCTGAAGCTTCTATAAGAGTAGCAGTTTTAAAGTATAACATCTCCAGATACTTATCCTCATCGCCGTTAAACTTATCTGCCATCTTAACATCCATCATCTCACCCTTGCTAAGAGCTGTGACGGAAGAAGAGATAATTTTTGCAACATCTTTATCAAACGAAACAAGCTCGGTAAAAGCTTTTGAGTAGAGTATATCGCCAAGCATTACAGCCGTCTTGCTTCCATCTGTTGCATTTACAGAAGCTACTCCGCGTCTAAGCGTTGCCTCGTCAATAACATCATCATGAAGCAGGCTTGCTCCGTGGATAAGCTCAACAATAGCCGCTAAAAGAGGAGCTTTTTCGTTAGAAGATGCAATCTTTAAAATTAATTTTGCACGAAGCCTTTTCCCGCCTTGGAGCGTTCCAAAAAGACGAGTTACTTCATCATAATTTATCTCTTTAATCAGCCTTGCTATTTCGCTCTCAACTCTCTGCATTATCTCTCTTTAACTAATTTTTTAAATCTTCTAACAACACCTGCTCTTTTTTATCAAAAAGAAAAATCTCAAACACCGCCTCTTTGCTCTCTTGCTTAAACTCTTTAAATTTAACAAGCAAATATGCCAAGTTGCCATAATCAGCGCCATTCGGCATAAGTTCCACTCTAAAACTTTGATTTTCATGTCTTAAATAGAGCACATTTTGAGCTACTATTTTATCATATGATTTAAAAATGACAAGTCCGCCATTTTTATAAAGTGTCCATCTAAAATTAAACAGCTTCTCTTTATTGGCGTATTTTACAAGAATTTTCTTTTGCTCATCTTTTTTTAGTGAAATTTCTTTGATTTCTCTATAATCACTGGCAAATATGAAACTAAAACTAAGTGCCAAAAGTGTAAATAGTTGTAAAAAATTTCTCAATTATTCACTTTGTGATAAAATCGCACCCATTAACTCGATATATAAACTTTTCGAATGATTTTCAACTTCATCGCTATTTGAAATCATATAATTTTGAATATCTCTATCCATATCTTGGCTAAATTTATCTGCTATCATAAGTTCAATAGCCGCAGTTCTGTCAATAAATTTTTGCAATTCGTGCCTAACAACATCATTATTAGCATTAAATATAACATCCATCAATTTGCTCTTAGGCGAGCCCATAAATATATCATCTTCATCTTCAAAAAGTCCGTACATCCCACATCCTGTAATTGTAATATTTTGACGATTATAACATCACAATTGTAACAATTGCTTAACACTTGACATTAAGTCATAATTTTCTATAATACCAAAATGAAAATATATGACTATTTAATTATCGGAGCCGGAAGTGCCGGATGCTCGAGTGCCTATTTTTTACACAAAGAGGGCAAAAGCGTAGCTCTCGTTGACAGAGAAGGCATCGCTGGAGGTGCAAGCGGAGCAGCCGGCGCCTTTTTGTCGCCTCTTCCTGGGCAAAAAAACATCTACAATAGTTTAGTAAATAATGCCCTTGATTTCTCTTTGGACTTTTACCAAGAGCTGCTCCCCGAAGCGGTGGACAAAAAAGGCGTTCTTAGAGTTGCCAATGATAATTTTGATGAAGATAAGCTATCACAAAACAGCATAAAATATGACTATTTTGACAGCAAAAAACTTCATGACATCTCAAAAAATTTCAGAGAGATTGAAGGCTATTTTTATGAAAATGCGGCCGTAATAGAACCGATACAAATCTGCAATAAATTAACCAAAGGGTGCGATTTTTACAAAATGGATGTAAAAGAGTTAGTTTATAAAGATGGATTTTACATAGTTGATAACATAAAAGCAAAAAATATCATTTTAGCTCAAGGAGTAAGTAGCTCTTTGGTAGAGATTCCGTATATGAAAATATCACCTATTTTCGGGCTTAGAGTTGATGTCAAGAGTACAACTAAAGTTCCTTTTAATATCCACAAAGCTATCTCAATCTCAACAAACAAACAAGACGGCACTCTCTCCATCGGGGCAACCCACGAGAGGCACGACAGTGCAAAAATGGAGTGTCTGACAACATGCGATAAATGCTCTTTTTATGTAAAGGGCGATGATGAGCAGGTAAAGAGTCTTTTAAAACAGGCAGATGAGCTTATAAAACTTGAAAATTTAGAAGTAGTAAAAATATATAAAGGTGCAAGAGCCACGATTAAGAGCTACTTTCCGGTAATCGGCAAAATAGTGGATTATGAAAGTAGTCTTAAAAAACATCCGTCCATACAAAACGGCACCAAAATTCCACAGGAAGATTTGGAGTATTATCCAAACTTACATCTCATAAATGCGCTCGGCTCCAGAGGCTTTGTATTTGGTCCATATTTAGCAAATATTTTAACTAAAAATATTTTACACAATGAGCCGATACCTCAAGAGATATCAACTGGGAAGCTTTTTTATAAAATGGCTAGAAAAAGCAAGTTTTAAAATACTATTTTTTACTGCATTTATATGCAACAGTTGCGCTTATAACGCTCTCTTTATTGCTTTGTATCGGATTTTGAGTAGATATCTCTTTCACGGTTGCTTTCATCTTCTTTGGAATAGGTTTAGCTTGAGCAGCATCATTAAACTTTACGGTAGAAACTTCGCACTCAAGCAGTGTCTCTTTTGAAAAATTATCAGCCTGCACTTTAGCTTTTTTTAGTAAAACCAATTGCAGTTCCTGTTCAACCGATGCTTCTGTTTTACTGCCGACACTCCACAACAAAGCACCTTGTGTTGTACGAACACGATTTGAAATAATTTTTTTGATATTTTCATTTAATGTATTAAACTGCTCAACCATATTAAATTCACAATTAAATTGTAAATGTCCGCTGTACCCAACAAACTCCGGTTTTTGATTTTTATAGTTATATACCGGAGAGAGATTGTATCCGCCGCCATTGCAATACTCTGCAGCAGGGTCAAATTTTTTAACTTCATCAATAATAGCATTAAAATCTGTCTTAATGCTATTTATATTTTTAGATTGCTCATCAAATCCAAGTGATGCTTGAAGCACATCAGGTGTTAGCATTTGCGAAACTTGCTCCGTGGTAGTGATACTCATTTGCGCACCAATAAGCATAGGAATAAACAATAAACTAAAATACTTTTTCATAATCAACTTCCTTTTGCATATTAATGCTTTTAGTTATTTAACTATCTGAGTGCCTACTCCGGCAGATGTAAAAAGTTCCAACAGCATCGAGTGCTCTATTCTGCCGTCAATTATGTGTGCTTTTTGCACGCCGCCTTCAATCGCCTCAAGACATGCATCGACTTTTGGCACCATTCCTCCATGAATCGTTCCATCCGCTTTTAGAGCCTCAATCTCACTTTTTGTAAGCGTGCTAAAGAGCTCTTTGTCACTGTTTAAAACACCAGCCGTATCGGTTAAAAATATAATCTTATTTGCGCCTATCGCTTTTGCGACATAAGAAGCACATAAATCTGCATTTATGTTAAATCCGGGGTGCCCCATCTCGCCGCCTGCTGCAATCGGGGCAATAACAGGAATAAATTTTTCTGCTATAAGATTTGAGATAACCTCAGCTTTAACATCAGTAATATTTCCCGTAAGCCCCCATTTTGCAAAATCTTTTGCTTTTGCAGTGATAAAATGAGCATCTTTTCCGCTGATTCCTATGGCTTTTGCACCGTGGGAATTAAGCAGTGAAACTATCTCTTTGTTTATCTCTCCGCTTAAAACCATCTCAACAATTCTCATAACCTCTTTTGAAGTCACACGCTGACCGTCAATAAACTTAATATCTATCTTTAGAGCATCTAACATCTCATTAATCTGTCTGCCGCCGCCATGAACAATAACCGGTTTAATACCAACCAGATACATAAGCAGTATATCCTCGGCAAACTTCTCTTTTAACTGCGGTGACTCTTGTGCTGAACCGCCATATTTGATTACTATTGTCTCACCGCTAAACTGCTTTATAAACGGTAGGGCTTCGAGAAGCGTTTGAACTGTTTCAATCTTTTTTTGCACTATTTTCTCCTATAATTATCTACTATTTTTAAAATATCTTCATTAACTTCCACATGCAAATCCAGCAGTGAAAGAGGCAGACCAAACTGCTCTAATTTTACAAAATCTTTGTAAGTCACCAAAACCGACTCTGCATTATCTTTTTTAAGAATATTCAAAACTTCATCTCTGACAAATGAGTGATGATCCTCAAAATAGTTTTTACCGACAACTTCGGGCAGATAACTATCCAGACGCTGCGGTCTTGCTATTGCAGTAACGAGTGACATTTTATCACTTTTATTTTTAAGTTCAACTACTCTTTTAAAATCGATTCCGTCTCTTATGACAACAGCTTCTTTTCCTTTCCACAATCTCTCTCTAAAGGGTCCCGATGGCAAACAAGATGAATTTTTGCTCTCAACATCTATAAGAATATCAAGTTTTTTTATATCATGTTTTGAGTAGGCATCGTCTAAAAATAGAATTTTTGCACCGATTTCTTTGGCTTTTAAAACACCATCGTTTCGGTTTTCACTAACTATCACTTTAACATTTGGAAGTTTGTGTGCATAAATCATAGCTTCATCGCCGCTTTTATCTACGCCGCATAAAATCTTATTGCCATCACTAACAACAACAAGACCTCTGCTCTCTCGTCCATAACCGCGAAGAACTATGGCAACATCTTCATATCTTGATGCAAGAGCTGTTACAAGCGGTGTTTTGCCGCTTCCTCCGACACTAAGATTTCCGACACTGATAATATCTATGCCAAAATCTTGTGCGGTTTTACTTTTAAATCTTAAGTACATGCAAAAACAGTAAATCCAACTAAGCGGAAGCAATAAAAATGACAGGAATTTTTGGATGAAGTTCGGGTTGTAGAAATACTCTTCAACCCAAAAAACCACTCTCCTACGCATAAAACGGCAGATTGTGCAACATAATATTAAACTCTGGTTGATGCGACTGATTTTATTTTATCTATAACAAACTGCACTTCTTTATCTTGCATACTTGCATGTATCGGAAGTGACATAACCCGCTGATAGCTCGTAAGTGCTACCGGAAAATTATTTACTTTTAGTGCATACTTATTTTTATAGTATGATAAAAAGTGTAGCGGGATGTAATGCAAACCAACTTCAATCCCCTGTTTTTTCAGCTCTAACGCAAAAGAATCCCTATTTTTATCTACTTTTACAATATAAAGTGAGTATGGATGCTCATCAGCGCTTTGCTTAGGTATTGCTATATGATTAACACCGCTAAGTGCTTTATTGTACATTTGAGCAATCTCTTGCACCCTTTTTAAGTTTTTATCCTGCTCTTTAATTTTAGCTCTTATATATGCGGCATCTAGTTGGCTCATTGAGTAATCAAATCCTATATCAACCACATCATAAACATAATCAAGGGAGTCTTCATCCCTTCTCATGGCATGCGAACTTAAGAGTTTTGCACGCTCTATTATCTCCTTGGAGTTAGAAACAAGCATACCGCCGTTACAAACATCTTTTTTAAGGTGAGAAGAGAAGTTAAAACATGTAATATCTGCACCTGTTGAGCCTATTTTTTCGCCTTTATATGTAGCTCCGAGAGCTTCACTTGCATCCTCTACAATTTTTACATCATAGATTTTTGCCATAGTGTAGAGCCTGTTTAAATCTACACACTGTCCAGCCACATGCGTGACTATAACTGCTTTTAATTTTTTAGCTTTATTGTCTTCTAGATATGTTTCTAACTTGTCAAGATTTATATTGTAACTCTCTGCATCTATATCAATAAAAACAGGCTCCGCATCAAAATGACGAACAACTTCCGGAACATTTGGATGAGCGTTTACGGAACAAACTACTTTATCTCCGCGTTTTAAATCCAAAGCCAACATCGCCAGATGAAGTGCTGAAGTTCCATGTGAAGTAGCCAGTGCATAATCTGCCCCGATATATGAGATAAATTCATTTTCAAGCTCTTCTACTTGATCAATATTTTCGCCATCTAAAACATCACTAACATTTGAGTGAGCTTCTCTGCTACTCTCATATTTACAAAACGGAACTTTCATCATTTAATCCTTAATTTTATTTTACAGTGTGATTTCATAGTCTTATATCCCTCGGATAATTAAAATCATGATTTATAGTTCTAGATGTCAATTTAGCAATAATAGGCATCTTTCTTTTAAATTGATTACGAAATACTCGCTCTATAATCATGTTGAGCATATCTTCGTTACATCCCATCTTAACTATCTCTTCTTTACTCAATCTATCTTCAACATAAAATTTCAGTGCTTTATCAAGTTCGGCATATGTATAGCCCAAATCAGCCTCATCACTCTGTCCATTCCACAAATCTGCGGATGGAGCTTTTTTTATAATAGTTTTTGAAACACCCAAATACTCTGCCAGCTCATAAACTTCGCTTTTATACAAATCGCCTATTGGATTGAGCGCACTTGAGAGGTCTCCATAAAGGGTTCCGTAACCAAGCATCAGTTCGCTTTTGTTGCTCGTACCCAAAACCAAAGCTTTCTGCTTTGCCGAAATATCAAAAATAGTACTCATTCTAAGCCGCGCCGAAAGATTTCCGCGTCTTAGATTGTCCATATCGGGATTTAACTCTTCATAAACTCTTAACATCGGCTCTATTGAAACCGTTATAGCGTTTATTTTAAAATCACGACAAAGCTCATCAGCGTCATCAAGCGAACTTTGTGAAGAGTATTGCGATGGCATTTTTACACAAAGCAAATCATCTCCGAACACCTGTTTTGCAAGTACGGCTACAACAGCAGAATCAACTCCGCCGCTAAGACCTAAAACAACGCTTTGTATACCTGTTTTGCGGACTTCGTCACTTAAAAAATGGTGCAGATACTCGGTTATCTGCTCATACTTCTTCATCGCTAACCTTTATAGAACTTCGAGGTGCCCCCTTTTAGGGCATAACGAATAAGATTATATCAAATTTTGGTAACCAATGTTATAATTTTATAAAAAAAGAGAAATATAAATATGAAGATAAAAGCAAAGCCTATGGGCGAATACCAAACCAACTGTTATATTGTTACCATTAACGGAATGGACTTTATAATAGACCCTGGTATCGGTGCCACTGCGTGGGTTTTAGAGAATGTTACAAATCCTGTGGCAATTCTAAATACGCACGGTCATTTTGATCATGTCTGGAGCAACGCAGAGCTGCAAAAAAAACTAAATATTCCGCTTTATACTCCAAAAGGCGATGTCATGCTTCTTCAAGGCAATAGTTGGAGTCCTGATTTACCACCATCTAAACCTGATGTAGAGGTAGAACCAAATCAAGAGTTTGATTTTAAAGGAATTAAAGTTAAATTTACACATTTTCCGGGACACACGCCGGGATGTTCCACAATAGAGATAGAAGATGCTATGTTTAGCGGAGATTTTATATTTGAACGCTCTATCGGGCGAACTGATTTTCCATACTCCTCGCCGCAGGAGATGAGAGAATCTCTTGAAGAGTTTAAAAAAATTCCTTATGATAAAACTATATATCCGGGACACGGCGGAACTACTACTATCAAGCAAGAACAGCAGTACAGCGACTACTGGATAGCTAATCTTTAAATAGATTGGCTACTCTTCACCATCCTCTTCGCCGCTTAGCTTTAATTTTAGAACATGTCTCTCGGTTACGACTGTTTTAAACTCACCCTCAAAAACTTTTATATCTAAAACATGCCCCGTGACATGTATATTTCTTTTTCTGCCCTCTTTATGGCGAACTTTAGCGATAAAATTTACTATATCTCCAAATTTAACAGGAGAAAGAAATTGGCAATCACTTGCAACTAAGACAACATTTCTTTCATTTACTGCTGCCATAGCAGCAAAATCAGCAGCACTAAAAATAAATCCGCTATGAATCAAGTATTTGGAATCAGCAATCATTTCATGAGTTGTTACTAATTTTAATTCTACATATCCATTTTCTAGCTTCTCTATCTCTCCGCATAAATCTAGATTTATATTTTCATGAGTTTTTAATAGAACTTCGTTTTTGTTTCTGTATTCATCTATCTCCAACTCTTCATCATCTAAAATCTCTTCTCTTTTGTCGCTCATCTTTTTTCCTTAATCAATTTTACATATACCCTAGCAGGCGCAGGGTAGCCCTCAACAGTCTTGCTACTGTCATTTGGGTCTAAAAAATCTTCCAGCGATTGTCCCTCTATCCAAGAAGTTTTTCTCTGCTCACTGCTCTCTGTTTTAGAACTCTCCAAAACTTCAAAACTGTCAAATCCTGCTCTTAAACACCAATTTTTCAACGCTTTTATAGTCGGTACGAAGTAGATGTTTGGTATCTTAGAGTACGAAGACTCAGGACAGAGGCACATCTCATCGTCACCCTCAATATAAAAAGTATCTAAAATAACTTCACCCTCTTTGTCAAGCCCTTTATAAAGAGACTTCAGCATTCCGACAGGGTCGCTTCTATGGTAAAGAACACCAAGACAAAAAATAGTATCAAACTTCTCTTCGTAAAACTCCAGATGTTCAACACCCAAAAGCTCATAAACAATGCTGCTTTTTACAAAATGGTTTATAAAATCAAACTGTGTTTTATAGAGCGGCGATGGATCAAAACCGACAAGAGATTTTGGCTTATCCTCCTGCATTCTAAAAAGATAATACCCATTGTTACACCCTATATCGGCAACTCTTCTATCTTTTAAATTAAAATGTTTTCGCAGAAGGTTATATTTTATATTGCTTCTCCATTCGGAATCAATATAAACATCAAATAGCTTAAACGGTCCTTTTCGCCAAGGCATCATCACTCTGGCAACCTCTTCTACATTTTTTGGAGCATTCCCGCTAACCGTAACGGCATCACCAAGTTCAACACTCCAAGAACCATCTTCTAAGCTAGAGAGTGCCTCTCTAAGCGGAGCTATATTTTTCCACTCCATCCACTTTAATCGCTCTTGCCTTAACTCTTTTATATTCATTTTAATCACTATAATATGTTAATTTTATTATAATTGTACCCTAAAAACCGAGAGGAGTTAAAATGAGATTAGAAAAGAAAGCAACCGTTGTATCAACATCAGTTGCCTCGCTGCTTGTTATTATGAAAATGACAGTTGGAATACTCAGCGGCTCGATAGCTGTTTTAGCATCTGCCATTGACTCTCTGCTGGATTTAACTGTTTCACTGTTCAATTACTTTGCACTTCATAACTCTGAAAAAGACCCTGATGATAAATTTCATCACGGAAGAAGTAAATTAGAACCTCTTGCAGCGGTTGTAGAGGGCACTATTATCTCACTATCGGCTCTTTTTATACTATACGAAGCATTCGGAAAGATAGCACACCCAAGAGAGATGGAGTTTATGGGTGCATCCATTGCTGTTATGCTGGCTTCAATAATAATCACTTCAATGTTAGTGTTTTTCTTAAACAGTGTTGCTAAAAAAACAAAAAATATGGTCATCAGAGCGGATGCTCTTCACTATAAAACTGACATATTTTCAAATGGAGCAGTGCTTTTGGCTCTCGGGCTTATATCTTTTACCGGAGAAGATTTGATAGACCCTATATTGGGTATGGGTATCGGTATATACATGATTTACTCGGCATTTCCTATCATCAAAGAGGGTGTTCTAATGCTCCTTGATGCTGCACTATCTGAAGAAGATATAGCAAAAATCAAAAATATTATAGAAAGCGATAAGATAACTGCCAACTACCACCATCTACAAACAAGAGAATCCGGGTCGCATATATTTATATCGGTTCACATTGTCTTTAATACTAGTATTTCCCTATATGATGCACATCTTATATCGGATAAGTTAGAAGTTAAATTGAAAAAAAATTTTAAAGATAAGAAAACGCATATCATCATTCACATGGACCCGTATGATGACTCTAATATTAACGAAATGGAAGATATATATTAATTATGGAACACAAAATGGGCGTAAGAGCCCATCTTAAGGCTTATTTAGCAAACTCCACGGCTCTGCTCTCTCTGATAACATTTACCTTTATTTCACCAGGATATTGAACTTTCTCCTCTATCTCTTTAGCTATCTCTTTAGCCATCAAAATAGATTCATCGTCATTTACAAGAGATGCATTTACGATTACTCTGACCTCTCGACCTGCGTTAATTGCATAAGCCTGTTTAACGCCCGTATGCTCGGACGCTATCTCTTCTATTGCCGTAACTCTTTTTAAAAAGCTCTCCAACACCTCTCGTCTTGCTCCGGGTCTTGCCGCCGAGAGTGCATCAGCCGCACAGACTGCTCCACACTCTATTGAGTTAATCTCTTCATGTCCATGATGAGCATAGATAGCATTTATAACCACACTGTGTTCATTATAACGGTTACAGATAGCTGCTCCCAAATCAACATGGTTACCATCATGTTCATGAGTCAATACTTTTCCAATATCATGAAGAAGCCCTGCTCTTTTTGCAAGTCTTACATCTCCACCCATCTCCGCAGTCATAATTCCGGCCAAATAAGCAACTTCAAGAGTGTGAGCAAGAGCATTTTGCCCGTAACTTGCACGATAACGAAGCGTACCTACCAGCCTGATAAGCTCAGGATGCATAACGCCTACATCTAAGTCAGCTACTATTTCTTCACCCTCACTTAAAGTGCTGGCTTTAAACTCATCACATACTTTATTGTAAATCTCCTCAATGCGTGCCGGTTGAATACGACCGTCTTGAATCAGTAACTCTAAAGTTTTTGTAGCTATCGCACGCCTGTAAAGGTTAAAACTGCTTACCAAAATTGCATTCGGGGTGTCATCTATAATGATATCCACACCCAAAAGAGTCTCAAGGGTTTTTATATTTCTACCCTCTTTGCCGATTATACGACCCTTTAATTCATCATCGGATAGATAAACCAGATTTGTAAGTCGTTCTGCCGCAAACTCTCCTGCAAAACGGCTTGTCGCTTGAGCCAAAATATAGTTTGCTCTTTTTTTAGCTTCAGTTTTAGCTTCGTTTTCATAACGCCTGACAATATGTGCTATCTCTGCACGCGACTTCTCTTCTACTTTTTCAAGTAAAACAGTCTTAGCTTCATCTTTTGTCATACCTGCACAATGCTCAATAGCATTTAGTGCTTCATCTATCTTCTCTTCATATCTTTTTTTCAGTGAGTTTAGAGATTTTTCATTTCTTTTTAAATCAACTTGTCTAGCTTTTAAAGTAGCTACTTCATCTTGAAGTCTTCTATCTTCATTTTGTTTATAGCGCTTAAAGCTCTGCTCTTTTCTTACAACATCATCTTCTCTTTGAGAAAGATCTGCTTTAGCTCTCTCTTTTGCATTTTCATACAACTTTGTAGCCTCTAGCTCTATCTCCTGAGATTTAATGTTAGCCTTATATAAAAGCAGTTGTGCTTCATTTTCAATCGCACCTGCCTGAGCTTTAGCCTTTTCGACATATATATCAAAATTAGCATTAGTTATTTTTTTAGAGATGAAAAATCCAACAAGCCCACTAACGGAGGCTATAGAGCCGCCGATTAGTATCTCATTTAACATCTTATTTCCTGTTTATAGCCATATTTTTATTTTGTACTTCAACTCTTGGTGTAATTATCAAATCACAAGTAATGTCATAATCATCACAAATGAACTCTTTTGTATAACAAAATTCTGATTGTATAAAAATCGTGTACGGTCTCTTTTTTAATTTTGCAAAGAAACGGTCATACATCCCTTTTCCAAAACCAACTCTTTGTAAGTTTCCATCCACACCAACTACCGGTACTATGGCCACATCTATTTTTTTAATTTTTCTTAAACTGTTTCCCGCTTCATAAATACCAAATTTTCTTTTCTTAAGCGGTAACCTAAATGGTACCATCTTAAAACTTTCGCCTTCCATAAACGGCACAAAAATTTCATATTTTCTTCTTATAATTTTGATTGATTTAGCCGTATTTGCCTCAAAAGGAAGGGAAGTGTAAAAAAGTATTTTTTTATTTTTAAATTTTTTCAGCTCTTTTAATAATTTAAAATTTATCTTAGCATTGTTGTATACACGGTTATGTTTTGGGCTATTTTTAATTTTATCTAGACAATTTTGTCTAAAAATTGTTTTTGTAAGAGGCATATAAAATCTTTGTGGCTATAATTTCGGTAATTTTACTCAAAAAACAGAAAACAAGGTAAGCAAATGTTTAAAAAATCTATTTTTCTTCTATCTATATTATCAACGCTTCTATTTCAAGGTTGTTCCGATAAATCAAACGGCAACGATATGATATCAACGGATGAGTATGTATTAACGGCTCTTGACAAAAAGCAGTATGTCGTAAAAAAAGTTACCGATGGTTTTATACTTGAGGGTGCGGAGGATAAAGTAGTGATTTTTGATATTTTTGCAACTTGGTGTCCTCCTTGCCGCGCTGCTGCGCCACACCTTAGCTCCCTTAAAGAAAAATATAAAGATAAACTTATTATTATCGGTATAACAATTGAGGAGAACATTTTAGATGAAAAACTAAAAGAGTTTGCAGATACATACAAAGCAAAATATATTTTGGTAAACTCAGACCAAAATCGCCGTCTTAGCAATGCAATCGTAAAAGAGCTTAAACTTGGAGAGAGATTCCCAATTCCTACTATGGCAATGTACAAAAACGGAAAATTAATAAACCATTATGTCGGCGCCACTGAGGAAGAGTTTATAGACAGTGATATTAGAAACGCTTTAGGCAACTAATGTTTGGATTTATTAAAAAATCTCTTAGCAAAACAGCTGAGGCCATAAAATCGGTAGTTCCAAAAAAGAAAATATCATTTTCAAAAGATGAAATTGAAGATATTTTATTAGAAGCTGATGTCGAGTATGCACTTGTAGAGATAATTTTAAATGAGATATACCAGAGTAAAATAACCCGCGATATTCTCCGCTCAAAGCTGCTTGCTACACTTGCTTACACAACATATAAAGAGCCGGAATTTACAGCTCCGTTTGTTGAACTGATTGTTGGAGTAAACGGTGCCGGAAAAACAACTACAATCTCAAAACTTGCCGCTCGCTATAAAAATGAGGGTAAAAAAGTTATTCTCGGTGCCGGTGATACTTTTCGCGCGGCCGCAATAGAGCAGCTGACTCTTTGGGCAAAAAAGCTAGATATTCCCATAATATCCTCAAAACAGGGGCATGACAGTTCTGCTGTTGCTTATGACACGATAGACTCTGCCAAATCAAAAGGGTTTGATAATGTCATTATAGACACCGCAGGAAGACTTCACACTCAAACAAACTTGGCAAATGAGCTTAAAAAAATTCATAGAATCTGTGACAAAGCCCATAGTGGCGCTCCACACAGAACCATACTAATCATAGACGGAACGCAAGGCAACTCTGCCATAGCTCAAGCAAAAGCATTTAATGAGATGATAGGAATTGATGGAATTATCATTACCAAACTTGACGGAACTGCAAAGGGCGGCAGTGTTTTTAGCATTGCTTACGCGCTTGGATTGCCTATTCTTTATGTCGGAACAGGCGAACAGCCCCAAAATCTGACACCGTTTGATAAATATGAGTTTGTTGATGGCTTACTTGATGCTATTTTTACGGAAGAAGAAAATTAGGATTAAGTCCTAAAAATCTCTAACTTCGCATGGAGCTCATCCGTCATAGCATTAAGATGTTCGGCCGCCGCCGCAATCTCTTCAACATTTCTTGCATTTTTGGAAGATATCTCATTGATTTGTGAGACTTGAGAGACAATGAACTCTACATCTCTTCCGGTCTTTTCAAAGTCGTTAACAGTTTTGTCACTTGCTTTTACAGCCTCTTTAACGATGGCAACACTCTCATTTATTTTTCTCTCAACATCGGTTGCGCTCTCTGAGAGCTCTTGAATCTCCTCTGAGTTAGAGTTCATCTGGGAGCTTACCTCTATGATGGATTGAACTATGACATTGATAGTGGCATTTATCTCCGTAAGGCTTCTTTGCGTTCTCTCTGCAAGTTTTCTTACTTCATCGGCAACAACCGCAAATCCGCGCCCATGCTCTCCCGCTCTTGCCGCTTCAATAGCAGCATTGAGTGCTAGAAGATTTGTCTGGTCTGCTATGTCCGAGATAATCTCTAAAACATTTTTAACCTCATTTGCCTCATGAGAGAGAGTCTGCATCCTATTTGAGAGTTCAATCTCAAGCTGTGCAGAGCTTTGAACCTTGTGCGTTAGAGTTACTATCTCATCTCTTGCAAGGTTAAGATTGTCGTTTGCTTTGATAATATCTTTTTTGCTCTCTATGGCGTCAGAGATGGCATTTTGAATCTCATTTTTTATCTCATTTGCTTTTTTGGTAGCCTCATCAATAACAACAACACTTCTCTCAACATTCTCTCCAACACCCATGGCAGTTGTTGAGAGCTCATGCGAGATTGAAGCATTTTCGCTTGCGCTAGTTTTAGAAGTCTCTATCAAATCTTTAAGCTCTTTTATCAAATCATTGAAGCTTTTTGCCATTTGAGAAAGCTCTAAAGGAGCATTTTCGTCTACCTTCAAAGTAAGGTTTTTATTGTTACCTATGTTAAGAAGTGTCTCTTTAAATTTTTCTATCGGTTTGATTAAACTTTTATTAATCAAAAATATAGATATAGCAATTATTATGAGTAAAAGAATCAAAGAATAAATAATCAGAGTATTTCTAATGCTGTTTGGAACACTAAGAACTTCCGCTTCATCTATTTCAGAGAGTATTGCCCATTTAAAATCTTCACCCACGCTGATTGTAGAAAAAGAGGATAAAACAGGATTATTATTGTAATCAATAACTATTTTAGTATCAGTTTTGCCGGCTAACGCTTCATTAGAAGCTTCCGTATTGACAGAACCATTTGAAGGATTTGCAAAAGAAGCTTGTATGGAGTGACCTTTTGGATCAAGATAACTGTCGCTTCTCATAAGTTTATCAGGTCCCACAAGATAATCCTCTTGAGACGCTCCATAACCCTGGCGGTATTGCATAACATTTTTAATTAACATGTTATCTATTTTAAAGACCAACACACCCTTAACTTCTGCGCTAACAACGATAGGTGTCCCGATAAACATAGCCGGAGAGTTATCATCAGGTTCATAAGGTTTCATATCTACAAAAGTTGGGCGATTATTTTGCAAAGTTTTTTTATAAACTTCACCAAGTCCGCTATCTTTCAATGAGCCATAGGTAAGATTTGTACCGTAATCGGATTTTTTTGCGGCACTGTACATTACATGCCCATGCTCAGCCGCAATTACATAAATGTCGCTATATCCATAATCTTTTAGGTATTTTTGAAAATATACCTCATGCGGTAATCTCTGCTCTTTTGCAGATGGGTCATTTACAGGAAACGGTTCATTTTCCTTAACCTCCAAATCATTATAAACAGTTAGTAAATCCCATGTTATATTTTGAAGATTATTGCTATTTGCCAAAACATCAATATCTACTACACAGTTTTTGAAAGAATTTTCAATCTGATTTTTCTTAACATCGCGAACGGTGGTTAATTGAGAGTAGCTATTTGCTATCAAAGCATTTTTGCTCTTTGAACTCGCTATGTAAGTAGTTATCATTGCCAAAAGTGTCAATGAGAGTGTTGTAAGTAGAAGAATCTGAATTTTAATAGAGAATTTTTTCATACCAATTTTTGCCTTATTTTAGTTTTAAAGTGCTAAATTGTATGTCTAAATTATTACTATATTATTACAAATAGCTAAATTAAAAACAGATTAAATCAACTCTGCAAAAAGTATAAAAGATATAGTAATATTGGTCGCTATTATTACCAACCACATAAAAGACAATGTATAAACTATCGGAAGTTCTAATTTTCTTAACAAATTATTCATTTTTATTACCTTCTGTTATTTTGTTATTGAATTATATGTGCTAATTATTACAAAATCATTACACTAAATATGACAATTTGCCATATTTTTAACATCTCATGAACTATAAGTGTATAATTCTCCAAATCCTTCCAAAAGGCTAAAAATATGTCCAAAAAAAAGATTCTTTTTGAGTGTCAACACTGCGGTTTAACAACTCCAAGATGGATGGGAAAATGCACAAACTGCGGAGCGTGGGACTCATTTGTAGAGCTAAGCGAACATCAACAAGAAGTTGTAAAACAGACAAAATCAACATCGGGTTCATCTGCAAAGGCATTAAGCATAAATGAGATAAAAGAGGAAGAGGTTTTTAGATTTAGTTCAGGAAGTATTGAGTTGGACACGGTTCTTGGTGGAGGAGTCGTGCCCGGTTCACTCACACTAATTGGCGGAAGCCCCGGTGTAGGAAAATCAACCCTGCTTCTAAAAGTTGGCGGCGACATAGCCTCTAGCGGACAAAATGTTCTTTATGTGACAGGAGAAGAATCAAGCGGACAGATAAAACTTCGTGCAAATAGGCTAAAAGCAAATCACGACTCTCTATATCTGCTTAGTGAAATAAGACTTGAGCAGGTTTTGATTGAGCTTGAACATCGTAACTATGCTTTCATAATTATTGACTCTATTCAAACACTCTACTCGGAAAATATATCTTCTGCACCCGGCTCCGTAACTCAGGTTAGACAAATTACTTTTGAGTTGATGCGAATAGCCAAAGATAAAAATATAGCTATCTTTATTATAGGACATATTACCAAAGAGGGCTCAATTGCCGGACCTAGGGTTTTAGAGCATATGGTAGATACCGTGCTCTATTTTGAAGGTGATTCGTCACAAGAGCTAAGAATATTAAGAGGATTTAAAAACCGTTTTGGACCAACAAGCGAAATAGGTGTTTTTGAGATGAGAAGTGACGGGCTGGTGTCTGCAACTGATGTCGGCTCAAGGTTTTTCAACCGTGATTCAGAACAAGCCGGCTCTGCACTTACCGTTATCATGGAAGGCTCTCGCCCAATAATTCTTGAAGTTCAAGCGCTCGTATCAGAATCACACACTGCAAATTCCAAGAGACAGGCTACGGGATTTGATACAAATAGATTAAATATGCTATTGGCTCTGCTAGAGAGAAAACTTGAAATTCCGCTCTCTGGCTATGATGTGTTTATCAACATAACCGGCGGGATAAAAATTACAGAAACATCTGCCGATTTGGCAGTTTTAGCAGCGATTATCAGCAGTTTTCGCAATCGGGCAATTTCAAAAAAAACCATTTTTATAGGTGAAGTTACTTTAGTCGGCGATGTAAGAGAAGTTTTTGGAATGGATGCTAGACTAAAAGAGGCAAGTATGCAAAATATTTCAAAAGCACTTGTTTGCAAAAAACCGTTAGAAAAATCAAATATTAAAACTTTTATAGTCGATGAAGTTACAAAACTATTGGAATGGTATTGATTCAACAAACATTTAAATCTGTTTTACTTCAATAATTGTATAATCCCACACTAAATATTTTAAAAGGAAATTGTTGTATGGATGCACAAGTAAGAAGTGAAGAAAAATTTTCTAAATTATCAATAGCATATGAAGGAAAAGAAGAAGGTGAGTATGTGTGCTCTACTATTGATAAAATAATTTCCAAATATGAAATACAGCCTGAAACATACACTTGTAAAATATCTGATAAAAAAGATGTTGTGGTTATTGAATATCAAGATGACATGGACCGCGTAGCCGGCGAAGTTTTTGAAGAAATTATAAAAACTCTTAACATAACAACTTGCGACTAAATGGCTGTTGTTTTATAAATAGTATAAATTTTGATATACTAACAAAACTAAACTCAAGGATGAATGATGTCTGGCAAAGAGACTAAAGAAGAAATAGGTCACGAAGTTAAAAAATCAAGTAATAAGTTGATGATAATTATTATTGCTGTTTTAGTGCTTATTATCGTTGGTGGGGCAGTAGTAGCTTTTCTTTTGATGGGCGAAGAAGAACATCCGGCACCTGTCGCGGTAGAACATGTTGCTCCTCCGGTTGAGCAAAAAGCTGCTTCAAACAGATCAAGAGAAGATTCAGACGATATGGGCTCTAGAAAATTGAGTGATATTGGAATTTTGTACCCACTTGACACTTTTACCGTTAATTTAAAAAGTGATGCGGGAAGACGCTATCTAAAAGCTACTATTTCATTAGAATTAAACGGGCAAGAATTAAGCATGGAACTTGACAAAAAAGCTCCTGTTATTAGAGATAGAATTATAAGAATTTTAACCTCTAAAACAATAGAAGAGATCTCTTCGAAAAAAGGAAAGCAAAAAGTTTCGGATCAAATTGTTGACACACTAAATGCTATGATGTCTGATGGCAGCATAAAAGGCATTTATTTTACGGAATTTGTTATTCAGTAAATGATTGGCATAGACCTCATAAAAACATCTCGCATGAATCGCTTAATTGAGCGATTTGGCGAAAAAGCTCTTCATAAATTTTTATCCCCCCAAGAGATACTTCTTATTAAAAATCACAAAACAGCTTCTGGATTTTGGGCAGCCAAAGAGGCTTGTTCAAAAGCTCTTGGTGTCGGCATCGGCGCAGAGTGCAACTTTCATGACATTGTTATCTATAAAACATCATATGGTGCGCCAAAATTAAGGCTCTCAAAGAAGCTGTTAAATAATTTTAATATCTTGGATTCTAGTCTTTCAATAACTCATGACGGGGATTACGCAATAGCGGTTGTAGTAATAGAATCAGCCTCCGCCGACAAAATCAAGCAGTTCTAATTTATCCATATCATGCAGCACATAACTATCCCATTTATCTTGCTTTACAATTTCCATATTAACAGCCGCTGCCATCACCTTACCTGTTAAATTCAACTCTTCAAGCATTTTTTCTAAAGTTATATTTTCATTAAAAATTTTTGTTTCACCATTAATTATAAGTTTCATTTATTCTCTTTTATTGTAATAATATCTTATTTTCTTGAATATATAATCAATTATAGATATAATCATTTGATAAAATAATCACAAAGGATGGTCCATATGCTTAATTCCAAAGAGTTGCTGGTTCACACTAAAAACTTATCCATTCTTTTTGTTGAAGATCATGATGATCTGCGAGAAAACACAAGAGAGATATTAAAAACATTTTTCAATCAAGTCGATAGCGCAAAAAATGGCGAAGAGGCAATCAAAAAATATAAAGAGTTTTACGCAAAAGAGTCTAAGTATTATGATATTATCCTCTCTGATATACAAATGCCTAAGCTTAACGGGGTTGAACTGGTAGAAACTATCTATGGCATTAACCCTAAGCAAATAGTAATAATCATCTCTGCATACGATGACACGAAGTATTTGCTCCCTCTGATTAATTTGGGTATTGAACAGTTTATAAAAAAACCTATTGACTATCAAGATTTATTAAAAGTATTGCTAAGGGCATCAAAAAAAGTAGGAACAAAAGATACTCAAAACAGTACTCAAAACAACCAGACAATAATAAAGTTAAATGGTTCCGCTACATTCAATAAAGAGACAAACATATTGCAGGTTAACGGGTCGATGGTTACTTTGACAAAATATGAGATAATATTTTTGCAGCTTTTAAGTGACAATGTTGGCAAAATATACTCAAATAAGGATATTACCGATTACTATAATTCAATTAATGAAAGCCTAGATATTATCAATGTGAGAAAACTTGTTTCAAAGCTTAGAAAAAAATTACCTGAAAATTGTATTGAAAGTATTTATGGAATTGGGTACAGGATTGTGCCACACTCTGAGAAATAAATTTATTATGAAGTTTTTAAGTGGTGGGTTCTGAGTGACTCGAACACTAATTATATATAATCAAAGCCCTATAAGTAGGGGGTTTAATATAAAAAATGAAGCCAATAACCGACATTTAAAATACTATTTGGCACACTTTTTTGGCACACTTTACAAAGAGCTTTTATGAATTGTTTTGATTCTGCACTACTATCAACTTTTTTTACCATTAATAAGTGTTTTTTTACAGTAAAGTTGGATCTTCATCTAAAAGATTAAATACCATATAATCTTCATATTCATTCTTACCAGAACCTGGAATATTTACAAAACCATACTCATTATATATAGTTCTCATCCTATCACTAATAGGAACCAAATAAACATGATTAATAGCTACTAACTTTTGAATATCTATCGCAATATTTACAATATGGTCAAGTAGCAAAAAACTATATTTTGTATTTGAGAACTCTTCTGTTTTTGATCTATACTCTACTTTTAAATATAAAAACTCAACGATGATACCTGGAATATTATCAATATCATCATGGGTTGTTTTAAGTGCAAAAAAACCAAAAATATCATCTTTGCTTAAATCATAAGCTTCATATATGACAACTTGCTGGCAAGCAGCTGTTTCTCGAACTATACTAATGTATTTTCGGATATGCTCAGAGTCTTTTGAAAAATCAAGTTTCTTAAAAAATGATTCTAACTCTTGAGCAGATAGAGGACTTATTGAAATATTTTTCAACTTGCTTCTTTTTGAGCCTTAAGTTCTCTTAGCTTAGAAGATTGTTTTGCAGTACCGACTCGCAGCACTTTTTTTTGTTCAGGAGTAAGATTAGTTACAGGTTTAGCTTTTTCAAGTTTTCCGTCTCGTATAACATAAGCCATAATAAATCCTTTTTTTTATATTTATAAAATTATAACATACTATTAAACACTTATCTGTATTATCGGAGTTGTCCGTATAATATATAAAAACCAGAAAAGCCCTATTTTAAAGGTTCTCGGAGTTATCGGGGCAACTAATTACAATTTGTATTATCTGAGTTGAATTTTTTACAAATTGTTCGATATCCTCCTCCAAACTCTTTTAAATCATATAATCCCATTTCTGTTTTATGACAAGTGTTTTTATTGCATATTTTACAAAATTGTTTTTGTTCTTTTTCACAAAAGTAAATATGTAAATAAATAGTTATAAATAATAATAAAAATAATATATTCATTTTTTCAAACCCTTAATTTATGTTTAATTACCTCCTTGTAATTATATATTATTTGCTCTTGCAAACAACAATGTACCACTAGAGCATATCTCTAAGGCTCTAAGACACTCAAAGATAAAGAGTTAATGGTTAAAGAGGCTGTTTCAAATAAGGATGATATAAGGTATTGGTTTGGGTTGTTAGAGAAAGGTGCTATTACTAAAGAGTAGTATGAGGCGAAGAGGGCTGAGCTGCTAAAGTAGCAGCTCTTGTTTTAAAGCTTTTTTAACTTCCATATTTGGAGATAAAGAAGCTGGAGAGATACGATAATTGTATCTCTGACTTTACGGCCGATATTACCATCGTTTTTAGGGTCTCAAGCAGCGCTTGCGTGTTATCGCTAGTCGGCAGTGTTTTAGCAACTGATATGTTGTGCTCTAGGACCTCTATCTTTTTTCGAATTTCACTTTTTTTCATTAGATTTTTGTTCCAAATTCGCGCATCTCATTTCCGATATCGTCTAGCTGCTGTAGCCCTTTAAGCTCTATCATCTCAAAAATTGAAGAGTGGAGCGTTATAATCAACTTCCAAATGATCATGACGGATAAAACCGCAATCGCAATCTCCATAACCCCGTCTAGTACGAATATTTTAATGACATTCATGTATTCAAAGTTCATGGTTGTAAAATCCTCAAACGATCTGTCAAAATAACGATAGGTAGCTCAAGCATTGTCACAAACACTTTCATATTCACATTATATTTCTATAATTGTACTTGGGCAGGGTTAAGCCCGCCAAGCAGAAGATACAATACCCATCATTTCCGTATTATTTCTTACAGTTTCATTATTGTATGTCCACATACCCTTATCTGAAGCATATGCATTAAGTTGTTGTATTACAATATCTATATCATCATTTGTTAAAAAACTTCCATCTGCAAATTCTAACTTCTCAATCTTATTGTAAATATTATTTTGATTATTAACTTTAATAGTATCTGTATCTCCATACTGAATATATAAATTTCCTCGATCCATTATAAAACTAACATCATTTTTATTTATGCCATCGTCAAATTTAATTGTATCGTAACCTGCATCTTTAGAGTGAAATCGCCCAATACCATCGTAATCATTAATTGTTGAGTCTTGGTCATATTTTTTAAAGAAATAGGTGTCATTACTTCCTCCTCCTTCTAACCTATCTGAACCTGTTCCTCCCGATAAGAAATCATCATCTATTCCTCCTGATAAGAAATCATTTCCCAAACCGCCAAATAGATTATCATTTCCATTTTCACCATATAAAAAGTCATTTTCTTCATCACCCCAAAGGTTATCATGTCCATCTCCTCCGTATAAATTATCAGAATTATCTCCACCTACTAATGTGTCATTTCCTCCAAAACCTTTCAAAGAATCATAGTTACTTCCACCAAACAAGATGTCATCAAGGTTATTGCCATCTAAGCTATTATTGTAACTAGAGCCGATTAAAAGATTTTTAACATTACTGTCTCCATCAGCTGAACCACGCCATATGAATACATCTGCACTTTTAATTACATCTTTATCAAGGCTTATATCACCTTGAGCTGTTGTAATCTTCTGTACACCAGACTGTATGTTTATAAAGTAATCTGTAAGTGTGACTGAACCTTGATCTTTAACTGCTATATTAAGATTATCTCCATTGCGTGTGAATGCGAGGTCACTTTTATCGAGATTATCCATCACTAGCGTATCATCACCATTATCAGTAATAACTAAATCTCCACCTTCATAGATGTAACCTTCTACTGTAAAATCCAGTCTACTTGTTACCGTACCACCAGCTCCATCGTTTATTAAAATAGTTGCCGAATCAGTTCCGTTAAACGAACCATCTGCCTTATAGTGCCAGTTTCCTTCGCTGTCCACTGTCACGATTCCATTTGCAGCTTGTGTATCTACTGTATATGTAAGAGTATCACCATCTACATCACTCGCTTCGATTTTACCATCAATATCACGAATATTTATTAGAGTAAACGCTTCACTCTCTAGTGCTACAATCGGTGCATCATTTACCGCTTCAATCTCAAAACTGAGTGTGCTTGTTGTACTTAAGCCATACTCATTTGTAACTTTTACTATTATTGCATCTGAACCGTTATAGTCTTGGCTAGAATTGTAGTTCCAGTTTCCGTCTGCATCAACCGTGAAATCTCCGTTTGCTGTGGCTGTCAGGACTTCATATGTTAATACTCCGCCTATTGGGTTTACAACATTGAATATTCCGTTTGAAGGATTATCTTCTAATAGGTTGGCTGTTGCATCTGCTAGACTTGGTGTTGTAACTCTGGCATCGAATGTTAATGTTTTAGTAGCTGTACCGCCATTTCCATCATCAACCGTAATTACTGCTGAGTCTTCACCCATATAGTAACCATCTACACTGTATGTCCATGCTCCTGTTTCATCTATTGAGAGTGTTCCATGTTGTGCTGCAGTTGTTACTGAGAATGTCAATACATCTCCGTCTACATCTGTTGCTTCTACTTCACCTGCCTGCTCTCTTACATCTTGAAGTATAAATGCTTCTGTTTCTGTTGTAACTGGGGCATCATTAACTGCTTCTATATCGAAAGTAAGCGTGCTTGTCGTACTTAGTCCGTACTCATTCGTAACTTTTACTATTACTGCATCTAAACCGTTATAGTTTTGGCTAGGGTTGTAACTGTACTCACCATTTTCATCCAACGTAAACGTGCCATTTTCAGAAGTTGCGATAATTTCATAAGTCAATGCTCCACCAACTGGATTATAAACATTTAGATTATTAGTTGATATATTGTCTTCCAACAAGTTAAATGCAACCGTATCTATTGATGGTGCCGATACTTTAGCATCAAAGTTTAAAGTCTTAGTTACGCTTCCGCCTTGTCCATCATCGACTGTGATTACTGCTGAATCTGTTCCTATATAAGTACCCTCAACACTGTATATCCATGTTCCAGTTTCATCTACGTTCACCGTTCCATGTAAAGCAGCTGTTGTTATACTGTAAGTTAAAATATCTCCGTCTTCATCGGTGGCTCCAACATCTCCTGTCGCTTCTCTTATATCTTGTAAAATAACATCTGTTTGAGCCTCTAATACTATTGGGTCAACATTTGTGATTACGACTTCGAAGTTTAGAGTTTTAGTAGTTGAGAGACCATTTCCGTCATCTATTGTAATGACCGCGCTATCTAATCCTTTGTATTTATCATTTGAGGCGTATGTCCAGATACCGTATTTATTAATACTCAGTGTTCCATTTTCTGGTAAAGTTGAAACAGTATAGTTTAGAGTATCGCCGTCTATGTCTCTAGCTAGTACGATACCCGTTTGTAAACTTACATCTGTAAGAGTGTATGCTGATTCTGAGAATAGAGTTGTCGGTGCGTGGTTTGTATTTTTTTCTATAAGCTCTGAAATGCTGAAACTATCGCCATTACTAAACAATAGCTCTTCAATTTCAAATCCATCTATTGCCATGTTTTTTATAGTAATGGTATCACTATCTTCCAATGCACTTCCATCATCATAAGCAAATGTCATTACAACATCTTCACCATTGTAGTTTATTATAACATCACGACGATCAATGCCATCTCCGAACATTATAGTATCTACACCTGAGCCATCTAAGATTGTATCTTTGCCATCACCTTTATTAAATATGTAGAAGTCATTATCATCACCACCGACTAGAGTATCATCACCACTTCCGCCTACTAGAGTGTCATCACCATCTCCACCTATTAGGTAATCATCACCTTCTAGCCCTTTTAAGTAATCATTACCCTCTTTTGCGTCTAATGTCTCATTACCAAGACTACCATAAAGAACATCATTGCCAATGTTACCAGTTACATCACTACCTACATCAAGTGAACGAAGAGTTATATCTTCAATTCCATTACCTGATAGTAAGGCATATATTTGTTCACGATTTAGTGTTTCACCATCAGAAAATTCAATGTTTTCAATTAATCCACTATCATTAAACCAATTTTTAATAAGAATACTGTTTTCAAGTTCATTAATAGATGCATCATCTTCTGCATTTGCTTTAATTGCCAATAATATATCATCTGTTCCGCGCACCCATTTAGCAATAATACGCTCTTTAGTGATACCATCTGTAAATTTAAGAACATCAGCACCGGTACCATTATCATCTATAATATCTTGTAAACCGCCTGATGCGATAACATAAGTATCATTACCATCACCACCACTTAGTTTATCAACTTCTGTAGTGCCATATAGTGTATCATTATCAGTAATGGTATCTTGATCATCATACTTGAACCATACATCACGAACGGCACCCTCAATATTTCCACTATTGTATACAGTTTCATTAGTAATAATATTGCCATCCTCTTGGATTTGAACAAAAATACTGCCATCCAGACGGTTTAAATGAATTGCTGTTACACCTGCAAGATTTAGGTCTATGAGTTCACCTTCATCTGTTTTGCCGTTCATATTTGTATCTTTGAAGAGTTTGATTTCGCTATAAGCTGCATCACTCTTATCAATTATTCCATCGCTGTTAGCATCATACTGAGCCAGTGCTGCATAGCCATCCGTAGCCATAGTTCCATCAGCAAGTTTAGTATAGTTTCCAAACAACTCGCCACCATCATTTATAATACCATCATTATTTATATCTTTTACAAGTAAAGCATCACCTTTTTGAATCCATGCTGTGTGTTCTTTTAAACCGTCAGCTGCATAATCAAAATAAACATGTGAATCATCTAAAGAGACTGAAGTAATACCATCTTTATTAAGGTCTAGAACGATAGGTGCCGTATATTCTTGTGTTGCAATACCATCACGCCAGAAAGTTGACATAATATTCATGAGTGCACTATTATTACGAATATCTTCAACAGAATTTAATGCTATACCATTCTCATCAGCATAAATTATCGCATCTTGTATAACACGCTCAATATCTAAGTAAGTCATGTATGCACCATCTGCTAGCTCAAACTTTTCCATACGGAAGTAAGCCCCATCATAGCTATGATTTGTAACAGTTACTTTATCTCCATCTCCATAAGCAATAGTTAGATTATTTCCATCCATAAAGAAAGCTACATCACTATTAGTTATCCCCTCACCAAACTGCAGTGTGTCGTTTCCTGCGTCTCTCCAATATGTTCCATAATATGATACATAAGCATAGTTATCATAGATATTATCTACTCCATCACCACGGTTAAAGATGTAAGTATCATTTCCGCCTCCACCTTTTAGTGTGTCATTACCTGCTCCGCCTGTTAAGGTGTCTGACCCAACTGTATATGTTGAACTTGTATAGTCATAATCTCCAAAAATTGTATCATCACCTTCACCGCCCTCTAAAGTGTCATTGCCGTATTGACCATTTAAGGTGTCATTTCCAAGATTACCATCAACGATATCATCTCCTGAACCTGCATAAACTATGTCATTACCAGCTAATGCGTCTAAGATATTATTTTCTCCTCCAAATGAAAGAGTGTCTGATTCTTGTGTAAATTTAGTAATATCTTCCGGCATAATTGTTGTACCATCAAACAGTTCTATAATCTCCACTCTTGTTGAGAGAGTGTACCAATTTTTAAAGATAATTTTATCGCGTAGATTATCAAATATAACATCTTCTTCTTTAATAGCTACAACTAAATCATTACCTACTTGCTCCATTAAAACATCATCTATCATAATGCCATCACCAAGCTTGAGTCTATCAACTCCGGCAGTATCTACTACAGTATCATGACCATATCCTTTTTCAAAGATATAAATATCGTCTCCATTACCACCATTTAGAGCATCATTACCAGTACCACCACTTAGAGTGTCATTACCCTCGTCAGCATTAATCGTGTCATTACCTTCAAGACCGTTAATAACATCATTACGACTATCTAGTCCACTGATAATGTCATCTTTTTCTGTACCAATACTGCTAACAATATCATCAACATTTAAAACTGAATTATCAAAAAACTTAAAAGTTTCTATGCGATTTGTTGAAGTAAACCAGTTTTTAATTGTAAGTTTGTCATCTAAACTATAAAAAGTTTTATAATCTTCCTTCAAACCTATCACTAAGGTACTACCGTATTGGTTTATAACTATATCCTCTTGAGTGATACCCTCACCAAATACAATTGTGTCACTTCCTGATGTATCATTTACAATGTCTTTTCCACTACCTCTACTAAATCTATAAACATCATTTCCAGAAGTATCGGTAATGTAGTCAGAACCAGCCCCTAGCTCTATAAAATCATCTCCACTGCCCATATCTATAATATCATCGCCAGCCTCATCATATATACGGTCATTACCAGCTCCTGCACTAATAGTGTCATCACCATCACCGCTCTCGATAGTTTCTCCATAACTTGTACCAGAAACAGTGTCGTTGTCATTGCCGTAAATATAATATCTTGATATTACTCCATTACTAAAACTTATTGCTGGATAACCCACCACTCTATCTATTTGAAGTATCTCACCATCACTAAATGTTATCTCTTCTATACCACGGTTTACATTCTGCCAGTCTTTAATAACAACAATATCTTGCAGTGCTTCATAAGTGGAATTACCATTGATTTTTATGATTAAGTTTGCGCCATTAACTCCGATAGTAACATTATCTTTTGTGACACCGGATGCAAAAACCAGCTTGTCATATCCTGCATCTACTTCTATATCATCTTGGCTATAAAAATCATCAATTACTACTGTAAAATCACCAAGGTTGTAAACATAAGTATCGTCACTTCTACCTCCACGCATAGTAGCGCCAGACTTACTAAAGAGTGTATCTTCAATATCAATATCAACCATTATTCCAGCGATTTCGCTATTAGTCCAGAGTGTTCCATCTGAAAACTCTAAAGCTTCTATATTTGTATCTGTTTTAAACCAATCTTTAAGTGTTACTATATCACTTAGCTCACCGATACTTTTACCATCTTCTCTAAGTGCTACAATTAAATCATAACCTTTTTGCTTAATGACAAGATCTTCTTTTACAATCCCATCACCAAATTTCAAACGATCATTTCCTAAATCATCATAGATTACATCAGCACCATCACCACGGTTAAAGATATAAACATCATTACCGGTTCCACCTTTTAGAGTGTCATTGCCAGTTCCACCAGTTAAAGTATCACTACCCTTACCGCTAACAAGTGTATCATTTCCACTTCCACCAGATATAGAGTCATTTCCATCACCACTTATGAGTGTATCATTTCCTCCAAGAGCATCAACTGTTACACCCTCATCACCAAACGCCAAGTAATCATCACTATCAGTAGAACGCTCAATATCAGTAAGTGCTACAGAAGTCCCATCACTAAGTACAAAGTTCTCAACTCTGTTTTTAACATTACGCCAATCTTTGATAGTTACAACATCACTGTACTCATTAAAAGTTTTACCATCCTCTATAATGGCAATCTGTAAGTCATTGCTACCTGCTAAAACTCTAGCTACAAGATTATCAACCGTAATACCATCACCAAACTTCAGCGTGTCATTTCCTGCATCTATCTGATAACTTCCATTTACAGCATGATCATAGAGAGTGTCTTTACCATCACCACGGTTAAATATATACATATCATTACCAGATGCTCCCTCAAGAGTATCACTGCCAATTCCACCCTCTAGGGTATCATTTCCAGTTCCAGATTTTAAAGTGTCATTGCCTTCATCACCATAAACTATATCATCGTTAGCACCTGAAATTACAATATCATTACCGCTTCCACCGTGAAGTACATCTTTCCCGCCTCCTGAGATGATAGTATCGTTACCGCCAAGAGTATTGATAACTGTATCATCATCACCAAACACCATATAGTCATTGCCGTCTGTACCGGTTTGGATTTCTGTCAGGTCTATAGAAGTGCCGTCATTTAAGATGATATTTTCAACACGGCTGTCTGCATTAAACCAGTTTTTTAGTGTAACTACATCAGAATATTCATCAAATGTTTTACCTGCTTCTTTTATACCTATTTGAAGGTCACTGCTTCCCGGTTGTGAGCGAGCGACAAGCATATCTTTAGTTATGCCATCACCAAATTTAAGCGTGTCATCACCAGAAGCACTTTGTCGATTATCGTAGAAATATTCATCTATCACGGTGTCAAGACCATCACCTATATTAAAGTCGTAAGTATCATTTCCAAGTCCGCCGCTTAGTGTGTCAAAGCCTACTCCTCCATGTAAAATATCATTACCAGAGCCACCTAAAAGCGTATCATTACCTTCGCCACCGCTCAAAGTGTCGTTTCCACTTCCAGCATTTAAAGTATCATTACCGACTCCTCCGATAAGAGAGTCGTCACCTGAATTACTTATGAGTGTATCATTACCCGTTCCACCCTCTAAAATATCATTGCCACTTCCAGTTACAACCGTGTCATTACCACCAAGAGCATCAACATTTCTGCTTTCATTGTCATATGCTAAGTAATCATCACCCTCTGTTGCTTGTTGAATTGACGCTAAATCAATACTGCTTCCATCACTAAGTAAAATATTTTCAACACGATTGTTTGTATTTACCCAGTCTTTAATAGTTATAACATCACTTAACTCTTCAAAAGTTTTACCATCTTCTTTTAAAGCAAGTATAAGGTCATTAGTTCCTGGTCTTATTACAGCTATAAGGTCATCAACAGTGATACCTTCACCAAATTTAAGAGTATCATTACCTGCATTATATGTACTAGTGTCGGCATATCCATAGTTATAATAATCATGAACAGTGTCTCTACCATCTCCACGATTGAAGATATAAGTATCGTTACCTGCTCCACCTTTAAGTGTGTCTATACCAGTTCCACCGCTGATAATATCATCACCTGAACCTGCATCTATAGTATCATTTCCAGCTTCTCCATAAACAGTATCATTTCTTGCTCCACTGCTAATAACATCAGCACCTTCGCCTCCATAAACTGTGTCACTTCCATCACCTGAGTCTATAGTATCGTTACCTAACCCACCTATAAGAGTATCATCACCGGCTCTAGAGTTGATAGTGTCATTACCATCGCCACCGTCTATAGTGTCAGCTCCGCTACCGCTTGTAACAACATCATCACCACCGAGTGCTTCAAAGCTAACCCCTAAATCTCCAAATAGCATATTGTCATTACCGTCTGTTCCGATTTGCAGTGAATCTACATTTACACTTGAGCCGTCAAATAGGGTTATATTTTCAATACGGTTTGCTTGATTTTTCCAATTTTTAACAGTGATTTTATCTGCTAGTTCTTCAAATGTTTTACCATCTTCTTTTAGAGCTATTTGCATATCTCCGTTTTCAAGCATACGGGCAACCAAGTCACTGCTTGCAATCCCCTCTGCAAACCTAAGAGTATCATTTCCAGAGCTATCTATAATAGTATCGCTGCCATCACCGCGAGAGTACATGTAAGTATCATTTCCGTTGCCGCCTTGCATTACATCGCTACCTGTGCCACCGATGAGAGTATCATTAC